>Ga0307477_10000015_pt1 | contig 288756 bp, 265 predicted proteins | sample atmos_gasesECM2C_FD_203316 | JGI IMG/M metagenome (GOLD analysis project Ga0307477, IMG submission 203316) | Hardwood forest soil microbial communities from Morgan-Monroe State Forest, Indiana, United States - atmos_gasesECM2C_515 | ecosystem: Environmental > Terrestrial > Soil > Temperate...
CCTTGCCCGAGGTGCAGATGGACATCGAGCAGTTCTACGCAGCGGACGAGCGCCGGCGTCGGTCCGAGGAGATCGAGCTCGGGACCGACTGGCACGACGCCGACGGCGCGCGTTACGAGCTCTCCTGGGTGGCGGACACCGGGGAGCTGTACGTGATGCGTGAGCCCTACGTGCCGATGACCGAGGACCCTTTCGGCGACGTGTACCGCTCCGCGGTGCCGACGGGCGCTGTGACCGTCGCAGTGGTCGGGTGGGTGGCCGAGCGTGACGCGATGGAAGAGCTGCTGGACGGCTGGGAGTCAGCCATGCCCCAGGGGGACAGCATCGCTTGGCTGGCCGAGCGTCTGCGCAGCCGGGGCATCCCCAAGCAGCCTCCCGCCGGCTGAAAGCCCGACCACTTGGCCGCAGGCCCCCCGGCGCGCCAATACTCTGCGAATGCGAACACCCTCGGGGATCTTCTCCAACGCGGTGCTGGGGCTCTTGATGCTGCTCACCGCTGGGGCCATCGTGCTCTCGCTCGAGACTGCACCCCAGGTCGCACAGGAGCAGCTGCAGGCGGCGGCGAAGAACACGATGGCCGCGGGGAGCTTCGTGTTCACCGACGACGTCTCGATCCACGAGCCCGGGCCGACCGCCCAACTAGGAGGCCGCTCGGAGGCGTCGACCTCGCAGCGCGTCGCCTACCAGGCCCCCGACCGGGTCGAGATCTCGTCGACGTCGGCGAGCGGCACGTCGCTCCTCGTGATCGGTGACAAGCGCTACGAGAAGACCAACGGTGGGCCTTGGATGACCCTGCCGCCGCTCGCCAATACCGGCACCTCCACCGGCGCACAGGAGGTGGCGCTCTTGTTGTTCCCCCTCGAGTCGCTTGCGGGCGCCACCTCGGTGACACTCCGGGGCTCCAAGTACGGGTTCTCCCCCGGGGGTCGCTCTATCCTGCTCGGGAACCTGTTCGGGCAGCTTGCCTCCAAGCTGTCCTCCATCAAGTTCTCCGCCACGGTTTCCGGCGAGTTCGTGTCCACCGAACGCATCGCGGCGACCCAGGGCCGGGCGCGCTTCCTGATCGACTTCGGCTATCTCCAGGTCGGGAACGTCCCCCCGATCGTCGCCCCTCCCGTTTCCTGAGCTCCGCCTGACCGGCTGTCGGCTCGTCGGCGGGGGCGGGTACGATCCCTCATGAGAACGAGTTCTAGATCTCCGGGAGGGGATGTGAAGGTCTACGACCGACTGTTCATCGGCGGCGAATGGGTGTCGCCGGCGTCCACGGGCACCATCGACGTGATCAACCCAACGACCGAGGAGGTCGCCGGGCGGGTCCCCGATGCCGTTGACGCCGACATGGACCGGGCGGTGGCGGCCGCACGCGAGGCCTTCGACACCGGGCCCTGGCCGCGCATGCCGCATGCCGAGCGCGCGGCGATCCTCACCAAGGTGTCGGACGCGCTCAAGGGCGAGATGCAGCCGGTGGCGGAGCTGATCTCCACCGAGATGGGCTCGCCGATCTCGTGGGGCCTCATGGCCCAGGTTCTCGCCCCGACGATGATCATGGACTACTACGTGCAGCTCGCTTCGAGCTTCGCCTTCGACGAGGTCCGCGACGGGCTGATGGGCCAGGTGCTCGTGGCGAAGGAGCCGGTCGGGGTCGTGGCAGCGATCAGCCCGTGGAACGTCCCGCTCTTCATAGCAGCGGCCAAGCTCTCACCGGCGCTCGTGGCCGGCTGCACCGTGGTGTTCAAGCCCGCTCCTGAGACCCCCCTCGACGCGTTCCGCCTGGCGGAGCTTTTCGAGCAGGCAGGACTGCCAAGGGGCGTGCTCAGCGTGGTCCCGGCGGGCCGCGAGGTGGGCGAGCACCTGGTACGCCACCCTGGCGTGGACAAGGTCTCGTTCACGGGGTCCACCGTCGCGGGGAAGAAGATCGGTGCGATATGCGGCGAACAGCTCAAGCGCTTCAGCCTCGAGCTCGGCGGCAAGTCGGCGGCGATCCTGCTCGACGACGTGGACCTCGCTCAGGCTCTGCCGATGCTCATCCCAAACGCCATGATGAACAACGGCGAGGCCTGCATCGCTCAGACTCGGATCCTCGCGCCGCGCGACCGCTACCAAGAGGTGGTGGACGCGCTGGTCGAGTCCGTGTCGCAGATGAAGGTCGGTGACGCGCTCGACCCCGAGGTAGCGGTGGGCCCGCTCGTCGCCGAGCGCCAGCGAGACCGGGTCGAGGGTTACATCAAGACCGGCCAGGAGGAGGGCGCCAAGGTAGCCGTCGGCGGTGGCAGGCCGGCGGGCCTGGAGAAGGGCTGGTTCGTCGAGCCGACGGTCTTCGTCGACGTGGACAACTCGATGCGCATCGCCCGGGAGGAGATCTTCGGCCCGGTCCTCGCCGTGATCCCGTACGAGGGCGGGGACGAGCAGGCCGTGGCGATCGCCAACGATTCGAGCTACGGGCTCTGCGGCTCGGTCTGGACCGCCGACCCCGCCCGCGGCCTCGAGGTCGCCCGCGCGGTGCGCACCGGCACCTACATGCTGAACAGTCCGATCCCGATCGACTTCTCCACTCCCTTCGGCGGCTACAAGGAGTCGGGGATAGGACGTGAGTTCGGCCCCGACGGGCTCGAGCTGTTTCTGGAGAAGAAGTCGATCAGCCTTCCCGCAGGCTTCACGCCTTCGGTCTGAGCCGCTGGCTCCACTTGGTCACTCTTGCAACAAGAGCCAGTGTAACCACCTACCCCTTAGTAGCTGCCGGAGGAAGTGGCGGTCGACGGTTGGGGTTCCTCTCCATTGCCGTCGGCCACCGAGCACTGCGCGGAGAGCGCGTAGACGAGGGTGGATTCCGACATGCGCGTGCTGTCCGAGAGCGTCGTCATGAGCGCTTGCCATTGAGAAGCCTCGCCGGCGGCGGTTGCGGCGATCGGGAGCGCAGCGTGGAGCTCGTTCAGTGCCTCCGACTGTTCCGCAGCGGCCCGTGGCGTGCCCGGGGCCTCTTGCGCGCTCCGATAGAGGGACAGCGAGCGGTCTACGAGAGCGCAGGCCTTGCGCGCGAGTGCGAGCCCGTCGCTGTTGGCGCAGCTCGAGAGTCCCAGCGCCAGCGCTAGCGCTGCTCCGAGGGCCGCAGCGGCTCTCAGTCCCCGAGCCAGCCCGGGGCCGCCTCGAGCAAGTGCCGGCTCACCGCCAGGCACCTGTCGAACACCTCGCACAGCAGCTCCTCTCCTCCGAGCACGCGGGCGAGCGAGACCGGGTACCGCGCCACGATGGACAGCCGGCGCTCGGGTGCGTCGGTGGCCGAGGCGAACGAGTCGATCGCCGAGACCTCCAATGGCAGGTCTATCCCACCCACGCCGGCCAGGTCGATCGCCAGCCGCAGGAGGTCGGGGCCGTGGGGGAGGGGCGGCAGTCCCCAGGTGAACGTGAGAGGGAAGTGGTACTCGTCGGGTGGGTCGACGTCCTCGGGAAGGTCGATCACCGCGTCCTCGAACGACAACAGCGTACGGGGGTCCACCTCGAGGGCGAGGTGGAGGTCGAGGGGTCCTCCGCATCCCTCCTCGGGGTGCAGGTCCACCTCCCATGTCTGGCGCAACGAGTAGGTCTCGACGAAGTGCCGCTCGTCGTGGACGTGGAACCCGTGGTCAACCGAATGGTCCTTCAGGTCGGCCACGTACCCGGCCACGTCGATGACAGCCATGTCGGCCGAGAGCCTACCGGCTGGAGTGATGCAGCCCGCCTGGCCCCGGCGCACCTGCAACCGCGTTGCCGAGCGCATCGGAGCAAAACTTGCGACCGCGACCGAGTTGCACCGGTAGCGTCGTGGGCGGAACCGGAGCGACGGGAGCGAAGCCAAGTGGACGACGAAGGACTGCTCGATCTGTGTCACCGGGTCGTCGACGCGGTTGGCGCTTCGCTCGACGGATTCGGGGACCGGGGCGCGCCGGGAGGACGACCGGGCCAGTATGCGATCGACCTCGTCGCCGACAGCGCCGCGCTCGCTGTGCTGGACGACGCCGGGATAGGAGTGCTCTCGGAGGAGAGCGGCCTGCACCGCCCGGGGTCAGCGTTGGTTGCGGTACTAGACCCTGTCGATGGCTCCACCAACGCCTCGCGCGGCATCGGTTGGTATGCCACGAGCATCTGCGTCCTCGACGAGTCCGGCCCGCGCGTCGCTGTGGTGGGCAATCTGGCGACCGGGGAGCGCTACCGCGCCGTGCGCGGTGAGGGTGCTTGGAACGGCGACCGTCGGCTGCGCAGCTCGGATTGCACCGAGATGCGCCGCGCCATCGTGGCGATCTCCGGGTTCCCGCCGCGCCACCTGGGCTGGGCCCAGTTCCGGGCGTTCGGTGCCGCTGCGCTGGAGCTTTGTGCGGTGGCGGAGGGCACCATCGATGCCTTCACCGCAGCCGGAGGCGCCCACCTGGCCCCCTGGGACTACCTGGGGGGCCTGCTCGTGTGCATGGAGGCGGGCGCGCAGGCGTGCGACCTCGACGACCGCGACCTGTGCGTGGCCGAGGTGGGGGCGCGCCGGGCGGTCGCCGCCGCGGCCACCGGCGAGCTGCTCGCGCAGCTAAGGTCCGCCATGCGGCCCTGACCGGGTAACCGCGAGAGACATCGTGCGCCGCAATCGAGCCTCCACTCACCGACTCGAGGGCGCGCTGAGCGAGGTCTGCCGATCCCTTAGACCATGAGCCGACAGGTGTGCGCCTCGTCCGGTCGGCCTATCGCGCACATTGTTGGCTAGCAGGTCAGAGCTGGCCCAGGTAGAAACGCGTGCCCTGGTCGTCGGTGCAGGTCGAGGTCGTGCCGTAGGGCTGGACCTCGGGGTCGGTGGCGGTGCCGCCCCGTGCGCGGACGCGTTCGACCGCGACCTCGATGTCGTGCACGCGGTACATGGGCACGGTCGTGTCGGTCTCGTGCCCCCCGGATATCCCGACCATGGGGGCGACGTTCTCCACCTGCCACCCGTCCTCGACATGGCCGCGCTCGAAGCGCCAACCGAGGACCGAGCCGTAGAACGCGCGCGTCCTCGCAGAGTCGACCACCTCCATCGTGATGTACGCGACGTCGCCGTGCAGCGTGCCGTGTAGCGCTGGTGCACCACCGCCGGTCCCGATACCGCCCGGCGGCTCGAAGATCGCGAACGCCGTGCCCTGGTCGTCGCTGCACGTCGACACCAGCCCGTACGGCTGCGCTTGCGGCTCCTCGGCCGTACCGCCCGCGTCGCGCACCCTCACGACGGCCGACGCGATGTCGGCGACGGCGAAGCACAGGAAGAGGGTGGTCCGGGGCTGTTCACCCCAGATCCCGTGGTGCAGGCTCTGGCCCTCCACCTGACGCCCCTGCGGTCCGCTGGCCGGACCGTAGCGCCAGCCGAGGACCGACGAGAAGAACTCGGCTGCTCGACCTGTGTCGGGCACCTGGAGCGACACGTACCCGATGTCTCCGTGGCGGACCGTGGTCGATGCGGAATCGGCCGGTGCCGCCGACACGAGCCAGCGGTGGCCGAACGGGTCCCGGAACACGCCGTTGCGCCCGTAGTCGTAGTCGGCCGGGGCGCGCTCGAGGTCCGCGCCCGCCGCGACCGCCCGGTCGATCACCGAGTCGACGTCGTCGACGCTCAGGTGAATCGTCACCGGCACTCCCTCGCCGGGGGCGGGAGCGACCACACCGATCTCCGGGTGTTGTTCGGACAGCATCAGCAGCCCGCCTTCGATCTCGAGCTCAGCGTGGCCGATGCTCCCGTCGGGCATGACGTAGGGCTCGCCGCGGGTTCGTGCGCCGAGCGCCTCCGCATACCACTCGAGGGCGCGACCTGCGCCGGCGACCGCCAGGTAGGGCACGATCGCCGCAAGCGGGCGCGACGTCGGCGCTTCGACGGACGTCGACGCAGCCGACGACGCGGTGGGCTCGGTGGTGGCCCGCTCCGACGTGGCGGGCTCGGGCTCGAGGGTGAGGTTGGACACGGTCACTCCTTTCGGGAGGGTGAGTGCGCGCTCGATGCGAGCGCGCAGGCGGGCGGCGAACGCGGGGTCGGGCTCGACGGGGGCGACCGGGGCGAGCAGCGCCTCGAAGGGGTCAGCCATCGGAAGCCTCCTTCGCGCAGTAGGCGCGCCTGAACGCGGCGCGCGATCGCACGAGCAGCGCCTCGGTGGCGTGGACCGTGCGCTCGAGGAGCGCCGCGACCTCGGCGACGGGGAGGTCGTCGAGGTAGCGCAAGGTGAGAGCAGCGCGGTGATGCGGGCTGAGCGCATCGAGCGTCTCGCGGGCGCGGATCGCGTCGAGCTTGGTGTCCCATGGATCGTCGAGGGTCTGCGGGCCCTCCTCGCCCACGACGCGAAAGCTCCTCTCCTCGCGCGCTTGGCGCCGCCAGTGGTCGACCAGCTTGTGACGGGCCACTCCGATCACCCAGGGGACGCTGAGCGCCGGCGGGCTCTCACGGCGCACGGCGTCGACCGCTGCGAGGAAGGTCTCCGCCGTGAGGTCCTCGGCGAGGGCGCTGCGCCCGCAGCGTGCCGACAGGTACCCGAACACGTGGGGCAGGGCGTCGTCGTAGAAGGAGAGGAGGGAGCCAGGAGAGTCCGGCACGGCAGCCGACTGGTTCACGTCCCAATTGTCGCTCGGGGATCGCTTGCTCCGACGGGTCCTTGGCCGAATTTTCCGGCCTCCTCAGGGGGGGGCCTGGTGGGGATCACCGTTTCCTCCGGTTCCTCCGGCTGGACCCGGCCGAATTCCTCGATTCCTCCGACGGGTCCCGGTGGGATCCCCGTTTCCCCGACGAGCACGCTCGCGCACCCATGACTTGCCCCAGGCATCCTTAGGGGCTCATTGTGGGCGAGGGGCTCTCACGGCGGACGAGAGCGAGGAAGCAAATGGCGGTCTGGCGGTCGATCTCCTCGATCCGAGCGGCTTCTCTGGCCCGCGCGCTGAGCGTGGTCTGCTTCGTCTGCCTCGTCGGCGCCCAGCTTGGGGCTCCGGCCGCCTCGGCCAACCCTCGTTACCCGGTCCCGTGGACCTTCGCCGCCGCGATCCCCGCCGGGGCCGAGAACGGCCCCAACGTCCCGCCGCCCGGGGCCAACATCCCCTGCGCCCCTTCTCGGGCGCATCCCGACCCGGTCGTGCTCGTGCACGGGCTCGGCGGGGACGAGAACGACAACTGGCAGACCATGTCGCCGTTCCTCGCAGACAACGGGTACTGCGTGTACGCCCTGACCTACGGCAACGCGACCTCGGAGCCGTCCCCCTTCGACAAGTTCGGGGGGTTGGGCGACATGGTGGCGAGCGCGAAGGTGCTTGCCAGCTTCGTGGGGGAGGTGCTGCACAAGACCGGGGCGTCGAAGGTCGACATCGTCGGGCACTCAGAGGGCGGCACGATGCCGGACTACTACATAAAGTTCCTGGGCGGCTACAAGGTCGTGGCGCATTTCGTCGCGATCAGCGGGGTCCTCCATGGCACCGATTTCTGGGGACTGTCGAGCCTCTACGAGGACGGCCAGGGATACGGCTATTCCCAGGAGTACTCCCAGGAATTCTCCAAGTACTGCACGTCGTGCCTCGAGTTCTTCCCGACGTCCAAGTTCATGGAGGAGCTCGACAGCCCCGATGCGCCGGGCGCGGCCGCGAGTTGTCCTGTCGACGGCGCTTCCGTCGACGGCGTGAGCTACACCTCACTGGCCACCAACAACGATGAGCTGGTGCGCCCGCCGACGAGCGACTTCATAGACCCACGCTGCGGCAACGCCACGAACATCCTGGTGCAACACCAGTGCCCGACCGACCAGGCGGATCACCTGTCGATGGCGGCTGACCCGGTCGTCGCGCAGGACGTCTTAAACGCCCTGGATCCCGCGCACATGCGATGGGTGCGTTGCGCAGTGGTGCTTCCCGCCGTGGGCTGAGACTCGCCGGGATGGCACTCCGTGGGCCGCCACCCCGCGGCTACCGCCTGACAATCGTGCCTACGTGCTCGCCACGTAGAGCCGGCTCGAGCAGCTCAGGCTTTAGGCCATTGATGACCTGGAGTTGCGTGATCTGCCTCGCCGACGCGAGTAGATCGAGCAGGACGCGATCAAACGGAAGCGTGGGCAGGTTTCGCCGAACGAGATCTCCGATCTCGATCTCGTCGATGAACCTGGCCGCCGGGTCTTCCTTGGGATCGCGGTCGTAAAGACCGTCAACGTCCTTCACGAGGGTGAGAGTCGCACAACCGAAGCACTCCGCAAGCAGGAAGGAGCCGGCGTCGCTGCGATGGGGAGGGATCTTCCCGATCCGGGGTGGGTGCTCCCATAGGGCGAACGGCGGATCGCCGTTGAATATCACCCCGGGGGCGGCCTGGATGAACAGTGGCAGCAGATGCCCGAAGATCTCTGGTGGGATCGCCACCACTCCGTAGGGCGCGAGCAGCGTCCCGAGCATGTGGGCATTGCCCAGTGCATCGGCGATTGCCAGTTGCGCCAGCACCCCAGATGGGAGTCCCAGATCGATACCGATCGAGAAGACGTGTCGGGACCGGGCCCCCCCGCCAGTTCCAAGAATTAGTTTGTTGCGCTCGAGTGCGTGCCCGATCGCCTCGACGAGGGGATAAACCGAGCGCCGACCGCCATCAACGATCGACCGCCCACCGATCTTGATGACGTGGCAGAACGGCAGCATCGCCACGGTAGGTGCTTCGGTAGCTGCCATGACTTTGCGATCGAGCAAGCTCTCCCGCATGAGCAACGACTGCACGTGATGACGGCCATCGGGAGACGCCGTAGTGGCTGGGTCCATGGGCACCGCTAATCGGCTCTTATAATGGTTCCGACGTGCTCCCCTGCGAGCGCACGCGTTAGGTTGCCCTCCTTGAGACCGTTGATGACCATGATCGAGCGGCTCGACTGGGCGTTCTTCATCATCTCCAATACGCTTCGCTCGACGACCACGTCCTCCAAATCCAGCTCTTCGAGCTCTCCAACGGTGACGGAGGGAATGAACTTCGCGTTGGTGTCCTTCTTCGGATCGGCTGAGTAGAGGCCATCCTCGTCCTTCAAGTAGATCATCGATCTGGCACCGAAGACCTCGCTGACGAGGTAAGCACCCGTGTCGGTGCGGTGGGGCGGGATTCGGCCGATCTGCGGATTGGGCTGCCAAAACGTGTAGGGGGGCATGCCGAAGAAGATCACTGCCCGGCGCTCGGACAGGTAGAGGGGGAGCTGAGGGAACTGCGCCGGCTCAATGAACGGTATGCCCTGACGCGCGAGAAGGTAGTGAATCATCCGCGCGTTTTGCATGCTCACGAAGGTCCCGAGCACACTGAGGACGCCGGTTGGCATTCCTAGGTCAATCCCGACGCTGTAGGCGTGCCTGGCGCGTGTGCCCGCCCCAGTACCGATGATCATCTTGTGGACGGGAAGGTTCGCGACAATCTCCTCGACCAGCGGGAAGACGGCGGAGCGGCCTCGGTCTATGAGGCTCTGGCCACCTATTTTGATCACGTTGGCCTCCGGAAGGATCCGGAGAGTCGGTTGCGTGCCCGTCCGGGCGAGGAGCTCCTCGTCTGTCAGCGATCCGGCGACGAGCGCCTCGCCCAGCTCGGTCAGCAGCGGTTCGTCGATGTTCGCACCCCTTTGAGCACGTACTGCTCTGTCCAGGTCCTGACACTGTGAGGGTCACCCAACTCGCGGTCGGCCCAGTTGGCAAGCTTGTCCATGACGACGGCGCGGGCTGCCTCATCCATGCGCTGTCCGCCTGTAGCCCCGATCGCCTTCCACTCGTCCAGGATCTGATGCACGGACGCTGTGGCAGTCCATTTCGTGACCGTACGCGCCTCGAGCCGATAAGCTCCCGCGCCGACAAGCCGGTCAAGAACCCGCTGGATGGACCCGTCGGCGTCTTCGAGTGCCAGACCCAGCTGCGCGAGCAGAAGCTTTCGCTGTCGCCGCAGGCGGCTCTTCACGCCGTCCTTGTCACGTATCACGCGGCCGACGAGGAAGTAGCTTCCAGGCCGGCAGACGCGCAAGAGCTCGCTAGCCAGGTGGTCGGCGTCCAGAAGGTGGGCTGCACGGGAGGCGAATACAGCCGCGACGGATCCGTCGTCGAGCGGCCACCGCCGATCGGCATCGGCGTGTAGCAACTCGACACGGCGACCGCCTGCCTCCGCGAACCTTGCCCGGAAGATGTCGAGCATCCTCGACGATCGGTCCATTGCCAGGTAGCGAACGGACTGTGCCAGGTACTGCCCGATCTCACCTGTACCGGCGCCAAGCTCGACCAGCAAGTCCTCCGGTCCCGGCGCAACGACCTCGATTACTGCCCCTGCAACAGCTTCCGCTGCTCCGACGGGTAGACCAACGCGAGCATCGAAGCCATCGGCCTGCGCATCGAAGCGGTCAGGTTTGGGCCCCGCATAGAGCTCCATCGACTCAGGACGTTATCCCAAGGCTGTTCATCCGTGACGTCCCATAGGTGCCGTCCAGTCGGCGCCGACTCCAGGAGGGCGGTTGTCACTTTTCAGAACTCCGTGGTGCCTATTTGGCATGATGAGTCAGGTGGACCCGGAGCGGTGAGCCGATAGGAATGAGGGTGATCCCTGATTGTCGGCTCTCGTACGATTTGTGACCATTAACCGATGAACGCGCACCAGATCAGCGCCACAACATCTTCCGATACCGGCTCCAGTCGAGCCGCAGAGGGTCAATGGGCGGTCGAGACCCATGGACTGACCAAGAGGTTCGGTGAGAACGTAGCTGTCGACGGTGTCGAGCTCCTGGTACCCAGGGGGTGCGCGTTCGGGTACCTCGGGCCCAACGGTGCCGGAAAGACCACCCTCATCAGAGTTCTGTTGGGACTGACGCACGCAGATGCAGGCACCATGTCCCTGCTCGGCTACCCCGTTCCCAAAGAGCGCGACAAGGCACTGGCCAGGGTCGGCGCCATCGTGGACGAGCCTCGGTTCCACAGCCATCTGACCGGCAGAGAGAACCTCGAGGTGCTGGCCAGCTCACGCGAGCACGCTGCAGGGGAGCGCATCGTGGGCGTGCTCGACCGTGTGGGTCTGAGGCAGCGGGCCGATGACCGGGTGGCGAAGTACTCGATGGGGATGCGGCAGCGTCTTGGGGTGGCCGCCTGCCTTCTTGGGGATCCCGAGCTTCTCGTTCTCGACGAGCCGATGAACGGTCTCGACCCAGCCGGGATGCACGACATGCGCGAGATGATCAGATCGCTGGTAGACGAGGGGCGCACGATCGTGCTCTCCTCACACCTCCTAGACGAGGTGCAACGGACCTGCGACACGGTGGCCATCGTGGACCGTGGCGCCGTCATTCGGCAAGGCCCGATCTCGGAATTGCTGGCGGGGACGTCGGTCGTCCTCCGAGTGGAGTGCTCCGATCCTGATCGAGCTCGCTCTCTCGTTGAGCACGCAGGCGTGGGCGCCCAGGTCGAAGTCGGCCATCTCGGGCTCGAGATCACCCTGCCGTCGGGAACACGGCGCGCCGTCATCGCCGAGATAAGTCGTGTCCTCGTAGAGGGCGGGATCGCCCTCTACGAGTTGCAGCCCATGCAGGCCACACTCGAGTCGTGGTTCTTGCGGGTCACCAGCCGGCTGGGGGATCCCGAGTGACGATGACGACCGACGCACCTGCGCCAATCGGGCCCTCGAGTCGCGTCGGCATCCCTCAGGACCACCGGGGATCGTGGATCCCCACCGGCGCCATGATCGCTGCGAGGTTCAAGGAACTGCGCAGACGACGCGGCCTCATGGTCGCCCTTCTCACGGTGACGGTCGGCATCCCGGCGATCTACCTGACGATCCGGTTGCTTCTTCACGCCGCCGCTCCGCACTCGTATGGGCCTGCGGGGGGTTTCAACCAGTACGTCGGCCTGGTCGCCGGTGTGTTGTACGTCTTCGGTTTCATCGTTGCCGCGACGCTGGGGGCCACAGCGGGGTCGGCCGACCTCACCGAAGGGATGTTTCGGCACCACGTCATCACGGGCCGCTCCCGGATTGCCCTGTATCTGGCGCGCATCCCCGCCGGCCTGGCGATCATCATGTCGTTGGTGGCGATCGGTTTCACCATCGTCTGTGCCGTGTGCGTGTTCGCAGCTCCGACATCACTCGAGTACAACGGCGTCCACGTTCCCGCCCAGCTGTCGCGGACAGAATTCCAACAGTGGGCCGCCGAACATGCCCAGGAGGTCGTCAACAGCTTTCCAATCGACATCTCGTCAAGGGACAGAATCGCGAATCCCGCTTGCCTTCCTGGTGGCGGGCCTGGGTTCGGACCCGGGGGCGGCGTCATCAAGCAACCCGGAGGTACGGCGGCTACACCATGCACGCCCGCCCAATTGCAGGCCATGGCCGTCTTCATCGCCAAGCAGGATTACACCGACTATGCCCGGGTGTTCCTGTACCCGTCTGATTCCCTCATGGTCAAGACCGGGCTGTGGATCGAGCTCGAGGCGATCATCGGGTTCATGGTCGGCCTCGGGCTGTCCTCCCTGCTGGGCCAGCGCACGATCGCCGTCATCTTGTTGATCGTCCTCGAGCTGATCATCACACCGATCGCGGCGAGGGCCAGGCTGCCCCATCTGTCCAACCTTCAGCGCGCCGTGGTCGGCCTGGCCACCGCCCACCTCGAACCCGGCGGGCTCCCGACCCCGTTCGGGGGAGGGGGTAGTCCCGCGGAGCGTTCACTGCTCCTGCACGAATCGACCACGGTGGCGGTCTGCGTCATCGTCGCCTGGATCGTGGCTTGGACGGCCTTGGGGGCCTGGCGAATGATGACCAGAGATGCTTGATCGGATGCTGGCTACACGCGACGAGCGGTCGCACTGCTGAAGCCGGACGTGATTCGCACGCCCAGCTTGTCCAGGTAAACGCTGGGCCGTGACGTCGGCGAGTCCAGCGCTCTCCGAGGGGATTTTTCTTTCCTTTTGGTATCCGTTTTGGTACCGTTGACTTGGGGAATGGCTTGCGGGAAGCTCCGCGACCGAGGGGGGATTGGGGTTATGGACGAAACCCAGGGTTCGAATCGAGCAGCGACGTCGCCGAAGCCGGCACACCGAGTCCGAAGGCTTTTCGTCTTTTGCGTTGCCGGGTTGGGCGTAGCAGCCTTGTTGGCGGCGTGCACCGACGCCCCGAACGTGAGCGCACCCACCGTAGGCGACGGCTATGTCCTTCTGAGTTGGGCTCCGGTCGGCCCGTCGGACAGTTGTCCGACCATCGACGGCTACACCGTGACCATGGGAACGAGTCCGGGAGGCGAGGGGGGCCCGCTGAACCCGACAACCCTCGGCGACGGAAACGTTATAACGACAACGGGCACGTCATACCAGGTCAACGGTCTCACCGACGGCACCACCTACTACTTCTTGGTGGACACCGTCGCCGTTCAATCGAGTGGCCAGCTCTGTTCCGACGACAGCTCTCCTCTCGAGGTCTCGGCAACTCCGACATCGGCAGTAGGTTTGAACAGCATCTCGCCGACGACCGGCGACTACGGAACCAGTGTCACGATCAGCGGGCAAAACTTCACCTCTAACGGCGGAATTGGTTCTGTGACCTTCGACCAACCCGGTACGCAGAACGTCTGTGCGGACTTGGTCCACTTGAACTTCACCGACACCCAGATAACTGGAACGATTGCGCACGAGAGCTTCCCCCTCGACTGCAGCGACTTTGACTCCGTGGATCTTCACGTCATCTGGCAGAACGACGCAGCCTCAGCCTTCCTTCCGAACGCGTTCGCCTGGTCGGATTAGCCGACCGGACTGGAAAACAGCCGAGCGGAGCGAGGACCGCGGACGCGGCGAGCGCGAACCTAGTTCGAGGTGCCCTCTAGCCCGTTGCCCTCTCGGCACCGGCCAGGTGTCGGCTTCCAGGTGCTATTGATGTGGCGTTGATCGCCTATAGAGCGAAGCTTGATTGTCTTTCCTTATCGTGGTGTCCCAGAGGGGCAGGAAGGGGGCGCCGCCATGTCCGTTCACACCTCCGCCAGGCCGCTGGGCGGCCTCGGCGCCCTGGTCTTTGCCGTGGCCCTGCCCATCGGGGCAGTTCTGGCCGTCGTCCCAGCTCAGCTGGCTGGTGCCACCACGGTCAGCGTCACCAACTGCAGCGATTCAGGCGCCGGTTCTCTGCGCGACGCAGTGGCCGGCGCCTCCCCGGGGGAGACGATCGACTTCTCCCTGCCGAGTTCCTGCAACGGCGTCATCACGCTTACGAGCGGCGAGATCGTCATCACGGGCAACCTCACGATTGACGGTCCAGGGGCCGCGGTGTTGGCAGTCAGCGGCGACAACGCCAGCACTGTCTTCTCCGTCCCCTCTGGCGTGACCGCCTCCATATCGGGACTCACAATCGAGGATGCCAACACCGTTGGTCACTATGGCGGTGGGATCTACAACGCTGGCTCCCTCACCGTCAGCGACAGCGCCTTGACGGGAAACAAGGCGCTCCAAGGCGGCGGCATCGAGAACGACGGGGGCACACTCACCGTTACCGACAGCACCTTCTCGAGCAACAGAGCAGTTGGCGGCGGGGGAATAGACAACGACGGAGGCAGCCACGCGGCGACGGCCGACATCACTGGCAGCACCTTCTCGGGCAACATAGGCGGCAGTGGGGGAGGTGGCATCGAGAACGCCGGCATCACGGATCCGGTGACGCTCACTGTCATCGGCAGCACATTCTCGGCCAACATCGCCACGAACGACGCCGGTGGCGCCATCGACAACGGCATCAACGCGACGGCCGACATCAGCGACAGCACTCTGTCGGGCAATACCGCAGGCGTCTACGGCGGTGGGATCGTCAACAGAGTCAACGGCGCAGTCACCGTCACTCACACCACTTTTTCGGGCAACAGCGCCATGTTCGGGGGTGGGATATACAGCGGTGGCACGTCCTCGCCCACACTCGTCGCCACCATCCTGGCCAACAGCGGGACCGGAATGGACTGCGCAGGTACGTCCACGCCATTGGTCACCGACGGGGACTTCAACCTCGACGACGACGGGTCCTGCGGTTTCAGCGCCGGCAATCACTCGATCTCCGACATGCCCTCCGGGCTCGACCCCTCAGGGCTGCAGAACCACGGAGGGCCGACCGGAACCATCGCACTGGAAACGACAAGCCCTGCCGTCGACAACGTGACCTCTTCCGCCGACTGCGCGCTCAACGACCAGCGCGGCATGAGCTGGCCCACTCCCTGCGACATCGGAGCCGTCCAAGACACGGTTGGGGCGACGAGCAACGGTTGTCCTCGGACTTTCTCTCTCAACGTGCGATGGCACTACAGCTCTGGGGGGTCGTCGGGGTCCTGGAGCGGCACCGGCCAATGCCCGGTCAACGGTGAGCTCACCCAGGGTCCGCAGGCGATGGAGGGCGATCTGAAGGTCCCACCAGGTCAGAGGATCGAGGTGGGATACGACTTCACGATGCCGGGCAATCACTCGACCCACACGGTTGCCGTCTCCAATGCGCGGGTCGTGTTCTCCAACGTCAAGTGCGCATCGGGCGCGACACCGTCGGCCAGCTCGTTCACGGTGTCTATGCCGACGCAGACCTACAGCGTGACCAACCAGAATTGGTACCCGTCGGGTAACCAGCAGAGCGTCCTGGTGTACCAGGGCTCGGTAGCTGCACCTCAACTGTGCGGGACGACAGGAAATCTCAGGCTCCAGCAGGGAGGGACGTTCTCGGCGACCATCGTTGTGACCTGAGTCTTCGAGGCAACCTGAACAGGGCGCGGTTCGTATGTGATTCGCGTGGGGGCTGAGTGTCGAGGTCGCTGAGTGTCGAGGTCGCTGAGTGTCGAGGTCGCTGAGTGTCGAGGTCGCTGAGGTGAGGTGGTCTTGAGGTGTCATAAGGCGAAACCATTTGCCCAGGTACATGGCCTACCCGTCCGACTACCTCCCCGTACACCGTCGCCCAGCAGGGTCCCGCGTGACCGGTAAGCAAGCACTGGGAACCGCGATGTATACCATGAGCAATCCCATTCTGGTATACTGATTCTGTGGCTACCGAACAGATCGCAGTCCGACTCCCCGAGGAGCTCCTGAGCGAACTCGACGCGCTTGTCGCAAATGGCGTCTACGAGAGCCGGGCAGCCGCTGTGCGAGCGGGAGTCGAAGCCGTCACAGCGCTCGAGCGTCGCCAACAGACTGACCAAGCCATCATCGCAGGCTACCGGCGCACTCCGCCGACGGCGGCTGAACATGTTGCCGCTATCGCATCGCTCCGAGACGCCATCGCCGAGGAGTCCTGGTGAACCAGCCCCGTCGCGGGGAAGTGTGGTGGGGAGAGATCGAGGATCTGGGTCGCCGGCCCTTTCTGGTCATGACCCGATCAGCGGCCATCCCTGTGCTGAACAGCGTGCTTGCTGCCCCGGTGACCCGCACGGTCAGGAATATTCCAACGGAGGTCTCGCTCGGACCCGACGACGGGATGCCGGCGGAGTGCGCTGCAAGCTTCGACAACCTGCGTGTCGTACCAAAGACCTACCTCGTCGATCGCATCTGCGCGCTGGGATCCACTCGGCTGGTCGAGGCTTGCACAGCGCTTCGGGCCGCCGTCGACTGCTGAGAGCAAGCGGACCAGAGTCCGGGAGTTTCGCGCCATGACACTGCGGTGCGCGCGAACAGGCAAGTCAGCGAATCACATTGGTGGGCGCTGAGGGACTCGAACCCCCGACCTGCTGGTTGTAAGCCAGCTGCTCTAACCAACTGAGCTAAACGCCCGAAGAAGTCGATACTAGAAGTGGCCGAGCACAGGGTGGGCCACGTACGGCTCCTCCAAGCGTTTCATCTCCTCGGGGCTCAGCGACAGCTGCTCGGCGGCAAGGGCGTCCTCGAGATGTGAGAGCTTGGTGGCTCCCACGATCGGCGCGGTCACGCCGGGACGGTGAAGCAGCCACGCAAGCGCAACCTGAGCGGGCGGTACACCTCGCTCGGCTGCGAGGGCGGCGACGCTGTCGACCACGTCGAAGTCCGACGGCTGGTTGTAGAGGTAGTCGGTGAAGGGATCGGACCCCGAACGTGTGGTGAGCCGCTCGCCGTCCCGGGTGCGGTTGCCGGCGAGCACGCCGCGCGCCAGCGGGCTCCAGGGTATGACGGCGATCCCCTGGTCGGCGCACTGGGGGATCATCTCTCGCTCCTCCTCCCGGTAGAGGAGGTTGTAGTGCGGCTGCATCGATGCGAATTGCGTCCAACCCCTGGCTCTGGCGGCGTCTTGAGCCTTGGCGAACTGCCACGCGAACATCGAGCTCGCCCCGATGTAGCGGGCCTTCCCTGCACGCACCACGTCCTCGAGGGCACCCATGGTCTCCTCGATCGGGGTTCGAGGGTCCCAACGGTGGATCTGGTAGAGGTCGACGTACTCCATCCCGAGACGTCCCAGCGAGGCGTCGATGGCCGAGAGGATGTGCTTGCGCGACAAGCCACCACCGTTCTCGCCCGGGGTGACGGGCATGAAGACCTTGGTCGCGATCACGGCTTCGTCGCGGCTGAGCATCTTGCCCACCAGCCTGCCGGTCGCCACCTCGCTGGCCCCGCCGGAGTAGGCGTCTGCGGTGTCGAAGAACGTGATGCCGCCTTCCACCGCGGCCCGAACGATCGGCTCGGCCGCCTCCTCGTCGAGCACCCAGGCCCGGTCGCTCTCGTTCCCGAAGCTCATCATGCCCAGGCACACCCGAGACACCCTGAGCCCCGTGCTCCCGAAATTCACGTACTGCATGTCCACCTCGAATGTGTGACGAGGACCCCTTTGGCTCTACCGGAGATAAGCGTAGATTCCCTGAGCCCAGTGGTGTCGCCGCTTGGCTATTAGCTCCTTATCCGTGCAAAAGGCTCTCACCACGTTGGTCTTCTCCACGTCCAACAGGACAGGTTGATCATCGTGGATCACATAGTCGAGCTTTCCATAATCCAGATTCAACCGCCGGCGTATCTCGAACAATGCTCGATGCGGTTCGACTTCTTCGGCTTCACTAGCTGTTCGGCTTCGAATGATCGGATGTGTCGACGCGAGGCGAAAACAAGTGAAGCGATCACCTAGGAATTCGAATTGCCGAACGTGATATTTGCCATCTTCGATCTCCGGGACGAACTTCTCGACGATGAAATCGTCTGTGGCGAAGAACCGCGCCGGTACTCTCTCGACACGATCGTAGATTCTGTAGCTCAGGCGCCCATCGAATTGAGCGAGACGACCGTCCAGCTTTGTGAGAAGTCGCCGCCATCGTCCCTTCCCTTCAGTCAACCTGGCGAGCTTGCGGTCGGGAACGCCTCCATAGTTGAGATTGGACTTGACGAGCACTTTGCCCCCGTAGTCGCCAGTTGTGGTCACACGTTGGGTGCTGATCATCGACTTCCGGATGTCCGTCACTGCGCAATTGAGCGTGACCGGATACTGCCTCGCCAGGCCGAGATATTCATCGGGCACGACCGAGAGATCGATATGCACGATGATGAGGTCGGCCGGCACGAAGTGATTCGGCCCGGAGAGAAATACGACCTCAAGGTCGTCGTCACGCCAGATCTGGGCCAGATGACTTATCAGGTAGTCGCGAAGATCATGTTCGCGTTGTGCCTTGTGTAGCAGGACTGCAATGCGTTTCTTCACGTGCGGACCTTCAGAGCGAGTAGTTGTCACCCTTACCGGCGATGTGCCTACTCGTCATCGAGGGCACCCGGGAGAACTTAGCCCCAAGCGGCCACTGCGTAGAAGGCTGCGCTAAACGCCGTCAGGTCCAAATCTCGAGCGGGCGTCGGCAGCCGCCGGCTGGAACGGCTCCGCAAGCTGGCGCAGGAGCGTCCTCACTTGCCATCGTGCCGCGTCCTCCTGCTCGGTCGGCAACGGCCGCCCGGCGAGACCGGTCGTGCAGGGCGGCTCTCCCTTCACCGGAAACCTGGCGCGTCGCGCGAGCACATCCCACACGGTGAGGACGATCCCGAGGTTGAGCCCGAGCGATCCCTCGTAGGAGTGGTGCAAGCGGTGGTAGGCAGGACTCACCACGATCTTCCCGAGAGGACCGAACGACCACCGGACGTTGGCGTGCGGGAGGGTGCCCAGGCACACGTAGGCGGTGACGAGCTCCGGAGCCACGCCGTGGTCACCGGTCAAGACCACCACCGGCACCGTGGCGAGGAAGAAGCCGGCCAGGTGGCTGAACGGATGTGCGCGGAACGCGCTCAGCACGTTCAGCTCCTCCTGGCTGTGGTGCAGAGCGTGGAAGCGCCAGAGAGTTCCGAAGCGGTGGTCGGCCCAGTGGGCGAGCCAGTTGCCCGCGTCCATCGCGACGAGGGTGAGCGCGAACAGCGGCGCGCGTGGCCACGCCGCCGTCTGCGGCACCTCGATCCATCCGGCATGGCTCGAGAGCAGCTCCGCGAACGCCACTCCGAGCAAGGTCATGATGGGCACGACCGTCACCACGTGGACCACGAAGTAAGCAGTGTCCTGGAGATGGCCCTTGGCGAGCGCCGGCCGACGCTCAGCCGGCCACACCCGCTCGCACAAGAACGCGATTGCGACGAGCAACAACACCGCAGGCGCGACCAGCTCCGCCCGACCCGCCGCGAGCACGTGCCCGAGGCTCCTTGCTCGCTCGAGCGTCACGACTCCGAACCACACGATCGCGGCAGTGGCCACCGCCAGACCGAGCGTCGGAAGGCACAGCCGCAATCTCGAAGAGCCGGTCCCAGGGACGGCGAACGCGGTCGAGGTCATCGCACGCTCATCGGGACCTCAGGTCTCGCTCGGCAAGGCCTGGCCGCCTGGGCTCAATAGCCATACCCGCCGGCGGGGGTGGTGGTCGGGGGGGACGTGGTCGGCGGCGAGGTCGTCGGTGGCGAGGTCGGAGGGGTGGTGGGGGGCGTGGTGGGCGGCGTGGTGGGCGGGGTCGTCGCCGGTGGCGAGGTCGGGCTCGTCGAAGCCGGTCCGCTCGAGGGCCGGGTGGTCGTGGTCGGGTTCGAGCCGGAACCAGAGCCCGCGCCCGAGCCGGAGGGAGTAGTGGTCGTCGGCGTCCCCGACCCCGAGCCCGAGGGAGCCGTGGTGGTGGCCGAGGACGTCGCAGCTGTAGCCGGCACGACGTACCAGGTGCTGTCGATGCCTTCGCCGTTGGTCTGCCCAGGTGCCGAGTCGCCGGAATAGGTGTACAAGGGCGTCCCGTTGATGGTCACTTGCAGCCCCGGGTCGGTTCGAGTGATGGTCCCCAACGTCCCGTGCACACCGGGCCCGCCCTTCGGGGTGGTGCCAGCAGCGACCAGCAGCGGGGGCCAGGTCGTGTCGCAGCCTGCGTAGCAGGCGCTCTTTCCTCCCGAGTCGAGCGTGAACGAGTAGAGGGTCCTGCCCTTGTTGTCGACCAAGATCGTGCCGAGGCTGCCAACGGACCTGGCTAAAACGGTGTCCGCCGCCGAGGTTCCAGACGCCGCAGTGTGCGCCGCGTTCTTGGCGTTCTTGGCGGTGGGGGTGGAGGTGCTGCAAGCCGCGGCGACCAGGGCGACGGCGCTGATACCAAGGACGGTCAGGGTCCGGCGCGTCATCTTCAGGGGTGTTCGATCGCGCATCGTCGTCAGCTCCAATCCGCCGGGGCCGCAGGGGCCGGTCCTTGGGGGTGAATACGGCGCGGGGCGGCGCGATGTTCAGTGGGTGGAGCTCTCTGCCTGACGAAGCGCGAGGCGCTCAGTGCCCGCCCGGCCGCGACGCGCTCAGTGCCCGCCGGGCCGCGACGCGCTCAGTGCCCGCCGGGCCGCGACGCGCTCAGTGCCCGCCGGGCCGCGACGCGCTTGGTGCCCGCCGGGGCGCGAGGCGCTCAGTGCCCGCCCGGCCGCGACGCGCTCAGGTGGACCTGGCGGTCGAGGTTTGCCGGGGTGACGATCCCGGCCAGGCGGTTGTCGGCGTCGAGGACCACCGCAGGCACGCCGCCTGCGGCCGCCATGCGCTGGAGGAGGGCGTCGACCGGCTCGTCCGGGCGCGCGACGGGTACGGCGGCGATCGGGATCGCGAGACTGCCGATGGGAGTGTCGGCGTGCGAGAGAGGGTGGACGGCACGAATCCGATCCAGCGGGAGGATGCCCTCGAGCCACCCGGTCGGGCCCACGACCGCGACCGCGTCGGTCCTGAACCAGGGAAGGTGCCTGTGGACCAGGTCGGCGACACTCGTGGACGAGGCGATCGCAGGAGGCTGAGCGGTCATCACGTCGGCAACTCTGAGTCCCTGGAGGCCGCGACGTGCAACCGCGGCCATCTCCTCCCCCCTGGCAGCGACGAAGAGGAACCATCCGAGAAATGCGGGCCACCACCCGTAGACGTCGTCGTAGCGGAACACGATCACGACCCCGAGGGCCACGAGCGCGATCCCGAACGCCCTTCCGACCCTGGCTGCGACGACCGTGGCCTTGATGCGATCGTGCGAGCGCAGCCAAAGCCCCGCACGGAGGATCCTTCCGCCGTCGAGCGGGGCGGCCGGGATGAGGTTGAACGCAGCGAGCAGGAGGTTGATCTTCCACAGCCACGAAGGCACCGCCTCCACGAGCCCGTGCACGCCGGCGGCGCCGAAGAGTCCCTGGACCCCTGCAAAGGCGGCAACCAGCAACAAGCTCGTGCCCGGGCCGGCCGCCGCGATTCGGAAGTCGGCCCCGGGGGAGAGCGCCTCACCGCCGAGCTGAGCAACCCCGCCGAACAACCAGAGCGTGATCGACCTCACCGAGACCCCGTGACGGCGGGCCACCACCGCGTGCGAGATCTCGTGCGCCAGCAGGGACGCGAAGAAGAGCAGCGCGGCCACGAGCGCCGCCACCCAGTACGTGGCCCTGCTGCCTGTGTAGGCCCCGGGAAACACGATCTCGGCGAGCTCCCAGGTGAGGAGCCCGAAGATCAGTGCGACGCTCCAGTGCACGCCTATGGGCACTCCGCGATAGCTCCCCAGCCGGATGCTCTGCCTCACGCTTCCATCTTGGGTCATCGGGGGCCAAAGCGCTTGTCGCGGCGCTGTGCTAGGGATGCTGCGTGGCACAGGAGGCCTCCGACCAGGGCACTGGCCGCCGCATCTCCTCCAGGGGTGCCAGCAGGCTGCGTTCGGAGCTGCTCGCGCACGCCCCCTCCGACGAGAGGGAGGTGGAGGCGAGGTCCCGGATCCTCGAGGCGCTCGACACGCTGGAGCGGCCCTTCGACGAGGACGCGGACCCCGTCCACGTGACCGGGTCGGCCGTCGTCGTGGGCAGGCGCGGGACGGTCCTCCACGTGCACCGACGGCTCGGCAGGTGGATGCAGCCGGGCGGCCACGTCGATCCGGGGGAGACTCCCGCCGACGCTGCGCTGCGCGAGTCGCGCGAAGAGACCGGTCTCGACCTCTCGCATCCGAGCGCAGGGGCCCGGCTCATACACGTGGACGTCCACTCCGCCGCCAACGGTCACACGCACCTCGACCTTCGATACCTGCTCCTGGCGCCGGACGAGGAGCCCTCACCGCCGGCGGGCGAGAGCCCGGAGGTGCGCTGGTGCACATGGGAGGAGGCAGAGACGCTCTCCGACGTGGCCCTCGTGGGGGCGTTGCGGGTCGCCCAGCGCCAACCGGAGGTGCTGAAGCTCGGCTCCCGGGGAGGTGCGGACCGCTCCGTAAGGCACAATGGCGGGTGAGTGATGGGAGACGAGACACCGCAAACCTCGAGCAGCGCACAGCGCGGCGGCGGGCCGGCACTCCCTCTCGCGACGTTGCTGGAGGTCCAGGACCACGACACCGCGATCGACCAGTTGGTGCACCGCCGCGAGACCCTGCCGGAGCGTGCGGAGCTCCGCTCGATAGAGAGCCGGCTCTCGGCGCTCGACGAGCGCACGAAGCTCGTCCGCATCGAGCGTGACGAGCTGGGCTCGCGCCAGTCGGGGCTCGAGCAGCAGATCGAGTCGTCCAAGGCGCGCAGGGGCGAGCTCCAGAAGCGGATGTTTGGCGGCCAGGTGACGGCCCCGCGCGAGCTGCAGGCGATGGACGACGAGGTGAAGCACCTCGCTCGCCACATCTCGGATCTGGAAGACCGCGAGCTCGAGCTCATGGAGGTGCTCGAGCCCCTCGACGCGACCCTCGGGAATGCCGAGACCGAGCGCGTCGCCCTCGAGGAGGACGCCGCTCGGCTCCGTGAGCAGGTCGCGCGGTCCGAGGTGTCACTCGACTCGGACCTGAGCGCCCAGCGAGCCGAGCGCGAGGGCGCTGCGGCCGGGGTGCCGGCGGACCTCCTCGGCCGCTACGAGCAGCTGCGCAAGAGGCTCGGGGGTACGGGAGCCGCTCGGCTCGTAGGGAGCTCGTGCAGCGGGTGCCACCTCACGCTTCCCTCCATGGAAGTGGACAGGATCCGAAAGGCGTCCCCCGACACCGTCATCACCTGCGACCAGTGCGGGCGCATCCTCGTCCGCTGACCTCTAAGTGCTAGTGCTCGTCCGCCACGGCGAGGCCGCCGGCAACGCAGAACGCAAGCTGCTCGGGCGCTCGCAGTCCCCGCTCACCGAACGCGGGCGGGCAGAGGCCGCGGCTCTGGCGCCCATGGTGCGCGGCGCTGGCCGGCTCGTGACGAGCCCGCTCCAGCGCTGCCGCGACACGGCGTCGGCGCTCGGCCTGTCTGTTCCGATCGAGGTGGACGAACGCTGGGTGGAGGTCGACTACGGCGACTTCGAGGGCTGCTCGCTGTCGGAGGTGCCCAGGGCGACCTGGCAGCGATGGCGTTCCGATCCCCACGACCCCTGGCCGGGTGGCGAGTCTCTGGCCGACGTGGGCCTGAGGGTGCGCGCCTGCTGCGAGGAGCTGTTCGCCCGAGAGGGCACCGGAGCGCGTGCAGATGCCGACGTCGTGGTGGTGAGCCACGTGTCTCCCATAAAGGCGGCGGTGGCGTGGGCCCTGGGGGCGGGCGACGAGCTTGCCTGGAAGCTCTACCTGGCCACGGCCTCCGTGACCAGGATCGCGTGGGCAGCGGACGGGCCAGTGCTGCGCTCGTACAACGAGACGGTCCTGTCGCCCGGCTAGACCAGCTCGCTCAGGTAGTGCGGCGGACGAATTCGACCAGCGCGGCGGCGAGCTCCTCGGGCCTGTCCTCCTGGAGGAAGTGGCCGCCGCCTTCGATCGTGACGTGAGGCTGGTCGCGCGCACCGGGCACGAGCTGCCTGAAGCGCTCGTCGGCCCCGCGCGTTATCGGGTCGGAGTCGCTGAAGGCGCAGAGAAACGGCTTTTCGAAGCTGCCCAGCACCTGCCAGGCGCGGCGGTTCGCCTCGGAGGCGGGGTCGTCGGGCCGGGTCGGTACGAGGAGCGGAAACTGGCGCGCTCCCTCTTTGTACGACTCGTCCGGGAAGGGAGCGTCGTAGGCGCTCACCACCTCCTCGGGCGGGGACGTGGTGCAACCGCCCGCCACGATGCGGCCGACCGGGAGCTCGGGCACCTCCTGGGAGAACTTCTGCCAGGCAAAGAACGCCTCGCTCATGTGGTCGTCGCCGGTGGGGAGCCCGGTGTTGGCGGCGACGACCCTGCTGAAGCGCTCCGGATGCTCGGCGACGAGGCGCAAGCCCACCAGACCTCCCCAGTCCTGGCCGAGAACGGTGACGCCCTCGAGAGCCAGCTCCTCCAGCAGGGCGGCGCGCATCCACTCGACGTGACGCGCGTAGGTGTAGTCCGTGCGCGAAGCGGGCTTGTCGGAGCGGCCGAAGCCCACGAGGTCGGGCACCACGACGCGCATGCCGGATGCCACCAGCGTCGGGACCATCTTGCGGTACAGGTAGCTCCAGGACGGCTCGCCGTGCAGCAGGAGGACCACCTCGGTGCTACCTCCGCCGCCAGTAGCGGGAGCCTCGTCTACGTAGTGCACCCGAAGCGCGCTACCCGATCCGTCGCCGGCGGGGACCTCCACGTAGTGCGGCTCGAAGTCGTATCCCGGGAGCGACTCGAAGCGCTCGTCGGGTGTGCGAACCACCTCCATGTGCGGCCTCCTCGGGATCGGCCCTCGGCCAGGCACTCTAAGGCAAGTAGTCGCGAGCCCCCATGGCCGGGCGCCGAGACCTGTCGTCGCGAGTCCCGCCGCCGTGCGCCGATGACCCGCGTCGGCGGCTGGCAGACTTCGCCGGTGCCACTTCGCCGCTGTGTCGCTCGGCTCGCGCCGCGCCCGGCCGTCCTCGCAGCAGGTGCGGTCGCCGGAGGCGCCCTGGCCGTGGCGGTCCTGACCAGGCGCTCGGGCAGCCGGCGAGCGAGGCACGCCGTCCACGACCGAGTCGTCCATGACCGGGCCCCGAGCCGGCCGGTGTCGGCCACCTCCTTCACCGCCCGGAACGCGGCGCTTGCCAAGCTGGCCGGACAGGTCGGAGCCGGCGCAGCGAGCAACCGGGCGCGACGGGTGTTCGCCTCGGCCGCCCGCAGGGAGGTTCTCGACGAGGAGATCCAGCTGCGCACGGCGGAGCAGGTGGCGGCGACCCTCGGCAACATGAAGGGCGCCATGATGAAGCTCGGGCAGCTGGCGAGCTTCCTCGACGACGCCATGCCGGAGCCGGTGCGCGCGGCGCTGGCCCAGCTTCAGCAGAACGCCCCCCCGATGAGCGCCGAGCTGGCCTCCGAGATGATCGAGGCGGAGCTCGGGGCCGAGCCCGAGAAGGTCTTCGCACAGTGGGACCCCGTGCCGATAGCCGCCGCATCGATCGGCCAGGTCCACCGGGCCATCACCGAGGACGGGCGCGCCGTCGCGGTGAAGGTGCAGTACCCGCAGATCGCAGAGGCAGTCCGGGCGGACCTCGTCAGCCTGGATCTGGCCGGCCTCGGGCTGGGCTCGATGTTTCCTGGGCTCGACTCGGGGGCGTTGGTGGCGGAGCTGCGCGCACGGCTCACCGAGGAGCTCGACTACATCTGCGAGGCCGACAACCAGCGAAGGTTCGCCGGCTGGTACCGGGGACACCCCTTCATCACCGTGCCGGAGGTCGTCGACGCGCTGAGCACGGCTCGCGTGCTCACGACAGAGCTCGCCGATGGGGTGCGCTTCGACGAGATGGAGACCTGGCCGCAGGACGAGCGCAACCTGGCGGCCGAGGCGATCTTCCGCTTCGTGTTCCGGAGCCTCTACAGGTTCCACGCCTTCAACGGCGACCCGCACCCAGGCAACTACCTGTTCCGTCCCGGCGGCCACGTGACATTCGTCGACTTCGGCCTCGTGAAGTCCTTGAGCGCGATGGACGTGGCCCTCCTGTTCGACCTCGTGCGAGCCTCGGTCATCGAGAACGATCCCGCAAAGGTGCGGCGCGCTTGCGAGCGGGTGGGGTTCATAGTTCCCGGGGCGCCCGTGGAGGACGAACGACTGGCGCAGTTCATGGAGATCTTCTGGGACGCGGTGCGCCCCGACGACACGACCACCATCACCGCGAAGTGGGCGAGCGAGGTCGCGCGGCGCTACTTCGCCGGACGGACGAACTTCGCCGACGTGATGGCCCACGCCGGGATGCCTCCCGCCTACGCGGTCCTCCAGCGGATCAACCTCGGCCTCCTGGCGATCCTCGGGAGGCTCGAGGCGACTGCGAACTGGCGGCGAATAGCAGAGGAGCTGTGGCCCACCGCTGCACCTGCCTCGACCGAGCTCGGGCGCGCCGAGGCCGTCTGGTGGGACACGGCCCACGGCATGTGACCTCTCGTCGGCGCGCCGGAGGTAGCAGAGGGGCAGGCGTCCCACTCGCCTCGCTGGTGCACACCTCGGCGCGTTTCTCCTAACCTCCGGCGGTGCGCGCAGTGGTATGCGAGGAGCTCGGTTCGCTCGACAACGTCGTGGTCCGCGACCGCGAGCCGCTCGTGCCCGCTGAAGGGCAGGCGGTGGTGACGATGCGCGCGGCGGGGGTGAACTTCGTCGACGGGCTCATGTGCCAGGGCAAGTACCAGATCAAATTCCAGACCCCCTACGTGCCCGGCGGAGAGCTGGCCGGCGAAGTGGCGGCGCTCGGCCAAGCGGTGAGCGGCGTGTCGGTCGGCGACCGGGTCATGGCAATGTGCGGGTTCGGAGCATTCGCCGAGCAGGTGGCCGTCTCCGCCTCCTCGCTGGCTCCGGTCCCCGAGGGCCTCGGCTACCCCCAGGCCGCGGCCTTCATCCAGAGCTACAGCACCGCCTGGTACACGCTGACGAGGCGCACCTCGGTCGCACCAGGCGAGACGGTGCTCGTGCTCGGCGCGGGCGGGGGGATCGGGCTCGCCATGGTCGACGCCGCGGTGGCGATCGGTGCGACGGTGATCGCTGCTGCCTCGAGCGAGGAGAAGCTCGCCGCTGCCAAGGCCATGGGCGCCTCGGCGACGATCGCCTACGAGCACGAGGACCTCAAGACGAGGGCACGCGAGCTGTCGGGCGGGGGAGTCGACGTGGTGGTCGACCCCGTCGGCGGGCGCCACAGCGAGCCCGCGCTGCGCTCGCTCGGAAATTTCGGCAGGTTCTGCGTGATCGGCTTCGCGGCGGGGGCGATCCCTACCGTGCCACTCAACCAGATCCTGCTGCGCAACCGGTCCGTCGTCGGCGTCGACTGGGGTTACTGGGGGATGCAGGACCCCGAGGGCAACCGACGCGTGCTCGAAGAGCTCGTCGAGATGGTCGAAGCCGGCCTCCTGCACCCGGTCGTGCCGGCCGAGCGGCCGCTCGAGCAGGCGGCCGAGGTGATGGCGAGGCTGCTCGACCGTTCGATCACGGGCAAGGTCGCGCTCGTGCCCTGAGCCCCTGGGTCAGGCTTCGGGAGCGAACCGGCTCTCGAAGGACCTCTGCTCCCCGGTCGACGGCTTGAGCTTGCGTTCGAAGATGCGCTCGTAGCCGGTGTGGGAGATCCTCCAAGCCCCGCCGAGCTTCACGTACTCGTCCCGGTAGAGGGCCGTGCCGTGGATCTCGAAGTCGAACCCCGGCACGAACACGCGGTCCTCGAGGTACCAGGTCCCCTCGGCCTCCGTCTCGCCCTTGAAGGTGATCTCCGGGTGGTGACCGGTGTGCATGGTCACTATGTCCGACCCCCCGATCGAGTCCTTCAAGAACGCGACGATCGCGGCGCGGCCCTGTTGCGACAGCTCGCCGGACTGGAAGGAGGAGGTGGCGTCCTCGGTGAGCAGCTCGCCGAGCTCGTCGAAGCGCTTGGTGTCGAGCAGGCGGAAATACGCGTACTTGAGCTGCCGGATCGCCTCGGCGTCCTCCAGCCGGCCGAGCGGGGCGTCTGCTATCGGTCGCCCCTGGGTGGCAGCCCGCCCGGGCGCGCGGCCTCGGGGATGGGAGGTGGGGCCTGGGAGGTCGTGCCGTTGGTGATGTCGCCACCGAAGAGTCGGGCCACCTCCTGCTCCACCTGCTGATATGCGATGGCCGCGTTCTGAAGGAGCGAGGCGATGCCGCTGATCGACTTCTGCATCTCTGCGGCCGCACGCTCCCATTTCATGCAAAGACCTGAGAACTGCTGGTAGCCGGCGCCTGTCCAGTCGGCTGAAATTCCTTCGATCACCCGGACGACCTCGGCTACCGCCGACTTGATCTGGGTGGCTCCCTGCTCGACCTGGCCGGACGCTGACTGCAGTCGCTCAGGCGAGACCTGGTACTTGCTCAAGGTTCCGTCGGGCACGTGGATTCTTCGCTTTCTGTCGGGGTACCTACGCGGCTGCGGCTACCGGTACCAGGACTTCTCGGATCCCCCGGGGTACGTTACAGCCCGCTCGGACCGGCATGATAGATCGTCGACCAGGCAGAGCCCGGAGTTGAGCGGCGGGCCGGCCGAGGCGAGTCAGGCAGGGCTGATCTCGTAGGCGCAGACGTGGGCCCCGTCCATCAAGTGCGCGACCCGCTCCACCTTTGCGCCCGGAAGGGCGTCGCGGATGAAAGCGATCTCGCTCGAGCAGGCCTGGCGGTAGCCGGTGGCCACCGAGAGTATGGCGCAGTTGTGCTCCGTGACGAGCCACTTCCCCTCACCGATCTGCTCCACGTCTGCGAGGTACCCGTCCTCGTCGAGTATCCGTGCCAGCTCGGCCACCTGCTCGTGGAGGGGACGTCCCTCGACCCGGGGCTTCGCCGCCTCGAGACGCCGCCGGCGGCGCTGCTCGAACAGCCCCGTCACGGTGTCGTCCCCGGGACCACCGAGGTAACAGAGCAGCTCGTTGGTGAGGTCCCCGTATCGCTTGGGGAACATCGACTCGGCCGCAGCGGTGAGCTCGTAGCGATGCGGCGGCCTCCCACGGTTCAGCCGGTCCGTCGAACGGGTCACCAGCCCGTCGGCGGTGAGCCTCTGCAGCTGCTGGCGCACCGCGGGCACTGTGATCCCGAGCTCGAGGGCGAGCTCGCTAGCGCGCATGGCCCCGTTGCGCTTGAGCGACGTCAGGACCGCGCGCCGCGTGGTGGGTATGGCGGCGAGGGGCGGCTCGATGCTCAAGGCAGCACCAGGTGCACGTCGCCGAATTCGTGCCAGAGGTAGCGCTTCTCGAGCGCCGCTTCGTAGGAGCTCTCGAGCAGCTCGCGCCCGGCGATGGCCTCGAGCATCGCGAGGTGCGATGCCTCGGGCTCGTGCCAGCCCGTGAGCAGGCCGTCGACCGCGGACACTCCCCGCTGCGGGGTGACGACGGTCTCGGTCCACCCGCTGCCCGCGTGCACCTTCCCATGGGAGTCGACGACCGACTCGAGCGCCCGGACCACGGTGGTGCCGATCGCTATCGCCCGTCCGCTCTGGCTGCGCGCGTCGTTCACCCGGTGCGCGGTGGTGGCCGGCACCCGGAAGTACTCCGCGTACGGGGGCTCCGATACCTCGAGCGAGGCGACACCCGTGTGGAGCACGATCGGTGCAACGCCGACACCGCGTGCCACCAGCCGGGTCAGCACTTCGGGCGTGAACGGGCGTCCCGCGCTCGGCATCTCGGCCGAGCCCGCCTCGGTGGCGTAGACGTTCTGGTACATCGAGATCGGCCAGCTCCCGCGTACGTAGGAGTAGGAGATCGGCTTCCCGTGGACCGCCAGGTAGCTGAGGATCGGCTCTGGGGTCTCCACCGTGGCCACCCAGAGCCGCACCCCCGACGGGTGGGTGGAGTGCGGGGCGAGGAGGTGCACGCGCCCTCCCGAGGGGAGCTCGACGACTTCGCCGGCGCCCGCCCCCAGGTACGCCTCGCCCGATCGGCGGAGCTCGACGCTCCACAGCCCGGCCGGAAGGCGGGTGGAGAGATGCACCGCTACCTCGTTGCCCTGCTGGTCGAGGCCATCCACCGACGCCGGGATGGTGCCGGAGGTGTTGATCACGACGATGTCGCCCTCCTCGAGAAAGCGCGGCAGCTCGCTGAAGGTGCTGTGCACGAGCCTTGCGTCTTGGCGGTAGGCGACCAGCATCCGCACCGCGTCACGAGTCATGCCGCGGGCCTCGGGCGGCACGGAGGCTTCGAGCTCGGGCGGCAGGGAGAAGCTCGGGGGAGCGGTCCCGGTGCCCCGGGTCTCGGAAGCAGTTCCGGTGCTCGGCGTCTCGGGAGCGAGGGTGGCGCTCATCGTTGGTCTGCGGCTGCTTCGCCGTCCCCTTTGCCGCTTCCTTCGGTGCCCTCTTGGCGGGCCGGTCGGCCGCCCTGTTGGCCGCCCGGTTGGCCGCCCTCTTCGCCTCCAGATCCGGGGGCGAGCTCGGAACCGCGGTACCTGCCGCTCGGGTGCGCACCTTCTATCAGGGCGAGCAGCCCGGGCACCGCCGACTCTGGAGGCGGGCGGTCGGAGATGTCCTCGCCCGGGAAGGCGTCCTGGTGCATCTGCGTGCGCATGTCACCGGGGTCGACGGCCCAGACGCGCAGTCCCGGCCGTTCTGCGGCGAGGATGGCGCTCAGGTGGTCGAGCGCAGCCTTCGAAGAGCCGTACCCTCCCCACCCCTCGTACGCCTCGACCGACGCGTCGGAGGTCACGTTGAGCACACGTGGGTCCGCAGAGCTCTCGAGCAACGGCAACGCTTCTTGCAAGAGCGCCAGCGGGGCGAAGCTGTTGACCTCGAACACGCGTCGGAGCTCCTCCAGCGGGTACACGTCGAGCCGCGGCATGGGGGATCCGCCGAGGGTGCTCGCGTTGTTCACGAGCAGGTCGAGTCCGCCGAGACTCCGTGCCGCCTCGATGAGAGATCTGCGGTGCGCGGGGTCGGCGACGTCGCCCGACAGCGCGACGAGCTCCGCCTTGTCGTCGAGGTGCGATCGCAGATCCTTCTCCGCGGCGGACAGCTCGTCTGCGCCTCGTGCGTCGATGACGAGCGACCATCCCCGCTCGGCGAGGACGAGCGCCAGGGCCCGCCCCAGTCCCTTCGATGCTCCAGAGACGATCGCGACGCTCATGGCTCGCACCCTCCTGGGCCCCTGATTCGTCTTCCCCTCTACCTGGCCACCTGCCGGCCCAGGCTTCCGGGACCCGACCAGTTAAAAGAAGTATTACCTATTTTTATTCCGGCGGGCGGAGAAGCGCTACTCGTTGTCGGTCCAGTGCGCAGAACCGTGGCCGGACGAGGTATCAGGATGCAGGCCCTGCACCAGCCCGAGGTTGTCGATGACCCTCGACAGCATCTCGATGAGCTCCAAGCGCTCGCCTGGGGCAAACCCCTGGCAGATCGTCTGCTCGAGCCCCATCGCCAGCTCGGTCGCCCGCGCCAGGACCTCCCTGCCGCTCGAGGTCAGGTGCAGGGTCCGTGATCGCCTGTCCGATCGATGGGGCCGGCGCTCCACCAGGCCCCGGCCCTCGAGGTGGTCGATCACCGCGACCATCGAGCTCGGCGGGATCCGAAGCCACTCGCCCACTGCGTTCTGCGAGAGGCCCTCGGCCGCCCCGATGGCGCGCATGAGCGCGAACTGGCGAGGTTCGAGGTCCAACTCGGACATGAGGACCCCGAACCGGCTGGCGGTCTCGAACCCGAGCTGAGACAGGAGGAACCCGACCGCCTGGGGTCGCCTGCCCGGGAGCGGGGAGCCGGCGGGCGAGGACTGCTCCATGAAAAAGCAGTTTACTCGCTGAACCGGTCGTGGTAGAAATATTCAGTATCGAACGATTCAGGATGGAACGGAGTTGAAATGTCGATCGCCCCGCCCCGCCCCGGAATCCGGATCCCTGCCGAGCCCGGGCGCCATCCCGTGGCAACCACCACGTTCCTGGGCGGGGTCGCCGCCTTCGTACTGCGCCACCGCCGTGCGGTGATCGCCCTGTGGATCGTCCTTCTCGTCGCGGGAGGCATCTCGGCGGGGAAGGTCAACAAGCGGCTCACGTTCGACTTCTCCCTCCCCGGCCAGCCCGGGTACGAGACCGCCGCGCGCATCATCCACACCTACGGCAACGGCGGGGACCAGCCGCCCTCGATCCTGGTGGTGAGCGCTCCGTCCGGCGAGGGCATCACGGCGGGCGAGCCGGCGGTGGCCGCGGCCTTCGCCGACGTGCGCCGCAGCGAGCCGTCACTGCGCGTCGTGGACTTCGGTGTGACCGGCGACGCGAGGTTCTTGACGGCCGACGGGCACGCGACCTTCGCGCTCGTCTTCTCGCCGCCGGCCAACGGGTTCGGTGCCGACAAGCAGGTCGATGCCGCGCAGAGCATCGTCGGCCGCCAGCTACCCGGCTACGGGGTCGGACTCACGGGTCTCGGCCAGCTCTCGTCGGGCGGGTCGAGCAAGGGCCCCGGCGTGCTCGTAGAGACGCTGATCGGGGGGGCAGGCGCTCTGATCGTGCTGGCGTTCGTGTTCGCCTCGCTCCTTGCCTTCATGCCTCTGCTCGTGGCCGCGGTGTCGATCCTCACGACCTTCCTCGTCGTGCTGGGCCTCACCTACCTCACCCAGGTGTCGTTCATCGTCGAGTTCCTGATAGCCCTAGTCGGCCTCGGGATCGCCATCGACTACTCGCTGCTGCTCGTCACCCGATGGCGAGAGGAGCGAGCGCGCGGAGCGGACAACGCCACGGCAGTCGTCACGGCGGTCGAAACCGCCGGCCGGGCCGTGGTGCTCTCCGGTTTGACGGTCGCCATCGGACTCGTGGCGCTGGTCGTGCTGCCGGTGCCGGGACTGAGGAGCACGGGCATCGGCGGGATGCTCATCCCACTCGTGTCGATCCTGGTCGTGAACACCCTCCTGCCCGCTCTGCTCGGTGGTATCGGACCGCGCATCGACTGGCCGCGGATCCGAAAGGAGCAGAGGGCGAGCCGCGCCTGGAGCGCATGGGGCAGGGGCGTGGTGCGCTGGCGGTGGGCTGCGGCCGGACTCGCGATCGTATTGCTCGGGCTGTTCGCAATCCCGGCATTGCAGATCAAGGTCGGTGAGACCGGGGTCAACTCGCTCGCCAAGACCGGCTCCGCGCATGCCGCTTACGAGGAGCTCGTAGCCGGGGGAGTGCAGCAAGGAGTGCTCACCCCCGTCGAGGTCCTCACCACCTCCCGAGCGGCCGTGTCGGTGCGTGAGATGGTCGCCCGAGTCCCGGGGATCACGACAGCGGTTCTGCCTTCGGGCGCCACCGGCAGTCGGTCTGGGACGTCGGACATCATCGCTGTACCCAAGTACGCCACCGTCAACAACAAGACGCTCGCGCCCGTCAGCGCGGTGGAGCTGGCTTTGCGCCACGTCCCCGGGGTGATCGGAGTCACAGGAGCCGGTGCCATCGAGCAGGACTACAGCCACGCAGTGTTCGGCAACTTCCCGCTCATGTTCTCTCTGATCGCTCTGGTTACGTTCCTGCTCCTCGCGAGGGCATTCCGCTCGCTGCTGCTGGCGGGCAAGGCTGTGGTGCTGAACCTCATGTCGTTGGCGGCGACCTTCGGCCTCATGACCTGGTTCTGGCAGCAGGGACACGGGTCGAGCACCGTGTTCGGGATCCCGGCCACGGGCGCGATCACCTTCTGGATCCCGCTCATGGTGTTCGCGTTCCTGTTCGGGCTCTCGATGGACTACGAGGTGTTCATCCTGACGCGGGTCAGGGAGGAATACGACCGGACCGGAAACACAAACGCCGCGGTGACCGAGGGGCTCGGGCGGACCGGGCGACTCGTGACGAGCGCCGCCCTCATCTTGTTCCTGGCGTTCGCCTCACTCGCCTCGGCACCAGACACCGACATCAAGGTGCTCGCGACCGGGCTCGGAGCTGGGATCCTCCTCGACGCCACCATCGTGAGGGCTCTCCTCGTGCCGGCCCTGGTGTCGCTCTTCGGAAGGTGGAATTGGTGGTTTCCTCGGCGCGTGTCGCGGGCCCTCGCCGTGCGGGTCCCGCAGCACCAGCATCATCCGGAGCCGGTCGTCGCGGAGGTGTGACCGTCCTCGTGGTGAGCCTGGTTTGCGGCCAGGACGGGATGGCGGAGTGGAGATCTTGCCGAGCGGGGCTCATTTGGCGATCAGGACGGGCGTTGCCAACGTGCGACCCCTGATGTGCAGGGCCCAATAGGCGATCAGGACGGGATGGCGCCATGAGGACTGGGCGTGCCACATCGTTGGTGGCGCAGATCTGATTTGGTCGAAGCGCCATCCCGTCTGTGTCCAGTTTGTGAATCGAAAGGGCTCCCGGGCCGTCAAGCGACGCAGCGCACAACGCCACCCCTACGGGCTGCCCCGGCGTTGGTGCCTCCGTCGCTTGAGCAGCCCTGGCCGCCGAAAGGCCTGCGCACGGACGATCGGCGAGTCGAGGAAATCCGCCAGTTGCTCGACACCTGGCGAAGTACTCGACTCGCACGGTCCGCTTATCCGTGCACGTTGTAACGGCGCGCAGGAGAGCGCGCCAAGGCCCGGACGCGAACCTCGACGGGGCACTGTGTGTGAGGAGCCGTGAAGCTGAAGGGCAGGCAAGAGAATGAAGGCGCGACTGGGCGCTCATCGGGGGGCAGCGTCAGGGAGCACATCGGGCAGCAATCAGGAGCTGTCGAGCTTTCGCTTTCCCAGCCCACGGCCAAACCTCCAGCGGCCGGGCCCGCCGGTCAGCTCGAAGCCGTCGTAGGTGATCTGGTCATGATGCTTGGAGCACACCCGGGCGAGCCCCTCGAGGCTCGTGGTTCTGCACTTCGCGTAGTCCTCCAGGTGGTGATGGTTCTCCAAGCCCATGGTGATCTCACATCCTGGGACGACACAGGACCGGTCTCGCTCCTCGAGGGCGCTCTGGAGGTGGGCGGGGACGGTGCGTCCCGCGTGGCAGACGGTTTTTACGTCGACTCCCTCTGTGACTAGCAGCTTCAAGAAGCAGTCCCCTATGACCCTCCTCGCGTGGGCGACCGGCACCGGGCCCACGCCCGGTATCTCGCAGGTCTCCTGTTGTTTCGCGAAGCCCCTCTTCAAAGCGCCTGCGTCGATGCGCACGACCACGCTGTCGTGGCCGTTTCGCCGAGAGCGATTCGTCTTTCCCTTGGAGCACGGCCCCTCGCCGGTCACCAGGGAATACAGGGCATCTGCCGCATAGGCGTGGGAGGGCTCCTCCTCGCCCGCCTCGCGGGCTTCTTCGAAGATGAGATCGGCTACCTCTCTCACAGAGGCCAAGAGCCTCGCTCCTTTGTCAGCGGTGAGCCGGGTGTCGAGGCGAAACGCCCCGTCGGGCTCGCTCCAGTGACGCAGGTAACGTCGGCGATGGATCGCCCGGTAACGCTCCGCCTCGCCCCTTTGCGACGCGGCCTTCGCGCTTATGTCCCTGGCGGTGTCCTTGAGCTTTTTCATCGTGCCCTCGGCAGCTACGCGAAGCAGCTCGCCTTCTGCCTCTGGATGCGCAGCTGCTGCCTGGGCGAGCTGTCGTAGCTGGGAGCCCGAGAGCTCACCCTCTCTGAGGGCCTTGGTCGTGCCGGGCAGGTCCTCTAGCTGGCCTGCGGTCTCGATGAGCGCGACCGCCTCCCCGTAGGAACTCTTCTGGATCTCCGACACCCAGCTAGCAGCAGAGCGGTGTCCCTCTTCAACCCAGATCCTCGACTGCGCCGCGCGCGAAGCCGCCAGCACCTTCAACGAGCCCGCGAGGCGCTCCACCTCCGCGGAGGCCTCGAGCACCAAGGCCGCGTCCGAGGGGATCATGCGCTCGGGCTCGAAATCCGAGAGCTCTCTGAGGAGCTCTCGCTGCATGCGCCTCAACGTCTGGAGCATCTGACCAGGATGACACGGGGGTGTGTCGCTTTGGCCGGGAGGGCAGGGGAGGGCAGGGAGCGGGAGAATCCGAGGACGGCGGCTAGAAGGCGAGGCGGCCGATGGGCCGGGGTTGGGGACCTCGAAGGCGAGCCGGCGAGATGCTGTGATTATCGGATGTGTCGGGCAAGGTCGTGCCTGCCGCGACGGTCCTCGTCCGCCTTCGCCGGCTGGTCGAGGCGACGGCGCTCCGAGCGTAACGTTCCAGCACATGACCATCGGTGGAAATGAGACAGCTCGGTGGGGTGGTGTAGCTCGGTGGGATGGTGCAGCTCGGTGGGATGGTGCAGCTCGGTGGGATGGTGCAGCTCGGTGGTGATCAGCGCCGGCATCGGATGGACGACCATCTCCGCGTTGGCGACAGCGGGGGGGACGCTCGTGCTTGCGATCGCCACGTTCGCCTCGGTACGTTCCGCCAACCGCGCCGCCAGGACGGCAGAACAGGCATTCCGGGTGGGCCTGCGCCCGGTGCTGTTCGGCAGCCGTCTTCAGGACCCGCCGCAGAAGATCAGGTGGGGAGACGACTACTGGGGGACATTGCCCGGCGGACTGGCGTTGCTGGACGTGGTCGACAAGAACCTCTACATGGCCATGTCCATCCGCAACGTCGGGTCGGGGATCGGGGTCCTGCACAGCTGGCGAGCAGAGCCTCTTGCCAGACCGGGATCGCCACAGCTCGGGGCGGCGCTCCAGCGGCCGCCTCTCGAGTCCTTCCGGCCACAGCTGCGCGACCTCTACGTACCGCCGGGCGACATCGGATTCTGGCAGGCGGCGATCCGCGATCCAGAGGACCCGGACTATGCGCTGCTCCTCGATTCCATGGAGAACCAGCGAGGCATCTTCGTGGACCTCATCTACGGCGACCACGAGGGTGGCCAGCGAACGATCGGCCGGTTCGTAATAAACCGCAGGGACGGAGAGGAGGGCCCCACCTGGATGTGTTACGTGATCCGCCATTGGAACCTCGACCGCCCCGACCCTCGCTGAGGAACAGCACCGGATCCGATGGGGGAGGACCAGAGGGGGGTAGCCCGGCCGGCGCGGCGATGCAGGCGATGAGCCCGCGGGCGGCGGCGGGACTCTCCGGAGCGGATCAGGCGTCGGGGCGGGGATCTACGTCGCGCGTCATGTGCGCAGCCACGAACAACCTCCCGTCGACCCGCACCGGCTGGAGCCGGCCCTTCAGAGGGACGATCTCTCCGTCCGCCGTCTCCGCCTCGGGGTAGAGGCCGGGGTCCATCTCTCTGTCGCGGGGCTCGGCCAGGTAACCGCGGCGGTAGGCCTGGTGGCCCCAGCGCTTCTTGGTGGGGACAAGCATCTCCACGAACTCGCCCGCGATGTCCTCGCTGCTCATCTTGAACAGCTCCTCGGCCGCCTCGTTCATGCCGAGCACGACCCCCTGAAAATCGACCACGACCACGGCCTCTGCGTTGCTCTGGAACTCGGGCACCGCCGCGAGGACCTCGTCGGGGATCTCGAGGGAGAGCTCGTCTTCGGCTCGGGCTTGCCGCGGTTCTCGTTCTGCGCTCAAGGGCCCATTTTCGTCCATGGGAGCCAACAACGCATTGACAATGACGGCTGCATCTAGTGGACTCGCCAACCATGTCCCAGCGACCCGATCTGGCACGGCGACCCGAGGGAGACGAACGGATGAGCCTCAGCCCCAGCCGCCGCATCGTCCGCCGCATCGTCCGCCGCATCGCCCGCCGTGCCGGTGTAGCGGCAGCTGTGGCGGCGGTGAGCGCCGCCGCTGTCCTGGCCTTCGCCGGCGGGCCCGCCTCGGCCAAGACCTCGACGCTGCACTTCTTCTCGAAGGCCCAGACGGACCTCGCGTACCACGCGAACGGCCAGCCGATCACGAACCAGAACGCCCAGCCCTCCGTTGGCGACTACTTCATCTCCAGCGACCTCGACTACGTCGGCAACCACAAGAGCCACGCCAAGAACTACACAGCCTCGGACAACCTGGCCTGCACCATCACCCAGAGCTCATCTACCTCCATCATCGGCATCTGCGACGGGGTGATCGCGGTCGGCGGGTCGATGCTGCTGGCCAACCACGTGACCGTCAACCTCGGCTCCAATAACCCGACGGTGGCGATCAACGGCGGAACGGGCCAGTACAAAAACGCACGCGGGGCCGTGGTGACCTCGGCGGTCGCGAACACGAACAACACCGACTTCACCATCACGTACACAACCTGAGCCCAGCATTCCGGGCAGCAGTGTCAGAGCCAGCCATCCGGCGAGACAGCCGCTGAGAAAGCAAGGAGCATCTACGACATGAGTGCCACCAAGCGCATCATCGTCAAGTCGGGCGCAGCGGGCACAGCCGCGGCCCTCACCGCCGCCGCGTTGCTGGCGTTCACGGGAGGGACGGCGTCGGCGAAGAGCGGCACCTTGCGCTTCTTCTCGAAGTCCGTGACGTCGAGCTTCTACACCGCCAACGGCCAGCCGATCACGAACCAGAATACCCAGCCCGCAGTCGGGGACTACTTGATCTCCAGCGACCTTGACTACGTGGGCAACCACAAGAGCCACGCCAAGAGCTATACCGCGACCGACAACCTCGTCTGCACCATCTCGGTGAGCACTTCCACGTCCATCATGGGTATCTGCGACGGGGCAATCGCGATGGGCGGGTCCATGTTGCTGGCGAGCCACGAGACTGTGAACTTCGCCGCCACCAGCCCGGTGGTGCCCATCAATGGCGGCGTCGGACAATTCAACGGGGCGCACGGAACCGTGAAGACGGTGCAGGTCGGCAACACCAACAACAGCGACATCACGGTGAGCTACACCACCTGATCTCGACTACCTACGCAAGACGAGGAGCATTTACGACATGAGTCCCACCAAGCGCATCATCCTCAAGTCGGGCGCCGCAGGCACGGCAGCGGCCCTCACCGCTGCCGCGTTGCTGGCGTTCACGGGAGGGATCGCATCGGCGAAGAGCGGCACCCTGCGCTTCTTCTCGAAGTCGGTGTCGTCGAACTTGTACTCAGCCAACGGCCAGCCGATCACGAACCAGAACACCCAGCCCGCCGTCGGGGACTACTTCATCTCCGCCGATCTCGACTACGTGGGCAACCACAAGAGCCACGCGAAGAACTACACCGCCTCCGACGACGTCGTCTGCACCATCACGGTCAGCACCTCGACGGCGATCACGGGAACCTGCGACGGCGCCATCGCGATGGGCGGCTCCATGCTCCTGATCAATCGCGTGAGTGTGAACTTCGCCTCCAACAACCCGGTCATACCCATCAATGGCGGCGTCGGACAGTTCAACGGGGCGCATGGCACGGTGAAGACGGTGTCGGTCGGCAACGGCAACAACTCCGACGCGACGGTGAATTACACGACCTGAGCCTGAGCCCGAGAGCGCTTAACTCGGCAGCACCGACTCGATGGCCTCGACGAGCTGCGGCGCCTCCGGCTCAACCATCGGTCGGAATCGTCCGGCTACGGACCCGTCGGCGGCGATCAGGAACTTCTCGAAGTTCCATTGGATGTCGCCCGCTTCGCCGTCGGGATCGGCGGCGGAGGTGAGCTCGGTGTAGATGGGGTGTCGCTGTTGACCGTTGACATCGACCTTTTCGGTCATCGGGAAGGTCACCCCGTAGGTAGTCGAACAGAAGGTGGCGATCTCCTCGGGCGCTCCGGGCTCCTGCCCCCCGAACTGGTTGCAGGGCACGCCGAGAACACTGAAGCCGCGGTCCGCGTAGTTGCGCTGAAGCTCCTCGAGACCGGCGTACTGAGGAGTGAGGCCGCATTTGGATGCCACGTTCACGACGAGAAGCGCCTTACCGCGCAGCGCGCCGAAATCCAACACAGAGCCGTCGAGTGATGCGATTTGGTGGTCGAAGATCGTCATGCCTGCACCATACTTATCGGGCCCCTCCGAGCACCAAGGCCGGCGGGCTGCTCGGCGCCGGTCAGGCCAGAGAGTCGGCCGCCGCCGAGATCCCAGCCGGCTCGGGCTCGCGGCTCGGGCCCTGGACGAGCTGGCTGCGGCTCAGTTTGACCACGCCCCACAGCAGCGCGGCGAGCGCCACGACCTCGACGACGATGTCCTCGGGGGCGAGGGCCAGGTGCTCGGAGAAGATGAACACGCCGAGCAAGCTCGCGACGAGCGGGTCGACGATCGTGAAGCCGGGCTGGGAGGCGGCGAGAGGCCCCGCTTGAAGAGCGTGGGACGCGAGCAGCATCGAGGCGGCCCCGGCGACCAGGAGCACGTAGGGCGACCAAGTCGAGAAGATGGCACCGAGCCCACCGTCGAGGTGCGAGCTCATCTCCTTGATCACCGCGGCCACGAAGCCCCACGAGACGCCTGTGGCCACCCCCAAGGTGGCGGCACGCCGGGCGGGCGAGAGGCGCCCGCCGTGGCGAAGGGGTGTGTACGCCGCGAGGGCGGCGAGCCCGGCGAGACCCAGCGCCGAGAGGCCAGCGAGCCACCACAGGGTGCCGGCGGCGTGGCGGTGGCCCCCCGAGGGCGCTGCGGTGAAGAGGAACAGTCCCAGGCCCGCGGCCATCGCAGCGCAGGCCATCCAGTCGCTGCGCTGCACACGGCGCGATCCGATGACCGCCATGTAGGCGAACACGAAGAGGAGCTCGGTGGCGAAGATGGGCTGCACCAGGGCGAGGCCGCCGAAGTGCAGCGCCAGGATCTGGAACACGAAGCCAAGGATCATGCTGCCCACCCCGGCGAGCCAGATCGGCTGGCGGACCAGGTAGAGCAGGAGCTTGGCGCTGAACGTCTCGCCGCCGGGAGCGCTGGCGGCGCCCAGGCGCTGGCACACCGAGGAGGTGGCGGTGCAGAAGCTCGCGGCAAGCGCCAGAAGGACCGCCTCGGACATGAGCACCATCCTCGCGGATGGGAGAGGGGGCGTGGGCACCCCTAGAGTGGTGGGCATGTCGGAAGTGCTCCTCGAGGCGGGGGAGCCGGCGCAGCGGCCCGGACGACCGGGTCCGCCGCAGCAGACCGGCCGGGAGCCGCGCCGTGGTAACGAGGCCCAGAGCCTTCGCGCCGCGGCGGCGGTGTTCGTGCGCCAGCCCTCGCCCGTCGTGATCGCCTCGCTGCTCGTGGCCGCCATAGCGGGGCGGATCTACGTAGGCGATTACAGCTGGTGGGACCTGCTGCCTCCGGCGGTGGTCCTCGCCGCCCAGCCGTTCACCGAGTGGCTGATCCACGTCTTCGTGCTGCACTTCAAGCCGAGGCCCCTCCTGGGCCGGCGCATGGACCCGCTCGTGTCCCGCAAGCACCGAGCCCACCACGCGGACCCGAAAGACCTGCGCCTCGTTTTCATTCCCCTACAGACCCTCCCCGGGCTGCTCGGCGCGACAGCGGCGGTGATGCTCGCGCCGATGCCGCTCGGCCGGGGGCTGTCCGGGCTGATCGGCGCCTACGCGATGACCCTGCTCTACGAGTGGACGCACTATCTGATCCACTCCGCCTACCGGCCCCGGCACCGATTGTTCCGCTACGTCTGGCGAGCACACCGCAACCACCACTTCCGCAACGAGCATTACTGGTTCGGGGTGACGGTTCACGTGGCTGACCACCTCCTCGGGACGTTCCCCGAGAAGACCGCGGTGGAGCTGTCCCCGACGGCGCGCACCCTCGGCGTCGAAGCGGCTTGAGCACATCATCGTGAGCCAGCCTCTGGTGGTGGTGAGCTACGGAGCCGACGCCGCCATGGAGCAGGCCACCAGGGAGGCGCTCGGCCCCGACGTCGAGCTCGTGTACTCGACGCGTATGTCCGAAGACGAGCGACGCGATGCGATTACGCGTGCCGAGGCGCTCCTCACCTGGAGCCTCGAGCACGAGCTGCCCGAAGAGATGCTCGAGGGAGCGAAGGAGCTGCGGTTCCTCCAGCTGCTCTCGGCGGGGGTGGACCACGTCGACCTGGGACGGGTCCCGGAGCAGGTGGTGATCGCGAGCAACGTTGGCGCCTACGCGGAGCCCATGGCCGAGCACGTGATGGCCATGGCGCTCTCTTGCGCCAAGCGCCTACCGCTGCGCCAGGCGGGGCTCGCCAGGGGCGAGTTCGACCAAAGGTCCCTCTCGCTGACCCTCGACGGAGCGGTCTGCGGGATCGTGGGCTTCGGCGGGATCGGGAAGGCCACCGCACGGCTCATGCGCGCCTTCGGAGCAGAGATCTGGGCGATAAACACTTCGGGGAGCACCGACGAGCCGGTGTCGTTCGTCGGCACGATGTCAGACCTCGACCGTGTCTTCGCCGGCTCGGACGTGCTCGTGTTGAGCGTGCCGCTCAAGCGCTCGACGCACGGGCTGATATCTGCGCATGAGCTCTCGCTCATGAAGCCGACCGCGATCCTCGTGAATGTGGCGCGAGGGGAGATTGTCGACCAACGCGCCCTCTACGAGCACCTGAAGGCCAACCCGGAGTGCTGGGCGGCCATAGACACCTGGTGGGACGAGCCGGCTGTCAGGCGAGCCTTCCGCACCGACTACCCGTTTCTCGAGCTGCCGAACGTAATCGGCTCGCCGCACAACTCACCCCTGGTGGCGAGCGGCATCACGCATGCCGTCCAATGCGCAGCGCAGAACGTGAGGCGCTACCTCGACGGGGCCGAGCCGGCGGGGATAGTCCGCCGGGAGGAGTACGTGGAAGAGGGCTGAAAGGCAACGCCGACCGGGCGTCGGGTTGCGGCCGGCGGCGGGCTTCTGCAGGCGCGTTAGCGTTTCGGCGTGCCCTCCCCGACGGCAAGCCCGGCTTCCGCCGTCGCGCGCATCGAGTCGGCGCCTGTGGCCGGCGAGGCGCTCGTGATCACCGGCGTGTCCAAGGCCTTCTCGACACGCGACGGGCATGTGCAGGCGCTACGCGAGGTGGACCTCCGGGTGGAGCGCGGCCAGTTCGTCACCCTCATAGGGCCGACCGGCTGCGGGAAGTCGACGCTGCTGAGGATCGTCGCCGGCCTCGTCGAGGCCGACACCGGCTCGGTATCGGTCTTCGGCGAGCCCCCCCAGGCCGCCAGCTCGGCGAAGCACGTGGGCTTCGTGCCACAGTCGCCGGCGTTGCTCCCCTGGCGGACCGTGCTCGACAACGTGCGCCTGCCGTTCCAGGTCAACCGCAAGGCCAACCACGACGGCGGCCGCCGCCACCGCGATCCCGAGGAGGTGCTCAGGTCCTTCGGGCTCGGCGAGGCGCTACGTCGCAGGCCGGGCGAGCTGTCGGGAGGCATGCAGCAGCGCGTCGCCATAGCGCGTGCGTTGGTGTTCGATCCGTCAGTGCTCCTCATGGACGAGCCGTTCTCGGCGCTCGACGAGCTCACGCGTGAGAGGCAGCGACACGGATTGCTCGAGATGTGGCAGGCAGACCGCAAGACCGTGGTGTTCGTGACCCACTCGGTGTCAGAGGCCGTAGCGCTCTCGGACGTCGTGGTCGTCATGTCGGCCCAGCCCGGAAGGGTGAGCGCGATCGTGCCGGTCGGGCTGCCGCGCCCGCGTGGCGAGAAGCTCGAGACGACCGGCGCCTTCCACGAGGTCGAGGACCGTGTGAGGACAGAGCTGCGCGGGGCATTCCACGTGGATCATGTCTGAGGGCGCTACGCGCTCGGCGTCTGAGGGCGCTACGCGCTTGGCGTCTGAGGGCGCTACGCGCTTGACCGAGTGGGCGTCGCCGCGGGTCTGGCTCCCGCCGCTAATGGCCTTCGGGCTCCTCGCCTGCGGATGGCAGCTCTACGCGACCCACAACCCCCACGTCCTGCCGACCCTCTCCCAGTTAGTCGCCCAGGTCGGTGACCACCCGGGCCTGTTCTGGCAGAACCTGCTCGTGACCCTGCAAGAAGCGGTGGTCGGCGCCGCGTGCGGGATGCTCGCCGCCTTCGTGCTGGCGATCGTCATGTGCCAAGTGCGCCTCGTGGAACGGGCGCTCATGCCCCTCGCCGTGATGCTCAACGTGACCCCGATCATCGCCATCGCTCCGGGCTTGGTGGTGGCGTTCGGTTTCGGGATGACGCCCAAGTACATAGTGACGGCGGTCATCGTCTTCTTCCCGTTCCTCATCAACTCGCTGATCGGGCTTCGATCGGCGGACCCTCAGGCACACGACGTGCTTCGGACCTTGCACGCCTCGCGCACCGAGATCCTGCTTCGGCTGCGCCTGCCGGGGAGCCTCCCGTGGCTCTTTGCGGCAGCACGCATTTGCATGCCGCTGTCGCTGATCGGCGCGGTGGTGGCCGAGTTCACTGCGCCCGGGAAGGCGAGCGGCCTCGGCTCGCTCATCCAGACCGCGGCGTCGCTGTCGGACCTGAAGACCGTCTACGCGTCGGTGGTGGTGCTCGCTTTCGTCGGGATCGCCCTCACCTTGGTGGTGGTGGTCCTCCAGCACCGGGTGCTCGCCTGGCAGAGGCTGGGCACGAACCTGCGATGAGAGCGACGACCAAGTTCTTCGCCCTTGCGGCGACCCTGCTCACGGCCGCGTCCCTCCTCGTGGCCGGCGGCGGCTCGCCCAGCGCCTATGCGGCCGGCTCGTTGCTTCCCGCCGCGCAGTGCACGACGAACCGTGCTGCGGGGACGATGACGTACGCCTCTCCGTTCGGCTTCGACGCCTCGGCGGGGATCCTCGACGTCTTCGCCGCGCAGCGCCTCGGATACTTCTCCGACATGTGCCTCGAGGTCGACATCGTGACGAGCTCCACGACCCCGTACGAGCTCGTGTCCGCCGGCACGGCGACGGTCTCGAACATCGGGAGCGCCGCAGACGACCTCGCCCAAGTGGCGAGCGGGGCCGACATCGAGGCCGTCGCCACCTACGGGGATACATCGGACTACGCGCTCCTCACGCAGCCCAGCATCACCAAGCTGCGACAGCTCGAGGGCAAGACCTTCGCCTACCACTCCACGGTGCCGGTGGCGATCACCGAGATGTTCCAAGCGGCGGGGGTGGCAGTCTCGAAGCTACGGGCGATCGACACCCAGGACTACGACCCCGACCAGCTCATCCAGGGCCATGAAAGTGCCCTGCAGGCCTACCAGTCCAACGAGCCGCTCACTCTGCGGGCCCAGGGTGCGAAGTTCCACGAGTTCACCCCCAGCCAGTTCGGGATCCGCGGCACCTTCAACGTGCAGGTCTTCAACAAGCCGTTCCTGGAGCAGCACCCCAAGGCGGTCGCCGACTTCATGCGCGCCGAGCTGCACGCCTTCTACTACTGCTCCTCCCACCAGTCGAGCTGCATAAGTATCGAGCAGGGTTACGCAAATGCGGCAGGTTCCGAGTACGAGGTCTCGCACGAGAAGGCGGTGTGGAAGCTCGAGTCCGCACTGGCGTTGCACCACACACTCGCAGGCGTTGGGGTCGGTGTGGAGTCCCGCACCGAGTGGCAACCCGAGGCGACCGCCATTCGCCACTACGGGCTCGTGCGGCTCGTGCCTTCGCTCCTCGAGTGGGAGAACACGACGATCGTCGCGTCGCTATACCGAGGAACGACCCTCGTCTGGCCGTAGAAGCTGTTCGGGTACCGTCCCAGGATCGGCAAGAATGAGCGGCTATGGGCAACCCGTTCGCCGAGGAGACGGCCGTGGCGCGCGTCGGCGCGGGTAGGTACGAGGCGACCGTCGCAGAGGCGTGGAACCTGCGACCCCTGCCCCAGGGCGGCATCGTCACGGCTCTGGCGCTTCGTGCCATGGCGGAGGAGCTGGGCCATCCCGAAGAGCGCCTCCGGACGATGCACACGACCTTCGTGGCTCAGGTGGCGCACGGACCGGTGCAGATCGAGGTGGAGCTTCTGCGCGAGGGACGTTCCATGTCGCACCTGCGTGCGGAGGTCGCCAACACCGGATCGCCGAGAGGGCACGTGACAAGCGCGGTGTTCGGCTCGAGACGTGAGGGGTTCGAGTTCACCGACCTCGAGCCGCCGACCGTCCCGCCACCAGCCGATTGCCCGTCGTTTCGTGATCCGCCGCCTCCTGAGGCGAGCGCGTTCGTGCCAATGGCCTTCTGGACCGAGCGCGTCGAGGGGCGCTCCGCCCTCGGCCACGCGCCCTGGGAGGACTACATCCCAGACAGGGCGGAGCAGGCGATGTGGTACCGCTTCGACGAGCCCCCGTTCCTCGACGACGGGACGATCGACCCGCTCGCTCTCGTCGTGCTCGTCGACACCATGCCCGGCGCCGTCGGCCAGAAGATCGGCCCCCGCGACCGGCAGTGGTTCGCCCCGAGCATCGACCTGACCGTCCACTTGCTCGACGCGTGCCGGAGCCCCTGGGTGCTCGCGTACAACACTGCGCGCTATGCCGGCGACGGGTACGCCTCGGCCGAGATGTCCCTGTGGGACTGCGGATCCGAGGGTCTCGACGAGCCCAGGCTCGTCACCTACGGGACGCAGCTGTTCTTCTTCAGCTTCGCCGCCTGACGCTCGAGCTCGTCCAGATGCGCTCCGCCTACCTCGTGCTCTCCAACGAGAGGATTCGAAAGTGAGCCGACGGGTCCGGAGGCTGTTCGTGATCGTGTCAGTGGCCTTGATGGGCTGTCTGGGAGGTTGTGGAGGAGGTCGTGGCAGTGGCACGGCCACGTCCAGCGGCTCTCGCGCCCCCGAAGGACCCCGACCGTCTGCTATCTACCCAGCGCCCGCAGGTCTCCTGGCTGAGGCGCAACCGCAACCGAACGGGATGATGTGGCTGCTGTCGGGCAACCAGTCGGTCCGAACCCTCGGAGAGCTGAACCTGGCGGCCGGCCACCTGGGGGCGAAATTGCCGGAGAGCGCCGACGCTGTCGCGATCGCACAGGCGAGCACCGGAGCCTTCGCCGTCGGGACTGCCACCACGGAAGCGGGCGCGGTCGAAGTGCGCAGTTCGACCGGCGCCCTCGCCGGGACGGTGGCGGTCGGGGCGCCGGTGCGTGAGGTCACATTCGGGTCGGACGGAGTAACCGTGTACGCGCTCGACGGAACCGCAACCTCGACCAGCGTCACCGTCGTCGACAGCCAGACGAGGACGATCGAGGACACGCTGCCGGTGGCGCTGGACACCAACTTCGTTGTGGCATCTCCGGACGGGCAGGACCTGTGGGCGTCCGAGCGAGATGGCACGATCGACGAGTTGTCGATCCAGCTCCGGCGTGTTGTCGTCAGCTTCTCTGTCGGTCAATCGGCCTCGAGCCTCGCCATCAGCCCTGAAGGCACCACTCTGTACGTCTTGAAGGGCTTTGGCTCAATCGACAACGTGTCCGTCGTCGCGCAGGCGGCGGAGCGGGTGCGAAGTGTGCTGCCCGCACCTGCAAACTGTGTCGGAATCGTGCTCTCGCCCGACGGCCGCACCCTCTACGACGCCGTGGGCACCCCGAGCGTCGGCAACGTTCAGGCGTTCTCGCTCGCAGGCTAGCCGCCGCTGCGCGACCACTCCTCGAGATACTTACTCAGCCGACGCCGGCTGATCGCCCGGCGCGACGTAACGCGCGGACACGAGTTTGTGGGGTTGCATCTCGAGTATCCACGCGCATCCCTTCAACCCCGGCGGACGATGCTCGAGCTCGACGCCATCGCGCCTAGAGAGCTCGACGAGCACGCTGCCCATCACCTCGCCGTGGGTGCACACCACGACCCCGCCTTCGCTTTGGGTGTCGCTCACCTCGAGCACCAGTGCTAGCGCCTTCAGAGGTACGTCGGGCAGCAGGGCGCGTGAAGGTTCGATGTCGAGGTGCATGCGCTGAGCGAGAGGCTCCATCGTCTGAATGCACCTGACGTGGGAGCTGGAGATGATCCGCGTCGGCTTCAGGGTTGCGAGCGCGACGGCGAGGGCCTCGGCTTGTCGTTTTCCCCTCGGGCTCAGGGGACGCAGCTCGTCGGCGCGACTCCACCGGTCCTTTCGTCCTGCGTAACCATGACGTACCAGGACGACCCGCATGACACAAAGCTTGTCGCAAACGGGTCGTCATGCGTGGATGTTCACGGCAATTGGTCACAATGCCATTGGTTTCGTTCACATTGCGTTGTCCTGAGGTCGCCCGACCGCAGCGCCGCTACGACCCGCAGCGGGCGCCTCCACAGGCTCCGATCCGTGGCCTCCCGGTCGCGTGGCGAGGATCGGTCCATGTCCTCGGGTCCCTCGGAGTCGGACCCCCCAGCCTGGCCCTATCCCCCTGGGGGAGTAGTCTGCGCGCACCACAGACATGCCCGGCTGCGGATGCCAGCCGGCGAAGGGCGGAGGTCGTTTCGTGACCGGAACCGATCTGATCGAGAGGCCCAGGGCTCCCGTCGTGGCACCGTGGCTGTTGGTCGAGCTGCCCCCTTTGTCGGGTCGATCGGGCGAGGGCTTGCCGCCCCGGGCGGGGACCTCAGGCCTCGGGCCCGCCCACGTCCCCGACGAGAGCCCGCGTGCTGCCTCTGCGAGCCGCGACACAGGGTCGGACGCCCTGCGCCTCGACCAGGCCGACGTCCTCGTGGTCGAGGACGACGAAGGCCTGCGTACCTCCATGGCAAAGCTACTGCGCAGCTACGGCTTCAGCGTGGTCGAGGCTTTCGACGGGCAGTCCGCCCTCGACGTGCTGGCGGCGACGTCGGTGGCGATCATGCTGGTCGACCTCCACATGTCACCGCGCGACGGGATCTGGCTCCTCGAGCGACTCGAGCACCCGCCGGTGGTCTTCGTGCTCTCGGCGTTCGCCCTCTACGACGAGGTGCAGGTGCGGTCGCAGTTCTCGGAGCTGGTCTCGGGTTTCCTCCGCAAGCCCGTCCCGCCCGCAGCGCTCATCGAGGTGGTGCACAGGGCCCTGGACCAGCCCTCGGGCCACTGAGCCGTTCCTCGGACCCCCGAGGCGCGGCACACGAGATGTCGCGGGAGACGCCGGACGGAGGGCAGACGCCGGAGAGAGGACCGAGTCGGCCAGATCCCTCCTTCAGCCGCGCTGGCGACGACGATCTCAGGCTGCTCATCGAGTCCACGGTCGAGTATGCGTTCATAGCGCTCGACCGCGACGGGAACATCACGGGCTGGAACGCAGGGGCGGAGCGGTTGAAGGGATATCGCGCCAAAGAGGTCCTCGGACGCCACTTCTCGATGTTCTACCCGCCCGAGGTGCCGAGGAACGTGATAGACGACAAGCTCGGTACTGCGATCGCCGAGGGTTCTTACACCGAGGAGGGCTGGCGAGTCCGCAAGGACGGGTCGCGGTTCTGGGCGCACGTGACGATCACGCCTCTGCGGAATCGAGGCGGCGAGCTACGCGGGTTCGGGAAGGTCACACGTGACCTCACCGAACGCAAGCAGGCCGAGGACGAGATACGTGCCGCCTTGGAGAGGGAGAAGCAGGCTCAGGCCCAGCTGGTCGCCAAGGAGCGCCTGTCGGCGGTGGGCGAGTGGGCGTCGTTGGTGTCGCACGAGCTGCGAAACCAGCTCGCACTGCTCTCGAACATCTTCTTCCTTGTGCGCCACGAGCTGGAGCAACGAGACGGCGAAGAGGAGCTGCTCCAGGAGCTCACCGTCGCCGACCGTCAAATCGAACGCTCGGTGCGGATCGTGAGCGGGATACTCGAGTTTGCCAGGGCCGGTGCCGCGAACAAGGCGCCGTGCGACATAGACGCCATTGCCGACGAGATCCTTCGGACTGCGCACCTGCGAGGCAACATCGAGGTTGCAAGGGAGCAAGAGCCGGGCATGATGGTCATGGCGGACGCCAACCAGATCAGCCAGGTGCTTCTCAACCTGATCGTGAATGCTGCCGACGCGATGCCAGACGGCGGCAAGCTCACGGTGGCGACCAAGTACGACTCGGGCTCGGCGCTGATCATCGTGGCCGACACGGGATTAGGTATCTCGCAGGCCACTCTTCCAGAGGTTTTCCGGCCATTCTTCACGACCCGGTCGACCGGTACCGGCCTGGGTCTCGCGGTCGTCAAGCAGATCGTCGAGGCCCACGACGGGGGCGTCACGGTGGACAGCGTCGAAGGGGCGGGAACCACCTTCACGGTGAGGCTTCCCAGAGCCACCATCTCCGAGCCCTCGTAGACGGGCCGGCCCTTCCACCAGGCCCGGAGGGCGACGAGCCTTGATCATCTGTTGTGTTTCTGTGGATCACCCCGTGGCCTGGATCCCATAACTTCCGATACGAGACCAGGGGGGTGGGGGAAGGACAGGCCGGGGGTCGCCGCTAAGCCGGCGCCCCCCGGCCTGTCCCATTCACTGGTCCAAAACTGACATGTACATGTCGGTATCAAGACAACTGTACATTTAGGCACATGGACTTGGACACGAGCATCACGGAGCTCCGAGCCAACCTCAGCCAGTGGCTTCAACGGGTTCGTGTTGGCGACGAGGTAGTCGTCACAGACCGCGGTGTGCCCATCGCCCGAATTCAGGGCCTCGGCACGACCTCCATCTTGGAGCGACTGACTATAGAGGGGAAGATCTCTCCGCCGAGAGCGGCTCGACGTCTCAAAGCATCCGGAAGATCGCGGCCACGTTCGCGCCGGCCGTTGGAAGAAATCGTGAGCGAACAACGGCGTTGATCAGTGTCGGTCGCGTACTTCGACTCCAGTGCTTTGGTGAAGCTGTTGGTAGAGGAGGTCGGGACCGAGCTCGCCGCAGAGCTGTGGGACGGTTGCGACGCCGCAGTAGCCAGTCGACTTGCCTATCCGGAGGTGCGCGCAGCGCTGGCCGCGGCCAGCCGTGACCGTGACCTCGACGCCGCCGGCTTGCGAAGCGCCGAACTGGCCTGGGGCCGCTACTGGGCCGGCATACGGCCGGTGGAGTTGACCGCCGCGGTCGAGCAACATGCTGGGAGACTCGCCAGTCGTTACTCGCTTAGGGGTGCGGACGCCGTCCATCTCGCAAGCGCCCTCACCATCGGCGATCGTGATCTGGTGTTCGCAGTTTGGGACCGGCGTCTTCACGCCGGGGCGAAGGCAGCCGGTCTTCGCGTCGCCCCGGCCTCTCTCCGCACTTAGACCCTCGTCGGGCTCCTCGTGGCCGCTACCTGGCTCTCTTCTACCCGCCGAGCAGCACCGCCGCGAGTTGCCGGTACTCCTCGAGAGGGAACCCGGAGCCGCCGCCCACCACCTGGAGACACACGTGGTCCGCCCCTGCCTCGTAGTGCTCTCGGACGCGTGAGGCGATGGCCTCGGGATCACCCCAGGCCACGACCGCGTCCACCAGCCGGGCGCTACCAGCTCCAGCAACGTCGTCCTCGCCAAAGCCAAGCCGCCGGAGGTTGTCGGTGTAGTTCGGGAGCGTCAGGTACAGGGCGGTGAACGTTCGCGCGAGTGTTCGTGCCCTCTCGGGGTCCGTCTCGAGCACGACAGTCAACTCCGGGGCGAGCAGCGGCCCGTCGCCCATCACGCGCCGCGCGAAGGCGGTGTGCTCGACCGGCACGAAGTACGGGTGTGCTCCGACTGCGCGCTCGGCGGCGAGCTCGAGCATCCTCGAGCCGAGGGCGGCGAGGACGCGGCGCTCCTTTGGCACCGAGGGTGCGATGTCGTCGAGGGCGTCGAGGTACTCGACCATGGTGGAGTAGGGGCGCTTGTATTCCGGGATGACCGGACCGTGACTTGCTCCCAGCCCGAGGAGGAACCGCTCCGGGTGGAGCGCCTCGAGCGCGGTCACCGCTTCGGCGATGTCGGCGGGCGTGGCCTTCCAGATGTTGACGATGCCGCTGGCCACGGCGATACGTGAGGTGGAGGAGAGGATCCGACCGAAGCGCGACGACAGGCCCGCGTTGAATCCGCCGCTCGACCAGATGGTCCCGTAGCCGAGGGCCTCCATCTCCCGCGCGACGTCGAGGGAGGGGTCGGATTCGGCCGACCAGGAGCCACTCCACCAGACGCCGACCCTGCCGAGGTTCACCCGGTCGACGGTACCGGACAGCCGACGCTGAACGAGTCCTCTGCGATGGCGGGAGCGCACGTCATGCCGCGCCCTCCGGGACCTGTCACCAATTCCACGCCGGGCAGCACCTCTTGGCGCCAGTACACCGCCTCGACGGGGCTGTGCGGGCCGACCTCCGAGTAGACGCCGGCCCATCTTCGGAGCACCGAGGGGAGCGGCTTGCGCAGGATCGCCTCTGCGCGCTCGACCAGGTGCTCGTAGGCCGGCTCCTCGACGTCGAACCCGAAAGGCTCCTCGTACTCGTGGGTGTCGCCGATCGTGAGGCTTCCGTCTAGTCGCTGGACCAGCAGGAGCTGCGCACGGGAGGCTGCCGCTTCGGGAGATTGGGCCGCCAGCGCCGTCCTGCCGGGCAAGTCGAACGCCGGGTAGTAACGCATCGAGTCCCCGTCTGCGAGAGCCGTCGCGATCGTCCCGGGATAGGCGGCTGTCTCGAGCATCTGCAGCCGCACCCGCCTGAGGCTTCCTGGCGGCAGGTACGGACGGACGAGGCCGGCGTGGGCCGCCCCCGTACAGAGGAAGACCCGGTCGGCGGAGTGCCAATCTCCCGTGTCGTCGCGCACCGACCCTGAAGCGAGCTCCACGGCCGTGCGGCCCGGTAGCCACGTGTACCGCCCCCGGCCTCTTTGGCGGAGCAGCGCTTCACGCATGGCGCTCAGGACGAACCGCGGCTCCACGATCGCGTCCGCCTTGCAGTAGAGGGCACCCAGCACCGCCTCGGACAGCTCCGGGTTGGCCTCGCTCGCCTGAAGCGGGTCGAGCAGCTCCCACTGCCGCGACACCGCGTCGTCGCGAGCACACGCATCCTTCATGAGCTGGAGCTCGGCCTCCTCGAGAGCGACCGTGAGAGAGCCGGCCGGGCGAAGGCTCACGCCGGCGACGGAGCCCGCCATCTGCTCCCACAGGCGCCGTGCGCGCAAGGCCAGCTCGAGCTCAGCGCCGGGGGATCTTCCCCCCACCCATACGAGACCGAAGTTGCGCACGCTCGCCCCTCGAGGCGCGAGCTCTCGTTCCAAATGGACGACCTCGACTCCCTCGGAAAGGGCGAGATAGCAGTGCCACGTGCCGAGGATCCCACCCCCGACGACGACGATCCGAGATCGTTCGCCAGTGGGACGTGGCAGGCTCACGAGACCTCGAACCGTGGCCCGCTCGGCCGCCGGGCCCCCGACCCGGCCTTCACCGCCAGGCGTCGCGAGCCCACACGGGTCCGCGCCGGGGATCGAGGTAGCAGTTTGCGAGCGTGCGCTCGGCGTTGCGCATTCGCCACCGCAGGAGATCCTGGGTCATCTCTAGCTCCAGCTCGGCGTGGGTACCGCGCCCGGCCAGGTTCTCGCGCTGGTCCGGGTCCTCGTCGAGGCCGAACAGCAGCGGGGGCAGGGTGTCGGGGTCGGCGCCGAACTGCACGAGCTTCGAGCTCGTCCCCCGCGCCACTGCGAGCGAGCAGTGGTCCGAGGGGATGCCGAAGCGACTCTCGGCCCACTTGAGCGCCGGGTGCCGGAAGTCCCACTCGAAATGGGCCGCCGTCCTCCAGTGCTCGGGCGCCTGACCACCACGCAGAAACGGGGTCAGGGGCCACCCGTCGACCTGGGCGGGGACCTCCAGCCCGAGCCAGTCGAGGATGGTGGGGGCAATGTCCACCGACTCGGTGAAGTCGTGCACGGCGAGTCCGCGGGTCGCGTCGGCGGCAGGCGTGGGGTCGCGCACGACAAGGGGTATTCGGAAGCTCTCGTCCCAGTAGCCGAACTTCTCCAGGAGCCAGTGGTCGCCGCCCATCTCGCCGTGATCGCTCGTCAGCACGACGAGCGTCGAGTCACGAAGTCCCGAGTCCTCGACGAATCCCAGGAGCCGCGCCAGCTGGTCGTCCACCTCCCTCTGCATCCCGTAGTAGGTCGCGCGCAGCTGGCGCCGCTCGATGTCGTCGCGGGGCGAGGCGGTGAAAGGGTTCTCGATAAGGATGCGGTTGAGCGGGTGCAGCGACCCTTCGACGTCAGGGTCGTCGAACCCCGCGAATGGGCCCACCTGCTCGACCGAGTAGAGGTCGTGGTAGCCGGCCGGATTGCGACGCGGAGGGTGGGGGCGGATGTAGGAGACGTGCACGAAGAATGGCTCCTCCCCGTGGCGCGCCATCCATTCGATGACCTTCTCCGTGATGAAGGACGTCTCGGACAGAGCTGCCGGAAACAGTGCTGGAGCCCACGTGCGGCCGTGGTCGTCGGCGCCCGGATACGACGTGTCCGGCTCGTAGAGCGCGTGCGGTTTCGAGGGGACGTCGAGCCCGTGCCCGGCGAGCCACTTTCCCCACTCGAGGCCGCCTGCCTCCCACGGATCGTGGACGATCGGTGTGAAACCCGGCAACACCCCCTCGTAGGTCCTGGTACGCGGGTCGCCGGCGGGCACGCTCCTGGGATCGACACTCGTGTCGGTGTACCCGAAGAGCACCGGGTCGTATCCCTGACGGCGTACCTCGAGAGCGATGTTCGTGAAACGGGCATCGAGAGGAGTCCCGTTCAGGACCGATCGGTGGTTCTGCATGTACATGCCCGTGAAGAGGCACGCGCGGCTCGGCCCGCACGGGGATGCGTTCGCCCAGTGGTTGTCGAAAAGCACTCCGGTAGAGGCGAGGGAGTCGATTGTCGGGGTCTCGACCACATCGTGTCCGGCGCAAGAGAGGCAGTCGCCGCGCCATTGGTCGACGGTGATGAACAGCACGTTGCGATTCATCGAACGCCTCCCGTACCTCGCAGCAGGGTGATCCTGATCGTCTCGACCGGTACGATCGCCCGTCGTGGACAATAGTGCGGAACCTTCGAGCTCGGACATCAAGCTCGCTTGCATCGACATGGCGGGTACCGTCGTACGCGACGACGGAATCGTGCTCGCGGCCTTCGAAACCGCAATGCGCAAGGTCGGGGCGTCGGACGCCGAGATCGAGAGCGCGATGACGTACGTGCACCGGACGATGGGTCTTCCAAAGGCGGTCGTCTTCCGTGCGCTGCTGGGAGAGGAGTCCCGCGTGCAGGACGCCGTACGGGCATTCGACTCCGATGTGCTATCGGCGGTCGAAGAAGGACGCGTCGAGGAGATCGAAGGCGCCGGCGATTCGTTCGAAGCGCTTCGCTCCATGGGTGTCCAGGTCTGTCTCACCACGGGCTTCACCACCGAAGTCCAGGCCGCGATCGTCCGGTCTCTGGGATGGTCCGACGCCGTCGACTTGTCGCTGGCGCCGGGCGAGGGAATCAGGGGGCGGCCGTACCCGGACCTGATCCTGAGCGCGATCCTCCGACTCGAAGTCGACGACGTCAGGCAAGTCGCGGTGGTGGGGGACACCGCGAACGACCTGCTTAGCGGCCACAGGGCGGGCTCGGGCATCGTGGCCGGCGTCCTCACCGGCACCCACGGACGCCACGAGCTCTCCGCCGCGCCCCACACCCACATACTCGACTCGATCGCCGACTTTCCCGCTCTGTGCCGGCCTGGCGCCTGAGGCCGGTCTGGCTGTCAAGACAGCCTTGACGATTCCCTATCTGTCAGGGTAGGGTTGACAGATGACGAAGACACCGGAGCACGAACCCGTCGACGAACCGCGCAAGATTCCGTCCCTCATGGCCGCCACTTGGGAGGCGGCTACTTCGGACCCCGATCCGCTGTTGGCCCTCGGCGCTACCCGGGCCCTCGGAGCGCTCCTTTCAACCTGGGAGTCCCAGCTCGTCACAGAGGCGGTGGCCGCCGGGGCGACCTGGGAGTCGATCGGTGGATCAGTTGGCGTGAGCCGGCAGGCCGCTTGGGAGCGCTTCCACGAGGAGGTCCACGAGTTTCGCCGGCAGACGAGGACCGAAGCGCGCGCTCTTCGCGAACAGCATCGCAAGGAGTGGGACGAATTCAAGAGCCACGTGCGAGACCAGGCCAAGGCGCGCCATCGTCACTCGCGCTGATCGCTCGCAAAGCTCCGCTGACTGAGCTCCTCGCATACAGAGATCGAGTACTCCGCATAGAAGACCTCGCGTCCCCGGCTCTGGGCGGCGCGGTGCTCGGGGTCGTTGCGCCACGCAGCCTGATGCTCCAGGGTGTCGAAGACGATGATCGACACCCGCTTCCCGTCGGGAGCCGTGAAGACCTCGAAGTCGACGAAGCCGGGCATGGCTCTGGCGCGAGTTTCCATACGTGCGGCCAGCTCGTCATAACCATGAGCCTCCGCGTCCGGCCGGAGGCGAGAGCGGAACACGGTGACGATGGGGTGGGAAGAGTGGTCCATCCCACCAGCATGATCCGGCGCTGATCGAGTGCGCCATCGTGTAGCTTCACGTGCGATGGGACAGGGATCACATGGAGTGGCGTTGCACGACCACGACGTCGGCCGGTTCAACCGCTGGTCTTCGCACTATGACCGCTCGATCCTCCAGCACGTTCTCTTCGGTCCGGTGCAGGAAGCGACGCTGAAAGAGGCTGTGCGTGAGGCCAACGACGTCAACGCTGTGCTCGACATTGGCTGTGGTACGGGACGGCTCCTTCGGCGCATCGCTCGCCAGTACCCCGGCGCCGAGCTCGTCGGCGTAGATCCTGCTCCTGGCATGGTCCGACAGGCCCAGTCCCAAGGATCCTCGGAACAGCACGTCGAATTCGTGAACGCTCAGGCCGAGAAGCTGCCCTTTCCTGATGCGAGCTTCGACCTCGTCTTCACCACGGTCAGCTTCCACCACTGGGCTGACCAGTCCCAGGGCTTGAATGAGGTGCGCCGCGTCCTTCGCAACGAGGGGCTCTTCGTCCTCACCGACGTAATGGCCTCAGGCTTGTTCGGTCGATTTCTTGCTCGCAGACACGTCAGGGGCCGGTTCCATTCACCGGGCAGTCTCGACGAGATACTGCGGGCATCGCGGCTGCACACGGTCCGACGGGTGTCTGCACCATGGCCTTGGCAAATCAAGATCACGGTGGCGCGCGGCACTGACTGATCGCCTACGAGAGGGATCGGTGCAACACACCCTCCGTTCGAGAGCCCACAGTTCCCACTAGCCGCAGAGGCGATCTTCGCCCGTCAGGCCTCGGCGGTAGCCGGGCGGCCTAGGAGGCTCAGAGCGGGTACGACGCCGAGGAAGGCGATGACGGCCGTCAGCCACCAGGCATGTCGGAACGCAGTGATCGAGTAGCCATGGCTGGCGTTCTTCCCGAGCACCGCGACCAGGACGGCTACGCCTAGGGCGAGTCCGGTCTGGCGGATCATGGTGACGACAGCAGTGCCGGTGGCGAACGCCTGGGGAGGAAGCGATGCCGACGCAGTCGCCATGAAGGTGGGCAGGATCAGTCCGACGCCGACGCCCGTGAGGATCATTCCGCCGAGGACGCCGGAGACGTAGTCGGGCCGGGCCGTGATGGCGAGCGCCCACCACATCACGCCGACCCCGAAGATGACGGAGCCGAGGGCGATGACGAGCGCCGGCCCGTAACGGGCGATGAGCCACCCGGCCACGAGAAACGACATGACGGGCACCATGAGCGGCCCGGGGGCGATGGCCAGGCCGGAGCGCAGCGCCGACCAGCCCCACGCGCCCTGCTCCCAGAGCACCACCGACAGGAGCATCGCCCCGAAGGAGGTCATGAAGATGGCGGCGACCAGTGACGCCCCTGTGAAATGCTGAGAGCGGAAGAGCGAGGGCTGCACGAGTGGGTTGCGGCTCTTCAGGCAGTGCACCACGAACAATCCGATGAGGGTGGCCGCCCAAAGAAGAACCGTGACGATGCTGGGTGATCCCCAACCCCAGTCGCTGCCCTTCACCAGTCCGAAGGTGAGCGCGCCGACTCCTGCGGTTACGAGCACGACGCCAAGAGGATCGGGTCGCTCGGTGGCTTGGCCGGGAAGGTGGGGGAGCCGGCGCCACCCGACGATCAGGGCGGCGAGTCCGACGGGCACGTTGACGAGGAAGATCCAGCGCCAAGAGGCGGCGACGAGCACGCCGCCGACGACTGGCCCGAGGGCGGCTGCCAGCCCCCCGACCGCCGTCCAGGCCCGCACCGCACCGTGACGTCGTTCGGGCTCGTAGGAGGCGAGGACCAGACCGAGCGACGTCGGCGTGAGGAGCGCCGCGCCGGCGGCTTGCACCAGTCGGAAGGCGATCAGCATCGAGACGCTGGTCGAGGCAGCGCACGCGGCCGAGGCGGCGGTGAAGACGGCGACCCCGAGCAGGAACCCCCGGTCGCGGCGGTAGCGGTCGGCGAGCCGGCCGAAGAAGACCAGCAGCGACGCGTAGACGATGTTGTAGCCGTTCAGTACCCAGGACAGCTCGCCCAGGTTCGGGGCCTTCAGGTCCCTTGCGATCTGGGGCAGGGCCACGTTCACGATGAACAGGTCCAGGCTGGCGAGCACCACCCCGGCGCACACGATGACGAGCACCAGGCGGGGGGTGGCCTTCGCTCGGACCTTGGAGGTAGCGGGACGCTGGAGAGTTAGTTCCGTCACAGAACGCACTCTAGGGCATTGCGTTCCATCATGCAACCCACTATTCTGGGTCTTGTGGAACGCAAGAGCTTCGCCGACATGCACTGCTCGGTGGCGCAGTGCCTCGAGGTAGTGGGCGAGTGGTGGTCGATGCTGATCCTTCGAGACGTGTTCTTGGGGGTGACGCGCTTCGACGACTTCCAGGAACGTCTCGGGATCTCGCGCAACATCTTGAACCAGCGGCTGGGTCACCTCGTCGAGGCCGGTGTCCTCGAAAGGGTCCCGTACAGCGATCATCCGCCTCGCTACGACTACCGGCTCACCGACAAGGGCCGCGACCTGTGGCCCGTGCTCACCACCATGCGCCAGTGGGGGGACCGCTACGCCGCCCCCGACGGGCCGCCCGTCCGTGTGACACACAAGAGCTGCGGCCAGACCGCCGACGCCGTCATGGTGTGTGCCTCTTGCGGCGAGCCGCTCGCCGCACGAGACGTTCGCGCCGTTGCGGGTCCCGGTGCGGTCGAGCCTCTCGTCACGACGGCCGAGCTGTGACCGATACGGAGGCCCGAGGGGAGCGTCGCGCGTTCAGGAGCGGGCGATGATCGCCAGCCAGGCTTGGACGATCGGCGGGTCCAGGTTTGTGTCGAAATGGGCTGCCTCGATCGATTCCACCTTCCACCCGACCGAGAAGGCGGCGCGGATCTCGTCTTGGCGGACACGGCGGGGGCCCCAGTCGCCGGGTTGACGCTCACTGAAGCAGCACATGATGTAGCGGGCGCCCGGGTCGAGCACGCTGCCAAGTGCCTCTATGTAACGGGCCCGGTGATCGTCGTCGAAGACGTGGAACAGTCCACTGTCGATCACCGTGTCGAAGTGCTCCTCGAGCTCAGCCAGCTTCAGCGCGTCCCACACCAAGAAACGCGCGGTCAGGCCCCGGTCGGCCGCCTTGCGCTGCGCGGCCGCGATGGCCCGGGGCGAGGAGTCGACACCCGTCGCGTCGAGGCCTCGTTCGGCCACCATGAGGACGTGTTCTCCCGTCCCGCACCCGGCGTCGAGGACTCGGCCCCGGATGTCCCCGGCTTCGGCGAGTTGCAGGAAGACCGGCTGAGGACGTCCAATGTCCCACGGCGGGGTACCGGTATAGGACTCGTCGAAGTCATCTGGGGACCGGATATCAGGCGGCACAGATGGGTTGCCGTCTGAGGTGTTGCTCATCGGCTCGTTGTTAGCACAGCGCGGTCCAACGGGGCCGGTGCTTCGCCTCCGGTCTACGAGCGGGCCCCTGCCAACAGTCGGCTAGAGGACCGGAAGCGCCTCCGCCGCGAGTCCCCTTCTGTACAACGCTCGGATGAGGGCTGTGGTGCCGGTTGTCAGACAGGCGATCTCCGTACCGACGGAGATGGTGAGCGCCTGGGCTTCTGGTGGTATGGGCCATGGATCTCTGCCCACGCTGCGGGCGAGATCGTCGAGATGAACGGTCTGCTCGACGATCCGGGTCGTGAGGTAGTCGTTCAGCCGCAGTACCTTTCCCGCTATCACCGCTATCAGCTGAGAGCCGTCGAGGGCTTTGAGTCGTTCCGTCAGTGCGTCGAGGCGCGTGTGGAGCGTTTCCACGAGTGCCTCGTGGCCTATGGATGCAACAGTGACACCACGGTCTCGAATCGCACGATGATCGTCCGGTGAGGCGCTGGCAGCGAAGGCTGCGAAGTACTGGCCGGCGCTCTCGAAGTCCACAGGACCCGCAGGAGTGCCAGCGTCGAGGTATTCGCCCACCGCCCAGACGCCACCACGGGCGAGATGGCCGGCGAGACCACTCACCAGCTGCTCCTCGAGAACCGAGGGACGGTCCCACGCGGCGACGACTGCGGGGTCAGCGACCGCCTCGGAGACGACTCGGGCTCCCTCCAGGAAGAGCTCGACGATCTCTCGAGATTGCGCCATCGGCACAGTCTCGCATCGATGCGTCCCTAGCCTGTGGGTCCACGAGCCGGTGAGGGGACGTGCCGGCGCGTGTCGGACGCAGGACTCTTCCGATGAGGGCGCCTCAACCGATCAATCGGGTGACGGTGACCAGGACCGACATCGCGGCCACGAGGACCACGAGCAAGCGCCACGTGAGCATGCGCAGTTCGTACTCGAACTTGGCAGTCAAGCGACCTTCCAATGCCTCGAACCGACTGTCCATTGCGTCGAACCGGGCGTCCATGCGCGACTCGAGGGCGTCGAACCGGACATCGACCGCCTCGAACCGGACATCGACCGCCTCGAACCGGGCATCGACCGCCTCGAACCGGGCATCGACCGCCTCGAACCGCCCTCCGATGCGGGCCTCGAGTGCATCGAGGTCGCGCTTGGTCGCCACATCGGCCCATCCGACGGGGGGCAGGTGCTCCATCAAGACGGTGGCCTCTTCGCTGCCGAGTACGAGCTCGAGCTTGGAGTAGAGGCGATGGCGGGACTCCTCACTGACAGCCATGTTGGCTTCCTTCACTGCGGATCGGCAAGCCGATCTGGACAAGCTGGAAGCACGTTTCGCCTGCGCTTCGAAGGCTGATCAGACCCTACGCCTGGGGTGTTACGGAGCCGCTGCTGGCGTAGCGTCTGTGGCCTCGGAGGAGGAAGGCCACGAATGGGACTGCTCGACGGACAGCGCGCGGTGGTAACCGGGGGAGCCTCGGGGATAGGGCGGGCCACCGCCAGGCGGATGGCCGAAGAAGGCGCCACGGTGGCCGTCGTGGATCTGAACGCTGACGGGGCCAGCGAGGTCGCAAAGGAGATAGGCGGCAGCGCCCACGTGGCGGACGTCACCGACCCCGAGGGGCTGAAGAACGCCATCGACGACGCGGCGAGCGCCATGGGCGCGATCACGATCCTGTTCAACAACGCCGGTGTCGGCAGCGTGTCGCGGCTCCACGAGTGGGCCCCTGAGGAATGGGACCGGCTGGTGGCGGTGAACCTCAAAGGGGTGTACCTCGGCTTTCGGGCCGCGGTGCCCCACATGCTGGCCTCGGGCGGGGGGAGCATCGTCTCGACCGCCTCGATCAGCGGCACCCGGCCGGCGGCGGGGGAGGCCCCCTACGCGGCGGCCAAGGCCGGGGTGGCCGCTCTCACCGCTTCGGCGGCCCTCGAGTACGGCCCGGACATCCGGGTCAACTCGGTCTCACCGGGGATGATCCTCACCGCCCTCACAGAGCCATGGCTTGAGTCCCTTCCCCACGAGAAGGAGCGCTTCGAGCGCACCACGCCGCTCGGCCGCATCGGGGAGCCCGCCGACATCGCCGATGTCGTGGTGTTCTTGTGCTCGGACATGGCGCGCTTCGTCACAGGGCAGAACATCGTGGTCGACGGGGGCCTGACCCTGCACGGGTCGGGCGTGGACGGGCTCTTCGAACAGCTGTTTACCCGAAAGCAAGACTGAGTCGGAAGCCGGCCTTTCGAGCTGCCGCCGGGGACGAAGGCCATGGACCCTCGCCTGTGGCGGATGCGTCGGTCAGGGGCATCACGTTTCGCGAGGGACCCACTAAGGCCGTTTCGTGCGTTTGGAGCGAAGCTTTGAGGACAGCCAGGGCGCTCTTCATCTCGCAGATTTTCTGTCAAGAGCATGTCGATCCATTGGGGCTGCGTGCCGATCTTGGCACCCTGCGCGTCGATCTTCGCGCCGAACCACCGCGCTGGGTGCGCGATTCAACTAAACGCCACGAGGACCGCAGCGAGCATTGCGATCGACGTCCAGGACCGCTGCCTTCCTCTTGATCCTACCTTCGGTGTTGCCGGCCGACACTTGTGGTCATAGGGCCAAGGTGGCTTGCATCTTCAGCCCTGGGCTTTGCCTTCCGTAGCGTCGAGGTGACCGACGTCGCAATGCGCCTCATGGAGGTGACAGTCTATTGGAGTAAATTCGAATGATGTCGTTGCGAATCGATAGGAGATATGGCTTGTGCGATTGCTCGAGCAAGATGCGAAGCTCATCCACAGTCGGGTATCCGTTTGCTCCGTCGAAGCACCTCGCATCATCAATTAGTATTACATGGTCTGAGCGCTTATGGTTAAGGACAGCGCTCAGTTCGGCCAAGACGGGTTGACTCTGGCTTAAGCCTGCTGTGAAACCCCCGGAGTAATGCGCGTCGAGCCAAAAAAGGCACTTCTCCGATATGTCCTCGATAATTGGACCTAGCAGCCGCGCGCTGTCCCCTTCGAACAACAAGACATTCGGGAGCCCTGCAAAACGCTTTTCCGCGGCGGCGGCCAGGTGCCCATCTAACTCAATCGAGTATATCGACGAAAAGGTACTGAGACAGGCCTTCACCATTTCACCGAAATATGTTCCAGTTTCAACTAGAACAGGAGTTCCGGCGGCGGCCGCAAACGTGCGTACGATGTCGTGCTTAACGAGGTCGGGTGCTGGGATGTTGGGATTTGAGCCGCGCGCCTTCCAAAGCGCGAGCCGATAGTGGTTCCAGACTGAGCGAACGACTGGACTGCGCTTGGCAGTTCTCGTTAGTGAAATGAGAAGCGTCTTCATGGGCAGTGAAGCCCAACGCGGTCGTTGGGCGCGACTCACGCTAGCGTTGACAACTCTACAGGAACATCTGCATGCCTTTAGCCTGACCATAGTTTGTCAACGGGCTGCCTAGTCCCGGGCAAGATAGCAAATATAGGATTGGGTTGATGATGTGAGCCCCTGATACAGATGCAGACTCTGTGGGTGTCCGGACACGAAGGCGGAAGGGTGACCACGACGAGGAAATGTCACCGACACGGGTAAGCCCAGGCGTGCGCAAGGTCCGAGAGGGCGAGCGCCTCCTGAACGGAAGCGCCGATCCCACCGAGGCGGTGCGCCAACTCGAGCCGTCGGAGCCGCCCAGCTTTACTCTCTTGCAGGGCTGCCAATTCTTATTCAGGGTATCGAGGGAAATATCGTGAACAGAACCCAAGACGAGCGACGAAAGTCGGCGCTCCTTTTCGTGGTGGTTACCATGCACAGATGCATCGATTGAGCCACTTCTCTTACGACATCACATCGCAGAGCGGCGAAGATGGGATGATCGCCGAGCTGCTACGAGAGCTAGAACTCGAACGTGGTCGATGCGTGGAGTTCGGGGCGTGGGACGGCAAACACCTCTCGAATACCTGGGATCTCTGGAAGAACCGCGGATGGTATGCGCTATTGATCGAGGCAAACCCTCGCCGGTTCGAGGCTCTGCAATCCGAGGCGACGGGGCGATCCGTAAAACCAATATGTACGCGCGTGGGTTGGGAGGGGCAACAGAGGCTAGACGCGATACTGGCTCAAAATGAGTTCCCGCCCGATTTTGACGTGCTCTCGATCGACATCGACGGAGACGACTTCCGTGTATGGCGAGCAACTACGAGCCGGCCGAAAATTGTCGTTATCGAATACAATTCGTCCTTCAGCCCGGATGTGAAGTTCGCCCAGGAAAATGGCGCCTTCACTGGGTCTAGCGCAGCATCCTTCGTAGACTTAGCGAAGGATAAGGGGTATGTCCTCGTGGGACTGACGATCGTGAACCTGATCTTCGTCCGGGAAGACCTTGTTGGAGAGCTGTCGATCGAGATCGTTTCACTCGATGAGTTGTTCGATCGATCATGGCTTCCGATCGTGTACTCCGACTTCGCTGGTGTCCACCACCTAATCAAGTCTGGGCAGTGGCCGTATTCAGGGATGCGCGTCGATATCGGGTCGTCTCGCGTCACCGGCCCGTTGAAAAGCGCTCTGCTGGTTCGTCCTCTTAGATGGGCTGTTCGTCACGATCTTCCTCTTGCCGAGGCTCTCGTCCGTCACTCTCGTAAGGCTTATCGGTCTACCGAGCAAAGTTTAGAATGATAGGTCGATCGCGCTCTCCTGCCATGTTGGCCGATTGCGGGGCGTCGGAGGGTCGGTTAACAGTTCCATCCCTGGTTTTCGTCGTTTTGATGTCTCACCGAATCAGTGTCCGCCCGCCGTCGAGAGTTTCGATGCCCGAGTTGCTTAGCCTCTCATTCGATATATATGGCTGCGCAGAGAGAACGAAGTGGCTTTCAATAATTTTCTGGCATTTCAAGGGGCTTCCAGTGGTGGGTGGCTGGATGCAACAGAAGGACGTAGCGTTAAGTCCGAGTGAACGCCAACCGCACCCGAACAATGTTGAGGTCCAGGTGACGACAGAACTGGTAATGCCTGTGATTTCCACACGGAACGCTTCGTTTCTTCTGTGACGCGAAAGTTGCGGACCCAGTCCCACCTCGATTCTGGGACCAACGCTCGCACGGAGTCGATATCATCAAACGGTTGTCGAAACCTTTCTCTGATCGTGGCTACGGTCGCGGCGACACTTCTCTGGGCTTCATGTAGCAATACTCCGGCCCACCAAAGTTCAGGATTCCATGCCGCGCAAGCTGCCGTATCTTATGACTCGTTGGCTCGCTCTTTTGCGCCCGCCGCATGGTGGGCTCTGTCTGATTCACCAGGCTCAGTAACGGCTGCGGACTCGTCAGATCATGGACATCGAGGCTCGACCTTTGGTGGAGTCGGATTCGGGTACCAGGGACCGTTCCCGGCGCAGTCTGAAGACGCGGCGGCCTTCTTCAACGGGTCGACCTCCGGAATCGAGACAAATTATCGACCGGGCTTCTCGGAGCTGAGCGTGGCTTGCTGGTTCAATGCGGAATCGACCGCAGATGGCGCCCTTGTTGTTACTGACAAGTCCTATAGCACCAAGCGGGGATTTCAGTTTGTGCTCGGTGGCCCAGGGAGTGTCTATTTCATTATAGGAACGGGTAGGAATTGGAAAGAGGTATCGTCAGGGGCGCCCCAAGGTTTTTGGGCGCAAGCTATCGCGACGTACAACGGCGCAACTCTACGACTTTATGTTGATGGCCTTGAGGAGGCTAGCGCGCGGCTTTCTGGGTCGATGCCAGCAGGACAGCGTGGAGTCGCAATAGGGTACGACCCCACGGGCACCTATCACGAATTCTATGGAGAACTCGCCCAAGTTCAGATTTTCAACTACGCACTGACGGCAACGCAAGTGTGGTCGCTATACGCTGCCGCCCAAAAGGTCTAACTCGACCTCGGTCTCAGCGCGGCTCGCCAGGATTGCTAACTCTGATCCGTTGTTGGACCACCCGGATGCCAGCGAAGCTAATGACGGATAGGAAGGTCAAGAGTGTTAGAACCACTCCGTCACGTATTAATCGGACGGGTTGATACGTCAACACAGCGCTATATCTGCCGTCGCCGGCGATTACCCATCCGTTTGCAAATCCATTTACCTCAACATGGTGAGCTATGGCCGAGCTGGACGAGCCGATCGGAGTAAGCGTCAGAGACCACCCGGAGTCGAACGCAATTGAGGAGACAAGAAAGCCGACACCCTGAATTCTAAACGCGATGGCGTTATTCCCTATTAAACCTATAGCGCCGACGGCGTGACGAGGCTGGCGTTGAATGCGATCAAGTTGTTCGCTCGGGAGAATGCCTGCTAACTCGTCCGTACTCAATGGAGTCCAATCGCTCGACTCAACGGCAGAAGCCAGCGGGAGAGAACGAGAGAGACTGGGCACATCGAGAAGACTGGCTCCAGCGCCATTCGAAAACTCGGATCCGAGAAGTGCCTCAAACGCGGTGATGGGCAGGGAGGACATGCTCTTGACTGCGATCACCATCGGTGATTTAAGGCCCTGCCCCGTAGCAGGGGGTTTGGGAAGCTCAAAGTCGACCCATGGTCCAAAGTTCCGTAACAATAAGCTTGAATCATCCCGAAAATAGACGGTGGAAGCGGACGGGGATGGGCCTTCACCGTAAAGCGAATAGTCGTAGTCGAAGGGCACGAGTATGTCTGTCACGCCCAGCGACTGTAAGAAATTAACGAGAAGAGTCGGCTGAACGCCGTCCAACATTGCCTCATCGATGAGGTCTACCAGGCGTTGCCCATCGTTGGTCGGATTCGTGTCTCCGGCTAAGACGCGGCACTTAAGTAGTTGCTGAAAGACATCCGATCCTCCTCGGTACCAAGGAAATGTTACATACGCGCTCTCTTCCCACTGAGGAAAAAATATCTCGCAATTTGGCCGCACTGCTGCTCGCACAAAGCTGGCAACATATCTCGGGGCAGAGAGCCCGTAGTATTCCGGAGCCGTGCCGGAACCGTAGCTATACACTGTCCCGAGAAAATTCCCAAAGATAGGGTATGAAATACCCACCATGACGCCGGCGGCGGCCAGCGCGAGCAAGAGTCGGCTCATGGCCCCAACTCTTGTTGACCGATGAAGATTCGGGACAGCGCCGCGACTGAGTTGACCTGTGGTGTGGGTTCGCTTGGTCCACGCATCGAGCGATGCCGCCGCGAGTCCTATGAGCAACGCTAAGCCAAACCACCACAGACCAGCGAAACGTTCCCACGGACTGCGTAGCGATCCAGCGGCGGGTATGTGACGATAGACCCACAAGTACAGGTGGAGTGGGCCATGAAAGCCCGCCGAAAGGAAGAGTCCTACAAGTGAGCAGGCGATTCCGGCCCAGGCCACGATGGGAGCGATTGCTCTCCTCACCAGAGCGGCGAGCAGCGCGACCTCAACTGGAATCAGGGTTAAGAGGATCATAACGGCGCCGTTGTATGAGGGTTCAAAGGGAAAATAGAGTTGACCCTGGAAACCCTGTCGCCATCCCCAGAAACCGAGGCCTCTTACCAAGTCAAGGAAATTCACTGGCGTGATTAGCTCTATCGGAGATGTGCTGTTGCTCTGCTGATTCAGTGCCGAGACTACGCTGGAGGCGTGTAGACCCGTTGGAATCAACCACCAAAGATTCGCACCAATCGTGATGCCTATCAGGCCGCACAGTCGGCAGAGGATCACACGATAATCCAAGAGCAGATGGCGTTGACGAGTCAGGTTGACAGCGGCCCAAATAGTCATCGGCACTATCACAAAGCCAACCGTGGCCATCGGGTTAGAGGAAGGTGTGCCGAGCATCAGAGCCGACACGAAGACGTAAATCCAGAAGCGCGGCCGGATACGAGCATCCTTTAGCAACATGTCAAGCAACAAGACGATGAGTGGTCCGATACCATAAGCAATGAGCTCGATGGGGTTGCCGTCGTGCCATTCGATAAGCACAAAGGGGTTGAACATGTACACGACGGCGCCGGCGAACGCACCGACCTCCGAGCCGAGCGTCCGTGAGAGCAATAACCACATAGCGAGGCCGGACGAGCTGAGTATCGCAGCAAATAGGATTATTTCGGAGGCGCCTCGGGGTATCCCGATTGTCTGAAAGATCGCGAGCAGGGCGTAATAGGGTATGTCAATTGGAAGGTATTGCAGACTGGGCCGACCACCTGTCCCCGCCGCGTTGAGCCAGCCGCTCCAGCTCGTGAGAAATGTCGATATCGGGCTGAAGGGCTGGTTGAAATCAGCACCCGAGATGACGTAGCCGGGGCGATACCAGATAACGGGGGGGATACAACCCAAGATCGTGACACCAATGACATATAGCGACGGTCTGTTGCGACGACGACCTGGATCCCAAGTGGGCCCAGCCTGTGCCACTGGCTTATTTCTACGCCGTCCCCTAGTCCACAGAGACTTCAAAAAGGCGGGTTCAGGATCACGAACCCCAGGATCCCAGGACCAACCGATGCGCCTTATGCGTTGGCTCGTAAGCTGGCTGGACGGTCCCACCTGGCGTTGACTACTGAAGTCCCTCGGGCAACCCAAATGAGGACCTTGGATTGACGCTAAGGCAAAAGTCCGTTCCCGCAGACACTCTTCCAGAGAAGTAGAACACAGTAAAGGCGCGACTGCACTTCAATGCATCAGCGACGTGTCAGTTGGCCGCGGTCGGGAGCGCCGATTGCCACCTGGTCGAAGATCCACGAGTACGTCCTCTCCAATCCCTCCTCGAGAGAGATGCTGGGCTCCCATCCCAGCTCAGCGCGGACACGAGAATTGTCGCTGGTGCGCCCGCGGACTCCTTGAGGAGCGTCAGGCTTGTAACGTCGCTTTAGACGAACGCCTGCGATCGTCTCCACGATGTCAACCAACTCATTAATCGAGATGAGTCGTGAACTCCCTATATTGATCGGGTCCGAATATCCGCTCTGCGCCAGCCGAAGGCTTCCGTCGATGCAGTCATCAATGTACATAAAGCTTCGGCCTTGCTGGCCGTCCCCCCAGATTTCGATCTCGTAGTTACCGCTCAACTTTGCTTGGGCAACCTTCCTGCATATTGCCGCGGGGGCTTTCTCTCGACCGCCGTCCCACGTTCCGAACGGACCGTAGACGTTGTGGTAGCGAGCGACTCGAACCTGAAGGCCCAGTTCGTCCAGGTAGTGACGGCACATGCGTTCTGAGAAGAGTTTCTCCCAACCGTAACCATCCTCTGGTAGGGCCGGATAAGCATCTTCTTCGCGTAGTCCTGGTGTCACTGGGTTCTCTTGGAGGGCGCCGTTGTAAACGCATGCCGATGACGAGAAGAAGTAGCAATGAGCACCAGCGTTCGCGGCCGCATCAAGGAGGTGTGTGTTGATGAGGACCGATCGCATGCAATTAACCCTGTGCATCTCGATATAACCCATGCCCCCCATGTCCGACGCGAAGTTGAAGACAATGGACATGTCCTGACTGACAGCCGTGCAATTGTCCGCGGACCGCAGATCACTCACGATACATTCAACGTCGTCAAACCGCTGATACCAATCCTCGTACGACTTGGAGTCAACCGCCCTGATCGTGGCGCCCAACCTTCGCAACTCGCCCACTAGGTGGCCCCCTATGAAGCCACCGGCACCAGCGACGAGAACACGTCCCGTTGAGTTCCACACGCCGCGTTATCCTTTCCGTCCTCTAGACCTTCAAACGAAGTGCTGGTCACACCACACCGTGGGTCTGTTGCATTAAGCCTTCCGCCCTTAAGGAGGGTTATGCAAGTCGCGTTCCGAGTCGAGAGTCCTTGTGATGAGACCATAAATGAAATTGACGCCGTACCAAAGGTGGTGTGCCAGTAGGACGACGGGGAAGAGGATGGCTCTCATGCCGACGTCCTTGATTGCCAGCCCTGCCAAGGCCATCCAGAGTCCCGCGAGAATCCCCAGGGTCAGAAGGGGCTGTCGAATCGCTCCAATTGCGGCGAGCCCAACGCCAATAGGGAAACTGACAGCGATCAAAGTTGGGGCGAAATACATACCACGCAGCGAAGAAGCATCTCTCCGACGAACGAAGTAACCTCGGTGGCGACCAACATTTCCCACCTGACGAAGATGGTGTCTCGGCGGCCTACGATAATGGTAGACGACAGCATCCGGGGTATAGCCCAGTCTGAAACCCTGGGAGCGGAGTCGGGTGCACAGGTCTGTGTCCTCGCCGCCGTAGAAGCTCGAGTTCCAACCTCCAACTGCGTCGATGCATTCACTCTTGACGATGAAATTATAAGCCGGGACTTCGTTGACAACGCGAGCGGGGCTGTGCGCTACGAACCGGTAACGCAATGGCCCGGAGCCGAGGATCGAACCGTATACGGCGCCGCTTAGTCTCTCTCGCCAGTTGCTGTCATTGGGGGTAAGGCCAGGGCCACCAACTCCGTCAACTCGGAGATCGCGGATGGCCTCCAGTGCTCTGTCAATCCAGTCGAACTCGGGAAACGCATCATCGTCGATATATGCCAGGAAGTGCCCGCGCGCGATGGAGCGCCCAATGTCCCGCTTGATCGCTGGAGACGTGTCACTGCTCGACCCGGTCACGATGAGCGCGGCGTCGCGCGGGACTTCGTCGATCGGCCTGTCTGACACGACAATAACCTCCACTGACGACGACTGGCGCAGTTCCAGACACCTCGTAACCGATCTTGCCGACCTTTCACCCCAACGGTGAAGTGGAATGATGATCGACACCTCGGGAACCTCGGTCATTGCGCCACTCGAGTCGAAAGAACGCCAAGGTAGGACCGCATTCTTGTTCGCGCTAGTGGGTCCACTCATAGTTGATGTGCTCTCTCACGCGACGACGATCCGTGCACTGAGAATCGGGCAACGAGGCCTGGCGGACGGTCGTTTGGAGTGCTTTCGGGAGTGTGACCGAACTCCGGTCCGAGGGCGTCAGCGAAGATTGAATCCCAGCCAAGGCCGCGAACAAATTCAATTGCCCTTTCCCGTCGTCGAACCAGGGATTCGTCATCCTCGAGCAAAAGAGTGGTGACAGCAGCAGCAAGACTCTGGGGTTCTGCAGGTACTACACACCCACACCCGTGGCTCTCGATCTGCCTGGCAATGACAGGAACACGCGAGATGACAACTGGTAAGCCTGCGGCAAGATAATTCTTGACCTTCCCCGGATCGGCATACGCAGTGTAGTTGTCCACGGACTCAAGGTATGGGGCTAAGCCGATTGAAGATGACGCAAGAATCTGCAAGACCTCCGATTCGTCTGGCACATACCCAAGAAAGCTGACGCGATCCGTAACCCCATACTTGCCCACCAATCGGCGAAGTTGCTCCTCAAACGGACCGCTTCCCACGACCGCGAGCTCAACGTCAGTAACGTTCTGGGCTATCAGAGGCAAGGCCGCAATAACGTGCTGGAGCCCTTGCTTCTCGAGGAGATGTCCCATGAATACGAGGCGGTGCCGGTTCCGATCGGCCTTCGGAAGCTCCGCGAGCAGCGACGAGGCGATGCCAGTTTGCACTGTCTTGGAGCGCGCTACAACGCCTTCACGGATCAAGCTGGGCAACCATCCGGGCCACCGCCCTTTATTCATGGCCTCGGCGGTGTTCCACGTCTCGTCCGCTAGCAGGGCAGCGGTTCGGTCAGTGACGTGGTAGACAACGTCGAGGCCAACGCTCTCAAATCGCTTTGGCGACCAGTCGATCGCGTAAAAGACGACCTTATTTACGACTCGGATGGCGCGTAAGAAGATTCCTATCACTGCGTTGAGAGCATCGACACCGCAGTACAGATCGGCATGGCCGACCAGACGCCGCGTCCATAAAGCTGTGAGAGCAGCGTCAACGCCATAACGAACCACCTCTGGCACACTGGTGGTGTGTTGTCCGACCTGAACGATTGACCCAGATCGGTATAGCCGGAATGACGAAGCGCTAGGGCGGGCGTGCTCGAGAGGATGGTCAATCGCCAAAACCGTCGCGACTCTCTTTACGAGGTAGCCTTCTAGGTGATTGGCCGCTCCCAGACCTCGTACATGTGTAACGATTACGGCCGTATAGGGCGAAGGGGACGCACGATGTCGTGACCTCATCACCATCGAACCTTCTCTCGGTCGAAAGGACGAGTACCGACTCGTCCAACTACCACCCTGATAGCTTCAACGCCATATGTAAAGGCGATTACCGGGCAAAGGATAGGGTGGAGAAGCCACGCACGATCACGTCGGTGCAGGTAGCCTCGGAATGCTTGAATGAGAGTAGGCGCGATCAAGACCGAATAGAGCACGAACTTCACGATTCCTATCCATCCGAGGGCCTCGTATGGATAGGTTCGGTGGCCCGTGTGCCTAAAATGGAAAAAGTCCTGGACTTTCAGACGGGATTTAGCAACAAAGCTTGAGAAGGAGCTGGCGTAATAGTGGGCAACTGCAATGGGAGCTCGCGCGACCCTTAGGCGAGAATCCATCCAAAGGTCTTGCGTAAAGTCCAGATGGAACAAGTAGTCGCCTTCTATGCGATCAAGAATCGTGGCCCGTCTAAAGGCGCATCCGTTGGAACCCATTGTTGGTAACACGGCCCGTGAATCCTCCGGACCCGGCGGCTGAATTTCGAGGTATCCCTCTCGTTGAATGGAGCGTATAGGGAGGTCGGTCCATCTCTTTGTCAGGTAAGAGTAGTGGCTGTAATTGCCCATGAAGAGATTGAGTGGGTCGGTCATCCCTAGCAATGCACAGTATCGGTCGATGACAGTAAGTCCTGCAGCCTCCACGTCCCAATAGAGTGGCTCGCAGGCCACAACGCGTGGGTCTTCGAATGCTTTGAGCATACGGCCGAGCCAATCATCACCAACCAGTCTGTTATCGGCGTCAAGAAAGACGACCAATTCGCCTCGGGCGAGACGAACACCTAAGGCTCGGGCCGCTTCGGTCGAACGAAGCGGATTACTCAGTATCCGCGCGCCGAAGGATCTGGCTACATCGATCGTTCCATCACTCGACCCTCCGTCGATTACAAGCAGTTCAATTGCCTCTGCCGGGTATTGCTGTTCTCTGATAGAAGTAAGGCATCCGGGTAGGTAGCCCTCAGCATTCAGTGTGGGAATCAGGAACGTGAGCTGTGCCTCGATAGTAACCATCAATCCGGCCTATTTGTCCGTCGATTGCACGCCACTCGTCGATGCCGATGGTAGATGCATATATGACAAATTCAGGACGATCGCCGCCAGTGGCTCACTACGCCACCGCAACGATTGTACGTAGCGGCGATAACACGCCTTGCACGAGATGCTCGTTGAGGAAACCAACGCGTCGTTCGCGGTGTGGGTTGTTCTTCGTCGACGAGATCGCGATATGCGTACAGCGCGACGGACTTCCTGCTAATGCCAGGCGGTAGCGACATTCGCTGGTACCCATGGAAGGTCCGCGCGCTGGTTAGCATGATTACGGCCCGGTTGAATACGGGTTTAATCGGAGTCGGCTTCGCGCGAGGCGACGCGGAGATAAGAAGATCTCCACCGTACTCGTCCAACCAATCGATATTGAGGTAGATGAGAATGTTGAGCATTCTCAGCCAGTGACGGTTGGTGGGATGCAGGTTGAAGTCGACGTGCAGGTCTAGAAAGCTCCCGTCCCCTCCCTGATGGAAGCCCCCCCCTACTAGGTTGGGGTCAAGGAACACGTCAAGATCTGTGGCAGACTTCAAAAATAGTGAGAAGTCTCGCTCGAGAACCGACCGCTTGAATTCAGTAGCGTGTGGACCAACTTCTGAGATCCTGGACATCTCGTATTTTCGTCCGAATACATAATCGCGCGTTTGCACCATCGAGTGGATGTCCGGAAACTCGCGGAGAAGAGCATGTGCTACGTCTGCCTTCAGAAAGTCGTCGAGTATTAGATGCGGAAATGGCTCCGCCAAGACAAATCGGGCGCTCAACGCAGCCGTGTCTTCGTACCAATGGGGATTGATTACGGAGGCAGGTGAGAACGTCGATTGCGGTATCAAAGTGAAACCTCGCTGAGGCGACTCAACGAATTCTGCGAGGGCTCGCGCTGCGATTGGATATGGACTTGGTCGTAGTACCTGAGTATTCGGAGGCGGTAGAAGATCGCGAACGTGTCTATGAGCATCGGCCACACGCTCTTAAGCCTGATAGTGCTGGAGAAACGCTCCTGGATTTGCACAGGCGCCTCGAAAAAGCGCTTGTAGCCAAGTCTCCGAGCAACGACGAGCATCTCAAGGTCGAAGGCAAAGTGCTTCTCAAGTGTTCGAGGCAAAACACGAGCAAGGACTTCACGGTTTACCAATTTCAAACCAGTCTGGGTGTCTCGAACGTTCAAGTGAAATAGGAGTCGTACAAGTTGTTGGTAACCCCAAGAGCAGATGCGACGTGTTGGTGGGTAGTAGACATCTGAGAGCGGGTGGCGCTTGGACCCAAGCACCACATCAGGCGCATAGGTTCGGACGAGTTCGACGAGATTTTTAACCTGAATGGCGGGGATGTCGCCGTCGCCGTCGATGAACCCGAGGTACCGGCCGTGGCCTTGGGACAGTCCGACTCGTAGAGCCTCCCCCTTTCCATGATTTGTTGCGAGGTCGAATCTCCGGAGCCACGGCGTTCCGTCACTCTCAAGCATCTCAAGGGCGGTGACTGAGCCATCCGTCGAACCGTCCGAGACAGCGATCACCTCAAAAGTTACGCCGGCCTGCCTCAGGGCAGCGGCTAGATCCTCCATATTCGCGGTGAAGCGGGGCCCAGGATTGTAATAGGGCACAACCATAGAGACGTCGAGTGTTGGCTCAGTGTCAAGTGCGCATTCGGCCTTGTTCGAACGGGAGGCGGAATACTTGTAGCTTTCCAGCAATGGACCAAAAAGAGCAGTCGAAAGTGCCACCGCCAAAATCGAACTTGTAGACGCGACCATCACCCACGCGATCTGGGTAGGTGATCGATGCACACCCGCTGCAATCACCGCGCCTGCAGCTGCAACTCCAAGCCACGAGCACGCGGCGACGATGGAAGATCGCGCTTGATGGTAATAGACCAGCAAACTGATAACGCCGAGCGCGGCTCCTGCGAACGCGAGTACTCGCAAAATGGGAACAGCTTGAGCGTATGCACCACCGAAGAGTATGTGCACTACCAATTGCGGAAATAGGACGAGCGATGCCGCAGCTGCGATACTGAGTAGGGCGGTTACGGCGAGCGTTTCTCCAAGGAGTCGACGTTCGCCTTGCTCGCCGGCGGTGAGAGCCGCAAACCGAGGAAATACCACGAGTGCGACGGCACCAGGCGCGAAGAGCGCGATGCGCGCAGCTGTGGCTGCCGCTACATAATGACCCGCGGAGACGGGACGGAGGAAGTGACGGGCGAGGATCGAGTCCACGGCTGTAAATGCCGATAGCCCCGAAAGCGCGAATAGAGAGAGAGCCGTGTTGCGAAAGTCCGGCGCTAGAGGAAGACCTCCTGTGGCGCCAACAAGCTGATGACGGAGTGGCCAAAGCACGACCAGATATACGACGGCGACGCCTATCACGCTGGCCAACAGGGCGCCGTCTACACCAAGGCCGACCTCGACGAGAAGTACACCGCTAACGAGGCGACCCAAGGTCCCGAATACCAAAGAAGCGCCCACGACGCCATAGCGCTGCTCTCCCAAGAGCACTCCTGTAGGTACCGTAGCGGCGACCGTCGGCAGCAGGACGAGCCCGAGAAGCAGTACAGGGACAGGGGAGGACAAATGGAGAAAGCCGTCAAGCAGGGGAGAGAAGGCGACGGCCATGAACATGGTGCCGATACCCGCGGTCAGCGCGATTCCGACTGGTCGGCGTAAACGTAATGATTCAAATCCTCGGGCTGCGCGGCGGGCGACCGTTTGAGCCACTGCTAGTTGAGCAGCTGTGGTGACAACGGTTATTACAGTGAGCAACCCGAAGATCGATCCGAATGCTCCGTACCGATCTGCACCGAGGAGGCGGCTCATCACCACCGCGAAGAGAAAGTTGCCGCCATTGGACACCACGCTGGCGACCAGCAGCGCGGCGCCGCCTCCGGACACAAGCAGGGCAAGAAGGCCTTTTCCTTGTGCAGACCTCTGGATCGACACCGCCCGATCTCACTCTCACTCGTCTCGGTCCCGGCTCACCGGTAACCAGGTCTTGGCCGAAGCGTAGCGATCGAAGGTGGCAAGGGTAGCTGTCATCTCTCGCTGCCGTCACAATCCCGCTCCGAGTCAGCGTGAGGCGGACCTATGACCTCGGTGTGTCACAGTCAGCGGGTGCACAAGCCCCAGTCTAGGGAAGGCGGGTTGTTAGTCATCGCCTGGGGGGGCATGCTGGCAGCAGGAGTCTGCTGGGCGCTGTTTCACGGTGGGGCACTGTGGCTTCTCGACTGGGTCCTTGGACCTCACGAGCCGCTCGTAACGCTCGGAGCATTTGGACTCAATGGCGGGCTTACGACCGGTGTCATATTCGCCCTCGTTACGGACTGGCTTGTGCGAACATCTGGTGGAGTGGGGACGTGGCTTCCCCTGCTGTTTTTTTTCCCTTTGGCCACCTGGGGAGTCAGCAGGCTGGTGGGCGGCTCTCTTTGGTGCCGACTTGGGGCGGCAACGCTCTTCTGTGTTAACCCTTTTGTCTTCCAGCGAATCTATGTGGGCGATGTCGGCCTGTTGCTCGGCTACGCGCTGCTTCCTTTCGCTGTTACGAACTCCATCCGCTTCGTTAAGGCTGGCCACTGGTGGCTGCCGTCGCCCGCCCTGTGGTGGGCCATGCTGACCGCTCTCAGCCCGCACTTCGCATGGATATATGGTCTCGTCCTGGTGGTAGTCTGGTTGACCCACCATCCGGTGAGCGCAAGCTCAGTCAGTCGCATCGTCCCCCTCGGTGTTGCATTTGTGTTGGTGAGTATGTACATCGTGCTGCCGCACACGGCGACACAGCTCTCGGCTAGTACCCGCACGAGCGCCGACCTTGCCTTGTATCGCACAACTGGCGACCCGAACCTTGGCCTGTTCCCAAACGTCCTCGGGCTCTACGGGTTCTGGCGCCTCGGGCCGGGGCCGACCCTTCCGAAGAACGTGCTCAGCGGCTGGCCATTTCTGCTTATGGCGCTACTCCTCGTGGCGGGAGTGGGAGCGATTGCGAGGCTGCGGCGTCAAGAGGGTTCAGGAGCCATCGCGGACGAAGATCCGCCGAACCGCAGAACCCCAGTAGCTCTGCTCATCATGGGCGTCGCCGGGTACTTCCTGGCCCTCGGGGACCAGGGCCCCACGGGTCCGCTCTTCCGATGGGCGTATTTCCACGTCCCGTTCTTCGCCGTGATGCGCGAGCCGCAGAAGTTCCTCATGCTCACCGCGCTCGCTTACGCCGTCTTCTTCGGCTGGGGTGTCGAGAGGATCGTCGGATCGGTGAGGGCGTTTCGGCTCGACGTGCGTACGGCCGGCGCGGCGGGGCTCGCGGTGCTCCTTCCACTTGCGTATACGCCCACGATCTTCGACGGGCTGGCCGGCCAGATCACCCCTAGCCACTTGCCGTCGTCGTGGGGCAAGGCGGACAGGCTCATGGGCAACGGCCCAGGACAGATCCTCATCCTGCCCTGGCACCTGTATCTTGCGTTTCCCTTCACCGAGGGGCGGGTGATCGCCAATCCCGCGCCGTCCTCGTTCCGGCGGAGCGTGATCTCCGGGGACAATGTCCAGGCGAAAGGGATCTACACGACCTCCACCTCGACGCGCTCCACTTACCTGGAGTACCTCTTCGGTCTCGGAGCGACGAACAAGGACTTCGGCTCGCTCGTCGCTCCGCTCGGAGTCGAGTACGTGGTGCTAGCCAAGACGGTCGACTGGCGGAATTTCAGATGGCTCGGCAGTCAGCACGACCTCGGGCTTGTGATGGACTCCCCGAGTCTCGAGGTCTGGCGCAACAGGGCGTACGCGGGGGTGGGTCAGTCCGCAGGGCACCGCGTCATCCGACAAATTTCACCGGTGGCCTACGCAGTCGGGCCCGGTCCTCCTGGCCAGGTGACCCTCGACGCCGCCTACCAGAAGGGTTGGGAGCTCGATGGCCAGGCGGCCCGGCAGTCGCGGTCGGGGACCCTTGTGTTCCGGGTAGGAAGAGCGGGTGGCGTGGCCGAGTTCACCCCATGGGGTCTGACCAGGCTCGGCTACATCATCTCCGGGGCGGCGTTCCTCCTGCTCAGCGTTCTCGTGGCTACAGAACGGATGAGACGGCGCTCCCAAGCCCGGGATCGACTGCGCCAGTTGTGAATGCTTTGTTGCGGTGCCCGGGAAGCTTGACGGGGGTTGGCGGGTCGGAAAAGATTCCTATGGCGACGATCCCTCCGGGGGTCTTCGGTTTTCGTCGCCGGCGGGATCCGGAATAGAAAGACACGGAGGAGCGGATCGTGGTCGAGCGGACCCGGATGGCTGCGACGAAGACTTGGGGCCAGATGAAGCGGCGGCCTATCGCGGCGATCATCGCCGTGCTGGTGATCGCCGGCGGCATCTCCACCGCCCTGATCGCGGGCGCTTCCCCCTACACCGGCTGCGGCGTCGGCTATGCAGGCCCCGGCAACACCAACTACGCGTCCGGCTACGGCACGTGCCCTCCCAGCGGGGGGGTCACGATCACCAGCTCGCAGAGCGGGACGTCCTCCACGCCCGGCGGCTCGGTGACGGTTACCAACGACGGTGTCACCGTCACAGCCGGGGGAGGCGAGGGGACGCTGACCGTCAGCCAGTACTCGGGTGACCCCGAGTCGACCACGCCCGGCGGGGCGACCGGCGAGTACCTCGACATCTCGCTCTCGACCGGCAACAGCTTCACGTTCGCCACCGTCTCGGACTCCAACCTCAACGGGGGCAACACCCTCGTCTATTGGAACGGCACCAACTGGGCCGAGGTCGTGGGCGACCCCGGGCCGACCTTCAGCCAGGGCCCTCCCCCGACCGTAAGTCTGACGCTGAACGGCACGACGACGCCGACGCTGGGCGGGCTCACCGGCACGCCGTTCGCGGTGAGCACCGCCGCCCCACCCGGCGCGCCGACGGGGCTCAGCGCCACCGCGGGTGACAGCTCGGCCAGCTTCACGTGGAGCGCACCCACCTCCGACGGCGGATCTCCCATCACGTCCTACACCGTCACCTGCACGCCCTCGGGCACGGCGACTGTGAGCGGCACGAGCGCGACCGTCACGGGCCTCAAGAACGGCACCGCCTACAGCTGCACGGTTTCCGCCACGAACACTGGCGGCAACGGGCCCGCGTCATCGGCGGCGTCGGTCACCCCGAGCGGCACAGCGCCGCCTCCGCCTCCGCCGCCTCCGTCCAAGGCGTGCGCCGCCTACAGCGGCAACCAGGCCTTCATCTGCCAGGTCTACGAGGTCCTGCTCGTGCGGGCTCCCGACGCAGGAGGACTGACCACGTGGACGACAGCTCTAGCCGGCGGTACGAGCCGGTCCACGGTGGCCTACGACATCGCGACCTCAAACGAGTACCGCACCGACATCGTCGAGGGCTACTACCAGCACTACCTGCACCGCGCGGCCGACCCTGGTGGGCTCTCGACCTGGGTGGCGGCGCTGAGCTCCGGGCAGCGCCAGGAGCAGGTGATCTCGGGGATAGTGGGCTCCGGCGAGTTCTACACGGACGCCGGCAGCACGAGCAACGGCTTCATCAACTCGGCCTACGAGGACATGCTCAACCGACCGGCCGACGCGGGTGGGCTCGCCACGTGGAGCGCGGCTATCTCCAAGGGCGCGACCCGCACCCAGGTAGCCGACTCGATCGCCACCTCCAACGAGTACCGGACCGACATCGTGGGCGGCTTCTACGGCAACTTCCTGCACCGCCCAGCCGACGCAGGTGGCCTGTCGTTCTGGGTCGGGCAGTTGGGCGCTGGAGCGACCGACGAGCAGGTGGCCTCGGGGATCATCGGCTCGGCGGAGTTCTTCGCAGACGCCACGTCGTAGTCGCGGCGCGCGCAGGCCCATTTCACTCACCTAGCCGAGAATCACCGAGCCGCCAGCCATCATCTGCTCAACCGGCCGGCAGTATGAGGTAGACTGGCGGCCGACGCTGGTCGAATCACGCAAGCCGTGCGTCGTTGCCGGTCACCTACGGGCTTTCTCGCAGGTTCTCCCGCAATTATCGAGCGTGGGGAAATGAGGCACGACATGGCTGAATGCAGGTTGGTTCATCGTGCCTAGACGCCCTGAACGCTCCTCGGAGAGGCGCCCAGCTGGTCAATCACGAGACCGAGAGAGCGGCTTCTCGCGCCGGGAGCCGAGGCGCAACAGCGACGAGGATGCGCTCGCGTTGCGCGAGGAGAACCGCTCGTATGCGTGGATAGCTCGATCTGCGGGTTTCAAGAGAGCAAATGACGCTCGGCGGGGTTTCTTGCGGGCGCTGGCGAAGCGAGAGGGTGCCGAGCGCGACGCTCTGCGGCGGCGGGAGCTCGAGAGGTTGGACCAACTGGAGGCCCGGATTCGCAGCCGCGACAAGGACGCCCCGGAGAAGCTGGCCGGCCGGCTGGTCGCCCTGGACATGCTGCGCCGAGAACTTCCCGAGCAGATGACCGGGTGACCTAGCGCGTTGCGTTTTGCGGAGGAGTCGGGACAGCAGCCCAGGTGCGCTGTCCAGCCGGAGACGAGAGGTGAGCAGCAGCGTGACAAGGGTACGGGCCGAGTCGGAACAAGAAGACCTGATTCACCTCTATCTGAGCGACATCGGCCAGTACCCTCTCCTCACCAAGGACGACGAGATCCGCCTCGCCCAGGCGATCGAGGCAGGGATCGAGGCTCGCGAGGACCTGGAGAAGAAGGACTCGAACCTCACCTCGACCCACAAACGAAAGCAGCGCAGGTCGCTCAAGTCCGGAGAGGAAGCACAGCGAACCTTCGTCCAATCGAACCTGCGTCTCGTGGTGTCGATCGCGAAGAAGTACCAGGCGTCGGGGGTTCCGCTTCTCGATCTGATCCAGGAGGGCAACCTCGGCCTGATGCACGCGGTCGAGAAGTTCGACTGGCGCAAAGGCTTCAAGTTCTCTACGTACGCCACGTGGTGGATTCGCCAGGCCATCAGCCGAGGAATCGCCAATACGGGCCGCACCATCCGTTTGCCAGTACACGCAAGGGACACCCTCACCCGTCTTCACAAGGCCCAAGCTTTCCTGGAGCTCAAACTCGGGCGGAGGCCCACGCTGGCCGAGCTCGGATGCGAGATGGAGATGTCCCAGGAGAAATTGGTCGAGGCCTTGCGCTTTCGTGCGGAGCCAGTCTCACTCTCCGAGCCGCTGCACCAGGACAGTGACGGCGAGTTCGGAGACTTGGTGGAGGACCGCTTTGCCCAGTCGCCCATCGAGGCAGCGTTCTCGGCTCTGCTGCCCTCAGAGATCGCACGCCTGCTCGCTCCACTCAACGAGCGCGAACGCAAGATCCTCTGCCTTCGCTTCGGACTGGATCGCGGGGAGCCCCGCACGCTCGAGGAGGTGGGCGAGCACTTCAATCTCACCCGTGAGCGAATCCGTCAGATCGAAGCCTGTGCCTTGTCCAAGCTCCGCCACCCCTCCTCGGACACAGGGGCTCGAGAGCTACTGACTGTCTGACATTTTGCGGCGTCGTTGGAACCGACGCCCTCACGCCGTCCTGTTGCAGGTGTCCTGGTGCCCGGACCCGGCGGTATTGGCCGAGCCCACGATCCCGGGGTTGTCGGCCTGGAGCTGGCAGTCCCCGACGGCGCTGTCGCTCGTGAGGCTGCCGCCGCCGCTGTTGTCCTGGACCTGCACGTTGCCCTGCGCGGAGTCGCCGGCGATGACGACCTTGGCCGCATTGTCCTGGACCTGAAGGTTGCCCCGAACGGTGAGCCCCTGGGTGCAGCCGGGAGCGGTGCCGATGTCGAGGGGGGCGCCCGGACCGTTGTTCTGGACCTGCACGTTCCCGCCCACCGTCACGTTGCACAGCTGGTTGGCGGGCGAGCGGGTCGCAGGAGGCTGACCCGAAAGGCCCGCCACCTGGAGATTGCCTCCGATGCTCCCGCCGTCTATTTCGATCCACTGCGCATCGTTGGCCTGGAGATTCCCACCGATCGTCGCACCGTCGTCGGTCAGGCTCGCACCTTGTCCGACGGTGACGTTGCCGGCGATGTCGTCCGTGCCGCCGATGATGCAGCTCGCCTCGACGGTCACGTTCTTATAGGTACCGGGGGGCAACGAAGAGTTGCACGCCGTGTTCGCGCCCGTGGTTGTCGCCGATCCGGTCGGTGTGGGGGCGCCTGCCGGCGTCGCGGCGCCCGCCGGTGTCGCGGGCCCCGTCGGTGCGCCAGAGCCTGTGGGCGCAGCGGCCCCCGTCTGGGTAGCGGTGCCAGTGTGAGTCGCGGCGCCCGTAGGTGTCGCGGGGCGCGCCGGCGTCGCCGAGCCCGATCCCGACCGTGACGTGGTGGTCGTCGTCGTCCCGAAGCGCCCAGCCGCCGCCGAACCTCGGCCAAGCGTGGTGGTCGTCGTCGTCCCTGTGCGTCCTGCGCCCGACGGATGTCCTCCTTGAGTCGTGGTCGACGCCGCCGGCCCGGCTACCACGGCCCCATGAGGCGGAGATTTCGGGTGAGCGGCGGCTTGCAGGATCCCCACGGTCACTGCGCCCGTCGCCATCGCGGAAGCCGCGCCCACACGTCCGAGCGCCGAGAAGACCTGGCCGAGCCGGGGAATCCCGTCCACGAACGGCAACGAGCCGAGCCACGCCAGTGGGCCGGCAACCGGACGGAGCCGTCCGATCGAGACATCGAGGAAAGCCCGCACCACCTGGGGGTCGAAGTGTGAGCCGGCGCAGGCCGCAAGCTCGGCGCGCGCCGCGGCGGGGCTGACCGGCTTCCTGTAGGTCCGCTGAGCCGTCATCGTGTCGTAGCAGTCGGCGACGGCGACGATCCGGCCTCCGAGCGATATCTGCTCACCCACGAGCCCATGGGGATATCCGGTGCCGTCGTACTTCTCGTGGTGCTCGGCGATCGTGTTCGCCCACCGACCGAGCCACCCCGCCAGGGGCGCAGTCAGCTTGGCGCCCTCGAGGGGGTGGTTCTTTATGACTTCCCACTCCTCCTCGCTCAGCTTGCCGGGCTTGTTGAGGATCTCGGGGTGGACGGCGAGCTTGCCGATGTCATGGAGGAGCGCCGACCACCGAAGGCGGTTGCGGTCGGCGGGCGGCAGGTGGAGCTCGTCGGCGATGAGGTCGGTGAAAGCCCTCACCCGCTCGGAGTGACCGCGCGTCGACCGATCGTGCGCATTCAGCGCGCCGGCCAAGGCGAGGATCTTTCCCGCAGCAGTGACGGGCTCGCCGACGAAACCGTGCGTGCGGGCCTCCTCCACCCGCCTGGCGAGGTTGCGGGTGCTCCCAGCCCTTCGGGCGACAGCCAGCCGTTTTGGCGCACGGTCCGGAAAGACCATGGTCATCTTCAGCAACATCGCCAACGGCAGCGCCCGACGAGCGAGCCGGTCGGTCGCCACGAGCACGACGGTCGGCACAGCGAGGACGACTACCCACCATCCCAAGAGCCAACCGATGCCGTGTGGCGCAGGCAGGACGTGCGCGGTGACCGTCGCCGCCACGATGGACAGTGCGACGGGTACGAGGAAGACCGCCACGCGCACGAGCGCGGACAGGACCGGGCGGCCCTGCCACCGGTCGGCAGCAGCTTCCTGGGAGGGCTTCTCACCCGATGACAGCGACATCGTCGGGCTTCTCCTCTCCGCCCCCATAGCTCACCGCCCGACAGTGGGATATCGACCCCCGGTGACCAGGACTTGAGGGTCGGCGGCGGGCTCAGGCCACTGCGTCCTGCGGCGGCGAGTCACGCCGTCGAGGATCGACGCCCAGGGCGCATCCCTCGGGGCGCGGATCGATGCTCTAGTCGACCTTCGAAATAGAGGCTGATCGCGGGCGCGCCGCTCCTCATTTGCCGGGCTCCGGCTGGGGGTGCCTGAGCCCGGGGCAAATTCACTCACCGACGAGTCGTCAGTCGACCTTCGGTCTCAAAATGTGCTCAGGCGAGCTCCGGGAGCACCTCCGCGGTGAAGCGGCGTCGCGCCGTGCGCGCGGCCCCGGGGTCGACATCGCCCGTGGGACCGACGACGTGGAACTGGTCGATGCCCAGCTCGGCGAGCTCGCAGAAGCGCTCTACGACCAGGGCGGGCGGGCCCACGACTGCGAAGGCGTCGACGAACCCCGGCGGGAGGCCCTCGGAGTGCGGCGCGCTCTGGAAGTGGCGCTCGAGGTCGTACGCCTTCGGGATGGACTCGATGACGCTTCGCTGCTCGTCGGGGAGCGGACCAGAGGCGTGGCCGTGCATGGCGGAGAACCTGGCGAAGCTCGCGACACCTCCCGCCACGAGCGCCCTCGCGCGCTCGGGGTCGTCGTCGACGACGGTGTTGACGAAGGCTCCTACAGGGACGTCGGCTCTGACGGAGCGCACGAGGTCGACCGCCCATCGCACGCGCTGCGGGTCGGCGCCCACCGCCAGGACCACCCGGTCGGCCTTCTCGGCGGCGAGCCGAAGCACCTTCGGGCCCGATCCGACCACGAACACAGGCGGCTTCTCGAGACTCGCTCTGAGCGCCAGCCATCGCAGCCTGCTCTCTGCGGGCCGTTCGGCGACGGCCAACGTGGTCACCTCCGACCAGTCGAGCGGGACGGCTTCGCCGCGCAGGTACGCCTGGAGCTTGGTCAGGTAGTCGTCGAGCATCCCGACCGGTGCCGGCGCCATGCCAAGGTGCGCGAGCGAGGAGTCACCGCGCCCGAGGCCGATGCCAGCGCGTCCGGCGGACTCGATCTGAAGGTGCCACAAGGCCGCCGCTGCCACCGCCGGATGGCGCGTGAACGGATTGGTGACCCCGGTGGACACGCGCAGGGTGGTGGTGGCCGACGCCGCCACCGACATCGCCACGTACGCGTCCCCCGCCAGGTTCTGCGAGTCGGTGATGGTCACGCCGTACCAGCCGGCCGCCTCCGCACGCTTTGCGATGGAAGCGACGTGGCCGGGGATGGCGACCATCGGTGTCCACAGCTCGAGGGGTCTCGGCTCGGGCCGGGGCTGGGTGTTGCGATCGGGCTCGTGCTCGGGTTCGGCGCGGCTCGGAGGCATCGGCGGATCGTAGCCGGGCGTCGGGCATCGGACTTGTTGGCCGACAAGCAACTCGGATACGGTGGCTGGATGGCGTCCCAATTCGGCTTCCCGGTCATCTCCGCCGACTCGCACATCACCGAGCCGCCCGGCACCTACGTCGACCGCATCGAGCAGAAGTGGAAGGACGAGGCCCCCCACATGGTCGACGGTGGCGAGGGGGTGGGCGACCTGTTCGTGATCCCCGGAATGAAGACGCCGGTGCCAATGGGGCTCGTGGCCGCCGCGGGCAAGCCAGCCGAGGAGATACGCGTCATGGGGGTCAAGTTCGCCGACCTCCACCGCGGCGGCTGGGACCCCGAGGTCCGGCTCGCAGACCAGGACCGCGACGGCGTAGCGGCCGAGGTGATCTACCCCACGGTCGGCATGCAGCTGTGCAACCACAAGGACTTCGACTACAAGCGGGCCTGCTTCGGCGCGTACAACCGCTGGATCGCCGAGTACTGCGGGGCTCATCCCCACCGCCTCTGGGGATGCGGGCAGACCGCCATGCGGACCCCCGAGGAGGGCATCGGCGACCTGCACGAGATCGCCGGCATGAGTCTTCGCGGGGTGATGATGCCGGGGGTGCCTGCGGTGGAGGACTACGACTCCCCGGTCTACGACGGTTTCTGGGAGGCAGCGGTGGAGCTGGGCCTGCCACTCAGCTTCCACATCCTCACCACCCGCAGCGAGCAGGCACGGGGCCCGAAGATGAGCCAGTTTCTCTCGGTCGTGAGGGGATGCCAGGACATCATGGGGATGCTGGTGCTCGGAGGTGTTTTCGAGCGCCACCCGGACCTGCGCATCGTGTGCGTGGAGGCGGACGCCGGCTGGGTCCCGCACTTCATGTACCGCATGGACCACGCCTACAAGCGGCACCGCTACTGGCTCCCGCCGGGCCAGAAGCTCTCCAAGATGCCGAGCGAATACTTCGCAGAGAACATCTACGTGACCTTCCAGGACGACTGGACGGCGTTTCGCTTCGCCGATTCGATGAACTGGCACCGGCTCATGTGGGCCAACGACTTCCCCCACAGCGACTCGACGTGGCCGTGGTCGCAGGAGCTCCTCGCGGAGCACACCGGGCAGCTCTCCGAGCCCCAGCGCGAGGCGATCCTCTCCTCCAACGTCTCCGCTCTCTACGGGGTGAGCGTGTGAGTACCACCATTGCGACGCAGGCTGCTGCCGGGGCCGGCGGAGGTGTCGCGGGGGGCGCGACGCAGGCCGAGCGCTCGGCACGCTCAGACCGGGCCCTGATCCAGGCTGCGATCGACCTGATAGCCGAGCGCGGCTACGAGCGCACCACCCTTGCGGCCATTGGCGAGGCCTCGGGCTACAGCCGCGGCCTGGTCACCCAGCGCTTCGGGTCCAAGGAGGGTCTGCTCTGGGAGGTCGTAGAGCGCATGCTCAAGAGGTGGGGCGCGCACAGTCTGCGGCCGCGAGTGGGTGCGACGGTCGGGGCGGACGCGCTGGTCCTCGTAGTGGACGCCTACACAGAGGCCGTCGCGTCCTCTCCGAACGGGGTGCGCGCTCTCTACGCCCTTCTGTTCGAGGCTATGGGGCCGGTGCCGGCGCTGCGCCCGAAGTTCGAGGAGCTGCACCGTCACATGCGCCGGGACCTCGCGGGTTGGATCAGGGCGGGCCAGGCGCAGGGCACTGTGCGTCCGGGGGTCGACGCAGAGACCGAGGCGGCGCTCTTCCTCGGCACGATCCGCGGTGTCACGCTCCAGTGGCTGCTCGACCCGAAGTCGGTGAGGATCGAGCAGGTCCTGCGCGAGTACGCCCGTGGGTTGAAACGCTCGTTGGAGGCTCGAGGGGGCTCCCGATCGGGACCAGCAGAGTAATCGGAGCTATCGGAACTATCGGAACTATCGGAGCTGTAGAAGACAGGGAGGTGTGCAGATGGCGGAGCTCGATCTCGTAGTCCGTGGAGGCACGGTGGTCGACGGCACCGGCGCCCCTGCTCGCACGGCCGACGTCGCGGTGCGCAGCGGCATCGTCGTGGAGGTCGGCAAGGTCGAGGGCCGTGCCGCGCTCGAGGTCGATGCCGACGGGGCGCTCGTGATCCCGGGGTTCGTCGACATCCACACCCACTACGACGGACAGGCGACGTGGGACTCGGCGCTGGCTCCCTCGTCGTGGCACGGCGTCACCACCGTGGTCATGGGCAACTGCGGGGTCGGGTTCGCCCCGGTGCGACCCGTCGACCACGACCGGCTGATCGAGCTGATGGAAGGGGTCGAGGACATCCCGGGGATCGCGCTCCACGAGGGTCTCACGTGGGAGTGGGAGAGCTTCGCCGAGTTCCTCGGGGCGCTCGAGAGCCGTCCCCACGACATCGACTTCGCCACCCAGGTCCCCCACGGCCCGCTGCGGCTCCACGTGATGGGGGAGCGCGGCGCCGCGCGCGAGGCCGCGACCTCGGAGGAGATCGAGGCCATGGGTCGGCTCGCACGCGAGGCGGTCGAGGCTGGCGCGCTCGGCTTCACCACCTCGCGCACCCTGAACCACCGCACCAGCCGGGGCGAGCCCACCCCGACCCTGACCGCCGCCGCGGACGAGCTGGTCGGGATCGCACGGGCGATCGGCGAGTCCGGCAAGGGGGTCCTGCAGGTCGTGTCGGACTTCATCGACGCCGACGCCGAGATGGGGACGTTTCGGCGGATGGTGGCGGAGTCGGGCCGGCCGCTGTCGTTCTCGCTCGTGCAGAGCCCGATAGGCGACCACCAGTACCAGCAGCTCATGGACGGCCTGAGCGAGGCCAACCGCGACGGCCTTCAGATGACGGGCCAGGTGGCCGCCCGCGCCATCGGCCTGCTGCTCGGTCTCCAGTGCACGCTCAACCCCTTCCTGGCCAACCCGGTGTTCCGGGAGATCGCCTCGCTCGGGGCGGCCGAGCAGTCCCGGGCGATGGCCGACCCTGCCTTCAGGGCCCGCGTGCTCGAGGCAGGCGCGGCACCCGACCGGAGCAAGCTCGGCGGGGGGATCCTCACGAGGTTCGACCATATGTACGAGCTGGGCGACCCGCCCGTCTACGAGCCCGATCCTTCGACGAGCTTGGCTGCGCGTGCCGAGCGCGAGGGGCGAAGCGCCGACGAGCTCGCTTACGACCTGGTTGCTTCCAACGAGGGCCGCACGTTGCTCTATCTTCCGTTCCTCAACTACCTCGACGGCAACCTCGACGCGGTGGGGGAGATGCTGCGGCACCCGCACACCGTTCCTGGCCTCGGAGACGGCGGTGCGCACGTGGGGACCATCTGTGACGGCAGCTTCCCCACCACGCTGCTCGCGTACTGGGGGCGCGACAGGGACGGGGAGCGCCTGGAGGTCCCGTACATCGTGCAACGCCAGTGCCGTGACACCGCCCGGACTGTTGGCCTCACCGACCGGGGAGTGCTCGCCCCAGGTTTCAAGGCCGACATCAACGTCATCGACTTCGAGCATCTCTCCGCCCGCCGGCCCGAGATGAGCTACGACCTGCCCGCCGGCGGCAAGCGCCTTCTCCAGCGGGCGAGCGGCTACCTCCATACCTTCGTGAGCGGAGTGGAGACCTACCGCGACGGCGAGGCGACCGTGGCGCTGCCGGGGCGGCTCGTGCGGTCCTCGGTGGCCGCGGGGACAGGTACCACTCAATAGACGCGACCCCAACGTCCTTAGGGCTTGACTAGCAGCAGATCACCGAGGACGGCGTCCACGGTGGGAGCCGAGCCCATCTCCTCGGCGATGAGACGCGCCTGATCCCTATAGGTGGAGTCGCTCAAGACCTCGCGGACCTGCTCGGAGATCCGAGGGGCATCGTCCCGAGAGAGTTGACGGTGTCGCCCCATAGGCTCCTCCGTCTCGACTTCAACGCTCGTCCCCGCGCCTGTCGCTGCGATCCGCCGCGCATTGTCGAACTGGTCGGCGAAGAGTGGCACCATGACGAGAGGCACGCCTGCGGCGAGGGCGCCGAGCACGGTGCCCGACCCTCCATGGCACACCACGACGTCGGCTTCGCCCATGACCCGTGCCTGGTCGACCCACTGCTCGACGTGGACGTTGGAGGGCACCTGGCCGAGGCCCGAAGGGTCGAGCTTGCGCCCGACGGTCAGCAGGACGCGCGCTTCGAGGCCACGCATGGCCTCCAGGGCCGCTCGGTAGACCTCCAGGGCAATCGACATGTGGCCGAGGACTGTCCCGAAGGTCAAGTAGACGAGGGGCGCGTCGGATCCGTTCCACCAGTCAGGTAACGGGCTGAGGGTGGAGGCGCCTGCTTCACGGAACCTGACTGTGACAGGGAAGGTGGACGGGTCGAGCGAGGTCGGGAAGCGGCTCAGGTAGGGCGCGCCCAATAAGTCCTCTGCCAGGCCCTCCTGCTGCTCCCCTAGAGCGGGCGCTGCGGCGGCGATCGCAGCCGCTTCGAGCTCGGCCAGCGATATGGCGACCTGTGCGACCCGGATCTCCCGGCGCGAGGCCACGATGGCGGAGGAGTACTCGCACGGGTCTCGAAGCACGACGTCGGGCCGGTATTCGGCGAAGGCCTCGTCCATTTTCGGCAACATGGCCCGCGTCGCGAGCCGGCCGAAGAGCTCCCTGCTGGCGAGGATCGAGGCCTCTTGGCGGGGGACGACGGGCAGCAGCTCCCTGATGGGCGCCACCTCCTCCTCGGGCGGCTGGGCTCCGGGGAAGAACGGGAGGCCCAGTCCCTCGACCATCTCCCTCATCTCGGGAGGGGCGACCACCAGCACCTCTTCACCGCGGCGCCTGGCGGCCGTCAGGAACGGCGCGAGCGGGTTCAGATGGCCCGCGCCGCCGAGGGAGCAAGCGGCGAGGAGGTGCACTCGAGGAGGTTAGGGCCGCACCCGGGCTCGCGAGCGGGTCCGACAGCCCTGCGGCATGCTGTTGCGCGCACGGAAGGGGACGGACATTGTCGTTCGTAAACACGGAGCAGGCAGAGTTTTGGTCTGAGCGCGCGCAGAGCTGGTTCGAATTCGAAGACCTGCTCAACGAGGTGGCTGGGCCTCCGGGCCGGTTGGCCATGGACCGCCTCGGGCTGCTCCCCGGGCAGAAGGTCCTCGACCTGGGGTGCGGGACGGGTGGGACGACGATGGAGCTTGCATCTCGGGTCGGCCCGGAGGGCGAGGTCGTCGGTGCCGACATCGCGGCAGAGATGCTCGTGCGGGCGAAGCAGCGTGCGCAGCAAGCCGGCGCTTCCAACGTCAGCTTCATCCAGGCCGATGTTCAGGTGCACGACCTCGGTGAGGGTCGCTTCGACGCGGCGTTCTCGCGCTTCGGGGTCATGTTCTTCGCAGATCCCGTGGCCGCGTTCGCAAACGTGCGCAAGGCGCTGAAGCCCGAGGGGACGCTGTCGTTCGTCTGCTGGCAGGGCGTGTTCGAGAACGAGTGGATGCTGCTCCCGGGGGCGGCCGTGATGGGTGTCATAGGGTCTCTCCCACCGCTGCCGGGCCCCGAGGAGCCGGGGCCGTTCTCACTGGCGGAGCCCGACCGGGTTCGGGCCGTGCTCGAGGGCGCGGGATTCGTGTCGGTCGACGTCGCTTCGCGCTCGGACACGTTCGCGATCGAGGAACCGCGCATAGAAGTGTTCGCCCGCAGCGCCATGCAAGTGGGTGCGCTCCGAGAGGCCTTGAAGGACGCCGACGACGAGACCCGCTCACGATCCCTCGCCGCCATCGAAGAGGCCATCCGCTCGCGCCTTGCCGGCGGTGAGGCAAAGGTCTCGAGGGGAGTCCACCTGGTGGTGGGCCACGCCGGCTGAGGATTCACGCGACGACGCAGTGAGCAGGGCACATCCGAGTCCCCGAGCGCGCCGTGTGCGACGGGTATAGCGTGCCGCGCGAGTGCGGGGAAAGCCGACGAGCAGGAGGGGTTGCGATGTACACACGCTTGACAACTTGGACGGGCGCTACCGACGTCGACGGTGGGATCGAGTACCTGAAGAAGACCGCGCTCCCGATCTTCAAACAGCAGAAGGGCTACAAGGGGCTCAGCGCTAGCGCGGACCGCTCCGCAGGGACGTTCACCGTCCTCTCCATCTGGGACAGCGCGGCTGACCGTGACGCGAGCGAGAGCGCGCTGGGCAAGGCACGCGACGAGGCCACAGCGGTCGTCGGGGGGACCGTAAGGTCGGAGAAGCTCGAAGAAGTGGTGCACGAGGTGGCGAAGCAGCCCGGGCCGGGATCGTTCCTGATGGTCACGCCGTTCAGCATGGACCCGGCCAAGCTCGACGAGAACCTGGAGTTCTTCAAGAAGGACGTGCTGCCGCTGATCATGGCTGCCCCGGGCTTCTGCGCAGTGCGCAACATGGTCGACCGCTCGAGCGGAGAGGGGTACGTGGGCACGGTCTGGGCCGACAAGTCCGCCATCGACGAGCAAGCCAAGGGGTCCGCGGCCCGCCGAGAGATGGCCGTCGCACGCGGGATCAGCTTCGGCGAGGTCCAGCATCGCGAGATCATCTTCACGGACACGAAGTAGCCGCAGTAGCCGTAGCGAGAGGACGCCTCAGGCTTTGCTCCAGCGCCCGATCCACAGGCGCGCCGCTGTCGCAGAGTTGTCGGCGGCGAGCTGCTGGTAGACGAGCCACTCGAAGGGCCACAGGTCACCGACTGCCGTCGTGTCCGAGATGCCGCGGAACGCGATGAACGGCACGTGGTAGGCGTCCGCGGCCTGCTGCGCGCCGGTGGTCTGCTGATCGTCAGCGATGTAGGCGGGTCCGCCTGCGGTCTCCGAGGCCGCCGTCGGCGGGGGAGCGGACTCATCCGACAGCAATGACTGGGCGCCCACCACGAGCGTCCCAGAGCGTGCGGCGAGGGAGGCCTCGGTGGGCGACACGGCGCCCGGCACTGTGATCGTCGGCACCACCGAGGCGCCGCTGCTCGGGGGACATGCGTTGCAGCCCTCGAGCATGCCGCCTTCGGGGAAGCAGAAGTCGCTCTGGCCGCCGTAGGTGGTGCCGTAGCCGCCGACGATGACACGCGGGGTGCGCAAGATGGGCACGGCCTGGAGGCTGTGCACGTCCCCTTGGCACAGACACGGCCCGTCGTCCACCGGCGCGTCGGTGCCGAGCTGCGAGGTGGCCGCCGGGGCGATGTCTCGGGCGACCGCTAGAGCCGTCGTGCTCACCGGGGCGAAGCTCGCTCCGTTGTTGCTCGTCCAGGCGCTCGGGACCGTGACGTCGCCGAGTCCCGACTCGCCCCCTCCGCCGGCCGTACCGGAGAACACGACGGCGCTCGTGCAGCTGAAGTGCTTGAGCGCAGTCACGGTCGTGGAGTAGGTGACCGACGGAGCGGGCCCTGCGATCGCGATCACGACGCGGCTGCCGTCTAGGGATCCGGCGTAGAAGTCGATGCCGTCGATGACCGTCGGCTGGTCCGGGTCGAGCACCTCGCGGTCGAGATTGGCGCTTACCTCCGAGGGATAGGAACCGAGGAGAAGCACGTGCGATCCGGGGCACCGCCCGAGAGGCTCGGTCCTCGCGCCCGCCGCGCTCGGCGGGAGCAGCAGCACAGGCACCAGCAGGAGCGCGAGAAACGCGCACGCGCCCGATATCGCGGTCCTGAGCATCCCTGTGCGGGAGACCCTCAACACACCTCCTCGCCCCCTAGTCACCACGAGAAACCGGCCTCCGTTCGGAAGCTTGCGGTGGCGGCGGCCCGAAGCCCAGGCCGGCTGTGTGGCTATTGATGCAGGAAAGCTCTCGGCCCGTCACTCACCTCGGCCCTCCCACTCACCGAGCCGACCGGCACCAACCGAGGCCCTCGAATAATCAATAGATTTCGGGACCGCAGTGTCGTCGCGATGAAGGGTGCCAATCATGTTCTTCATGCGTTTCTCGATGCGCTCGGGAGCGGCCGACGCCTCCGAGCGCGCCGATTCCTACAGGACCGCCCTCGAGATGTGCGCATGGGCGGAGACCCGCGGGTGCGTCGCCGGCGTCGTGAGCCAGCACCACGCAGTCGACGACGGGTACCTGCCGTCCCCCGTGCCGATGGCCGCCGCGATCGCGGCGAGGACCGACACGTTGGCGGTGAACGTCGCCGCATTGCTCCTCGCCCTCTACGAACCGGTGAAGCTCGCAGAGGACCTCGCGGTGGTGGACCTCATAAGCAGGGGCCGCGTCTCGTACGTGATCGGCATCGGATACCGCGAAGAGGAGCTCGCGTTGTTCGGGGTCGACCGGCGCCGGCGCGCGCAGCTCGTCGAGGAGCGCATCGGGATCCTGCGCCGGCTCTGGAGCGGCGAGACGGCGGAGGTCGACGGGCGCAGCGCCAAGGTGACTCCGCTGCCGTTCACGCCCGGCGGGCCGATGCTCGCCTACGGAGGCGGCACCGAAGCGGCCGCGCGGCGAGCCGCTCGCCTCGGCATGTTCTTCCTCGCCGAGACGCACGACTCGAGCCTCGAGGCGGCGTACATGGACGAGGCCGCGCACAGGGGTGTCGAACCGGTCGGTTGTTTCTTCGCGGCCGGCGACGTGCCCTCGACCGTGTTCGTGGCCGAGGATCCGGACAGGGCATGGGCCGAGGTGGGGGAGTACATGCTCGCGGATGCGACAAGTTATGCGCGCTGGAACCGCGGGCGGTCGGGTACTGCGTCGGTGTCGTTCGCCCCGACCGTGGCAGAGCTTCGTGCGGAGCACGGCGCCTACCAGGTCCTCACTCCGGCGGAGGCAGCCTCGTACGTCGGCAGGGGCATTTCGCTCGCGCTCCAACCGCTCGTGGGCGGGCTGCCACCCGATACCGCGTGGCGCTATCTGGAGGCGGCGGCGTCGGCGTCCGCGACTTCGGCGACGGGGTCGAGCCGCGGGGGAGACGGGGGTGCATCCGTCGGGTCGGGGGAGCAGGGCTAGGTGTGACCGTGCAAGGGCAGGCCAGACTCGACCAGGAACGGAGGGCGACATGAGCAAGGTCCGACTCGAGACGTTCAGCGACGCCATATTCGCGATAGCCATCACGCTTCTCGTGCTGAACATCGCCCAACCGAGCAACTTCCACGACCTCGGCCGACAATTGGCGAACCGCCTTCCGGACTTCGCGGCCTACATCGTGAGCTTCGCCGTGATCGGGATCATGTGGCTCAATCACCACTCGCTCTTCGTCCATTTCGCCAAGAGCGACCGGGTGCTCGTGCTCACCAATCTCGGCCTGATGCTCACGATCGCCTTCCTCCCGTACCCTACGGGCGTCTTCGGCCGCGCCCTGGTGCAAGGCAGCGGAGCCAGGGTTGCTGCCGTCTTCTACAGCTCGACCATGGCCGTGAACGCCTACATGTGGGCAGCGATGTGGTTGTACGCGTCGACCGGCCGGCGCCTCCTGGTTGCGGATTTCCCCGAGTCGGAGCGTCTCGTGTCGACCGTGCTCTTCACGGTCGGGACGGTGGCCTACACGCTGGCCGTGGGGGTGGCATTCGTGAGCCCCGTGGCCAGCCTGGCGCTCCAGGGCGCCTTCGCCCTGTACTACGCCCTCGATCCGCTGTCGCGCAGGGCCGCCCGTGCGGCGGAGCCGGTGGGCCACCAGCATTCTTGAAAGTTCTATGACGCTCGTGTCATGCTCGTGCCACGGCGTGGCGGAGCGCCGAGGTCTGGTGGTGCAGACCCTCGGTGCAGCGGTGGGCTACCGCCTCGATGCCGAGACGAGCTCCGGGGGGCGGAACGGAGAATCGGATGCGGGTCCGAAGGTGGGCGGGGATCTCCGCCGTGTTCGTGGGTACGACGGCGCTGGCCTTGGCGACGTGGGCCGGAGTCGCAGCGGCCGTGAGCGGTGGCGGTTACACGCCCCAAGGCCAAGGCTGCCCCACCGCCTCAGATTCCTGGTCCTACTACGGCGCCTACCCCTACTGCCACAACATCAACATCGTGGCGAGCGACGGTTCGGGCCACACGTACGCGGAGGCAGGAACGGGTCAAGAGGCGCAGGGACAGAACCTGCACTCGGGCACCGTGCTGATCACGCCCAACGGTGACGGAAACGTCTACGGGGACCCCGAGGGATCTCCGTACAACCGACCCGGCGGCTGCCCTGACGTTCCCGCCGACTCTGCGCCGCCCAGTGCAGGGCAGCAAGAGATCTACCAGCACTGCGAGGGAGCGCCTGCCGCGAGCCGGGTTACCGGGCCCGGTGTCGGAGCCTCCTTCGACACCAATTACCAGCCGATCCCCAAGGGTGACTGTGGAGCCGAGGACGTCGCCTTGACCGGTGTCGAATGGGTCTCGTACGTGGCCGGCCAGGACGGCAGCCAGTGCTCGGCAGCACCGGTCACGTGGGCCGGACCGCCCACACCTCTCACGGGCAACACCTCGAAGAGCGGCCACCCGTGGGACCTGGGTTGGTACACGTCGCCGTCGGCCTCCTGGCTCCGCTCCATCGCTCCGGGATGGAACGTGCCCGACCCGAGCACCCCTCCCGCGGTCACTCCGTGGGTGCAGGCAGGAACTCCGGACACCAACGCGCTTGATCTCGTGATGGGCGGCCAGCTGTACGCCGCCGGCGACGACAACCTCAACACGGGCGAGCACGACGGGATGGACGGGCAGTACGGCTCGGGGAACGTCGTCGACAGTTCCCCCGACGGTGGGGGGCTCGTCGTCGACTGGCAGCCCGTGAACGGTGTCAGCGCCATGGAGGGCTGGACCACGATCATCACCCGTCTGGTCGCGACCAGATCGCCGAGCTCGCTCGCCCCGATCGCAGAGAACCCGGCGCCCGTTGCCAACGCCGGGCTCGGTGCGGGATTCGACGGACCGTACGTCGGCATCTACACGAACCGGCGCACGCTGTACCACGGTGGCGGGGGAGGCGGAAAGCAGAGCGACATCTACAACTACTCCGGGCGCCCGGACCAACCGGTGGCTTGCAACAACGGCTCCGCGAAGAGCGAGGCTGCATGTCAGGACCCCAAGCAGGGCGGCACCCAGCCCTGTCCTTCGGCCGACAACGCCTACGACTCCTCGTGCGGCGCCAATTACTACGGCCAGAAGCAGGCGTCCGATGTCACCTCCGAGCCGGGGGTGATGGTCTACGACAACCCGGACCCGCAGACGAGCCAGAACACGGGTGGCACGATGCCGGCCGCATATGCGGGAACGTGCGGGGTGGTGGCGGGCGGAGGCCAGGCGCCTCCTGCACCGAAGCTGCCCTCGCAGGTCAGCCCGTTGGTCTCCGCCAACAGCGCAGGTCAAGTCGTGGCGGCGGACCCGACGGGCTGCTGACGCATCCTGTAAGCCCACGCAACCCACCGCGGGGTCCCTCCGCGGTGGGCTGCGCAGGGCCAAATGCCACTCGGCGTCAGCCTAGGAAGCCGGTTTGAACCTCACGCGATCGGAAGGTGACAACCGAGTGAAACCTCTGCGATGTTGCGCGGCAAACTAGTGGCGGGTCTGTAGCGGGAGTGACAGCGAGACGTCTGGAGAACGCCGGTCAGGACCAGTCGCGCCAGATGCCCAAGCGTGAGAGAGCAGCCGCCAGAACGCCGAGCAGCATGCAGACACCAAACGGACCGATGCCGCTTCCCGAAGGGTGGCCGGCGAATGCCCAGACGGCCCAAACACCGAGCGCCACGAGCGCTCCGGTGGCAATCGCCGCCGCATTGTTCCAACTTCCTGTGCGTCTCGCGCTCTTCTCGGATGCCTTGCGAGCTGCGTTCGCCCCGCCCTGATCGTCGTAATGGCCGGCGCTCGTGTGAAGCTTGTTGTCGATCAACCAGAAGCCACCGGAACGACGGTCCGCGACCACGTCGTAACGTTTGCGATGCGACCGGACCGACGAGCGATGTCGTGATGCTGTGCTTGTGTGTATCGGATGACGATCGGCCATCGTTTCCCCCCGACCCGTTTGGTCCGATTCGCTTCTTGTACCGACAAGGATATGCCACTTCGAGCCATTTCGGTAGGGCAAGAGGCCATACGAGTGACCAGGGCTCTCGCGCCCCTGGCGGCGACGAGGGGCTCGGGGTGTAGGGTGCGAGCGGGTGGTCCTCCGGTGGGAGGACGTTCTCGACGCCTCCCCAGACCCAGGCGACGCCGAGGGAAGGAAGGGCGTCATGTCTGGGTCTGCGTCTCGGCAAGACGATCGGGACTATGACTTCCCCCCGAGCGAACAGGCCGTGAGCCAGAGTGCTGCCGTGGCCCGCAGCGCACTCGAGCACTGGACGTGGTCCGTACGGGGAATGCCTTTCGCCGTGGAGTCTGATGAGTCACGCCCTGCCTTGCGTGGACTCGCCGCCTGGTACGAGCGGATCTCCGTCGACGACGCCTACACGAACCCTGCCCCGGCAGCCGGCGTCGAAGCCCTGGAAGCCGAAGTGCGAGGACCGGATCGTCTTCCAAGGAGTCTCCAGGTCGCACACTGGGCTGTCCGTGTCGCACAGGAACTAGCAGAGTGTCGCCGTACGCGCTTGGGTGCCGTCGACTTGGCTGCCACATGCTTGGCTGAAGCGAGGCTCGACGTCGCCGTTCAGGGTGCTTTCGATCACTTGCGCCGATCCTGGCGTGACGGGAAGTCTTGATCACCTAGAGGAACTGCGCTCGAACCGCGCAAGACTGAGGCGGTGCCGGTCTATCTCGCACGGGACGAGCCGAGCGTCGTCGACCTCGTAAGTTGAGACCAAGATGAAGCCACCCGGACGGCTCCTGGCCGCGGGCCGCGACGCCGACATCTTCGAGTACGGGCCCGGCCTGGTGCTCCGGCGCTCGCGCGAAGGACGGTCGGTGGTAGGCGAGGCCCGCGTGATGCAATACCTCAGCGCTTTGGGATTTCCGGTGCCCGCGGTCGAGGAGGTGAGCGACGACGGGCTCAGCATGGTGATGGAGCGGGTCAACGGGACCGACATGGTGGCCCACATGACGAAGCGACCTTGGACGATCGCGCGCCAGGGCCGAGTCCTGGCTGACCTGCACCGGCGTCTTCACGAGTTGGATGCGCCGGACTGGCTGCGGGCCTCACCGGTAGGCCGGGGCGACAGGCTGCTGCACCTCGACCTGCACCCGCTCAACGTGATGGTCACGAAGAGCGGTCCAGTGGTCATCGACTGGACAGGAGCGTGCCGGGGCGACCCACTCGTCGACACCGCTTTGGCGTGGGTGCTGATGGCGTCAGGAGAGGTCCCGAGTGGCCGAGTCCTTGCCCGGGTCCTGGCAGTGGCCCGGAAGGTGCTCGTCAATGCCTTCGTGTCGTCCTTCGACCGGCACGCCCTGGAGGCGCACTTGGGCGAAGTCGTAGCCTGGAAGGTGACGGACCCTCACATGTCGGAGGCGGAGCAGGCCCGCATGTGGGCGATGGTGGAACGCGCATCGCGTGGCCGATGAATCTGCGACCCTGAGGCGTCCACATACCGAGGCCGAGGGGCCGAAAGGCCGAGAGGCCTAGGACCGACAGACGGCCGAGAGGCCCAGGACCTGAAGAAAGGAAAGTCATGCCGCACGTCACGCAGATAGGTCGGGTGCTCGTCCCTGTAGCCGACCAGGACGAGGCCATCGAGTTCTACACGAAGACGCTGGGCTTCTCCGTGGTCGCCGACATCCCCTTCGGCGAGGGCTCGCGATGGATCGAGGTCGCCCCCCCGGGCGGAGGCACCAACCTCTCGCTCGTGCCGCCGCAGGGGGCTTTCACCCCGGGGCGAATGACCGGCATCTCCCTTCAGTCGTCCGACCCGAAGGCCGACCATGCCGAGCTCAAAGCACGAGGCGTGGATGTCGACGACGAGCTGATGGGTGGGGACGGGACGGTGCCCGTGCTCTTCTTCTTCAGGGACAACAACAAGAACCAGCTGATGATCGTCGAGGACCGCTGACGGGGAGCCGACCCACGGTCGACGACGACATCGGGGTCAGGTCGTGCTGCCTCCGTCGAGCTCGGAGGTGCCAGGGTGTGCGCTCGGTCCGTTGTCACCGGAGGAGTTGGAGTGAGGGATCTGGAGCGACCCTCGCAATCCGTCCACCAGCCCTCCCAGCATGTCCATGGGCACCACGATCTTGGTCGAGGGGGCGGTGCCGACGAGCTTCAGCGTCTCGAGGTACTGGAGCTGCATCGTGTTTCGGTCGAGCCCCCGGCCCACGACGAGGATCGTCTCCAGCCCCGCGGCCAGCCCCTGGGCACGCAGGATGTTCGACTGTCGTTCTCCCTCGGCGCCGAGGATCGCTGCCTGCTTCGTGCCCTCGGCGAGCGTGATGGCCGCCTGCTTCTGACCCTCGGCCTCTGTGATGGCGGCTCGCCTGGTGCGCTCGGCCGACATCTGGCGAGTCATCGCCTCGAGCACACCGCCACCCGGGTTGACCTCGCGCACTTCCACGGTCGTCACCTTCACACCCCAGCGCTCGGTGACCTCGTCCAGACGGACGCGTAGCGAGGCGTTCATCTCCTCGCGCTTCGACAGGACGTCGTCGAGCAGCATGTCGCCGACGACACTGCGAAGCGTGGTAGCCGCGACGTTTTGGGCGGCTGCAGCGAAGTTCTGAACTTGGAGCACGGACATAGACGGGTCGACGACCTTGTAGAAGATGATGAAGTCGATCGAGATCGACGCGTTGTCCTTCGTGATGGCCGTCTGGTGAGGGATCTCCAGGAACTGCTCGCGCAGGTCCACCCACGATGTCCTGTCAGTCAGCGGGTTGATGAGCACGAGCCCTGGGCCGCGAAGACCGATGGCCCGCCCGAGCCGGAAGAGCACGACCCGCTGGTACTCGCGGACGATCTTCACTGAGAGCCCTGCCATGATGAGAAGGAAGAGGGCTCCGAGCCCGATCCCGAGTCCTAGTCCGACGATCATGTGTTGTCCCCTTTGCTGTCACCTTCGTCCAGGCGGAACATCCCCTTCGCCGGGACGGCATGGGCGTCCTCGCTCCACACCTCTAGGCGAACGCCGGCGGCACGGACCACGTGGACCTGGGCGCCCGCCGGCACGTTCCCGTTGACCGCGACCGCGGACCAGTCCTCCCCGCGCACTTTGACGATGCCCTCAGGTGCCAGGTCACCGAGGGCGACGCCTTCCGCTCCTTCGAGGGGGTTGAAGGGATGCCCGGGCCTGCCGTACCACTTGAGGCCGTACCCGGCCATGACACCCACACCGGCCGACACCACGAGGTCGGCGCTCAGGAGGGCCCAGAGGATCGGAGCAGAACGACCGTCGGCGGCCATGAGGACGAGCCACGCGGCGGCGAGCAAGCCCATCACGCCCGCAGCCAAATGAGTGTGCGGGCCCGTGTGGAAGCCGACCAGCGAGATCAAAACGACCAACCCGAGCAGGACGCCGGCGACGATCCACATGGGCGCCTCCCTCAGTTGGTCGCGCCACCCCCATCATACCGACGTGATCGGGGCAATCCAGGTCGGGAGCCTGCTCATCCCCCGGGTGGGCGGTAGTCACCTCCCACCTTGACGGCCTTGTCGATCTCCTCTGGCGTCAGCAGAACCGTCGTCTTGATGTCGATCTTGCCGCTCGCTCCGACAAGCAAGGCAACCCCCGCAGCCGTCACGTTGTCCGGCAGGTCCATGATGGCAACGACGTCGGTCTCACCAAACGCGTAGTAGAGGGCGTCGAGGGCTCCCCCGACACTCGCGCAAGCCTTTTCGACAGCAGCTCGACGGCTCGAGCCACCTTCCTTTCGGAGACCTTGAACGCCCTCACCGATGTACGAAGCCTGGATCAGATATTTCGGCACTGCTGCCTCCCTCTACGCCTCTTGGGACGTCGTCAGTCTCGCGCAGGCGAAGATCTTCCGCTTCCTCGGCGGCGAGAGGCAGGTGGGCGCTTTGCGGTGATCGTCGAATCAGCGCGGCGTCGGGTACACCGCAAATGGGGATGGGTCGGGCCACACGGCAACCGCGACGCGACCAAGCGTGTCGCGCCAGAACTGCGCCGCTCGCTCCGCTTCGCCCGCCTCGATGAGATCGACAAGCGTTGCGAGCTGGCTCGTGACCCACCGCAGCACCCCGGCGGCCTCGGCGACCGATATGCCGGCATCCTCGGCGTAGTCCCGCAAAGCCTTGGTCAGGAGGGAGGCGATCAGTTCGTTGTACAGCACGAGTGGCCGATTGTGGCTCGCTTGCATGAGCCCCCGGCTGAACGCCTCCAATCCAGTGAGCAGGGCTTCGATAGACGTGGCCTCGACGCAACGGTCGACCGCGGCGCGCAGACGCTCGAACTCGGCCCGATCGCTCGAGCGAGCCGCGAGTGCTGCGGCTCCTGGCTGAATCGCAGCTTGGGCCTCGATCAGCTCTTTGAGGTCGGTCCCGCGCAGCTGAAGGAGCAGGCCCACCCGGCGGGCCAGGCGGCTCAGGTCGGGGACGACGACACGAGCTCCTCCGCGGGTTCCCCGCTCGATTGTGATCAGGCCGTCGGACTCCAGGATGCGGAGCGTCTCGCGCATCGTGGGACGGGCTACTTCGTAACTCTCGAGAAGCACTCGCTCGCTGGGCAACATGTCGCCCGGCTGGAGCTCACCTGAGGCGATGCGGGAGCGAATGTGCTCGGCGATCGACTCGGATGCCGTCCTGGTCGGACCGCTCGTCGAGGCCCCTTCTTCGCCGCTAGTCATGTCGCTATTTCGCCCATCGACCGGGCGCCACCTGGCTTCTTCTTGACATGCTCCTCCTCCGTTTATATCGTTAGCGACATTATATCGCTAGCGAAATAGGAGGGTCGACATGGGGGATTCCCTCGACTCCGAGCCGATCGTCGTCGTGTCGGTCGACACCCACGCAGGTCCACGGCTGGTGGAGGAACTGCGGCCGTACTGCCCGGCCGATCGCATCGGGGATTTCGACGCGTATTCGGATGAGGCTTCGCAGCTGAAATCGACCATCGCAGGTGTCGCCAGCTATCTGTTCAGCCACCCGAACTTCTCGACGCCAGGTCACCACGACTCAGCTGCCCGTTTGGCCGATTACGACTACGACGGGGTCGCGGCGGGGGTGGTCTTCCACGGGAGCGAGAACTTCGAGCCTTTTCCTTTCGGCTCGTTCATTCCGGGCGATCCGCCTCGCAGCAAGGAGCTTGCCGCGGTCGGCTACCAGATATACGACCGTTGGCTCGTCGACTTCGTGTCGGAAGCGCCCGATCGCCATATCGGGGTGGCCTATCTGCCCATGTGGGATATCGAGGCTTCCATGGCTGAGCTCCGTTGGGCCCACGACCACGGTCTCAAGGCTGTCAACTTCCCCGCTCTGCGAGCTGGCGACATACTCGAGTACAACCACCCGGACTGGGACCCGTTCTGGGCGGAATGCCAAGAGCGCCAGATGCCACTTGTCACACACGTCGGCGTCGCCGGCAATGTGAAGTACGGAGGGCCAGAAGCGTACGCATTGAAACTCGTCGAGTCGGGGAGCTTCTTCTCGCACCGAGCGGTGTGGTGGCTGATATACGGCGGTGTCTTCGAACGATTCGCCGATTTGAAGCTGATGATCACGGAGACGCCGGGAAACTGGTTCCCGGGACTGGCTCGGGAACTCGACGCCGGCTGGTCGATGTTCCTCGGCGAACGCGAGATGAACGCCGCCTTCCTGGAGAAGGTCCCGCGCCCACCGAGCGAGTACATGCACCGCAACGTCTTCCTCGGCGCCAGCTTCGCGTCACCCTACGAGGTGCGGCAGGCGGTGGAACACGGGTTCGAGTCACAGCTCACGTGGGGGTCCGACTACCCCCACGTCGAGGGCACCTACCTCAACCCAGGAGAGAGCGAGATGCCGTCAGTCACCCGGCTCTCACTGCGCAACACGTTCTGCGAGCTCGAGCCGCGAACCATTAGGCGCATGGTTGGCGACAACGCCATCGACATCTTCGGTCTGAACCGCTCCGAGCTCCAGAAGGTGGCGGGTGAGATCGCCGCCCCGACTATCGAGGAGCTCAAGACTCCTATCGACCGAGGCCTCGTGCCCGCAGGCGCCAGCGATCACGCATTCCGGTCCGGCCAGACCGGGTGGAGCTGATCGGCATGGATCCCGACACCGCGGACGACCTGGCACGCCGCATGGAGAGTGCCATCGTCGCCGGGCCGGAGGTGTTCCGCCGGACGCTCGGCGACCTCTATGCAGCATCCGTCGAGCTGCGTCACGAACCGCCACTCTCTGCTGACGGCATCGTCGACGGCCGCCGCTTGGCTGCCAGCTCCGAGACGGAGGCTGCCGCGATAACAAAGGCGATCGCCGACCAGCGCTATGCGGGAGCTGAGGTGACCGTCGAAGGCGGCGTCGTCGTGCTGAAGATGGCGCTCACGGGCCGACTCGCCGACGGCCGGTCGGTGAGCTTGCCGACCCACATGCGCTGTGCGGTCGACAACGGTCGAGTCGTGGCGATCACCCACGTCATGGGGCCGGACGCGATGCGGGCTTGGGCCGAGGTAGCGGTTGCGGGTGGCCTGATGGGGGCGGAGAAGCTCCTTGACACCACCCTTTAGGGCGAGCTATATCTCGTATAGCGGAGGTTATACGCGACTTGGGGAGGGGACCCTTTTGAACTCGAACGCTCGGCCTGGCACGACAGGCACGACCGACGCGTCGTTCGATGCGCCATACATCGACATCGACGAGTCGCGCGATGATCCGGCTCCCCACCGCTACGTGCATGGCGGGTTCCATGGGACCGATACCCGGTTCTCCTTCTACTTTCCACCCGCGGAGCGCTACGAGGGCCGTTTCTTCCATCCGCTGATGCCGATCTCCGGCACAGAGCACGGTGCCCCAGCCGGTTTCGGAATGATGGCGGGGTCTATCGGCTTCGCACTGGCCAGCGGTGGCTATCTGGTCGAATCCAACCAGGGCAGGACCGTCATGTTTCCCGGCGAGGACTCAACGCTCGTGGGTTACCGAGCCAGCGCGGCGGTCGCCAGGTATTCACGTGTCGTAGCCGCCGAGATGTACGGCGATCACAGACCATACGGCTATGTCTATGGAGGCAGTGGCGGGTCTCTCAAGACGGTGGGTTGTTTCGAGAACTGCTTCGGGGTCTGGGACGGGGCGGTCCCGTTCGTCCAAGGGATCCCGATCAGCATGCCGAACATCTTCACTGTGCAGGCCCATGCGATCAGGATCTTGCGAGACAAGTTCGACACCATCGTTGACGCTCTGGAGCCGGGCGGAAGCGGTGACATGTACGGCGGATTGACTGTCGAAGAGAGTGAGGCGCTCGCCGAGGTAACTGGAATGGGTTTTCCGCCTCGTGCGTGGTTCGATTGGCAGCGAATAGCGTTGGGATACACCGGGGTCTTCTCGAGCCTCGTGGACAACATGGTCAAATGGGATCCCGAATACTTCGAGGATTTCTGGGCCGTCCCCGGCTATTTGGGGGCGAATCCTCCCGAATCACTCGAGCGGGCCCGAGTGCAGCACAAGACGACCATAAGCCAGGTCGTGATGGCACGAGAGGCCGCTGAGCTTGGCCTTCCGTTGGCGATGTCGGCGCGATTTGGCGACAGCGAGACGGACATGCCGGCGGCACTTCGGATCGACTCCCTGCCGGAAGGAAGCCCGCAGGGGGCAGGGTTGAAGATGACCAGCGGTGCCGCGTCGGGGCACGTGCTCTACGTTGCGGGTGTCATCGGAGATCTCGTGATAACGGGATTCGGCGAGGCTCACTTCCAAGCTCTCAAAGACATCAAGGCAGGAGATGAGGTCCTCATCGACAACTCGGTCTACCTGGCCGCGCAGACGTATCATCGCCACCAGGTGCCCTCGCCTGACTTCAAGGTGTGGGATCAGTTCTGCGTTGCCGGCGAGCCCATCTATCCGCAGCGACCAACGCTTCTCGGACCGCAGTACAACTGGAACGGGGGCGGGTCCGTCCATACAGGGCGCTTCTCCGGAAAGATGATCGTCGTCCAGACACTCATGGACGAGGCCGCGGTTCCGTGGCAGGCGGATTGGTACCGGCGAAAGGTCGAAGCCGCGCTGGCGTCGCGCCTGGACGACCACTACCGCCTCTGGTTCATCGACAATGCCATGCATACGACGCCCTACGTAATGCCCGGCGACCCACGGCCCGTGAGGACGACCCGCGTGATCAGCTACGAGGGCGCTCTTCAGCAGGCTCTGCGCGATCTGGCCGACTGGGTCGAGCACGGCGTGGCCCCGCCTCCGAGCACTGAGTACGAAGTCATCGATGGCCAGGTCTTCGTGCCGCCCACTGCCAGGGCCCGCAGAGGCATCCAGCCCGTCGTCGATCTTTCGGCCAACGGGAGTTCCCGAGCGGAGGTGTCGGTGGGCGAGGCGGTGCAATTCCTTGGGGCGGCCGAGGTCCCCCCAGGTGCGGGAACCGTCGTCGCAGCTGAGTGGGACTTCGAAGGCTCCGGAGACTTCCCGATTGTCGAAGAAGGATTCGAAGACTACGGGTCGGCCCACTCACACTTGACGATCAAGGCGACCTACTCGTTCACAGAACCTGGCGTCTACTTTCCTGCTCTCAGGGTTACCTCGCAGCGCCAAGGCGCTAGCGATGCTAAGTACGCTCGAGTTCGCAACCTGGCGAGAGTCAGAGTTGTCGTCGGTTGACCGCAGGCCGTCATGAAGGGGCTCGACAAAGATCGGATAGCTGCAGCTGCCCTGGTAATTGCTGACCGGCACGGCGCGGAGGGTTTGACCATGAAAGCCGTGGCCGATGCCCTAGCTGTGACTCCAATGGCCCTCTATCACCATGTGGATAACAAAGCAGACCTGGTTGCCCTCATGGTCGACAAGACCATCCGCGAGAATCCGATGCCGGTTCCGTCCAATGAGGGATGGAGGGAGAACCTGCTGGCCCTTGCGCGATGGAGTCGCGATGGCATGTCCGCGCATCCGGCCGTCGGTCAACTTCAACTACGGTACAGAGTTTGGACCCCTGCTTCGTTGGCGATGGGCGAGCATTGGGTCAGCCTGTGGCAACAGAGCGGATTGGAGTCCGATGCCGCGGTTGAGTGCGCGCTTCTGAGTTCCATAGCCATCCTTGGGATGGTTCACGAGGAGATGCACCTCCAAGACTTCGAACCTCCCGACGAGAGTCAGCTGGGGCTGCTGCCCAACCTGCGCTCGATGTACCGAGCAAAGTTCGAGCCGGGCAGGGCCTTCGACGTCTTGGTCAGGTCCGTAATAGAGGGGCTCTACACAAGTTCCTCTGTCGGTCCTGGCGAGGGGAAACGATAGTAGGGGCGCGTTTGCGAACACGTTAAGGGGTTGGGACTTAGGGCGGGGGCCAGGGACGAGCTGGGGTGGGGATGCTGGAGTCAGAGCGTAGGTTTCATGGCCGCTGAGGGTGTCCTTGTGGCGGAGGGGATCGACTTCTCCTATGGGCCGTTGCAGGTGCTCTTCGACGTGAACGTCGAGGTGGCCGACGGCGAGCGTGTTGGTCTGCTGGGCACGAATGGGGCGGGGAAGTCGACACTCTTGGGGGTGCTGTCGGGCTTGTTGCAGCCCGACCATGGGGTGGTGCGGCTTTTTGGGGAAGACATCACCGGGTTGGAGCCGCATGAACGCGTCGAGCGTGGTCTCATGCAGATAGCCGGAGGCAAGGCGATCTTCCCGTCGTTGTCGGTGGTTGACAACATCCGCTTGGGGGCTTACCGGCACTTGAGGGACAAGGCACTGCTGGAGTCTCGTGTGACGGAGGCCTTTGACGTTTTCCCGCAGCTGCGGTCCTGCCTGGCGCAACCGGCTGGAACGTTGTCGGGCGGTGAGCAACAAATGGTGGCGTTGTCTAGGGCGTTGGTCTCTGGTGCTCGGGTGCTGCTGGTCGACGAGGTGTCTCTCGGGCTCGCACCTGTGGTCATGGCGGAAGTGGTGCGGATGATCGAGGAGTTGGCCCGCCGGGGTGTGACGATGATGCTGGTCGAGCAGTCCTTGAACGTCTCCTTGTCACTGGCGGAGCGCGCTTATTTCATGGAGCGAGGAACGATTCGTTTCGAGGGACCCACAGCTGATCTGGTTGGGCATTCGGAACTGGTGCGTGCGGTGTTCTTCGGGAACCGTAACGGGAACGGCAAGCAATGAGCGGTCACCTGCTGGCTGTCTTCACGGTCCCGTTTACTCATTTCCAGATGCCGCTCGGGATCATGGTGGTCGGTGTCATCACAGGTATGACGTATGGCCTACTGGCTCTGGGTTTGACCCTGATCTACAGGGTGAGCCGAGTGATCAATTTCGCTAACGCAGCATTGGGGGCGTTCCCGGCGATCTTGTTGCCCGTGTTGGTCATCGAGGTGGGCTTCAACTATTGGCTGGCGGTGCCCGTAGCGTTGGTCGCCGGTGTGGCGGGCGGCGCGCTCTTGGAGCGAGGCGTAATTCGCCGGTTGCGAAGCGCGTCGCGCCTGGTGGTGATGGTGGCGACCATCGCCGTCGCGCAGATCTTGAGCGTGGTGGTCGCGGTGATGCCGCATGGTGTTTCCTTCCTTCGCCATGACTACCCGACACCTTTCCATCTGACCGCCACTGTGGGCCATGGTCCGGACTCCCTGCGGCTGGGATCGGGGGAGTTGCTGATTCTCTTCATCGCACCCGTTTTAGCGGTGGGGTTGGCACTGTTCATGAAGTTCACGCATCTTGGGCTGGCAGCGCGGGCTTCGGCCGAGAACTCCGAAGCGGCGCTCATGACCGGGATACCGGTCAAGCGGGTGTCGCTCTTCGTCTGGGGTCTCGCCGGTTTGTTCGCTGCGGCGTCTGCGATCCTGGTCGCTGGGACCCAGCCGCTCAGTAGTGCAAGTGAGGGTGGCGGGCTCGGTCCGTCGTTGCTCCTTGGAGGGCTGGCGGCGGCGATGATCGGCGGGTTCGGGAGCTTTCCGCTGGTCTTCGCCGGAGGAGTGGCAATCGGCCTGGTCGAGGCGCTGGTGCAGTGGAACTACACGTCGGCAGGTTTGCTGAACCCACTGCTGTTCGGGCTCGTCCTGTTGAGCCTTGTCGTCCACCGGCATCTGGGGTCGGCTGCTCGTGGCGGTGCGTCGAGCTCGTGGGCGCTGACCGGAAATCTCAGGCCGTTGTCCCAAAGGCTGGCGGCGCACCCACAGGTGCGCCGAGCGAAGCGCTGGGGTCTGATCGCTCTGGTCGGTGGCACCGCGCTTTTCGCCACTACGTTGACCCACGGACAGAACGTTCTGCTGGCGACCGTGCTGCTGTTCGCTGTGATGGGTCTCTCGTTGGTGGTGCTTACCGGATTCGCTGGCCAGATCTCTCTTGGTCAATACGCCTTCGTGGCCTTCGGTGCCATCGTCGGTGGGCGGATGGCGCAGCTAGGGTTCCCTTCGGGATCGGCTTTGGGCTACGCCATCATCGGCAGCGGTCTCATTGCTGCGGTGATGGGTATCCCGGCCTTGCGGGTGCGAGGGTTGTTCCTGGCTGTGGTGACGCTTGCGTTCGCGTTGGCCGCCGATAGCTGGTTGTTCAACCAAAGCTGGCTGGTCAGCGGCGGCGGAAGCTTCCAGTCCAGCAGTTCGTTGGTGATCCTCCGCCCGAAGTGGTTCGGGATCAGTTTCGCGCCGGAGGTCAGATACGACTGGCTGTGCCTCGCCCTGCTGGTGGTAGTGGCGTTCTTCGTCCACCGCTTGCGTTCGACCGGCATCGGACGGGCGATGATCGCGGTGCGCGACAACGAGCCATCCGCCGTCACACTGTCACTCTCACCTCGAAGGGTGAAGATGGTGGCCTTCATCCTCTCCGGGATGATCGCAGGGACCGCGGGCTATTTCTATGGTGGCTTGCTGGTGGAGTTCGCCGACGCAGTTAAACCCGCCCCGATCCAGACTTCGCTCAGCCTTGTCGTAATGGTGATCCTTGGTGGCGTGACCACGGTGACCGGCGCCGTTCTCGGAGCACTGTGGGTGCAGGGAATCCCGTACGCCTTCGGTGCCAACATCGGGTTGCTCTCCTCCGGGTTCGGTGTCCTGGCCGTGTTGCTGATCTGGCCCGGCGGCCTGGCGAGTATCGCCTTCCGGGCGCGTGATCTCGTGGTCGGCAGGATCACCGGCGAAAAAGTGACGCGCCTGCAGGAGCCGACCACAGCCGTCCCTCGGGCGCGCCTGCCTGCCCACCCGATCGATACCGCGAATGCCGGCTCAACGCCGGCGCTGGCGGCGCAGGGCATCACGGTCCGCTACGGGGGGATCACGGCTGTCGATGACGTTTCGATCCACGTGGCGCCTGGCGAGATCCTCGGTTTGCTCGGCCCCAACGGCGCGGGCAAGACGACTCTGTTCGACGTCCTATCGGGGCACCACCGTGCCTCGTCGGGGACCGTGGAACTTCGCGGACAGGACATCACGTCTTTGCGCCCGGAGCAGCGGGCGCAGCTGGGACTCGGACGCACTTTCCAACAAGCGCGCCTGTTCGACGATCTGAGCGTCTTCGAGGTCGTGCAACTTGGGTTGGAGCGTTCCGAACCGAGCGAAGTCGTCCCCTCCGTGCTGGCCCTGCCACCCTCCTGGCGGGCCGAGAAGCGCAAACGTGAACGAGCCAGAGAGATCGTGGAGCTCGTCGGATTGGGCCCCTATCAGTCGCTGCGGGTATCCGAGTTGTCCACGGGTATACGCCGCGTCACGGAGTTGGCCTGCGTCGTCGCCGTGGGCGCGGACGTGATCCTTTTGGACGAGCCCACTGCCGGCATCGCCCAGGCCGAAGTCGAGCAGTTCGCGCCGGTGATCACCGAGATCCAGGAACATCTCGGGGCGACGTTGGTAATCGTCGAGCACGACATCCCGCTGTTGATGTCTCTCGCCGATCGCCTCTACGTGCTCGCCGCCGGTCGTGTGATCGCGCAGGGCCCTCCGGAGGAAGTCCAATCAGATCCCGCCGTCATCGAGGCCTATCTCGGAAACGACGAGCGCGCCGTCGTCCGCTCAGGCCGGTCGAATCTCCGGCCCGCACCAATGGCGGCGACGCCGGTACCCGTGTCCAAGTCCACCGCTGGAGGCTCATCGTGAAACCACTGGAGGCCCGAAGGGCACTGCGCCGGGCCAACCCTCTGCTCATGCTCGTGGTCGGCGTTCTCGTCGGGGCGATGCTCGTCGCCATTGCGAAGCAGCCCGCCAAGGGCAACGCTGCCGCGTCCGGGGCGCTCAATGGAGGAGGGTCGTCGACCCAGACGACGACCGCGGGTGGTGTAGCTGCGGGCACCGGCACTGGCACCGGCACCGGCACTGGCGCTGGCACCGGTTTGGCGGGCGAGGCTGGCACCGGTGGGTCTGGCGGTGCGGCCGCGGCCTCCGGTTCAAGCGGCGGCGGGGGCGGAGCCTCGACGGCCAGCAATTGCTCAGGAATCGACTCCTCCGGAGTTCAAGGAGTCACCAAGACGACCATCAAGATCGGGTTCGCGCTTCCCAGTCTCGGCGTGCTCGCCGCGGCAGTCAACATCGGAAACCCACAATCGGACATCAACGCGGCTCTGGCCGGTATGCGCAAGGTGGGGCGCCTGCCAGTATGCGGGCGCGATATCGCCCCGGACTTCCAGACGTTCAACGTGTTGGACCCCTCTCAGTCGCGCGCCGCGTGTGACAACTTCGCTCAGAACGGCGACTTCGCGGTCATCTCGTTGTTCGCCTTCTCGGCCGCGTCCTGCGTCACCCAAGAGAACCACATGTTCCTGCTCGACCAGGGCACCGCAGACACCCTTGCCGACTTTGCGGCGACCCCACTGCTGTTTACCACCGATCCCCCGATCGACTCCGAGCTTCGCGACGCCGCATATTGGGCGGTCAAGACCGGCATCGTCGACGGCAAGACCATCGGCGTCTACTCCAACCAGAACGGTCCAGGAGGCCCTGACCCGGCGAGTGCCCTCGTCCAACAAAACCTGGTGGATGTGCTGGCTCAGCTCGGCCACCCGGTGAAGGACGTCATCGTGTCGAACACTTCGTTGAGCAGCAGCACCCCCACCGCCGCCGATCCCAACGACACAACAGCGGTGGAGAAGTTCAAGGCCGACAACATCCAGGTCGTGTTCCCGTTGGAGTTCTCCCAGAACTTCATGAATCAAGCCGAGGCTCAGGGCTACCACCCCCAGTGGGCTGTTTACAGCACGGGAATGGCCTCGGACGCCACCACCAGCACTTATCCAAGCTCCCTTGACGGCGCCTTGGGGCTCCTCTGGGAACAGGTCGGTGAAGTGGCATCGGGCATTCCGCCGACTCCGCAGGCCCAGGCCTGCTTCGGTTACTACACCGCCGCCGGGAATGGCGCACCGCCGGGACCCGATACTGCCGCCGGCCAGACGTTACGGGAGGCGTGTGATCCGGTGGACCTGCTCGTTCGTGCGCTCGCGGCGGCGGGCAACGATCTCACCAGCTCCACTCTGGTAGCTGGCATGCAGACCGTACAAAACGTCCCTGAGTCGTATTACAGCCCCCAGACGTTCCTGCCAGCCAAGCATTGGGGCGCTTCGCAAAACGTGGCCGTGCAGTGGCACGCCAGCTGCAGTTGCTGGAAGATGGCGGGACCGTTCGTGCCGTTGTACTCGCAGCCGTGACACCGCCGTCGGGATGGACGATTCGAACGACCGGGGGGGACAGCAAGGCTGGGCTGGGCGTCGATCGTGACGCGTCCGCGTCGCTGGGCACAGATCCACCCGATGGGCGCGGACCGGTGGTGCGCTGGCTTGCGAACACCTACGCCGAACTTTCCGAAGGCCAGCGCTGGACCATAGCTCTGGTCGTGTTGCTGACTGTGGTCTTCATCGCTTTCGGATTGCGAGGAGAGTCGGTGCCACCAACCGCGGCGGCCGCTCCGCTGACGCCGCAATCGGCCGCCGTGACACCCCAATCGACCATCGCCCCGGTCGGGGACACCGCTGGAGGGTTGCAGCCGCTCGCGCTGGGCGCGTCAATCGATGGATCGCTGCCCTCGTACTCGTCGAGTGAGCCTGCCGGCGGCGCGTCGCCGATTGTCGGCACCGCGCCGAACGAGCCGACGACGCCGCCGGGCTCGCCGTCGACCACCTGTCCCGTGTCGATCCCCTCCACAGGCACTCCCTTCGATACGGTCACGACATTGTTCGAGTCGCTCTGCATCACCATCGAGCAAGCGCCGGGCTCTCAGGGGGCGGCGCCGACAGCCGGCCAGGGGTCTGCATCGCTGCCGGGGCCGGAGGTGCCAGCGACCCCTGGCGTGTCGACCGGCACACCTACCGTCGCTGAGCCCGGGACCTGGGCGACGGTCGACGAGATCGTCGGCGCGTCGAATTCCTCCGCATCGTCCGATCGCCTCCGGCTATCGGTGACGGTCGGACTCCTCCAGGGTGGCAGCGTGCCCGCCCGTCTGGCCACGACGCTGAGCGCGCTGCGCAAATCTGGCGTGGAGGTCCATCTCCTGCTGGTGCCCGATCTGGCCGGCGACGGCACACCTGCTGCCTTCGGGCCGTGGGCGCGCAGCGTCGCTGCAGCGCTCCCGGCTGCCCAGACGCTGGCTGTGGTGCTCGGCGCCGTGCCACCGGCCGACGCACCCGGTCTGCCTTCAGACGTAGTGAGCGCCGTCACTGCCGTCCGGACGGCCCCGGTGGGTATCTGGTGGGCCGACGGAGGCCTGTTGCCTGCCGATCAACCGGTGTGGACGGCGCTCGGTCGAGATCTCACTTCCGCCGGCCCTCTCCCGGCGTTCGTCGGCACCACCCTGCCCGGCTCGTCGCAGTGCGCTCTCGTCAACGCCGGGCGCGCCGAAGCTGCCAGGGTGCCGTCGCTCGCCGCCGCGCCGGTGGTGGTGGAGGCGCTGAATCCAAGCGCTCCCTCCCCTGGCCGGTGCACCTCCACGCCCTGGACGGTGACGTGGCGAGGCCCTGCCTGATCCTTCAGGCCTTCGCGGCCGCGGTTCGGAAGATGGGCCAGCCGATCTCGGTGCGCCAAGCAGAAGTGTCCTCCGTGTCTCGGGGACCGACGTGGTAGATCTCTCGAACCGGTCCGTCGACCTCTAACGCTTGCTGACGAACGTAGGTGCCAAGCGCTCCGTAGGTGACGTCGATGTCGTCGTGTGCGCCCAGGTGGAACGTCGTTGCCAGCTCGGTCGCCGGGATGACCCATGGCCGGACCGCTCCGGCGGTGGGGGGGTCGGCGACAGGGATGTAGACGACCACCGATCCGCGTTCGTCGGTGAACAGCTCGTTGTCGTATAGGCCTCCGGCGGGACCCGTCTTGGTGACTCCTGCGGCGCTGATGACCGCTTCGAGTTCGGCCATGGCGTTGTCGTACCACGAGAGCACGTCAGCGAGGTCCACGTCGTCTCTTACGGCGGCCACGCTGATCGCTTCGGTTCGACGGTGGTGTACCTCGAGTGGAGCGGGGCTGGGTTGGAGCAGGCGGCGCAGGGAGATCACGGCAGCCCGGGTCTGGTCGAGCTGGGTCTCCAGCCGCTCCAAGTGTTGGCCTATGAGGGCGGCGCGGGCGTCGGGGTCGGTCACGGCCACGAGCTCGCCGACCTCTCGGACGGGCATGCCCAGCTCTCGGAAGCGGTGGATGACTTGGGCGGTGGGCACCTGGTCGAGGCTGTAGTACCGGTAGCCGCTGTGGGGGTCCACGAAGTCGGGTTCGAGCAGGCCGGCCTCGTGGTACCGGCGCAGGGTCTTGATCGAAAGGTGCGTGATCCTGGAGAACTCCCCGATGGTGAGCGCGGCGGCCATGGGACAAGTGTGGACCCTCCCCCGGGGGGACGGTCGAGCGGCATTCCCGACCCGGGCCGAAAAACGGCCCTTGACTCTCCCCCTAAGGGAGGCCCCAGGGTGGTGATCAGACGCTGGAAGGAGCATCCGATGACCCCCGACGAGCCACATTTCGACGAGTCCGCGGTGGAGACGAGCAGCAATTATCCCGACGAGTTGCCCGAGGTGATCACGAGCTACCTCAAGGCGCACCAGGCACGGGATCTCGACACGGCAATGGAGCGCTACACCGACGACGCGAGCGTGACTGACGAAGGCAGGACGTACAACGGGCCGGAGGAGATCCGAGCGTGGCTGTCCCGCTCGGCGAGCGAGTTCACCTACACGATCGAGATGACAGGAGCGACCAATCTTGGCGACGACCGGTACGACGTCACCCACCACCTGGAAGGGAACTTTCCCGGAGGAAGGGTCGATCTCCACTTCCGGTTCACGCTGTGCGACGGGAAGATCTCCCGGCTCGTAATAGAGGAGTGACGATCCGAGTCCTCCGACCCTTTGGCACTCGACGATTGATCGCGGGCGCTCCGAGTCATAGAGTGAGCAGACCAGGCAGAGGAGTCGCTCGTGATCGCGATCTATATCACCACCGAGAACATGACTGCGGCGAAACACGCCGAAGGACGCAAACGCCTTCAGGAGGTGGGTGCCCCGCAAGATGCCATGAAGCTGCATTCGGTGTTCGGGGACGAAGGCAAACTTCAAGTATTCGATATCTGGGAAAGTCAGGAGGCGTTCGACTCGTTTCTCGGATACCTGAGGCCGATACTCGAGGAGTTGGGCATCAACTTGAGTGCGCCGCCAATCATCATGCCTGTTGTGGATCTAGTTCAGTAGGGACCTGGATTCGGGCCCAGCGGGAAACGTTAGAGGGCACCGACGACCTTGAAGTCCTGGTCAACGAAGACGTGGTGGGGCCAGCTCACACCGATGTAGTGGACGTTGTACTCGCCGTTGCTCAGTTCGACGACGCGGTCGACGATGCCTCCCGGGTAGGCGGCCAGCGCCGCTTCCGTGGCCCTGATCGCCGTTGTTCCGCTGACGATCGTCCCTGACCCCTGACTCCAGTTCGCCGGGATCTGACCGACCTGCTTCGACGTAGTCGGTGCACCGCGCTGGAAGGGGATCACTGCCTAGGAAGTCGCAGATCCACCGCCAGCCGGCGTTGCTGTCGTCGAGCGGGACGTGTCGAGGCCCACGGAGAGTCCGATCACCGCAAGGATCAGCGCCGCTGCCGCGACGATCCATCGACGCTTCTTGTTCGCACCGCTGGGGTCGCATGGCCCAGAGGCCCGGTGTTCCGTCTGGCGTTCTGTTCCCGGGATCAGCGTGCGGGATGCAATCTCACAACGAGAGTCGGCACCTCGCCGTCGCGCGTAACGGTAGTTAAGCGGTGCCTGAGTGAGTGGCGTTCTCTGACCGTCGTCTTCAGCGCAGTCACGGAGCGGCGGGGGTCGACGGCACGGGGCTGGAACAGTCAAGGCCGCCTGGGAGCGGTCGGGCCGCGGGGGCCAGCACCGGAGGGTCAAGGAGGGCCGGAGTCGACTCGAGACAGTCCATGATCGTCGAGGCGTTGGCATCACGGTAGGTGCATGCAGGAAGATTCCACTTAGCTTCGATGGTGGCGAGCACCGAGGTGTGGTCGTAGACCGTGTTCGATACTCCGCGCTGTTTCGAATAAGGAGAGACCACAACGGCGGGAACCCTCGGCCCGTATATGTCATAACCCCCGTAGAAGTCCCCATTGCCGATCTCGGGCAGGATGCCGTCGGGAGGAATTGCGGCCGGCGGCGGGACGTGGTCGGCGTAACCTCCGTGCTCGTCGAACGTCCAGATGAGCAAGGTGCGAGGCCATGCTGGCGAATGCATGACGGCGTTGACGACCTTGGCGACAAAGGCCTCCCCGTAGGCCATGTCGGCCGGTCCTTCCTCGTCGCCGTTCACCGTTTGACCGAAGTTGTTCACGCTCTGTACGGGCGCAAGGCCACCGGCGACAGGGAGCGAGGTCGCTTCACCTGTGGCCACACCCACGACTCCGGACTCGGGGTCGACGAAACTCACGGCCGGAAGTGCTCCTGTTGTGCAGTCGGCAAAGAAGGCGGCCAGCGGTACGAATTGGTCGGGGTACTTCTCGACCGTCGTCGGGATGATCCCCGGGTTGGGAAGGTCGTAGAAGTAATTGCGCCATGGGATGCCGTAGTGGCTCAGGCGATCGAAGATCGTGCCGTTGGGTGGCGGCGCGGCGATCGGGGGCACGTTCGAGGGCACGAAGATTGTGCTGTTGTCGGTGGAGATGTCACCGAACGCGGTGCCAGCGTAGAGAAAGCGCCGGTTGGGATAGGTCTGGGCGGGCACGGAGCAGAACCAGAAGTTGGCGATGGTGAACGCCTGAGCCATCGAGTGGGTAAAGGGCAGCTCCGCCGAAGTCCAGTAGCTCATGCAATCGGGACCACCGTTGGCGAGGACGAAGCCCTCCATCCCTGGTCTGCGCAGCGGAACCTGGGAGACCGGCCTCGTCCAGTCATATGACCGCGGGTTGTACGACGGCGACGTGTACTCGGACTCGGACCGATCGTCCAGGGTCCAGAACATCGAGCGATGCGACGTCGTCCACCCTTGGCTCTCGCCTCCGGTCTGGCACGTCGTCGTTCGATGCCACGGCTCGACGGTGTCGCCGTGGTCGTCGAAATTCGAGTAGATCGGCTTCTTGCTCCGGTAGCTGAACTGCCCGACGACGTCGGGTCGCACGAGAGACAAGGAGCCCAGGAAGTTGTCAAACGAATGGTTCTCCATCATGAGAACGACGATGTGGTCGAAGGGCATGGCCGCTTCCGGCGTGCCAGCGGCGCGGGTGGGGTTGGGCAAGGAGTCGGGAAGTCGCAGTCGGACGCTCGCGTCTGCCATGCCGCCGCGCGGGTTCTGTCGTCTGAGGCTGACTGTGCCGGCCGCGGCCAGCCCCGCCATGGCGCCGACGCGCAGCACCGAGCGCCGAGATATGCGCGTATTGAACGCTGAAGGGTTCACGTCCGCCTCCGTGTTGAGTCCTTCGGAGCAAACGATACCGAGATGCCGGTGCCACTGCGAATCGTGCTGAGTAGTCATCCCGGCGGGGCCCATCGACAGTTCGGCGTAGAGCGGTCTGACTGACTTCATGACGGGGAGATCTGTATCGGTTGTAACTCACTTCTCAATTTGAGGGGTCCTACACACTCGCCGTGAGGTGCGGGGATCTTCACCGGACCGAGGATGCCGAATAAACCCTTCAGTTCGCTAGGCCCGGACGGCGATGTCGCTAAGCTCGCCCTCTGTCGTGAAGTTCGAAGTACCGCAACACCTTCTCTTACCGAAGGGACAGCTGGGCTGCCCTCGCCAGCGGCTCTCGGTATACCGTGACGTCGTGACGGGTGGAGGTACAAGCTCGGGCCCTCCGGCAACCCAGGATCGTGTCACTCGACTCGGTCGGGCTTGTGCTGGTGAGCTGGTTTCCCCAGGCTCGACACCCGAAGGCGGTATGTCGAGACAAGGTCGTCGTCACGCCCATACCGGCCGCACCGATTGGCTACGCGACGTCATCCTGGGCGGTCAAGACGGACTAGTCAACATCCTCGGGATCATCTTGGGCGTTATCTCCGGTGGCGGAGATCGGACTGTCTTGCTGGCGGCCGGCTTTGCGGCGGCTATCACCGAATCGATCTCGATGGGAGCTGTCGGATTCACCTCGACCACCGCAGATCGTGATTTCTTCGAGGCCCAACGCGCCGTCGAGGAAGCGGCTGTGCGTGACGATACGGACCTCGAGTGCCGCGAAGTGACCGAGCTCTATCGAAGTAAAGGCTTCTCTGGTCCATTGCTTGACGAAGTGGTCGCCACGATTACGGCGAACCGAGACAAATGGGTCGAGACGATCCTCGAGGAGGAGCGCCACCTCGAGCCTGTGGCCAACCAAGACATCATGCGCAGCTCAGTGATCATCACCCTGGCCACGTTGATTGGCCACCTCGTCCCTCTTCTCCCGTTTGTCTTTCTCGATCGCTCGGCGGCCCTGGTCCTCGCAGTGATCTTGAGTGGAGTCGTACTCTTTGGGGTCGGTGCATACCAAGCGTTGACGAGGGTTGGCTCCTGGTGGAGGCAGGGAGCTCGCATGGTTCTCATCGGCCTCGGCGCCGCGGCGCTCGGATTCGCGATCGGCCACCTTTTCCATGCATCAGGGGCCTGACTCAGCGCAAGCCAGCAACGAGTTCAATGTCAAAAATGCACTCAGCCAAACACGCGCATCAGGATGCCCGCGTGATGAGCCGGGATTGATCGGGACTCGACGGCAGTGGGGGTCGAGCTCCCTGATCTAGGGTGACGACACCAGAGCCACCGCCGACGCCGGAAGCAGGGGAGGTTCGATGCCGAAGATTCACCGCCTTGTAGCCGTCGACAAGAATGACCTGCCCGTCGGAGTGGTGACGGTCCCTCGACGGGATGAGCGGGGGACCGGCGGAACGATCACGTGGACGTGCGGGGTGGCTGACTGCACGTCAACTGGTGACCACCAATCGAGTGCTGCGAATGCCGTTGCCGCGCTCGAACACCACTTGGTTCGCACCCACGACGCATAGGTCAGGGGTCCACAGTCGGGTTGCGGGCGAAATCGGCACCAGAGGAGGACTTCTACATGGCCAGATTCACCCGAGGCTTCAGTGGCCGCCCAGAAAGAGACCCCCGCCTCCCGCCCGGCCAGTACGATGCCGGCCGGACCTGGCCCGTCCTCACCGCCGAAGCGACCCCCAGACTCCACACCGACGACTGGACGTTCACTATCGAAGGGCTAGTAGCCAAAAGGATCACTTGGACGTGGGAAGAGATCCACGGGCTGCCTTGGTCCACCTTCAACGGCGACATCCACTGCGTAACTACGTGGTCCAAGCTCGGCATCACCTTCAGCGGCATCTCGGTGGACACACTCCTTGAAGTGGCGCGGCCCTTGCCGGAAGCCAGCTTCGTGATGGCCTGGTCCCACACCGGATACACGACGAACTTGCCTCTGTCGGACGTTACCGACGGCAGGGCGTGGGTCGCCTTGGAAGTGGACGGCGAGGCTCTCCCTCGGGAGCACGGCGGGCCAGCTCGCCTACTGGTCCCTCATCTGTACTTCTGGAAGAGCGCCAAATGGGTAGCCGGACTGCGCCTGCTTGATCACGACGAACCGGGCTTCTGGGAGCAGAACGGTTATCACGACCGGGGCGACCCGTGGCTCGAACAGCGCTACCAGGGCGACTGATGTCCCCGACTGTGTGGGAGCCCGCCACTGTGGTCGACCTTTCCTCCGAGACGCCGACCGCCAAGACGTTCCGTCTTCGCCTCGACCATCCGTCAGTGCACCTTCCCGGCCAGCACTACATCCTCAGACTCACCGCCCCCAACGGCTACACCGCCTCCCGCTCCTACTCGGTCGCCTCCGCGCCCGACGGTTCACCCGAGATAGAGCTCACCGTTGAACGGCTCCGTGATGGCGAGATCTCGACGTTCCTGCACGACGAGGTCGTGGTGGGTGACGAACTCGAAATCCGAGGCCCAATAGGGGGTTGGTTCGTGTGGCAGGCCGACCGCCCAGCTCTTCTTGTCGGAGGCGGATCCGGCGTCGTGCCGCTCATGGCGATGTTGCGCTTCGCCCGCCTACAACGCGTCACCGAACTCGTTCGATTGTTGATATCCGTCCGCACACCTCAAGACCTCTACTACTCAAAGGAGCTGCCTGGACCCGAAAGCACGGTCATCTACACCCGCGCCACGCCGGCGATCTCTACGCGTGCGCCAAGTCGTATCAGCGAGGCCGACCTCGAGCCTCTCCTACTCCCTGAGGCCACCGCCTACGTATGTGGTTCCTCGCCTTTTGCAGACGCTGCCACGGACGCCGCGATCGCGATCGGGGTCCCCGCCGATCGCATCCGCGTCGAACGATTCGGACCCACCGGCGCCGGGCTGTGAAGCAGATGCCAGTAGGAGATGTGCTGGGTTGATCCTCCCGAAAGAACGCGACCCTCGTTTCGTGACGATCCGCCGCGGTGGAACTCTCACTGATTCGGATCACCATCTCCTCGCCCTGTGGGCGGCATCGTCCGCGGAACACGTCCTGGACCTCTTCGAGTCTGCTCGGCCTGAGGACCCGCGACCGCGTCGCGCTATCGAACTCGGGCGGGCCTGGGCGCGTGGCGAGATCACCATGACCGAGGCACGCTCGGCAGGGGGCCATGCAATGGCCGCGGCCAGAGATCTGAGTGGGGCGCCGCGCCATGCCGCGTACGCCGCCGGCCAGGCGGCGGTCGTCGCACACGTCGCGGCGCACGAGCTCGGTGCGGCCGCCTATGCGATCAAGGCCGCACGTGCCGCCGCGCCTGAAGGGGAGGGCGAGATCGCAGGGCGACTCGAATGCCGGTGGCAGCGCGACCAGCTCCCGGAGGCGATCCGTGAGCTTGTACTCGACGATCAGCGGTTGCGGAACGACATCTGCTGGTCGGTCTTCAGCTGCTAGGAGCGCGTCCCCACGATCCGCAAACGCTCGGCTAAGGGCATCCTCGGTCGCTCTGAGCGGATCACCTCGGCCATGCCGCCAGGTCTGACCTCCGGGTCCAAGAAGCCGCTTGACATTAATTGGATCGTCGTTATGTTATTGCTTGCGCAAGCAGAATAGCGATCGTCACTGGTGGGCCCCGCGCCCTTTTCGTCGAGAGGGGTTTGGATCATGAGCACTCGTATCGCGATCGTGGCCGGTGCCGGCACCGGCCTCGGCCAGGCCACCGCCCTAACGCTCCACAACGCAGGGCTGAGAGTCGTCGCCGTGGATCGCAGCGAAGCCGGATTGAGGCAGCTTCCAGACGAGATACACCGCGAGGTCGCCGACGCCACCGACCCTGCTGTGCCTGGACCTCTGGTGAATCGAATCGCCGCCGAGGTCGGTCTCCCGGACGTGCTGGTGAACACCATCGGCGCCTTCGAGCTCGGCGACGCGCTCAGCGTGACGGCGCAGAGCCTCAGGCAGCTGACCGACGTGAACCTAGGCGCTGCGCTTTGGCTGACGCAGGCCGTTGCTCCTCACATGCAGCAGAGGGGTTCGGGTGTCATAGTCCACATCGCGGCTCGACCAGGTGTCGAGCCGACCGCCGGCTACGCGGCCTACGCGGTGAGCAAGGCAGCGCTCGTGCACCTCGTGCGGACTCTCGACGTCGAGCTTCACCCGCACGGCATCAGAGTCAACGCCGTCGCGCCGCAGATTATCGCCACCGAAAAGAACAAGGCGATGTTCCCACCGGAGATGCTCGCAGGAGCCGTCGAGCCGAAGGCAATCGCGGACGTGATCGCCTTCCTCGTCAGCGACGCCGCCGCCCCGGTGAGCGGAGCCGTCGTGCCAACCTACGGCTGATGAGCGGCCAAGACAGCACCCCGACGAGGGATGGCGTGCGCCCAGTCGGCCGAGCCTCCGACGATGCTGGCCCCGACGCGACTGACGTCAAAGCAGATCTAGAAGCCGCTGGATCATTCGCCCTCGGCCGGTGGCGGGTGAACCGGATCGGATACGGCGCCATGCAGCTGGCCGGCGACAACGTGTTCGGGCCGCCCCGCGACCGCGACGAGGCGATGCAAGTGTTACGCGCAGCGATCGACAGCGGGATCAACCACATCGACACCGCCCAGTACTACGGGCCAGGCGTGGTGAACGAGCTGATTCGTGAGGCGCTGTACCCCTACCCGAGCGACCTGGCGATCGTCAGTAAGGTGGCTGCCCGGCGTGACGACGCCGGGGCCGTCCTGGCATACGACGAGCCCGACCAGCTGCGAGCGGGCATCGAAGAAAACCTGGCAACGCTCGGCCTGGAACGGCTTGCCGCCGTGAACCTGCGAGCTATGGACGGATCCAAACCCGGGAAACGGTTCGACGCGCAGCTCGCAGCGCTCATTGCGGCCCGCGACGATGGACTCATCGACGGGATCGGCCTCAGCAACATATCCACAGAGCACCTACGCCCTGCCGTCCATCAGACTGAGATCGTTTGCGTCCAGAACCTGTTCAATCTCGCCGACCAGCGCTCGTACGATCTCTTGAACGAATGCACCCCACGAGGAATCGCATTCGTGCCTTTTCTCCCCTTGGGCTGGCCCCGCGGCGTCCAGAACGCCATCTTGACTAGTTCCTTCCTCGCCGATCTCGGCCGACGTCTGGGTGCGACTCCGGCGCAAATCGCGCTGGCCTGGCTGCTCGACCTCTCGCCGAATGTGCTGCTCATCCCGGGCACCCGGACCCGCGAGCACCTGACCGAGAACCTCCGATCAGGCAGAGTCAGAATCGACGACACCGTGCGAGCCGAACTGCGCCGCCAGTTCCCTCCGGTCCAGGCCGGGTAGTGGCCGTGCGATGCCCCACGGAATGTCCCCGAGAAGCCGACTATTGCTCCTGGAAGCAAGTTATCCTGCTCTCGTGAGACCCGAGCCCCTGACATCCGCCGAAGAGATCTTCTGGCGGGCCCTTATGCGTATCGTCCTGTCGCTACCTCGGCAGTTGCACGACGACATGGTCCGGGCCGCCGGCCTGACCGCCAGCGAGTACACGGTGATCATGAATCTGTCCGAAGCGCCAAATCGTCAGCTTCGTATGTCCGATCTCGCCAGTGCGACCGGGCTTTCCCCTAGCCGCACCACACGCCTCGTGGACGCCCTTCAGTCGCACGGGCTGGTAGCAAAGCGGGCCAGTTCCGTCGACGGGCGGGGCAACCTGGCTGAGCTGACGTCCCTCGGTCTGAGCAAGCTGCGGTCTGCTTGGCCGGCCCACGTGGCGAGCGTGCGCGGTCGGATACTCGACCACATCCCTCCGGGCACTTTGGCCAAGACGGCGCAGGCGTTGGAAGCCGTAGCCGAGCAACTGGAGGACAGTCGCGTCGGCGCGGCGTAGAGGTCGTCGCGTAATAGTCATTCTGGAACGGCGGCCAGTCGCGAAGTTGAAACTTTCACGGAACGTTTGCGACGTCAGTGGCTCAGCGCGCGGGATTCGAAGGCGCCTTACGCGTTGGTGCGAAGCCGCGTTTGCCACCACTCAACGGGCACGATCTTCAATGCGATTTCAAGAGTGCCACGGTCGAGCGCCTCTGCGAGTTGGGCGATCACAACCATCCGGTCGGCGAGCCATTGCCCGCCAAGCTCATTTTCGATCTGCGTCGCTGGGCTGCTGCGAGCCCTCCTCTGTCTGCGAAGATCATCGGGCGGGTCGGAGTTGTCAAGAAGCCCAGCGATCCATGCAATATCGCCTGCTAATTCGACATGCCTATCGATTATCTCGGCGTACACCTCGACGTTGAGCATGACAGCGGCCCACCGGCCCAGGACTTCGTCTGCGTGCTCGGCGAAGAAAGCGATCTCTGTGTGCAATCGCGCACTTCGATCCTCGTCTTCGACGACCTGTTGAAGAGCGGCGGTCATTCGGGGCGTGTCGCGAACGATCTGCATTCCCGCGTCGAGGGACTCCTGACCCGACTGCACCGGTAACAAGCCGGCCACTTCCAGGATGCCGGACCAGATCATCCGCGCGCTCCGAATGAGCTCGAACATGACGTACTGGGCGAGGACGCTCCATCGCTGTCGCCGCCTCCGCTCGAGAAACTCATTGATAACGGCGACTGACAGGATGACGACGATCACGCTTGCCGCTAGGCCGCTCAGCAGAGCGTGATGTTCCCAGAAGCTCCCGCTGGTGAAGTCAGATACCACGCCCCCCGCAACTGCGGCTATAGCAAGCACCGCCATGATCCGTGTCTGTCGCAGAAGGGACCGGACCGATTGCGCACGTCGTGGGCCTGCGGGTTGGCGAGTCATCGGCCCGACCAACTGCTCACCGGCCATCGGCGTGTCGGGCGGCACCGCCGTGTCAAGGTGGAGAACAGGTACTCCTCGAGCGGAAAGACCTGGGGGTCTCCGCTGAAGTGCAAGCCCATGTGGCCGTAGAGCTGTGCCAAGAACAGCGGCGAATGCGCTGTGTATGCAGCCTCGTAGAGTTCGAGGAGATCGGCTTCCGATGCGGCCACGATCGATGCCGTCACCGATCGCCTCAAACCTAAGCGGCCGAGTGTCCTCACCATGTCCCTCGCTAGTGCTCGCGGAGCACCCTAGGGTTGCCCGCGACGCGGCGCTGTGCTCGAAGCCATGGGCCAAACTCCGAAGCAGGCTGACCCTCGATGATCAGGCAGTGGGAAAGGTCGTGGGAACGTCCTCGTAGATCTCGACCCGCGAAGAGCCTTGCACGACGTATGGCGCACCGGATCGGAAAGCCTCGAACACCTCCGACGCCGCGTAGAACGCTTCGTTTTCCTTTTGATACGTGGCGAGATCAGGGTATTCGATCTCCCACACAATCTCATTGTTGCGGCCTGCTGTCGGGACAAGGGCGCGCCCAGACCGCAGACCCTTTGCCTCCATCTTGCTCATGAGAGTCCTAAGTGTCGCCAGGAACGCGCCGAACTCCCCGTACTTGATCTCCGAGATCATTCGTACTCGATAGCCCACGTTGCCTCCTTCCAGTTCGCTGAGTATCGCGTGTCAGACCATGCAGCGCCGGGCCCGTTCGCCTGTTGGAGATTCGCCGTATTGTGCCTGGTTGCGAGCGCCCCCCGGGCTGGCCCCCTGGGATTGCGACCCATCTGATTGGTATCGGGTCGGGCTACCCGGCGAGACCTCGGCGATGTGCATAAACGATTGCTTGAGAGCGGTCACGGCTTCCCGTCTTCGTGAAGATGTGATTGACGTGAGTCTTGATCGTGACTTCGCTGACATAGAGCTGCCCGGCGATCTCGGAGTTGGAGAGGCCAGCTGCGATGAGCTTCAGCACCTCCGCCTCGCGCACCGTCAAGCCATCGGGCAGGAGACCGCCTTCTGTTGCAGAAGTCGGCAGCGACATCACTTCGACGAGCCGGGCCTGGACTTCTACGTCCAAGACGGCCTGGCCCGAGGCGGCCGCGTCGAGGGCACGGCCGATGTGCTCCCGGCCGGCGTCCTTGGTCAAGTACCCGATCGCACCGGCACGCAAAGCGCCAGCGATCGATTCGTCGTCGGCGTACGTGGTGAGGACGACGACCTGTGTCGCGGGATGTTCGGCGCGAATGCGCCTCGTGGCCTCCACCCCGTCGAGTCGCGGCATGCGCAGATCCATGAGAACGACATCGGGTGCCAGGTTGGCCACGAGGGAGACGGCCTCCTCCCCGTCAGCGGCGGCACCCACGACCTCGATGCCCGACATCGTCCCGAGGAGTGTGATCAATCCTTCACGCACCACGGTCTGGTCATCGGCCACCACTATCTTCATGCCGGCACGGCCACCTCTACCCTCCAGCCAGACGCGCTCGGCGCGGCCTGGACTTCGCCCCCCAGCAGCTCGATGCGCTCGCGCATCCCCTGCAATCCGAACCCACCGCCGGTGTCCTTCAGGTGGGTTGTGGCAGTGCCATCGGGCCTCGGGCCGTTGGCCACCACGAGCACCGTCTCGGCACGGGAGAACTCCAAGTGAATCGTGATCGGTGCTCCTGGGGCGTGCTTGCGGGCATTTGTGAGTGCCTCTTGGGCGGCTCGGTACAGCGCCAAGCCGGCGTCCGGGGCGAGATGATGTTGGCCGCCTTGCACGGTCAACGAGGCTCCTTCGCGGGCGGCCAATGAGCTGAGCTGCTCCGTCAGTTGCACCGGCTCGTCGCGCAGGGCATGCACCGCTTGGCGCGTCTCCTCTAGGCCCTGGACGGCGAGTCCCCGAGCCTGTTGGACCAACTGCCGCGCCTTTTCCGGGTCGGTGCCACCCTCCAACAGGGCGTCGGCGGCGTCGAGCTGGACGGACAGGGCGCCGAGGGAGTGCGCGAGAACGTCATGGATCTCTCGTCCCACCCGGTTGCGCTCGGCCAAAGCCGCCGCGCGGTCTCGCTCTGAGTCGGCCCGCACTCGCTCGGCCAGGAGCTGTTCGGCTTGACGTGTCCGGCCTAGATACTGGCGTCGGCTCGCCCCCGCCATGAGGCCAGCCGCGGCGGAAAAGGCCCCTTCGGCGATGAGTTCGCTGGGCGAGGGAGTGCCGAGTGCCGCGACGGAAACCACCAAGGCCCCTAGTCCGATGCCCCCAACGGCAACCGCCGGACCGGCCTCGAAGGCGATGGCCGAACCCAGCCCGGCGACGGCCACGAACCAGATTGCCTCGGGAGCGAACGCCACCAGGACGCCACCCGATGCCGCGAGCAAGGCGAGGAAACCCCAGGTGATCTGGTCGGATGCGCCGAACCTTCGGCTTGCCATCCAGCCGATCCACCCGATCACCACGGTCACCGTCAGCACGGGAACCGACCAGTGCTCGCCGGGAATCCGACGCTCGAGCTGGTTCGCCACAGCCCAGATCAGTGCCGCCAGTCCCCCGAGGCGAGCCAGGGTCAACATGCGTTCGGTCCTGGTTCCCCACAGCGAGCGAAGCCGGGCAGCCAGCTCCATATCGGACATGATCGCACTCGATCGTCGCAGTTGGGTGGCCGTCTGGTTCAAGCTGCCGCAGGCCGGCGCAGGAGGCCGCCGCGAGGGATGACGGCGCCCGAACGAAGGGTCTTGAGGTACAGGACGCCTGTGCGGCTGGCAATCTCGACGAAGGCCATGAGGATGAAGGCAGCTGCCCACGCGTGTCCCGAGGTGATGTGGTGGAGGGCACTGAACCGGGCGATCGTCGGCTGGCCGCCGTGTGTGACCCAAAGCGAAAAGGCCACTCGGGCGCCGACGCCGAATACCCAAAGCACGGCCGCCACAGCTCCCGCCTTGGCGAATGCGCCCTCACCGACTCGTCGGATGCTCGTGGCGAGCCCGGCGGCCACGCCCAGGCCAGCACCAGCCAGGGCAAGCGAGGCCTCGAGGACCACGTCGTTTCCGGCTGTGGGGATGGCGTGGAGGATCTGGGAAGCGAACCAGAACGTCATCACCACCGGCACGAGCAGGCGGGCGACGGTGATCTTGTGCCCCCGGATCTGAAGGACGACCAGACCTACGAGAGCGAAGTTCATGAGGTATTCGGTGATTGTCATGACCCCAGTGTCTGAGATTCGGGGCCGCCTGACATCGGCCCACGGGTGGACACCAGGGTGGATTCCATCTCCACCCGAGATCCACCCTCTTCCTGGCACAACCGAGCGCAGAACGCGCGCCCGGACTGGCAAAGAGCGCGTCCTCGAATAGATCCCTAGGAAGCGGTGACGGTGAGTCGGCCTGTAGGCGGGGTTCTGTAGCGCCACGAGGGCGCCGGTGGCCATCCATCTAAGCGGTCTACCTGGGGACTGCCCCAAGGGACGGGCGGGCCACCCATGTCCCACGCTTGACCTTGCTCCGGGTGGGGTTTACAGAGCCGACCGGGTCACCCCGGCCGCTGGTGCGCTCTTACCGCACCGTTTCACCCTTGCCTGTGCCGACCGAAGCCGGCCATCGGCGGTCTGCTCTCTGTTGCACTTTCCTTCGGGTCACCCCGACTGGCCGTTAGCCAGCACCCTGCCCTGCGGAGCCCCGACCTTCCTCGACCCGGTGCCCGTTGGACGAGCCCGTGCCGCGGCCACCCAGCCGACTCACCGTCACTGACCAGTCTGCCAGGTCCCGCCTGGTCTGATGCGAAGAGCCAGGACCCGAGTCAACAGTCGCTCGGTATGGTGTCGGGCGTGAGGCTCTACACCCTGCAGCGCGGGTGTGGGGGAGGCTGGCGCGATGGCGAGTGAGAGCATGCGACTGCCCGACCTGCTGCCCGGCGAGCGCTCGGATGCTCTGTCGATCTCCGCGCTCTACGGGCGGGTCCAGGCAGCTATAGGGCGTGCTATGCCGAGGGCCCGGCCCTTGTGGGTCCGAGGTGAGATCCAGAGCGTCACCGACCGCACCGGGCACTGCTACCTGGAGCTCGTCGACCCCGACCTGGCCCGCAGCCGCGACACTCCGGTGCTGAAGGTCAACTGCTGGGCGCGGACCTGGGCTCCGCTGAAGGTTTCGCTCGAGCGCCAGGGTGTCGTGCTCGAGCCCGGGCTCGTCGTCACGCTCCAGGGACGAGTCGAGCTGTACGCGCCGCGAGGGCAGCTGAACTTCATCGCAACCGATGTCGACGTCACCGCCCTGCTCGGTCGAATGGCCGCTCGGCGTGCCGCTCTTCTTGCAGCGCTCGAGTCGGAGGGACTCCTCCTCCGTAACCGAGCGCTCGCCGTCCCCGAGCTTCCGCTCCGCATCGGTCTGGTGGCGAGCCGAGGGACGGAGGGTTACAGAGACTTCACCGGGCAGATCTTCGGGTCTGGCTTCGGTTTCAAGGTGCTGCACGCGAGCGCGCACGTGCAGGGCTCCGGAGCACCGAGGCAGATCGCGGCTGCTCTTTCGGCGCTCTTCGCGAAGGGGTGCGACCTGGCGGTCGTGGTGAGAGGGGGAGGTTCGAAAGCCGACCTGGCCGCCTTCGACTCCGAGCCCGTGGCCAGGGCCATCGCGTCGGCCCCTGTGCCTGTGTGGACCGGGATCGGCCACACCGGCGATCAGTCAGTGGCCGACGTGGTCGCCAACCGGGCGTTCGTCACTCCCACCGAGTGTGGGCAAGAGCTGGTGGCGCGTGTCACGCAGTGGTGGTCGGCCGTCACCCGAGCGACCGGTGTGGTGGCGAAGCGTGCAGCGGAGACCATCGCGGATGCGTCGCAGCGCGACCAACGTGCACGGACACGGCTCTGCGCCTCGGCTCGCAACCAGCTCGACCGTCACGCAGAGCGCCTCGAGGTACGTGCGGCACGCATTGCCACTCATGCACCGCGCAGCATGGAGCTTGCTTCGACGTCAATCCTCGTACGCTCGTCGCGCCTGGGGCCGGCTGCGCTCGAGAGGCTTGGCGAACAAGGAGACCGCATCGTCTCGTGGCGGAGGCTCATCGGCGCCTACGACGTCGAACGCCAGTTGGAGCGTGGTTATACCCTCACCCTCGACCAAGGGGGAAGGTTGGTGAGGTCGGTCGTTGGTATGGCTCCAGGAACCCGGCTCTCGACGATGTTTGCAGACGGGACAGCCCATTCCGAGGTCACGGACGTGGAGGCGGGAAGATGAGCGGATCGGACGGACAGGAACCCACTGCGGGAGAACCTGTCGACCAGCTCACGTACACCGCGGCCAGCAGAGAGCTCGACTCGATCGTGGAGTTCTTCGAACAGAGGGACGTGGACGTCGACGAACTTGTGGCCCGACTCGAGAGAGCTACGGCGATCGTCGACGAGCTCGATCGCCGCATCCGCCGCACCCGAGCGCAGGTCGAGGAGCTGGTTCCCCGGCTGGAGGCCGTGAGCCGCGGGGTGGAGCGACAGTCTGGTGATGCCGCCGACCGCGACGACCGCTCCGACGTCGAGGCGCCGGCGCCGGAGCAGGACCCAGTCCCCGACGACGAGCTCGAAGAGGAGCTCGAAGCGTGGGAGGAAGAGGGTGGCGCCCCCACACCTTCGGACGCGGCGGTCCCAGGGGAACCGGGAAACGACCAGCCGCTCTTCTGAAGGGCTTTCCACGGGGCGCTGATGTGAGGGTGCGATGAGGGACTCGAATCCCCGACCTCCCACGCCTAGCCCCGACCCCTCTTCTGCTCGAATCGTTGTGCTCATATTGACTGAAATGGTGCAGGAAGCATTACAGCCCCTCCATATACTCGAACATATGTTCGTAGGCGATGAGGGCCCGGCCGGAGGCCATCGTGTGCCGTGAGCTCTCCCAGATAAGAAGCGCGGCGGCCCGCTTCGCGGCGGGCTTCGACGCCGAGCTCATGAGCTTCGAAGACGCCCGCCGGGTCGCAAAGGAGGCGGCTGCCATCGAGGCGGTCGCCTCGACGATCAAGTCCCTTGCGGCAGCGAGGGTGGCCGATGGCGCCACTGCCTCAAATGGCAGCCGCTCTGCTGCCGAGGACCTTGCGCGAGAGACCGGGAGCTCGATCGGTGCCGCACGCGACGCCATCGACACCGGGCGTCGCCTCTCTTCGCAACGAGAGCTGTCTGTTGCTGCGCGCCAAGGGGAGATCTCGTTTCAGAAGACCTCCTTGATCGCGAACGCAGCCGAATCGGACCCGAGCGCAGAAAGGCGCCTAGTGGCGCGTGCAAGGCACGCTTCTGTAGCAGAGCTCAAGTCCATCTGCGCGGAGACAAAGGCTGCGGCTCATCCAGACCTAGAGGCACGCCGCCAACAGATCCACAGCCGGCGCTACCTGCGCTCGTGGAGCGACGTAGAAGGCGTCTGGCACCTGTCTGCCGCTGCGAACCCCGAGGACGGGGCGCAGGTCATGGCGGCGCTGGCCCCGATCACAGACGAGATCTTCGAGTCGGCGCGCACAGAAGGCAGAAGAGAGTCGCCCGATGCTTACGCCTTCGACGCCCTTTTGCAGATGGCGAGGGAGGCGGCCACGTCTGAGCCGGCCCCTCACCTTTCCGCCCCAGCCTCCCGGGGGGCCGCCAAGGACAAAGCAGGCACGGGTAACGTCGGCGCCGGGCATCGGAGGCGAGGTCCGCCCGGGGCGAAGATCCTCGTTCGGATCGACTACGACACGTTTCTTCGTGGTGTGCCTACGAAAGGCGAGACCTGTGAGCTCGTCGGCTTCGGGCCGATCGCCGTCTCGGCTGTGGACGAGCTTCTAGAGACAGCAGATCCCTTCGTCGCCGCCATACTCACGAAGGGCCAGGAGCTGGTGGGTGTCGCCCACCTCGGGCGAAAGCCCAACTCCTATCAGCAGAGCGCTCTCGAGTGGATCTACCCGAGCTGTGCGGCAGAGGGATGTCATACCCAGTCTCGGCTCGAGTTCGACCACCGCGTCGACTGGTCGAAGACCCATTACACGATGTTCGATCTGCTCGACCGGCTCTGCTCACACCACCACGACCTCAAGACCAGAGACGACTGGGCGCTGGTGGAGGGAAGGGGCAAGAGGCCTTTTGTCCCTCCTGACGACCCTCGCCATCCGGGTCGTCGCAACAAGCGATGTCCGGCATCGTCGAAGGACCCGCCAGACCGCGCTGCTTAGGACCCTCGGCTGGTCGGCCCCACGACGGATCGTGTTCGCGCAAATGGAGGGAATCAGTGGACCCGGCGGTCGCTCCCGCTCCAGAAGGGCTCCCTGAGCTCTCGCTTCAAGATCTTTCCCGAGGGGTTTCGGGGGAGGACCTCGACGAAATCCACAGACTTCGGGCACTTGTAGTGCGCCAGGCGCTCACGGCAGAACGAGATCAGCTCCTTCTCCTCCAGCGTGCTGTCCTGGACCTTCACCACAATCGCCTTCACAGCTTCGCCCCAGGTCGAGTCCGGGACCCCGATGACAGCGGCGTCCGCGACATCGGCGTGCGCGAGGAGGACGTTCTCCACTTCCGCCGGGTAGATGTTTTCGCCGCCCGACACGACCATGTCCTTGATCCTGTCGTGGAGGTAGACGTATCCCTCTTCGTCGAGGTAGCCGGCGTCGCCCGTGCGCAGCCAGCCGTCCGATCGGATAGTGCCCTCTGTCTCGCCGGGCTTGTTCCAATAGCCGAGCATGTTGAATTCCGAGCGCGTCCACAGCTCTCCGACACTGCCGGTGGGCACGTCCGCTCCGGAGTCTGGGTCCACGATACGCAGCTCCACCCCAGGGAGGGGCTTCCCCGCAGCCCGGAGCAGGTGCTTGCGGGGGCCCTGTGGGTCGTGGTCCTCCGGATCGAGCCGCACGATCGCACCGGTGGTCTCGGTCAGCCCGTACACCTGGGAGAACCTGCAGCGGAACACTTCGAGGCAGCGCACCAGCACGTCCTCGGAGATCGGCGAGGCCCCGTAGAAGATCGTGTCGAGGCTCGACAGATCGGTCCGGTCGATGCCGGGCGTCGCCAGGAGGACCATCAGCACCGCAGGCACGAGGAACGCGTGGGTGACCCTCTCGCTCTCTATCAAGGCGAGGAGCTTCGAGGGGTCGACCTCCCGCAGGAGCACCGAGAGGCCTCCGCGCGACATGCCCGCCAGCGCCCAACCGGAGCCTCCGATGTGGAACAGCGGCATGGCCACGAGGCTGACCGTCGTCTCGCAGATCCCGAACGTCTCGATGGCACCGCCGAGCTGGCTCGCCATGTTGCGGTTCGTGAGCATCACGCCCTTGGGCAAGCCGGTGGTCCCCGACGTGTAGAGCTGCAACGACACGTCGCCGTCGGCAGGCTGGTAGCCGGGATCGGTCTCCGGGCGGTCCGAGAGCCAGTCTTCGAAGCCGACCCGGCGGGCGAGGTCCGACGCACCGCCGGCGTCCGAGTCGGCCTTCGGGTCTCCGAGGACCACCACTCGTCCAACCGAAGGCAGGCCGCTGATCATCGCGGCCAGGCACCCTAGGTAGTCCTGGTGCACCACGAGAACCTTGGCGCGCGAGTCGTCTATGACGGCCCCCATCTCCTGGGGGGAGAGCCGCCAGTTGACGGCCACGTTGACGGCGCCGCCGAGCGCCCCACCGAAGAGCACCTCGAAGTACTCGAGGCCGTTGCGGTCCAGGAACGCCACTCTGTCGCCGGCCCCGACGCCCTCGTCTGCGAGCGCGTGGGCCACCGTGCAAGCACGCCGGTAATGCTCGGCCCAGGTGACCGTGTCGTCGCCGAAGCGGAACATCGGCCGCTGCGCATGCTCCTGCACATTGGTCCGGAACATCCCCGCCACGCTGAAGCGATCCATCACCACCCCCGTTTACTGGTGCCCGCCGGTCCTGGTCGGACACTGTACGCCTGGGTGCGGATGTGAGCGTCTGCACGACTGTGACGAGTGTCCGCTCCGCGGAGACCGAGTACCGGTGGCTGGGCGAACCGTAACCTGGAGGCAGAGCCGGACTTCTGGGGGATCGCATGGCCCGTTTTTCACTCAGCGCTCTCGGTGCCGACAGGCCCGGGATCGTCGCAGCCGTGACCGGGGCGCTCGTCGACCTCGGTTGCAACATGGAGGACTCCACGATGACCATCCTTCGAGGTCACTTCGCGGTCCTCCTCGTGGTGGCGGCGCCCTCCGAGGTGACCCAGGCGGCCCTCGAGAACGCCCTTGCCCCAGCGGCGAGGGCGTTCGACCTCACAGTGGCCGTGCGGTCGCTCGCGGAGCTCGCGACGGACACGGGGAAGGGTGCTGGCCTCCGCAGCGATAGCGAGGGTCCCGAGCTCGAAGCGTGGACGATCGCAGTGCACGGGGCGGATCGTCCCGGGATAGTCCACGCCGTCACGAGCGCTCTGGCCGATGCGCGAGGCAACGTCGTCGACCTGGCAACCCACCTGGTCGGCGACCCCGACGCACCGGTATACGTCATGACTCTGCGTGCGACGCTGCCGTCCGGCGGGGCAGGAGAGGAGGCCGCCGAGCGCGTGGGCCGGGCTGCCTCCGCGCTCGGGGTGCACTGCACGATGCACCGCGACGAAGCCGATCTTCTCTAGGGCCAAAAGAGCCGAGTGGACTGGCGAACGGGCTTGTTGTCGGCTGTGGCGCTGGCAGTGGTGGCAGTGGTGGCAGTGGTGGCCGCGGTGATCGTGGCCATCGTGGCGAGTGGCACCGCCGCGAACGCATTGGGTATGAGTGCAGTGGGGACAGGGCGCCGATGGCAGTGAGGCCGGTGCTCGTCCTGCCCCACCCGGTGTTGAGCGCGGTGGCTGTCCCCGTCGGACGCGTCGACGATGCCGCACGTGCACTTGCGGCTGACCTCTTCGACACCATGCGCGCGTCGCCGGCGTGTGTGGGGCTCGCTGCACCGCAGATCGGCGTCAGCGTGCGCGCCTTCGTCGTGGACGTCACGGGGCACAAGAAGGCGCGTTCGTGCCACGGACCGTTCCTGATGTTCGATCCCGAGATCGTCCATGGTGCGGAGCCTCGATCGGCGCGGGAAGGGTGCATGAGCGTTCCCGACCTCACGGGTGACGTGGCCCGCTACGGGCGCCTGGAGGTGGCCGGAACCAACCTCGACGGCGAGCCGTTCACATTCGAGGTGGACGCCTTCGAAGCTCGGGCGGTTCAGCACGAGCTCGACCACCTCGACGGATTGCTGTTCCTCGACAGGGTGCCCGGTCCCCATGCCCTCTTCGAGCGCAAGGTCTACCGGTGACCTCGACTAGGTGTTGAACTAGAGGCTGACCGACCGAGCCCACTTCGGGCCCGATGACGACGGAGGGTTCGCATGAGCATCTACCAGTACGTTCCGCACCACCGCACCCAAGCCCGTGCCAGCGGGCGCGCCGCGGGGCCAGCGAAGGTCCGCGATCAGCTGCCGAAGGACACAGCGTGGCAGCGCGCCAATGCGAAGGTCGGGCTCAAGATCACCCTGCTCGTAGGGACGATGCTCGCCGGCTATATCTTCGCCGCCATTGCGCTGGTCAGCCTGCCGTCTGCGATCAATAGTCACAACCTGACGATCATCGTGGCCTGGATCTCGAGCAACTTCCTCCAGTTGGTGCTGCTGCCCATCATCATCGTCGGGCAGAACATCCAGGCGAAGGCGGCGGACAAGCGGGCCGAAGACACCTACAACGACGCGGACGCCGTGTTGCACGAGGCGATGAAGATCCAAGAGCACCTCCTCGCCCAGGACCAGGTGCTCGACTCGCTGACGCAGAGACTTCAGGCTCGCCCGGCATGATTTCAACCGTCTAATGTGAGCTCGGGCAGCCAAGAGCGCACGGTGTTGCCCAAGACCGATTGAACTCAGCAAGTTCCCCGTGATCGATATGCCAGACGACGACCACCTCTACTTCCGCCAGCTCCTGTCCGGACGCGACTTCGCAGTCGGCGACCCAGTGGCGAGCCAGATGGTCAACTTCTGCTACCTGATCGGGGATCGTCGCAGCGGTAAGGCGGTGGCGGTCGATCCCGCGTACGACGTTGCAGGGTTGCTCGATCTGTTGCAGGCCGACGGGATGCGTCTCTCCGGCGTGCTCGCCACGCACTTCCACCCCGACCACGTGGGCGGGGACCTGATGGGGTACCGAATCCAAGGAGTGACGGACATGCTCGAGCGGGTCCAGGTGCCCGTGCACGTCCAGCGTGATGAAGCGAAATGGATGGTGCGTGCCATCGGGCTTTCCGAGGACGAGCTGTCGCAGCACGACAGCGGGGACGTTGTCCTGGTGGGCGACCTCGAGATCGAGCTCGTGCACACGCCTGGTCATACCCCGGGGAGCCAGTGCTTCTCGGTCGAGGGGCGGCTCGTGTCGGGGGACACGTTGTTCCTCGAGGGATGCGGTCGCACCGATCTGCCGGGGGGAGATCCCGAGCAGATGTACGAGTCCCTCACCACCCGCCTGGCCCGGTTCGGAGACGCGACGGTGCTCTATCCAGGCCACCTCTACGCGCCCGAGCCCTCGGCGACCCTGGGTGAGACGCGAAAGCACAACTACGTCTTCCGCTTGAGCAGCCCCGAGCAGTGGATGGCGATGTTCGGCGGTTGACGGGTGGCCTTCGACGAGAGCTCGACCATTGCCATAGTCGGTGCGTCGCTTGCGGGACTGAGAGCTGCGGAAGCTCTGCGCGGCGAGTCCTTCGGCGGACGAATCGTGATGATCGGCGCCGAGAATCATCTCCCCTACGACCGGCCACCCCTGTCCAAGCAGTTCCTCGCCGGCGACTGGGGACTGGACAAACTACGACTCCGCGATCCGCAGAAGATAGAGGCCCTCGAGTTGGATATCCGACTCGGCCGCTCGGCTATTGCTCTCGACGTCGAGGGTCACAGCCTCGAGCTCGACGACGCGAGCGTGGTCAACTTCGATGGGCTGGTGGTGGCCACCGGCTCCCATCCCCGCATGATCCCCGGCACGGAGGCGATCGGTCGCGTCCATGTGCTTCGCAGTCTCGAGGACTCCATCGCCCTGAAGGATGCGACCACCGAGCCTGGAACTCGTGTAGTGGTGGTTGGTGCAGGCTTCATCGGCTCCGAGGTCGCGGCGACCTGTCACAGACGCGGAGCCCAGGTGACGGTCATCGAGGCTCTTCCGGTCCCCTTGCAGCGGGCGCTGGGCGAGCAGATGGGTGCCGCGTGTGCCGCGTTGCACACCGACAACGGAGTGGAGCTACGAACCGGGGTCGGCGTGAGGCGACTTCGAGACGACGGGGTAGAGCTGGAAGACGGCACGGTCATCGCGGCCGACGTCATCTTGGTCGGAATCGGAGTTGTTCCGACGACGGACTGGCTCAACGGCTCGGGGCTCGAAATCCGCGACGGTGTCGTCGCAGATGCCAACCTTCATGCCGCCGAGGACATCGTGGTGGCCGGGGACCTCGCGCGCTGGTACGACGAGGGCATGGGAGAGGAGGTCCGGATCGAGCACTGGAACAACGCGTCCGAGCAGGGGATGGCCGCCGCGCGCAGCCTCCTCGCCGGCCGGGGCGCCGCTCACGCCTACGTTCCAGTTCCCTACTTCTGGTCGGACCAGTACGACGTGAAGATCCAGATGCTCGGCCATCCCAGGCCCGAGGACGATGTGAAGGTGGTGGACGGGTCCGTCTCGGACCGCCGCTTTGTCGCCCTCTACGGTCGTGACGGTCGGCTCACCGGCGCGCTCGGGTTCAGCAGGCCGAGGCAGCTCATGCGTTACCGGCAGCTGCTCGAGCAGGGCGCGAGCTTCGACGAGGCGCTCGCACAGCAGCCTGTGTGATCCCTCTGGGTCAGAACTGGAGGTTCGAGAGCTCGGGCACGGCTCGCAGCGCCCGCTCTGGGTCAGAACTGGAGGTTCGAGAGCTCGGGCACGGCGCGCAGAGCGCGCTCGCGCGCCTGGAGCCACCGGTCCCTCCTGGCGGAGCGTCGGGCCTCGCTGATCGTGGGCTCCACGACCGCACCGGGCTTCCAAGCGGCGGCCACGTCGTCCTCTCCGCCCCAGGTCCCGAGGGCCATGCCTGCGAGGTAGGCGGCTCCGAGCGTGGTCGCCTCCCTCACGGGGGAGACCTCCACGCACCTTCCGATGGCGTCCGCGAGGGCGGACACGAAGGTGTCGTTGGCCGACATCCCGCCGTCGACGCGCAGGCGCTCTATCTCGAGGCCGGTGTCGGACTCGGCGGCCTCGAGCAGGTCCGCTCCTCGGTGCGCGATCCCCTCGAGCACCGCGCGCACGATCTCGGCACGGCCCGTGCCGCGGGTTATGCCGACGAAAGTTGCACGCGCCCCGAAGTCCCACACCGGTGTGCCCATTCCGAGCAGGGCGGGTACAAACCAGACGTCACCGGTGTCGTCGCATCCTGCGGCGACCTCGTCAGAGCTGGCGGCGCTGTCGATCACCCCGAGGTCGTCGCGCAACCACTCGACGCAGGCACCTGCCGAGAGCATGATCGCTTCGACACCCCACGTGATGCGCCCGGATCGCTGCCAGGCGGCGATAGGGAAAGTGCCCGCCTCGCCTCGACGTGCGAACGCGGGGCGCTCGCTCCCGACGCAGCAGTCGAGCATCCCGCCGGTGCCGAACGTGACCTTCGCCAACCCGGGGAGCGTGCAGCCCTGGCCGACTAGCGACGCCTGCTGGTCCCCCGCGATTCCGCAGACGGGCGGCGACCGGTCCAACGCCGAGGCCTCGCCGACTACTCCGGAGGAGTCGACGACAGTCGGGAGCACCCCCGCCGGGATCCTCAGGGCCTCGAGGATTCGTTCGTCCCATCCAGTCGCGTCGGCGAGACGGAGCCCCGTGACCCCTGCGTTGGTGGAGTCGGTCACGTGCAGGGCGCCGTTGGAGAGCGTCCAGATCACCCACGTGTCGACGGTGCCGAAGCAGAGGTCTCGCTCTCGTTCGGGGTCCGCCATGTCGAGCAGCATCGCGAGCTTGGTGGCCGACTCGTTCGGTGCGAGGTTGATGCCCTGATCCTTGAGCGCGAGGCAGGTGCCCACCGTCCTCAGGTCCTGCCACCCGATCCCCGGTCCGACGGGCTCGCCGGTGTGCCTGTCCCAGACGATCGTGGATGCACGCTGGTTCGCGACGCCCACGCCTTCGACGCGGCCCGCTAGAGCCAGCGCGCCGCGGGCGACGTCGAGAACCGCGCTGGCCATAGCGGCGGCGTCGAGCTCGACGAACGCCGGGGCAGGGGAGGAGGGCAGCACCTCGACGTAGTGGACGTGGTCGATGCTCGAGTCGGGGTGCACGACCCCTGCCCGGACCCCGGAGGTCCCCACGTCGACTACCAGGATGCTCACGGCGTGCTCTTGGTGCTCACGGCGTGCTCGTGGTGCTCACGGCGTGCTCGTGGTGCTCACGGCGTGCTCGTGGTGCTCGCGGCGTGCTCGTGGTGCTCACGGCCAGTGGATCTCGCCGAAGGGCGACGGCAGGCCGAGCTTTCCGGGGTTGAGGATTCCGCGCGGGTCGAGAGCGTCCTTGATCGCAGCCATCAGCCCGAGGCCGCGTCCGAGGGCAGGTGCCATGAAGCGCGCGCGGTTGATCCCGATCCCGTGGTGGTGGCTGATGCTTCCGCCGCGCTCGAGCACTGCATCCATCACGGCTTGCCACGCTGCCTCGTAGTAGCTCTGCGCCCATGCGTCCTGGTCTTTGCTCTCGGTATCGGGTCTGCGTCCGCCGAAGGTGAAGTAGAGGCAGGCTCCGTCCGTGTATGCGTGCGACTGGTGAGCAGAGGCGGCGAGGGTGCCCTCTACGCTCTCGAGCGCGGAGACACAGTCGCGATAGATACCGGCGAGGGCCGCCCACCGCGCCGAGATCTCGATCGTGTCGACCACGATCCCCGCCTTGTACAGCGGAGCGAGCGCGGAGACGTCGTTGCGGTGCGCGAGCCATCGCTCGACGAGGTCCTCGTCCATGGGCGTCCCGCCGCCGGCAACGCACTCTGCGTCGACGATCTGGAAGGTCGCATCGAGGATCGCCGCATCGGCCTCGTCGAGGACCACGAGCAGGCAACGGTCCTCCACCGAGAAATTGCGCGCCGACTCGACCTCGTCGTAGAGACGCACGACGGCTGGCGTCGCTCCCCGGCGCATCACCAGACGGCACGCTTCGAGGCCCTCCTCGAACGAGCCGAAGCCGAAGGCACGCCTCGCCTGGGCCGGAGGGACCGGGTGAAGGCGCAACAGCGCCCCCGTCACGATGCCGAGGGTGCCCTCCGAGCCAACGAACAATTGGGTCAGGTCTCCTCCGGTGGCGGACCGCGGCCCGCAGCCTCCGGTGCGCACCGTGCTCCCGTCCGCCAACGCCACCTCCAGGCCGGCGACCATGTCCTCGATCTTGCCGTAACGGGTCGAGTACTGGCCGGCGCCGCGGCAGGCCAGCCAGCCACCGACCGTGGAGATGTCCATCGACTGTGGCCAGTGGCCGAGGGTTGTGCCCTGAGCCTGAAGACCAGCCTCGAGGTCCGGCCCGAACGTGCCCGGTAGAACGTGAGCCAGCAGAGAAGTCGTGTCGAGGTCCGTGATCCCCGACAGGGCGCAGAGATCGAGGGCCACCCCGCCGAATGCAGGGACGCTCGACCCACAGACACCCGATCTGCCGGCCATCGCGGTGACCGGCACGCGCGCCTCGTTGCAGGCACCGAGGACCGCCGCCACCTCGCCTGGTTCTGAGGGTCGGGCCACCGCTGCAGGGCGTGAAGGTACCTCCCCCAGGACTGCCCAAGAGATCGCAATCGGCCACCAGTCGCGCCCAGCCTCCATGCGAGAGACGTCGTCGACGTCCACCTGCGCGCACACCGAGCGAAGCCGTTCGAGGAGCGAGTCGGCGACAGGGGCGCTCGGTGCGATGAGGCGCTCTGTGACCTTGGACGGCTCTGCCTCCACCTCGATCACCGGCACGGGACGTCTCATGTGAACCTTCTAAGTAGTTCGCCCAGGCTGGGCCGATCTCCGCTCAGCCGAGCTCCCTGCGCCGAGCCCCGCACGGTCGAGCTCCCCGAGTACCTGCTCCGCGAAGGCCTTTGCCTCCGACGCGACCTCCGTGCTCGATCGTCCCCACTCGCCGGCGAGCAGCTCGGCGACGTCGCCTGCCGCCTCCCCCGTGGCGGCGGCCCGGCGGATCGAAGAGCGGGTGCGGCGCGACAGAACGTCGTCCAAAGTGACTGCCATCTCCTCGCGCGCGGCCCAAATCGCCTCTACCCGGAGCTGTGCGAGCCCGGGCACGAGTGGTTGGAGCAGGTCGGGTCGTCCCGAAGCGAGCTCCAGCACGGCGGGCGTCTCGCTGCCGTGCCGTCTCACGAGCGCGGAGAAGACGTCCTCGTCGAGTCCGTGTGCACGCGCCGCCCTGGGCTCGAGAAGCGCTGCAAGACCCTCCGCGCCGCGCAGCCTGAGGCGTGGCGTCCGACAGCGGCGAAGGCCGGAGGGCGCGGCGCTCCCGAGCAGACGCACCACCTCGTCGACGGTGTCCTCGGCCATGCGGCGGTAGGTCGTGAGTTTCCCGCCGGTGACCGTGACGAGTCCCCCGGCCGAGCTGCGCACGCTGTGCCGTCGCGACAGGTCGGCGGTCCGCTCGCTCAGGTGGTGACCGCCGGAGGGAGCGAGGAGCGGGCGAAGCCCGGCCCAGAGCCCCGTCACGTCGTCTCGCGAAAGTGGGTCACTGACCGATCCGTTGACGGCCCCGATCAGGTAGTCAACGTCCTCTGGCAGACAGGCCGGATCGTCGAGGGGACCGTCCCAAGCCGTGTCGGTCGTGCCGATGTAGACGTCTTCACCGTCCGCCCATGGCACGACGAAAATCGAGCGGCGGTCCTTTGGGACGGGGATCACCGCCGCAATGTCCGCCGGAAGCTTCGAGCGCGGCACCGTGACGTGGATGCCCTTCGCCGGGCGGAGCGAGTGGGGGTGCCTCTCCTCGTCGAGCGCCCGCACGTCGTCGGCCCACACCCCGGTCGCGTTCACGACGACACGGGCGCGCACCTCGAATGCGCCGGTCGGGCTGGCGGGGCTGCTCGAGCCGGTCTGGCTGGTCGGGCTGGTCAGGCTGGTCGGGCTGGTCGGGCCCGTCGAGCTGCTAGGGCCGGTCGGGTTGGTCGGGCTGGTCGGGCCCGTCGAGCTGCTAGGGCCGGTCGGGTTGGTCGGGCTGGGCACGGTCGCAGCAAGGGGGAGCGCTCGCACCCGGGCGCCTCTCACTCGGCCTGACGAGTCACGGAGCAGGCCGTCAACCTCGGTGTAATTCACGGCGACAGCTCCGTGGTCGAGCGCTGCGGTTCGCACGATCGACAGCGTGAGGCGAGCGTCGTCCGCCCAGGCGTCGTAGTACCAAAAGCCGGCGACCAGCCGGTCGGTGCGGAGAGTGGGTAGGTGCGAGAGAGCTTCTGCAGCGCCGACGCGCCGATGGCGCTTGCCTATTCGCCACCCGCCCGTCACGTCGTAGAGCCACAGTGCGACCGAGTAGGCGCGCGCCACGTTCTTCTGGACCACACCATTGCGGCCGAAGAGCGGGATCAGGAAGGGGAGGGGGCTCACGAGGTGAGGCGCGTTCTCGAGGAGCCGCTGGCGCTCGTGGAGCGACTCGTAGACGAGGCGGAAGTCGCGCTGCTGGAGGTATCGGATGCCCCCGTGCACCATCTTGGACGACTTCGACGAGGTGCCAGTGGCGAAGTCCGAGCGCTCGACGAGCGCCGTACGAAGCCCGCGGCTGGCAGCATCGAGGGCGACTCCGGCGCCGGTGATCCCGCCCCCGATCACGAGCACGTCGAATTCGTCGTCGACCAGGCGTTTCATTGCCTCGCCGCGGTTGAAAGTGCCGCGAGCCACGCCGGGCGCAGAGTCAGGGACGGCGGGAGGCACCGGCTCAGCCTGCCATAGTGCACAAAGCCCCTCACTGAGGCTGTGTACCACCGACGAGGTCGATCGGTACTGCCTTCGAGCAGCGATTTCGACACCGATTGTCAATCAACAATCGTTGGTGATATCGTCACCTGACGTGAAGTCCGTGGAGGAGCTGACGGTGTTGTTCCGCGGCAGCGGGCGCAAGGTCACCGCTCAGCGGCAGTGCATCTTCGGGGTGCTCCAGGGCGACGCGAGCCACCCGACGGCGGAGTCGGTGCACGAGGCAGCCCGGGCCGAGATGGAGACGATCTCCCTCAAGACCGTCTACCAGACGCTCCACGAGCTGGCCGCCTTGGGGGAGGTCGCCTCGCTCGACCTCGGGACCGGCACGACCCGGTTCGACCCCAATGTGGAGACCGTGCACCACCACCTGGTATGCCGATCTTGCGGCAAGGTGCGGGACCTGCACGCCGACTTCAGCGGCGTCACGGTCCCCGATGGGTCCGGTCAGGGTTTCGAGGTAGGTCAGGCGGAGGTCGTGTTCCGTGGCGTGTGCAGCGCGTGCCGAGCGGAGCAGAATCCCGAGAGGCGCGCTGGGTGACCGGCCCGGATCGAGAGCCGAGAGAGACGCCGAGAGAGACGCCGAGAGTGACGCCGAGAGTGACAAAGACAAGAGACCGAGAAGAGTCCGAGAAAACACAGACAAGGAAGGAAACATCGTGCCTGCATTGAAGGGAAGCAAGACCGAGGAGAACTTGAAGACCGCCTTCGCCGGCGAGAGCCAGGCCAACCGGAGGTACCTGTACTTCGCGCAGAAGGCGGACGTCGAGGGCTACCCGGACGTAGCCGCCCTGTTCCGCTCGGTGGCCGAGGGGGAGACCGGCCACGCATTCGGGCACTTCGACTTCCTGCGTGAGGTTGGGGACCCGGTGACCGGTGTCCCGGTGGGACGGACCACGGAGAACCTGGTGTCGGCCATCGAGGGCGAGACCTACGAGTACACCGAGATGTACCCCGGCTTCGCACGCACCGCTCGTGACGAGGGCTTCGAGGAGATCGCCGAGTGGCTCGAGACGTTGGCGAGGGCGGAGAAGAGCCACGCCGGGCGGTTCACCCAGGGTCTCCAGTCCGTCTCCTGACCGGACCGGTGCGACCGGCGGGGGCATCGGATCCAAGGGTGCGCGCGGCGAGGGACACCAAGGACCAACAGCGTGACGCCGCCCGCCTCGCCCTCTGAAAGGCTCCTCAGGCCCGAGGACATCGAGGACCTGCGCGCATACGAGCGCGGACGCGAGGCCTTCCGCCGCAAGGTCATCGAGCTCAAGCGCAGGAGGCGGGTGGCCGTGGGTCCGCTCGTGACGCTGTTGTTCGAGAACCGGGAGACGATCCGTTTCCAGGTCCAGGAGATGGTGAGGGCGGAGAAGATGCTCTCCGACGAGCAGGTCCAGGGCGAGCTCGAGGTCTACAACCCTCTGATCCCGGCCCCCGGGGAGCTGTCGGCCACGCTCTTCATAGAGCTCACGAGCGAGGAGGCGCTTCGCGAGTGGCTCGGCAAGCTGGTGGGCATCGAGCGGTCGGTGGAGCTGAGGATCGGCCTCCCCGGGGGCAGCCGAGCCGGAACGGCCGGCGCCGAGATCTTCGCCGAGGTCGTGCGGAGCGTCCCCGAGGCGGCCCACGAGCAGGCGCTCACCAGGGAGGCGGTCACCTCGTCGGTGCACTACGTGAGGTTCGCCCTCACCCCCGGGCAGGTCGAGCGCTTCTCGGCCGAGCCGGTGGCCCTAGCTGTCGCCCTCCCGGCCTACCAGGAGCAGACCCCGCTCTCCGAGGAGACCAAGGCCGAGCTCCTCGCCGACCTGCGACCCTGAGCCGGGGCCGGCGAACGTTACGGTCCGGTAGCCCGATCTTTACAAGCGTCGCACCCTTGGGCCATACTGTTCGTTCCGTTGTAGTCCTGTCGAGGGGACCATTGTCCCTGCTCACAGGGTTAACGGCGGAGACACAGGACTAAGAGAGAGACGACAGACGCACACAGTGCTCAAGGAAGTGACACCGATGACCGCCGTAGTGACCGCCAGCTGGCGCAAGCGAGCCGCCTGCCGGGGCATCGACCCCGAGGTCTTCTATCCGCCGACCGACGAGGACGCGGAAGAAGCCAAGGCGATCTGCTCGATGTGCCCGGTCCGCCAGGCTTGCCTAGAGCACGCCCTGGCCAACCGCGAGCGCGAAGGGGTCTGGGGCGGTCACACAGAGCGGGAGCGTCGTCGGATCGTGCGCCAGAGGCGCAAGTCGGCCTGACTTCCCGGCGCCTCGACGGGAGCCCGGCGCCCGGCGCCCGGAGCCCGGCGCCACGGCGCGCGAGGGCGTCACGACGGGTCGGTGCCCGCGGCGCCTCGTCAGGAGGCGGGAGCCCGCGGGCCCTGCTCGGACCCGCTGACCCAGGCCTCGAACATCTCGGCGTAGCGGCCCTTGCGGGCGACGAGCTGGGTGTGCGAGCCCGTCTCCACGATGCGCCCGTCGTCGACGACCACGATCCGGTCCGCCTTCATGGCCGTCGACAGGCGGTGGGCGATGAGCACCGCGGTGCGCGCCTCGAGGAGCACGTCGAGAGCCGCTTCGATGCGGGTCTCGGACTGCAGGTCGAGATTCGAGGTCGCCTCGTCCAGGACGAGCACGCGGGGATGGGCGAGGAACGCCCTGCCGAGGGCGATCAGCTGTCGCTCGCCCGACGACAGGGATTGGCCGCGCTCGTGGACGACGGTGTCGACGCCCTCGGGCAACCGGTCGACCAACTCGGTGAGACCCACCGCCCGGACCGCCTCGGCGACCTCGTCGTCCGTCGCCGAGGGGCGGGCGAAGGCAAGGTTGTCGCGAATGGTGCCGGCGAAGAGGAACGGCTCTTGGGGCACGACTCCGAGCTGGCGCCGCAGCGACTCGAGGGTCACGTCCTCGATGCGGTGGCCGTCGATCAGGACGTGTCCACCGGTCGGGTCGTAGAAGCGGGTGATGAGCTTCGCTAGGGTCGACTTTCCCGCCCCGGTGGGCCCCACGAAGGCGACCGTCTCGCCCGGCGCGATCCGCATGTCGATGTCGCGCACGACCGGCACGGCGGGGTCGTATCCGAAGGTCACGTCCTCGAAGACGATCTCCCCTTCGATCGGGGGCAGCTCCACGGCGCCGGGAGACTCCGCGACGGTGGGCTCGCTGGCGAACAAGGTGCGCAGCTTGACGATGGAGGCCTGTCCCTGCTGGAACCCGTTGTACTGCTGCACGAGCAGCTGGATCGGGGCGAAGAACCTGTTGAGGTACAAGAAGAAGGCGACGAGAGCGCCGATGCTCAAAGAGTGGTGCACGACCATGTCGCCCCCGATGGCCAGCAGGGCCGCCTGACCCAGCCAGCCGACGAGCTGCGTCCCAGGGCCGTAGACGGCGTTGATCTGGGCGGTGTAGATGTTGGCGTCGCGGTAGGCGCCGACGACGTTGCGGTGGTGCACGATGTTGTGGCGTTGGCGGTTGTGCGAGGTCACGACTCGCACCCCGTGCAGGCTCTCCGAGAGGTCGGACATCACGTCGGCGATCCCGTCGCGCACGCGGTCGTACCCCCGCTCCGATGCCACCCGGAACCACAGCGACATCACTAAGAGCACCGGGACGACCAACAGCACAGTGATGATGGCCAACGTGACGTTGGTGGTGAAGAGGATGACCGTGATGACCACCATCGTCAGGCCCTGTGTGGCGAACTGGGCCAGGCCGTCCTGCAGGAGCTGCTGGAGGTTCTCGATGTCGCTGGTCATGCGCGTCATGACGACCCCCGCCTTCTCGGCGGTGAAGAAGTCCAAGGACAAGCGCTGAAGGTGCGAGAAGACCTTGACCCGCAGGTCGTTCATGACACCGGCCGCCAACCGACCGGTGACCCTCACGAGAGTCCTCTGCGTCAGCGCTGTGAAAGCCACGAACCCGAGGTAGACCGCTGCGATGACGAGCACGACGCTCAGGTGGCGATGGCCGGGCAACATGCCCTTGTCGATGGCCAGCTCGGTGAGCTTGGGACCCGCCTGTAGCGCCACGCTCGTCACGACCACGAGCACACCGGACAGCACCAACAAGTGCGGGTACTCGAGGAGCAGGGCCCACAACGTGAGACGCCTGCGGTCCTTTGCGCTCTCCTGCTGGGAGAAGACCGCCGACGGCTCGCCGTGGTCCGGCTCCTCGGCCAGCAGGGCGTCCACCCCGCCCTGAAGCTCAGAGGGGATCCCCCCGAAGGGGAGGCCCGGAGCCGCCGGCGCGCCTGGGCGTCCGCCGCCCCCGAACGCCGGGCCCCATCCGCCGCCGAAGCCCATCAGGCGCCCTCGCTCCCCGGCTCGTCGCCGTCGGCCTCCGACCTCGCCTGCCAGACCTGCGCCTCCTGCTCGACCTGGGCCAGGACCTCGCCGTAATGCGGGGTGGTCTCGAGCAGCTCGGCGTGGGTGCCGTCGGCCACGATGCGTCCCCCCTCGAGGAGCACGACACGATCCGCGAGTGAGATCGTCGACAGGCGGTGCGCCACGACGAGGGTCGTGCGTCCTTCCATGAGCACGCGAAGGGCGTCGTGGATCTGCTGCTCCACCTGTACGTCGATGGCGCTCGTGGCGTCGTCGAGCACGAGGATGGGTGGGTTCTCGAGAAGGGTGCGGGCAATGCTGATGCGCTGGCGCTGGCCCCCCGAGAGCGTGTAGCCGCGCTCGCCGACGACGGTGTCGTAGCCCTCGGGCAGCTCGCGGATGAACGCGTCGGCCCCCGCCGCACGCGCAGCCGCCACCACGTCGGCCAGGTCGGCTTCGGGGCGCCCGTACGCGATGTTGTCCCTGATGGAGACCGAGAACAAGAAGGCCTCGTCGAGGACGACCCCCACATTCGCACGCAGGCTCTCGAGCGTCAGGTCCCGCACGTCGTGGCCGTCTACCAGCAACCTGCCCTCCGTCACGTCGTAGAAGCGCGGGAGCAGGCGCGCCACCGACGACTTGCCAGAGCCGGTCCGTCCCACCAGCGCCACGGTCTCGCCCGGGCGCAGGTGAAGGTCGAAGTCCGACAGGACCATCGGCAGGTCGTCGCGGTAGGCGAACCCCACCTTCTCGAAGCGGACGTCGCCGCGGCAGTCGACGAGCGCTACGGCACCGGGGCGGTCGACCACGTTGGGCTTCTCGTCGAGGATCTCGTAGATGCGCTCGGCCGACGCCGCGGCACGCTGGCCCATCATGATGATCATTCCGAGCATCATGAACGGCGCCTGGAGCATGAGGAGATAGGCGTTGAAGGCCAGGATGGCGCCGATGCCGAGGTGCCCCTGGATCACCATGTAGCCGCCGAAGCCGAGCACGAGGGCGAGGCCCACCTGTGGGAGGTTCTGCACGGCCGGCGTCCAGCGGGCACGTAGGTCGGCGTCCTTGACGTACGCCCACTGCACCTTGTCGGCCGACTTGGCGAGCGTCCGTAGCTGCTCACCCTCGGCAGCGAACGACTTCACCACGCGGACGCCGTTGACGTTCTCGTCGACGATGGTGGCGACATCGGCGAGCCGGGCCTGGATGAGCCATGACACCGGGAACATCGACTTGCGCATGAGGTGGCCCACGAAGAACACGAAGGGCATGGTCGCCATGGCCACGAAGGCGAGCGCCACGCTGATCGAGAGCATGAAGCCGAATGCGACTACCGCAATGCTGCACTGCACCAGGATCATCGGCGCGAAGGTCATGTACATCTGCACCGAGCGGATGTCGGAGTTGGCGCGCGAGATCAGCTGACCTGACTGGACCTCGTCGTAGAACGAGAAGGACATCCGTGACAGGTGCTCGTAGATGATGTTGCGGAGGTCGTACTCGATCTCGTACGCGGTCTGGAACAGAAAGAGGCGAGAGACATACCCGGCGACTCCTCCGGCGAGACCGAGACCGAGGACCCACCATGCGTAGAAGTGAAGAGCCACGCTGTGCCGCACGATCGAGTTGTCGATGGCGTGGTTCAGCACATTGGGGATCTGTACCTGGAGCACCAGGCCCACGAACGACAGAATCAGCGACGTCAGGAAGATCCCTCGGTGCGCGCCCAGGATGGGCATGGCGCGCCGCAACCAGGTCTTGGTGGTGTCGGGGTCGATCGTGGCGCGCGGAGCGTCGTAGCGGGCCACCTCGGGCTCGGCGAGGGCCGATGGCGGCGTCTGCGTTGCAGGCGCGACCTGGGCCGCGATCTGCGTAGCGGGCGGTCCGGCTCTGCCCTCGACCGTGTCCGCGTCGGTCACGGCGCCACGGTTCGTGCTCCCCCAGGTCATCAGGGCGACATTACCGGTGGGTGCGCCCGGGACATGCCCGCCCGCGCCCCAGAGGCGTGCGTGCGCGGCGCGAAGCGCGCGGGGCGCGGGGCCCAGAGATGTCCGTGCGCGGCTTAGAGGCGCGCGGGCGCGGCCTAGAGGCGTGCGCGGCCCCAGAGGCGAGCGGGCGCGGCCCCTAGGCATGCGCGGCGCAGAGGCGAGCGGGCTCGCCGCAGAGGCGTGCGCGAGACCTCCAGTAGCCTCGGGACGATGGATTTCGACCTCTCGCCCGAGTTGACCGAGCTGCAGTCGACGGTGCGCAAGATCGCCCAGGAGAAGGTGAAACCCCGTGCGCGCGAGATCGACAAGACCGGCGAGTACCCGAAGGACCTGTTCGAGGTCTTCAGGGACGCTGGGCTGCTCGGGCTGTGCATAGAAGAGGAGTACGGGGGCTCGGGCGCCGGCATCAGCGGGCTGGCGATCGCAATTGAAGAGGTGGCCAAGTACTCCAACACCGCCTCGCTCATGCTGCTTCTCACGCGGCTGCCCACCGGGCCGGTGATGATCGCCGGGTCCGAGGACCAAAAGCGCCGCTACCTGCCGCAGATAGCCGACGGCACAGGGCGCGCCGCCTTCGGGCTCTCCGAGCCCCAAGCGGGGAGCGACGTGATGGGCATGCGCACGAGGGCGGTCGTGGACCCCGACGTCGCGGGCGGCTGGGTGCTGAGCGGCACCAAGTGCTGGATGTCGGGCGTCGCGGAGGCGGACTGGTACACCGTCTTCGCCAAGACCGCGGAGGTGTCGAGCAGGGCACACGACTCGGTGTCTGCGCTCATAGTCGAACGCACCTGGCCGGGGGTGAAGGTCGGGCGCACGGACCACAAGATGGGAGTGCGCGGGATCGACACCGGGGAGCTCGTGCTCGACGAGGTTCACGTGCCGCCGGAGAACGTCATCGGCGAGGTCGGCGGGTTCGCGCTCGCGATGCTCGGTCTCAACTCGATGAGGCCGGTCGTAGCGGCGCGCGGCATTGGGCTCGCAGAGGGAGCGCTCATGTACGCGACCGAGTACGTGGCACAACGCCAAGCCTTCGGTCGCAACGTCGCCGATTTCCAGGGCATCCAGTGGGAGATAGCCAAGTGCGCCATCGACATCGAGGCGGCGCGCCTTCTGACCTACCGCGCAGCGTGGCTGGCGGACCAGGGATGCTTCACCAAGCAGTGGGTGCCGTACCTGTCGATGGCGAAGTACCACGCCACCGAGCTGGCGGTGCGGGCCTCCGGGCTCTGCGTGCAGCTGCTCGGGGCGGCGGGGTACATGGAGGACCACCCCGCGGAGCAGTGGTACCGCGACGCCAAGCAGCTCACCATCGTGGAGGGCACGAGCCAGGTGCAGCTCGGGCTCATAGCCCGCGGCGTGCTCGACCACGACTTGTGGTGGGACTGAGATCGATAGGGGCCTCGTCGGTGCACGCCCATTCGGTGAGGGTCAAGGGGGTGTCGCTTCGATGACGCCCGGCGCGGACCAGAACGCGGACGCGGCCGAGGATGAGAAATTCGCGGCCATCGGTGGGTGGCCCGGAGTGCTCGGCCGCCTCATGTCGGGACGCGACCTCACCGGTGAGGAGGCCGGGTGCGTGCTCGGAACGGTGCTCTCGGGCACTGCCACCGACGCGCAGATTGCCGCCCTCGTGACGGGGCTTCGAATCAAGGGCGAGACAGTCGAGGAGATGGCAGGGCTGGTCCGGGCCATGCTCGCGCACGCAGAACCGCTCGACGTTCCGGGCGACCTAGTCGACACGTGCGGCACCGGCGGGGACCGCAGCGGCTCGGTGAACGTCTCGACCATGGCTGCCTTCGTCGTGGCCGGCGCAGGGGCGCGGGTGTGCAAGCACGGGGGACGGGCGGCGTCGTCGGCCTCGGGGTCGGCCGACGTGCTCGAGGCGCTGGGTGTGGTGATCGACCTCGGACCGCGCGGCGTGGCGCGCTGCATCGAGGAGGTGGGGATGGGGTTCTGCTTCGCGCCCCGCTACCACCCGGCGATGCGATTCGCCATACCGGTGCGGCGCGAGCTCGGGGTGGCGACAGTGTTCAACTTCCTCGGTCCGCTGGCGAATCCAGCCAGGCCACGCCACCAGGTGGTGGGCGTGAGCGACCCGGCGATGGCGGACAAGATGCTCGGGGTGCTCGTCGCCAATGGCGCGCGTAGGGCGATGGTCGTCCACGGCGCCGACGGGCTCGACGAGCTCTCCACCACGGCGCCGAGCTCGGTACTACAGGTGGACCTAGCCGATCAGGCCGATCAGGCCGATCAGGCCGACGAGGCCGACCGCCCGAACGGAGCTCGGCACGAGGAAGGGGCGCGCCAACCCGACGGCACGACCCTGCACGACGAGGTGCGCCGCTACACCGTCGACGCAGCCGACCTGGGGATCGCGAGCGCCACCCTCGATGACCTGCGCGGCGGGGACGCAGCGTCGAACGCGGAGGTGGTCAAGCGAGTGCTCGGCGGCGAGGTGGGACCGCACCGCGACGTGGTGGTGCTGAACGCCGCCGCAGGGCTCGTGGTCGCGGGCCTCGCCAAGGAGCTGGCGGACGGGGTGGGGATGGCCGGCGCCGTGCTCGACGACGGGCGAGCCCAGGGCGTGCTCGAAGGGCTGGTGCGCGTGTCGCAGGAGGCCGCCCGTGCCGACGTCGAGCCCTCCTAGTGCAGGGCCGAGACCTCCTAGTCCGGGGGCCGAGCGCGTGGGCTCGGATGCGGCCCGGCCGCACGGCACGCCCTCCGACGGGGCCCCTTGTCGGCGGCGGCCTGGAGCCTGGCCAGGCGCCGGCGTCCCGGGGCGGGGAGTTTCGTGGGGGTTGTCGAGCCGTTGTCCGGTTAGGATTGCGGTGCTCTTGCGGGCCGTGATCGAGCCCGCCAGGTTGGGGGGCCTTCTTTGACCGGAGCACTCGGAATGGGGTCGTGGGCAGGAGCCTCGCGCATGTCGAGAAACGAGCTGAGAGGGCTCAGTTGACGGACGGAGCGCGCAGGTCGCGGTCGTGGACATCGATCGTGGTCGGCGTGCTCGTCGCCGCGGCGAGCGTCGGCGCCTTCTACGCGATCAAGGACACGGTCCACGACCAGAACATCGCGCTTCTCGACACCCAGGCCGGACAGGTCACCCAGCTGGTGCAGGTCGCAATTTCGCAGGTGGGCCAGTCGCTGCCGGCCATCGACGCGGTGGCCCAGGCGACGGGCTCCTCGCCATCGGCTTTCGAGGCGCAGGCCGCGCCCCTCACCAAGATGCCGGGCCAGTCCGTGGCGGTGGTGCGCGCGGGCAGGGTTGTACTCGCCAGGGGCAAGGGGCTCAGCGTCGGCGAGGTCCTGCCGGCGCCGCTCGCAGCCGCCGTACAGAACAGCACTTCCCAGCTCTTCTCCACCGACGTGCTGCACATCGGGAGCCAGCAGGTCATCGCCTTCGTGGTAGGAGGGGGGCCCACCGGTACTGCGGTGATCGACTTGAGTGTCGTTCACCCGGCCGTGACGGCGCCCACCGCTTCTGGGCCCTATACGCACATCAACCTGGCTCTCTACGCGACGCCCACGGCGCGCCCCGACCAGTTGATAGTCACCACCGCCCGCCCGTTGCCCCTGGCCGCGCCCGTGGTCGATACCTTCCTGCCGATCGGCACGAGCAAGTGGCTGGTCGTGACCTCAGCCAAGACACCCCTGGCCGGCACGTGGCCGAATGCGTTCCCATGGATCCTGCTCGTGGTCGGCCTGGTGCTGGCGCTGTTGCTGGGCGCGCTGTTCGAGATCATCGGGCGGCGCGAGCGATACGCCATCCGTCTCGTCGAAGAGCGCACCAGCGAGCTAGAAGCTAGCCAGCGCGAGCTGGTACGAAGCGAGCGCTTGTCCGCCGTCGGCGAAATGGCGACCATGATCGGCCACGAGCTGAGGAATCCTCTCGGGGCGAGCATCAACGGCCTGTTCCTGGCGCGCAGCAGGCTCGCCGGCCACGATGACCCCGAGCTCGAGCGGCACCTCGACCTCGTGGAACGCGAGACGAATCGCGCAGCGGAGCTGTGCGAGGACCTGACCGCGTTCATGCGTGAGCGCGCTCCGCAAATCGCAGACCTCGACTTGCGCGACGTCGTGGAGGAGGTTCTCGAGGTCTCTCCGCCGCCCACTGGGGTGGACGTGTCGATCCCGGATGCCGGAGTGGAGGTGGAGGCGGACAGGATGCAGCTGGTCCAGATCCTCACCAACCTCGTGACGAACTCCTACCAGGCCATGCCGAGTGGCGGCTCGTTGCGGATCGCCGGATCGAGGCACGAGGACTTCGCGGAGATAGTGGTCGAAGACTCCGGGGTGGGCATCGACGCCGGCAGCGAGGAGAAGGCCTTCGAACCGTTCTTCAGCACCAAGCCGGTCGGCACCGGCTTGGGGCTCGCGATCGTGAAGCGCCTCGCAGAGACCCACAACGGCACCGCGACGATCCACAACGCGCCAGCGGGAGGCGCTCAGGTGACCGTCCGTCTTCCGCTCACGTCCACGGGCGCGCGCTCGTGATCGACGGAGCGACAGTGCTGGTGGCCGACGACAACGACGGGATCCGCTCGACCACCGCGATGATCCTGAAGAGCGTCGGCTGCGACGTCGTTGAAGCGGTCGACGGAAACGCAGCCCTGGAGGAGCTCCGGTCGCGGCAGGTCGACGTGGCGGTGCTCGACGTCCGCATGCCTGGACGCGACGGCATCTCTGTGGTCGAGGACCTCTATCCGCACCCTCCGCCGCCTGGTGTGGTGATGGCCTCGGCGTACGAGATCGACCGCGACGTCCGGACCCGACTGGGCGGACGGGTGCTCAGGTACATGCGCAAGCCCGTGCCCCCCAACGAGCTGATCGAGGCGGTCGGCGAGGCGGCAGAGATCGCGAGAGCTGCGCAGGTTTAACAAGCTCTCGGATCGAGCTGCCGGATCAAGGAGGGCCGAGGTCCCACATCGCCTCCAGGTCGTGGCGGCTGAACGCCTGGAACGCGACGAGAGTGGTGGTCGACTCGATCCCCGGCATTGCGGCGATCCTCTTCGTGACGACTTCCACGAGGTCTTCGTGGTGCCGAACCCTCACGATGGCCACGAGGTCGCATACGCCGCCTGCCACCGAGAAGACCTCTGTGATGCCGTCGGTGTCGGCGAGGGACTGGGCGAGTGTGGCGATGGCCGCCGGCTCGGCGTCAACGAGGACGAAGGCGTGGAGCATCTCGAGAGCCTAGGGCCCGAGCACCTCCAGAGCCCAGGGCCCGGGCGCGCTCGCTCGGGCTCGATCGGGCTCGATCGGGTCATGGAAGGACCGGCCGTCTGTGGCTCGGCGATAGCGTCGTGCTCGGTGTCATTCACGCGCTACCGCTGCAAGGCATGCGGCAACCTGACGCGCTTCGACGTCGTGACGGACCGGCGTACCCGGGCATTCCACCACTACAGCGTGGGCGGCGAGCTCTCGATCGACGAGGAGGAGGTGCTCTCCGAACAAGTCACCGAGGTGAGCTGCCGGTGGTGCGGCCACGGGCGGGAGGTCGAGGCGATAGTCGATCCGTGAGCAACGGTGGACCAGTGAGCGTTACAGCCCCCTGCGAAGATGAGATCGATGCAGCCATCCGATGAAGCGCTGACGAGGCACGACGATCCCCAGCACCCCCCGGGGGCGGGTCCTACCAGGGAGGCAGGCCGATGACCGGAGAGCGGACCATCTCCATCAGCTGCTACGACTGCGAGCTTCAGGGCACCGAGGCCTGCGAGGACTGCCTCGTGAGCTTCGTGCTCGGGCGGGACCCCGACGACGCGGTGGTGGTCGACGTCGACGAGGCTCGGGCGTTGCGCCTCCTGTCGGGCGCCGGGCTCGTACCGCAGCTGCGCCACTCGCGGGCCGGCCCAACGTGGGCCGCCTGTTGAGGTGAGCCACCTGCTGGTCACCAACGATTTTCCGCCCAAGGTCGGCGGCATCCAGGCCTACCTCTGGGAGCTCTGGCGCAGGCTCGAGCTGACCTCCTTCACCGTGCTCACCGCTTCATCGCATCCTGGGGCCTCGGCGTTCGACGTGGATCAGGGGGCCGCCGGGCTCAGCATCGAGCGAGTCCCGTCCCGGATGCTGCTTCCGCTTCCGAGTACCGCAGATCGCATCCGGCGGCTGGCCGAATCGACCGGCGCAACGCTGGTGGTCCTCGACCCCGCACTGCCGCTCGGTCTCGTGGGCCGATCGCTCGACCTGCCCTATGCCGTGGTGCTCCACGGCGCCGAGGTGACCGTGCCGGGCCGGCTCCCTCTCTCGCGACCCGCGCTCGCGTCGGTCCTCGTGCGCGCCCGGCTGTTGATCTGCGCGGGGAGCTACCCGGCGTCGGAGGCGCGGCGCGCGACACGCCGCCAGCTGGAGCAGATCGTGGAGATCCCCCCGGGAGTGGACACCGATCGCTTCCGGCCCCTCGACGACGCCCAGCGCTCCAAGGCGCGTGCCGCGTTCGGGTTCCCGGACGACGCACCGCTGATCGTGAGCGTGAGCCGACTCGTGCCGAGGAAGGGAATGGACGTGCTGGTGGAGGCGGCCGCCGGGTTGAGGGGCTCGTTCCCCGGGCTCACCGTGGCCATCGCCGGCGTCGGCCGCGATCGCCCGAGGCTCGAGCGCCTGGCCAAGGCCTCGGGCTCGCTGGTTCGGTTCCTCGGGCGCGTCTCCGACGAGATGCTCCCGGCGCTGCTCGGATGCGCCGACGTGTTCGTGATGGCGTGCCGTAATCGGTGGGGCGGGTTGGAGCAGGAGGGCTTCGGCATCGTCTTCGTCGAGGCCGCTGCCTGCGGTGTCCCTCAGGTGGCCGGGCGCAGTGGCGGGGCGGAGGAGGCCGTGGCCCACGGCACCACCGGGCTGGTGCTCGACGACCCGGCCGATCCCTCGGAGCTTGCCGCGGCGCTGAGGCGGCTGCTCACCGACGAAGCCCTTCGCCAACGCATGGGGGAGGCATCGCGCCGGCGTGCGCAGGAGCTCTTCGGGTACGACCTCCTGGCCCGTAGGCTGGCCGCCGCTCTCGCCGACGTGGGAGGCTGAGCAGGCCGGGAAGAGGAGCTTGAGTGGCGCAAGTGGACGACCAACGAAGCGCAGGGCGGCTCGGCCAGATGGCGACCGAGCACAGGGTTGTCGCTGCGTCCCCGGAGCAGTGCTTCGCGATCGTGAGCGACATCGAGCGCTACCCCGAGTGGGCCGCGGACATCAAGGCCGTGACCGTCGCCCGTCGGGACGGCGAGGGGAGGCCCGCGGAGGTCACGTTCCGGGTCGGCGCGTTCGGGCGCAGCTCGAGCAACACCCTGGTCTACGACTACTCCGACGCTCCGCGCACGCTCGCGTGGAAACAGATCACCGGAGATCTCACGTCGAGGTTCGACGGTGCATACCGGTTCGAGCAGGCGCCCGACGGTGGCACGGAGGTGACGTACACGCTCGAGGTGGAGCTGCGGGTGCCGTTACCCGGGTTCATAAAGAGGCGCGCCCAGAGCCGGATAATGCACACCGCCCTCGAGGAGCTCAAGGCTCGGGTCGAGTCCTCGCTCACGACGTGACTTTCGCAGGTCACGTGGGCGTCGGGGGGCGAGCCCGGTGACCGACGTACCGGCCGAGGCGCTCTCTCTCGGCGTCGACGTGGGCGGTACGAAGGTGCTGGGCGTCGCTCTTGACGCCGAGGGCTCCGTACTGGCCGATGCTCGGGCGCCGACCGCGGGCGTCCGCCCGGGTCAGGATCTGGAGAGCGCACGCGAGCAGTTGCTGGACACGATCGCGCGGGTGGTGGCCGAGCTGTCTGGGGCGTCGACGGTGGGCTGGAAGGGCCAGGGGGAGGGGCAGGGGCAGGGGGAGGTGCAGGGGGAGGTGCAGGGGACGCTCCCGGTCGGGGTCGGTGTCCCCGGGCTCGTCGACGACAAGGGAGTGCTGCGCTTCGCCCCCAACCTTCCGATCGCGAGCGGGATGGACATGGCCCAGCTCCTCTGCGGTCGCCTCGCCGGCGCGCGGGTGGTGGTGGACAACGACGCGACGTGCGCCACGATCGGTGAGTGGGTGTACGGGGCGGCGGCGGGCGCCGCCGACGCGGTGATGGTCACCCTCGGAACCGGCATCGGCGGGGGCATCGTCGCGGACGGCCGCGTCCTGCGCGGCGCCAACGGGTTCGCCGGGGAGATCGGCCACATGGTGGTCGACCCGGGCGGTCCTGTCTGCCCTTGCGGGCGGCGCGGGTGCTGGGAGCGTTACGCCTCGGGCAGCGGCCTCGGTCGCCTCGCGCGAGAGGCGGCTCAGGCAGGGCACCTCTCTGCGGTGGTGCACCTCGCCGGCGGCGATCCGGAGCTCGTCCGCGGTGAGCACGTCACCCAGGCCGCGCTCGCCGGAGACGAGGACGCTCGCGCGGTGCTGGAGGAGCTCGGCTGGTGGCTGGCGCTGGGTCTGGCCAACCTCGCCAACGTCCTCGACACGGGCACGTTCGTGGTGGGCGGCGGGCTGGTCGGCGCGGTCGAGCTCGTCATCGACCGTGTCCGTCGAGCCTTCGACGAGATGATGGAGGAGCGCCACGAACGGCCCGAGGTAAAGATCCTGCTCGCCACGCTCGGCGAGAGGTCGGGTGCCATCGGGGCGGCGGTCGTGGCGCGTGGGGAGGACCGGCACCAAGCAGATACCGTGGGCTGAGTGGGGGCGCGTTGCTCGAAAGCTCGGCGCGATCATTCGACCAGGAACATCCGGCGCCAGTCAGGTACAACGTGAGCGGGTCGAGATGCGCGTCGGGGTGACCCTGCCGACCTTCCGCGACGACACCGCCGCGCTCGACGCCGCCCGGCGGGCGGAAGACCTCGGCATCGACGGCGTGTTCGTCTTCGACCACATCTGGCCCATGGGCCGGCCGGACCGTCCGGCGCTCTCCGCATTCCCGGTCCTCGGTGCGGTGGCGGCGGTCACAGAGCGGGTGCGCATCGGGCCGCTGGTCGCGCGCGTCGGGCTCGTGCACGAAGAGCTGCTCGTCGGCGAGCTGCTCTCGCTCCGAACGATCGCACCCGACCGCCTGATCGCGGGCCTCGGGACCGGCGACCACAAGAGCGCGGCGGAGAACCTCGCGTTCGGCATCCCGCCCGGCACGGCCGACGAGAGGCGCCTGGAGCTCGCCAGGACAGCGCGCAGGCTTCTCGAGCTCCGAGTGCCTGTGTGGGTGGGTGGCGGATCGGCCGCCACCGCGGAGCTCGCGGTCAAGCTCGGACCAGGGGCCGCGCTGAACCTCTGGGAGGCCGAGCCGTCGGCCTTGGCCGCGATGGCCGGGCGCTGCGAGGTGACGTGGGGGGGCCCGATCGAAGGCGACGTCGCGACGATCGCGCGTCGGCTCGGCGAGTTGGCGCGCGCCGGGGCGACGTGGGCCGTATGCGCCTGGCCGTCCTCGCTCGAAGAGCTGCGTGAGGCGGCGCGGATCAGCCGCGACCTTGGTGCCGAGTAACCTCTACCAATGGAATTCCGCCGGATCAACGGACTGCCGCCTTACGTCTTCGCGCACATCGACGCGCTGAAGCTCGCAGCCCGCCGAGCCGGCCAGGACGTGATCGACCTGGGTTTCGGCAACCCGGACATTCCCTCTCCCCAGGTGGCAGTGGAGAAGTTGGCCGAGGCTGCACGCAACCCCCGCAACCACCGCTACTCGGCCAGCCGGGGCATCCCGAAGCTGCGCCAGGCCATCGCGTCTTTGTACCTTCGACGCTTCGAAGTGGAGCTCGATCCCGACACCGAGGTGGTGACGACGATCGGGGCGAAGGAAGGCCTCTCGCACCTGATGCTCGTGCTCCTCGGGCCCGGTGACAGCGCGCTCGTGCCTTCGCCCTCGTACCCGATCCACATCTACGCTCCGCTCTTCGCCGGTGCCGAGGTGCGCCAGGTGCGACTCGAGGCGCCGGGGACCGACGACGGGACCTCCGCCCCCGAGGCGTTCTTCGGCAACCTGATCGAGTCGTGGGAGTCGGCTTGGCCCAAGCCACGGGTGATCGTGCTGTCGTTCCCGCACAACCCCACCACCTCGTGCGTCGACCTGGCGTGGATGAGCCGCATCGTCGACTTCGCCCGCGAGCACGAGATCGTCCTGGTGCACGACTTCGCCTACGCCGACATCTCCTTCGACGGTTACCGCCCACCCTCGATCCTCCAGGTGCCGGGGGCCAAGGACGTCGCGGTCGAGCTGTACTCGATGACGAAGTCGTTCTCAATGGCGGGGTGGAGAATCGCCTTCATGGTCGGCAACGCCGAGGTGGTGGGTGCGCTAACGAAGCTCAAGAGCTATTTGGACTACGGGAGCTTCCAGCCGATCCAGATCGCGGCCATCGTCGCCATGAACGAAGCCCCGGACTACCCGAAGCTGGTCAACGAGACCTACCAGGCGCGCCGTGATGCTCTCTGTGACGGCTTGAACCGGATCGGCTGGCATTTGGCAAAGCCGAAGGGGACCATGTTCGTATGGGCGCCAGTGCCTGAGCCGTACCGCGAGATGGGGTCGCTCGAGTTCTCGTCGTACCTGGTCTCGGAGGCCGACGTCGCCACCTCCCCCGGAGTGGGCTTTGGACCAGGAGGCGACAGCTACGTGCGGTTCGCGCTCATCGAGAACGAGCAGCGCATCGGGCAGGCGGTGCGCAACCTGCGGCGCACGTTGACGAAGCTCCAGTAGGGGCTTCGCGCGCCGGCTCAGCCAGCTGCGCGGCCCAGTCGGCGTTCGGCGGTGGCGGGGGACAGGATGCCCTCGAGGCAGAACGAGACGGTCGCCGCAGACGCCTCGGCGGCGCTGCGACCCTGCTCGAGCACGAGGGCTCTGGCGAGGCGGTCCGTGACACCCAGGATCGCATGCGCCAGCACGAGCGGGTCCTCGCGCCGGATAAGCCCGGCGGCGATCCCGGCCTTCACGTGCGGAAGCGCGTCGGCCACCGCCTGCTCCTCTCCCATGCGGATCAACGGGGCGAAGCGTTCCTCGGTGCGGGCGAATTCCATGAGGACGAAGAGGTGCCGGTTGGAATCGAGCCACTGCACGGTCGCGGCGATCCCGGCCTCGATGCGCCTGACAGGGTCGGGTTCGTCGGCGATCGCCTGGCGCTGAGCCCGCCGTAGGTCTCGCTGCGCATCGACCAAGATCTGGCGGAACAGCTCCTCTTTGGACTCGAAGTACCAGTAGAAGACCCCCTTGCCGACGCCGAGACCGTCGACGATGTCGGAGATCGAGGTGGGGTGGAACCCGTTCGAGGCGAACTGCCTCGCGGCGAAGTCGACGAGCTGCCGCTGGCGTCGCTCCCCGCGTGCGGTAAGGCGCTTTGACACCGCTTCGACGCTACAGGCCTTGGTCGCTCGAAGACCAGGATCGTCGTTTCCTGCTGGTCACGCGGGTCGGGAGCTCGAAGTGCGCGCTACCGTGTTCGAAGTGGCGTACTGGGTGCTGAAAGTGCTGCTCACCCCCATCTTCTTGCTCCTGTGGAGGGTGAAGGTGGAAGGGCGAGAGCACGTGCCGGCGCGTGGCCCGGTGATCCTCGCCCCCAACCACGTCACCTTTCTCGACTCTCTGTTCCTTCCTCTGGTCGTCCGCAGGAGGGTCACATTCGTGGCGAAGGCCGAGTACTTCGACTCCTGGAAGACGGCTTGGTTCTTCCGGGCCGTGGGGCAGATACCGATGCGCCGTGAGGGCGGCAGCGCGTCGGAGCGGGCCCTGGCCGCCGCTCGCGACGTGCTTCGCGCCGGAGGCGTGCTCGGCATCTACCCCGAAGGCACGCGCTCCCCAGACGGGCGCCTCTACCGCGGCCACACGGGAGTCGCCAGGCTCGCCTTCGATTGTGGGGTGCCTGTAGTGCCAGTCGGCATGTGCGGCACGGCCGAGGTGCAGCGTCCCGGGTCGAACAGGCCACGACCCTTCAAGCAGATCGTGGTCCACTTCGGCGAGCCCCTGCGGCTAGCGCGCTTCGACCACGGCGCGGCGTCGGACCCTCTCGCTCTTCGGGCCCTCACCGACGAGCTGATGTTCGAGATCAGGGCGTTGTCGGGACAGCAATACGTCGACCACTACGCCAAGAAGCACGGCGTGGTGGGCGGGGCGGAGCCCGCAGCGCTTCCGGAGGCGACGCCCGGCAACGGCGAAGCGTCCAGGGGCATCGCCCTCGCGCACTCGGTCCCCGGAGGGAACGAGCTCAGTCGTACCTGACGTACTCGAATCACCGGCCCGCAGTCGTGGTCCCGTGTGCTCGAGACCCTTGGCCCAAGACCCGAGGGCTATGGCAATGCCCAGCCCAGGGAACGCTCCACGGCCCGGCGCCACCCGGCGTGCGCGGAGTCGGCTGAGACGGCACTGGCTCTGGGCTCGTATTCGACGTCCGCGTGCCAGAGCCCGGCGAGATCGTCGAGGTTGCCCCACACGCCTTCTGCCAGCCCGGCCATCGTGGCCGCCCCGAGGGCGGTGGTCTCGGTCGTGGTCGGGCGCGTGACCGGCACCCGGATCTGGTCGGCTTGGAGCTGCAGCAGCAGGTCCATCACCGACGCCCCGCCGTCGACGCGCAGGGCTGCGATCTGCGCTCCGGTTTCTCGCATGGTGTCGACGACGTCACGCACCTGATGGGCGATGGACTCCACCACGGCGCGTGTCAGGTGCGCCTTGCCCGACCCGCGGGTCAGGCCGGTGATGGCCGCTCGGGCATAGGGATCCCACCAGGGGCTGCCGAGCCCGGTGAAGGCAGGGACGAAGTAGACACCCTCCGTGTCAGGCGTGAGACCTGCGATCGGACCGGTCTCGGATGCGTCGGCGATGAGCCCCAGGCCGTCGCGCAACCACTGGATGGCGGATCCGGTGGAGAACACCGCTCCTTCTAGCGCGTACACCACCGAGGGTGAGGGCGCCGCATGCTCGGCCAGATCCCACGCGACGGTGGTGAGCAAGCCTTCTGCCGGTTCGCCGAGGACACTTCCGATGTTCGACAGGACGAACGTGCCGGTGCCGTACGTGGCTTTGGCCATGCCGCGCTCGAAGCACGCCTGACCGAACAGTGCCGCCTGCTGGTCGCCGGCGATGCCGCTTACCGGCACACCCTCGAGGGCGTCCACCGTCGCCAGGTCGCCTCCGACCACGCCGAAGCGCCCGCACGAGGGTCGCAGCTCGGGAAGAGCGGACATCGGCACGCCGAACAGCTCGCACAGCTCCTCCGACCACGACAATGTGCCGATGTCGAGCAGCAGGGTGCGCGAGGCGTTCGACGGCTCGGTGGCGAGGACCCCGCCGGCCGTGCCACCGGTCAGGTTCCACACCACCCACGCGTCGACGGTGCCGAGCACGAGGTCCGGGTTCGTCGCCACACCGCCTTCGTCGATGAGCCAGTGCATCTTCGTGGCGGAGAAGTAGGGGTCGAGGACGAGGCCCGTCCTCTGGCGAACGAAAGGCAGGTGCCCGAGCTCGCGAAGCTCGTCGCAGCGTTCTGCGGTTCGGCGGTCCTGCCACACGATCGCCCGGTGAAGCGGAGTCCCGGTCCTTCGGTCCCACGCGACCACGGTCTCGCGCTGGTTGGTGACTCCGATCGCCGCTACCGGGCGGCCTTCCGCATGCTGGCGGAGTGCGACCTCGGTGATGGTCGCGGCGACCGAGTCCCATATCTCAGCGGGGTCGTGCTCGACCCACGCCGGCCGTGGAAAGTACTGAGTGAGCTCCCGGTAGGAGACGTCGACCACTGCTCCCGAGAGGTCGATGGCGAGGGCCCGGATCCCCGTCGTGCCCGCGTCCACGGCGATCACGCAAGGCACCGGGGGGACGATATCCGCGCCCCCGCGCAAGGCCCCCGCAAGTGCGAACGATCACGAGCGCGAACCTTCGCGAATGGCCGCCGACCAGGGCGGATGGACCGGACCTCTCGTTGACACACTCGTAATTACAGTGCTGTAATAGCTACCTCATCTCGTGGTATCGGGGGGAGAGACCACAACATCTTGTGGTTTGGGGGAGCACCTCGGGGAGCCGGGGTCTTAGGCTCGAAGCTGAAGGAAAGGGTGGGACGGTAATGGCGATCGCACCGCAGCGCAGTGGCATCGGCATCGGGCGGCACTTCACCACTGAGGGGGTCCACCCCTACGACGAGGTCGTCTGGGACAGGCGCGACGCCCGCATCAGCGACTACCGCACCGGCAAGGTGGCCTTCGAGCAGCTCGGGGTCGAGGTGCCAGCGGGCTGGAGCGTTAACGCCACGAACATCCTCGCCCAGAAGTACTTCCGGGGTACCCCCGGCACCCCCGAGCGCGAGTCCTCGCTCAAGCAGGTGGCCGACCGGGTGGCGGACACGATCACGGAGTGGGGCTTGAAGGACGGCTACTTCGAGGACGCAGCCGAGGCAGAGGCTTTTCGCGACGAGCTCAAGCACGTGATCGTCACCCAGAAGGCCGCGTTCAACTCTCCCGTCTGGTTCAACATCGGGGTCAAGGGCGTGCCGCAGCAGGCCTCGGCGTGCCAGCCGTACGACGCTCTCGTAGACACTCCAGAGGGTTTGGTTCCAATTGGACGACTTGTAGAAGAGGACGCGGTCGGGACGAAAGTACTCGACGCTCGCGGCGTCACACGGATCGTCGCAGTGAAGCACAACGGTCGTAAGCCGGTGCTGCGTATCCACATGAAGTCTGGTCACCGCTTGGACGTCACGGCTGATCACCTCGTCTGGAAGGCCAGCGACGAGCAGTACGGCCATTTTGTCCCGGCTGGCGATCTCCGTCCCTCCGACCAGCTCCAGTGGTGCCGTAGCGAGGAGTATGGCAAGGGCGAGATCACCTCACGAGCGATGGCAGAGGCGGCCCTCGCGGGTTGGCTCCAGTCGGATGGGTTCGTCGGTCAGTACGAGGGGACGAATCGTTCGCTGACCATCGAAGCGATCACGGTTACTGATGCAGAGCGTACGTGGGTCCTCGACGCCATCGACAAGATCTTTCCAGACGTGCATCGTCACGAGCGTCGTGTCCCGACGCTCGACGGCTCTCTAGATTGCCGTCGTACACGTCTCTATGGGCCAGCCTTGGAGCCCTTCGTCGACCACTGGGGCCTTCGTGTTCGCGGGACTTCGATGACGGTGCCCTCGAGGTTGTTCTCTGCTCCACTTCCAATCGTCGCTGCGTACTTGAGAAGTCTCTTTCAGGCCGAAGGGTACGTGTCTATTCGTGAGCGCTCGGCCGTCGTGGCGCTGGACATGATCTCGGAAGGCGTCGTGCGCGGCGTCCAGGCCCTGCTCGGGCGGTTTGGGATCTATTCGCGAGTGAGATTCAAGACGGACAAGCGTGAGAATCGTCATGGCACCTGGAGCGTGTCGATCCAAACGCTTGGAGACCGGGTTGCGTTTGCAGAGGAGATCGGCTTTGTCGACCCGCTTAAGGCCTCCAAGCTGGATCTGAGCCTTGAGCTCGATGGGCATGCTCAGGGCTCGACGAAGAGACTCGAGATCGAGCGGATCGAACAGGTCGGAGAGATGGATGTCTATGACATCCAGACCGAGAGTGGCGAGTACCTGAGCTCGGGGCTGCGGGTCCACAACTGCTTCATCCTCTCGGTCGACGACTCGATGGACTCCATCCTCAACTGGTACCGGGAGGAGGGGATCATCTTCAAGGGTGGCTCCGGCGCGGGCGTGAACCTCTCTCGCATACGAGCCTCGAGCGAGAACCTGCAAGGTGGGGGGACGGCATCGGGGCCCGTGTCGTTCATGCGCGGTGCAGATGCCTCAGCCGGCACCATCAAGTCAGGCGGAAAGACCCGTAGGGCCGCCAAGATGGTGATCCTCGACGCGGATCACCCTGACATCGAGCAGTTCATCTGGTGCAAGGCTCTCGAGGAGCGGAAGGCCCGCGTGTTGCGAGATGCCGGGTTCGACATGGACCTCGACGGGGTCGATTCGTTCTCGATCCAGTACCAGAACGCCAACAACTCCGTGCGGGTGACCGACGAGTTCATGCAGGCGGTAATGGACGACGGCGATTGGGCGCTAGTGAGGCGGAGCGACGGCTCCGAGGTCCGGAATGTGAAGGCACGCGACCTGTTCCGCCAGATAGCGCACGCCGCCTGGGAGTGTGCCGACCCAGGCATGCAATTCGATTCAACGATCAACCGGTGGCACACCGCCCCCAACGCTGGACGCATCAACGGGAGCAACCCTTGTTTTCCTGGGACGGCCAGAGTCCACACCGACAAGGGCCTGATCCCGTTTTCCGAGCTCTTCGATCGTGTGAATCGAGGCGAAGCATTCGGCGTCTATACCCATGACGCCACGAATTACGAAGCTCCATCGGAACGCGTCGAGCTCACCACTCCGGAAGCGTTCATGATCACTGGGTACAACGAAATCGTCCGGCTCCGTTTTGACAACGGCATGGAGCTTCGTTCCACTCCTGGCCACAGGATCTTTACCACGAACCGCGGCTATGTCGAGGCGCGCGATCTCCTCTTTACCGACGAAGTAAAGCTTATGGATCTCGAGTCTCCGGCCGTCAACGCAGACCCCGCTCTTCCAGTGTCAAACGATCCTGAGTCGTACCGGACGAAGGGCGACCACAGCGGAACCTTGAACCTGCCAGAGGAATGGACGGAGGAGTTCGCACATTATCTTGGATGGCTGATCGGCGATGGCAGTACCTCGGGATCGATAGTCGCGACGATCTATGGCAGCGCTGAGGACCGTGACGAGATCTTGCCTCGTCATGCCGAGTTGGCTGAGTGGATTAACGACGGTCGGCCGTTGAAGGTGTCCGAGCAAGACAATGGGACGGCACAGCTGAGAATCTCCCGGCGAGCATTCAAGCGATTCATCGAGGCACTCGGGGTCAAGCCGGTCAAAGGTCCTGAAAAGGAAGTACCTTGGTCGATCGAGCAAGCCCCTCAGGAGACGGTTGCAGCATTTCTCCGGGGTTTGTACGACGCCGACGGGTGCGTGGTGCTGAATCGAGTCGGTGGGTCGTATGTCGGCCTTGGCTCGACCTCTCGTACCCTCCTTCTTGGCGTGCAGCGACTGCTCACCACGTTTGGTATCACCAGTCGCCTATATCAGGGAAGAGGTGCTAGTAAGCATGGGGCCTTTTCTTACACGAATAGAAGCGGTGAATCCGTTGTCTACGGTCAATCGGCCAGCTTCGATCTCCGAATCACTTCTGAATCGGTGCTGGCATTCGCTGAGCACATCGGGTTCTCTTTGTCGAGAAAGGCCGCGCTTCTTCGAGACGTGATTGTCGAGAGCCCTCGCGGCCCATACAGTGCTCGTCGCACGGCGCACGTACTCGAGCGAACGAATGAAGGTGTGGAGCTCACGTACAACCTTGCTGAACCAAGAAACCACTCATATGTTGTTGATGGTTTCGTGGTGCGCAATTGCTCTGAGTACATGCATCTCGACAACTCGGCTTGCAACCTGGCGTCGATCAACCTGATGAAATTCCTGAACGACGACGACAGCTTCGACGTCGAGGGCTTCAAGGCTGCCGTCGAGGTGGTGTTCAGCGCACAGGAGATCCTCGTGGGCAACGCCGACTACCCGACGGAGAAGATCGCCGAGAACTCTCGCCGTTACCGCGAGCTCGGGCTCGGGTACGCCAACCTCGGCGCGCTCCTCATGGCGCAGGGACTTCCCTACGACTCCGACGAGGGCCGCGCATGGGCGGCTTCGATCACCGCGCTCATGACGGGCCACGCATACGCGACATCGGCGCGCACTGCAGCGCGGATGGGACCGTTCGCCGGCTACCACGCAGACAGCGAGGCCATGCTGAACGTGCTTCGGATGCACAGGGCCGAGGTGGCGAAGATCGACGAGGAGCTCGTGCCGCACGAGCTGCTGTCGGCAGCTCAGGAGTCATGGGACGAAGCGGTGGAGGCAGGCGAGAAGTTCGGCGTGCGCAACTCGCAGTCAACAGTTTTGGCTCCGACTGGAACTATAGCTTTGTTGATGGATTGTGATACGACCGGCATCGAGCCAGATCTGAGTCTGGTGAAGACCAAGAAGCTCGTCGGGGGCGGGACGATGTCGATCGTCAACCAGACCGTGCCCAGGGCGCTCACCAGGTTGGGGTACACGCCCGAACAGGTCGAGGAGATCGTCGCGTACATCGACGAGCACAAGTCGATCGTAGGTGCACCGCACCTGTCGGCCGATCATCTGCCGGTGTTCGCGTGCTCGATGGGCGACAACACCATCCACTACCTCGGGCACGTGCGGATGATGGCAGGGGTACAGCCGTTCATCTCCGGTGCGATCAGCAAGACGATCAACACCCCCGAGGACGTGACCGTCGAGGACATCGAGCAGGTACACCTCGACGCCTGGAGGATGGGGCTGAAGGCCGTCGCCGTCTACCGGGACAACTGCAAAGTGGGCCAGCCGCTCTCCACGACCAAGAAGGACGGCAAGACCGAGGTCGTCGGCGCAGGCGGGGACTTCGCACCGGCGGGCTCCGAGCCCGAGGCACGTGACCGCGAGATCGCGGCGAGGATCGCCGAGCTCGAGGCGGCTCTAGCCAAGGAGCAGCAGCGTGAGCACGACACGGTGGTGGTCGGAGCAGTGCGCGAGAGGCTGCCCCGCAAGCGCCGGTCCAACACCTTTGCGTTCCGTGTCGCTGATTGCGAGGGCTACGTGACGGTGGGGGAGTACGACGATGGCCGCCCCGGCGAGGTCTTCATAAAGGTCTCGAAGCAGGGTTCGACCTTGGCCGGGATCATGGACGCCTTCTCGATCTCGATCAGTCTCGGGCTCCAGCACGGCGTGCCGCTGGCGACATACGTGAGCAAGTACTCCAACATGCGTTTCGAGCCCGCAGGGATCACGGACGATGCCGACCTGCGCATCGCCACCAGCCTGCTCGACTACATCTTCCGGCGCCTTGCCCTCGACTACCTGTCACGTGAGGAACGCGAGGGCCTGGGCGTGCTGTCCACCTCCGAGCGCATGCAGCCCACCCTTCCCGGGGTCGAGGAGGCGGCGGTCCTCGAGGAGGGGATGGTGGAGGATGCCGGCACGAGCCCGGTCCCGCCTTCTGCTAAGGCCGGACCGGCTGTGGAGCCGCCTGCACCGGCGACCTTCGTTCGCCCCGAGCAGCGCGACGCACCGCTTTGCTACCAGTGCGGCATGGTCATGCAGCGGGCGGGATCCTGCTATGTGTGCACGAGCTGCGGCACGACGAGCGGCTGCTCGTAACGAACGAGTGAATGTATGTGACTGTTGCTCGTTCGACGTTTTGAGCTTGCTTTGAAGGGTCGAACGCTGGGCGTCACCTTATGTTCAATTGAATTTCGCTGAGAGTTCTCTCAGTGGTAAGGAACTGGAAAGACGCGCTGCGTATGATGACGTCGTAGCCTCCAGAAAGGACTGCGACCATGCCGACGACGTCAGAAGCAACTGGGCAGGCAACTGGGGCCGGGGACGACACCACCGACGCTCTTGATGGCGTCTATCACTCCCTACGCAGCAGTGAGGCGACCGGCGAGGAAGCTCTGGCCGCGACGATCCATGCGTTCACCGATCTACTGCGGGAAGCGGCACCGATGGCAATAAGCCAGCCGGCTCGCTTCGTGGACCTGAGCTTCGAGCTCGCTCAGCAAGCCATCAACTTTCAGCGGCGCTTTTTTTACGAGGTTCTGTCCGGTCTCCAGCGAGTAATGACAGAGGCGTGGTCTGACCTCGAAAGCGATCATCCGTTCAAGGTTCAAAGGGGCCGCGGTGCCGAGCAGGGCGGCCGCCCCGCCCGTCGCGCTGCCTGATATCCCGACGCCAGCAGGTGAGACCTCCCGCCTTCCTGCAGCTAGCTCCTCGCCCGAAGTGCTGCGCGTTAGAGGACAAGGGCTGATCGACGACTCAACCTCCTGAGGCCCCTTGGAGCGCGCGAAACCGGTTGAGTTGAACGACCGCAGCGTTCTCACGTAAGGTCTGCGACTGGGCTTGGCACTGGTGGCGGACCAGGAGGGCGGATTGCGACCGAGCTTTTCGGCGGAACGGCGTCGCGCGTGGCGCTTTGGCATCTTGTCAGCAGTTGGAGGCGCAGTCCTGACTCTATGCGCTCCGCTGCTGAGCACGCAGCTAGCTCCGACTGCGGCTCGGTCCTCGGCTCCGCCCACGAAGATCGTCGCCACGGAGGCAGGCAGCACTCGGGGCTTCACGATCGCCCACGAATACACCACAGTCGCAGACGGCACGACAATCTCGCTGGCCGTGTCGTATCCCCCTGGTGCCTACGGCGACAAGAACCACAACTGGCCAACCCTCTTCGAGATGGACGGGTACGAGGGTTACCCGACTCCCAACGACAACGAGTTCTTCGACCAACCGGCTGGATCCCAGTTCGTGGACGTGTACGCCCAGATTCGCGGTACGGGATGCTCGGGCGGGACGTTCGACCTTTTCTCCAAGCAGAGCTCCGAGGACGGTGCGTACATAATCAACCACTGGATAGCCGCTCAACCCTGGTCCGACGGACGCGTGGCCATCACCGGCCACAGCTACAGCGGTATCACCGGTTTCCTCGTGGCAGAGCAGAGCCCCCACGTTTACGCGATCGCCGTGTCGGGTCTTGTCGACGACTTCTACCGTTCGATCCTCTACCCCGGGGGAGTCTTCAACGAGGGCTTTCCAGTCCTGTGGGGCGCGGGTTTGCGCCCGATCGATCAGTTCGAAGGCAACTACCAGAACTATGCGGATCCATCGGACCCGACCTGTGCCGAGGACGAGGCGCAGCATGAAGGGTCCGACACGGTCCCGGCGCAGCTGCTCGTCCCCGTGTACACGCAAACGACGGCCACGTCGAGCTCTTGGGCCATCAGCCACTCGCTATCCCCTGGTGTGAGGGGGATCAAGGCGCCGATCCAGATAAACCAGCAGTACCAAGACGAGCAGACCGGCCCGCGCGGGGGTTACATCCTGTGGCAGGACATACCGGCGGGGATACCGAAGCGGCTCGTGCTCTCCAACGGCCAGCACAACCCGAACGACCCCGCGCTCGACAAGCTGGCTTGGCTCGACTGTTGGGTGATCGACAAGCCCGACGGATTACCGTGCCCTCACATCACCGATGAGGTGAGCGGCGGCCAGACGGTGACCACAACCGTCGACAACCCGGCCGCCGAAGTGCTCATGTACTTCGACAGCCTTGGTACCTCGGCAGGCAGCCAGAAGCGCAACACGCCTTACCTGACGTCGAACTGGCCAGCACCGGAGACCGACTGGCAGTACTACTACCTCCACCCAGACGGCAGCCTCGACAGCTCGCCCTCCAGCCAGTACGACGCAGGAACCGCGAGCTACGTCTCGACGACCACCGACGAGCACACGTCTGGGACCTTGGGTAACGACTTGCCCGTGCCGCCTCCTGGAAGCAACGTGGGTCAGGTCACCTTCACAGACGGGCCCAACGAAGCGCGTTTTGCCACCGCGCCTTTCTCCTCCACCGCAGCGATCTCGGGGCCGATCCTGCTCAACTTGTACCTGAGCTCGACTGCACCCGACACCGACGTGTTTGTTGACGTCCTGGACCTGGACAACGCCACGGGGCAATTGGAGTACCTCCAGCGCGGACTGCTCCGAGACTCCTTCCGCGCCGTGGACGCGCCATTGAGTCAGTACACCACGGTCCAGGACCCCAAGAGTCCGCTCCACGGGCGGACGCTCATGTACCGGCCTTACCACGACTATTTGACACAAGACCTGAGCCTGCCGAACCAGACCAACTACCTGCCCGTGGAGATCTTCCCGCTCGGACATGTCTTCTACCCCGGCCACAGCCTGGTGATCGACATCCACGCGCCGCCCGCCAACGACCCGCTCTCCACTTACGCGTACGAGCCGACTCAGGCGCCTTCGGTGAACACAATCGTGATGAGCCCGCAGGACCAGTCGTCGTTGCTCCTCCCTTTCATGGGCACGCTCCCACCTCGTTGGCCGAACCAACCACCTTGCAGCGACATCGCGGGTTACGTCTGCTTCACACCCGCAGCCAGCGTCCCGGAGCTGAACGCCATAGAGAACGACGTGTACTCGGCCTCTGAGTCGACGCCCTGACCGGATCCGAGTAGGACCGCAAGCTCGGCGGGTGGTGGAACCCAATCGCCCTCTGGCCGTCCGGGCGGGCGGGGGCCCGCCGGGTTCACCGGCGGTAGTCCCTAGGATCTAACAACTTTGTCATCCTGAGCTTGAAAGCAACCTGAGCCCTAAAGCAAGCTCGTGCACGCGCCGAGACCTCCCAAATGCTCTGTGACCCTTTGTGCTGGCTAAGCGACCAGGCCGGACATTTCGAATCGCGGCGCAGGTGCAACGGCCAGACCGCCCAGGGTCGGCACCTGTCGAACAGGGGCCCAGTGAGCACGCCATGACGCGGCTCCAGCAAACGAAGCAGTCCAACTACCGATCGCTGACTCTATGTTGCGATGAGTGAGGTCAACGGCGCCAACCCCGTACGTGTCTTGGTGGCCGACGACGACGACAGCATCCGCAGAACCATCGCCCGGCTGTTGTCGAGGAAGGCGTCGCTTGAGCTGGTCGGAATGGCGGCGGACGCCGACGAGGCCGTGAAGCTCGGTTCGCTGACACATCCAGATGTGGCCCTGGTCGACGTGCGAATGCCAAAGGGTGGAGGTGTCCACGCAGCGCGGGAGCTGCAGAAGTGCTCGCCTGAGACGAAGGTCGTGGCCCTGTCGGGGCATGCGGATCGCGATGGCGTCTTGGAGATGCTCAGCGCTGGAGCCGTCGGATACCTGGTCAAGGGAGCCAACGTCGACGTGGTGCAGGGGATCCTGGCGGCCAGCCGTGGCGAAGGGGTGATATCGAACGAGGTGGCCGCCGATGTCATCGGCGAGCTCGGTGGCCACCTAGCGCGCCAGCGTGAGCATGAGGAGACGCAGCGGCTCGGAATGAGGCGCATCGAACGGGTCATCGCGGATCGGGGCTTCGAGATGGTCTTTCAGCCCGTCCTCGACCTGCACACCGGCAAGATGGCCGGCGTGGAAGCGCTGGCAAGGTTCTCCTCTGAGCCCTACCGCACCCCGGACCTCTGGTTCGAAGAGGCATGGAGCCTCGGGCTCGGTGAGGAGCTGGAGCTCGCGGCCGTGCACGAGGCGCTCGACTCGGCTCGGCCCCTTCCTCCAGACGTGTTCGTGGCGGTCAACGTTTCCCCTCGAGCCGCAACGACCTCCCGGCTCTCGGAGCTATTGGCTTCCGAGAACCGTGCAGCGTCGCTCGTCGTCGAGCTGACCGAGCACGCGGTGGTGGAGGACTACGGCTTTCTGACCAGCTCGCTCGAGCCGCTTCGCGAAAGCGGCATGCGGGTGGCCGTGGACGATGCCGGTGCTGGCTACGCGAGTCTCCACCACGTCCTCCACGTGAAGCCCGACTTCATCAAACTGGACATAAGCCTCATATCGGGCATCGACGAGGACCGAGACAAGCTCGCCCTCGCCGAAGGCATCACCTCGTTCGCTCGTGCGAGCGGGGCGAAGGTCGTGGCAGAAGGGATCGAGACGACCGGCGAGCTCGAGTGCGTCGCCGGACTCGGAATCGACTACGCGCAGGGATATCTCCTCGGGCGGCCCAGCCCGTTGGAGGCGGTGAAAGCGCTCGGAGTCGATTTTGCGCAGGAGTACCTGATGGTGAGCACCAGCCCCGCACCGTCGGCAGTTCCTCCCGACGGTGAGCCCCGTGACGGCAGCTTGCACGAATGAACCACAGGATGGGATTCAGCCGACTGGCATTGGCCGTCCTGGTACTGGCGGTGGCCGTCGCAGTCGGGCTGTTCGCCTTCAGTCGTGATCTGAATCAGCGCGACGCCCGCCGGCTCCTCTCGTTCCAGGCGAGCGACGCGAGAACCTCGGTGACCTCGCTCTTGGCGGAGATCGAGTCCGATTTGTCGTCTGTGGGATCGGTCGCCGGCGCCACCGATGCGAGCCCGGGTGCGCTCGACAAGCTGGTGACAGAGATCCCGTCGCTGAGCATCTTCACGACGTTGACCGTCGTTCACACCCCCGCATCGGGAGGATCCGCGCTCATCGCTGTGCGCGGCAACCCGGGTTCGCCCCTCGGCGCCCTGAGCGGAGCATCGGACGATGTGCTGGCAAAGGTCGAGTCCAGTCGCGGGATCGAGGTGATCACTTTCTTGGGTCACGGTGCCGGGCGCCGGCTGGCGCTCTCGGTTGGAGCCCCTGCGATCCCCGCCGGGTACTCCATCTACGCAGAGGTCCCGCTGCCCGAGGGGACCACGATCGCAAGCGGCTTCCCTGGGCTCCAGGAGGCGCTCTACTTAGGCCGAACAGAATCGTCCCCCGTCTTGTTCGCCAGCACGAAAACCCTTCCTCTCTCCGGCCAGACGGTCAGGCAGCTGGTTGACTTGAACGCCCTGGACGCTACGAGCGCCCCGCGAGCGGGAGCCGGGGACCTTCTCTTCGTGGTGAGCTCGAGTGGCTCGACCCTCGGGACCCTACCGAACCTTCTTCCGTGGCTCCTCGCCGTCGTGGCGCTGCTCGCGGGGATCCTCGTGGCCTTCGTGGTCGAATGGACCGCGCGCCGCAGGGACTCCGCCCTCCGCCTGGTGGGCGATCTCGAGCAGAAGAACGCCGCGCTGGACCACGCCATGGCCGAGCAAGCCGAGGCCGAGCGCGTCCGGGTCCGTCTGGAGGGCGAGCTGCGCCAGTCCCAGCGGCTGGAGGCCGTCGGCCAGCTCGCAGGCGGCGTGGCGCACGACTTCAACAACCTGCTCATGGTCATTTCGAGCCACATCGAGTTCATGGCCGAGGAGCTCCCCGAGGACCATCCCGTACAGGCGGACCTGACCGAGGTGCGGAGCGCCGCGGGGCGCGCAGCGGAGCTCACTCGCCAGCTGCTGGTGTTTTCCCGCCGGGACCTGGTGAAACCCTCCGTGCTCGACGTAAACGCCGCCATCTCCGACGTCGTGAGCCTCCTTCGTCGCACTGTCGGCGAGGACGTGGCGCTCCACTCGGTGCTCGCTCCCGATCTGCCCAGGGTCGTGTGCGACCCGGGGGAGCTCCAGCAAGTGCTGATGAACCTCGTCGTGAACGCCCGCCAGGCCATCGAAGCTGGCGGGACCATCACCGTCGAGACGAGCGCCGAGCTGATCGACGAGGACGCGGCGAGCGTGCATGCCGAGCTGCAGCCGGGAAGCTACGTGCGGATCAATGTCACCGACACCGGGTGCGGCATGTCACCCGAGACCGTGAGCCGGGTATTCGAGCCGTACTTCACCACCAAGGACCCCGGATCAGGAACCGGGCTCGGACTTTCGACCGTCTACGCAATCGTGAGCCGCTATGGCGGGTACGTGACGGTCTACAGCGAGATCGACGTGGGAACCACCTTCAAGATCTACCTCCCGTCCACCGACGAGGAGCTCCAAGCGCCCACCGAGCAGGCTCCGAGTGAGGCTCCAGGTGAAGCACGAGGCATGATCCTGGTCGTCGAGGACGAGGCAGGAGTGCGAAGCGCCTGTCGGCGCATACTCGAGCGGGCCGGATTCGGCGTGATCGAGGCGAACGACGGCGTCGATGCTCTCGCCAAGTTGAACGGGTTACGGATAGACCTGCTGCTGACGGATGTCGTCATGCCAGGGGGGATGACGGGTCGTGATCTCGCGGCGCAGGTGGATCATTTGCGCCCCGGAGTGCCGGTGCTCTTCATGTCCGGCTACAACGCCGATGCGATCGCCACGCGCGGTGTGCTCGAACCAGGGATCACCGTCGTAGAGAAGCCCTTCACCTCCGCAGACCTGTTGAGCAAGGTCCGTGAACTCCTGAGCTTGCCGGGGTAATCGGGGCACCTTGCCTGAGGTGGGCAGTGCCCGCTTCACGAACCGGCCACTGCAACAGCGGACGCGATCTCGGACTGTGAGTAGGACGCGGCTCTGCACGTCGCTCCGATCACTCCCCCGGGCAGAGGTACCGCGGTCTGAGACCAGAGGCTCGAATATGGCGGAGGAGCCGCCCCCAGGGCCTGGACGGCGGCACCTGGAGAGCGACCCCCCCACCCAAACCCCACTGACCAAGGAGGGGTCCGGAGAGCAAACTGTAACAGATTGCAAAAGCTTTTTGTGCACAGAACCTGAAGTAATCCCTTTACAACGTGTAGAGCTATTGTAATCTATGCATTGTGAAGATGAGGGTGGGCGAGCTGGCACGGCGCACGGGAGTGGGCGTGAGCACGCTGCGGGCCTGGGAGAGCCGCTTCGGTGTGCTCGAGCCGACGCGCTCTGCGAGCGGCCAGCGGCTCTACGACGAGGCCGACGTCGAGCGGGTCGGAACGATCTGCCGCCTGGTGACCGAAGGTCTGACCCTATCTGCGGCGATCGGACGGGTGGCCAACGCGGGGCCCGCGGCCGCCGCGGCCGGAGAAGATGAAGCGTTCCTGCTGCGTCAACTGGTGCAAGCGGTCGACCAGGGCATATGTGTCGTCAAGTACGAGCGCACCCGCTACGTCAATCGGCGGATGGCCGAGATGATGCGCTGCTCCATCGACGACCTGCTCGCCAGACCCATCCAGGACTTCGTCGATCCGGAGTATTTGCCGGTCGTCGAAGAGCGGGCTCGGCTCGTGCGCGAGGGGCACCGCCTACGGTTCGACGCCGTGCTCCGGCGCGCCGACCTCTCCACGTTCGTCGCCGAGGTGAGCGCCGCGCCTTTGTTTCACCCCTCCGGGGAATACGACGGCGCAGTGTCGGTGATCACCGACGTCACCGAGAGGCGTGCCTCGGAGGCCGAGGCTCGGTTCCGCAACGCTCTCCTGGACTCGATCGGGGAGGCGGTCCTAGCATCAAGGCCCGACGGCATCATCCTTTACGCCAACCCGGCGGCGGAGCGCCTTTTCGGCTGGAGGGCAGCGGAGATGATCGGGCAGAGCGGGCTCGAGCTCCTGCCCGCGCAGCGCGCCGCGGCCGATTCGAGACAGGTCCATAGGCGCCTTCTGGCGGGAAGGCGTCAGTCACGAGATCTCGAGCTCACCCGCCGAGACGGGTCGCGCTTCGTGGCGCACGTCACCGGTACGCCCGTTCTCGACGAGCACGGACAGCCGAACGCTCTCATCGCAGTGTTGAGCGACAACGGCGAAAGGAATCAGATGGTCGAACGCGCTCGTGCCCGGGACCAGTGGGCCGAGACCGTCGCGATGCTCGGTACCCAGGCCCTTCGTGCTGGCCGTGATGACCAGGACCTGCTCCTGCGCGAAGCCGTCGAGGCGACCAGGCGGGCACTGCGCAGCGAGCACAGCGCCCTGTTCGAGGTGCCCGCTCGAGGTGGGGAGCTGCGCATGAGGGTGTCATCGCCCGATGTCGACTATCCGGCAGCCGTCCCATCGGGGAGTCGCTCCCTCGCGGGTTATGCCGCTCTTGCCGGGAGGGTCGTGGTCGTCGACGACGCCAGGCAGGACCACCGCTTCGACCTAGGGCCGGGCCAGGCGCAGCTCGAGACCCTCTCCGCGATCGCCGCGCCGGTGTTCGGGCCGTCGGGCGTGAGGGGGGTTCTCGTGTCGGCGAGCAAGGAGCCCGACAGGTTCGACCAGTCCACCACACACTTCATGCAGGGCATCGCCAACGTGGTCGCGACGGTGCTGCGCGAACCACCCGAGGCAGCCATCGGACGTGGCAAGGCACGAGTGGTGTCCGCCAAGTAGGGTCGGCCTTCGAACGGGGAGTCCTCCCCGTGGGCGTCTAGGTCGAAGAAGTAGAGGCGAAGATCTGTGACGAGCGTCGAGAGCCCGCTGGGAAACATCGGCTTGGTGGCCATATCGCTCTACGTCTCCGACCTCGAGGTCGCCGTCTCGTGGTACTCCGACAAGCTCGGGTTGCACCCGATGTCGCTGGGGACGGACCAGCACCGGTTCGCCGCCTACTCGATCGGTGGTGCCATCGTGGTCCTCGAACCCGTGGAGGCCGCGCTCGAAGCGCTCGGACCCGGCTCGGAGAGCACGACGTTGAACGTCATGGTGGACCGCGACCTCACGGAGGTTCGCGCCGAGCTGGTGAGCCGGGGGGTCCCGTGCGGCGAGGTGGCCGCATCTGCCCACTATGGCTTCTTCTTGGTGCGCGACGTGGACGGCAACCGCTTCTACATCTCCCGTCCCGTCTCCGACGAGGCTCGCAGCGCCACCGCGGAAGCAGCAGCTACCGCCGGCGGACCAGCTCCGAGCGATTGAACTGATCGGGCCCCGATGGACCCGGTCCTAGAGGCGCTCGAGGAGCAGCAGGCGGAGCTGGCCCACCTCCTCTCCGGCCTTCGTGAAGAGCAGTGGCACGCACCCACTCGCTGCGAAGGATGGGACGTCGCCGACGTCGTGCTGCACCTCTCCCAGAGCGACGAAATGGCGATAGCGAGCATCACGGGGCGCTTCGACGAATATCTCGTGACGGCCGCGAGGGGCAGCTCGCGTGGAGAGATTTCGGTCGACCGAGCAGCGGCGTACATGGTCGAACGAGAGCGCGGAGTCCCGCCCGCCGAGCTGCGGGAGCGCTGGGGGTGTGCCTCGATGCGACTAGTGGAGGTGCTCGAGGCGACCGACCTTTCCGAGCGCGTCCCGTGGGTGGCGGGACAGCTCTCCGCTAGGACGTTGGCGACCACCCGTATGGCCGAGACTTGGATCCATGCCTGGGATGTGGCCGACGCCCTAGGCACCGAGCTCGTCCCCTCCGATCGTCTCCGGCTCGTCGCGCGCCTAGCGTGGAGGACCCTGACCTACGCATTCGAGTCGGCGGGGAGGAGCATGCACGGGCCCGCGGCGTTTCTCTTGACCTCGCCGCAAGGGGAGGCGTGGGAGTACCTGCCCGACGTCCCTGCGGCGACCACGATCACGGGTCCGGCATTCGACCTGTGCGCCGTGGCCGCTCGACGGGCGAGACCGTCGGATACCTCCCTTTCCGGAGTCGGGCCGGACGTCGAGGAGATCCTGGCGCTGGTGCGCACGTACGCCTGACGTCCGAAACGCATGAAACTGAGGCTCCGAGCAAGTGCGCCCGGACCCGAACAATGGCTCGCGAGGTGTAGAGGCCGAGCGCCCGGCCGTCGAGGCGCACGGAGGTAGCCTTCGGTTCGATGCAGCCTCCCGAGTACGTCGACGCGCTGAGAGACCGGTCCGAAGCAATGATCGCGTCGGTTCGGGGCCGGCTCGATGCCCCCGTGCCCTCCTGCCCGAAATGGACCGTGGCCGACCTCGTGGCCCACATGGGCCAGGTATGGGGCTGGGCTGCCGCCATCGTCCGCACCGGGTCCAGGGGCGACCTTCCGACAGCGCCCGAGGGTGGGGACGAGGAGCTCGTTGGGTGGGCCGAGCAGCAGGCCCGTTCGGTGGTCGACGCCCTCGAAGGTGCCGATCCAGGCTCGGACTGCTGGACCTTCGGCTTGCCTAGATCGCGCCTCTTCTGGTTCCGGCGCCAGGCGCTGGAGACGGCCGTGCACACCTGGGACGCCCGGAACGCCGCCGGGATTTCCGAGCCAATAGCGGGCGAGCTGGCCAGCGACGGCATCGACGAGTTCGCCTCGGTCATGCTTCCGCGGCGTCTCGAACAGCACCCGGGCGGCTGGACGGGCCAGACCCTGCACCTGCACCGTACGGACGGCGAGGGGGAGTGGATGTTTCGCCTCGGCCCCGACGGAGCGTTGTCGGCCGAACGCGCGCACGGGAAGGGAGACGTGGCCCTGCGCGCACCGGCGTCCTCGCTCTACCTGTGGTGCCTCAACAGGGTGCCTTCGGCCGAGCTCGAGGTGTTCGGCGACAGCCAGGTCGCAGAGCGCTGGACGGCCGAGATCGCGTTCTAGGATCTCGTTTTCGAGGAGGCAGCATGGTCGTGGTCGATGTCCCAGGTCCCGTCTCCGAGCGGCTCAACACGGCCAGCGCTCGTCGAAGGTGGTACCCCTTCGACGACGACGTGATCGACTGGTCGATCCCTCTCACCGCCGAGTGGTCCTACATGCCCGCCGGACATTCGGTGTTCAGCGAGAGCCAGGTCCTCGACGGGCTCGGCCCAGACGACCGCAGCTTTCTCGAGCGGTGGGAGATCACCCAGCTGATGCGCAACGTCGCTCACGGCGAACACCTGCTCAACCAGGGGATCCTCGCAATGCTCTGGAACATCGACCCGTACGACCCGAGCTACCGATTCCTCTTGCACGAGGTCGCCGAAGAGTGCCAGCACATGGCGATGTTCAACCAGTGGGTCCGAGTCAACGACGACATCGAGACGGTCGGCGCGGGGGAGACTGGCTGGGGCAAGGCGGTAGCGGATTTCACGGAGGGTCTTGCGGTCCGGCTACCCGAGGCGTTCTGGGTGAACGTGCTGCTGTTCGAGTTCGTGGGCGACGATTTCAACCAGGCGATGAGAAACGACGCCGAGGCGGCTCGCGGGGCCGACGGGCGCCCTCTCCACCCGATCCTGGTCGCGATCGGCCGCGCCCATACCGGTGAGGAGGCGCGCCACATCGCGTACGCACGGCGGTGGCTCCACGAGGGAATGCCCGGTCTCGACGACGAGCAGGTACACGAGGTCCAGACCCTCGCCGAGTTCGGTGCCCAGGCCCTCATCGACCGAAAGGCGTTCCTCCCCGTGCGCTACACGCCCCAGCTCGAGCCGTACCTTACGGAGGAGGAGTTCACCGAAGCCCGCGGTGTCTCCCCGGCGAGGCGGGCGATGCTCAAACAGCTGAAGAAGCTCCTCGACGAGTTCGAGTCGCTGCGGATCCTGCGCCCCGACACGATGAAGCGCTGGGAGGAGGCCTTGGCCTTCGACTGAGCCGGTGGTGGTTTTGCCCGGGACGAGCGGTCTGGGAGACTGGCGGACGTGGGCGAAGGTGACCCAGACCTGCACATGCTCAACCTGGTCGTGCAGGACATGGAGGAGAGCCTCACCTTCTATCGCCTGCTCGGGGTCGCGGTGCCCGAGGCCGACGACGTGGTGGGCGGGCATGCGCAGGTAAGGATGCCGAGCGGGTTCAGCCTCGAGATCGACACGGCTTCGTCCACGCGGCTGTGGCACGCGGCGATGCGGTCCGACCCGGCGCCCGTCAACGTGGTCGTCGGCTTCTCGCTACCCACCCGGGAAGCGGTGGACGAACGCTACGAGAAGATGACCGACGCGGGTTACACGGGGCGCCAGCGACCTTTCGACGCATTCTGGGGAGCGCGTTACGCGATCGTCTCGGACCCCGACGGCAACGACGTCGGCCTCATGAGCCCCATGGACGAGAGCCGCAGGGTGTGGCCGCCGCAGGAGTCCCCGGGATGAGGGTGTTCGTCGCAGGCGCGACCGGCGTCCTCGGTCGCCGCGTCCTTCCCCTGCTCGTGGGGGCCGGCCACGACGTGACGGGGATGGCACGGTCCCAGGAGAAGTCGGACATCGTGCGCCGGCTCGGGGCCGCACCCTTGGAGGTCGACCTGTTCGAGCGTCCTGCGCTCGAGGCATCCGTGAAGGGTCACGACGTCGTGGTCAACGTCGCCACGAAGATCCCTCCTGTGTCGCGTGCGTGGTCGTCGCGCGCCTGGGAGGAAAACCGGCGCATTCGCTCGGAAGCGTCTCGCAACCTGGTGGACGCTGCCCTGTCCGCAGGTGCAGGGCGCTTCGTCCAGGAGTCGATCGCCTTCATCTACCGCGACTGTGGGGACCAGTGGATCGACGAGGACGTGCCGCTCGACCCGCCGCGCCTCGGACGTCCGAGCATCGACGCCGAAGCGCAGGCGCAGCGCTTCACTGAGACAGGCCGCTGCGGGATCGTACTGAGGTTCGGGCAGTTCTACGCGCCCGACTCCCATCACGTCATGTACATGTGCAGGATGGCCCGCAACAGGCTCCCGGCCCTCCCGGGTCCTGCAAGCGCATACACGGCGGCCATCTCTGCAGACGACGCCGCTCGCGCGGTGGTCGCCGCCCTCGAAGCGCCCGCGGGGACGTGGAACGTCAACGACGACGTCCCGCTCACGCGGAGGGAGTTCAACCGCAACGTGGCCGAAGTCGTGGGAGCTAAGCCGCCCCTGTTCACCGGGACGGCCCTGATGCGCTTGAACGAGAGCTCGCGCCTCTATCTGCGTTCCCAGCGCGTCTCCAACCGCCGGTTCAAGGAGGCGACTGGATGGTCGCCGCTCCACCCGGATGCCGCTTCGGGCTGGCGGGACATGGCCGAAGAGCTGCGCGCGAATCAGCCGGTGAAGTAGCCGAACTCGTCCACGACGACGTTGGCGACAGGGCCACCGGAGGGCCCGTTGTAGACGCCCACCGCCCCGTCGGATCCGAGCCTGCCATAGGCCGCGTCCGCCACCACGTTGAAGGTGTCGCCCGGCACGTAGTTGACGTCGGCGGCGAGGGGCACGCTCTGGCCGTCGGGGTAGACGGTGAGGAAGTTCGGGCCGCTAGCGATGTCCACGACGTCGAGCACGCCCGCCACCGCCGAGGACGGCACGCCGTTGGCACCACCGACCGTCGAGGTGGCGCTCGATCCGCCTCCGACCCCGGCAGGCCGGGTGTCTGTGAGGCGCACCGGGGCTGCGAGCGGCACGAACAGCGCCCCAGAGGACCCCGGGGAGCCGAAGTAGCCGTCTATGTCCACCACGATGTCGGTGTCGCCCTTGGCATTGGAGAAGGTGATGCTGCCGCCTTGGCCCACCCCTATGACAGCCTTCGTGGAGAGGGTCTCTCCGGGACCGAAGTTCTGGTTGACCGTAGGGGTGGAAGAAGAGGGGGGAGAGCCGGTCGGGTATCCCTCTATGTAGCTCGAGGCGCTCGTGTTCGTGACCGCCACGTTCACCACCACGGCAGACACCCCGCTGGCCGGCACCCCGCCGACGGAGGTCACAGGGACGCTGACGCTCCCGCCGTTCTTCAGCGTCTCACCCGCCCCGGGCTCTGCGGATCCCGAGCGGGTGTCGAAGATCCTCGCCGGGTCAAGAGGCACGTAGGGGTCCCCGGACGTCGAGCTCTGGGGCGCGAAGTAGCCGTAGAGGTCCAAGGTGAAGTCCACGTCCGGAGAAGAGGTCCCCGTGCCGTCGTAGACGCTTATTGCCTCGTCTGCGTTCGAGGGGTCGGTCCCGAGCCCGACCGTGACCAGGTTCCCCACTATCTGGCCGGTGGTGAAGTTGACGTTGGCGGTGGAGGGAGCAGAGCCTCCTGCGGGATACACAGAGAGATATCCCGCCTGAGAGGGCTCTATGGCCGTCAGCTGGGCGACGATCGCCCCTGCTCCTTTGGGCACGAGCGAGCTCGGCACGTCGATCGTGAGAGATCCCCCCGCGCACAAGGTGTCCCCCGCGTAGGTGGAAGGGTCGCCGGCCCCCAGGCGGGTGTCTGCTATTCGCACCGGCGAGGAGAGGGGGGTGAAGCCGAGCCCGCTCGTGGAGACCGCGGCCGGCGAAGGCGCAATAGGGGCGGCAGGCGTACCAGCGCCGGAGCCAGAAGCAGACGCGGCGTCAGAGGCGGACGTGCTGTTGCAGTTCGGCGGCTTCGACCCACATGACGAGGGCGAAGGCGGGGTGCGCAGGTCCTGCACCAGCTCGCTCGCGATCGGGCTACCGAGCCCCGAGGCCAGGTCGTAGTGCGCGGTCGCCGGATAGAAGGGGCCGCCCGTGAGCGTCACCCCGTTGGAGTTAGTGGGCAGATCGGGAGCAGGTGGCTGGTTGTTGCCCGAGGTGATGTCGTCGAACGGCGGGCTGGCTAGGCATCCCGCGACGTAGAGGGTGGGGTCCATCAACCCGACAGGTTGCGCCTGACCCTCGTCGGCCAGCGCCGCCAGAGCGGCCATCAGCGGGGATCCCATGCTGGTGCCTCCGACTCCGGTCCATTGGCCGCCGAAGTATTCGGCAGCCGCAGAGGAAGAGGGATCGGCGTCTGCCGAGACGTCGGGCACCTCGCGACACGACGACGTGCCGGTGCCAGAGCTGATCGAGCAGGCGGACACGCTCGTGAACTTGTTCTGCACGCCCGGGCCCACCTGCCAGGCGGGCATGGTCCACAGCTGCGATATCCCGCCGCCGCCAGCACCGAATCCGTTGTCCCACACCGCCTCCACCGGTGGCGGCCCGAGAGACTCGAGGGCCGTGCCGCCGACGCTCGTCACCCACGGCTGGCTGGCGGGATCATCGACGGCCAGCACCTGGTCGTTCGACGTACCGTCGCCGAAGCAGTCCTCGGATCCCGAGTCCCCGCCCGCGGCGGTGATGGTCTGGCCCTGCGCGGCGGCCTGGGCGAAGAGGGATGCCTCGGCCTCGATCTGTGCGGCGCCTAAGTCCCGCTCGCACTCGCCCCAGCTGGTCGAGATCACCCGCACGGAGTCCTGGTCGACCATGGCCGCGTAGGTATCGAGCGCTTGGGTGTTGGACGCACCCACCCCGTTGTCGGAGCCCACGTACACATCCACGCTGACCTGTGGCGCCATCCCTACGGCCATCTCGATGTCGAGGGCCGATTCACCGCTCTGCTCGCTGTTGCCGCCGGGCTCGGTCGGCGCGGCTCCGTCGACCGACACCGGTGTCACCTGAGCCGTGATCGCGGGCGAGTAACAACCTTCGTAGGTGGTTATGTCGCTAGGGGTGTACGGCTCGAGGGAGTACACCCCGATGGTCGTGCCCTGACCCTCGTCGCCCGAGCCGTACAGGGCGGAGAAGGAGTAGGCCTGAGCGAGCTGCGTGGCGCTGAGCCCGGCCGAGCCCATCGCGGCGCAGTCTGCCTGAGGGCCCGCGACCTCCGGCGAGATCTCCGGACGCGCGCCGGTCGGCGACGTGGACGATCCGGCGGGGACGAAGCGCAGCGTGCCTTGGCCCCAGGCCGCGCCGGCGCCGGTGCCCCGCACCAACTGGGGAACGGGTTGGGCCAGGTCGTCGAGGCCGACCACGCCTGTGAGGTCGCTCTCCAGGTCCCCCGGCACGAGCGGCTCCTCGGTAGGCAACCGCGCGACGCGACCCGACGGCAGCCGGTACTGCTCGAACGAGACGTCGAACGCTCTCTCCATCGCGGCGGCAGATCCCTCCACCGGCACGATCAGTGCATCGGAGCTCGTCGGCCCGACTCGCAGGCCCACACCCGATAGCCAGGTCCTCACCGCTGCGACCGTGGACGCTGCAGGCCCGAAGGTAGCGGCGAACCGACCGGGCGCCAGGTACTGGCGGAACATCGAGGACCCTGGGGTCGAAGCCGCCTGTGCGAAGGCGTCCAGGCCCGACTGGTCGCGCGGTCGGAGCACGACGTCTACGTCGAGCACGCGACTGCCGGGCAACGAACCGATCGCGCGGCTCCCTTGTGGCAGGAGAGGCACGCTGCCCGAGCTGCGCACCCACCGCGACGCGGGCGCGGTTGAGCCGGTGGTTGACGTCCCCGCAGCCGCCACGGCGGGAAGAGCAAGCGACGACACGACCGCCAACGCCACGGCTGCCGACATGCGAGCTCTCATCTTGGTCGAGGAATTGCCTTTCGGCAGGGTGGTGGCGCACGATGTTGCGTCACCCGTAGAGGTTGTCCTCGACATCCGCGCTCACAGCGCTCCGTTCTGCGTTTCGCTACCCATCCACCCTGGGGTGACGCTACACCCGGAGGTCACGCCATCCCATGTCACCGGAGCGCCCTGCATCAGTGACCACGCGCCCCGGAGCTCTCGAGCGGACGAGCTCCTCGACCCGTATCGGCGCTCGCCGGTGGCGCCTCGGCCCCGCATGCCTCTCGATCGGGCTGTACGCAGCGATCGGCGTCGTCGCCTTTTGGCACGCGTGGGTCTCCGGTCCTTCGCAATACGCGCTGTCGGGCGGTGGGGACCAGGCGGCCTCGATGTGGTTCCTCACGTGGGCTCCTTACTCCCTGTTGCACGGGCACAACCCACTCTTCTCTGCGTACGGTAACTATCCGTACGGGGTGAACCTCATGGCCAACACGAGCACCCTTCCGCTGGGGCTGCTCGTGTCACCGGTGACTTTGCTGTTCGGCCCGGTCGTCAGCTTCAACCTCGTGGGCACGCTCGCGTTCGTGCTGTCGGCCGGCGCCGCATACGCGCTCCTATGCAGGTTCACCACGTGGCGACCGGCGGCGTTCGCAGGGGGGCTCCTCTACGGCTTCTCCCCGTACATGGTGGCCCAGGGGATAGGCCACATGAACCTGGTGTTCGTGCCGCTTCCTCCATTGATCCTCTTGCTGATGCACGACGTCGTCGTGCGCCAACGGGGTCGCCCGGTGCTGCGTGGGACCGCTCTCGGCCTCCTCGCTGTGGTGCAGTTCTTCCTTTCGAGCGAGGTGCTCCTGGGGACCTTGGTGATCGGTGCTGCCGGTGTCCTGGTCGGAGCGCTCCTCGCTCGGCGCGAAGTACATCTCCGACTGCGTTACGCAGCGACGGCCCTCGTGACCGCTGCTGGTATCGCAGTCGCCCTCCTCGCGTATCCAGTGTGGTTCCTGTTCGACGGGCCTGCCCACATCGTGGGCCCGATCCAGGCCTTCCCCCAGGCTTACCGCGCCGACCTCCTGGGCACCGTCCTCCCTGACAGCCTCATGCACTTCTCTCCGGCCACCTTCGCGAGGACCGCCGACCAATTCGCAGGCAATGCCACCGAGAACGGTTCCTACCTCGGCCTCCCACTTGTGGTGCTGGTCGTGGTGGGAGTTGTCGCTCTGTGGCGGGTGCGCGTCGTCCGGGTCGCAGGCATCCTGTGCGCGTTCGCATTCGTGCTCTCGCTCGGCTCGAGATTGGTCGTCCACAACCATGTGACGGGCGTGGTGCTTCCCGAGGCGATCTTCGACAAGCTCCCACTGTTCAAGAACGTGGTCCCCGTACGCTTCTCGCTCTACGTCACGTTGTGCGCCGCCGTGGTACTGGCAGTAGTTCTGGAACGAGTCCGCATGGCACACCTGTGGCGAAGACCAGGCGCCGCTCTCGCCGTGCCGGCGGTTCTCTCCGTCGCGGTCCTATTGCCTGTCCTCCCCGCATGGCCGTACCACATGGAGCAGGTCTCGGTCCCGGCGTACTTCACCTCCGGGGCTGCGAATGCGATCCCTCAGGGGTCGGTCGTGCTCGTCTATCCGTTCCCTGACGCCGGCTTCGCCAACCCTGAGAGCTGGCAGGCGAGCACCTACTTGCGGTTCGAGATGCCCGGGGGCCGGTTCATCGTCCCGCGGCCCGGCACGCGCACGCAGTCCTCGAGCCGCCCGTCGCTCACCGACGACGTGCTCAGCGCTCTAGCCGCCGGAGACGCTCCCGCTCGCACTCCAACCCTGCGCGCGCGGGTCGACGCTCAGCTGCACTCGTGGCGGGTGCGAACCGTGGTGGCAGTTCCCGAGGGTACGGACCCCCAGCAGGCGCAGGCGTATCTGACATGGCTGCTGGGGCGGCCACCGACCGTCTCCGACGGGGCGCTCACCTGGTACGACTGGAGCTGAAAGCTCCGGGTCGCCTCAGGAGAACGTCACTTGTATGCCGTCTCCGGCTCCGACGGCGATCTGGTCGTGGGACTCGGGCGTGCGCAACGTGATCGTCACCGACGTCGAGGCCGAGGCCGCGGTGACCGCGACAGCGCTCACGTCGCCGCTCGGGGAGGTGGTCGTGCTGCCTCCCCCGGGTGGCAGGGTCACCCCGGAGATCGAGAAGACGAATTCCGTCGAGGAGACGAAGTGTGCGTCCGATATCCGGCTGCTCAAGTCCGAGACGTGGCTCTCGATCGTCAAGAGCACGCCCGTCGGATAGATCTGCACCTCGATGCCGGGAGTGGTCGACGCGGCGCTCGACGTGGATGTCGAACCACCCGACGGGCTGGAAGTCGTCGAGGTGGAAGAGCGCGCCGAGCCGGGCCTCGTCGTAGAGCTCTGCGTCGGACGCGAAGCGGAGCCGGGCCGTGAGCTAGCAGCATTCTTCGGCGACGTGCACGACGAACATACTGCCAACACGATGGCACCGAGGAGGGGCGAGCCGCGTACGAGGGCTCGGGCGGCATGAGCACGGAAGGTGGGCGCGGTCATCCCCGTTTGGCTGCCCAGCCGCTCCGTCCCGTAAACCTCAGGGCCCGCAGTCGACCCCGCTGTCGGAGAACTGCATGGTGTTGTAGGGCGCACCCCAGCCCCTCACGGTGTTCTCGTCCGCCAGCGCCGGGCACGAGGAGAAGTAGGCGATGTACCCGGTGACGTTGGATCCGGGCGAGCCAAACGCGCCTCCCGGCGCGAAAGGCTGGTTGCCCTGGATGGGGCTCACCGCGATGAACGCGGGGAGCGCTATGGAGGACAGGTCGTAGGTGGAGTATTGGGACTGGTTCGCGTAGAAGGCAGCGTGCAGAGCGGGATCAACCGACGCGAGCCCTTGCGCCCATCCTCCCAGCCATGCTCCCCAGTCCGAGAGCGTCCCCGGTGTGCCGTTGTAACCCTCTGGGTCCAGGATCACCCAGTCGGGCCTGATCGCATCCGTCTGGTAGTCGTGGTCGAGAGCCTGGGCGGCGGTCTGGCCCGCTTGGTTGCCGGCGGCCTCCCAAGAGTCGCTACCCGTGGGGCCGCTCACTGTCCAGAACGACAGCCACGTGACCCTCACCCGCATGGCCTCGATCGCGTTCCCGATGTTGAGGTCCGGATTGCTCACCAGCTGGGCGGTGTAGGGCTGACCGGTCGTGCCGAGCCCTCCTGTGTCACCGAGGACCGGCCAGCCATCGCTGATGGCCTGTCCCGCCGCGGTCCAAGAGGAGAAGCCGTAGACCCCGACGCCCGTCAGCGGTGGGCCTCCCGGCGCCAGCGGCCCGCCGGCGTAGACGTGGATCGTCCCAGTCCAGACGAGGGCGTTCGGGTCGGTACCGATGGTGGGTCCCTGTGAGGCCGTCGTGTCGTCGTACGCGTTCCACAGATGGCCGTTCGCCCCATTGGGGATGTACTCGACCAGGTCGTCGATGAGCGAGCGCACGAACACGTCGATGAGGCCCGTGGCTGGATCGACGAGAGCGCTCGGTGTGCCCGTGATCGGGCCTCCGTTGCCGGCGTCCTGAGTTTGGTCGTACGCGTTCCACACGTAGCCGTTGGCGTGGTCCGATATGTACTCGATCAGGTCCCCGTTGGCCCCCTGGACGTACACGTGGATCAGGTTCTGAGCCGGGTAGTAGAGCGGATCGGGCGTACCGGCGATCGGCACTCCCCCGCCTCCCCACACTGTCAGGTCGTACGCGTTCCACACGTTTCCGTTGGCGTGGTCGGACACGTACTCGACCATGTGCCCGTTGGAGCCCTCGACGTAGGTGTGGATCAGGTTCTGGGCACCGTCGTACACCGCCCCGGGAGCGCCCGACACCCCGAACCCTCCGCCCGACCAGACGCTCAGGTCGTACGCGTTCCAGACGTTGCCGTCGGCGTGGTCCGAGACGTACTCCATGAGATGACCGTTGGAGCCCTCGACGTAGACGTGGATCAGCTGCTGCGAAGCGTCGTACACGGCGCTCGAGGTGCCGACGATCCCGCCACCGCCGCCGGCGTACATGCTGAGGTCGTAGACGTTCCAAGAATGCCCGCCGAGCCCGTCGTTGACGTACTCGAGCAGGTCACCGTTGGACCCCTCGGCGTAGACGTGGAGTGCTCTTTGCGCTGCGTCGTAGACGGGATCGGGAGGAGCGGCGAGCCCCAACGTCGAACCGGCCTCCGAGCTCAAGTCGTAGGTGCTCCAGACCTGCCCCTTGGTCTTGCCGTCGCTCACGTACTGGACGAGCTCGGTGTCCGCAGCACGCCCGAAGACGTGGACGAACCCGTCGCCGGGGTCGGACAGCGCTATGGGGTCGCCGATGATCGTCGGGCCGTTGACGTCCGCAGTCTGGTCGTACGCGGTCCACGAGCTTCCCGACTGGTGGTCCTGCACGAACTCCTGCAGGGGCAGCGCCGCGCCGGGGACGGTGGCGGCCTGCGCGGCCTGCGGCGCGGATACCACGGCGGCTCCGACGAAGACCGCCGGGACCACCGCCAGCACCGCGCCGACAAGGCGAATTCGAATCGGGGTCTTCAAAACGTCACTCGCGAGGGGGGCATGGAGTCGATTGGTGCGGGCGCCGGTAACGACCGGCGCGAAACATTAGCAGGGGTCACTCCGATGGCGTGGGAACCCGAGCTCGGCCCCCCTCTCGGTCCAGCTTCGATCGCGGCGGGCGTTGGATGGTCCTGAGGAGCCACCGGACGACGTGGAACACCCCGGGCACACGCCGAAGGACGGAGTGCACCTTGTCGACGATGCGATAACCCGCCCGGGACCTGACCGCCTCCAGCTCGCAGCGAGCGTCGTCCCTCGAGGATCGAAGGGACTCGATCTCAGCTGCGAGCCCAGCATGTTGCTCGCGCTGACGTTCAAATTCCGCTCGCGCACCGCGAAGCTCCTCCACCTCGCGCTCGAGAAGGTCGAACGCGCCTTCCATCTCCGCGATGTACTCGTCTTTGATCTCGCGCTCCTTCCGATCGAACACACCCGTCACGTCCTGCTCCGGGCCGGTCCTCTCGTCCGCAAGGCCCGGAACCCTACCGCCGGCCCTTTCACGTCGTGCGGCGCTCCGAAAGGCGCGAGCGATCGCTTCGGGGTCGCCGGGCCTCGGTGCCGGCCGGCTCTCGAGGAGCGACGACCAGCGCGCCACCAGGCGTCGCCGGTTGCGGTTGCCCAGGAACTCGCGATAGCGCAGAGGCGAGGTGGAGCCGTGGTGAACCACCACCGAAGCCGGCTGCACCAGCACGTCCATCCCGTCTGCTTCGAGTTTTAGGCACAGGTCGACGTCCTCGTAGTACGCGGGGTAGTACCCCTCGTCCATCCCCCCGACCGACTTCCACGCCGATCGGCGCACCAGCAGCGAGACCCCGCTGCAGTAATCCACTCGAGTGACACCTTGGGGCACCGTGCCACCTGCAGGGGGCTCCCCGTGACCCACGAACGTCACGGACCCGTCGGACCAGATCACCACCCCGTTCTCCTGCATCGTCCCGTCCGCGAGCAGCACGCGGCTGCCAACGGCCCCGGCTTCGGGGTGCTCGTCGGCGGCCTCCACCAAGGTCTCCAGCCATCTCTCTTCCACCTCGGCGTCGTCGTTGAGCAGCACGACGTACTCGCCTCTCGCTACCGACTCCGCCCGGTTGCAGGTCCCGGCAAAACCGACGTTTGCGGGCCATGCGAGGACTCTGGCGCCCCGTACTCGCGTTTCGAGCATCTCAACGATTTCGGGGTCCGGGATGCTCAACGACACGATCACCTCGTAGGCGACGTCCCTCACGTGACCTGCTATCGAGCGCAGGCACCCCTCGAGGCAGGGCGCGGACTTCCATCCCGACACCACGATCGAAGCAAGGGGATCCGGCTGTGGCGCGAAGACCACAGCGGGGCTCCGCTCAGGCTCCATCAGGACGACCCTCTGTCAGCTCGACGAGGCGCCGTGACACGACGTCGCCGAAACACGGCGAATGAACCGCAGGCGACTGCGCGGAGAGGTCCGCCAGGAGCTCGAGGAACCGCGTCTCGTAGTTTCGAAAGGAGTAATCGCGCAAGTGTCGCTCGACCGCCCCATCCCAGGCGTGCCGGTCTGTGTCTCCGAGATCCGCCGGGAGCTCTGAGCCTCCCGAATCCCCGTCGCGGCGACGGTGGACGAACCGAGAAATCGCATCGGTGAGTGCATTCACGTCGCCGGTCGGAACCAACGAGCCGAGCCCGCCCAAGACGTTCGGCAGGTTGCCCGAGGCGTACCCGATGACGAAGCACCGCGCTGCAAGGGCTTCGACTGCAGGAACACAGTAACCCTCGTGGTACGAAGGAATTACCAGCGCGTCCGAGCTCGCGAAGAGTGCGGCCACGTCCTCGTCTCCGGGGTCGAGGACCACCTTCGCTCTGCCGTCTGCGCCGAACCGCTCCACGAAGCGACTCACATCCCGAGAGACCGTCTCTTCTGAGAACGCCGGGTTGCCCGCCAAGGTCAGCGTGAAGCCGCTCTCACCCCTGCCCCAGAGGGCCTCGGCTGCCGCTAGTAGATCGGGTAGTCCCTTGGCCCTGACGAACCTGCCGACGTAGAGGAGACGGACCGGTGATCTGCTCGTGTCAGCGTCATGCGCGACGGGTAGAGGAGTGTGGGCGGGGGGCAGGTGTATCACGGTCAGGCGTTCGTCGGGCAAGCCCATACTGCGTGCGAGCTCGAGGTTGTACTCGCTGTCGCAGATCACGCGACGGGCGAGCACCATGTTGTGGCGTTGCACCATCGACAGCTCGCACTCGCGTTTCATGATCGGGGCATCGACGAGATCTGGGGGGGTGGTGTTGTGCTCGGTGACGACGACAGGTCGATCCGGAGGGATGACGAAGACGGAATCGAAGAGGTCGTAGCGCATCGCGAACTCGAACATGTGCAGATGGGCATCCCAAAACTCGTCCTGCCTGAGAAGGCGCTCCACCGAGTCGAGCGACCGGATGTAGGGCGCCTCATAGTCACTGTGACGCGTGAACACCGTTAGATGGAGTGCCGCGCCACGTCGTTGGAGGCCGCGAAGGATCTGCAACTTGCAACTCAGGCTGTTGGACACTGCGTCGCCACGGACGAATATCCCGGAGTAGAGCGCGATCCTCAATGTGCCGTCGTCGTGCCCGACCACGGTCACGATACTTTCACAAGCTCGGGGCCGTACTGTTCGAGGCTATCGTTGATGACGCGCCATGGATACCAAGGAACCCCGCAAATTGCTCGACAGATTGGGGCGTTGGGTCACCCGGCCCATCTCCAGGGCGATGCGTTGGCGGATAGAGAACCTCGTCCGAACCGAGTTGGCCAAAGACGTTGACCCGAGGCTGGCTGCCACCGAATCGACACGCGACGACCTCGAAGCCGTTCAGCGCTACGTTCCCCTGCTCTTGAACACCATCTCCTCCCAGAACGCCGCAGCCCGGGACCACGAACGGCGGCTCCGCCGCATCGAGGCCTTGCTCGACGAGCAGTCCGAGGAGGAGCCTCGCTCGGAGGAAACCCAGCCCGACGAACCCTCGCGATGAGCCGGCGTTCCTTCTCGGTGATCGTCAACACCGTCGATCGGGCCGACAGCCTCTCCCGGACGCTCGAAGCCCTCGAGTACCTCGACCACCCCAACTTCGAGGTCGTCGTCGTGAACGGCCCCTCGACCGACGGGACCCAACAGCTCCTCCAGCGTTGGGCGGGCCGAGTCAAGGTGGCCAACACCCGCGTCCGAAATCTCTCGGAGTCTCGGAACCTGGGCATCGCGCTGTCCAGCGCAGAGATAGTCGCTTTCATCGACGACGACGCATATCCGGACCCCGCATGGCTCGATCGACTGGAGGATGCTTACGACGATCCCGAGGTCGCAGCGGCGGGCGGGCCCGTCTATTCCCGCGACGGAGTCGACATCCAGGCCTGGCTCACCCGTCAGGACAGGCTGGGGCATCCGTGGACGGATAGACGGCCGGACCCGCTGTACAACCCCACGTGGGCACTCGCCTTCCCGAAGAGCAGGCAGTTCGTGTGCACCATCGGGACCAATTCCTCGTTTCGCCGGAGCGCGCTGTGCGAGATCGGGGGGTTCGACGAGGAATTCGGGTACTACCTGGACGAGACGGACGTGTGCTGCCGATTGGTGGACCACGGCTATGTCGTGCGCGCACTCGACGACGGGTTCGTCTACCACAAGTATCTGGCGAACGACATCCGCGAGGACGACAAGGTCGTCCGCGACTTCTGCCAACTGCTGAAGAGCGTCTTCTACCTCATCCTCGAGCACGGCAGCGAGACCTACTCCGTGCTGGAGCTGTCGGAAGCGCTGACGGGCACCGCCAGCTATTGGCGAACCTATGTCGACCAGCACGTCGCCTCGGGTCAGCTCACCGCCGAACACCGAAGGAAATTCGAACGGGACGTCGTCACGGCGTACGAGGCGGCGCTGCGCGCTCATGAGAGCCGGACTCGCCGGACGAGAAAGCGTGAGTGGTTCGAAGTGAGGACAGAGCCGTTCCTGCAGTTCGCGGCCCGCCGGAGGGCCGAGGAAAAACTGCACATCTGCTTCTTCACCCAGGAGTACCCACCGGCGCCTGTGAACGGCATCGGTCGGGTGGTGCACGAGCTCGCGACGGGACTCGGGCGACTGGGCCACCTGGTGCGGGTGCTCACAAGAGCCCACGGAACGCACACCGTCGACTTCGAGGGTGGGGTGTGGGTACACAGGATCGTCCCCCAGCACCACGCCCCTCCCGCGTTTCCTCCTGTGCCGTCTCACCTGTGGGACTACTCGGCCAGCCTGCTCGACGAGCTGCTCCGGATCCAATCGCACCGGCCCGTCGACATCGTGCAAGTACCGAACTGGGACTCAGAGGGCGTGGCCGTCGTGCTGGACGGCACGTTCACTCACACCCTCGGCCTCTACACACCGCTCGAATCGGTCGCCGCTACCGACACCAGACTGGCCGAAGCGCTTGCGTCGGGCGACCCGGTGCTGAAGGCGATGCTCGAGACCGAACGCTTCGTGTACGAGCGCTCGCCCGACGTCCTGGCCTGCGGACCCGGGATCGTGGACGAGATCGAACAGCGTTACGAAATCGCGCTTCCCCGGGAGAACCTCCGCCACGTGCCGCACGGCCTCTCCGACATCAGCTCCGCTGTGTCGGCGTCGCCGCATCCGGGAACGCTGGTGGTGCTCTTCGCAGGACGACTAGAGCAGCGAAAAGGGATCGACACGCTGCTCGCATCCATTCCCGGTGTGGCACGAGACTTCCCGAACGTCGTGTTCGAGATCGCGGGTGACGACTCTTTCGAAGGACCGTCCGGCAAGACGTTCAGGGCCGAGTTCGAAGGTGCCCACCCAGAGCTGGGCGACCAGGTCCGGTTCTACGGGAGGGTGGGCGACCACGAGCTCCACCAGATGTACGCGAGTTGCGATGTGTTCGTCGCACCCTCGCGTTTCGAGTCGTTCGGGCTCGTACTGGTCGAGGCCATGATGTTCTCCAAGCCTGTCGTCGCCACCAACATCGGGGGACTGCGAGAGGTCGTGGAGGACGGGAGCAACGGGTACTTGGTGCCGGCCGATGACTCCGGCTCCTTGGCCGAAGCGGTCGCCCGCCTGCTCGGCTCCGAAGAGCTCAGGGCCCGCTTCGGTGCCAGGTCCCGCCAGCTCTTCCTCGAGCGTTTCACGGCCGAGACGATGGTCCGCGGAGTCGAGCGCTACTACCTCCAGACGACCGCGCGGTGCGCCAAAGGTACTGTTGGGATCCATGCTCACCCGTGACGAACTTCAGGCGAAGGCGGACGAGATCGCCTGGTTCCACTCGATCGACCTGGGACAGGGTGTCAGGACCAAAGGCCTGTCGGAGCTCGCGCTGCGCCTCGACCAGCTCCCGGACTTCGCCGGCAGCACCGTCCTCGACATAGGCGCGTGGGACGGGTTCTACTCGCTCCTCGCCGAGCGGCAGGGGGCATCGCGTGTCGTGGCCCTAGACCACTACGCCTGGGGCGTGGACATCGAGGCGCGCGACGCCTACTGGCAGCAGTGCGCGAGAGAGGGACGCCTCCCGGATCACGGCCTGGACACCACGAAGTTCTGGCACCCCGACCTGCCGTGGAAGCGTGGCTTCAACTTCGCCAGAGAGGTGCTCGACAGCAAGGTCGAAGACGTAGTCGCGGACTTCACCACCGTCGACCTCGAGGAGCTCGGTACGTTCGACATAGTGCTGTACCTGGGGGTCCTGTACCACATGAAAGAACCTCTCACGTGCCTCGAACGGGTCCGCAAGGTGACGAGGCGCGTGGCGGTGATCGAGACAGAGGCCCTGCACCTCCACGGTTTCGACCACGAACGTCTCCTGCAGTTCCACGCCGGCAGCGATGTCCAGCGCGACTTCGGCAACTGGTTCGTCCCGAGCATCGGCGCCCTCGAGTCGTTGTGCGTCGCAGCCGGCTTCAGCTCCGTGAAGATTGTGGCGGGGCCGCCATCTGGCGTGCCCGAGCCGATCTCGAGGGCTCTCCAACGTCGGATCCGTGGTCTTCGCTCGGGCGCAGCGCCGCCGCCCTCGGCACCCACTCAGGCCTACCGCGCTCTCGTTCACGCTTTCGTTTGAATCGAGGTCAGCCGGCGACCGTCTCGACGAGGACACGAGCGAGCCGCTCGAACTGGTGATCCGATGCGAACTCGAGCCCCGACCTCGAGAGCGCTTCACGGCGGCCCGTTGATTCGAGCAGCTCCGTCACCTGCGTCGCCACGTGCTCGGGGTCCAAGGAGCCGAGGAGACACACTGTGCCATTGCCGTACTCGGCGGCAACCGCAAGGTTGGTGACCACCGGTACGCCCGCAGCGAGCGCCTCGAGGACAGCCGCCGAGGACTCTCCGCTGGCGAGGTCCCGCAGCTGGACGGCGATGCACGCGCGCCCGAGCCACTGCGCCCAGCCGGCCTCGTCGACCGCGCCGGCCACCTCGACACGGTCTGACACCCCACGCGCCTGCGCGCGCTCGGAGATCACCTGGGCGAGGATCGGCGGGCAATGGCCCACGAACGCGAGCCGGAAGCCTGCGAGGGCCGCGGCGTCGACCAGCACGTCGGGCCGCTTTGCCATCGAGACCACTCCGAAGGCCACGACCACGTCCTCGGTCGACCGAGCCGCCGGCCGAAGGGCCGGCCTCGGAGGCGGGCAGGCAGGTGGCAGGACGTGGACCGGGGGAAGGTGCACGCCCGCGGCCAGGTCGAGCAGGAGCAGCCGGCGAGCCACCTGAGAGTTGACGAGGAGGCCCCGGCAGCGCTCGGCGAACAGCGGCACCAGCCCTGCCCCGGCGTCGACGAGCTCGAGCACCGACCGCCCGGCTCGGCGGGCTGCGTGGATCGGGGCACGATCCCGATACGACCTTCGAAGCAGCCAGGAGAACGACTCGTCGAACGACTGGTCGCCGAAGTCCTCGAGAGCGGAGACAGCGATCGCCGGCAGGCGCACCTCGTGGAGCCAGACCCACCCCGGATGGCGCAACGCGAGCTCGACGGTGGCGAGGTGTCCGTCGGAGTTTCCCAGCGTATAGACGACTCCGTCGTAGGACCCGGGCCGGACGTCGCTGCCGAAGGCGTCGGCAGGCACGTGGCGGACCGCCCGGGAGGATCGAGGCTCGGTGAGCCTGGGGGTGACCGCGTCGACGATCACCGACGAAGGCATCGCGCGGACGAGGCGATCGTTGTATGCCCCTATTCCGCCACCCGACGGCGGAAGAGGTCCGACGAGCGCGATCCTCCGACGCGCGGGAGGTCGACCCCACTCCCACCTCGCGAGCCGTCCCGACAAAGCGTCGAGCGCCGAGACGGTCCTCGTCGCCACCTCCTCCCACGTCGAGCGCGCAGCGAGCTGCTGCTGTGCGCTCAGGATCGCCGCGCGGCGCTCGGGGTCCGAGAGTAAGCCTGAGACCGACTCGGCGATCGCGCCCGCGTCGAAGGGGTCGAAGGTTGCGAGCGGCGACACAGCCACTTCGGGAAGCGCCGTGGTGCACGAGGTCAATGCCGGTGTGCCGCAGGCGGCCGACTCGAGCACAGGCAACCCGAGACCCTCGGCGGTGGAGGGCAGTACCGTGACCGCGGCGCGTCGATAGCACGCCCGGAGCAGGTCGTCGGTGATCGGGCCCGTCATCACGAGCCTCTCCCCGAGGCCCGAGGCCTCTGCGGCGCCGGCGAGCCTCTGGCGCCATGCGTCGGTCAGATCTCCCACCACCACCAGAGGGAGGTCCAGACCCTGGCGTCGAAGTCGTCCGAGCGCGCCCACGAGGAGCTCGGTCCCCTTTCGCGGGTCGCTCCCACCGACGGTGAGCACGAACTGGCGTTCCTTCAATTTCGGAAGATAGAACGCGAACAGCTCGTCGTCGGTACCGTCGAGCGGCGTGAAGGTCTCTGCGACGCCGGCTCCGACCGTCACCACCTTGCCGGGATCGCAGCCGAGCAATTCGATCGCCTCTGCGCGGGTGAACTCGGAGATGGCCAGGACCAAATCGGATGCAGCGACCCACTCGGCTCGGACCTCGTAGCGCTCCACGTGCGAAGGAGTCGGCAGGTAAGTGCACCGGTCGCGCAGCGGGATGAGGTCGTAGAGAGTTACCACCCTCGGTACCCCCGCCTCGGCCCAATGGGGGACAACCGTGAGCCCGAACGGGTCCATCGGGCCCGCGTGAAGAAACGGAGCCGTTACGTGGTACGCGAGCGGAGCGGAGCCTTGCAGCAGCTCGCGCAACTTGGTGATCGTGTCCCAGTCGACGAGACCGGACTGCGAGAGCTCAGTTGGAAGGTGCGACGGCGGTGGCAGCTCAGGGGCCAGCAGCCCCCCCGCCACACGGCCCGCGCGCGCGAGCGCAGCCACGTGGCTCGCCGTGTAGCGGCCGATGCCTCTGTCTGCAAAGCCTGCGACCTGCAACGCGTGCAGGTCGACGGCGAGCTGGATGCTCGGGGTCAACGATCGCCCGAGCTCAGCGGTCGCGAGCCACCCAACAGTTGTTCGATCTCCTCGACCCGGCGCTTCATCCGAGCCTGTGACTCGACGACGCCCATCGTGCTCTCGGCGGACGCCGCCGACCGCGCCATCGTGGTCTCGACGGCCTCCTGCACCTCTCCCAGGGTGCGCCGGAGCGCCTCCACGGCACCCTCGACGGAGTCGAGACGCGCCTCGACCTGCTGGAGCCTGGATCCGACGGTGTCCAGATTCGATTGCAATGGCAGGAAGAACCGCCGGTCGATGCGTGCGAACACACGTCTCAACAGGCGTTTCACGACCGGAAGGATACCGATTCGAGGCTCAGCGCCGGCTCGGACTGCACAACTGCGATCGCAGAGCTCAGCACGTTCGCGAACGCGGCACGCGAGAGCTCCAGCGACATCGATGCGACTCGCTCGGCCGCACTACGGGCCAGCACCCCGCGCAGCTCGTCGTCGCGAGTTACCCGATCGACGGCAGCCGCCACCCTGAGGGGGTCCTTGCTGTCCAGGACGAGGCCGGCGTCGCCCACCGTGTCGGGTACTGCCGCAGCGCCGTATGCGACGATCGGCAGACCGTTGACCATCGCCTCGACCAGAGGTACGCAGAACCCCTCGTGGTCCGACAGGCAGACGAACACGTCCGCCACCCGGTAGTAGGCGATGAGCTCTGAGTGAGTCACCGAACCCGGAAGGTCGACGGCATCTGTGACGCCCAGAGCGGCTGCGAGACGCTCGAGTGCCCAGGAATAGGCCTCGCCGACGGGCCCACCGACCATCCGGAGCCTCGCCGCAGGGTCGTAGAACCGCCGGTACAGCGCCAGCGTCTTTATCAAGTCGTGCTGCGCCTTGTGAGGTGCCACCTTGCCCACGAACAGCAAGTCGTGGCCTCCCCGCTTGCGGTCCGCCTCGAGACGGTGCAGCCGGGACAAGTCTGGCTTGCCCCCGAGCTCCCCGGTGTCGAACAACAGTGGAGCCACCGCCGTCGCCCTGTAGCCCACCGTCTTCAGCTCAGCTTCGTTGTACGCCGAGTCCGCCATCGCGAAAACCGTGAGAGGAGCGAGCTGCCGCATCTGGGCCCTGCCCAGTCGCAGCTCCTCGGCCACGGAGGGCTCCCAGGGCTCGAGCAGCTCGACAGGCGTGATGTTGTGGTAGTCCACGAGCTTCGGCTCGGGCCGCCTCGCAAAGGCGACTGCGGCCGGGCTGCCGATCGAGAGCTGGTACAGAAGGACCCGGCCCGCGCCGTCGGCGTCGCCGAGGCGATCGATGTGCAGGCCTTCGCCGAGCACGTCGGAAGAGGCATTCGCGTAGTAGATGTCGGAGCCGAGGCCCATCCCGCGAAGCAGTTCCCGGAGCTCGAGCGTGTGCCGCCCGATCGCGTCACGGCTCGCGAGAGTCGGTATCACCTGGTCGACACGACGGACCACGCTCAACGCCGATCATCCCCGAGGGAGGCGGTGACGACGTACTCGTCCGGTCCGGGCACGAGCTGTTGGATCACCTCTACGAGCGCCGTAGCGGAGTCCGGCCCGGCCGCGCGGGCGGCCTCGAGCTGCGAACGCATGTCGGCGCCGCCTCGACGCACTTCCGGGCCGGCGAATCCGTGGCGTCGCATCAGGTGCACCCAGGTCGCGGGGTGGAGAGGTCGCCCTGGCACGAGGTCGGCCACGAGCGGGTCACACGTGCGATCCCAGGCCTGCGGGGTGAGAGATGCCACCACGAGCACCGCACCAGGGCGCATGTGCGCCGAGAGCAATGAGAGAAGCTCGTCGCAATGCTTCGGGCCCAGCCACTGCACGGTGTCCTCGAGCACGGCCCCTGCGATCCCATCGTCCATGAGGGTGCTCAGATGCTCGTGCAGTGCGCGGGCCTTGGCGTCGGGCCCCCATGCGGGAGCGTCCTCGCCGCGACCTGCGTCGGAGCCGATCCAGTAGGCGTCTATCCCGGCGTCGCGAAGCGCCCTCGTCGTGCTCCCGCCGTCGTCGTCGCACAGCACGCGCCCAGCTGCTCCTTCGAGCGCCGACGACGCCATCCCTGCCCACCATCTGTCGCGCTGGTCGAAACGTACGACGACCCCCTCCAATGCCGACGGCGCGATGGGCGACACCTCGCTGTGCAGCTGCTCGAGATCGTCCGCCACGACGTGGAGGGCTCTAGCCACCGCCAAGGTGAACTTCGTCGTCTGTGCTGCGAAGAAGCGCACGTACCAGCCCACCGACGCCCGTACGACACGCTTGACCTGCGCGCCACCGGGCCTCCGAGACCCGACAGGTACCTGCATGTCGATGGCGGCGCTCTCGTCCACCGCATCCAGCGCCCTTCGCACGGCGGTGCTGCCCCCACTCGGGAGCAGCCGCGAGTAGGCATCCTCCACCTCTGTCTCGAACCAGCCGGGGACGTCGCCCGACGCGCGCCGCTGAGCGACCTCGGCGTCCACCTCGGAGAGCGCCCTTTGCAGAACCGCTCTGCGGTTTTGGTCGCTCACGCCAGCACCGACGGCCGAGGGGACCACTTCGGACGGTGCTCGAGGGATGCCACCTGACACGGGCGCAACTTTGGCACCTCGCCCGGGCCTAGGTGCTCCGGGCCCGTCGGTGGACCGCAGAGCGAAGTGGCTCTGCGACCCGCCGCAGGGGCCTTCCCAGCCTGTGGGCGTGGTCGCCCATCACGAGGTGAGCAGCGCGTGCCGCCGCGTGCTCTGCGTGGTACGCGGCGCGTTCGATCCTGACAGCGAGGAGCCGATCACGCTCGCGGGGATCGGTCTCCCTCGGGCCGAGCGGGGTGACCAGCGTGGCCGGCTCGCGGATCCCCCCCCTCGCGTGCGCCGGCAGGACCTCTACTGCCACGAGCGCCTCGGGCACGCCCGCCACCTCGGCTACCAGAGCCCGCTCCTCCTCACTTGCGACCACCACCTCGTGCGCAGCGCGCCGGAGGCAGCGCAGCTCGAAGGCGACGAGGTCGGGCCGGCTCCCGAGCAGCAAGGTGACCTTCCGGTACCGCCGGAGCGCCGCCCGGACGAGGGACGCTTCTGCTCTCGTCCGCCACGGCCGAGAGCCACCTGGGAAGGGGACGCCCTCCTCGAGGCACAACACCACTTGGTCTGCTCCCGTCGAGCTGCCAAGCCGCCAGAGAGTCCTCGCAGCCCCTATCCCGGTCATCGACGCGTGCAGATGGGCCGCGCTCGGCCGCGGGGACACCACCACGACCCCCTCCGAGCGCGCCAGGGTTCGGCCGACCGCCGCAAGTGTCGCGGCGGCGGCCCGTCCTGGCACGGGCGGATAGCTCCCCGCTACGACGACCTTGCTCTGCTGGTTGCTCACGAGCCTGCCCACGAGCCTGTCGGCGCGATCTTGCGGAGGCTCGTCTCCATCCTGTCGAGCACCACGTCCCAGGAGTACTCGGCGAGGACGTAGCTCCGCCCGCGCTCTGCCATCGACCGGGCCTCCGCGGGTGACCGCGACAACGAGAGAAGCTGCTCGACGAGCTCCTCGGCGCCGTCGAACAGCAGTCCCCCTCCCGAGCGCTTGCAGTGCCACGCCACCACCGCGCCGTCGGCAGTGGCGAGCACCGGGGTTCCTGCCAACCACGCCTCCATGACCGATCGGGAGAAGCTCTCCATCCTGCTCGGCTGGACGTAAGCCGCGGCTGCGGCGAAAGCATCGTCGCGCTCGGCGGCCGAGACGAAGCCGAGGTCCAGCACTCTCCCGGCGAGCCCGGCGGGCACATGCACCTCGCCCGCTCCTATGGTCACGAGGTCCAGCTCGACGCCCGCCTTCACCGCCAACTCGTATGCATCGAGGAGCCAATGCCAGCCCTTGCCGCCCTCGCGCCTGCCGGCGTAGAGGACGAAGGGGCGCTCTATCCCATGACGGGCACGGAACCCTTCTGGGTCGTACGAGGACGGCACGTCCACACCCGCCCCCGTCACCACGTGGTGCTCGGAGACGTCGCCGAGACTGTGGGCGAGCTCGTGCTCCGGCTCCGAGAGGAACCAAACGGCGGCCGGGTCCGAGAGGACCGGACGCAGCACGTCCAGGCGCGCGTAGGTCTCGTCGTGCAGGCACGGGACCACCACGGAGCGTTCCGGAGCTGCTCGAAGGCACACCGAGGTGTTCCAGAACAGGTAGGGGGAGAAGACGACGGCGTCGAACTCCTGCGAGTGCTGGAGGAGGTGATGGAAGAGATCCGGGGCCCGGAACTGGAACCCGAGCCAAGAGATCTGCTCGTCGAGACTCGGCACCTCGTCGCCCTCGATCGAATCCTGTGCGCGGCGAGCGACGCGCGATGGATCGCGGACCGTCGGGAAACGACGCACGAGGAGCCCGTTCTCCTCGCTGGCACCCTCGGGGAGCGCGTTCGCCCACGTGAAATGGTCGACAGCGCAGGTCGTGAGCACCTCTACGTCCCAACCCCGAGACGACAGTCCCAGGGCAATCTCCGCGCAGACCGCCTCGGACCCGCCCACGACGCCGGGGCCGTATCGGGTGGGCACGAGCGCGACACGCCCGGTCGCTCCGTCGTTTGCCTTTGTGCCCTCCACCGCTCGGCTCAGATCGAAGGCCAGACGAAATCTGCGTGGAGGTCGAGCGCCACAGAGCCGCGGGAACGGGCTTGGTTCATAACGTCGAACGTTCCCTTGTTCTCCCAGCGGTCGTAGACGATCCCGCGGCTGCTGCTGATCCCCACTCCCACTATGTAGGAGCCGTCGAGGAGAGGGATGCTGTCGAAGGAGAAGTCGACACGTCCCGCACCGACCGGCGCGTCGAACGGTTTGTCGAGAACCGACGTGTCCGAGGCGAACACGAGCCCGCCGTTCGGATCCGTGATCTCGATGGTGAAGACGACCCCGTCGATCGGCTCTGTCGCCTCGAAGTTCATACGCACCGAGAGTGGCTCCCCGGGGAGCATGTAAGGACGGCTCCCCATCCCAGGATGTTCGATGTCGAGGGCGGTGATGAGTATCGGGCGGTGCACGAGGGCGCGGTCCTGGACCTCGGGATCCGAATCCTCGGAGTCGGCGGCGGCCGCCGATTTCAGCAGGTGCTCGTGGTAGATGTGAATGGCCTCGGCGGCAGTCCCCTCTCCCACCATCTTCCCGTCGTTGAGCACCATCCCGCGATCGCAGACCTGGCGGACCAGATCGGGGGAGTGGGTGACGAACACGATCGTGCGGCCGTCCTCTTGGAACTCCTTGATCCGCGCCAGGCACTTGCGGGAGAAGTCCTCGTCCCCGACAGCGAGGACCTCGTCGACCACCAGGATGTCCGGGTCGACGTTCACCGCGACTGCGAAGCCGAGGCGCACGTACATGCCCGAGGAGTAGTACTTCACCTGGTTGTCGATGAAGTGTTCCAACTCGGCGAACGCGACTATCTCGTCGAAGCGGCGATCCACCTCCTTTGTGGACAGGCCGAGCAACGAGGCGTTGAGGTAGATGTTCTCCCGGCCCGAGAGCTCGGGCTGGAAGCCTGCACCGAGCTCCAGCACGGCAGCGACCTGCCCGCGCACGACCACCTTGCCATCGGTCGGCTGGAGGATCCCGGTGATGCACTTGAGCAGAGTGGACTTGCCCGAGCCGTTGCGGCCGACGATTCCCATCGTGTAGCCCTCGTTGACCTCTACGCTCACGTTCCTCAGGGCCCAGAAGTCCTCGTAAGGATTGCGCCCGGCGTGAAGGACCTTCTCCTTCAGCGAGTAGTACTTCTGGTGGTAGAGCCGGAACCGCTTGGAGACGTCGACGACGTCCACTGCGGTGTTGGCACCCACTGAGTCTCAGAGCTCCTCGGCGAAGTTGCCCTCGAGGCGACCGAAGACCACGAGCGCGCCCAGTAGGAGCACGATTGACACCGCGAAGACGATCAGGTCTGCACCCACGTACCAGTGGAGCCCGTATCTCGCCATCACGCCGTCTGGAAACGCCTTGTGCGTCACCGTCGAGATCGGATGGACGACGTTGTAGAACACGCGCTGGAAGCTCATGACGACGGGGGTGACCGGGTTGGCGAAATAGAGCCACAGCAAGTGGTGCCTCGCCAGCTTGTCGTGGACGTTGCCCGAGAACGGGTAGATGCCGGGCACAGCCCAGAACCAGGCCATCAACACGACCTCGACGAGGTGCTGGGTGTCGCGCAGGTAGACGTTGACAGCGGCGAAGAACACTGAAAGAGCGGCGGCAAATGTGAGTATCGCTGCCAACGCAGGCACCAACAACCAGATGGCGCTCCAGTCGGGACGGTGCCAGAAGGCGAACATGAACACGATCAGGACGATCGACTGGAACAGGAAGAACATGAACGCCGAGCCGACCGAGGCCAGAGCAAGGATCTCTCGGGGGAACGAGACCTTCTTCACTATGCCGGCGTTGACGACGATCGTGGACGTGGCGCCTAGCACCGACGTCTGGAACAGGTTCCAGACGAGCATCGCCGCGAACATGTAGATGACGAACTTGGGGATCCCGTTCGGCAGGAAGAAGGTGAACAGGATGTAGAACACCGCCAGGGTCAGAGCCGGGTTGAGCATGGACCACAGGAACCCGAGGAAGGAGTTCTTGTACTTGACCTTTATCTCTTTGCGCACGAGAAACACGAACAGCTCCCGGCAACGCCACAGCTCGACCATCCGCTGGCTGAGGCTCACCCTGGCCGCTACGACTCTCGTGGCCTTGTGACCTCGAGCGGCCGCCCTGGCCGCGCGTATCTCCAGGTCGCGATCTGCCAGGCCGAGGGCGGTGCCTTCCCTCTGCTCCGGCCCCTCGGCGTCGTGTCTGGGGGCCTCGGCCGCGCGGTCGGCCTGTACCTCGGTCATCCTCGCGAGGCTACCCGGGTTGCATGTACATCCGATGACAATGCCGCCAATTCGGTGACATGGCTTTCCCTGCCCCCTAGGATTCGCCCCGCTTTGTGTTCGGACGACTTCCCCGGGGCAGCTGGATTGTGAAACTCAACCAAATGGTGGCCCGCTGGACGCGGCGTGGCGCCGGCGCCCTCGCCGGGACACTCCTGGCGGTCGGGTTCTACACCTCCCACCCTGCCGACGCGTACTCGGGTTCGCCCGCGGGCGCCACACCGACCGGCACGGCAGTTCATTTCGACGAATTCGTCAACGACGGTGCCGGCGGCCACCTGTGGAACCAGTACGACCAGACTGTCGACGCTGCGGGTCCCGACATCATCGGGCGCGCCTCGGCGGTCAACTTCGGTCCGAGTGTCCTCGACGTCTTCACCACCAGCGCGAACGGCGACCTCGTCGACTGGATCAACGACGGGCTCCAGGGACGGGTCTGGAACGCGTATGACCTGACGCAGACCGCCGGCGCAGGGAGGCAGGTAGCGGGAAGCCCGGCCGCGATCGTGGTCAACGGTGTGATCCACGTGTTCGTGGAAGCTGCGGGCCGCGATCTCGTCGAGTACGTGAGCGACGGCACCAACGGCCACGTCTGGAACGCGTACGACTTGAGCACCGCCGCCAACGGAGGCAGTCCCCTCGACGGCGATCCCACCGTCGTCGACGACGGTGGGATCATCCGCGTATTCGTCCGGGCGTTCAGCGGTGACCTCGTCGAGTATGCCGACGACGGCGCCTCGGGGGCGCAGTGGAACGCTTACGATCTGTCCTCGACCGCGGCTGGCGGCGGGCCCGTGGGTGGCGACCCCTCCGCCGTGCTCTACAACGGGAAGACCGTGCACGTGTACGTGGGCTCCGCCTCGGGAGACCTGATCGAGTACGTGGACGACCACGCGAGCGGGCAGCTTTGGAACGCCTACGACCAGACCCAGGGTGCGGGAGGCGGCGTCCAGATCGAAGGAGATCCGGCGGCCGTCGTGGACGGTGCCGTCGTGCACGTGTACGCGGGCTCGGCCACCGGAGACCTCGTCGAGTTCGTGAACGACGACCTTCACGGGCATCTGTGGAACACCTACGACCACACGACGGACGCCGGCGGTGGCGTACAGCTCGTCGGAGACCCGGCCGCAGTGCTCTACGGACCCGTCGTGCACGTGTACGTGAGGTCCCTTTCTGACCACCTCGTCGAATTCGTGAACGACGACGCGGGCGGGCACCTTTGGAACGCCTACGACCAGACCGACTACGCCGGTGGGGGGACGGACATCTCCACCGACCCTTCGGCGATCCTCTACGGAGGCTCTCAGGTGCACGTCTATGTGGGAGGACCCTCTTCGGGTCTTGCGGACAACGTCGTCGCCCTGGCGGAGACCCAGGACCAGTACGACGGCGCGGTGGTGGAGAGCCCGCCCGACTCCAATTGCAACGGGTACACGGCCTACTTCGGCCGCGGTTCGACCGCCGGCTGTGCCCCCGGCACCAGCGCCGAGGAATGGTGCTCGGACTTCTCCCAGTGGGTCTGGACGTTGAACGGCATCGACACGGCGGGGATCACCGGCTACGCCTTCACCTTCGTCCAGTGGGGCGAGAATCACGGGACGTTCCAGCCCGGGTCGACCAACTCCCCCGAACCCGGCGACGCAGTGGTCTGGGGATCGATGGCGCAGGGGTACGCCGCCCATGTCGGCCTCGTCGTAGGGGTCAAGGACGGCGACATCGACATGGTCTCGGGGAACTCGGGCCCAGTCGACGCGTCGGGAAACGTGGTCTCGGTGTGGGAGACGGGCTATTTCGACCCGGCGAGCTCGACGGACAGCGGCTACCCGATCCTCGGCTACGTGGCCCCCTGAGGAGCGCTACTGGGCGACCTCGGCGACCGAGTGCTCGATCACCCGGTCGATGAACCCGTAGTCGTTGGCTTCCTCCGCGGTAAACCAGCGGTCGCGGTCTGAGTCCGCCTCTATGCGCTCCACGGTCTGCCCGGTGTGGAAAGAGATCCTCTCCGCCATCATCCGCTTGAGGTACACGATCTGTTCCGCCTGGATGGCGATGTCGGTCGCCTGACCCTGCATTTGCCCCGAAGGCTGGTGCATGAGGATGCGGCTGTGTGGGAGGGCGAAGCGCTTCCCCGGAGCGCCGGCGCACAGCAGGAACTGTCCCATCGAGGCCGCCAGGCCGACACATATGGTGCTCACGTCGCAACTCACGTACTGCATCGTGTCGTAGATGGCGAGGCCGTCCGTCACCGATCCGCCTGGGGAGTTGATGTAGAGGGCGATGTCCCGCTCTGCGTTCTCCGCTGCCAGCAAGAGCAGCTGGGAGCAGACGAGGTTGGCGAGGTGCTCGTCGACCGCGCTCCCGAGGAAGATGATCCGCTCCTTGAGCAGGCGCTGGAACACGTCGGCCGCCGCGAGATCCGGGCTCATCGGCGACCGCATCTGCGCCCCTGCAGCGGCGCCTTGCGCGGATGTGTCGGGAAAGCTGTGCTTGGGCATCTGTTGCTCCCTGTGTCGAGCAGCCGAGGAACCGTCGAGCCGCTGCCGAAGCCGGGCCGCGGCCTCGAGCGCTGCGAGCTCTCGTCGTAGGAGGCTACCGGGTGAGGGGGCTAGGGTGAGCCAGGCAGTCGAGCAGAGAGCGGGTGTGGCGGAACTGGTAGACGCGCCGGGTTTAGGACCCGGTCCCTTCGGGGGTGGAGGTTCGAGTCCTCTCGCCCGCACGGTGCCCACTCGCACCTTCCCGCCGACAGCGCGTGCGAAAGCGCTGGGCTTGCAGGGCGTCGTGGTCGCTGCAGCTGTGGCTCTCTCGCTCGGCGGCTGCGGCGGGCCGGCACCGAGCTCCGCCTCGGGTTCGAACGCCGGGGGGAAGGGCTCGCACCCCACCAGCAGGTCCACGAGCACCTCCCGCGGCACCGGTGGAGGCGCGACCAGCTCGACGACCTCGCCCCGGCCCGCACCGACGTGCTCGTCGGTGCCAGCGTCGCTCGTGAACGAGCAACTCGGCTTCGACGTCGCCGGGCCCAGCTCGCAGGTGAGCGGCAACGTGACGACCTGCACCTACAGCGGTACGCCGGCACAAGTGACGGTCAGCTTCTCGACCGGCCAGACCCCCTCGAGCTTCGGGGCCACGAGGCAGGCCTACACCCAGAGCGGCCAGACGACGGTGACGGCGTCCGGGCTGGGCGACGAGGCCTACTCGGTCACTAAGGGCTCGGGGCAGTCCCAGACCAATACCCTCGTCGTGCTGCAGGGCAGCGTGCAGCTGCTCGTGACGGCACCGGCATCGCTGGACGACGAAGGGGCCCTCGTCAGGCAGATCCTCCCCTCGATCTGAGGCGAGGTCGTGATGCAAGAAGCCGGCGGAGGGGGCCTGGAGGTCCGCCGGGTCGCAGCAGAGGAGGTGAGACCCCTTCGTCACGAGGTGCTCAGGAGGGGATTGCCACTTGCCTCGGCCACGCTCCCGGGGGACGACCATCCACTCGCTGCCCACGTGGCTGTGCTGGCAATCGGAGCGCAGAGCACGGCCGAGATCGTCTCGGTCGGCTCGGTCTTCCCAGACCCCCCGCCATGGGCGCCGGACACGAGCGACGCATGGCGCATCCGGGGGATGGCCACCACGCAAGCCATGCGCGGAAGGGGGTTCGGCAGCCGTGTCCTCGAGGCCCTGTGCGATCACGCGCGCAGCCACGGCGGCGGGTTGATCTGGTGCCATGCGCGAGTCGGCGCGCTCGGCTTCTACCGCCGTGCGCGGTTCGAAGTGACCGCCGACACCTTCGACGACGGGATCGCTCTCCACCAGTCGATGTGGCGGGCGCTGGACTAGGGGCGCGGTCGGGTCGCGACCGCCCGCTACGGGCCCTCGCTCGTGAACCGGAGCGGGGCCGGAAGCCGGCTTCGGCGGTAGGCGCCACTTTGACCCTTGCCCGAGACGTCGGCAATGCTGCCCGGGTCCCGGACCCGGCGTCGGCGTGGGAAGAACCACGACCCGGTCCGGACGCCACACGACGCAGAGTTTCTAGGAGGAGACAATGGGCATGCTCGACGGGAAGGTCGCCATCGTCACGGGGGCGGGGCGGGGCATCGGACGCGAGGAGGCCCTCCTGCTCGCCGCCGAGGGTGCCAGCGTGATCGTGAACGACGTGGGCGCTGCCCGCACGGGGGAGGGGGCCGACCGCTCCCCGGCCGAGCAGACGGTGGAGGACATCCGCAGCGCCGGCGGGGAGGCAGCCGTCAACACCGACGACGTGAGCTCCTGGAAGGGAGCTGAGAGCCTCGTGGGTCAGGCGGTCGAGTCGTGGGGCAAGCTCGACATCCTCGTCAACAACGCAGGGATCCTGCGCGACAAGATGAGCTTCAACATGGACGAGTCGGACTGGGACGACGTCATCCGAGTCCACTTGAAGGGCCACTTCGCCATGTCGCATTTCGCAGCGATCCACTGGCGCAACCGGTCCAAGGCCGGCGAGGAGGTCTCGGGTCGCATCATCAACACCGCGTCCGAGGCGGGGTTGTTCGGGAACGCCGGGCAGGCCAACTACGGCGCCGCCAAGGCTGGGATCGCGGCGATGACGATCATTCTCGCCCGGGAGCTCGAGCGCTACGGGGTGACAGTCAACGCCATCTCACCGCGAGCGCGCACGCGCATGACCGAGGACCTCTTCGGCCAGATGGCGAAGGCAGAGGAAGGCAAATTCGATGCATTCGGGCCCGAGAACGTCGCCCCGCTGGTGGTCTTCCTGGCGAGCGACGAGGCCTCCGACGTAACGGGTCAGAACTTCGTCGTCTTCGGCGGGTCTGTGTGGGTGGTGGAGGGTTGGAAGCCGGCCGGCGAGCTCAAGCAAGACTCGCGCTGGACCCCCAAAGAGCTGGCGGACAACAAGTCCAAGCTCTTCGCCAGCCGCTCCCCCGGCGTGCCGCCCTTCGGTTTCTTCTGATCCCCAGGATCAGGAGCGCGCGGGCAGGTCCGCCGTGGCCTCCCCTACGACCTTCACCTCGCCTTCGCCGTTGGCGAGACTGCAGTCGAGGTCGACCAGGTGCCTGCCACCTTCGACACGCTTGGCCTTCACGACGATCTTGGTCTTCAGCTCTTCGCCCGGCCAGGTCTGGCGGCTGAAGCGCACCTGGTAGTGGGTGAGGCGGCCGGGGCCCACGAAGTCGGTCAGGGCCGTGCCGAGGAGCCCCATGGAGAACATGCCGTGCCCGAAGACGCTCGGCTGGCCCGAGGCCTTGGCGAGGACCTCGTCGTGGTGCATCGGGTTGTAGTCGCCCGAGGCTCCCGCATAACGCACCAGGTCTGTCCTCGTGAGCGTGTGGGTCATCACGGGCGCCTCGTCGCCCTCGTTCACGTCCTCGAAGTGCAACGCCTTTTCACTCATTCGGCTCACCCATTTGGCTCACTCTTTTCCCTCCAGCGCTCCGGTACTCCGCGGCAGCTTGCGTTTCGGGGCCGTGCGCTGTCAAGGCGGACACATGCCGGACCCGGAAAGCGTCAGGCTCCAGGCTCGGGGTCCCTCGGCAGGCCGAGGATGCGCTCGCCGATGACGTTTCGCTGTACCTCGCTCGTGCCGCCCGCGATCGTGAGACAGCGGGTGGAGAGAAAGCCCCGGCTCCAGCGGCCCGCCTCGGCCTCGGTGGTCGCGCCCTCGGGCCCGAGGAGCACGAGACCGAGCTCCTGGACCCTTTGCTCGTGCTCTGCACCGAGCAACTTGCGCACGCTCGCCTCCGGGCCCGGCTCGACCCCCGACACCGACCTGAGGGTCGTGCGCGCGCCCAGGAGCGCCACAGAGCTCGCCTCGGCGACGAGCCCGCCCAGACGCTCGAGGACCACAGGGTCGTCACCGGCGCGTGTACCCGCGAGCGTGCCCAGGATCCATTCGATGCCGAACCCGAAGGTGGCACCCGAGGACATCGAGACGCGCTCGTTGGCGAGCGTCGTGCGCGCCAACCTCCAGCCGCCGTCCACCGGCCCGACCACGCAGTCGTCGGGGACGAACACGGAGTCGAGGAACACCTCGTTGAACAAGGCGTCGCCGGTGATCTCGCGAAGCGGACGCACCTCTATCCCCGGCGATCTCATGTCCACGACGAAATAGGTGATGCCTTCGTGCTTCGGCGCGTCGGGGTCCGTCCTCGCGAGGCATATGCCGAAGTCCGCGCGAGCTGCCATCGACGTCCACACCTTCTGCCCGTCGAGCACCCAACCTCCCTCGGCGCGCGTCGCCCGGGTGGAAAGGGAGGCGAGGTCGCTCCCGGCTCCCGGCTCGGAGAAGAGCTGGCACCACACGAGGTCACCGGCCAAGGTGGGGCCGACCCAGCGCTCGGTCTGCTCCGCCGTGCCGTGGGCGATGATCGTGGGGAGGGCCCATGCGCCTACCGCCAGGTTGGGACGCTGGACTCCCGCCGCGGCGAGCTCCTGGTCGATGACCAGTTGCTCTATCGGGCCCGAGGAGCGCCCGTACGGTTCCGGCCAGTGCGGCGCGATCAGGCGGGCCTCGACTAGAAGCCTCCGTCGCTCCGGCCCGTGGACGGCGGCCACCTCGGCCACGATCGGGGCGATGCGGGTCCTCAGCTCCTCGGCCTCCTCGGGCAGCTCCACCTCGAGGCCGCGCCTGCTGCCGCCGAGCGCCGAGCGCGCCGCCTCCAGACGCAGCTCGTCTGTGCCGCCGAGCAGCTGGCGAAGTGAGAACGCGCGGCGGAGGTGCAGGTGCGCGTCGTGCTCCCAGGTGAAACCCATGCCGCCAAGGAGCTGGATGCAGTCCTTGGCGCATTCGACGTAGGCGTCGAGCCCGAGCGAGCCGGCGAGGCAAGCGGCCAGGGCGCCCTGCGAAGGATCGGGACGATCCATCGCCTGGGCGGCGTCCCACGCGAGGGCCGTGGTCTGCTCGACAGACACGAGCATGTCTGCCAGCCGGTGCTTGACCGCCTGGAATTGCCCGATCAACCTGCCGAACTGGCGCCGGTCGAGGGCGTGAGAGGTCGCGGTCTCGAGGCACCACCTCGCACCTCCCGCGCACTCGGCCGCCGCCACTGCCAGGGCCACGTGGCGGACCCTCGTCCCCGCCAGCGCCGGGAGCTGCATCTCGGGTGCGACCGCCACGCCGCTCAGGCTCACCTTGCCGAGCCGCCTCGTGAGGTCGAGGCTCGCGAGCTGTTCGACGCTCACCCCGCCGGCATCGAGATCGACGACGCACCAGGTCTCCGCGCGCACAGGGCTCCCCTCGCCGCTCGGCGAGGGGCCTTCGCCCCATGGCGCGCCGCCGGGGGCGACGGCCGGGGCGAGCAGCCTGCGCGCGGTCGTGGCGCAGAGCACCGGCGAGAGCACGCCCGAGAGCCTCAACGAGCCGTCCGGCTCGAAAGATGCCTCCAGGACGCCGCTTCCGGGAAGGGCTAGCGCGGTCGGCGCGGTCCCGTCGACCATGGGCGCCACGAGCTGCTTGAGCTGGGTGGCGTCGGCCACCGCCGACACGAGCGCTGCGGCCACCAGAGTGGGGACGACCGGTCCCGGGGCCATGGCGCGTGCCAGCTCCTCTGTGACCACCGCCAGCTCCATGAAGCCGAAGCCCTGCCCCCCGCACTCCTCGGGAGCAGCGATCCCCAGCCATCCCTGCGATGCGAGCTCCTCCCAGAAGGGCGGGAGGGACTCGCTCTCGGCGTCGAGCAGGGCGCGGGGCACCTCACGACCGCAGCGCGCTTCCAGCCAGCGCCTGAGCGTCCGGCGAAGCTCCTCGTGTTCCTGGGCGATCCCGATCGGCAAGTGGCTGCGTCCTTCCCCGGGGGAAAACTAGAACACGTTACGCCATCGAGTGGCGGAGGTTCGCTCAGAAGATCCCGATGAGGTGGTCGATCGACCACGTCTGCCAGCCGTGGGTGCCGAGCACGACCGCGGCGGCGAGGATCATCATCGAGTTCTGGCCCTGCTCGGCCCAGTCGTGGATCATGAGCACGAAGTAAGTGAGGTTGAGAGCGATGCTCGCGAAGGCGGCGATCGGGGTGAGGAACCCGAGGGCTAGCCCGATCCCCAGTGACAGTTCGCTTGCGAGGACCACCCAGGTCATCTGCTTCGGGTGAGGCTTCACCACCGCGTCGAAGCCGCGTCGGACGACAGACCAGCGGTGCTTGGACGCGATGTCGGCCGCCCAGTTGATGCCGGCCTGGCGCTTGATCCACGCGCCGAGGTTCTTGTGGCGGAAGCTCTCGAGCCACCAGAGCCCGAGCCCGATCCGCAGTACCGCCGCCCAGTGGGCACCGGAAAGGAGCGAAGTGCTCATCGGCGGGTCAGGGCCTCCTCGGGGTCTGTCTGCTCGGGTCGGTCAACTTGGATCGGTCAGCTCGGATCGGTCAGCTCGGATCGTCAGCTCGGGTTGAGCCCGTGGGTCAAGACCGGTGGATCAAGTTGAAACGAGACGTCACGACAGGCTCGCCCGTCGAGTCGTCCTTCCAGACCGTCTCGGTCACGACGAAGGTCATCGTGCGGCCCTTCGACTCCTTGGTGTAGGCGTCGGTGATCCGACCCTCACCCACCAGGACGTCGCCCACGAGCACCGGGCGGTGGTACTCGAACTCCTGCTCCCCGTGCAGGATGATCCCCCCCTTCGCCATGAGGGGCCCGATCACCTCGCCGAGGGCGTTGCCCGCCGGACGGTCCGCCGACTGGTTCTCGGGGAACTCGCCCCAGGTGTTCATGACGAACGGGAAGGTCGGAGGTACCGGGATCGAGTCGAACCCCGCGTCCTTGGCCACCTGTGGATCGCGATAGACGGGGTCCGGGTCGCAGACGGCTGTGGCGAAGTTGGCCACCGGACCGCGCTCGACCACCACCGTGGACTTGCTCATCGGCTTGCCGATGACGCGTTCGAGAGCCTCGTCTCCCATGTCGCTCCTTCGTCGGTGTAACCCTGGGCCGGGCCGGCCGTACCGGCCGGGTCGGAGCGACACCGTAGCCCTTTTGGTGCCCGAGCCGACAGGTCGACCGCAAGCGGCCGGGCCGGGGCCCGGGGCCCTTTTGGGACTTTGGGCCCTACCGAACGGCCCAGTGGTGTGCGACAAAGGTCCCAGAGTGCCCTCGCGCCGGCGCGTTCCCCCGGCAGCAGAGCACGGTGGCACAGGGGTCCCCCACCCACCCTCGTGTCCGAACCGGGAGCCACCCGGTCGCGCCGAGAGGCGTGACCGGGTGGAGCTCCTGTCTCTCCGACTACCGAGAGCCGACCTCTTGGAGGAGCCCGGCGGCGAGGGCCCGAAAGGCGCGCCCTCGGTGTGACAGGTGGTTCTTTTCCTCGGGGGTCATCTGGGCGAACGTCCGGTCCTCACCCTTGGGTACGAAGACCGGGTCGTAGCCGAAGCCGCCAGACCCGCTCCTGGCCAAGGCGATGGTGCCCTCCACTACCCCTTCGGCCAGCACCTCGTGGCCGTCGGGGAACGCCGCGAGGGCCACCGTCCGAAAGCGCGCGAGCCGCTGTGCCTCGGCGGCCGCGCCGGCCGCGGCCAGATCGGTCAGCAGCTTGGCGACGTTGTCGTCGTAGCTGGCCCGCAGACCCGCGTAGCGCGCCGACCGCACCCCGGGCGCACCGCCGATCGCCTCGACCTCGAGCCCCGTGTCGTCCGCAACCGCAGGCACGGCGCTGTGCGCGACCAGCGCCCTCGCCTTGAGCCGTGCGTTGTCCTCCAGGGTCTCGCCGGTCTCGTCCACCTCGGGAGCGTCCGGTGGGCGCGCCAGCAGCTCGACGCGCCCCGAGGTGGCAGCCGCGACTATGCGCGTGATCTCCCGTGCCTTGTCGGGATTGGCGGTGGCGAGCACGAGGCGAAGTGTGCTCACCTCGGCGCAGGCGGCTCGGCCAGCAACGCCTGCTGGAAACCGAGCAGCGAAGATATTCCCTTCTCTGCCAATCCGAGCATCTCGTCGAGCTCGCTGCGAGTGAAGGCCATGCCCTCGGCCGTCCCCTGAACCTCGACGAAACGGCCGCTGCCGGTCATCACGACGTTCATGTCCACCTCCGCCCTCGAGTCCTCGGAGTAGTCGAGGTCCAACAGACAGACGGCGTCGACCACCCCTACCGACACCGCGGCACAGGAGTCGACCAGAGGCTGGGCGGAGATGACGCCCCTGTTGAGCTGGCGCGTGAAGCAGTCGTGCAGCGCCACGTACGCGCCGCAGATCGAGGCGGTCCTCGTACCACCGTCGGCCTGAAGCACGTCGCAGTCGACGGTCACCTGCATCTCACCCATGGCGACGAGGTCGGTCACAGCGCGAAGCGATCGCCCGATGAGGCGCTGGATCTCCTGGGTCCGCCCCGACTGGCGGCCCTTTGCCGCCTCGCGCCCTATTCGCTCGGCCGAGGACCCGGGCAGCAACGAGTACTCGGCGGTCACCCATCCCTTACCCCCACCGCGCATCCATGGAGGGACCCGGTCCTCCACCGACGCGGTGCAAAGCACCTTGGTCCGCCCCATCGAGACGAGCACCGACCCCGGTGCGAACTCGGTGAAGTCGCGCACGAAGGAGACCGGGCGCATCTCGTCGACCGCCCTGCCGTCTGGGCGAAGGGCGCGCTCGCCGGCGGGCCGCGCGCTCATATCGAGTACCCGCGGCCGATCGCCGCTTGGCTCACGGGGCCCCCGAAGGTCTCCTCGGCTTCGGCGCGTACGTCCTCGGCGCGAACGGTCGGCCACCTGTGGGTGATCACGAGCCTGCGAACCGACGCGGCCCTCGCCGTGCTGCCCGCCTCGCGTCCGGTCATGTGCCCTGCCGTCCCTTGGAACTTCGTCGTGTACGTGGCCTCGCAGAGAGCGAGGTCCAGCCCCGGGCCCAGGGCCTCCAAGGACCATCCGGGCCCCGAGTCGGCAGAGTACCCCAGCGCGCCGAGCTCGCCTTCGATGCGCACCGCGTGAGTGACCGGAGGATGGTCGGTGCGCGAGAAGCTGACCTGCAGATCACCGAGGCGCACCCCATCACCGTCTCCCACTTCGCGCCAGTCGAGGATCCCGTCTATGTCCTGCGCGAGCTTCGGCCTGATCCCCGGCGACGCGTAGACCGGTATGGGCTCGCGGCGAAACCCGATCACCCATCGCGCCGCGGTCAGGAGGTTCTCAATGTCGCTGAAGTGGTCGCAGTGCTCGTGGGTGAGCACCACGCCCGACAGAGCCATCGGGTCGCAGAAGCGCTGGAGGTTGGCGAAGGTCCCGGGTCCAGCGTCGAGCCACAGGCTCGTGCCCGAGCCCCAGGAGCGAACGAGGTAACCGCTTGCGGCACCGGAGGAAGAGCCGCCGGAAGTGCCGCCGGCGGGCCCGCTGTAGCTCCCGTCGCAGCCGAGGACGGTGAGGGTGATCAACTGCCCGAGGAGACGAGCTCGGCCACGGCGCGGTTGAAGGCCGCGCCCCTCTGCACGTAGGTCCCCTCGACGATCGGGGTGGGGGCCGCGGGAGAGAACAGCACCACCCCCTCCTCGCCGAGAATCCCGGACGCGATCCTCGCCGCCTCGTCCACGCTCGGCGCCGGACGGCATTCGACGCTCGATCCGGATGCGGAGATCTCCCGGCACAGACGGTCACCGAGATCGGGCAGGTACACGATCGAAGGCACAGGGCGCGTGCGGTGGAGCTCCTCCAGGAGAGGGGCTAGGTCCACCCCCCGGTCCTGGCCGCCGAGGATCAGGCAGATCCTCCGGCCGGCGAAGGTACGCAGCGCCGCCACCGTGCCCGCGGGGTTGCTGGCCAGAGCGTCGTTGACGTACTCGACGCCCCGCGCGCTCGCGACGGTCTCGAGCCGGTTCGGAAGGACCGGCATGTGCCCGAGGGCCTCCGCGAGCGCGTCGGCCTTCGGAATGCCGCCGGTCTCGAGCAGGCAGGCGGAGATCGCGCCGCAGAGGTTGACGAGGTTGTGCGCGCCTCGCAACCCGAGCGCGGTGCGCGTGAGGTCGAGCACCGGCTCGCCGTCGACCGTCACCGCCGAGTCTTCGACGACGACACGTCCCTCACTGCCGTAGAGGATGCGGCGCTCGTAGCGCGCGGTGCTCGCTACTGCGTCCGGGCTCGCGGAGCTCACTGCCAGGGTGACGTCCGCGCGGTGGTCGAAGAGGTTGAGCTTGTCCCGCACGTAGCGGTCGTAGCTCCCGTGCCAGTCGAGATGATCCGGAGCGAGCAGGGTGAGCACCCCCACCGGCGGGGAAACCTGCACGTCGGCGGCCTGGAAGCTCGAGACCTCGACGACGTAGACGTCTCCGGGCTCCTCACGGTAGAGGGCGGTGAGAGGGGTGCCCATGTTGCCCCCGAGCCGGACGCGCAGCCCGCAAGCCTCGAGGACGATCGCTGCGAGCCAGGCTGTGGTGGTCTTGCCCTTCGTGCCCGTCACCGCGACCACCCGACTGCCGGAGAAGTCCTCGAGCCACATGGCGGTCACCGACGTCACCTCCGCGCCCGAGGCGCGGGCCTTGCGCAGCTCCTCGCGGTAGACGGACACCCCGGGTGAGCGCACGATGCAGTCGAAGCTGCCCTCGGCGAGCGCCGACGGTGCGAGCACCGGGATCTCCACGCCGCCGACCGGCAGCTCGGAGGCGTCGGTCGATCTGTCGTCGACGAAGACGACCTGCGCGCCGCGCTCGAGCGCGGCCTCGGCTGCTTCGCGTCCCTCGACGCCCGTCCCCCACACGGCCACACGCGGAACGCGCAGCCGATCGAGACCTGTCGTGCGCGCGGAAGGGGGTGGGGTCATCCGGGTGGCGGGGCGGCCGGTGGGGTCATCCGGCTGGCGGGTTCATCGGGCTGGCGGGTTCATCGGGCTGGTCGGTTCATCGGGCTGGTCGGTTCATCGGGTGGGCGCGGCTCCCGATCGCGCTCGCGGGACCGACTCGGAGATGCAGTCGCGGATCCCGGCGAAGACCTCTGCGCTCGAGGCCAGATGCCGCGCCGGGCCGGCGACTGCCGGGCCGCGCTCCCCGATCCTCTTGCGGACGTGCTCCACGACCACCGCGCCGGACCAGGAAGGGTCGGCGAGCAACCGACCGAAGGCCTCGAATACCTCCTCTACCGTTCCGACACACTCGAAGGGCTTTCTGCGAGGGTCGAGCATGTCGGAGAAGCCCTCGACCTGCGTCACGTCGTCGAGCATGTCCGTGCCGAAGATCTGCACCAGCTCGCGACGGCCGAGGAAGGGCGCGAGCGCAAGGAACACGAACCGGCACTTGGGGCAGTCGGCGCACCAGCCGTCGAAGGGATCGGAGATCCGAAACGCCCTGTTGCAGCTGCGGAACGAGGAGAGATAGGGCGTCAGGGTCGCGAAGGCCCCGGTGATCTCCAGCTCGGTGAACCTCCTCAGAACAGACACACAGCGGACCGAGCTGTGGACCGAGTCTCGGAGCGCCTCGCCGAGCAAGGTCTCGAACTCGGCCGACTTGCTCCACTGATGGTTGATCTCGACGCCTCCGGCGGGCCCGGCCATGCTGTCCGATCTCGGAGGGCCGCCGCCCACCCTCGAAGGGCTGTCCACCCTCGTTGGAGCGTCCGCCGAGGCCTCCGTGGCCATGACGGTCGTGTCGTAACCGCGGACGTACCCGCCGGCGACGGCGAGGAGGCAGACGATCGCAGTCACGGGCACGTGACCGTTCATCGCACCCTGGCGATTGAGCTCGAGCAGCAGCGGGTCGATCCGGCGCTCGATCGCGAAGAGGCCGAGCCCTGAGATCGACGCGATCCGCTCCACCGCAGGGCTCGAGTTGATAGACACGAGAACCGGCGGCGGGTCCAGGTGCTTCAGGGCCTCGAGCACCACGATCGAGTCCTTCCCGCCACCGACCGGTACCGCCGTGCCGGGTGGCGGCGCCTCGATGGCGGGCGTGCCGTGTGGCCGGTCGCCGGCGCCGGCAGTGGAGACGTCGAGGTCCAGCGGGACTGCGAGCCCGTTGCGGTAGGCGAACTCGCGCATGCCGCTGTCGTAGATCCCGTGGAGGAACCGGGACTCCGCAGGGCTCAGCGCGCCCGTCTCGACGACGATTCGACGCGGGGCAGCCGTCTTGTAGTAGCTGACGCCGGCCGCGAGGTGGAGCAAGCGGACCACGGCTTCGAACCCGGCACGTGCCCCGGGCGACAGCTCGACACCGCGACCTCCGAAGGCGATCCTCTCCTCGAAGACGTGCTCGTCGTCGAGGGCATAACGCAGCACCGCGCCCGGCCCCGCAGGATCGGCCTCGAAGCTGGTGATCCTGAAGCAGTCGTAGCTGGCGGGACTAAAGGGCAACGGCCGTCGACTCGCCCGGCTCAGAAGTAGATGGTCCGGCGTGCACGCTCGGTGACCACATCGAGGTCGTCGGTCCACGCCCCGGTGGAGAGGTACTTCCAGCCCGCGTCCGCGCAGACCACGACGACGACGCCCGAGGAGATCTCACCGGCGCACTTCGCCGCCCCGGCCATGGCGGCACCCGAGGAGATCCCCGCGAAGATGCCGGCCTCGGCAAGCCTGCGGGTCCACTCGACCGAAGCTCGCGGCCCGACGATGGTCTTGCGATCGAGAAGCTCAGCGCCGCCGAGCTCGCCGAATATCGCTGGGATGTAGCCGTCGTCGAGGTTGCGAAGTCCGTCGACGGTCTCGCCTGCCGGGGGCTCGATCGCCCACACCTGCACCGACGGGTTGCGCTCCTTCAAGAACCGGCCGACCCCTAGCAGCGTCCCCGACGTGCCGAGCCCCGCTACGAGGTGGGTCACCTCGGGGCAGTCGCGCCAGATCTCGGGCCCCGTGCCTTCGTAGTGCGCCTTCGGGTTGGCGTGGTTGGAGTACTGGTGGAGGAACACCCACTCCGGGTGCTCGCCGTGGATCCTCTCCGCCATGCGAACGGCGCCGTTGGAGCCTTCGCTGCCGGGGGACTCGATGATCTGAGCGCCCCAGAGCTCGAGCAGCTGCCGCCTCTCCGGCGAGACGTTGGAGGGGAGCACGACCTTCAGGTGGTACCCCTTCACGCGCGAGACGAGAGCAAGCCCGATGCCGGTGTTGCCGGAGGTCGGCTCGAGCAGCGTCGCACCGGGGACGAGCACCCCTTCCTTCTCGGCCTCCTCGATCATCGACAGTGCGATCCTGTCCTTGACCGAGCCACCGGGGTTCTGGCCCTCGAGCTTGACGACTATGCGCACCTCGGGGTTCGGGCTCAGCTGCGTGACGTCGACGAGCGGGGTGTTGCCGATGAGGTCGAGGACGCTCGATGCGAGCACCATGTGCCAGGTCCTGTCCGAGTCGACCAGACCCCGGCGGTTCAGCCGCCTGCCACTGCGGGCAGGATCGACACCGAGTCTCCGTCGGTGACCTTGGTGTCCAGCCGGTCGAGGTAGCGGACGTCGTCGTCGTTGACGTACACGTTCACGAACCGGTGCAGGTCGCCCTCGTCGGTGAGCAGCTGGCCGGACATCCCCGGGTAGCTGCGCGTCAGGTCCGCCAGGACCTCGCCGATCGTTGACCCGTTCGCCGAGACACTCGCCTGCCCGCCCGCGTGGGACCGCAGGACCGTGGGCAATCGCACTTCGACGGGCACGACGTGCTCCCTTCGACCGCTCCCCCACCGGTGTCCGGGCAAGCCCCGGGCTCGAGGGGCGAATGTTGATCAATCCGGTCAGTATTCTAACCGGCAACGTGGGACTCCACGACCACCGACTCCTCGTCGATCTGCCCGTCCACGATCCGATACGAGCGAAGAGTCGGATGAGTGTCTCTCAACGACACGAGCACGTAATGCCACTGCGGGTTGCTCAGGGGCGTGCTCGCCTGCTCTACGTCAGTGGGCGAGGGATAGGCGTCGGTATGGGTGTGTGAGTGGAAGACGCCGATGATCTCCAGGCCCAGGCTCTCTGCGTCTCGCTCGGCGCGCAGGTGCTCGAGCGGGTCGACGGTGTAGAGCTTGGCCGACGCCGCCGCGTTGGTGGTGGGGTAGCAGACCGATACCTGGCCCTCGCCGTCTCCCGCGATCAGCCCGCAGGCCTCGTCCGGAAGGCCGCCAAGGCAGTGCCCGAGGATCTGCGTGTAGATCGCGGCCGGCAGCTTCAGCACGAACTTCCAGCGTACCGGCACAACAGCGCGACAACGCGGAGGGTGGCTCGGCGGCCTCCATTACCCTCCGCTGCGATGGCAGCCGCGAAGGGTCCGGGGCGCAGGGGCAGCCGATCCCCGCGTGTGCCCGAGGACGATCGCCGGCGCACCGTGGCCCGCAACCGGCGCGCCCGGCACGACTACGACATCCTCGAGACCTTCGAGTGCGGGATCGCCCTCCAGGGGAGCGAGGTCAAGTCGCTGCGAGCGGGGAAGGTCACCCTCGCCGACGCCTACGCCCGCGTCGAGGAGGGCGAGGCGTGGCTCCTCGGCGTGCACGTACCTCCGTACGAGCACGCAGCCGGTTTCGGCGCGCACGACCCGGACCGGCGGCGGAAGCTGCTGCTGCACAGGAGCCAGATCGACGAGCTGCTCGGTCGCACCCAGCAGCAGTCGCTCACGCTCGTGCCCCTGTCCATCTACTTCAAGGACGGCCGCGCGAAGGTGGAGCTGGCGCTGGCTCGTGGCCGGCGCCTCTACGACAAGCGACACGCCATCGCCACCAGGGACGCCGAGCGCGAAGCGGCACGCGATGCCGCACGCGCCGCTGGCAAGGGAGTCGCCCGAGGGAGCCGGCGTGAGCTCGACTGACGTCCCGGCGGTAGACTGCTCGTTTCACGAAGGGGGTGATCGGTTTCGACTCCGGTCGTCGATTCGGGAGAAGCGAGCCGTGGTTCCCGGAGCCACGTTAAAGAGCCGGGACAAAAAAAATAAACGCGAACTCTCAGTTTGCGCTGGCTGCTTAATAAGTAGCCCGTCCGTCCGGCCCCAGTCCTACGGGTCGGGTACGGGCGTCATCTCGTAGGACTCACCCGGTGGGCACCGTCGCCCGGCCCCCGGGGACAACAAAGGGTGACTGGGGTCCCGGGCAAAGGCCGGTGGCGGCTCGGGACCCGAGACACAGCCGCCGGCTGCGCTCGGAGAAGGCCCGTTGAGAAGCTGGAGGACGCGGGTTCGATTCCCGCCACCTCCACTTACTTACTGGCTGGGCCGTAGGCCCGGCGGTCTTGTGTTGGGCGAGGAGGTCTTGTCCTCAGGAGGACGCGACGGACGTTTTGTCCGGTCCCGTCGGGAAGCCGTCGCCCGGTAACTCAGCGTTCACACAAGCTCCGCCACCCCGGCGCCGACATCTAGTACGTGGAGTCAGTTGCAGATCTGGACCACGAGGCACACGCGCTGGTGGACCGTGCCACGCGTCCCGGAGGACTGCAGCCGGTCTTCCAGCCCATCGTCCGGCTGGCCGACGGCGCCGTGGTCGGCTACGAGGCGCTGTCCCGATTCCCGTTCGCTGGCTCCGGACCGGAAGAGTGCTTCGCGCGGGCAATGGAGGTGGGGCGGGCGGTTGAGCTCGAGGAAGCCGCACTTCGCGCCATCGGGAGGGCCGGGTCTCCTCCAGCGGGGGAACTGCTCTTCGTGAACGTGTCGCCGGCGGCGCTTGCCGATCCTCGCGTCCAGCAGCTCCGCGGCGACCTGCCAGACCGACTGGTCTTGGAGGTGACAGAGCGGGACGCCGTCGATGATTACGACGAGCTTCGGGCCCACCTCGGGTGCTGGACGTCAAATGGTGTGCGCTTGGCCGTCGATGACACCGGGTCCGGGTACGCCAGTATGCGTCACGCCATCCAGCTGCTGCCAGAGTTCCTGAAGCTCGACCGCACGCTGATCAACGGCGTCGACCGAGACCGGATGCGCCAAGCACTGGTGCGCAGTCTCGTGACCTTCGCGCGGGAGGTGGGTGCCACCGTGATCGCGGAAGGGGTCGAGACGGCTAGGCAGTTGCGCTGGCTGAGAGAGTCCGATGTCACCCTCGCCCAGGGTTACCTCTTTGCTCGGCCTGGTCCGCCTTGGCCGGCGGCATGGACGGGGCGAGTTGGAAGACGGGTTGGCGCCGCCCGACCAGCGGCCGCGCGACTACGCCAGCGCCTAGAGCACGCACATGATGCCCGAGCCGCAGCCAACGCGGTGGTTGACCACTTGTTCCGCAGGGGCGACGTCATGCCCAGCGTGTACCTCGAGGAGGATGGCCGGCTCCGGTGCTACGCGCAGCGAGGCCTATGGCAGGTTCTCGACGGAATGAGCCCCGAGGCAGGCATCACCGGCCTTGCCTTCCTCACAGGCGAGTGCCAGGTGGTGCCCGACGTCCGGCGGTCCGCTGAGTATCTACAGGCGATCCCGGGGGTGAAAGCCGAGGTCTGCGTGCCGATTCTCGTGGACGACATCGTGGTGGGCGCCTTGAACGCCGATTGCACGAGCCGCCTGGCGAACGATCTCACCGACGATCTCCAGACTGTGGCCGAACTACTCGGGGCGAGGCTGGCCAAGCTCGGGCCTCGCGCCCGCCGGGTTCCCCTCCGCGCCCTGATGCCGACTCTCACCCCCCTTGTCTCCAGCACGAGTCGAGACGACACGTTGACCGCGCTCTTGGCCGGGACCCGGGAGGCGTGCGGCTTCGACTCGGTGATGATTGCCCTGATCGGCCAGAACGGCCTTGCGCCAGTAGCGGCGGCGGGGCCTCTGGCGGCCACCTTGCGTGACACCCGGTGCGGTGAGCTGGACAAGCTCGCCGACCTCCTCACCCTGCTGACGTCGTGCTACTCCACCGGGGAGTCCGCCGGTCGGGCGCTGGTCGGCACCGAGGCCTTGCGCCAGTCCGGCGCCCGGGCGATGGCGGCGGTGCCTCTCTTCGACGGCGAACGACGGTTAGGCATGATCATCGTGGCCAACACGGATCCACATCCGCTGTCCCCCGATGAGCTCGAGGGACTCGAGCTCATCGGGATGATCGCGGGCTCGTCCTTGGCTTCGGTGGACGAGGCCGAGGCCCTGCGCTCCATGGTCACCAGCGACGCCCTGACCGGAATCGGTAACCAGGGGGCGTTCTACCAGCTACTCGAGCAGCCATCGGATTCTGCCCGGGCTCTGATCCTGCTGGACATCGATCGTTTCAAAGACGTCAACGACAGCCGCGGTCACCCATTCGGAGACCAGGTGCTGCGCGAGGTCGGCCTGGCCATATCAGACGTGACGCGCCGCCGCGACCTGGTCTTCCGGATCGGGGGGGATGAGTTCGCCGTCGTGTTCGACGACCTCGACGATGACCTCGACCTTGCCCGCCCAGTCTCTCGGGTGGACTGGGCCGTCAAGAAGGTGCTCGACCCATTCGACGTCACGGCATCATTGGGCGCAGCGTGGATACCTTGCCACGAAGCAGGCAGCGGCGCCTTCGAGCATGCAGACACGGCCCTGTACGAGGCCAAGAGGGCCGCACGATGCGCGTCGCGGTCAGGGGCACCGGCTGTCGCTTGTTGATTGAACGGTGTGATGGTGTCTCTCGTTGTGATGAATTGGGTGTGTGGACTACCGACTGCCGCGGGGAGGAGGTCCGAGAACACTCGGAGTAGCACCGGGGTTGCGTGCGAATGGTGCCTACGGTCCGGCCCGGTGCAGCGTCTATAACGCGATCGCAGTGTCGCGGGCCGCCACGACCGCAGGTGGATGTTCGAGCGTGAGCTTGAGTCCTTCTGCCTCGACGCTGCCCACCACGAGAAATGTATCGTTAGCAATGCCGTTGCGCGTGCGCGCTTGAAGCGTCTCTATGTTGACGTCGTGCACTTGAAAGTACCTGCATATGGTGGCAAGAAGGCCCTGCTCGTCTGGAGCGATCACTTTCACCATCGACCGGTCACCTTTCCCATGTACGGTGACGCTGACCGGGCTGAGCGGTCGGAGAGTCGGCAAAGGTGCAGTACCGGTAGCCACCATGCTCCGCAATCGCTCCCCCAGCGCGTCCCACGCTGTGCTATCGAAATGAGCGCCACCCCCGACAATGAATGAATGAAGAGCCAAACTTTGCCGCTTCCATGTCGTCGCTGAGGCATTTGAGATTGACAGGCCGCTGGCGTTCAACACCGCCGCGCTGTCGGCAAGCAGACCTTGTCGATCTTGGGCAGCGATTGTGATCCGGACCAACGTTGAGTCCTCGATGTTGCGGGCCAAGGCTCTGATCTCGGCCTTTTGCAGCCTGGGTCGACACAGCACCAGGTCGCTGGCCAGGGCGGGTGCTGAATCGCTGAGGAACCACAGGGGAGCCGCCGATCCAAGGAGGGACCGCACATCTCGCTTCGAGAGGTGGGTCCCTTTCAGCAAGTGCTCAATCTCGCTTCTAAGACTCGCCGCTCTTGTCGCCTTGTGCTCCGCCACTTGAACATCGATCGTCGAGGCAAGCACCTCTCCAAACGAGTCTGGATCGACTAGTAACCACGCATGACCACCGCTGACGACCCGATGATCGGCGCCCACAGTGTCGCACAAAGCTTCAAATGCGGATCGGGGTATCACCCTGTCCCCTTCGCTGGTTAGGGCGAGAACCGGGACCTCTGCCTTCTTTAGCTCTGCCAACTCGGCACGCAGATCAGCGCTCTGAGCAATCAACGCCGCTCGGGCTAGACCGAGAGGATTGCGCAGAAAATTGGGCAAGAGGTCTGCACGCATCGCCTGCATCATCGCCACGGTCGCGGATACCGGCCAGAATTCTTGGCCGAACCCTATGGCCCACTCCCACATGGAACGTGCATCCACGCTTCCGATCGCATTGAGCAAAACGAGATACCGGACGAGCGTCGGATGGTTTCGCGCCAACTTGATCGCGACGCCACCGCCAAACGAGTGGCCGATCACGAGAGCGGGCTCGTCGATGCCGACCTCGGTCATGAACGACGCCACCCAGTGGGAGTATCCATCGAGGTTCATCGATCCGCTGGGGAGGTCTGCTGTTCCGCCGAACGAGGGCAGAGCCGGCGCGTACACGCGGCATCCGCGGGTGGTCAGGCGTCGAATCGCGCGCCTGTAGGCTCTGCTTCCGAGCGCCCACCCATGGAGGAAGACAACTGGTGGCCCATCGGCACCCCCCATGCCGTAGACGGCGCGACGACCCGCAACGGTTGCTGCGTGCCAGGTCAAGTAGTTGTCTGAATCCAACCGCCTAGACAACGATCGGCTCGCACCCGTCCCCACTATTAGAGGGTATGACGCCGAGAAGACGATCCTGGTTACGGCTAGATGAAATGAGGGGTAATCCCTGAGAAATTCTCCCCGGGACACTCGGATTGGATCGCAGATCAGAATCGGTGTGGAGACTCCCCTCCCGAACCTGTGGAGCCCCAGTTCATCGCACCCTGCTGCCGCAGGCCAGGGCGCGCTCCCGGACATGCAGTCGTCACTCGAGAACGTCGTTCTGCTCGCCTTGGCGCGAGATCACGGTCGAGACAACAGCGCTCGAGACTGTTGTTATGCAGCTACCTTCGGCTTCGGGTTGCACCCATCGACTTCCGGGACACGCGATCAAAGTCGGCGTCGGTGTAGTCAGTTCTTCACGTGCCTTTGTCCGCGAGCCGTGCGAGCTTTCGCGTGAGATCCTCGAATGATGCCGCGCCGAGCTCCGCTGCAAATTCTCTTTCCGTGGTCCGCACGGCCTGCTCGATCACGGCCACTGCCTTGCGACCCTTGGCGGTGAGACGCAGCGTAGTCCTGCGCCGATCGACCGAATCAATCTCCCGGTCTACCAAGCCGGACGCTACGAGGACGTCGACCAACTTCGAGATCGCTTGTTTGGTGATCCCCATCTGACTCACGAGCTCACTCGCATCGCCGGCATCACCGGCAAGGGCTGTGAGTGCCCAGTACCCGCGTTGGGGCAAGTCTCCGAACCCCGCCGCGGCCAGCCGACTCGCCGTAGCGCTTCGATAGCGCTGGCTGACTCGGCGAAGCAGCCAGGGCATCGTAGAGACCTGCCGGGCTTTACCCCGGCTTGCCGTCCGAGCTGGAGACATGCTAGTCACCTTGGTTGACAGTCTATCAGGGAGACCATCTGGGTGGCGGCAAGTAAGAATGCAGGTCAGGGGCGATCCCGAGGAGCTCAGCCATGACCCCTCGCCGCCCGCCATTCGCCGGCAAGGCGGCGTCGAAGACGGCGGCATCTTTGTGCGCGACCGCTGTCTTGTCTCTGGTGCTCAGCTCGTGCGGCGGATCGGCCGTCGAACGCGTCGAGGGTGGTCGGACCGGCAGCTACGTGGTCCCGGCCGGGATCCACAAGATCAAGCACATCGTTGTGATCATGCAGGAGAACCGCTCGTTCGACAACTACTTCGGCACCTACCCGGGGGCCGACGGCATCCCGATGGAGGACGGCAAGCCCACGGTGTGCGTCCCAGACCTTGCCACCGGGGCATGCGTGGCCCCATATCCCGACCACGCCGATGTCAACGGCGGAGGACCCCACAACTACACGAACGCGACCAGCGACATCAACGGCGGCAAGATGGACGGCTTCATTGGCCAGGCCGAGCAAGGCAAGCAAGAGTGCACTGATCCCGACGACCCTGCCTGCACCAACTCGGCTACACCGGACGTGATGGGTTACCACACCGAGAGCGACATCCCCAACTACTGGGCCTACGCCAAGGACTTCGTTCTCCAAGACCACATGTTCGAACCAAACGCCTCGTGGAGCCTGCCCGCCCACTTGTTCTTGGTATCGGAGTGGGCCGCCTACTGTACCGAGGAGGACAACCCCTCCAGCTGCGTCAACGGAACGAAGGCGAATCCTCCGGCAAAGCCCCCGGCATCCCCTGCCGTCTACGGCGGCGAGGCGGGCCCAAAGAAGAACAAATACGGCCAGACCACCTCGAACCATCAGCCCATCTACGCCTGGACCGACCTGACCTATCTCCTTCACAAGGACGACGTGAGCTGGGGCTATTACGTCGTGAGCGGGACCGAGCCGGACTGCGAGGACCCTGCCGATGAAACCTGCGGTCCGATACGGCAGAACGCCAACACCCCCGGGATTTGGAACCCGCTTCCCTGGTTCAACACTGTGCAGGCCGATCACCAGCTCGGGAACATTCAAGACGTCACCAAATTCTACGCAGCTACCAAATCGGGAAATCTGCCAGCAGTCTCTTGGGTCACTCCGTCGAATGCAGTTAGCGAGCACCCTCCCAGCCCAGTGAGTTTCGGACAGAGCTACGTGACCAGTCTCATCAACGCAGTGATGCGAAGCCCGGACTGGGACTCGATTGCGATCTTTCTGGCCTGGGACGACTGGGGAGGCTTCTACGACAACGTCGTCCCGCCAACCGTCGATGTGAACGGCTACGGGCTTCGCGTTCCCGGCATCGTGATCAGCCCCTATGCCAAGTCGGGCTACATCGACCACCAGACCTTGAGCTTCGACGCATACGACAAGTTCATCGAGGACGATTTCTTGGGGGGCCAACGCATCGACCCGAGGTCCGACGGCCGGCCAGACCGGAGGCCGGACGTCCGGGAGGACGAAAAGATCCTCGGCAACCTCGAAAACGACTTCAACTTCAACCAGAGTCCCAGGGCGCCGCTGGTACTTCCAGTCCACCCCACGACCACCCTCACGGGCACGCCTACGGCCTCCGCTTCGTTGCCAGGCGCGTCAAGCAGGTCGCAACTGAGCAACGCCATCGCGTGCTTCAACGCCCACGGAGTAACTCTTCCTACTGGCGCAACCACCAAACAGGTCAAAGCGGCCATGAGAGCGTTGTCCGCCTCGAAGCGACAGGCCGTCCTTTCGGTTTGCGCCACGGACCTGCCCGCAAAGCTGCGTGTGAAGCTTCAACTCTGAGAATGTTGCCTGGGACGGTGATTTTCTTGAGACCCGGAATAAGCATCCGAGTCGACCGCGCCACGTGCCCATGCGTCAGGGGTCCAGAACGACGAGAACGGAGTTCATTCCCTCATCAGCGTGGCAATCCCTACCCGTCGATCTGGCGCGGCTGCGCCCAAGGCGAGCCCACCCGATGGCCACGCAGAGGAGAAACTATTGATGCTCGCTAGGTACCTACGACTGATCGGCACATTCGGTGAGTCCGGTTCGCCACCTAGAGGAGGTCGGTGCTATCTCCGCAGACGCTAAGCGAAGCTGAGAGACGCCTTGTCGCCGCCTGGGCCGCCGATTGCGCAGAGCGGGTTCTAAGCCTGTTTGAGGCTGAGGCTCCAGATGATGGTCGTCCTCGGGCTCTCATCGCCCGGACCCGTGCGTTCGCCCGCGGAGAGCTGGACACCGCCGAGGAGATTCGCCGTCGGTTTACAGGTGGCGTCGGCGTGGGTGATGTAAAGGATCCCGCGGCAGTGGCGGCTGCCCGAGCCGCTGGCCAGGCGGTTGCCGTCTGCCACATGGGCGCCCACGCACTGGGTGCCGCCGCTTATGCAGCAAGGGCCGCTGGCCTTGCAGACCCGGACCGGCCAGAGGTCGTCGCGGGTGAGATCCGCTGGCAGCTTGACCACATGTCGGCAGTGGTTCGCGCCGCCCTGCGGGCCCTCCCACCGGTCGGTGAAGACTCGTCGGGCCCCCTTGGACCCGGGCTCCTCGCTTCAGGTCAACTCGGCAAAATCATCCGTGACCTGCAAGCCGGTCTCACCCCGACTGATTCGGGACGCCCAGCTGAGTCGTAATCTGGGCTTCGGTCAGCCCTCCTAGGTGAAAATGGCAAGCGAGTTGCTCAGGGCATCGGAAGGCGCCCGCCGCCTGGGCGTTCCAACCAGGGAGCTTCTTCGCATCATTCACGACCGGCAGATTCGTTACGTCATGGTCAAGGGGACTGCGCACGTACCGGATGACGCTTTAGAGGAGTACCGCGCTAAGGCGTCGTGAGGGGCCACTCATCGTCCTTTTGGCTCGGGATGAATCGCGTGGCCCTGCGCGAGCGTGTCGACCAGCAGCTCGATTCGCGGCGCGCGGGTATCGGGACGCCGGGCGGTTGTAACCCGGTAGAGGATGGAATAGCGGTTCGCCTGGTCGAGCCCCGCAAAGGGCGTTCGAGGCCCGGAGGTTGGGAGCTGCCCGCTGACCGAGATTGGTGTGGTGGTATCATGCAACCATGGCGAAGAACTTCACGGTCCGGCTCCCTGACGAGGAGGCGACCAACGTCGAGGCCCTGGCTCGGGCCGAGGGCCTGAGCTTGAACGAAACCGTCCGCCGGGCCTTGGTGGAAGCCGTGGAGAAACGCCGGGCCGACCCGGAGTTCAAAGCCCGCGTCCGTCGAATCATCAAGGAGGACCGCGAGCTCCTTGAGCGCCTGGCCAGGTGACGGTCCAGTACCTGGACTTGACCGACTACCTGGCCATCGCCTCCGAGATCACGGGCCTGGATGGAGATTCGCTCAGCCGCATCACCAGGTTGCACCTGGCCGATTCGGCCCTTCATGCCCCAGCCGCAGGCTGGGGAGAGGACGACCTCTACCCCGACTTCGTCGACAAGGCGGCCGTCCTCGTCGTCCGGCTCACCAAAAACCACCCGCTTCCGGACGGCAACAAGCGCGCTGCCTGGGTGGCTCTGCGGCTCTTCGTCGAGATCAACGGTTGGAAGTGGGCCAACTACCCCTCGATCGACGAGTCGGAAAGAGCGATGATCGCCGTTGCATCCGGGGAGTGGGATGAAGCCCGCACGGCGGAGTGGCTCGGTAGACGCTTAGCTCCCGAGGACGGCTCTTAGTTGAAGGGTCGGCGTATTGCATGGAAACCAGCCGAACCGGGCCAGGAGCCTCCGGGGCACCTCTGGCGGTGGGAGCTCGAACCCATTGGACCGTCGAGAACGCTGGTGACCCACACCTACGACTGGAGTGAATTGACGGACGAGAGGCGGTTCCCTCGGGCTCGGGCGACCACGCCCGAAAAGCTCCATGGCTCCCTCAACCGGCTCGCCGTCCTCGTCGAAGGAGCGGATTGAACTCCTTGCCGCCAATGCGGGTGGCCTGAGCAATCTGTCCCTGCAGAGAGCCAGACACACGCGCTCGGCACCGTCGATAGGGCGCCGCGCAGGGCAACCGAAGACGAGGGGGTGCTCGCTCCGAAGTGGCTGATCTGTGTGAGCTAGACGCCTAGCCCACCAGAGGGAGAAAGAAGCTGTGTCGGCCGTCACTTACTGGCAAGTACGCACACCACCGGTGGCTCAAGATCGAGCGTCTCGACGCGGGGATCGGAGAAGCCGGCCTCGCGGAGCAGGCCCGCGATCTCCGTGACTGCTCGGGCCGATGTCTCCCTCGTTGCGCCCGGACAACGCGGCTGGGAAGCGATCGCGATCTCGCCTCCGGGTCGCAACATGCTTCTCAGCTCGCTCAGCCGAGCCACAGGCTCTGGCCAGAACCCGACGGAGTTGACAGCGAGGATCTTGTCCAGCGGGCCGCCGAAGTCGGGCAGTTGCTCGACAGAACCGAGCCGGAGATCGACCCGGCCTGCTCGTATGCCTACCGAATTGCGCTTGCTAGCCTGCTGGAGCATCACTTGTGAGTGATCGATGCCGAAGATCTGCCCGCGAGAGGCGAGCCGGCTCAGCTCTCTGGTCGCGATTCCCGGTCCAAAGCCGACCTCCAGCACTCGGTCGCTGGGCTGCACACTGAGCAAAGAAACAACCCAGCGGTTGCGCTCGCGGTTCGAGGAGCGATGAGCCATCACCAAGCCCGCCAGGCTCCCACCCAGGCCGTGCGGTCGATGGAACTGGTTGACCACCCGTCGGAGAACTCGGTCCTTCACCTCCATGGAGGGCTCAATCGGTCCGGCAGGCAGTGACGAGCCATGCCTTCGTGCTCGAGCCAATGGGCCGTCTCGTCGCCGTTCCAGTAATCGGCCCGCTCCTCATTTGGCGCTTCGCTCCCCACGGAAGTGAGTGAACCACCTCAAGTGCACTTGATGTCAAGAGGGCTTCGTCAAGTAGCCTGGGGCGTCTTGGCTGATCCTTCTTTCACGATCGGCGAACTGGCTAAGCGCACAGGGGTCGCCCCCTCGGCCATTCGCTACTACGAGGAGCTTGACCTCCTGCCTGCTGCCCCCAAGGTCTCTGGCAAACGACGTTATGACCAGGCCGCCGTGGAGTCCGTCGGGGTCATCCTGTTCCTCCGGGACGTCGGCTTCTCGCTCTCGGAGATAAAGAAGTTCATTGCCTCCCAGTCGCGGTCTGCCGGCGCTTGGCGGGACCTGGCTCGTCAGAAACTCATCGACCTCGACGAAAGGATCACCCAAGCGAAGGTGGCACACGTCGCCCTCGAGCACGCCCTGCGTTGCAAGCACCAGAACCTACTTGACTGCCCGAACTTCGCTGGCGCTCTATCGGCCAGGCTCGCGGGCAAATCGCTGGCAGAAGCTCACTCGCACTAGATGGCGGATCGCGCGTTCATTTCACTCGCTCTGAACTGCGCGTTCCTTCACTCAGCGTGCCCGACAAGACTCGTCTGGTCGGCTGCCAAGGAGCGCGCTTGCCAAAGTTCGCATTCTGGCTCTTCGGCCTCGAATAACCCTCACCTAGCCTGTGTTATGGGGCAGCACGGAGCGAGGACCGGCATCCGGAGTGGATCTACGGCGCCGGCGCTTCGCTCCGCTGGAGCCATCGTTTGGGTGGTGGATACACGAACCTGGCGATCGTCGCCGACACCCAGCAGAGGATCCAGCCAGCGAACACCAGGAGAACGTTGTGGAACGTTCCGTTCTTCGCCTTCGCGGCGGCGAGTGCAAGAAGGATGCTCCACACCAGGAAACAGCCGATGCTGTAGACCCAATAGTTCCGCCGCTTCAACATGTGTCTCGACTCCCTCGTCAGTCAACATGCAAAGCGTATTCCTAGGAGCAGATCACTCGTCGACGCGATCATCGTCCGATGAGAAGGCTACCCCGCTCGTGTCGGTCAGCCACTCCCCGCCGAGCCCGCAGTAGGGGGCAGCCCCTGGCTCTTCGGTGCGGATTGTTCAGTGGAGTTCGTAGATGGTCGCCACGGTGGCCAAGCATCCGAAGGCGTAATTTCTTCAGCTCGTTGCTGTTCTTCTTACGCGGATCAGTATAAGACAGAACTATGACCCAGAATCGTGAAGGATCCGATGTTGTCGCGGCAACCACGGGCGGAGACACGCCGTTGGGCACAGATGACGAGGTTGGAGCGACAATCAAACTGTGGCGAGCCCCGAATCGAGTTTGGCCCGCGTTTCCGACCTTGGTCGTGGTCCGGGCCGCATCCCGGCTCGGCAGGGGCCGTGGCCAACGCGAGAGCCCTGCAATCGGTGAGAGTGGTGTTGTCAGCGTCTTCCCCGACGGCTCGAAGTTGGGCGCGATCTCGCCCAAACAGATCAAGGTGTACCAGATCTCACCTGGGGAACATTCCTTGAGCCTTCACTTCCTCGGGGGCTTGCGGCGATCGAGGACACTTTGTGTTTCTCTAGCCGCGGGCGAGGAGAAGCAGTTCGTCTGTCTGCTGAACGCGTTCGCGTGGCCCTCCATCCGGCCCGCCACTCCCAAGGATGTCGCTGCAATGGAACGGTGTCAGTCTCCGCCTGTTGTTGACGCCTCGGACCTTCCGTGAAGACGATTCGAGGGCGCATCTAATGCCTGCGGATATCGCCGGCACGGGAACCCTGGCGGACTGCACCCGTGTTGCCGCAGCGTCGCGGCAACAGTTGCAAGCACGGACGGCAGCCGAGGCGCCACCCACCCGGCGGTCGGGTCACCCTGAGCGAGACCTACAGGGGCGCGTTCTGGGAGGCGCATTCGGGGCGGGCCATCGGCGAATCGACCGACCCGTCGATCTGGCGCTTGCCAGCTCATGCGCTAATTGCTGTCAGTCGAGCGCAAATGAATCATTATCGAGTTCCTTGACTCAGGCCGGACGTTGGCCCGCAATCCCTCTTGCCCGGAGGGCTCGCTGGGCGTTGAACACGCTTGTATTGCTACAATGACTGTATGCCTACCAGGATACTCGGGGCCCCGACCGAGGAGCTCACCGACGCCGTCTTGACTGCGAGTCGGGTGCTGGTCGCGGTCGCAGCCCGGTCGCTCTCAGATCACGAGGCAGAGGTCTCTCTCCAGCAGTACCGCGCTCTCGTCATCCTCGCATCTAGGGGCGCGCAGCGCCCGGTCGACCTCGCAGAGGCATTGGGCGTAGATCCGTCGACTGCCACACGGCTTTGCGACCGCCTTGTTGCCAAACGGCTCATCTCGCGCGGTCGGCAGGCTGGCGATCGGCGCGAAGTACGCCTCGACCTGAGCGATCACGGTCGGCGCATTGTCGAGAACGTGACAGATCGCCGTCGCGCGGAGATCCGCCGCATCCTCTCTGCTGTGCCACGTCCAGATCGCACCGAGCTGGTGCGTGCATTTCGCGCCTTCGCCCGAGCCGCCGGAGAGGTCCCGGAGGAACAGTGGCCACGTAGCTGGGAGCTCTAGCACTTGGAAGAGATCGACTCTCCAGAGAACCTGCCAGGCGACTCGGCCCCGCCGCGTTCGGAAGAGAAGACCGACCACGTCCCCGGATCGGACGAGACCTCCGAGGTTCCTCTCACAGCGCTCGAAGCCTCTTCTGCTTTGTTGCGGCTCAGGACGGTGTCCGCTTGGATGCGGGCCTCTCGCCTCGGGCTCGTCGTCATGGCCCTGGTGGTCGGAAGCGGCGCGGGCCTCGCGGCAGTCGGGTTTCGCTGTCTGATCTTCGCCCTCACATGGTTGGCGACGGGCCGCGAGCAGTTCGGCCAACAAGGGCGTATCGGTAGTCTCCATTTTCCCTGGTTCGGGGTCTGGTTCTTGCTACTGGTCCCGGTCCTAGGCGGCCTCGTCTACGGCCCGCTCATCCAGCGTTTCGCCCGAGAGGCGAGGGGTCACGGTGTGCCCGAGGTCATGCTCGCCGTTTCGGAGAGCGGTGGGCGGATCCGTCCGCAGGTGAGCATTGTGAAGGCGCTCGCCTCCGCCATCTGCATAGGCGTCGGCGGGTCGGTGGGGCGCGAGGGCCCAATCGTCCAGATCGGATCATCCTTCGCCTCGAGCTTGGGCCAGTGGGTGCAGATGTCCGAGACGCGGCTTCGCATCCTCGTGGCGTGTGGGGCGGCGGGCGGGATAGCAGCGACCTTCAACGCACCCATCACGGGACTCTTCTTCGGCTTCGAGATCATCCTCCAGGAGTTCTCAATCGACGCGCTCTTCGCCATAATCCTCTCGGCCGTCTCTGCGGATCTCGTGAGCCAGGCCTTCTTCGGCTCGGCGCCCTTCTTCTCACAGATACCCCATGACCTCGTGGTGACACACGACTACATCTACCTGCTTGTCGCGCTTCTCGGGGTATGCGCTGGATTCGTCGGATACGGGTTCAAGACCGTCTTGTACAAGCTCGAGGACTTCACAGACGCTCTGTGGAAGGGGCGCCCTGAATGGTCGCGTCCTGCAGTGGGAGGGCTGGCGCTCGGAGCCTTGCTTCTCGCACTTCCTGAGATGTACGGGGTCGGCTATCCGGTGATGGACAAGGCCATCTCCGGGCAGACGGTGCTGTGGCTCCTAGTAGTGCTCATGGTGGGAAAGGTCTTCGCCACGAGCCTCACGCTCTCCATCGGCGGCTCGGGAGGGGTCTTCGCGCCTTCGCTCTTCACGGGGGCGATGGGCGGGATGGCATTCGGGGAGATCGCGAAGCACCTCTTTGGCCCGGTTGTCGGTTCGCCAGCGATGTTCGGGGTCGTTGCAATGGGTGCGGTCTTCGGAGCTGCCGCTCAGGCACCGCTCACCGCCATCGCAAGCGTGGGCGAGATGACCGGCAACTTCACTCTCATCCTTCCCATCATGTTGGCCGTGGGCATCGCTACGGCTCTCTCGAAGAGGCTCAGCAACGGCAGCATCTACACGACAAAGCTCCTTCGGCGCGGAATAGACATCGAACGACCGAAGGCGACGAACGTCGTCTTCCAGGCGGTCACGGTTACCGACGCCATGATGCCGCTTTCGGAGATCCATGGTCAGGCAACTGAACCGGCTATCTCACCCGATTCAGCGAACTCGAATGGCCCTGAGACTTGAATCCGCCAACCCTTTCTGTCGTCCCCGCTCCACGAGCACACGCGAATCCTCGACTCCATTGGCTGCTCGCCGGTGGCGGTGTCGCCGGGCTCGTGGCTGCCGCAGCAACGAACCCTTCGGACGCCAGAGCAGCGGCCTCCCAGGACTGGCCGCCATTCGTGCTCGTGACCGGGCTTCTTCTGATCGGCCTGGTGGCTGACGACGACGGCTTGTTCGTCTGGGCTGGGCACCAACTCGCTCGGCTGGCGAGCAGTGGGGCCGTCATGTTCCTAGGGGCCAGCCTCATGGTCGGCGTGGTTACCGCCACCTTGAATCTGGACACGTCGGTGGCCTTCCTCACTCCGGTGTTGGTGTACGCGGCGAGGAGCCGAGGAGAGGGCGAAGCTCCGCTCCTGTATGGGTGCCTGCTTTTCTCCAACGCGGGCTCGCTGTTCCTCCCGGGATCCAACCTGACGAACCTGATCGTCCTCGGTCACCTCCATCTCAGCGGTGCGGCCTTCCTGGCTCGCATGTGGGGCCCGGCGTTGGTCGCAATCGTCGTAACCGCTGTCGTGGTCGCCGGCTTCGAGCATCGAGCCCTAAGGCTGAGCGCCAAGCCCGTGACGCGACCGGAAAGGCCATCGCTCGGTCTCGGACTGACGGCCGTCGTGATCGCGACGGTGCTCGTGGTGGTCCTGCACAGTCCGGCTCTCCCTGTGGTGATTGTGGGCGGCGGTGCCGTCGGGATCCGACTGGTTGCCGGAACGGACCACCCACGGCGCGTTGCCGAGGTACTCGGAGTGCCCTTGCTCACCGGTTTGTTTGGCGTGGCCGCGGCGCTGGGCACCTTGGGCCGGGCGTGGTCAGGACCAGCGACGCTCCTTTCGCATCTCGACCTGTGGGGAACCGCCGTGGTTGCAGCCACAGGCTCGGTGTTGGTCAACAACCTTCCGGCCGCATCGCTGCTTGCCGCCCGCATCCCTGCCCATCCCTTCGCTTTGCTCATCGGGCTCAACCTAGGGCCGAACCTGTTTGTGACCGGATCTCTCGCCTGGTTGCTGTGGCTGCGAGCGGCACGGTTTGCAGGGGCACGACCGTCGATCGTCAAGGCGAGTCGAATTGGTGCGATCGCAGTCCCGCTCTCGATTGCAGCGGCACTGGGGATGCTCTCCGTAACCGGGCATCTCTAGGGATTCCTAGCTTTTCGGGCCCGACGAACCGCGACCCGTGCTGTGAAATCCGACAGCCGCCGAGTTGTCGGGCGAGTGTTGTGCACAGAACATCGCGCAAACCCCAAGATGAAACGGTCCTCCGCCCGCTCGGTGGACACTTCGTGCCATTAGTGGGAACGGCAAGAGGGCTTGGTGAGCCAACGTCATCGAGCGCCGCATCGGCTTGGAAGACAGCGACGATTTCGGTGCACTGCTCACCATTGACCGTAATCGCAAGCTACGAACGAGCAAGACGAAGTGATGATCTGCTTCGCTGCATGCAGATTTCGCCTCACTAGGCTTGCCCGTCGGGAACGTGAACCTCTTGATCCCATCGTGAAACCCCCGGTTACAGCCAGCAAGCCCGTGACGAGAGCGGTGAGCACCGGGACGACGATCAGAGCAGAGCGGAGGGAAGTTGCCAAAGCGATCTGCCCGATCAGCGGCGGGCCCGCGACGAAACCGAGCCAGTCGATGCCCGAGACGAGAACGACTCCTCGACCGGGATTCGTGGACCGCCGTGAAACACCTGGTCTTCGCCCGGACGCCCAGGCGGCAAGATGTCAAGAGCGGCAGCCTCGTGCCTAGACCAATTGGACGTCGATAGATTGTTCCGACAGGTGGCACTCGTGTTCGGCGCCGACCCGCCCTGCGGCGAGGCTCGACGGCTCAAAATTGGCTATTGGCGTTCACGAGTCGGGAGGCACCCGGAGGACATCGGTGGAACCGGAAGTTGACTCAGGAATCGAGGAAGCGCAACACCGCCAGCACGCGCCTGTGGTCGGCCTCGGACACCGGAAGGTCGAGCTTCGTGAAGATGTTGGCCACGTGCTTCTCGACCGCGCCTTCGGAGATGACGAGCGCTGTGGCGATGGCGGCGTTGGAGCGACCCTCGGCCATCAGGGATAGAACTTCACGCTCGCGGACGCTGAGGCTTGACAGTGAATCGCTCCGCCGCGAAGCGCCGAGTAGCTGGGTAACCACCTCGGGATCGAGGGCGGTACCGCCCGATGCGACCCGTACCAGCGCCTCCACGAAGTCGCTGACGTCGGCCACCCTGTCCTTGAGCAAGTAGCCGATCCCGGCGGCGTCCTCTGATAGCAACTCGGCGGCGTATCGCGTCTCGATGTACTGAGAGAACAGGAGGATGCCGAGCCGGGGATGGCGGCGGCGCAGCTCCAGCGCCGTTCGCAGCCCTTCGTCGGTGAAGGTCGGCGGCATCCTTATGTCCACGACCGCCACGTCTGGCAGTGCGCGCTCGACCGACGAGCGAAGCGCCTCGGGATCGCTCACGGCGTCGGTGATCTCGAAGCCCCTGTCCGAGAGCAGCTGCACCAGCCCGTCGCGAAGTATGGCCGAGTCTTCGGCGATCGCAACTCGGATGTTGTCGGTCATGGCTCAGGCATGCATCGGCAGGTCTACGGTCACCACAGTGGGGCCACCACTCGGGCTGGTGATGCCGAGATGCCCGTCGACCGTGCGTACCCGATCGTTCAGGCCCGTCAGGCCGCTCGACGAAGATCCGAAAGCCGATGGGTGCGCACCGCCACGGCCGTCGTCACGCACCACCAACCGCAACCACTGCCCATGTTGCGAGCACCTGATCGAGGCCCGGGAGGCGTGAGCGTGCTGGGCGACGTTTGCCAACAGCTCGGCAGCGCAGAAGTACGCGATGGCCTCTATCGCCGTGGTCGGCCGCTCACGCACGTCGACGTCCAGCTCGGTTGGAACCGTGTTGCGCGCGGCCAGGGTGGCCAACGCACCCTCGAGGCCCGTGTCCAGAGCCGGGGGGTGAATGCCGCGCGCCAGGTCGCGCAGCTCCACAATTGCATCCTTGGCTCCCTGGTGGGCGTCGTCGACCAGCCGGCGGACTTGCTCGACGTCGAGCTCGCCACCTTCGGCCAACTTCTCCTTCGCCTGGCCGAGCCGCATGGCCAGCGCCACCAGCTGCGCCTGGGTGCCGTCGTGCAGATCCCGCTCGATACGACGCAGGGTCGCAACCGAAGCGTCCACTGTTTTGGCCCGGGCGTGCTCGAGCGAACGCAGCCGAGCGGTCAACGGGTCTGGCGAGAGCAGAAGGCTGATCAGCCACCGGTCGAGGTAGACGACCGCCCGCATGGTCCAGGGAGCGATGAACAGGAAAAGCACACCGGTAATGAAGATGAACAGACCGTGGAAGAAGCCGGTCCTTCCCACCGAGAGGTACCCCGGCGAGAAGAGGTTCTGGAAGATGCCGAACCCCCTGGGCTCGGGCGCTCCCCCGCCCCACACGCGAAAGGTGAGACAGAAGAAGGCGTCGAGCCAGACGCTCAGGGCGAACCACGTGCCGAAGATCAACAGTGGCACCTTCAGTAATGAGTAGGCCATGGAGCGCCATCCCGCCCGGTCGCGCAGCGAGGACTGGAGCCAGCCGAAGAGACCAGGCTTCGGGTTGAAGGGCTCCGGCTCGTCGATGTCCTCGTTGATCAGAGCACGGGCGAGGGCCCTGTGGTATCGGCCGAAGCCCCTCGCGCCGCGCACCGATGCCGCCATGATGACTGCCCCGATGAACGTGATGAAGAGGCCTACTCCGGGGACCATGGTGAGCGCCAGGAACGCCACAGCCAGGGCGGTGAGCAGGCCGCCGGCGACGAAGTAGAGCAGCTCGAGCCAAGCCCGGCGACCGAACGGCTCGTGAAGGACGGTTCGTGCAAAACGGCGACCCTGCTCGAGGCGGGCCTCGGAGACCACGATCACCCTGTCCTTGCCCCCGAAGTGGAGCTGCACACGGACCCCCGAATCATCGACGTCCGCCTGCATCATGCGTCACGACGCAAGAGCAGGGCACCAGCGAACACGAGAACGGCTGCCGAGTAGAGCGCCATCAACCCGAAACCGACGCCCGCATTCACGTGCGGACCCTGAGGCGCGACCGCCGACACCGAGTTGGCCAGCAGAAGCACGGGCGTGAAGCGGCCTGGTTGGGAGGGAATGCGTTGGAGGAGGAAGGGAAGCAGGAAGGTGAGCCCTACATAGGTCGAAAGGGCCCCGGCGGTGTGGCGGATGATCACCCCGAGTCCGAGGCCCCCCAGCCCGAGGAGGGCCAGGAAGGCACCCGAAAGCGCTACCGCGCGCAATACCCCGGGCTGCGAGAGGCTGGCCGTGGGGGCACCGCCGTGGGCGAGCACCGCCTGGCCCGTCCAGAAGCATGAGAAGGTGAGCGCTTCGCTCACCGCCAGGGCGACCGCCGCGATCACCAGCACCTTGCCCGCCAGCAGCAACCTGCGCCGGGGACCTGCCGCCAGTGAGGCCCGGATGGTGCCGGTGCCGTACTCGCCGGTCGCTGCCAGCACCCCGAGGACGCCGATGGCCAGGACACCGAGGAGGAGCCCTGACAGGGCCTGGTTGGTCGGGTCGAAGCCCTGGTACCACCCCCGGTTGTGATGGCCGGCGCTGCTCGTTGCGAGCACGGTCGCCCCCAGCGAGCCGACGAAGGTGACAAGTAGCGTCCAGAAGGTCGAGCGAAGCGTGAACAGCTTGACCAACTCAGCGCGAACGACATGCGTGATCCCGTAGCGACGGGGCTCGCCGTGGACCGGCGCAAGTTGCAGATAGGTCATGATCGCTCCATCTCGTAGATGCCGGCGCCTTCGGACGCCAGCGTGGCGGTCGGTGGGGTGCTGCGCTCTTTGGTGTGGTACTCGACCGCGTCCGCCGTGAGCGCCATGAAGGCTTCCTCGAGCGACGCCCGGAGCGGCACGAGCTCGTGAAGGGTGAGCGAGTTGCGAGAGGACAGCTCGCCAACCTCTGCAGAGGTCATCCCTTTCACAACCACGACCCCGCCGTCTTCGACTATGGCCTTCGCGCCGGCGCGGAGGACAGCGTCCACCAGACTGCGCGATACCGGTGTGACCACGCGCACAGCGTTGGCGGTGTTCTTGGCCGTGAACTCCTCTACGGTGGTCTCGTCGATCAGCTTCCCGCGGCCTATCACCACCAGCCGGTGGGCGGTGAGCGACATCTCTGTGATCAAGTGGCTCGAGACGAACACCGTCCTGCCTTCCGCTGCGAGGTCCCGCAGCAGGTGCCGGACCCAGCGGATGCCCTCTGGGTCGAGCCCGTTGACCGGCTCATCGAACAACAGGACTCCTGGGTCACCCAGCAACGCGGCAGCGATCCCGAGCCTTTGGCCCATGCCGAGCGAGAACTTGCCGGCTCGTTGGTGCGCGACCGCGGTCAAACCGACCAGGTCGAGGACCTCCTCGACGCGTCCGATCGAGATGTCGTTTGTGCGGGCCAGCCACCGTAGGTGGTTGTAGGCGCTGCGCCCCGGATGGAAGGCTTTGGCGTCCAGCAATGCGCCAACCTCCCGAAGCGGCCAACGCAGCTCGGCATACCGACAACCGTGGACCAGGGCGATCCCGGCAGTCGGGTTGTCGAGGCCCATGATCATCCGCATCGTGGTCGACTTGCCTGACCCGTTGGGTCCGAGGAACCCGGTCACCAACCCCGGGAGCACCTCGAAGCTCAGATCATGGACGGCCACAGTCCTGCCGTAGTTCTTGCTGAGGCCGCGTGCAGCGATCATTGGTTGCGCTCCCGTCTCGGCCGGCAGCCTGTGATGGCCACCCGCGACCGTTCACCTCAACGGTACGGAAACCAGGAGCCGGAGGGAATGCCGCTAGCGGGCGTCTTTGAAGGGGGGTTAACCCCCTTCAAAGAGCTCGGGCCCGGACAAGAGCGTCCGCGGGCGAGTCCATCGAATATAGGACCGCCGATACATCTTCGGTTGAGTTCTCAACGCTCGATGCGCACGTCGGACGGACTCTTGTCGGGGCGAATGCCGCGCCACGAGGCCTGGCGCAACCGGCCCTCGGTCGTCCATTCGCTGAAGCTCACCTCGCCGACCTCGCTCGGGCGCACCCAGGTGGCCCGAGCCTCGTGCGCTGCCGGAAGCCGCTGTGCGAAAGGGCTCGCGATCTGTCGGATGGGCGCGAAGCGACTGCCCAAGGCGTCGAGCTCCTCATCGGTGAACCCCGTGCCGACCTTGCCGACGTAGCGGAGCCGGTCGCCCTCGGGGATGCCGAGGAGCAGCGCGCCGATCGACCCGCGTCGTCGGCCGGTGCCCTCGGTGTAACCCCCCACCACCACCTCCTGGGTACGGAAGATCTTGACCTTCACCCAATCACGTGATCTCCTGCCGGGCTTGTATGCGCTCGCGCGCCGCTTGGCAACGACGCCCTCGAGACCCTGCTCTCGTGCAGCCCACAGCACGTCCGCGCCCGAGGCATCACGGAACGCGGGCGTGAGCCCCATCAGCAGGCCGTCGAAGGCCATCGCTTCAAGCTGCGCACGACGCTCGTCGTATGGAAGGTCGAGGAGCATTCGGCCGTCGAGGTACAGAAGATCGAAGGCCATGTACGTGACAGGGAATTCTTCGGCGAGACGGCGCGCCTTGGCGGCGTCTGTGACGTGCATTCGCTGCTGGAGCCGCCCGAAGCTCGGGCGACCGATGTCGTCGAGCGCCACGATCTCGCCGTCGAGCACCACCCGAGAGGATCCGATCTGCTCACCGATGGGCCGGAGCTCGGGATAGGCCACCGTGACGACCCGGTCGTTGCGGGTGACGATCCTGATGTCGGCGTCCTCGACGTAGAGGATCGCTCGCAGCCCGTCCCACTTGATCTCGTAGCTCCAGCCCTCGTCCTGGGCGGGAAGCGTTCCAGCCTCGGCCAGCATGGGGCGGACGAGAGCCGGCATGGGCTCGAGGTGGGCTCCGACGGGCTCCGCCTTACCTACCGTTTTCCCGCCTCCGGACGGTCCTCGCCGGCCTCCCTAAGACGTAGCTCGGGCTGTGGCACCACGCCCCCAATGATTCAGAATGCCGGCGGCCTGATGCAAGCGGCCGGACTCGGGTTTCCTTCGGGGCCGTCCGTGGTCCAGAATGTCGCCCATGAACAGACGAGAGCTGGCAAAAGCAGTGGCAGTGCAGGCCGATGTGGACCTGAAGACCGTGACGCGCGTCCTGGAAGGCTTCACGGACGTGGTGACCGGCGTGGCGTCCAAGGGTGAGCCCATCTCGATCCCGGGGTTCGTGAAGTTCGTCAAGGTCGACCGTCCCGCACGCATGGGTCGCAACCCGGCCACCGGGGAGCCGATGATGTTCAAAGCCTCGAAGAAGGTCCGAGTAAGCGTGGCCAAGGCGTTTCGAGAAGCCGTGATGACCCCTACCAAGGCGCCGCGGCTGGTACGAGGCGCGTTCCCCATACTCGAGGAGTACGTGAAGAAGGCGGGAGCGGCCGCCGTTGCCCAAGCGAAGGCGGCCCAGGCGAAGAAGGCTCCCGCGAAGAAGGCTCCTGCGAAGAGGGCTGCGGCCAAGAAGTCCACAGCCAAGAAGTCGGCGGCGAAGAAGACGACGGCGAAGAAGACGGCCGCAAGGAAGTCGGCGGCGAAGAGGACCCCCGCTCGCAAGACGGCGAGGCGTGCTCCTGCCAAGAAGGCTGCGACGAGGAGGACGACCGCACGTCGGCGCTGAGCCGTAGGGCCGGCGCCTCGGCGCCGCCGGGGCGTTCGCCGGCCGGCCGGTGGGGTCGGGCCGCCCGCTAGCGGAACTTGGGCATGACCTCCTCGCCGAACAGGCGGAGGCTCGCCATGATCTCCTCGTGGGCGATCCGGCCTGCCTGGATCAGGCAGATGACCTGATCCGCACCGATGTCCACGTACGCCTGGACGCCTTCTGCAACCTTGTCGGGGGTGCCGATCAGGGAGTACTCGTCGTTCATCGCGTCCTCGAGTGGTCTGAGGAACCGGGCGACGAACTCGGGATCGTGGACGAGCTGGCCGTAGTACTCGTACCCCGCCACCTCCTTGCCGGCCCAGGGCGCGAAAAGCTTGGCGGTCTGTGCCCCGTACCAGAGCGCGGCGACCGCCCCCATGTCGAGCGCCTTGCGCGCGTCCTCGGCGCAGTACATGAGCGTGGCAGGCGCTACGGCATTCGTGACGACCTTGCCCACCTGACGAGCAGGGTTGGCGATCCGCTCCTTGTAACGCTTCAGCGAATGGACGACGTCGCCGGGCGCCCCCACCCCGAAGGCCAGCGCGCCGATCCCGAAGTCGGCAGCCAGGTCGAACGAGGAAGGCTGTGTGCAGGCCATCCAGATGGGTGGATGGGGATCCTGGACCGGTTTGGGCAGCACCGGCCTCTCCGGCATCGAGAAGTACCTGCCCTCGAAGCCGGGGTAGGGGTGCTCGGTCCACATGCGGACGATCTCCGGCAGCACCTCGTCGAGCATCGGCCGCGAGTCCTCCGGATCGATGCGGAAGCCGCCGAGCTCGGCCTCGGTGATCGACCGGCCGACTCCGAAGTCGTAGCGACCCTTGCTCATGATGTCCAGGACCGCCGCCATCTCTGCCGAACGCACAGGATGGTTGAACGGCGGAGGGAGGAGCCGCACTCCGTTGCCCACCCGGATCCGCTTGGTGTTCTGCGCGACCGCCGACAAGAAGACCTCGGGTGCCGAGGAGATCGAGTACCCCTCCAGGAAATGGTGCTCGACCTCCCACACGTGATCGAAGCCCAGCTCGTCGGCGAGGCAGATCTGCTCCATCGCCTGCCAATAAGCGTCGGCCTCGGAAGAGAAGCCGTCGAACGGCTCGGGTCGGCAGATCTCGTAGACCAAGCCGAATCGGATCATCGGCACTGTTCCTTGCTCTAGTCGAAGCGTCGTTGACAGTCTGTCCGAACCCGGCCCCTTGCCGCACGCCGGGGACGCGGCGGGGCTTCGAAGAAAGTGCTGCGCTCCCTTTGATGCCGGGCTCACCATCGGAAAGGATGTCGAGATGGACCTGAGAGTGTTCACCGAACCGCAGCAGGGCGCGACGTACGACACCCTCCTGGAGGTCGCGATCGAAGCCGAGCGCCTCGGCTTCGACGGCTTCTTCCGCTCCGACCACTACCTGCATATGGGCTCGGTGTCCGGCTTGCCGGGCCCCACCGACGCATGGATCACCCTCGCAGCCCTGGCACGTGAGACTCACCGCATCCGGCTCGGCACTTTGATGACCGCCGCCACGTTCCGCTACCCGGGCCCGCTCTCGATCGCGGTGGCGCAGGTCGACGAGATGAGCCAAGGCCGAGTCGAACTCGGCATCGGCACTGGATGGTTCGCCACCGAGCACTCGGCTTACGGCATCCCCTTCCCTTCGCTGGCCGAGCGCTTCGATCGCCTGGAAGAGCAGATCCAGATCGTGATCGGCCTCTGGCAGACACCGGCGGACAAGACGTTCGATTTCCACGGGACCTACTACGAGCTGGCGGACAGTCCCGCCCGGCCGAAGCCTGTGCAACAGCCACATCCGCCGATCCTGATCGGAGGAGGAGGCGAGCGGCGCACCCCGAGGCTCGCCGCCAGGTTCGCCTCTGAGTTCAACCTCGCTTTCAGGTCCCGCGAAGAGACGCAACGCCAGTTCGAGCGCGTCGACAAGGCATGTGACGAGGCGGGCCGAGACCCGGGGTCGATCGTGCTGTCGGCTGCACAGGTGCTCTGCCTCGGAGAGGACGAGGCGCAGGTCGAACGCAGGGCAAAGGCGATCGGCCGAGACGTGGCCGAGCTGAGGCAGAACGGCCTTGCGGGCACCGTCGACGAGGTGACGGACAAGCTGGGCACGTTCGGCGAGATCGGCGCTCGGAGGGTCTACCTGCAGGTGCTCGACGTCTCCGATCTCGACCACCTCCGGCTGGTGGCGGAGAGGGTGCTGCCTGCCGTGCGCTGAACCGGCCGGTCAACGCATGACCGCGCCTATCGCGCCACGTCTCGCCATAGAGGTCGAGACGTCCCCCGAGCCCTCACTGCGAGTCGCCGCCAGGAGTTTTCTCGCCTACTCGGCGGGCGATCGCCCCCCAGCGGGCCAAGGACGCCGGGTCTTCGTTCCAAGCGATCCCGGCGAAATAGAGGACCACTCGCTGTGCGATCCCGCCGTAACGAGCGACGATCAGCTCCGGCATCTCGTCGAAAGATCCGGTCAGCAGGAACTCGTCGAGCAGGTCGTCGTCGACGATCGCGACCATCCCTGCGACGTCTCCTGCTCTCTGGCGTTCACGTAGCCGTTCGGTCGTCCCTCGCCGGCCGAGAAGCTCGAAGATGAACGCGTAATTGGGAGTCGATCCGTAGAAGGCGACCTGGGCCCTCGCCAACTCACGCCAGTGAGACTGTTCCTCGGGAGTGTCCCCTACCGCCGTGAACACCGGCACCGTGAGATGGACTGTGCCGGGGTCTCGGCCTGCCGTCGCCTTGCCCTGTCGAACGCTGGGCAGGACCGTCTCGGTCAGGTAGAGCGGATGGTTGAGGGGATGCACGTGCACGCCGTCTGCGACCTCGCCCGCGAGACGAAGCATGTAGGGGTTGACCGCTGCAACGTCGATCGGCGGGTCCGGTACGCCGATCGATCCCGGGGACCACTGGGGCGGAAGGAGGTCGAGTGAGTAGAAGTCGCCCTTGAACTTCAGGGGCGAGGCCCCTCTGAACGCAGCGAAGCAGGCACGAACTGCTTCGACGTACTCCCGCAGCCTGGGCCCCGGGTGATCGAAGGACATGCCGTAGCGGCGCACGACGTGGGCTCGCACCTGCGTGCCCAGACCGAGCCGGAAGCGCCCGCCCGTGGCGTCGGCCAGCTCCCACGCCAGCTGAGCGGTGACCATCGGGCTTCGTGCGAACGCCACGGCGATTCCCGTCGAGACCTCGATGTCGGCGCTCAGCGCCGCTGCAGCGCAAGTGAGGTACGCCGTTCGTCCACCCTCGGTCACGACGAGACCGTCGAACCCGGCACTCGCGGCGTCGGTTGCCAGCTGCCCGGCCCGGCGCAGTGGAGCGCCCAACGTCATGAGGTCGACCTTCATCGCGGCGAGCGTATCCAGGAGACGGCGGCGGTCCGCAAGCGGGGTCGGACCTCAGCTCATATCGGCGATCGGGTGTTTGGGTGGGTACTTCCCGAACGTCGCGAAGTGGGCGCCGATGCCCTTCGTGAAGGTGTCGATGTAGGCGAGCTTGCGGATCATGTAGCTGCGGCTCTCCTTCGGGTCCAAGTAGAGGTTGTAGAGCCGGCCGTGCGAGTACTTTTGCGTCACGCCCGTAAATCCCCCGAGGTTCAGGCAATCTCGGTCGTCGTCGGACGTCGAAGCCACCATGAACTTCCACTCCCCGACCCGGATGGCCGAGAACACGTTGGTGAGCCAGTAGTAGATGTACTTGCGATTCGACTGGCCCTGCTCGTCGAGCAGATACGAGGTCTGGTCGACTCCGTCGACGTAGCGGTCGGTCGGGATCGAGTCGGCGGCTCCCGCCAGGCTCAGGCAGGTGTTGAACAGGTCCATCTTCGAGAACAACCCGTCGGTTGCGCGTTCGGCCGGCACCATTCCCGGCCAGGTCAAGATGCCTGGCACCCTTTGCCCCCCCTCCCAAGTCGAACCCTTGGCGCTGCGAAACGGGGAGTAAGCGGCGTCGGGCCACGTCTCCATCTCAGGGCCGTTGTCCGACGAGACGAACACGAGCGTGTCGTCCATCTGGCCGGTGGATTCGAGCTCTCGGACGAGCCGGCCGACTATGTCGTCGAGCTCGACAATCGTGTCCTTGTAGGGGTGCTTCGCAGGTGACGATCCGAGAAAGCGCTCCAGTGGGTAGTTGTCGAAGTGAGCGCCCCGCGTGCAGTGATAGAGGAACCACGGCTTACGATCCGAGGGGCGCGATTCGGCCATCCGACGGATGAAGTCCAGGGAGTATCCGGCCCACTTGTCGTCGAGGGTCGAGAGCACAGGAATCGTGACCTCCTCGACGTTGTCCACGTCACCACCGCGTGTCGCGTGCACGAAACACTTGTTGAACGGTATGTTCTCGACCCATCTCGTTCGCTCCGCGCTGTAGACAACCTCGGGGAAGAAGTTCGGGTCACGCCATTCGGTGTACATGTCCGACACGGACAGGAAGCCGTAGAAGTCGTCGAACCCGACGTTCTGCGGCTGAGACTCCAGGGCCTCGCCCATGTGCCACTTGCCTACTGCTTGCGTCACGTAGCCGGCGGAAGAGAGCAACTGTGCGAGCGTGATCTCTCCTTCGAGGCCACCGCGCTGGCCGTACATCGGCGGACGCAACAAACCGTGGCGCATCGGAAGCCGGCCGGTCATCAACGACGCACGCGAGGGAGTGCACGAGGGCTCGGAGTAGCAAGAGGTGAGAAGCGTCCCACGGCGCGCGAGCAGGTCGATGTTGGGAGTCGGAGCCCCCACTGCGACCCCACCGCCGTAGCAGCCGAAGTCTCCCCACCCGACGTCGTCGAACAGCACCACGAGGATGTTCGGCTGCTTGCCTCCGGAGCGGTACCGCGCCAGCCGATCCGCGGCACGCCGATCCTGGTCCTCCAAGACGAAGTGCGGCTCGAGACTGTCGCGGTCGCGTACCGTCTCTGCTACAACCGGGTCGTGCGCCATCAATCGCTCCCCCGTCGGCAGACGGCGACGACTGTAACGGACACTGAGGTGGGGATTCGGGCCGGTGGGACGGCGCTTGGGGCTGCGGGGGGAGTGGGTATGTAGGTAGCCGTGGCCCGCTATGTCTACTCGCACTCCGAGGTTCGTCTCTGGGCGTACCGCCATCCGTGGGCGGTCCGGGTGACGATCGGGCTCCTGTCGGCCGTCACCGCTGCGGGCGTGGCCCTGTGGGTCACCTCCCCTTCCGGCCCCTCGGGCGCCGAGGGACACGCCGGCCCTGGGTCGGCCGTGGAAAGCGGGAAGCGGGTATCGGGGTTCTCGGTCCTGTCCACGAGCCCTGCCACCGGGGCGACCGACGTGAGCTCCGACACCCTGGTCGTGGTGCGCTTCAGCGCTCGAGTAGACGCTTCGGGCCCTATGCCTGTCTTCGCGCCGCCCGTTGCGGGATCCTGGAGGCGGACGGACCCGCAGACCTTGACGTTCGAGTCGGCGGCCCCCATCCCGCCTGGCGGCACCGAGTCGCTGAGGGTGCCGGGGGGCCTCTCGGGGATTCGCAGCTCGGCGGGGCAAAGGCTTGCCCAGTCGCTGTCCGTGACCTTCGAGGTCGGCTCCAGCACGCTTCGCCTCCAGCAGCTCCTGGCCGAGCTCGCCTACCTGCCCGTGAGCTTTACCCCGACCGGGCCTACTCCGCTCCCCAGGGAGACGGCCGAACCGCAGTCGGGTTCCTTCTCGTGGCGGTGGGCCAGCTCTCTGTCCGGTCTCGAGGACCAATGGGCTCCGGGCGACCCCGGCGTGATCACGCAGGGCGCGGTCATGACGTTCGAGAACCAGCATCAGCTCACGGTCGACGGCATCGCAGGCCCGCAGGTGTGGACTGCGTTGCTGCATGCCGTGCAGAGTGGGGCAGCCGACCCGTCGCCTTACGACGACGTGTACGTCTCCAAGACCCTTCCAGAGAGCCTGACGGTCTACGTGAACGGGGTGACACAGTTCTCGAACATCTTGGTGAACACCGGGATATCCGGAGTCGACACCCCAGACGGCACGTTCGAGGTGTTCGAGCACCTCACTGCATCGGACATGAAGGGCACGAACCTCGACGGCTCGACCTACGACGACCCGAACGTGCCGTGGGCGAGCTACTTCTACAAGGGGGATGCGCTGCACGGCTTCGTACGAAGCTCCTACGGGTACCCGCAGAGCAACGGGTGCGTGGAGATGTCGGTGGCCAACGCAGGAGCCATCTGGCCATACACCCCCATCGGCACCCTGGTGACCGTGGCCGGTCCTTGATGCCGTTGACATATCAGCCAGTGGATCTCTACGTTGCCTCCATGGAGGCACACGAGCCCTCTTGCGCGCCCCGTCTGCGGGCCACATGACTCGCCGTATCGCGCTTCTGAGCGACGCCGCGGGCTACGTGGGCCCGAACCTGAGCCGCGTGTTGGCCCAGCGCGAGCACGACCTCGTGGTGGGTGACCCGACTCCGGAGCTGCTCGAGGATCTCGATCGCCTCGGCGCCCGAGTGGAAGTGGTGGAGGGTGTGAGAGACCTGTCGAAGCCCGACTCGTCGCAACGGCTCGTACAAGCGGCACTCGAAAGGTTCGGGCGGATCGACTCGGCCGCAGCCTTCACTGGGAGGATCGCCGTCGGGCGCTTCCTACGCTCGAACGTCGACGACCTGCGCATCGTCTTGAAGGGTTGTGTCGAAGGGCCATACCACTTCCTGAGGGCTGTCGTACCAGTGATGGTCGAACAGCGCGACGGGCAGGTGCTCGTGTTCACCAGTGCTGCGGGCGCCCGCCCGACACCCGGGGCGCCCCTCTATTCATCTGCGCGCGCAGCCGCCAACATGCTCGTACGCAACGTCGCGGCAGAGGTAGCGAGCACAGGAGTACAGGTCAACGCTGTCGGGACGAACTTCATGGACTTCCCGGAGTTCTTGAAGGCGAACCGCGCAGAGGACCCCGAGGGCCGGGCCAGAGTGGAGGCGGTGGTACCCATGGGACGACTCGGCACCCTCGACGAGCTGGCCCACTTTTCGGCGGCTTTCATCGACGGCACGAGTCGCTTCGCCACGGGACAGTTCGTCGCGTTCGCCGGGGGGTGGGCTTAGCTCTGCAAGTCGAGCACCGCGTCACCCAGCCAGTCGAGCTCCTCGTCCCACGAAGAGGTGACCCGCAACGGACGCAGCACGAACTTCGACACACCGGCGGACAGGTAGTCGAGGACCATCGACCTGAGCGAGTCGGCTCCGACGGGGACCACATCGAGGGGGTCCACGTCCTTCCTGCGCGCCCGCAGAGCCTCGAGCACCGCCGGATCGGGTGAGGCTCGTGCATAGCCGATGCTCATGCCGAAGTGCTCGGGATCGATCGCGCGTCCTGCGGATTTCGCCGACCGTTGGATGGCCCGGCGAGCCGTGTCGGCCTCCGGAGGTGTGAGGGCCGCGCCCAGCCATCCGTCGGCGATCCGTCCTGCTCGTTCGAGCGCCCTCGGACCATGACCACCCAGCCACACCTCGAGCGGCTCCTGGAGAGGCCGAGTGGGCAGGGTGAGCTCGTGGAGCGACCAGCCGTTCGTCGACGCCGACACCTCCTCCCCCGCCCACCAGTGGCGTGACATCGCGAGGACCTCCTCGAGGATGGCGCCGCGATCGGCCCCCGCCACCCCTAGGGCCTCGCGCTCTCCTCGATGGTCGAGGCCCGGGACGAACGCGAGGAGCACTCGGCCACCGGAGACCTGGTCGAGCTGCGCGAGCTGCTTGGCGAGGGCGAAAGGATTGCGCCCGAGCGGGACAACGTTGGCGCCGAGCTTGAGACGGCTGGTCAGCCCAGCCGCGAACGCCAGGCCCAGCAGCGGGTCGGCGACAGGGGCGAGAGGCACGTCCGAAAGCCAGATCCCGTCGAAGCCACTCGCCTCGAGGGCTCTCACCATCGGTTCGAGATCGGCCATGCCAGGGGCGATGCCCGGCGCTATCGCGAAGCGGACCTTCATCGAGCCGTTCGAGCCACGCTCAGCACGCTACCGCCGCTCGAGCTCCGAGGATCGTTGGCGATCTCGAGAGGCCCTCTAAGTCTCGTCCTCCGAGGCGGCTCGCTCCGGCTCTGCGGATTCGTCTCGTCTGGCGATGATGTGGACGTCGATACCCGCGGGCCCCGCCAGCCTCTGGACCCTGCGGACGATGGAACCACCGCCCGTGAGCTCCTGCCAGCGGCTGCGCTGGCTCGAACCCATCACGATCTGGGTGATCTGGTTCTTGCGGGCGAACTCGATCATCTGCTTGCCGGGGTCGTCCCCCTGCACCTCGTGCCAATGCGCACCGACATCGGTGGCCAGGCGGCGCAAGGCGTCGATTCGTGCTGCCGCCGAGTGTCCGGTCTCGCCACCGCTCACGTGGATGACGTGGAGCTCCGCCTTGAGCCTCGCCGCCATGCGAGCCGCACGCCTCACGATCGCGTCCACGCCCGGTGCACCGGTCACTCCCACGAGGATGCGCTCGGTCGTCTCCCAAAGGACGCTGGCGTTGTGGCGACTCAGATGCTCGAGGAGCTCCTCCTCGGTCTCGTCGGCGAGGAACCGCAGCGCGAGCTCGCGCAGCGCTATCAGATTGTCGGTGCGGAAGAAATGAGTCAGCGCCTGAGGGACCTTCTCCTTCGGGTAGATGTTGCCGTGAAGCATCCGGCGGCGCAGCTGCTCGGGGGACGAGTCGACGAGCTCGATCTGATCGGCCTTGCGCACGACCCAGTCCGGGACCCTCTCGCGGACCTGTACCCCCGACATTCGCTCGACGGCATCGGCGATGCTCTCGAGATGCTGGATATTGACCGTCGTGATCACATCGATGTGGGACTCGAGCAGCTCCAGCACGTCTTCCCATCGCTTCTCGTGCCGACCGGAGCCGGGCACGTTGGTGTGCGCCAGCTCGTCCACGAGCGCGACCTTGGGGTGGCGCCTCAGAACCGCGTCCAGGTCCATCTCCTCGAAACGAGTACCGCGGTATTCCACGACCTTTCGCGGCACCACCTCGAGCCCGTCCATCCGCTCCTGGGTCACCTTCCGGCCGTGGCACTCGCAGAAGCCGATCACGATGTCGGTACCCCTGGCGTGGCGGCGATGGCCCTCGTTCAACATTGCGTAGGTCTTGCCCACCCCGGCGGCCGCGCCCAGGTAGATGCGGAAGTGTCCGGCGGCCTCTACGACATCGGTGGCATCCGACTCGGACCCGACCGCGATGCTCACACCCTCGTCGATCCCCAAGGAGGCGATCGGAGACCTCACCTGCCGCACCGCGTCCGAATGCTCCGGCGCTTCGATGCTGCTCACACGTCCACTCTACGAGGCGGCATCGTGCGCCGACCCGCTCATCTGAGCTTGGCCAGTGCCTCGTTCAGCTGGAGCACGTCGATGTACCTGCTTCCGAGGAAGCCCAGCTCCTCGCCGTTGGTCTCCCGCGAGATGAGCGCGCGCAAGGCCGAAGGGGAGATGCCGGTGGCGTCGGAGACCATCGGGATCTGGACGAGCGCGTCCTGCGGTGTGATGTCGGGGTCGTAGCTGCTGCCCGAGGTAGTGACGAGGTCCGGCGTGGGGTCCACCCCACGCGCCCTCCAGTACGCCACGAGGGCCTTGGTGTTCGCGAGGAGGACCTTGGAGCGGGGACCGAGGTTGGTCGCCGCCGACTCGCCGGAGACGCAGGAGCTGGGGCTCGGAGAGCTGCAGGCCTCGAGGGGGTTGTCGCCCCCGGCCACCGGCGGCTTTGACGTGGGCTTACCGGCGTACGGGCCGAGGTCGTCGGGACGGCCCTGGAACACGCAGCTACCCAGCGGATGGCCCGGGCATTTGGTGAGCGACCAGTTCTGCCCGATCAGCGTCGAACCGTTGGCCGTCAACGACCCGTCGGCCTGGTGTCTGAAGAAGAGCTGGGAGACGCCTGTGCCGAGGAAGGCGTAAGCGAACGTCAGCACGAGGGCGATGACGACGAGGATCACGCCACGGCGGAGGTGAGCGAGCATCAGCGGGTCTCCATCGCTAGGCCCCGATCAGTAGGCATGGAGAGCGACCAGGATGAGGTCTATGAGCTTGATGAAGATGAAGGGCACGATTACCCCACCTATCCCGTAGATCCAGACGTTGCGGCGCAGGATGGCCGCAGAGGTGGCAGGGCGGAACTTCACGCCTCGGAGTGCGAGCGGTATGAGCGCCACGATCACCAGGGCGTTGAAGATCACAGCCGAGAGCACCGCGCTCTGGGGGCTGTGCAGCTTCATGACGTTGAGCGCGTTCAGAGGCCCGGGAACCCCTGGCCGCGGTTCGTAGAGGGTGGCGAACAGCGCCGGGATGATCGCGAAGTACTTGGCCACGTCGTTCGCGATGGAGAACGTGGTGAGCGAGCCTCGGGTGATGAGCAACTGCTTCCCGATCTCGACGACGTCGATGAGCTTGGTCGGGTTGGAATCGAGGTCGACCATGTTGCCGGCTTCCTTGGCCGCGGTGGTGCCGGTGTTCATGGCCACGCCCACGTCGGCCTGAGCGAGGGCGGGGGCGTCGTTGGTCCCGTCACCGGTCATGGCGACGAGCTTCCCTCCCTCCTGCTCTGCCCGTATGAGGTCCATCTTGGCCTCCGGCGTCGCCTCGGCCAGGAAGTCGTCCACGCCCGCCTCCTGGGCGATGGCGGCAGCCGTCAGCGGGTTGTCGCCCGTGATCATCACGGTGCGGATCCCCATCCGCCTCATCTCGTCGAACTTCTCGCGGATGCCCTGCTTCACCACGTCCTTCAGCTCGATCACCCCGAGTACCTGCTGCCCGTCGGCGACGACCAGCGGTGTCGACCCGGCACGCGAGATGCGTTCGACCATTGGATCGAGATCGGTCGGGATCGTCCCTCCCTGGTCAGTGGCCCATCGTTTGACCGACTCGGCGGCGCCCTTACGGACCCGGCGGGCACCGACGTCGATGCCCGACATGCGCGTGGTGGCGGAGAACGGCACGAACGTGGGGCTCTCACCCATGTCGCGCTCCCGTATCGAGAAGCGCTCCTTGGCGAGGATCACTATGGATCGTCCCTCGGGAGTCTCGTCGGCCAGCGAGGCGAGCTGTGCAGCTTCTGCCACCTCCTCCTCGCTGTGCCCGCCGACGGGGAAGAACTCCGACGCCATGCGGTTTCCCAGGGTGATGGTCCCGGTCTTGTCGAGAAGCAGGGTCTGCACGTCACCTGCCGCCTCCACCGCACGGCCGCTCATCGCGAGCACGTTTCGCTGGACGAGACGGTCCATTCCCGCGATGCCGATCGCCGAGAGCAGGGCGCCGATGGTCGTCGGGATCAGGCATACGAGGAGCGATACCAGGATCACCACCGACACCGAGGCCCCCGCATAGTGGCCGAACGCCTGGAGGGTTACGACCACGGGCAGGAACACGATCGTGAGAACGGCAAGCAGGATCGTGAGGGCGATCTCGTTGGGTGTCTTCTGACGGCTCGCTCCCTCGACGAGATTGATCATTCGGTCGAGGAACGTGTGACCACGCTCCGCCGTTATTCGTACGACGATGCGGTCCGACAACACTCTTGTCCCACCGGTGACGGCGGAGCGGTCGCCTCCGGACTCGCGGATCACCGGGGCGGACTCTCCCGTGATGGCGGACTCGTCGACCGAGGCGATCCCTTCGGTTATCTCGCCGTCCGAAGGGATCAGGTCGTTGGCCTCGCACACCACGAGGTCCCCCTTCGCGAGGGCCGAGGCTGCCACGCGCTCCTCGGTCCCGTCGGGAAGGAGCCGACGCGCCTCGGTCTCGGCTCGCATCCGCCTGAGCGTGTCGGCCTGAGCCTTGCCGCGGCCCTCGGCCATCGCTTCTGCGAAGTTGGCGAACATCACCGTGAGGAATAGCCAGATCGTGATGCTCCAAGTGAAGATGCCCGGGTGAGCGATCGCCTCGACGAGGGTGACGAACGACCCGATGAGCACCACGAACATGACAGGGTTCTTCACCTGGACAGCGGGATTGAACTTCTTGAGCGAGTCGACGAACGCCTGGCCGAGGATCTGACGGTCGAAGAGGCTTCGCGCTTGAGCGACGCCGTGCGCCATCGTCGGCCCCGCCCCCGCGGACGGAGCGGTCATCGTGGCCCCCGTTTGCGTAGGTCCGTTCCCGAGCGAGGTCATCAGAAGAACTTTCCGTGGCTCAGCTGCTCGACGATCGGCCCGAGCGACACTGCCGGGAAGAAGGTCAGGCCGCCGATGATCAGGATCACGCCGATGACGAGGCCGATGAACATGGTGTTGTCGGTGCGGAACGTCCCGAGGGACGCCGGGACCACGTTCTTGGCCGCGAGCGACCCGCCGAGGGCCAGTGCCGGGATCATGATGGCGACCCTGCCGAGCAACATGTCGACCGCACCGGTGACGTTGTAGAAGGTGGTGTTGCCCGTGAGGCCGGCGAAGGCGGAGCCGTTGTTGTTGCCCTGCGAGGTGTACGCATAGAGGATCTCGGTGAACCCGTGCGGCCCGGAGTTGAGCGGGCCGACTCGCCCTGCGTGGATCGAGACGGCGATGGCGGTGAAGATGAGCACGATGATCGGCATGACCAGCGCGCCGAGGCCCGCTAGCTTCACCTCCTTCGCCTGTATCTTCTTGCCGAGGTACTCAGGCGTCCGCCCGATCATCAAGCCGCCTATGAAGACGGCGATGATGGCGTATATGAGGATCGTGTAGAGCCCGCTCCCGGCGCCACCCGGGGTCACCTCCCCCAGCATCATCCCGCTAAGCAGTCCGAAGCCGCCTATGGGCGTGAACGAGTCGTAGGAGGCGTCAGCCGACCCTGTCGAGGTATTCGTGGATGCCACTCCGAACAGAGCGGTCGTCGTGTCGCCGAATCGGACCTCCTTGCCCTCTGTGTTACCTGTGTTCGTCTGCGTGACGCCCGCGGCTACCACAGCTGGGTTGCCCTGGTGCTCGGCGTAGCTCGTGAACGTCACCCAGGACCCGAAGATGATCACCATGGCCCCGAGCAGCGCGGCGCCGTGGCGGACGCTCCCGACCATTTTGCCGAAGGTGTAAGTGAGGGCGAACGGGATGGCGAGCAGGAGATAGATCGAGAGCCAATTGGTCAGGGCCGTCGGGTTCTCGAAGGTGGTCGACGAATTCTGGTCCAGGAATCCGCCGCCGTTGTTGCCTAGCTGCTTGATGGACTCCATGAAGCCGATCGGCCCTCGGGCGATCGTCTGGCTGACCCCGTTGAGAGAATTGTGGAAGCTGGTGGTCCCCGCGAGCGTCTGCACCGCTCCCTGGCCCACGAAGATGATCCCCGCCACGAAGGCGACGGGGAACACGATGTAGAGCAGACCCCGCGTCATGTCGACCCAGAAGTTGCCGATGGTCGGCGAGTTACGCCGTGAGAATCCCCGCACCATGGCGATGGCCACGGCGATGCCGATGATCGGGCTGATGAATTGTTCGAGCGTGAGCGCGCCGATCTGGGAGAAGTACGACATGGTCGTCTCGCCGCCGTAGTTCTGCCAGTTGGTGTTGGTCATGAACGAGGCGGCGGTGTTCCAGCTGAGCGCCGGCGCCACAGCCCCGGCGTGCTGAGGGTTGAGCGGCAGGGAACCCTGGATTCGCAGGAGCAGGTACGTGACCCCCATCACGATGGCGGAGAAGATCACCATCGAGCCCGCGTAGCGTTTCCAGGACTGCTCGTGGTCCGGACCGGTCCCGAGGGCCCGATAGACCGGCCGCTCGGCCCAGGCCAGGAAGTGCACGCGGCCTTCGAAGACGGCCGCCATGTAAGAACCCAGGTATCGCCACGTCAGTCCGAGGGCGACGACGAGCGTGACGATCGTCCAGGCAAAACCCATCTAGAACCACTCGGGCTTGAACATTGCCACGCCCAGGTAGACGAACACGATGATGGACAGCGCAAGCAGGATGCCCTGGACGTCGGTCATACTCGGTCGAGCGCCCAGACCAAGCCGAGCATCGCCACCACGAAGGCGACGAGACCCACGATTGCGAGGAAATCGGCCATGTACGCATCATGAGGCCGGACCTCCTGAACAGGATCTGAACAGCCCCCCGATCCACTGAATAATTCCTGAACGGTTCGCGGCGGCACGCGCTCCCCCCATCGGGTGGGAAGATCACCAGGGTGAACCGCCGCCTCATCGGTTCGGTCGTAGGGGTGCTGGCCTCCGCCGGGCTAGGTGCCGCCATGCTGCCCCTCAGGTCACACCTGAGCATCGCCACCACCGGATTGGTCCTCGTCCTCCCGGTCGTGGTGGGGGTCCTCACCGGCGGGTTCGTCGCAGGCCTCGTCAGCGTGGCGGCCAGCTTCTTCGTCTACGACCTCGTATTCATCCCTCCCTACTACTCGCTCACCGTGACCGCGGGTGAGGACTGGGTCGCGCTCGGGGTCTACGTCGTGGTCATGGTGCTGGTAGCACGGCTCGTGTCGGGACTGGACCAGGCCAGGGCGGCATCCAACGTCCGCGAGGAGAGCGCTCGGCACCTCTTCGATCTGTCAGAGCTCCTGCTGGCGAACAAATCGGTGCCCGACCTCGGTGCGACGATCGTGAACGAGGTGCGCGAGGCATTCGCGTTGAGCGGTGTCACGTTGCTGCTGGCGGTCGACGGACAGCTGGAGGTCGTGGCGTCCTCCGGGACCTCGATCGCAGAGGAGGACCTCGAGCATCTCCGTCCGGGTGCCCGCCTCCCGGTCCCTGTCGCACTGAGCACGAGCCGGTCGGGCGAGGAGTCTCGGGTGCTCGCCCTCAGCGCTGCCGGGCGTCCCGTCGGCCTGCTCGTGCTGAGGGACGTGCCGAGTGAGAAGGAGGCCCGTGAGACGCTCCCGACGCTCGCCAACCACCTGGCCCTGGCCCTCGAACGCGCAGAGCTCAACGAGCGCGCCCTTCGCGCCGAGGTCCTCGAGGAGGTCGATCGCCTGCGCCGGGCCCTGATCGGAGCTGTCTCACACGATCTGCGCTCACCGCTGGCCACGATCAAGGTCGCGTCCTCCACGCTCATGGACCGCTCCAAGGACCTGCCCGTCGAGGACCGGCACGAGTTGTACCAGCTGGTCGACGTCCAGGCCGACCGACTCACCCGTCTCGTTACGAGCCTGCTCGACATGACTCGACTCGAAGCGGGAGTGCTCGAGATCCGCAAGGTCCCGTGGTCCGCTCTCGACCTCGTCGCGGAAGCGGTGGCCGGCCTGAGACCCTCGCTCGACGAGCGACGCGTGGAGGTCGTGCTTCCCGAGACGCTTCCCGCCGTCAGCGTCGACCACCTTCTCATAGGCCAGGTGCTCACCAACCTCCTGGACAACGCCGACCGTCACGGGCCCGCCGGCACTGCCATCACGGTCTCGGGCGAGCAAGCCGGGGACTGCGTCGCGCTCTCGGTGTCCGACATGGGCCCTGGGGTACCACCGTCGGAGCGCGAGGCTGTCTTCGAGAGCTTCGTGCGTTTCGACACCGGCGGCAGGGCGGGCCTGGGTCTCGCGCTCGCCAAGACCTTCGTCGAAGCGCACGGAGGGCGGATCTGGGCAGAGGAGGCTTCCGGCGGCGGCGCCCGCTTCGTCTTCACGTTGCCATTGGCGACTAGCAACGGGCCATTGGCGACGAGCAACGGATCCCGGACGTAGCGGCGTGGCCAAGGTCCTCGTGGTCGACGACGATCCCTCGCTGCTTCGAGCGCTGCGACTGGGCCTGCGCGCCAGCGGTCACGAGGTGGTCGTCGCCATCAACGGCGAACAAGGCATCTCTCAGGCTGCGCTCGTCTCCCCCGACGTCGTCGTGCTCGACCTCGGCCTCCCGGACGTGGACGGGCTCACGGTCTGCCGCAGGATCCGGCAATGGAGCGAGGTGCCCATCGTCGTGCTGTCTGCAACCGACACCGAGACACGAAAGGTCGCCGCGCTCGACGGCGGTGCCGACGACTACGTGACCAAGCCCTTCGGCATGGCGGAGCTCGAGGCCCGAATACGAACGGCGATCCGCCACCGGACGGCAGACGTGCCCGAGGGCGCAGACAGGTTGCCGTCACGCGTAACGGTGGGACCTCTCGAGCTCGACATGATCCATCACGAAGCCCGCTTGGACGGGGCCAACCTGGAGCTGACCTCGAAGGAGTTCGACGTGCTCGCCTACCTGGCGCTCCACGCAGGGAAGACCTGCACGCACCAAATGATCCTCGTGGCGGTATGGGGCGCTGCGTACTCGAGCGAGGCCCAGTACCTTCACGCCTACGTCCACCGCCTCCGCCAGAAGCTCCGGGACCCCAAGGGCGAGCTGCTCAGGACCGCACCGGGGATCGGCTACAGCCTGAGCACCGGTACCGACAACGCGCCGTAGCAGACGTCTACTGCCGACGCTCCCCGAGCGACGTAGCCCGCTGCGCGAGCGCGCTGTCGCGCACCTGCTCGCAGACCCGCTCGAAACCTGCTCTAGGGCCCCGCCACTCGAGATCGCCGGTGGCCGCGAGCAATGACCGGTCGACCCTGAGGGTCGCGAGGTCCTTGAACAGCAGGGCAAGATCGAGGTCCTCGGCGAGACGGGCGGCGAGGGTCGATGCGCTGCGCACGGCCTTTCGCACCGCCTGGTCCCACAGCGCAGCGTCGGTGGGGACGTCCTCGACGTGGACGTAGTGGGCGAGCACGGTCGCTGCCGATTGCTTGCCCCACCCCTTCAGGCCGGGGAAGCCGTCCGCCGAATCGCCGACGAGGGCCAGCCAGTCGGGGATCGAGCGCGGCTCCACCCCGAACTTGGCCCGGACCCCGGCGTCGTCGCGAACCTCCCCCGTGCGCCGGTCCACCTGCACGACCCGGGCATCGACGACGCACTGAGCCAGGTCCTTGTCCGGAGTGCAGACGAGCACCTGATCCACCGAAGCGTCGTCGGCTGCGACGGCGGCCGCGGAAGCGAGCGCGTCGTCCGCCTCGAGCTCGGACATGGCCCACACCACGACTCCGAGCTCCTCCAGGGCGCTCTCGAGCAGCGGGAACTGCTGCATCAGCTCGGCCGGCACGCCCGATCCCGTCTTGTAGCCCGGCCACAGCTCGTTACGGAACGACTCGATCACATGGTCGGTCGCGACCCCGACGTGCGTGGCTCCGGACCCGAGGATCGAGACCACCTCGCGGAGCACGCCCACCACCGCGCCCACCTCCGTGCCGTCGGCACCCGCCCGGGGGGGCCGCCCGTAGAACTGGCGGAAGAGCTCGTACGTACCGTCGATCAGGTAGACCTTCATTCGAAGGATCAACCCAAGTGGGGCAGGAGCGACGCGACCCGCGCGAGGGAGCGCAGAAGGTCGTTCAGATGAGTGCAAGTCGAAGTGCCACGCAGCTCCCGGGCGACGACGGCCTTCACGCCCTCCAGCGGGACGCCGTTGAGCCGGCGAGCACTGTCTGCTGCCAGCGGGCATTCGGGCCATGGCAGCACTCTCGGCCGGGCGACGCACTGGTCGATCGCCGTACCTGCACGGTCAAGTACGGCAGTCAGGGAGTACTCGTGGAGCACGGCTTCGACGCCGTCTGGGTCGAGGTGCGTGTCGCGGAACATGGCGAACACCTCGATCGGATCGCCGGCGACTACGTCGATCAGGCGCCGACGGCGCATCGATCCCGGAGTGAGCCCGGAGATCTCGTGCCAGGCGAGCTCGTCGTCAGATGCGTCCAACGCTCCTGCCGGCGGACCCAGGGAGACCGGCAGGTGGCCCTCCCTCCTCAACGTGACGAGCATCGTCGCGTCCGAACGCCATCCGGAGCAGATGTCGGCCTTGAGCAAACCTGCGTCCAGGTGCTCGCGCTCGATCTGCATCTTGCCGCTGTAGAGAGCGGCATATCCGGAGATCAGGACGGCGACGGGGAGGTCGTCGAGAAGGAGGTGCAGTGGACCCGGAGGCCCCGGCTCGTCGCTGAAGGCGGCGTCTACGGCTACTCGGAACCCCGACCCCACGGCCCGTCCCACCAGCGACTCGGTGCCTTGGTTGTCGGGGAACACTTCCAGCTTGCGCAGAGTGCGGTCGGAGCCGACCCGGGCCTCGACTTGCGCTGTGCCGATCACTCGGGCCGATGCGCCTGATGTTCGGAGCTCCCGGGCCGCACCGCTCAAGAGGAGACCACCGCCTCTGTCGGTCTCGATGTCGACGTGGCTCGTGAGACGCATCGATCCGTCGCGCCGGGGTGGTGTCGTCATCGAAGGATCGGCGACTGCGCTCGGGAGGCGAAGCTTCGACATCATCCGAACAGCCTGCCAGACGTCGGTCGTGCCGGAATGCTCAGTCGGAGCAGATGGTGCCTGCCGCCGGCAGGGTCCCCGAGATCAGGTAGGCCTGGTCGATGTTGCGTACGCAGGAGCTGTAGAAGTAGGCCACGTGGTTCTCGCCCTGCCAGGTGAGCAGAAAGCCGTGCTGAAGCTCGTGGGCCAGGTTGACCGCCCACTGGTAGGGCGTGACCGGGTCCATGGTGGTGCCTGTCACCAGTATCGGAGGCGCACCGGACGCCGTCGTGGGCGCCGGCGTCCGGGTAGGGGGGACCGGCCACACGGCGCAACCGAGCAGCCCCCACGCGAGCAGAGGACCGAACACCGGGGCGTGCGGCGAGTCGGCGGCCGAGAGCGCAGAGTAGCTGGAGGTGTCTCGCGAGACCGGGTGGTCGAGGCAGTCGATCGCCTGAGCGGCGTCGCTCCCGTTGGTCGAGCCGTTGCGCCGGTAGGAGTCCGACATTGACAGCACCTCGCTCGAGCTGCCGGCTGCCGCCTCGCCCAGCGCTCCACCGAGGGCCGGCCAGTCGCTCCGCGAGTACAGCCCGTCTAGCAGCGCGTCGTATATCTCCCCGGGCCCCGCGCTGCGCCCGTTGCCGCCAGGGATCGGCTGCTGGCGGCTCTGGGCGATGAGGGCGAGCAGCGCGGAGGTCGGGTCCGAAGCGGGGTGCCACGGACACGAGGAGGAGCTGCCACACCAGGAGAAGAAGTCGTCGAGGACGCCTTCGAGGCTCTGCGCCTGTCCCAGCGTGTACTGGTCGGTGCTCATCGCGGGATCGATGGCCGCGTCGAGGACCATCGCGCGCACGTGCGTGGGGAACATCTGGGCATACGTGGCGCCGAGCAGCGTCCCGTAGGAGTGGCCGATGAACGTCAGGGTCGCGTCGCCGAGGGCGGTGCGGATTCGATCGAGGTCGCGTGCAGTGTCCACCGTCCCGACATAGGGAAGAACGCTGCCGCTGTCCTGCTCGCACTGCGACGCGTACTCCCGATCGTTCGAGAGAAGGGCCTGCTGGGCCACAGCCGTCGCGGGCGCAGGGTCAGGTAGAGGGCTCGAATTGTCAGAGGGAGCCCCGCCGGAACCGCAGTTGACCGGGTCGCTTCGCTGCACCCCTCGGGGGTCGAACGAGACGATGTCGAAGTCGTCGAGAAGCCCAGGGGTGAGAACGCTCAGCTCGTTCGGGAGGTCGTTGATGCCCGACCCTCCGGGTCCGCCGGGGTTGATCACGAGCGAACCGATCCTCTGTGACGGTACCTCGGCGGGGTGCCGCTCGACGGCTATCTGGATGGTCGGACCACCGGGTTCGGAATAATTCAGGGGAGCGGTCACCGAGCCGCACTGGAGGTCCGAGCCGCACGAGGCCCACGACACCGGCGTCACGGGCAGCGGGGGCACGGTGGTCGTGGAGGCAGTGGAGGCCGCGGCGGTAGACGTCGTGGAATGCCTGGTGGTCGACGTGCTCTTCGCGTTCGCAGTGCAGGCCGCCAGCAGGAACGTGGCCGTCGTCGCGACCGCGAGCAGGCGTGGCACGCGGCCGGCGCTCCTGCGGATCCCCCGGCCGCATCCCTTCGGCCCCGTTTCGCGCACTCCATCACCTTTTCACCTATCGCCGTCATCCGATCCTCGCCCGGCCGTGTGCGACAGTTGAGGGGTGCCCGAGCTCCCCGAGGTCCAGGCGCTCACCGAGTTCCTGGACGGTCGTGCGAGGGGGCTGAACGTCGAGCGGTGCGAGCTGGCGGCCATAGCTGCCTTGAAGACCTTCGACCCCCCCATCGAAGCCCTCGTTGGCCGGGCAGTGATCTCGTTCTCGCGACGTGGGAAGTACGTATGCGCGGATCTCGACAGGCTGTGGCTGGTGGTCCACCTGGCCCGTGGTGGCTGGGTGAAGTGGTCGGAGACGCTGCCGTCTGCGCGGGCGCGCCCCGGGCGGAGCCCACTTGCCCTGCGACTCGGGTTCTCGGACCGCAGCGGCATGGACATCACCGAGATGGGTACCGAGAAGCGCCTAGCCATCTGGGTCGTCCGCGACCCGAGCGACATCGAGGGCATCCGCACGCTCGGTCCCGACCCGCTCGACCCCGCCTTCGACGTGCGGGCTCTGGAAGGCGCCCTCGCGACGGCGTCGGGCACGATCAAGAACGCCCTCGTCAAGCAGTCGGTCATAGCCGGGGTGGGCAACGCGTACTCGGACGAGGCCCTTCACGTCGCGAAGCTGTCGCCCTTCAAGCCTGCTGCGAAGCTCGACGCCGAGGAGGTGGCCAGGCTGCACTCCGCATTGGTCGGCGTGATGCGAGAGGCGTCGGAGCGCATCCGTGGAATGACAGCCGGGGAGCTGAAAGGGGACAAGAAGCGTTCGATGCGAGTGCACGGGCGCACCGGGGAGGCCTGTCCGGTCTGCGGCGACGTGATCCGCGAGGTCTCGTACTCCACGAAGTCGCTTCAGTACTGCGCGACCTGCCAGACCGGGGGCAAGGCTCTAGCCGACCGGCGCCTCTCCCGCCTTCTCAAGTGAGGACCTCTCGGGCGAGGTCGTAGTGTTTGGCGGGAAAGGAGGGCCCATGGACGACAAGCAGATCGTGGACCGTATCGGCCACTTGGCGGACGAGGAGCGCCGTCTCGAGGAGGCCCACAGCTCGGACGGGCTCTCGGACGAGGAGCAGGAGAAGCTTCACGCCATCGAGGTGTCCCTCGACCAGTGCTGGGACCTGCTGCGCCAGCGCCGCGCACGTCGCAACGCGGGACAGGACCCCGACGAGGCCGAGGTGCGCCCGGCGTCCACCGTCGAGAACTACCGCCAGTGAGCACCCCGCCTTCCGCCGACGCCGCCGGCGCGGGCGCCGGCGGGGACAGCATCCCGAGCGCGCCCGACTCGGGCAGCGAAGGCTTCAACCTGGGCACCGTTCACGAGAGGGTGTCGGCGGTCGTCGCTGACCGCCAGTGCGTCGTCCAGGGCGATCGCAGCTGGACGTACCGAGAGATCACCGAGAGGTCGCGTCGGTTGGCGCGCCTGCTGCACGATCACGGGCTCGGCGTGCGCACCGAGCGCCATCAGCTGGAAGGGCACGAGTCAGGACAGGACCACCTGGGCCTGTACCTGTACAACGGCAACGAGTACATCGAGGGCATGCTCGGCGCGTACAAGGCACGCGTCGCTCCGTTCAACGTCAATTACCGCTACGTGGAGGAGGAGCTGCTCTACCTGCTCTCGGATGCAAAGCCCAGAGCGCTCCTCTACCACGCCAGCTTCGCCCCTGTGCTCGAGCGCGTGCTACCGCAGCTCGAAGGGCTCGAGCTGCTGCTCCAGGTGGCGGACTCCTCGGGCAATCCCCTGTTGGAGGGGGCGGTGGACTACGAGGAGGCGCTCGAGTCGGTGCCGCCGGAGCTACCGCCCACCGAGCCGTCGCCCGACGACCTCTACATCATCTACACGGGTGGCACGACCGGCATGCCGAAAGCGGTCCTGTGGCGCCAACACGACATCTTCCACGCCGCCATGGGTGGCCGGATCTTCGGGACCTGGGACCTTCTCGAGACCTACGACCAGCTGGTCGAGCGGCTTCTGCCCACCGACGACGTCCGGGTCCTGAGCATCCCGCCCCTCATGCACGCGGCGGCCCAGTGGGCCTGCTTCTACTACTTCGCGCTCGGCGCGACCGTGGTCTTCCCTAAGAACGTTCACAACCTCGACCCCGCGGAGATCTGGCGCACTGTCGAGCGGGAGCGGGTGATCGGCCTCACGGTGGTGGGTGACTCCATGGCCCGGCCTCTCGTAGAGGAGCTCGAGAACGGCTCGTACGACACGAGCTCTGTGATGGCGCTCGGTAGCGGAGGTGCCATCCTCTCCGAGGGGATCAAGCAGCGCTTCCTGGCCGTTCTCCCGAACCTGATCATCAGCGACGTGGCCGGGGCCTCGGAGACCGGTGCGCAGATGGGCACCATGTCGACCTCCGGATCGGTGCAGACGGGCCGCTTCACCGCGGGCCCCGGCACCACCGTCCTCGACGAGGACATGACCAAGGAGCTCTCCGCCGGCGACGAGTCGATCGGCTGGCTGGCGCAATCGGGTGCCGTGCCGCTCGGCTATCTCGGGGACCCACAGAAGACGGCGCGCACGTTCCCGGTAGTCGGCTCGGTGCGCTACTCGATCCCCGGCGACCGCGCTCGCCTGCTGGCGGACGGGCAGATCGAGCTGCTCGGCAGGGACTCGGTCACAATCAACTCAGGGGGCGAGAAGATCTTCGCCGAGGAAGTGGAGCAGGCGATCGTGCACCATCCGGACGTGGTCGACGTCGTCGTCGCCGGACGCCCCAGCGAACGCTGGGGCCAGGAGGTGGTGGCGCTCGTGCAGGTGGTCGAGGGCTCCCAGGTCACCCCCGAAGAGCTGATCGAAGAGGCGGGCAAGCACCTCGCGCGCTACAAGCTCCCCAAGGCGGTCGGCTTCGAGAAGCAGATCGTCCGCTCCCCTTCGGGCAAGGCCGACTATCGCTGGGCCAAGCGGCAGGCGCTCGAGGTCTGAGAGGATCGCACCGTGCGTGTCCCTCTCAACGTCGGAGACTTCCTCGAAAGGGCCGCCCTCGTGCACCCCGAGCGGGTGGCGATAGTCGACGAGCCCGGGGCCGTCGGAGGGCTCGGCACCATCACCTACTCCGAGATGCTCCAGCGGGCCAAACAGATGGCGGTCACGCTCGACTCGATGGGGATCCACCAGTCGGAGCGCGTGGCCATCGTGAGCCCCAACTCGGCCCGCTTCCTCATATCGTTCTTCGGGGTCAGCGCCTTCGGCCGCATCCTCGTGCCCGTCAACTTCCGTCTCAACGCGGACGAGGTCTCCTACATCGTCGAGCACTCCGGGTCGAGCGCGCTGCTCGTCGACCCAGAGATCGACGAGTCCCTCGGCGCGGTGGACGCCAAGGTACGGGTGCGGCTCGACGGGGTCGAGGACGCCGAGCTGTTCTCCCCTGCCCCGCCGGGTGTCGAGCCGCTGCCGTGGGCAGGTGACGAGGACGCACCCTGCTCGATCAACTACACCTCGGGCACGACTGCCCGTCCCAAGGGCGTGCAGCTCACCCATCGCAATTGCTGGCTGAACGCCGTCACCTTCGGCTGGCACACGTCGGTGACGGACCGCGACGTGCTGCTCCACACGCTCCCGATGTTCCACTGCAACGGGTGGGGGATGCCGTACGCGGTGACCGCGATGGGGGGCCGTCACGTGGTGCTGCGAAAGGTCGACGGTGAGGACATCCTGTCGAGGGTCGAGTCCGAGGAGGTCACTCTTCTCTGCGGCGCACCGGCCGTGGTGGCCGCGATCCTCTCCGCTGCAGAGGCTCGCCGCGACCGCGGCCAGCAGATCCCCGGGAGCGGGCGAGTGCGGATCGTGGTGGCGGGCGCGCCGCCGCCCACCAGGGCGATCGAGCGGGTGGAGGACGAGCTCGGTTGGGAGTTCATCCAGATCTACGGGCTCACCGAGACGGCTCCCCTCCTGACCATCAACCGGGCGCCGCAGGAATGGGACGCGCTCGGCCCTGCCCGGCGCGCGCCACTGCTCGGTCGGGCCGGAGTGCCCGCCGTGGGAGTGCAGATCACAGTCGACGAGGAAGGCGAGGTACTGGCTCGTTCCAACCACGTGTTCGCCGGCTATTGGGAGCAGCCAGAGGACTCGGCGCGCGCACTGGAGGGTGGCTGGTTCCACACCGGGGACGGCGGCCGCACGGACGGCGCCTACACGGTCATCTCCGACCGGAAGAAGGACGTGATCATCACCGGCGGCGAGAACGTCTCCTCGATCGAGGTGGAGGACTGCCTCTACCAGCATCCAGCTGTAGCGGAGACCGCGGTGATCGGCGTCCCGCACGAGAAATGGGGAGAGACCGTCGTGGCCCTGGTGGTGCTCAGGGAAGGCGAGTCGGCGACCGACGCCGAGCTGATCGAGCACTGCAGGGCGCGCATGGCCCACTTCAAGGCACCAACTGTCGTCGAGTTCCGCGGCTCACTGCTCCGTACCGCCACCGGCAAACTGCAGAAGTACAAGCTCAGGCAGCCGTACTGGGAAGGCCACGAGAGGTCCGTCAACTGACCGTGCCACGTTAGGGTGCGGCCGTGACTTCTCTGACAGCTGGAGCCGCGAGTCCCCTCGGAGCGATCTGATGGACCCGCTGGAATTCCTCGGGATGGAGCCCACCTCAGACCCGCTGCGATGGCGGTTGCCGGTCACGCCGTCGGTCAGCACCCCAGGCCGCTTCCTCTACGGGGGCGCAGGGCTCGCGGCGGGCATCCTCGCCATGGAGGCTGCGACCGGGCGCCGGACCGTGTGGGCGACCGCGCAGTACCTGACCTACGCACCGACGGGGAGCGTGCTCGACCTCGAGGTGCTCCCTGCAGCTGTGGGGCGCACCACCACGCAGGCCCGGGCCGTGGGGCGCCTGGGCGAACAGGAGGTGCTGACGGTGAACGGTGCCCTCGGGTGGCGTCCGTTCGAGCTGTCGGGCACCTGGGTCGAGGCTCCCGTGGTGCCACCGCCGGACGCCTGCCCCGAGCAGCAGATGCCCAGAGGGATGATCGACTCGGTGCACTCGAGGCTGGAGCGCAGGGTGGCGAGCGGCAGGATATTCAGCGAGCTGGACGGGACACCGGGCAACCCCCGCTCGGCGTTCTGGGCGCGCGTGCCGGGCCATCTCGAGCCCTCCGCGGCCACTCTCGCCGTGATAGGCGACTACGTCTCGGGAGGGGCCTCGCAACCCCTCGGGGTGCGCACCCTCGGACGCAGCCTCGACAACACGCTGCGCGTCGCGAAGCTCGTACCGAGCGAGTGGGTCCTGTGCGACATCCAAATGCACGCCATCGCCAACGGCTTCGGCCACGGGCTCGCGCACCTGTGGGCGGAGGACGGCACACTTCTCGGCACCGCCAGCCAGTCGATCGGGGTCCGCCTGTGGTCGGACCTGGAGATGGCGAGGATGACGGCTGACGACCGACCCAAGGAGCAGGCGACATGAGCGGAGAGATGGCCAAACGACGCATCGGTTCACTCGAGGTCTCCCTCGTCGGTCTCGGGTGCAACAACTTCGGGGGGCGGATCGACGCGGACCGGACCGCCGAGGTGGTGGACGCGGCCATCGAGGAGGGGATCACGCTGTTCGACACCGCCGACATCTACGGCGGGACCCGCAGCGAGGAGCTGCTCGGCCGGGCGCTCGGCGCGCGGCGAGACCACGTGATCGTGGCCACGAAGTTCGGGATGCAGGTGGACCCGGAGCGCAGGGGTGCCAAACCCGAATACGTGAGGCGCGCCCTCGAGGACAGCCTTCGGCGGCTGGGGACCGACCGCGTCGACCTCTACCAGCTGCACCAGCCCGACCCCGAGACGCCCATCGCCGACACGCTGGAAGTGCTCGACGAGCTCGTGCGCGCCGGGAAGGTCAGGGAGATCGGGTGCTCGAACTTCTCGGCGGCCCAGCTGCTCGAAGCAGAAGCCGCGGTGCGTGACGGAGCGGCTCGGTTCGTCAGCGTGCAAAACCAGTACAGCCTTCTCGAGCGCCAGCCGGAGCGGAAGGTGCTGCCGGAGTGCGAGCGATCTGGGATCGCGTTCATCCCCTACTTCCCTCTCGCCTCGGGCGTGCTCACAGGAAAGTACCGCCGAGGGCGCCCTCCGCCTCCGGGCACGCGTCTTGCGGGTGCTACGGTGGGCAAACCCGACGGCCCGCTCTCCGACGAGAGGCTCTCGATAGTGGAGGCGCTCGAGGAGCTTGCCGCCAAGCACTCCCACAGCTTGCTCGAGCTCGCCATCGCCTGGCTCGCCGCGCGCCCTGCGGTGGTATCGGTGATAGCGGGCGCGACCTCGCCCGAGCAGGTCCGGGCGAATGCCAAGGCATCCACGTGGGTGCTCACCGAGTCCCAGCTCGAGGAAGTTGACCAGATCGCGCCACCCGCCTGACGCGCCCTCCCCGTCCTGACCTGGCTCAGGCCTGACCCGACTCAAGCCCCAAAGCGGGCAGCCTGGCGGGCGCTCGTGTGCTCAGACCCCGGTCTCCGCTTGGACTCGGCCCTGGCGCACCGCCTCGGTGAGCCGAGCGTGGTCGCGCTCGGTCTGGTCCGCGTAGGCGCAGGCGAATCGCACGATGGCGTCGTCGAAAGCAGTCCCCGAGCCCATGTACCCGGCTATGGCGGGCACGTCGCCGGTCCTGGCGTGTGCGCGCGCCAGGGTCCACCCGCACAACTCCAGGTAGTCCGCGAAGGCAGGGCCTTTCACCGAGGACAGGTCCACCGATCCCTTCATGTCCCAGAGCTGGCGCACGTAGTAGTCGAAGCCCTCCGCAGAGGCCCATCCCAGGAAGATGTCGCTGTCGGCTTGCATGAGGCGTTGGCCGGTTACGACGCGCCGTCCCTGGGGCTCGACCCTGCGCTGCACCGACGGCGCGCCACCGACCTCGCTTCGGGCGCGCCGCCCGCCGGTATCGGTGTGCGCCTGACGGGCAGGGACCCAGCCGTCGAGCGCGGACCGCTCTGCCTCTTTCACCTGTAGGAACAGAGGATCGCCCCTCTCACTCACCAACAGTGCGACGAAACACCTCGTTCCGACACTTCCTACCCCCACTACCTTGAGGGCGAAGTCCACCACGTCGAACTTCTCGAGCAGGACGCGCCTCGAGTCCTCGAGCGACTCGCGGTACGTGTGAATTATCGAGTCGAGCAGCCGCTTGTGGTCGGCGGTCAGCTCGTGCGTGACGAGAGGCGGGTGGTCGGCGATCCGCAGCTGGCCGTGACCGGCGTCGACTGTCAGCCGCGGCAGGCCCGCCACCGATGTACGGCGCTCCGCCCGCAGGATCGCAGAGCGCACCGGTGCCCCGGCTCGGGCACTACCGCCAAGGGCCTTCATCGCGCCTTGCGCGTCCACACGCGAGTACCACACCTCCAGGGTGGGCATCTGCGCGTAGTCCGCCATCCTCCGCCGGTAGCTGTGCACGCCGGCTCTCGTGGCGGCGATCCCTTCGGCCTCGCTCAGCCCGGCGGTGCGGGCGGCCACCACCGCGCTCGTCGCGAGCCGCTTCAAGTCCCACTCCCAAGGGCCCGGGAACGTCTCGTCGAAGTCGTTCACGTCGAAGAGCAGGTTGCGCTCGGGGGACGCGAAGAGGCCGAAGTTGGCCACATGGGCGTCTCCGCAGGCCTGCACTACAAGGCCCGTGAGCGGGGTGGGCGCCAAGTCCCGCGCCATCACGGCCGCTGAGCCCCTCAGGAAGGCGAACGGAGACGCCGCCATCCGGCCCCATCGGACGGGCACGAGGGAGGGCAGCCGCCGCTTGTCCTGGGCCTCGAGGACCAAGATCGGGTCGGGGCGGTCGCGCGCAGGCTCCCACGTGCCGTGCGAAGAGCGCGGCACGTGGCGACGCAGCTCACGCCCTGCCCGCTGCTGCGCCTTCGGGTCCTGCGGCACGCGCCGGCTCGGAGCCGACGCATCGGTTGCTCCTCGACCGGGTGCGATCGCCTCGAGGTTAGGCGCTTCGCACTAAATCGGTCAGCACGCCTGGGCGCCTCGGTCAGCACGCCCGGGCGCATCGGTCAGCTCGCCTGGGCGTCCTCGGCCTGGTGCGAGACAGCCTCCACGTTCAGCTCGATGCGCACCTTCTTGCCCATCATTACCCCGCCGGTCTCGAGGACCATGTTGTAGGTGAGCCCGAAGTCCTCGCGGTCGATCTCGGTGGCAGCGCTGAAGCCAATGGCATTCGAGCCCCAAGGGGTCTGGTTGGCCCCGTCGAACTCGGTGTCGAGGACGACCTGTCGCGTGGTCCCCCTGATCGTGAGGTCCCCGGTGACCTTCCAGGCGTTGTCGCCTGCGTGCTCCACCGACGTGCTCTTGAACGTCCACGTCGGGTGCGTCTCGACGTCGAAGAAGTCACCGCTGCGCAGGTGGCTGTCACGCTGCTCCTCGCCCGTGTGCACGCTCGCCGCGCCGATCGTCACCTCCACCGACGACTCCTCGGGTACCTCCGCGATCTGGATGCTCCCCGACACGTCGTTGAGTCGTCCGCGGACCTTCGTGATCATCAGGTGACGCGCAACGAACTCGACGGAGCTGTGCTTGGGGTCGATGTCGTACACACCGGGGTGGGGTACCACGGTGTCCTTGAACTGCCTCGTCAACTGCTGGGCCTGGAGGGTCTGGGTCTCGCTCATCTGGTCTCCTCTCCGTGCCATCTCGCCTGCGCGCCGGCACGTCCTCTGTCGGGCTGGTTGCCCCTGCAAACTTGCTCTTACAACACTTCTACTGCGCTATACTTGTGGGGACAACAATCGGTCGTGCGGGCCTATTCCCAGGTCGCCGAGGGAGACTGGTCGATGCGCCGGCCGTGCGCCTACGGTGCCGGGCATGGTCGAGGTGACCGGGGTCCTGCAGAAAGAGGCGTGGGACCTCGACGTCATGCCTCCCGTCGAGCGGGTCCGGCCGGGGTTGTGGTCCATCCCGGTGCCCATCCCCAACAACCCCCTGCGCTACGTGCTCGTCTATGCCTTCGAGCTCGCATCCGGCGGAGTCGCAATCGTCGACGCCGGCTGGAACACCGAGGACGCCTGGGTCGCGCTGAGCAAGGGCCTGGAGGAGGCCGGCGGATCGGTGTCCGACGTTCGGGCAGTGCTCGTGACCCACATCCATCCCGACCACTACGGGCTGGCCGGCAGGGTGCGCGAGGAGTCGGGAGCCTGGATCGGGTTGCACCCCGCCGACGCGGAGGTGCTCGAGTCCCGCTACATCGAGACAGACGACCTTCTCGCGCGCATGCGGGTGCTACTCCAGGACGCAGGGGTGCCCGAGGTCTCGCTGCCCGACCTCAACTTCGCCTCCATGATGATCCGCGGCCAGGTAACGATGGCAGTGCCCGACGTGCTCTTCGAGGACGGCGCCCGCCTCGACGTCCCGGGTTGGGACCTCCGGGTCGTGTGGACCCCCGGCCACTCCCCCGGCCACGTCTGCTTCTACAGCGACCGGCAGCGGATCCTGCTGTCAGGCGATCACGTCCTGCCTCGCATCACCCCCAACATCGGCGTCCACACCCAGCAGTTCCCCAACCCGCTCGGCGAGTTCCTGGAGTCGCTGCTCAAGGTCCAGAACTTGGGAGTCGACGAGGTTCTCCCTGCCCACGAGTACCGCTTCGCCGACCTGCGCTCACGGCTGGACGAGATCATCGTTCATCACGCCGACCGCTTGGCCGAGATCGAGCGCCTGCTCGCCGAGCATCCAGGCTCCACGGCCTGGGACCTGTCGGTGCAGCTGCGCTGGTCGCGTCCATGGCACGAGATCGCGGCCTTCATGCAGCGTGCCGCGGTGGGCGAGACACTGGCTCACATCGTGCTGCTGGAGAACCACCAGCGCGTCCTTCGCGAAGGCACGCTGCCAGCACGCTTCTACCTGGCGCAGGCCAGTTGAGCGCCGCGAGGAAAGCAGCCGGCAACACCTCTCTTGCCAGACGTCTACCGGGCTTCGACGCGCGTCACGCCACCCGGCGTGCGCGGCGTGCGAGGAAGACCGTCACGCTCGCCGTGGTCCTGCTGGTCGGGCTCGGGTTGGCGCTCTTGGTGGAAAAACCGTGGGCCGGCTCCGCCGCCCCGGGAAGCCGAGGGTCCGCATCCGCATCCACATCCACCTCCGCGACTTCCTCCTCGACGGGGGCATCGTCGCGCCCTTCGCGCTCGTCGACCTCGTCCTCGGGGGCTCCGGGGACCTCTGCCTCGGGGGGCGGATCGCCCAAAGTCGCTGTCGCGCTCGGGCCCGCGCAGCTCGGCGCCCCCGTGAGCGGCGCAGTGGTCATCGCAGCGCCCGATTCTCAGCTCGTGGTCATCGGTGGCGCGACCACCGGGGGCAGCCTCGCCTCGGGGGCGTTCACGTTCAACCCATCGACCGGTGCGCTCGAGCACTTCGGAAACCTGACCACGGCCGTCGACGACGCGTGCGGGACCGTGATAGCCGGCCAGGACGTGGTCTTCGGGGGTAGCGCCCCGGCGGCCAGCTCTACCGTCCAGCAGCTCACGCAGCCCAGCACCGCCGGCGCTGCCCCGAGCGGAAGCGGCGTAGGCGGCGGCGCGGGCAGGCCCGTCAGCGCCAGCGTGATCGGTTCGCTGCCCGAGGCGCGCACCGACGCGGCGGTGGCGACGATCGGTGCGACCACGTACCTCGTAGGCGGCGACGACGGCTCGAGCTCTCTCGCTCAGGTGCTCGCCACATCCGACGGACACACGTTTGTGCAGGTGGGATCGCTCGCACAGCCGGTGGCCTCCGCAGCTGTGGCCGCGGTCGGAAAGACCCTCTACGTCTTCGGGGGCCAGAGCATGTCCCAGTCGGCGGCCTCTTCCCCGCTCGACACGATCCAGTCGGTAGACCTCTCCACGCGTCGGTCACGCGTCGTGGGGCACCTACCCGAGCCGCTCGCCCAGGCGTCGGCGGTGACTGTGGGTGACCGGGTCCTGCTGATCGGGGGGGTGACGTCCGGCACGTCCGGCACGTCCGGCTCGTCCGGCGCCTCCCACTCGGGCGCAGCAGGCTCCGCAGCGAGCCAGCCGGTCAGCTCGAGTCCCGCCACGACGCCCGTGCCGACCGTGTGGTCTTTCGACCCGGCAACGCGCAAGGTCTCCGTCCTCTCCCAGCTCCCGACGGCCGTGTCGCGCGCCGGCGCGGCGGTCGTGGGCTCGGTGGTGTGGGTGATCGGCGGCGATTCCGGCGGCTCACCGGTCGCTGCGGTGCAGTCGATCACTGTGGTGTCGGCATCTTCCCGTCGCTGAGCTGCTACCCGACAGCTGTTTGCCCCGCGCCGCCTCCTCCGCCATCGCCGCGTCCCGCGCGCGCCCGGTGCTCTCTGATCGAGCGCCACACCGCGAAACCGAGGATCGCAGCCACGACTACCCCCAGAACCACCAGCGACCACATGCCGGAAGCGTTCACCGCCTTCGTGTAGGACTTTCCCAGCGCGAAACCGATGAGGACCCACATCGTCCCCCAGCCGACACCGCCTACGGCGCTCAACAGCGCGAACTTCCGCCGGTCCATGCCACTCATCCCGATGATCCCTGGCAAAAAGGCACGCACGACGGCCACCCACCGGCCGATTATCACCGCAGGCGCCCCGCGCCGGGCGAGAAAGCGCTCGGTCCGGTCGATCCCCGGGTTGCCCTTCAGCGGGCGGTGCGTCGTCAGCCACGGTCCTACGATCCGCCCGATCTCGTAACCGGAGATGTTGCCGAGCGTCGCCGCGACGACGACTACGACGATCATCAGCACGAGGTTCGCCTGATGCTGGCTCGCCACCACTCCCCCGACGATCGTCGCGATCTCGCCCGGGATGAAGAACCCGATGAGGATCCCCACCTCGACGAGCACCAGAGCACCGACCACCACGTACACCCAGGGTGAGTGGAGCTTGACGATCTCGTGCTGAACCCAAGAGGTGGCGCTTGCGAGCACCGGAAGCGGTGCGAGCGCTCCCCTGCCGGCGGGCAGGCTCAGCGCGCCCACGCCGAGAGAGAGGCGCTGATCCAGGTTCTCTTCCGGCAGGCGGGGCACGTCATGAGCCGCGTGTAGCCCTTGCCCGGACGCCACAGCCACAGCGGCAGGTGCAGCATCAGGTACTCGAAGAGATCGACATCGGTGCGCGCAGCGCACGCCGAGCATTCGAGAGTGATGGCACCGACAAGCCCGCTCCCACCCCTCACCGGAGACGATCTGCCCGTTCTCGTTCGCGTTTGCTGAGGGCGCCGCTGTCTGCCGAGAGAGATCTCGGCCGCACCTTCAGCCGATCGTCGCGGAGCACCTGCACCCGACCGACCAGGGGCACGGCGGGACGAGGTCGAGGCCGGGTCGCCCACGGGCACGCCCGCGGCATCCGACGCGGAGAAAAGGGCGTGTTTGCCCCGCAACGGGGCGTCTGCGACACGCGTGGGCGCGTCCTCGACGCGCTCGGCGGGTGCCCAGAAGAGCGCCCTCTTGCCCAGGGGGTCACGGGGTTGCGGCATAGCTGATCCTCGTCCGGCTCGGGTCCTCGCCGCCTCGTCAGCGCGCCTTGGCGCGATCGGCGTCGAGCAACTTCGCAAGTGCGCGGTATGCCTCGGCTCCAGGCGACGACGGCGCGTGCTGGAGTATGCAACAGCCACGTGCCGGCGCCTCGGCGAAGCGGATCGACTTGCGGACGGGCGGCTCGAGGACTGGCAGACCGTAGCGCTCCTTCACGTCCTCGAGCACTGACCGGGCATGGCGCGTGCGCTCGTCGTACATGGTCGCGATCACACCCCGGACCTCGAGGTCGGCATTGGCGAACATGCGCACGTCGTCGATCGTCTCGAGCAATTGGCCAACCCCTCGATGGCTGAGGGCTTCGCACTGGAGAGGAATGAGCACCTCCTGCGCCGCAGTGAGCCCGTTGATCGTGAGCACGCCGAGCGAGGGCGGGCAGTCGATCAGGATGAGGTCGTAGTCGTCGCGCACAGCGAGCAGGGCGCGAGCGAGGACGTGCTCGCGCCCCGTGCGTGTGAGCAGGTGCACCTCGGAGCCGGCCAGGTCGATCGTCGACGGGAGAAGGTCCAGGACTTCTGTTCCCTCTGCTTCTCGGGCTCCCCCGGCTGGTTGGACTCCTTCGACGCGCACCCGCGCGTCGGCCACCTTCATCTTGCGGACGAACACGTCGTGCAGAGAACGATCGAGCGCGTCGGGGTCGATGCCCGCCGAGTAGGTGAGGCACGCCTGTGGGTCGAGGTCGACCATGAGGACGCTGCGGCCAAGTTCGGCAAATGCCACCCCGAGCGCGTGGACGGTGGTCGTCTTGGCGACGCCGCCCTTCTGGTTGGCAACCGCCAGCACCCTCGCCACCGGGCGCAGTCTAGGCAGGCACGGCCTCCCCGCCCCGAGGTGTGCCGGGGCCTGGACCGACGCGCTGACGCGGTCCCAAGGGCGGGCCGGCGCCCGTGACCCAGGGATCCGGATGCCCAGCCGCGGACCTGTTCCTTTGGACCCCGGAGCTGGTGCCGAGCTGAAGATCCTCGCCAAAGGGGACCTTCGACCCTGCTGGTAAAGCAGCGTCTGGCCGAAAGTTCCCATGGGCAACCTCTCGGGTATCGGGAGGGCTCCATGGACATTTTCTTCGAAGACTTTTCAGGAAAAGGAGACCGATGACCAGGTCCTTTGCGAACGACCCGGCGGGAGACACGAAGTCGGGGGCGGTGAGAGCCACGGGCAGGGCGGATCGCCAGGGCACCGGCGAGACGCATCGCGCGAGGCGCCGTGGGCTGGGGACCCGATTCCTCGTCCCTGGCGCATGTGGCCTGCTCGCGATCGCGGCAGCCTCTACCCCCGCTTCGCTCGCCGAGGCGGCAGCGCCCGCCCCACACCCCTCCTCCGCATCGGCGCCCGCGCCTCACGCGGCGACGGGTTCTCCCGTCTCGAGTGCCAATCTCCTGACCGGGAACCAGGCCAGCTTCGCCACCTCGATCGGCGGGTGGGTCGGCGCTAGCGCCACCTTGTCGTGGGTCTCCTCTGTGGGCGACGCGGCGCCGGGCGCGCTCGAAATGAGCGCCACGGGCAGCGCAGGGATGGGCGCCATCTCCGGTTCCCCAACTGCGGGAGGTGTGGTGCCGGCGAGCGCAGGCACCGTCTACGCCGGCGGCGTGGCGGCCCAGTCCGTGAGCAGCGCACAGCAGGTGGAGACCGTGATCGCGTTCTACGGTTCCACGGGTTCGCTGGTCGACGCAGTGTTCGGTCCCGACACCCAGGCGGCGCTGGGAGCTTGGACGCAGGCCACCGCAGTGTCGGCCTTGGCACCCGCCAAGACGACCTCGGTCGCGCTCTATGTCTTGGTGCCGACCACGACCACAGGTGACCAGGTCTACCTCGACGACGCGTGGCTGGAGGGCGCCTCGGACCAGTCACCCTCGGTCGCAGGGCCGCTCCACACCGCCGGCAACCAGATCGTCGATTCCAGCGGGCACCAGGTCACCTTCCACGGGATGGTCCTCGACGGGCTCGAGGGCAGCTCTACTGCCACTCAGATCACCTACCAGACCGTCCTCGGGGCCAAGGCCTGGGGAGCCAACTTCCTGCGCGTGCCGCTCGGTGAGCAGTTCTGGCTGGGGTCCAACTGCGACTACGACCCGAATTACGCTGCGAGGGTCACCCAGGTGGTCAATTGGATCACCTCCCTGGGCATGGTCGCACTGCTCGACCTCCACACCAACACCGTCGGCGGTTGCGCGACCGGGGTGCAGCACAACATGGCCGACGAGGCCCAGTCCCCCGCGTTCTGGAGCCAAGTGGCCTCCACGTTCGGCTCGAACCGACTCGTGGCGTTCGACCTCTACAACGAGCCTCACAACATCTCCGACTCGGTGTGGCTCAACGGCGGCACCACCACCGACCTCTACGGTGGCCAGACCTACCAGGCGGCGGGGATGCAACAGCTCTACAACTCAGTGCGCGCCACCGGCGCTCAGAACCTGATCTTCATCAGCGGGAACAGCTGGGCCAACACCGTTCCGTCCAACCTGGTGAATGGCAACAACATCGTCTACGCAGCGCACGTCTACACCTGCCCGGGCTCACCGCCGCCGTCGTGCACCAACTCGAACCCGTACGACCCATCGGGCATCCTCGACAACTGGGTAGGTATCTCCGCTTCGGTGCCGGTGATGGTGACCGAGTTCGGATGGCCGAGCCAATACGACGGGACGTACAACGGCAACGTCATCGCCTTCGCTTCTTCCCACGGCTGGGGATGGTCGGCGTTCGACTGGGAGGAATTCCAGTACGCCCACGCCTTCGACCTGACCGACGCCTGGCTCAACGACGGGACCCCCGAGCCGGCCCCCTCGGGTATGCCCGTGCTCTGCGCCCTTGCCGATTCCGCCTCCGGCACGACGATCTGCTCTCCGCCGGCGACCAACTAGTACGCAGCGCTGCCGGATCCGGCCCGGGCACGAGGGGTAGCTCCTCGGCTCGGGCCGCCGGCGGCCTGCCGATTCGTGCACACTGGGGCTCGTGCAGGCTCCCCGCTTAGCTCGGCGCCGGACACGACGCAGCACGCGCCGGATTGCCATATGCGCAGCTTCCGCTCTTCTGGTTGCGCTCGCGAGCGCCAGCTCCGCCGCGGGGGCGCCCTCGGTGGGGGCGTCCTCGGTGGGCGGCGGCTCGGTGGCCGGCAGCTCGGTGGCCGGCAGCTCGACGACGGCCTCTGCATCGACGGTGTGGCTCTGCATGCCCGGCACGGCGAACGATCCGTGTGCGTTCACCCCGATGACCACAGCAGTGCAGGCGACCGGGGCGCGGTCGGACGCCACGATCGCCGGACTTCCCTCTGCTGCAACGGCCTCGACGTTCGACTGCTTCTACGTGTACCCGACCACGAGCGCCCAGAAGACGGCCAATGCCAACCTGGTCGTGCAAGCGGGACAGGTCGACGCCGCGATCGCCGAGGTATCTCAGTTCTCTCAGGTGTGCAACGTGTGGGCCCCGATGTACCGCCAGGCTACGGAGACGAGCATCGAGCAAGGACTTGAAGGAAGCGGAGCGCGAGCCACGTCCCTCCTCCGTTCGACCTTCAGCGTCGCCTACGGCAGCCTCTTGTCGAGCTGGAAGGACTTCCTCGCGCACGACTCCGACGGTCGCCCGATCGTCCTCATCGGGCACTCGCAGGGAGCGGCAATACTCATCCACCTCATAGCCACTCAGTTCGACCACAATCCGTCGCTCCGGCACCGCCTCGTGATGGCCATCATCGCCGGAGGCAATCTCCAGGTGCCGGTGGGCAAGACAGTTGGCGCAACCTTCGCCCACGTCCCGATTTGCACCGCCGCGTCGCAAGCCGGCTGCGTGATCGCCTACTCGACCTTCCCGTCCACTCCCCCTGCCAACTCGCTCTTCGGACGGCCGGGTCAAGGGGTGAGCGTCCAGTCGGGCCAGACGGCCAAGAAAGGGCAGCAGGTGGCGTGCGTCAACCCCGCAGCGCTCGGGGGTGGGCGGGCCGACCTCGACCCGTACTTCGTCTCGGTGACCCAGAAAGGCCTCGTACCGAAGGCGCACACAGCCTGGGTGGCTTATCCAGGGCTCTACTCGGCAAATTGCCAGAGCCGCGACGGGGCCACGTGGCTCCAGGTCGCCGATGTCGTCGCGCCGGGCGACACCCGGCCGGTCGTGACAGCGTTGCAGGGTCCGAGATGGGGGTACCACGCCTACGACGTGAGCCTCGCGCTCGGGAACCTCGTCTCCGACGTCGCCTCTGCCGAGGCTTCCTGGGCGAGCGAGCAGCCGTCCTGATCGGGTGCTCGCGACAGATAGGACGGTGCTCCCACCTCCCCGGCAACGCGCCACCACATAGGTTCACTCGATACGTCCCGCCGCTCCTTGCACACGACACCTAGCTTTCATGACTTTCGGACCTATTCCTAGCGACACGCCTGCGTGAACAATGATTTGTGGAACCAGTATTTCGCGCTCTTTTCCGGGCGCACCGTGAGTTCGAAGACGCTGCACCCAGGGCTCGAGATAAAGCCGGTCGCCACTTTGCCGTTGGTGGACTCGCCGTCGTCTTGGTCGCACTCCTCGGCATAGCCGTCGTGGGAAGCGGCGCGTGGTACTGGCACACCCGCAACGTGTCCCAGGCACAGACCCAATTCGGAACTGCATCCGAAGACCTGTCCGGGGACATAACCAGAGCTCTCGGTCAAAACGGGGACCTGTTGGCGGGTTCTGCTGCGCTCTTCGACCAGGGGGTGGTCACCCGGGCCCAGTACCACGTGTTCCTGAAATCCCAGGGCTTCGAGGTCGGTCGCTTCCCGGGGATGCTGGGAGTCGGACTCATCCAGGAGGTCTCGGCAGGCCAGCTCCCTGCATTTCTCGCATCGCTCAACGCCGACGGCGTCGCCGTCAGCTCTATAGCACCATCCGGTGAGCGCCCCGAGTACTGCCTCGGAAGCTATGCAGATTGGACGAATCTGAAGTCCTCGGTCCCGCTGTTCGGCTACGACTTCTGCACGGTGCCGGCGCTCGCCGAGGTGCTTACGAGGGCCACCGCTACGGCGCAGCAGCAGGTCCTCTCCGGATCGGTCCTCGGACCGCGATACTCATCTGACTTTCTGCTCGTCCGCGCTGTCCAGCAGGTATCGCCTACATCGACCTCAACCAACCAGCAGCTGAGCGGGTGGGCCGTTGCCATCATCAGCGCTCCTGAGCTACTCAAGTCGATCCAGCCAGCGCGAGGCCTTCAGTTCCTCGTGTTCAGTGGGACCAGTGGTGGCGGGCACCAAGGACCTGTCCTGCGATGGCCCACGTCGGTCAAGAAGGCCGGTCCTTGGCCCCTCAGCATGAACATCAGCGCTTACGGCACCTGGAGCATTCGGTTCCACGCCGCCCCCGACTTCCCACCATCTGTTGGCATGAATGGCGGTCCGATTGTCTTCCTGGTCTTCGGGTTGCTCTCAGTTGCCCTTCTTGCGGCCCTGCTCTACAGCCTCAGGACTGCGCGTGACCGGGCCCTGAGAGAGGTGCACCGCGCGACCCTCTCGCTGCGGTCGAGCGAGGAGCGCTTCCGCACGTTGGTAGGCAGCTCGAGCGACTTGATCGCCGTCGTGAACGACAAGGCGGAGTTGATCTACGCGAACCCTGCCGGGGAACGCATGCTCAGCTTGGACCCGGAAGACCAAACCGGCCGCAACATGCTCGAGCTCGTCCATCCTGACGATCTCGAGGCGGTCATGACGGCTTTCAGCCGAGACATATCGGAGCCGGGCATCCACCCTCCTTCCGTCTATCGGTTCCAAGCCGCTTCAGGAGAGTGGCGCAACCTCGAGGTCACCGCCAACAACTGCTTGGACGAACGAGCTATCGCCGGCATCGTGGTGAACGCCCGCGACGTCACCGAACAGACGAACCTCTCCAGGGCGCTCCGCACGCTCGGTCGCGCCAACGAGGCGCTCGTGCACGCTTCTGATGAGACCTCTTTGCTCGTCGATACCTGCAAAACCGTTGTCGATGCAGGTGGCTACACGCTGGCCTGGGTCGGGTATGCCGAGCACGACGAGGCCTGCACGGTCCGGCCTGTGGCTTCTTCCGGACACTTGGACCGCTTGAAGGAGATACACGTCAGTTGGGGGGACAACGAGTACGGGAACGGCCCGGTCGGGATGGCGATTCGCAGTGGACGCGTGCAAGTGGCCGACGAGCTGAGTCAAACGAGAGCCGCGCCCGAGAGCCTGGCGGCGGTCGCCAGGTACGGGCTTCGCACTAGCTGCGCTCTGCCCCTGGAGGTCGGCGGCGTAGTCATAGGAGCGCTCTCGATCTACGCGGCAGAGCCGGGAGCATTCGGACCCTCCGAAGTGAGCCTGCTGAGTGAGCTGGGAGACGCACTCTCCTACGGGGTCGGCCGACTCCGCGACGCCGACGCGCTCCGGGCAAGCGAAGAGCGCTTCCGCACCCTCGCGGACGCTGCACCCATCGGCATCCTCGAGGCACCTCCGGATGGTGGCGTCACGTATGCGAATCTGCGCAGCGCCGAGATCGGCGGCAGGGACGTCGAAGACCTCTTGGGTTGGGATTGGATCGAGGCTGTGCACCCCGACGACCGGTTGAGTCTCCTCGCGTTCATCGACGTCAACCGTCCCAGGCGGCAGAGGTATGCCACGAGCTTCAGGGTGCAGCACCCTGACGGTGAGGTACGGCGCGTCCGCATGTCCGCGGCGCCGAAAGGTCCTGGTGGCAAAGACGGCTGGGTAACGACCATCGAGGACATCACCGAAGAGGTGCATGCACAGGAGGAGCTGGCTCACCAGGCCTTCTACGACACACTGACGTCCCTGCCAAACCGCTACCTATTCCTCGACCGTTTGAACCAGGAGCTGGCTCGGCACAGGCGAGAGGGTTCCCAGATCGCCGTGCTATTCCTCGACCTCGACCGGTTCAAGATCGTGAACGACAGCCTCGGACACGAAGCCGGGGACTCCGTGCTCAAGGAGATGGGTGCAAGATTGCTCCGTGCAGTACGGGCGGGGGAAACGGCAGCGCGCTTCGGTGGCGACGAATTCATCTTCATCGTCCGGGATGTACACAAGATCGAGGACGCCGAGACGGCAGCTAAACGACTTTTGACCCTGATCGAAACGCCCTTCCGCTGGGAGGGAAAGGACCTGACCGTGACGGGCAGCATAGGGATCGTCATGCCACGATCCGGTGCCGATGCGGGGATGATCCTGCGCGATGCAGACACCGCGATGTACCACGCCAAGGAGGCTGGGCGGAACACCTATGCGCTGTTCGACCAGGGACTGCATGAGCGCTCCGTCCTGCGCCTGGAGCTCGAGGGCGAGCTGCGACAGGCGCTGAACAACGATGAATTCGAGTTGTACTACCAACCCGGGGTCGAGCCTGCGAGCGAACGACCAGTAGGCGCCGAGGCGCTCATCCGCTGGCACCACCCAACGCGCGGGCTCGTCCCTCCGCTCGATTTCATCCCAGTTGCGGAGGACTCAGGGCTGATATTGCCAATCGGCCGCTGGGTGTTCGAGAAGGCGGTATCCCAGTTGGCTGCGTGGGACGCCGCCGAGGACGGGCCACGGCTCGACGTGATCGCCGTCAACCTCTCTGCCCGCCAGCTGGGCGACCCGGAGACACCCGCAATCGTCCAAGGGGCGCTCGAACGGTACGGGATCGCGGGGGGCCGCGTCTCCGTCGAGGTCACGGAGTCCGTGATCATGGCGAAGAGCGAGTCCACTCGGCGGTCGTTGCAGAGCTTGAAGGATCTCGGGGTGCGCGTGGCGATCGACGATTTCGGGACCGGATACTCCTCACTTGCCTACCTTCATACTCTCCCGGTGACAACTGTGAAGATCGACCGTTCCTTCGTTGAACGCCTGGGTGGAGAGGACGACTCCACGCCCGTGGTGCAGGCCATCATCGAGATGAGCCACGCCATGGGACTGCGCGTGCTGGCCGAAGGAGTAGAGGACGACGTCCGACGGATGTTCCTCGCTGGCATGGGCTGCGACTTGGCACAGGGTTTCTACTGGGCCCGGCCGATGCCGGCTGAGGACTTCGCCGACTGGTGGCAAAATGCGGAGCGGCGAGCCGCCACCTCGTGAGAGTCTTGCAATCTCTCGTCGGGTTGGGACGCCGTGAGGGCCGTCGCCGATCTTGGCCAAGGCCTCGTGCTCGCCACCGTGGAGCCGGAGGTGTGTACGACCAACTGCCTTGGGTGGGAGGCGGGCTTTGCCCGCCTTGCTGATCTGCTAGGCGCCGAGACCTCCGGAACGCCTGAAACCGAGGACTAGCCGTGGCAGTCGATCAGGCAGTCGTCGACAGAGTCCGGAATGTCCTGCTGCCCCTTGCTACCGCCAACGGGGCCGATTGTCCGCTGAGTAACCGCACCTGACTTCCGCCTGGTGAGTGCGCTGCAAGTCTTCGACAGTGGTTTCGGCTGTCGGACTGTCCTTACGCCGGGTTGCCGTTCGTCGTAAGGACAGTCAATCAAGGAGAGAGAATGCGATACCTGCTGATGATCTGTGCCGACGAAGCAGCATTCGGGGCCATGAGCCCCGAGGAGGGGGCGGCCGCAATGGCAGAGTACGCCGCCTTTGGGGAGGAGATGGGCCGACGCGGTGTCCTGCAAGGCGGCGAGAGGCTGCGCCCCAGTACAGATGCCACGACTGTGCAGGTCCGAGACGGCAAAGTGCTCACTTCGGATGGTCCCTTCGCCGAGACCAAGGAGCAGATCGGCGGCTACTACGTGGTCGAGTGCAAGGATTTGGACGGGGCGATCGAGGTGGCGACCAAGATCCCGGCCGCTCGCAACGGGACGATCGAGGTGAGGCCGATCTGGGACATGTAGACAGCTCCGTCGAGGCCGCAGTCGCGAAATCCTTTCTCCAGGAGTGGGGCCGCGTCGTCGCGACGTTGATTCGGTCCTTCGGTGATTGGGATTTGGCCGAAGAATGCGCCCAGGACGCCTTCGAACGCGCTCTCCAGCGTTGGCGCCTGGACAGGATTCCTGAGAGACCGGGCGCGTGGTTGACCACGGTGGCCCGCAACCGGGCGCTCGATCGATTGCGGCGAGCCAACACGGAGGTAGCCAAGTACGAGGAGGTCGTGATGGCTTCGCCCGTCGACAAGCCGGAGAGAGACGACAGTGGCGTCGCCGACGATCGGTTGCGATTGCTGTTCACTTGCTGCCATCCCGCCCTGTCGTTGGAGGCGCAGGTCGCCCTGACTCTCAGGACGCTTGCGGGTCTCACCACGGCCGAGATTGGCCGTGCCTTCCTTGTCCCCGAACAGACGATGGCCAAGCGCCTGCTAAGGGCAAAGAGCAAAATCCGCAACGCAGCGATCCCGTACCGAGTTCCTGCCGGGCACCTCCTGCCCGAGCGCACGGTCGCTGTGCTCGGGGTGCTCTACCTGCTCTTCAACGAGGGCTACAGCGCTACCAGCGGCGTTGAGGTAGTCCGAGCCGACCTGTGCGCCGAGGCGATTCGGCTGGGCAGGCTGCTGGTCGAGCTCATGCCCGACGAACCCGAGGCGTTGGGCCTCCTCGCTCTCATGTTGTTGCAAGACGCCCGGCGAGCTGCGCGCGTTGACGACGATGGCGCACTGGTGCCCCTGGAAGAGCAAGACCGCAAGCGTTGGGATAAGGCTTCGATCGCTGAGGGGAGCTCAATCCTCGACGCGGCGCTACGGCAAGGCCGCCCAGGGCCTTACCGGATTCAGGCAGCGATCGCCGCTTGCCACGCCTCCGCCGCCACCCCGGCCGACACGGATTGGATCGAGATCTCGCTGCTCTACGAGCGTTTGGCCCAACTCGTGCCCTCTCCGGTGGTCGAGCTCAACCGGGCAGTCGCCGTGGCCATGGCGCAGGGTCCAGAGGCGGGACTGGTGATAGTTGATCGAATCGCAGCTTCTGGCGGATTGCCTGGATACCACCTATTGGCGGCGACCCGCGCAGATCTACTGAGACGATTGAAGCGACGAGGCGAAGCCGCGACCGCCTATGAGCAAGCGTTAGGACTCGCACGCACCGATGCCGAGCGCAGCTACCTTCGCCGACGACTCGCCGAAGCTGCGAGGCTGCCCTGACTGGCGCCAGTGTTCTGGCGTCTTTAGACAGGAAGGATGAGTCGCTCGACCCGAGCATCACCGAGCACATCGAGAACCTTTGCGAGAACTTACCCCGCACATCACGATGGTGATTGTCCCCCACAACCTCGGGCAGGCTCGCCGGCTCTCACACATCCTTGTGTTCCTGTAGAGCGGCTCGGCTGATCGAGGCCGGAGACACGCAATAGCTCTTCGAGTCGCCCGCCGAGCCGAGATGGTCAGTTACGTGAGCGGACGGATCGGGTAGCGGGCAGCTCCAACCACTCGCGTCTCCGAGCGCGGAGCTGCTACGCGTGCTGTGAAGGGCACGGCCCCGACGCGAACGCGCCCCAGAACGTGCAGCGCCTTCCTCGCCTCGAACGTAGCCCATATCGCCGGTGCGGCGGGCGTCTGGCGCGAGTGCATCCGATAATCACGACCCTGGAGTGATACAGCCTGGGCGCAGTAGACACCGAGGTCCCAGACCCAGCACCAGTCCCGGCAGTTGCGGTCGGTCGCAGGGCGCTATCGCCGCTACTGGCGCCCGTCGTTATGCGCTCCCTGGTCGAGTCCAGATCGCCGATTACGCGCTCGCCACTCCAGCAGCAGACCTGAAACCTGTTCTCGTCGTTCGGTGCGCGCTTGAATCACGTCGTGCGCAATGCCGTGCGCTGCACCGGTCAGCGAGCGCCAACGACTCCCCCAACGAGATCAGGCACTTCTCGGATGGTTCCGACTCTGCGTTAGGCTCCGGTGCACTAGTGGCGGCTAGTCGGAGGTGGCGTAGGCAATTAGGCGGGTACTCCCAGGCGTCGTCACCCTTTTGGGCGTTCTCTTCCTCTTGGGCGGCGGAATCGGGGCGATCGTCTCGTTGGCGCACATCCTGGGCGACAGGAGCCACCACCACCTTATTAGCGCTGTCGTTGCTCTTGTGGGCGGTATCTGCACTCATGCTTGGTTCGGCTGTGCTCTCATCGCGGTTCCTGCTCTACGGATTGGGAACTCTCCTGTGCCTCGGGGAGACGATCGGCACATGGGTCATGGGGCGGACGGGCCAAGCAATCTACGGAACGATTGTCACAGCGATCCTGCTGGCCTATGCATGGCGTTGGCTAGGAGAGGTATCGGCGTTTCTCTATGACACGGCGACCGATGGGGCGATCGCGCGAGCAGAGTGCCCTTGCCGGAGCAGGGAAGTGCTGACGAGCAACATGATGACGAGGAAGCCGATGTAAGCGCCCCAGCCCACCACCATCCAGCCCTTGCCGTGATAGCTGCTGAAAGTGACCCCGATCCAGACCGCGAGCCCGTTGAACGCGGCGACGACCAGGCTCAGCCATCCGAGCCATCGCGACGCGACCTCCCTTCCCAACATGGCGAGTCCCAACCCGAGCAGAAAGATAGCGGTCATCACGGAAGTAGCCGAGAAGAACAGCGTGTTCAGGTCACCCAGCATCCGGACGAGAGAGGGGTCGTGTATACCACCGGGCTGAGCGACCATGAAGGCGAGCACCGCGGTGGGCAGTGCCGCCAGGGCGGTCGTGATGGCCACGCCCAAGCCAGCACCAAAAACGATCGGAGCGAGTGACTCGGTGCCGTCTTCCACGAGCCGGAGCACGCGATGCAGGTAGCCGACGAACCAAAGCAGCAGACCGGCGGCGAAGAAGTCGCAGATCATCCCCGTCTGCAGAGCCACTCGGTGATCGGTGACCCACGCCAACGTAGTCGCCGAAGAGGAGTCGACCCGCGGCTGTTGCGGATAGATGAAGCCGGAAAGCACCGCGAGCACCACGAAGGAGAGGCCGCTCAGCGCGCCGAGGCGTTTGAACGTACGGTCGCTCACGAGGGGTTCCCCCTTTCGTCCCGGAAGGACGGCATCAATATACGACCGCGCCGATGGAAATGCCGGCACTCGTGTCTGAAGCGCCACTGCCCCCCGAATTCCGACCGACCAGATGTCCCAGGGTGCCCCCGTGCGCCGGCTCGGTGATCCGTTATTCAAGGCCGAAGAACCGGAGTGCGAACTTGCGCAAGCGCGCCAGAGCGATCTATCTGGAATGGCCGTGTGCACGCAGTGAAGCGGTGTCTCTGGATACATAGCGACGGTCCGGCGCTCACGTGATCCGCATCCAGCCGCGACAGATTGCGCGTGCAGATAACGCCAAGGAGTCAACGTCTAGTGGCCAACCGCAAAACGTTGATATAGCGCGGGAAAGTGGGTGCGTCGACCAAACTCTGGTCGTCGGTGAGCAAGTGGGCCCCGAGGTGGTCGGCCAAGGCGACGTAGATGCCGTCCGCAGCGGTCATGTTGTGCCGGTACGCCCAAGCCGCCTCGACCAGAGGAGCGACCGATGCCCTGTGCAGATGCCAGGAGTGAAGGCGCGCGACTGCCGCCCCTGCTTGGGCGTCGGTCAAAGTCTTCACGACGACCGCTTGCCGGCGAAGCACCCCGAGTACTTCGGCATAGAAGTGTTCGGGTACCCAACCCTCGGCTCCCGCTGGTAGTAGACGAGCAAGGGCACGGCCCCGGCGAGTGTCCGAGACGATCTCGGCGCCCGCCGACGCGTCGATTACTACCGCTGTCACTCGCCAGAGTCGACGCGGAGGTCGCGAAGGGCCTCGACCGCTCCGATGCTCTCCAGTTCGGGTTCTGGGCCTGCGAGGAGCTCCTCGATAACGACGCGAAACGACCCTGGTGAGCAGTCCTCCTGCGGATTGGTCACCACGACGGCGGGATCGGCGGGCAGATCTGAAGCGCTACGTGCCACGACCACCACGCTACAGCCACCCAGCACCGATTGGCCCCAACGGTCAGCGGGCAGCGCCCGCCACGTAGGCAGCCACGATGTAGGTCGCGTGGCGGTCCAGCGACACCCTCGCCCGGTCGTAGCGCATCGTTGTCCTCGGATCGGCGTGGGAGGCCGCCTCTTGGACGTCGCGAAGCGGTACCCCGGCGTCGAGGGCAGCCGTGATGAAGGCATGCCTCAGTGTGTGCGGTCCGACCGACTTGTTGATCCCTGCCCGGCGAGCGATTCGCTTCACCATTCGTCCAGCGCCATGCCGATCGATACGAGCACCATCTGGACCGACGAAGATCGGTCCCTCGGTCCGCTCACCGATGGCGAGATCGATGGCACGTGCCGTCCTTGGTGCCAGAAGCACGGTGACGACCTTCCCACCCTTCCGCAGAACGGTGAGCGTTCGGTGTCCGCGCTCGAGGCCCAGGGCCTCTACGTTCGCCCCGAGAGCTTCTGAGACCCGCAGGCCGTTGAGCGCCAGTAGCGATATGAGTGCGTGCTCGGAGGCCGCGCCCAGGCCTGCGGCAACGAGCATGGCCCCGAGCTCGTTTCGGTCGAGGGCCGTGGCATGTGACTCGTAGTCGATGCGTGGTCGGCGGACGTGCACGGCAGGCGAGTGATCCAGGAGTTCCTCCTCCACGGCATAGCGGTAGAAGCCCGCCACGGTGGACAGCCGACGGGCCACCGTCGCCCGAGCCCGACCTTTGGCCTCCAGATCACGGCCAAAGCATTCGATGTCCGCCCTTCTCACCGAGAACAGGCGAAGTCCGTGCCGCTCGCACCAGTTGACGAATTGGCGTAGGTCCAAGGCGTAGGCATCGCGCGTGAGCCCGCTGTAGCCGGCGAGGTACCCAGCCAAGGCGAAACGTTCGGCATCGCTGAAGATCGGGTCTGCTTCGACCAGTTCGGTCGATGCGGCTGAAACAGTGGTGGCCATTGCGCACCTCCAGGTCGGGCTAGGGCCCGGAGTCTGGAGCGAACCGTGCCCCAGCATCTTTCTTGATTACGAACTCCACCGTAGGTCGGCCCAGGATCCTCACGCTTCGTGAGAGCTGGAGTCAGAACCTTTAGCGTCTGATGTGCTCAGTACCGCCGAATATTTTAGGGCTCTTGTCCGGTTCGCTGCACGCCCTATCGACGGATACCTGCGACGACTTTGATCGAAGAACCAACCCATATCGCCCTTAGGCTTCGCCCATCGCCGGAAAGTTGATAGTGACCGAAATCGTCGTGCCGACTGACAGGGAGAATGACGTTCCTTTGACGAGCTTCTTTACGATCTGGGTGAGCTTATCGAGAAGGCGCTTGATCCAATCTTGGAGCTTCTCCACGATGTCACTGACCGGGGACCCCATGACGGACGACACCTGAACAGGCTGGGGAAGTAGGCCTTGGTTGATCGTCCCGACGGCCGCCATCGCGTGGGCAAGAGCAACCTGGGCGCTCGCCTGGTCGGTGACGTTAACTTGCTCCATCTCATCGAGATGGTGACCGACGAGTTCGTGAGCCTCCACGAAACACCTCCTTGTTGTCGTGACAGGATGGCACCTGGTGAACATCCTGATCGTCGGCGGCACCCGGTTCCTCGGACGGGCGATAGTCGATGCCGCCTTGGGCCGTGGCCATGAGCTGACGCTCTTCAATCGGGGTACCACTGATCCCGCTCTCTTCCCGGGACTTGAGACCATCCTCGGTGACCGGTGCCACGACGCGTCCAAGCTCTCGGGACGCAGCTTCGACGCCGTCATCGACGTGCCCGGCATGAACCCCGGCGACGTCCGGCCCGTGGTCGACGCCGTGTCGTCCTTCGTCGAGCGCTATGTCTTTGTCTCGACGGTTTCGGTCTACGCAGACCACTCGACTCCCCAGGTCGAGGGACAACCAGTGCTCGTCCCGGCCGAGGGCCAGGACCCAGGAGTTGCGTATGGAGCGGGCAAAGCCGCTGCCGAAGAGGTGGTGATCAACGCCTTCGGGGACAAGGCCCTGGTGGCGAGGCCAGGTCTCATTGTGGGACCCCATGACCCCACTGACCGCTTTGCCTACTGGCCCCGCCGCATTGCTCGTGGAGGGCGAGTGCTCGCTCCGGGGGGACCCGACCATCCAGCCCAGTTCATCGACGTCAGAGATCTCGCTTCCTGGATCATGACTGCTGCCGAGGATGGTCTCGGCGGTGTGTTCAACGCCACCGGCCGCCCGACCACGCTGGGGGCTGTGCTGGAAGCCTGCCAACGGGTGGTAACCGCTCCGTCCGAGCTCGTGTGGGTCGACGACGAGGATCTGCTCGCCGCTGGGGTCAATCCCTGGATGGGAGTACCACTGTGGATCCGGGTCCCGGGGTGGGAGGCGCATGCTGAGGTGGGCATCGAACGAGCCTCCGCCTCTGGGCTCGTCTTCCGGTCGCTCGAAGAGACCGTTCGTGACACCTTGGCGTGGGACCTCGCGAGAGGCGGGCCATCACAGGGGGCCGAGGGGCTGTCACACGAATGGGAACAAGAGTTGCTGCGGCAACTGGCTCCTGTTTCCGACGCGGCGAACATCTGATCTGGGCGGATAACAAGCATCCATCAACCAGCGTCCGAGAAGCGCATCTAAACAGGACTGAGCATCCTTCGGCCCGGGATTAGGGAACCGTAGGGTGCCTCGAGTTGATCCTGTCCTTGCTTCGCCTCGGTCATAGCGCCGGAGCGGCAATGTCCGACTCCTGAAAT
>Ga0307477_10000016_pt1 | contig 288024 bp, 270 predicted proteins | sample atmos_gasesECM2C_FD_203316 | JGI IMG/M metagenome (GOLD analysis project Ga0307477, IMG submission 203316) | Hardwood forest soil microbial communities from Morgan-Monroe State Forest, Indiana, United States - atmos_gasesECM2C_515 | ecosystem: Environmental > Terrestrial > Soil > Temperate...
CCGATAAAGTCGCCGCTTCGAACGTAATGCGTCAGATCGCTGAAGAAGTGTTTGCTGAAGGGATAGTAACCCATGTCCTGGATGGCCGAACCGCCGTAAGCATAGGCGTGTGCCTCGCGCAATTGCTCCTCTGTCGCTCTGGGGAAGCGCGCCAATAACAATGGTCGTATGGAGCCGTTCCACGCGAGGTCGATCAGTTCTTCATGGGTGAGGACGGAGTAGGCGGCGGCGTTGGGTGTGTAAAATATTGCGGCTAACAGCAGGGCCATCCCAAAGCGGCTTAGTCGCGGAAATCCTGTCATCACTGTGCGTACCTTTGATTTGTTTGGAATAGCTAGAGTTGTTCGGCTATCTGCGATGAATTCCCACCCCCGTGCTGGCCTGTCTTCATCTGCCCTGGAAGTGAACCACGAAGTCGGTTCCCTGTGTCGCCAACTTGTCGTTACACATCATTGGCTGGAACGTCCACTTCGAGACGGTGGCCAAGGCCTCGGTATCTAGATCGGGGCGTTGCGAGCTTTGAATCTTCAGGGCGTCAGTCTTGCCGCTTTCAAGGATCATGCCGGTCACAATTACGTCCACGGTGTCTGTTCCCAAGTTGCCGGGTGACGGCTGCGGAGTTGAAATCGCGATGGCGCGACGCCAAGTCTGGCATTGGAACAACTTGTTCCAATGGGATGTGGGTGGAGTAAAAATATTGGGATCCACCGCGCCTTCGTTCAGGGATATCTTTTGCTCGATCTCCATTCGCAACGCACCATGCAGGCTTCGGGTGATCCGCGCCGGCTCCCAAAGGTTGCCGACCTTGAAGAAGTCGAGGTTCTCAACCGTCTCTCCCAGCTGCCAATTCAATAGCGTGCCGGTTTCCGCGTCCACGCAGACTTGATTGTGTTGCAGGGTGCTGCCGAACTGGGAGTCGAACAGAATGCATTGGGCAGAACGGCCCAGCACATTGGTGGCCTCGATGGAGTGGATAATGTCCTGCTGGTCAAAGCGCCCGAGAAGAACCGGTAACTGCTCCCGGAGTTCGCGCAACTCTGGAGGCTCTCCCCATCCGACGGTGGAAGACATGCGATTGCCCGAGCGGACAGATATAGCGTGGTAGTCGCCGAAGGTTTCTTCTTCCCGGTAACCCGCGGCGCCCGCGCCTGTTCGCGAGTACGATCCCTCCTTGACGGTGCCATCGAGGTAATGCACGCGGAAAGTGACGACCTGCTCGTAGTTCGGAATCGTGCCGGGTAGGCTGACCTGGTTAGCCCGCTCTAAAAGGCGGACGGCCTCTTCGCGCAATTTCACATCCTCGGCAACCAGCATTGACGCGAAAAACCACAGGCAGAGGCAAACCAAGGAAACGAAACGAGACGAAGGACCAATCATGCGAACCGCCCTATCGGACAGGCCCATGGAAGCCGAATCATATCTCAAGCCGGTGTGGAAAGCGAACGTGGGCCCGTCCACTATCGCTGGGGAAGGCGCGTCTCCACCTTTTGCAAAAAAACGTAAAGATGGCCAGCTACGCGGTTTGTGGTGAGCCTCACTGCTATCGGCGCGGGAGAGTGGCCGTGACTACCGTCCCGTTTGCGTCGGATTCGATGTCCAGGATTCCGCCTAACTGTCTTAAGCGCTCTCTCATGCCGCGGAAGCCGACTCCGGTGCCGTCGGAGGATTTTAGCATCGATCTTTTTTCGGCCGGGATGCCCTTGCCCTGATCTTTAACTTGAAGCTTTACTTCTCCGTCCTGTTGGAGAATTCGAACTTCAGCGGACGGGCTTCCCGAATGTCTATGGATATTGGTCAGGCACTCTTGCACGATTCGAAAAATTGAAATTTCGAGCTCGGGAGAAAGACGCCCCAAATCATCCGGCAGTTCCAAACTCGCTTTGATCTGACTGCGCTCGGAAAAACCGTCCACGTACCAGCGAAGTGCTGAGCCAAGGCCTGCCTCGTCGAGCAGCGGCGGATGCAGCAAATGAGAGATAGTACGAATCTCCACATTGATCTGATTTACCAAGTGCAAATTTTCCTGAAGAGCGTTTGCGCCTTGAGGGCTCAACCTCGAAGACTCGCGTTCGAGTATCGCGCTGTTCATACTGATGGCCGCGAGCAGTTGACCAACGCTGTCATGCAACTCGCGCGCTATTCGCCGCCGCTCTTCGTCCTGCATTTGCAGGAGTCGGCCAGAGAGTTGGCGAAGGTTTTCAGTCGCGGCATTGAGTTCAGCTGTTCGCTGTTGGACACGAAACTCCAGCTCCTCGCGCGTCTTCTGATAAGCCGCTTCAGTTTGTTTTCGCTCGCTAAGGTCGTGGCTCACTCCCACGATTGCGATCAGAGTGCCGGTTTCGTCGAAGACTGGAGAGTCGGTCACCGAAGCCACAACAAGGGTGCCGTTCTTGTGCAACACTTTAAACTCTCCGCTCCAGCTCTCGCCAGACTTGAGGAGCGCCATGATTTCTGCGGCAGCGCGTTCGGCCTCCGGGGGGACTGTAATTTCGATGATGCTTCGTCCGATGACTTCATCCGCTGACCAGCCGTACAACTCCTGTGCGAACGGATTCCAGTAAACGATGTTCCCGGCGACGTCTGTCGCAATGACGGCTTCCTCCATTGCTTCAAGCAATTTTGCTGAGAATGCAGATTGCTCCAGCATGTTTAAGGCGCGTCGGGACCGCCCGCCATCATTTTGCGGAAATGGAATGGTATCGCGGCTTGCCACTTGCCAGCCTCCGTTCTCCCCATCCTAACTAAGCTGACTAACACATACGTTAGGCGCAAAAAAGAAATACCACAACAAGACTCTCCATGAAGCGAATTGGATCCATGTTTTCAATGGCTTAGGGAATGAAAAATATCCCTCGTGTTCGACATCGAACAGTTGCTGTCCAATGTGCTGGGGGGAGAAGATCATGTGCTTATCTTAGGAGAAAAGCCTTGAATCTTGTTCTGAGGACTACCCTCGTCACCTTATTGCACGGTTTTCCGGCGAAGTGCATTGTGATAGTTGGTTTGCAAATACTTAGGGGCGGTGGTGGAAAGCTCTGTTCTCATCGTCGACGACAGCCCGGACATAAGACGGGCATTGCGTCGCGTTTTTGATTCGAAATCTTCCGTGAAAGTGTGCGGTGAAGCGATCGACGGAAAAGATGGAATCGAAAAAGCGCAGCAACTGAAGCCGGATGCAATCGTCCTGGATATGTCGATGCCTGGAATGGATGGTTTAGAGGCCGCCAAGGTTCTGACTCAAGTAGTGCCATCCGCAGCGCTTATCATGTTCACCAATTTCGCCAGCGATCAATTCCTGAAGCGCGAAGTCCTATCCGCGGGAATCAGAGAGGTAGTTTCCAAGCCGGATTCTCAGGAGCTGGTTCGAGCCGTGGAAACGGCGCTGGCGGCTTAGCCTTTTTGTCCCACCACATCGTTAGGGTTCACCGGTCTCTGCGGAATCGTTCTCGCCCCACTCGTTGCCGCAGGCCCGGCATTTCCAGGCATCACGATGGACTGGCGCCGGGAGACCAACCCACAAACTCCCGTAAGCGATAGGTTTGTAAATTTCTTGAAAGGTCACATCTAAGGATTTGCACTTGGGGCACTCGGGCTGGCGATAGTCCCCCGAGCCCCCGAACTCAATCGTTTCAGGAATAGGTTCATTGAGTATTTCCGTTGCTTCGTCCGCATCTTCAGCGTTGACTTGGAGTTTGATGCCTCCCACTGCATTGGACCACAGCCAGTCCAGGCATACTAAGTTGTCGTCCAGCAACACGCTTTCAATTCCGCTGGAATTTAGATTGCCTTGCGCCAGCAAGGCTTCGGGCAGGTCTCTAAACTTCGCAATCGTAACCATTTCGCGGTACTCGACTTCGTGGCTCTTGGGGTGGTTGCCGGCGGAATTAATTTTCGACGTTGCACCTCGTCGTCTAATGCCCGCTGGGCGATCTCCGTGAGCGCAGATCGATTTTGAGCGACTTGAAGTATTTCGTCATCACTCTGATTCGAGTAAACCTTCGCTAGACGTTGGAACTCTCTGTCTGGTTCAAGAGTTGACATCGCGAACGAATAATACTGGAAGGGATTTACTTGTCAATCGACGGAGCGGAGAAAAACAGAAAGGCCCGTGCTGTTACCCACGGGCCATTCCGGTGGACTGCTTGGGATTGACCAAGAGGTGGTCACTCATCGTGGCTACCTTCGGCGGAACTTCCGGGTCGTTTTCCAGAAACCCAGCGCGACCTTACGCCGGGCGGAATTCAATCCTTACTCACGGATAGTTGCGAAGCACTCAGAGCGACCGCTCTAAGTCTCAGCCACCTCACCTGGTCTTTTGCACAAACCACTACAATCAGAACTTGTCATCCGACCACCTCCTTTCCGGTGTAGTTGCAGATTAAAACGAAATGGATTCGGGAGTCAATATGGGGGGAGGTTCCATGTATTCTGTCTTGCTGAGCGAAGTGAGCTTCCGCTTACCGAAGCTCACGCAGTTGAGGCATCCCTACTTCCGGTAAGACTGTTGCTTCCAAGGGTGTTTTTCATTCTCACCCGGCGTTACGGCGAGTTCCTGCAAGCAAAAATGAGGTCCCTTGAGAAACAAGGGACCTCAACTGGTTAAGGATTTTAAGTTCTTGCTAGTTCATTGCTGAGGCGCTCTCGGTTTCGTTGGCGGGTTGCATTACCACGCCATCGAAAGCAGTCGCTGCCAGGAAGCGTCCATGGATAACGCTGACGCTGTGCAATGGGTAGCCGGTATCGGGTCCGCGGTTCCAGTTGCGGCCGCCATCTACGCTTTCGAAGATGACGCCCGTGGCAATGCTGGTAGCCAACAAACGGTTGCCAGATTCGTCATAAGAGATTGAGCTTATGTTGGAATCGGGCAAGCCGTTATAGCTGCGCTGCCAGCTGAGGCCGGAATCGGAACTGCGATATGCACCTTGTCCGGAGGCGATCAGGATCTGCTGGTCCGGAGTAATCGTCACGCCCCGAATGTTCAGAACGTAAGACGGCAGGCTGGACTGTTTCCAGGACATTCCGCTGTCTGTGGAGACAAGAACGTCGGTGCGGCTTGCGGCCACAACCAGCCCATCGTTGCTCTTCACCGAGACTAAGTCGACTTTGCCCATAACCGGACCACCGCTCCAGCTCTTGCCGGCATTGGTTGAGGTAAACAGGCCTGCGGAGGTTGCGGCCATCCACCGTTTGCTCCCGATTTCAATATCACTCACGTGCACATCAAGAGTGGACCGGACAGCGGTTGTCTTCGCTGCGGCGGTATTTTTTGCGCCCTTCTTTACCGTGCGCAATGCAGTCTTCTCATTGATTACGGTGTTGATCGGATGCCACGCGCTGCCATTTGCCGACAACAGAAAAATACCATGATTGGTTCCGGCAACGAAGTCACCGGTAGCAGTCTGTTTCAGCGAAAAGACATCTCGATCACCGAGCCCAGTGCTCTTTTGGAGCCAATGGTCTCCGTGGTCGCCGCTGGAGAAAACCCCGCCTAATTCCCGATTGTTGACCAATCCAACGAGAATCATGTTGGAGTCATTCTTGTCAGACACGATTGAACTTACATATCGATGAGCATAGCCATGATTCGACGCGGTGAGTGTCCGTACGCCGTCGTCGCTGGCGAGCACTCCAGCGCGATCGGTTGCCAGAAGGACTCGTTGCGAATTTCGCGGATCGACCAAAACATCGTTGACCACGACTTCAGGACTGCTGACCTGCTTCCATGTCTTGCCTTGGTCCATAGTCTTCCAAAGACCTTCGGTGGTGCCGGCATAGACAATTTGTGGATTGCTCGGGTCTTGCTTCAGCACGCGGGTGCGGCGGGCTGAAAACGGAATGCCCTGGATCTTGTGGAATTGCTCACCAGCGTTTTCGCTCTTATAGATTCCTGAGCAGGCGCTGGCGAATACTACCGAAGAATTCTCGGAATCGACGATCATCGAGAATACGTCTGAATCATCGATCAAGCCCTTCTCTTTATTGATGTGCTCCCAATTCACACCGCCATCGGGAGTCTTCCATGCCAAGTGCCAAGTGCCGGCGTAAATCACCGACGGATTCTTGGGATCGATAGCGATTGATTCGATATTCTTGATTTCGTCAGAAGCAGGGGAAATCTTCTGCCAGTTTTTGCCGCCGTTTACGCTGCGAAACACACCGTCTAACGCGCCGGCAACCAACGTTTGAGGATCAGAGGCCGAAATCGCGAAGGCACGAACCGATTTGCCGTGCATTCCTGGTAAAGTCTGCCAGGTCTTGCCGCCGTCCATGGATCGGAACACATCGCCAGCCTGCTGATTCTGCACGCTCCAGGCGGCTACGAACATGGTGTTGGAATCCTGATTGCTAATTGCGATGCGGTCAAGAACGTAGTCGTCGCTGTCGCCTAAATGGGCGAAACGTGTCCAACTGTGGCCGCCGTCCTCAGAGAGAAAAAGCTTACCGGTGCTGTTTCCGAGGAAAATGCGGTTTGGATTGTGAGGATCATAGCTCAGGCTGCGAACGTCGCCGCCTTCCGGACCCAGGACTGTCCACTGGCCGGCCCAGAGAGCGGTAGTGAATAAGAGCAGGACTGATATTAGAATCAGTGACTTACGTGAAGGTAGATGCATGATAGATAGTTCTCCCCTGTGGCGCCCAATATACGCCTTTCCGGGCCACAGAGTGACAGGTTTCTCGGGGGCCAATCAAGTTACGTTAGGACACGCTAATTTGAGAAAGAAAAATGGCCGACCGGGTTGGCACCCGGCCGGCCATTTAATTTACTGGGCGGCTTTCTTCTTTTTAGCCGCTGGCTTGGGATGGTCAGGTACGGCCATCACTTTGGACTCATCCACGGTTTGTGTTCCCTCTCCCGAGAAGGTCGCGCCTGCTGGAACGATCCAGTACTCGGCCGTCCTAGTTCCACCGCTGCCGGTTCGAACTTCGATACGGCTAGGATCGATTCCCTGCTTGGCTTCGCCGCCAGAGAGATAGGCTTTGGAGTTCACAGCCCGCTCGCCTGCGAGATTCTTCCGCTTCTCCGTTGGCTCAGCGTTGCCAACGATCACCAGTTTTGAATCTGGATCATGTTGTAAGCGGGAAGCTACGTCGTCCAGAATCGCCTTGCAAGTGTTATCCACGCGCCACGGTTTAACCGGGTTCGGGAAGTCGCACTGGCTCAGCTTGCTGGACTCCGGCGGGGCTGCCGGTGGTGGCGGATTCTCAATTGTCACCTGGGTCGTGACTGGAGTACTCAATCCGCGCTGGTCGGTGCAAGTTGCATTTACGGAGATGGTACCTGGCGCCGCTCCGCTGGTGTTAAGCGTCGCGTTGCTGCCATCGCCGCTAATGTTGCCGGCGCTTGCAGTCCAACCGCTCACGGTTACAGGAACGTTGTCAGGGCTGGTGCAAGTGCAAGTGATACTGACCGTACCGCCGGCTTGCAGGCTGGTCGGATTGGCGGTGCAAGACATTGTTGGAGGATTCCTAGGCGGCTCTTTCACAGTGAAGTTAGCCGTAGCGCTCGCCTCGTTATTCTTCTTTTTCTTGGGATCGGTGACGTGCACGGTCACTGTGCAAGTACCGGCAGTTGCGCCATTGGTATCGATCGATGCGGTGGTACCGTTTCCGGTGATCTTTCCGCAAGTACTCATCCAGTCGTACTTCAAAGTATGTTTAGGGTCGAAGTTGGTTGCGGTTGCGGTGGCAGTCACGGGCTCACCCACCATCACCTCGGAAGGTTGTACCGAGACAGTTGCGGCAGGAATGGCGGTTTCGGGGTAATCGAGATTAACAACGATGCCAGTACGAAGCCGGATGCCCTCCAGCCCCACGTGTCGCAGATTGGGGAAGGATTGGCTTGCGAAATCCACAAAATTCTGGTGGCCCCATACATAATCGGCTTCAAAAATTCGCAACGCGAACTTCTTAGTAAGGCTCAAATCCATGCCACCACCCAGAACCGCGCCGATTCCGTAACGAGTCGAAATTTGCGGCGGCTGCAGGCGATTCGCACTCAACATTGTATGTAAAAACATGCTGAGGCCTTCCTGGCGGTATTCGAGACGAGGACCCACGGATAGTGTGCTTTCGTTGGCCTGGTCACTCCAGTTATGACCGAAGTCCCCTTCCAGTCCCAGGTGCGGGATGAAGTTATATGTAACACTGGCTCCGGCGCCGTAAGGCATGGATTGAAGCTTCACAGGAAACGGATTGTCAACAGAGTGAAACGCGGCTGGGACAGTACCCCCAGGGTTCAACCATTGATACCCGACGAAAATCTCTACCTTAGGAGTGGTGTCCTCCTGCGCCAGGGCGCTGGTAGACAATATGACTGCTGTGAGCAGAACGGCAAGCACGACCAGGGTGATGCTCGCTTTCGGACGTACTAACATGGATTTCCTCCGCGACTCGATTTGAACGGGGCCCTACCACAAATAATTTGTACTGTATTGATTCCGTGGAATGATCGCAAAAAAGAACAAGAGACGCAACTTCTAATTGCAGGGTTGCCTGCACAATTGAGGTCGCATTGGTCCATAATGTAAGAAGTACCGAAACAGCTTACTAAATTATAGGTAGATATCCAACTAGCCTACTGTCAAGAATGACAGCAGCAAGCTGTCTCAAAGTGAGCAGGGAGAAGCGGTTCTCAATAATGACAACTTCAACCATGACCCAGGGAAAAGTACTGATTGTTGAAGACGAAGAAAATGAGCGCACAGGTCTCGCCGAACTTGTCTCTGCGTGGGGCTATCGCGTGGAAACAGCGATTGACGGTGCCGATGGCCTTGAAAAGGTTTCGCAGTGGGCCCCCTCGATCGTCATCAGCGATTTGAAGATGCCCCGTCTTGGAGGGCTGGAGCTGCTGGAACGAATCGGCGCCGATGGCAACACAATGGCCGTCATTGTAGTAACAGCCCAAGGCACCATCGATACCGCTGTGCAGGCCATGCGGATGGGCGCTTACGACTACATTACCAAGCCCATCGATACCGATCGTCTCCGCACCATTTTGCAGAATGCTTCGGAACTACTAGGAACGCGGGTTGAACTTGAAGTCACCCGCCGGAAGCTACGCGACGCGGGTTCCTTGGGCTCTCTCGTCGGTCCCTCGAAAAAAATGCAGGAGATTTTCCGGTTGATCGAGATGGTTGCGCCCAGCACCGCGTCGGTTCTGATCACCGGCGCGAGTGGGACTGGAAAGGAACTGGTGGCTCGCACCATCCATGATCTGAGTCCCCGCCGGAACAAACCGTTTGTTCCAATTAACTGCGCCGCAATTCCTGAGACGCTTATCGAGAGCGAGATTTTCGGACATGAGAAAGGCGCGTTCACCGGAGCGCTTGAGCGACGCACGGGATGCTTTGAACTGGCGGAGGGTGGCACACTGCTCCTGGATGAAATTGGCGAGATGCCAGTTGCGACCCAAGCCAAACTGCTGCGCGTTCTGGAAGACAGAAAGCTTCGCCGACTTGGAAGCAAGTCCGAAACTACGGTGGACGTCCGCGTTCTAGCGGCCACCAACAAGGTCCCAGAAGACGCCGTGGCCCGTGGGGAGTTACGCAACGATCTTTATTACCGGCTGAACGTTTTCAACATCCACATGCCGCCCTTGCGCGAGCATAAGGAAGATGTGCCGGAGCTTTTGCAAACCCTTCTAACGGAAGTAAACACGAAGCACGCGAGAAAGGTGGCGGCGGTTAGCGAGGCAGTGTTGAATCTGTTTCGAAATTACGCCTGGCCGGGCAATGTTCGCGAGTTACGCAACACCTTGGAGCGAGCGGTGATTGTGTGTGACGGCGCGGTAATTGAAACCAAGCATTTACCCCCCGGCTTCGGTCATATTGCGGCTAGGCCTCCGGTTGACGACCCCGATTCAATTCATCTGGGCATTGGCACTACGGTTCAGGAAGCGGAGAGGCAGCTGATTCTAAAAACGCTGGAATCGACGAACAACAATAAGACCAGAGCCGCAGAGATTCTTGAGATCAGCCTTAAGACGTTGCACAACAAGCTGAAGGAATATGGCAGCGCCGAAGCTGCGTCTGGCAAGGAAGAAATAGCGGAAGCGTAGGCAATTTCGTTTCTTCCGCAGCGGGGGTTTCCCAGCTGAATTGAATATGAGCCGAAGGACTCAAATCGTCCTCACCGTGACTTTCATGGTGGCTGTGTTGGCTTCCGCCTTCTCGTATATCTACATCTCGCGGCTTTTGCAGCAGAGCATAGTCAACTCGCGCCAAACCGCCATAAATCTAACTTCTCAGCTAGCCTATGTGGCAGATAACGCGGTTCCAGACCTGACCAGCACTCGAGTCGATACGAACAATCCTGCGGCTGTGCGAGCATCTCTTGCTGAATACCTGGGCACGGATCGCGACTTGAATATGCTGATTGACTCCGTGTCACGGGATTGGCCAACCGTCCTGGATGCGGCTATTGTCGACGTAAATGGAAAAGTGATTCTTCACACCAGACCTGAGTTGATTGGCAAACAAGTCGCAGACCGCCCCGATTTCGCACTTGTCGAGGATGCCAGCTTCCGCCGCAAACTCCGATTGTTGTACAAGGGGCCGGCTGTGTATGACGTCCGAATGCCGCTCGAGATGGGGGGCTCGCCTTTTGGATGCGTTCGAGTGGGGGTCTCGTCGGTATTTCTGAAGAATGAACTCACTCCTACTCTGCAACGCGCAACCATCGCCGCCGCTACGGCAGTTTTGTTTTCGTTATTAGTAGCAGCGGGCCTTTCGAGACTAGCTTTGGGCCCGCTGGAGCGAATCAGCCGCACGCTGGATAGCGTCTCCGCAGGCGCCGCTGACGCGGTTGTCGAAGAGGACCCAGGCCGCGACGAATACGGTTTGGTGACGTTGAAGATCGCGCATCTTGACCGCCAGATGCGTGACGCAAGAGAAATCTTCTCGGCCCTGAAGGATAACGTTGACCAGATCATGGCAAATCTTCAGGACGGGCTGATGTTATTCACCCGCGATTCCAACGTGGTTCTAGTGAGCGCCTCTGTAGAGCGGTTCCTTGGGCGTCAGCGACGGGAGCTTTTGGGACGGACGGCAAAAGAGATTTTCTCGCCGGATTCCACGCTGGGATCTCTCGTGCTCGATGCTTTTCGGCTTCGGCATCCTTTTGAGCAGCGCGAAATTGAATCCCCCAACGGAAGACGGGCGCAGGTTTCGCTTGATTTCATCCAGGAGCGGGGCACACAGATCGGGGCCTTGCTGACCATGCGGGACACGGAATCGGCTCGGCGGATCGAGGATGAAATCGAGATGTCCCGGCGTTTGTCCGCGAGTGGGCGTCTGACCCGGGGCGTGGCCCATGAAGTCAAAAATCCAATCAATGCCATAGTGCTCCACTTGCAACTGCTGCAAAACAAATTGCAGCAGATTGATCCTGATACGCGTCGTCACATGGATATCATCGACAGCGAAATTCATCGGCTGGATCGTGTGGTCCAGGTTCTCGTCGACTTTACGCGGCCGCGAGACCTTCATACCGAAGAGGTAGATTTCCGGCGATTGTTGGAAGACGTCGTAACGTTAGCTGCTCCGGATGCCGAACAACAAAATGTAAAAATCACGCGCGAATTTTCTTCTGAGCCCCTGGTGGTAAAGGTAGACACGGATTTCATGAAACAAGCCATTCTGAACGTGATACTCAACGGAGTGCAGGCAATGCCACGGGGCGGGATACTGAATATATCGTCACGCCGGGAGGACGAAATGGTTGTCACGGGTATTCGGGATCAGGGCGCCGGCATTCCACCGGAAGTTCAGGAAAAGATGTTCGAACTTTATTTCACTACTAAGAAGAACGGGAGCGGCATTGGACTTGCGCAAACCTATCAAGTGATGCAGTGGCATTACGGATCCGTGGATTTCGAATCGATTGCAGGCCGGGGAACAACCTTCACGCTTCGAGTGCCTCTGGTTCTGCCTCAGCAAGATACGTTGCAAGAAAAAACCGAAGCGCAGGAACCTCGCTCTGTATAGAGTTAGAAAGCTGAGAACCCCATGGTCCTGGCGTTGGTGTTCAGCATTGGCCTGCGACTGGGAGGCGCAACTCCGGGCGCAGTGGAAAATCCGCGCCCGGACGGATCAGTTCTCCTAGCCCAAGCCGTTCCGCCCAGTACAGATCAAATTCCCCAATCCCCGGCGCAGACACAACCTGCGCCGCCAGCAAAAGCCCCGCCGCCGCCGACGCATAAGAAAAAACACAAAACGGCTGCCAATGCTCGGCACAATGTCGTCGTGCAAAACGGGAGCACGTCGGATCCGTCGATACAATTCTCCACTCCTCTTTCGCCTGAGCAAGCCACCCGCGAGAAGCAAGACACCGCCGGACTGTTGGCCAAAGCCGACGCCAACCTTCAAGGGTTGTCCGGACATCAGCTCAATCCCAGCCAGCAAGACACCTGCGCGCAGGTACGCAGCTACATAGAGCAAGCCAAGGCCGCCGAAGAGTCTGGCGATCTGCAGGGCGCTCACAATCTCGCGGTAAAGGCGGTTCTTCTATCGAACGACCTGGCGAAGAAGTGATTTCAAAATTTGGAGTGGCGAGGGTCCGGTTTCAGCGGGCCGTAAACGTCGCTCTTGAATTACCGGCCCGAGTGAAAGTCGGGCGCTCCCGGCTTAAGCAAGTCGGTGTGCTATAGACTGGCGCAATGGCGGATCGCGATGAAAAAACCTTGCCTGCGGTCCCGGTTCGTCAGTCCTTTGGGCACTCAATCGCGTTCATCGTTCTTGCCGCTTTTCTATTCCGACTAGCGGTGATCACCCTTGGTCATACATACCGAATTACTCCGAGGCGGGACCACTTTCAGTTCGGATGGGAAATGGGTCGCATCGCCCGCTCGATCGCGACTGGACACGGCTTTGGTTCGCCCACCGATCTCGACACCGGCCCCAGTGCGTGGGCTCCGCCGGTTTATCCGTACATTCTGGCGGGAGTTTTCAAACTGTTTGGTGTCTACACCGCCGCCTCGGCGTTTGTGATCCTAACTTTTAACAGCCTCTTCGGGGCGCTCACCTGTCTCACGATTTATGCCATTGCACAGAGCATCTATGGGAACGCGGTCGCTCAAGCCGTAGCCTGGACTTGGGCGGTTTTTCCTTACGTTATTTATTGGCCGACTCGCGTTGTGTGGGAAACCAGCTTCACGACATTCCTGTTAAGTCTGGCTTTGCTTTTGACTTTGCGTATAAGTGACAGACTGCCAAGCCATCGCGCATGGATTCTATTCGGGGCGCTTTGGGGATTGATTCTGTTGACCAATACAGCGCTGGTCAGCATGTTTCCATTTTGTCTGCTTTGGATTCTTTATCGTCGCGGCCTTACCCGGAAACAGGTCCTTGGCGCCATACTATCCGTTCTTATGGCCGTAGTAATCGTCAGCCCCTGGATCGTTCGTAACTACGTCGTGTTCGGCAAATTCATTTTCGTTCGGGATAACCTTCCGCTGGAATTGCATATGGCAAACAACCACGAATCGTCGGGGCTATGGACTCGCAATGAGCATCCTGGAAATGACGATGCGGCCATGCACGAATTTCAAAGACTTGGGGAAATCCAGTTCATGGAAAACAAGCGGGAGGAGTTTCAGCAGTTCGTCCGCAACCATCCTGGAGAGTTTGTTTGGTTCACCGTGAAGCGGGCGTTCTACTTCTGGGCGGCTCCGCCATCGCTGACGATCACCTCGAATGGCTACGACCTGGGATTCGCGCGGCATGCTGGATTCCTTCTCGGCGCGGTTCTCGCCTTTGCCGGACTGTGGTTAACCGTTCGCAATCGCATATGCGGCGCCCTTCTGTTGGCGTGTTTCTTGCTCGTATATCCGCTGCCCTACTATATGGTCCAACCATTTCCACGGTACAAAGCTCCCATTGAGCCGGAAATGATCCTGCTGATCGTTTATCTTTTGTGGAAAGCGAAACATGTTCGGCTAAGGTTTCCATTCGGCAGAGAAATCCCAGGTCTCGCAAAGGCAGCGAGACCCGGGGCGCCCGCTTCTACCTAACTTCCGGAAATTGAAGAGGCGCGCCGCTCTCATTTAAATTGGATTGTGCGATCTATTCTGCAACAACGTCCGTTGCGATTTGTTTTTGCCGCTAACATGATTTCCATGTTGGGCAGTGGCATGAACTCCGCCGCCGTTGCCTGGTACATCCTGCAAGCCACTCACTCGGAAGTTGCACTCGGCACGTTCGCAGTGCTGCAAACGATACCGGCGATCGTGCTGCTTCCATTTACAGGGGTGGTAATCGACCGTGAAGACCGCCGCCGGCTGGTGATGATGCTGGATGCCGCCCGCGCGGTGATCATCCTCGTGGTTGCGATTCTGGCATTTTCCGGGAGAGTGAAGGTTTGGGAAGTCTATTTAATGAACACGCTGGTGGCGGCTGGCTTCTGGATGTTTTGGCCGACTATTACTGCGCTGATCCAGGAGCTAACCCCGGGCGAGGAGTTTGTTCACGCCAACACTTTCCTGCTGGCGGGCATACAGGGCGGCTGGCTAATCGCGGGATCGATTGTAGGTTTCGTCTATAACCGAATCGGATTGGGCGGCGTGCTGCTCATAGATTTTTCTACTTACTTGATTTCTTTCCTGTGCTATTTAGCGATACGAAAAGGGCGTCACGTGGTGCCGCGCCCGCAGGAATTGGTGTCTGATATTGTCGCGGCGGAAACTGCGGTCCAGCGTTTTTTCCGCGAATTGCGCGAAGGACTCGTTTTTCTGCGAGACAACCGAAACCTTATTTTTCTTGGGATCAGCTGGGCACTGTTTCTTGGTGCCATGATGACCGGTGTAGTTGTTACGGCTCCGCTTAGTGACAACGTGTTTCATGCCGGAGCGGTTGGCTATGGATGGCTCAATGCCGGATGGGGAACGGGTGCGTTTTTCAGCGCTCTGTATGCTCCGGCAGTGATCGCCTTCTTAGGGGCGCGACGGTCTATCGCAATCTCAATGGGAGTCCTCGCGGTCGCCATGACTTTGGTTCCTCTTTCTCCCGCGCTTGCGATCGCGGTGGCGATTTACGGAATCATGGGCACTGCGCGAGGACTAACCGGCGTGGCAAATAGCACCAGCCTTATGGAAATGGTTCCGCAACATTTCATGGGGCGGGTGCAAAACACGTTTTATTTTGCCGGAACGACTTTACAGGTCGTAATCGGATTTCTGGTGGGCGCAGTCGCACAATACAATTTGGTTGCTGGATTCGCGATCATCGGAATGGTGTATGCCGTTGCGTTCGTCAGCGCAATCTGGCCGGTGGCTGGCATTGCTCGGGCGGAAAGCGTCGGCGCCTCTGAGTAGCGGAATCGAGATTGCAGATCTTAGATTGCATATCTCAGATTGAATGTCCAAGGCAGCCTTTCGCCCTTGAGCCGGGATTTGCCGAATCTGTAATCTTAAATCACAAATCTAAAATCGTTCTCGCTGCTGTATCCTCTTTATCGGTTCATAAGGAGCCTGCATGTCATTCAGCCTTGAAGGCCGCACGGCGGTTGTTTTCGGAGTCGCGAACAAACGCAGCATTGCCTGGTCTATCGCTCAGGGACTTCACTCTGCGGGCGCGAGGTTGGCAATCACATATCAGAATCCGCGGCTCGAGCAGGAGGCGAAGGATTTGATCCTTTCGCTGCCGGGCGCCGAAGCATTCATGTGCGATGTCTCCAGCGATTCGGAAATCGATCGCCTGTTCGTCCAATTAAAAGAGCGTTTCGGGAAGCTGAATGTGTTGGTGCACAGCGTTGCGTTCGCGCCTGCGGACGAATTGAAGAACGATTTCGTCAACACTACGCGTGAAGGCTTTCGCATCGCGCACGATGTCAGCGTGTATTCGCTGATTGCCGTATCCCGCGCCGCGGCTCCGCTGATGGAAGACGGCGGCAGCATCATTACCATGACGTACTACGGCGCAGAGAAAGTCGTGCCGCATTACAACGTAATGGGTGTAGCCAAAGCCGCTCTCGAAAGTTCGGTGCGTTATCTCGCCTACGATCTGGGCCGGCGTAAGATTCGGGTAAATGCCATTTCCGCTGGACCAATTAGGACCCTCGCGGCCCGCGGAATTTCTGGGCTCGGCGAGATGATGAAATCCCATGAAGAACGCGCTTGCTTGCTGCGTAACGTTGATGTCGCTGAAGTGGGATCAACCGGAGTATTTCTGGCTTCCGACGCAAGTTCAGGAATTACGGGAGAAGTAGTCCACGTAGATTGCGGCTATAACATCATGGGTTTCTGAACCGCTGCTAGAGAAAGCAAGAAGCAGATTCCTCAGGGCCGACGCCCCTTCGGAATGACAAGTTAGCTTTGCCTCGGGAAAGCTTTAAGCACTCACCTGTATGATTCGTTCGTTCTCTCCTATTCTATCCAGAGAAATCTCGATGTCGCGTTCTTTTGTGAAGCGTGTGAACTTCTCGCCCCACTCAATCAGCAGAACGCTGTCCTCGGCCATCAGATCGTCCAATCCCAACGTCTCAAGCTCTCGTTGCGTATCGACTCTATAAAGGTCGATGTGATAGAGCGTCGCCGTCGGGCCTCGGTATTCGTGAACCAGAGTGAAAGTCGGGCTGGTGACTTCGTCTTCAGTGGCAGCCCCGAATCCAGCAGCGATGCCCTTAACCAGAGTAGTTTTTCCGGCGCCTAGATCGCCACGCAACAAAACCAATTTAGGGGGAAGCATCCTTGCCGCAAGCTTGCGGCCCAGCGCGGTGGTTTCTTCCGCGGAATGTGTGGTGAATTCCTGGACGTCCATCGTGGCTGACGTTCATTCTATACAGCCACGAGATCAGAGAAGTTTACTGCCCTTTTGGGGCGGCAAATTGGTTAGAGCGGATTCCAATAAAGCTGCGATCGGAGACCGCATCGACCACCATGCGCAAGTTGCGATGATCGTCGTCTCCCAAGGCAATAAAGCGGAATGGTTGCAGAACACCTTCGCGCGCTCCATTCAGGGGATTCAACATTTCCGCCATTCCCTGAACTGGGCCGGACTGCGTCTGGAACGCAACTTCAACAAAATCCCCGTGGTCCAAGGCTTTGGGAAGCCTTAACAATCCACCAGTGATGGATATGGTCTGAAGTTTGGCCTTGGCGCGATGTCCATCTTCTAACGTAACCAGGGCTGAGATGGCGCTTCCAACGTGGACTCGAGTTGCGCGACGATCTGACTGGGGTTGGGGAAAATGTGTCATAACGAAGCAACTATGTCATGACCGGAGGTTACCGGGCAGATTACGGAAGCGCCTGTCCGGATTCGAGGGGTTGCGGGGCGTGCGCCATATTACTGTTGTCTGGTCGTTGATCCTCGGTAGTTGGCCATCAATTCCAAAAGTGGCGATCTTGTCATTCCGAGCCCGGATGTCTTCTCGAACGCGAAAAGCTGAGCGCGAGGAATCTGCTTTTCTGGCGAATCTTCCAGCATCTCATTCGCTGATCTTGACGACCTTGTCCTCCGCCGCGACCCCCACCCTCCTAAACGCCTCAGGCAATGCCGTGACTAAGTCCGTGGCAACCAGCGAGTGCTCTCCCATGGTTTCTTTCGCAACGTCCCCGGCCAGCCCGTGAAGATGAACCGCTGCAATCACAGCCTCGAATATTTTGGATGGATGCTGTGCAATCATTCCCGCCACCATGCCGGTCAGAATGTCGCCAGTGCCGCCGGTGGCCATCCCGGGATTGCCGGTTGTGTTCACCCATACTTCGCCCTTCGGTTTTGCAATTAGAGTTCGGTTACCTTTCAGTACCACAATCAAATTATGATTCGCCGCAAATGCCCGCGCAATTTTGAGACGATCCCGCTGCACGTCGGCGATGCTGCAACCTGCGAGCCGCGCTATTTCGCCGGGATGTGGAGTTATCACTAACTGGCGGCCGACACCGTTCAGTTCGCCAGCTAGTCCTTCAAACGCGTTCAGACCATCGGCATCCAGCACAATTGGGATCTTTGCCGTACGGACCAGTGCGCGCACACATTCTGCAGTTTCTGAATTTCGCGAAACTCCCGGTCCGATGGCAAGGATGGCTTTGCCTTTCGCCAATTGCTCAATATGTTCCAAAGCGTTCAACGCAATGCTGCCCGCTTTCGTTTCTTCTAAGGGTTCCGTCATGAGCTCGGGATGAAACACCGCCACGGTAGGCAATACAGATGCCGGGATCGCCGCTGTAGACAGTCCGGCTCCCGTCCGCAACGCTGAAAATGCAGCCATCGCCGCAGCGCCGGATTTTCCGAGAGAACCGCCAATTACCAGAACATGCCCGAAATTCCCTTTGTTGGAATCGGCTGGCCGTGGCCCAACCAGAGGCGCAATATCGCGAGCCGTGATTACATTGAGATTCAGCGACGAGACAATTGCTTCATCGGGAGATCCAATGGGCGAGACCACGATTGGCGCGGGGGTGAGATCTCCGAAGATGTGAGCTGGCCGCGGAACGGTGAAGGTAACGATTGTGTCGGCGCGCGCCACGGCTCCGGTTTGCCTGCCTATGACATCCGCGTCGGCTCCGGAGGGAATATCCACGGCGACGACGGACGCAGCCGACGCATTTATTGCGGCGATGGCTTTGGCAAATAGTTCGCTAACTGGAGGACGGAAACCGGTTCCGAGAATGGAGTCAATTAGTAGGTCAGACTTGAAAACCAATTGAGATTGTTCTCTCTTGAGATCTTCGCCCGATCGTGCGATCACCGGCGGGATGGGAAGCCTGCTGAACATCTCCGCGGCATCGCCGCGCAATTCGGACGGATCAGCCAGAAGCATGATTTGAACATTTTTTCCCGCACTCACCAGCTTCCGCGCCGCGACGAAACCGTCGCCGCCATTGTTACCCTTGCCGCAAATCACGCCGATAGTTTTGGCGGACGGATACTTCCCCAGCACAAAGTCAGCAACCGCGCTTCCGGCATTTTCCATCAGCGTTAGCGATGGAACGCCGAAGTGCTCGCTGGTCACGCGATCAATCTCACGCATTTCGGCCGAGCTGACAATCTTCATAACTGACTTCCGTCTCTTACGATCACACGACTCAACTTTAAAACAAAAAGCCCCCAATCGCCGGGGGCATTTGCTCAACTCCAAGCTTAAGTGCGTTAACCACCAAGGACACGAAGGTACACAAAGGAAAGCCCATACCCTCGGCCACTATTTTGCGACTACCTACGTTTAGTCCCCCGGTACGGGCACACCCTTGGCCGCAAGCATTGCCTGCACTTTGCTATGTTTCTGTCCGTAGGTAAAGTACACAACCAGTCCGATGATGAGCCAGATGATCAATCGTGCCCAATTAACCCAACCCAATTTGTACATCATGTAACCATTGAAGAGAATGCCGAGCAGCGGAACGACGGGCACCCAGGGTGTACGAAAGGGCCGTGGTTGGCTCGGATTAGTCCGGCGCAACACCATTACTGCAGTGCATACCATCACGAATGCCAGCAGTGTGCCGATGTTTACCATCTTGCCGATATCATCGATCGGCGTGAGGCTACCCACGATTGCGGCGAGCAGACCCACCAGAATTGTATTTTTCCAGGGAGTGCGCCATTTGGGATGGACGTCGGCAAAAAACTTCCGCGGCAGCAAGCCATCATTCGCCATCGAGTAGAGAACGCGAGTCTGGCCAAGCAACATGACCAGCATGACGCTGGTTAGGCCAGCGAGCGCACCAAGCGTGATGATATGAGAAGCGCCGACTAGACCGCGATCCATGAAGGCGCGCGCGATTGGGGCTTCAATGTTGACTTCGCGCCAAGGCACCATCCCGGTCAAGACGGCTGCCACGAGAATATATAGCAAAGTACAAACTATAAGAGACGCGATAATTCCGATCGGCAAGTCGCGCTGAGGATTCTTCGCTTCTTGTGCGGTAGTCGACACGGCGTCGAACCCGATGTACGCAAAGAAAATATAAGCAGCACCCGCGCCAATTCCAGAGAAGCCGTAGGGGGCGAACGAATGCCAGTCCGTCCCCCAATTACTCGCGCTCACGTACCTCACACCCAAGCCAATCACGAAGAGTACGACTGAAACCTTAATGACGACGATTGTCGAGTTAAAGCGGGCGCTCTCCTTGATTCCGATAGCAAGAATTGCCGTGATCACGAGGGCGATGACGAAGGCGGGAACGTTGATTCCAATCTCAGAGCCAAAGAGGTGAGGAGCATTTAACAGATCGTGAGCGCGCTGCAGCAGGTCAGGGGATTGCGCGGCCATAATATTTGTAACTCTGTTCAAAAACGCTTGAGTGCCTGGAACCAACGTGGCATCCGACGCCTGGGCCATCTGCCGGGCGATCACATTTTCCGCAACCCTTAACCCGGTCCAGTGGTCATATGCCAGCCAGAGCGGCATCTTGAGATGAAAAATATCGAGCAATTCGATGAAGTGATTTGACCATCCGGAAGAAACGGTGCTGGCGCCCATCGCATATTCGAGTGTCAGGTCCCAGCCAATAATCCAGGCAAAAATCTCTCCGAGGGTCGCGTAGGCGTATGTGTAAGCGCTTCCAGCCAGCGGAATCATGGCCGCAAATTCCGCATAGCAAAGTGCGGCAAAGGCGCATCCTGTACCCGACAAAACAAATGACAACATAAGGCCCGGTCCCGCATAGTGCGCTCCCAGTCCGGACAGCACAAAGATTCCTGCACCAATCACCGCGCCCACTCCAAGGGCGGTTAGTTGAAAGGGCCCTAGAGTGCGCTTCAGGCAGTGCTCGCCAATCTCGCGCGATTCTTCCATCAGCATCGCGAGAGGCTTCGTAGCCATCAGATTTGCCATCGGTCGATTTCTCCTTTGTGATTAAACGGAGATACGGTCAACACGTTGCGAATGCCTGGACCATGCAAAGTACACAGGAATTCCCAACAGCACAATAATCAAGCCCGGCCAGGTGTACTGCGGCTTATAGCGCAATAGTACGACATCGATGAATGATGCCATCAGAATATAAATGGCCGGCAATACCGGATAGCCTATGGCGCGATAGGGACGCTCGGCCTCGGGACGAGTGCGGCGCAGCACGAACAATCCCACGATCGTGAGAATATAAAAGAACAGGGCCGCGAAAATGATGTAGTCGAGAAGTTGTCCATAGCTACCGGACAAGCAGAGTAGGCACGTCCAAACCATCTGGACCATCAGCGAAACTGCTGGAGTTTTATAAGTGGGATTTATCTTAGCCACGCTGCGAAAGAACAGGCCATCTTTAGCCATGGCGTAATAAACGCGGGCACCGGCGAGGATCAATCCATTATTGCAGCCAAAGGTGGAGAGCATAATCGCGGCTGCCATCAAGAGCCCGCCGATGCCGCCGAACATCTGTGTCATGGCTGCGGTGGCCACGCGGTCTTCGGTCGCGTATTGAATTCCACGTGCGAGAACGGTCGCGCCATTGGGAACGCCTTCCAGAGGCAACACGTTCAGATAAATAAAATTACAGGCTACATAAAGCGCAGTCACGGCGGCGGTGCCCAGAGCAAGCGATAGCGGGAGGTTGCGGCTCGGATTTTTCACTTCGCCCGCCGTGAAAGTGACGTTATTCCATGCGTCGGAAGAAAACAGTGAGCCCACCAGCGCGACTGCAAGGATGGTTATTGTTCCGACCATCACGGTCGGACCGCCGGCCCCGACCTGAACTGCATGCTGGGCACTTAATCCAGCGTTCCGCCAGAAATGCCCGTGAAAATTCGCTGCCAATGCTTGCGCATTCCGCCCCACGAATATCCCGAGAAAAACCAATCCCAGCAGAGCGGCGATTTTTGCGAAAGTAAAAATGTTCTGGATGAGCGCGCCTGTCTTCACTCCGAAAATATTAATGATCGATAGTGCGACGACCATCAAAACAGCAATCAGGTTTTGGGTGTTGAGGCCAATATCCATGTTTCCCAAAACCATTGGGCCAACGTGGATGGGTGGCACTTTCCAGAAGTGCAAAATCCAATTCGTAGACGATATCGACGGAAAAAAGACCCCCAAAAATTTTCCGAAAGCCACTCCCACTGCCGCGATAGTTCCGGTCTGAATTACCAGGAACAATGTCCATCCGTAGAGAAATCCCCACAGCGGTCCTAGCGACTCACGAAGATAAACATATTGGCCCCCGGCACGCGGCATCATTGCCGCCAGTTCGCCATAACTGAGGGCGGCGGTAATCGTCAGCAGGCCGGTGACGACCCAGGCTGCTATGAGTAGCGCGGGCGAGTCAACTTCTCTGGAAATGTCGGCGGACACGATGAAAATGCCGGAACCGATCATTGATCCCATGACCAGCATGGTCGCGCTGGTCAGGCCAAGGCCCTTTATGAGGTCTTTGTCCTGATCTTGATTTGAAGAGCGGATACCCGGCGAGAGTGGCGGAATGACGCTCGATGTGATTTTAGTACCCATTACTTGTGCGGCGGTTTGCGGGAGGGCATGGCTTTCAGCCATACCGTAGCATCATCGCACAATTTTACGGCATGGCTGAAAGCCATGCCCTCCCGCAAACCGCCGTCCTGACTTTAACCCAAGATGCGGAGAAATTCCTCTACTGATTTGCGAGGTTCCCGTATCAAGTCGGATATCACCGCAACCGAGTCCGCCCCTGCATCCACGACGGACAGGCAATTGGCACGAGTAATGCCTCCGATCGCCACCAGCGGCTTGCGGGTAATCCGCCTCGCTTCTCGTATTCCTTCCAAACCTATCGCCGGGTCCGGATTCGCCTTGCTCGAAGTAGCGAATACAGGACCAATGGCAATGTAGTCGGCCGAAGTCTGGTCGGCTGCGGCAACCTGCTTAGGGTTGTGAGTGGACACTCCAATCGATAAGCTTTCGCCGATCACTGTTCGTGCGCCTTCGGGAGAAAGATCGTCCTGTCCTAAATGCACGCCGTCGAATCCAGCTGCAACGCAGAGATCGGCGCGGTCATTCATGATGAGTTTGACCGAATCTCCGACCAGCCGTTTTAATTCCCGCGCCTGATCAAGCATCTGACGCGCATTCCCGGACTTGTTGCGGTATTGCAGAAGGGTGACGCCGCCTGCCGCCATTTCTTTTGCTGATCCATACAGGCTGTCAGTCTCGGGGAACAAACATCTATCCAGAATGCCGTAGAGACGGGGAAGGATAATCATGAACGATTGCGGCGGATGTTACTAACCCGGCATCCGCGTAGCACGCGAAAGGCCGGGCAATCACGAATCAATCGAGAAGAGACGCTGTCAGTAGCTTGCCGAACCATTGCTCGCGGGAACGTCCTTCGATGTCATCTCGAAAGTCAGCATGAATCCATTCGTTCCCTTGAACTCGAACGCCTTCGAGCCTTCCTTATAAGCCTCGAGCTGATTTGGCATCATAATGAAGCCGTCATTGCGAGGCGTTCCCCAGTATTTAACGTTCTTGAGCACGGCGGGTTCATCCGTCATGCCTTGAAAACGTTTCAAGTTGATCTCGGCGGTCTTACCCCCATTCAGCGTTGCATGAGCGTGGTCCTTATCAAACGTCCAGGTGTCGATGTCGCCCTCGGCGGTCTGTAGCGATTTCCACTTTACCGGAAAGACGTGTCCAATAATTTCGCCCAAAGCCTGACGTTGTTGTGGCGTGGTTGCTTTGTCAAATGTAACTAAAGCCCAGTCCATCTGGCCTTGGGAAAAATCGCCACCTAGGTCGCCGGTGATCCAGAACTTGGCGCCGTTGAGGCTCGTGCCGCCGTAGTGGCCCGCGTTGACTTTGTAGGCGTTGTTGAACTTGCAGTAGTGTTCCATTTTGCCGTTCTCGTGGTGCATCGCCGGATGCGAGTTGAAATAGCACATGCAGAAGTGTGGACAGCTGCAGGCCTCAATCGCAGTGGCATTGATCGCCCAGTCTGTCGTCGGCGGAGTAGTGTGGCCCGCGGTCACCCCAAGCAAAGCAGCGATCGTCAGCAGTAGCACTTTGCGCATGAGAATCTCCTTCGGGTTCGAGATTATGTACCAAAAAAGGCGCCTTCGCAAGACGAGCGAAACTCTCCCAATTGCTTAGTTCCGCCCGCTGGAGGACAATAAAAATGCAGCGCAAGAGTGATTGAGAGGTCCCTTGACGGGTGGAAACCATTTTCGTGTTGTAATTCGGGGGGCGATAGCCCTGTTGTCATTGTCCGCGCTGATTAGCGCCCAGAACCCCGCCCCCGCATCTGCGCCACATTCCTCAGCCGCTGCGGGGGAATCCGACTCTATCGCCACTTTTCACGCTGCTTCCCGGCTCGTACTAGTTGACGTGGTGGCGACCGACAAGGCCGGCAAGTTCGTCCCCGGCCTCATGCCGGATGACTTCACCGTATTGGAGGATGGCAAGCCGCAACGAATTTCAGGCTTTTCTGCTCATGTAGAAGACACTACAGCAATGTCGCTGCCAGCGATCCAGCTTCCGCCTCATCAATACACAAATTTCACGACCCTGCCGCCCGACCGCGCAGTAAACATCGTCCTGCTGGATATGCTCGACATGCCCCGGCTCGACCAGTCGTACGCGCGGCAGGAGATGCTGAAGTTTCTGGCAGCTATGCCGGCGGGTCAAACCGTGGCCTTGTTCGCGCTCAACTCACGCCTCACGATGATTCAGGGCTTCACGGGAAGTTCCGATTCCCTGGTAGCCGCGGCAAAGCGTCTTCTCCTCGACAATTCCACGTCCCACTTGCGGACCGAGAAGGATGAGCGGCAAAGCTGGGAGATTCCTGAAAACCCTCTGGGCCTGCCTGGCGATCCAGCCGTGCTGCTAAACGATGCTTTGTCTCTGGAGCAGGAGTATCAAGGTGAAGTCCGCACCGTCACGATCCTGCAAAGCTTGCAGGCGATATCCCGCTCCGTGTCAGGGTATGCCGGGCGTAAGAATCTGTTGTGGCTGTCGTCGGAGTTCCCTTTTCGCTTGGACCCGGAGTTTAACCGCGAAGGCCAGTCCACCCACGTGCGTGATCATCACTCTGAGATTCTTGAAACCGCCTCGTTAATGGCCGCGTCACAGATGGCCGTCTATCCAATCGATGTGAACGGCCTCGTCGCCGATACTCCTTTCTCAACCGGCCGGGTACTCACACGATGGGACCGTCAGGACGCGATGGAGGATATCGCGCGACAGACTGGCGGAGTGGCATTCTCGGGCAGCAATGACTTGAAATCCGCCATGCTGCGCAGCATTCAGGAAGGCACGAACTACTACACCGTCGCGTATGCCCCTACCAATCCAGATTGGAGTGGCAGGTACCGCAAAATTGAGATTAAGGTTAAGCGGCCCCACGTGGATTTGCGCCACCGCTCCGGTTACTACGCTGTCGCGCAGCCGGAATTCAAGGGCGACCAGGCCGCAAAAATGCTCGCCTCTGCGATGCAGCCTACCGTGCCGGAGTCCACAATGCTGTTGTTGCGGGTACAAGTACTTCCGCCCGACCAGGACCACCGTGCGGTGAGGATTGACTATGCGGTAGAAGCCCAGGATATCGCGTTCACCGACGTTTCCGGCAAACGCAAACACGCAGCCATTGACTTCATGGCGGCCGCCTGGGATAAGCATAATCAGGACATCGGTCACGTAACCGACAAAATGGAAACTTCCATTCGTCCAGAACTTTTTGAACAGGTTATGAAGACCGGACTTCCAATGCACCAGGAACTGGAACTGAAGCCGGGTTCCTATCTGCTGCGTCTGGGCGTCATCGACCGGGGTAGCCAGAAAATTGGAACGGTAGACGTCCCTTTGACGATCCCCGCCAGCGAAATTTCAAAGAAGTAACGTCGAGCTGAGCCACCTTTGTGAGATCTTGATTTCTTCCGCATCATCCTGAGGGGTGCCCATTCCGGAAGATCGCGGCCATTGCACGTATCTTTCGCCTGAGTGAGACCTGTACGCAATGCCAGTGGACAGACTCGATGGTCCCCAAGGCATGTTCGGTGACAAGGTATAATAAAGGATTCTCCACCCTCCGAAATCGCATTCTGTAGGGGCGCGAACCGATTATGGATTTCAAATTAGTCAGCGATTACAAGCCCAAGGGCGATCAAGCGACCGCAATCGCATCCCTGACTAGAGGCGTATACGACCGCGATCAGCATCAGGTTCTCCTCGGCGTAACCGGCTCCGGCAAGACATACACCATGGCCAAAGTGATCGAGGAGGTCAACCGCCCCGCCATCGTAATGGCTCACAACAAGACCCTGGCCGCCCAGCTCTACCACGAATTCAAAAGCTTCTTCCCGCACAACGCAGTCGAATACTTCGTCTCTTACTACGATTATTACCAGCCGGAGGCTTATGTTCCCGCCGCCGACCTTTATATAGAGAAGGAAGCTACGATCAACGATGAGCTTGATAGGTTGCGGCTCTCTGCTACGCGGTCGTTATTTGAGCGGCGCGATGTTTTGATTGTTTCTTCTGTGAGTTGCATTTATGGATTGGGGTCGCCTGAGGCTTACTACGGGATGATGCTCTTCCTGGAAAAGGGGCAGAAGATCAAGCGCGAGGACATTACTCGCAAGCTGGTCGAGATTCTTTACGAGCGCACGGACGGCGACTTCCGGCGCGGAACGTTTCGTGTCCGTGGCGATGTGATTGAGATTTTTCCGACTTATGACGACATGGCTTACCGTGTGGAGCTTTGGGGAGACGAGGTCGAGTCTTTGTCGCAGATCGATCCTTTGTTCGGCACCGTGAAGCAGAAGTACATGCGGCTGCCGATTTATCCAAAGACGCATTACGTCATGAAACCCGAGACCAAGGCCACGGCGGCGCAATCCATCCGGGAAGAACTGCTTTGGTGGGAAGCTGAACTTGAAAAGCAAGGTCACGTCGTCGAAGCGCAGCGCGTGCATCAGCGAACAATGTATGACCTTGAAATGATCAGGGCGATGGGATATTGCCACGGCATCGAAAACTACTCGCGGCATTTCACGGGACGCATGCCGGGCGAGCCTCCTCCCACGCTGCTCGATTATTTTCCCCGCGACTATCTGATGTTCATCGATGAATCGCATCAGACGGTGCCGCAGCTTCATGGCATGTATCACGGCGACCGCTCGCGCAAAGAGATTCTGGTCGAGTACGGATTCCGTCTGCCTTCAGCGCTCGACAATCGTCCGCTGACGTTTGAAGAATTTGAGAACCGCATGGGCCAAATGATCTACGTTTCGGCGACTCCGGGACCATACGAGTTGACGAAGTCCGCTGGCGTTGTGGTCGAGCAGATCATCCGTCCCACAGGATTGGTTGATCCTCCGGTTGAAGTGCGTCCGGTAAAAGGCCAAATAGACGACTTGCTGCATGAGATTCGTGGCCGCGTCGCGCGCGGCGAGCGGGTTCTGGTTACAACTCTCACCAAGCGCATGGCTGAAGACCTCGCCGAATACTACGGCGAAGTTGGAGTCAAGTGCCGCTATCTTCATTCGGAAATCGAAACCCTGGAACGCGTGAAAATCCTGCGAGATCTTCGCAAGGGCGAATTCGATGTGCTGATCGGAATCAATCTTTTGCGTGAAGGCCTCGACCTTCCCGAAGTTTCACTTGTCGCGATTCTCGACGCCGACAAAGAAGGATTCCTGCGTTCCGCCGGTTCTTTAATTCAAACGATCGGCAGATGTGCCCGCAACCTCAACGGACGCGCTCTTCTCTACGCCGACCGCATGACCGACTCCATGAAAAAGGCCCTGAACGAAACCGATCGCCGCCGCGCGATTCAGGAAGCCTATAACGAAGCGAATGGAATCACGCCCGAATCCATCATCCGCCCGCTCGATATGACGCTGGTAAAAATCCTCGAAGCCGACTACGCCGACCTCACGGCAAGCGAGTCCGAAGGAATCCCAGAGTTCCAGTCGCAGGAAGAACTAAATATCTACATCGGCAAATTGGAAAGCGACATGCGCGAAGCCGCCAAACGTTTTGAATTTGAAAAAGCGGCAAAATTGAGAGATACGATTAAAGAGTTGAGGACTAAGGAATTTCTTTTCGCGTAGGCTTGGCATACCTGGCGGAGGCGCGGGTCCCTCGCGACAAGTACTGATGGTCCAGGGCCTGGCGTATGAGCGTCTTGATCACGGCCTGACGGCTGATGTTCAACTCCTTGGCGGCGCGGCCCAACTCCTCCAGCATGCCCGAAGCCAGGTCAACATTTACCCTCTGTATCGGGCCCATCATTTGGCCGGTATTGGTGAAGAATCGTGACACATCTTTCCCTTGGTCAGCGAGGCGGGCAATGTTCTCCGCTGGCACTGGCTTGCGTGGCTTACTAGTCATAGCCATTTACTCATCCACGGCGTTTGTTCGTAGCCGTTTGCCTGCCAAATTGAGTCGACGATGGGGAGCAACGAGTTGCGATAGGGCAGTTGCTCAGTTCGGTCGATTTGCACCTCCGGTGTTTGAATGATCGGGCGATCGAAAGTGTGCTGTACGTCCGTATGGTAGAACGAGATCCCGTCGCGAGAAAGTCGCATCCCTTGAACACCAATCAGCACGACGGAGAGATACACCGGGTCCCTGACGTCGAGCCGATTTAGGGCTAGAACCGCGTTCCCAAAGATCCCTACTAACTTGTCCTCGAATGAACTACTCGGGATAGAGACCGCCTTCCCGACCTCGTTCCCAGCATTCAGGATGTACCCGTCCCCATATTCCAGACATCCGTTGCGAAACATCTGAACGTACGAAGCGCAGCCCTCCGCGCCTTTCAGGCTGTAAACGAGAAATCCATCGGCGTTGTACCTCCACGCCGTGCTTGACGAAAGACTGCTGGGCCTAAAGAGATTCCTAACTTCATCCGGTACTGGCCATAGGCCGGCTGATTGCTGCCCGGCGAGGGCAGAAGCAGGAACAAAATGCACAAGAAGTTTGCTGGGGCCATCGAGTTGTACCGGCGTCTCACCAGAGAGGAGGCGAGCTATTCGGTCGGTTCGCCAGTTGCGTAGCTGCTCTCCGAGCGATCGCTGCTCAGCGAAGGCCTGGCCTATCTCTTGCACATCCAACTGATACTTCCCCGTGCTGTGACGTGAGTAGAAGCGGCTTGTGCCCCCGTAAACCACCATATGCGGTTTAATCCAACTTTGACCGATTCGAACAATCACAATCGAGCCTTGGCCTTGGATTTCGAGATGCTTGATTTGTGCATTGGGAATCCGCGGTTTAATTCCGTCGCGGATGATGGCCTCTAAGCGCGCCAGCTCGCCTGAAAAATTCACGCCAGACAAACCGACTACCTGCCCCGGAATGCCTGTTGCCTTGCCGGCGCTGTCCCTTTGATCTCGGATCCCATAGATGATGTCTCCACCAGATGAGTTTGCGAAAGAGCACACGTCAGCTAGAAACTCCTTCTTGGCTGCGTCTGCCCCTTCGGGCAGTTTCTCTTTGTACTCGAGTATTTTGCCCTCAGCAAACTTGTTGCTGACAAGGGACGCTATGTGTGCTGGGCTGACCTCTTCGATGTTTATCGGAAGCATCGCGATTCGTTTAGGGCTGATTCAGTTCTATGCCATAGGTTTAGTGATTTCTTCAATCCCAGGCGCCACTCTCGGCCGAATCTTTAGTGACAGTAAGTGACGGGCCAAAATCAGTGTATCTTTTTGCGAAGCGGCACTGCCATCGGGTCGTGTCAGTTGGTAGAAATGGCCCGACGAGCCCGCTGACCGAAATACTTGCAAGACTGACCCGTCTGACATTTTGAGGAAGCCGGTCTCCTCGAATTGTCTAAGATCGGCCTCTGTGAGGTTTTCATCGATACCCATTCTCACGCCGCCCCTTTCAGACGATGTCTGCTTCAGTGTCGATCCCATAGCGATAACCGTCAGGCTGCATCGGCACGACGTGAGGGATTGGCAGTTTGCTCCTCTCACGTACCTTTTGGTTAACCCACCGCACCGCTCTCTTGCCGAAGAATGCCATAAGCATCGAGCGCGCGCCGCCCATCGCACCTCGCCAATACTCGGCCTGAATGCTGTCGGGATTTTTTTCATGTTCTTCCAATAACCGTGGAAGCATGTCCTCAATTGTCTGAATGGCCGGTTCTAGCGACACCGCATGGGTAAGCGTTCGGGTGATGAAGTTAGCCCGGGACCGGTCGTCGTGTGAGGCAATCTCTTCAAGGTTCCGTGCCAACGAACGAGGAACCCGAAAGGACACAACCACGCTATCGATCTCGGTTTCCGGTTTTCGACGCGAATCGTGGTTTTTCATCGGAAATCCCCCTCCATCTCGATTGTATACATAACGCGACTACAAATAGCAAATGAAAACAGCGCGAGTTCTGCTGTTACCCCGGAAGAACTGAGGCTGTCCGATCCTCTCGCGGCTTTGGCAAGCGGCTGTGGCTGTTCGGAATGACAATCCTTTGTGGAGCGATATAGCAGCGCTGAAGCGCCGCGCCACCCAAAGTCAAAATCTCTCTTCTTGCGGCGGGCGGTTGTGGAATCCCACTTCTCGCAAATGCGGCGAGAAATGGGGCACCCTTCATTCGGGATGCACCACGCGAAAAAGCAGATTCCTCACCGCTAAAGCGGATTCGGAATGACAATATTTTCAGAGTCATGTCCTTTGGGCGAGGGCGTCTGTGGCGGAAATGCGTAGGTCCTTCGTTGGGATTCGGTCGCGAGCTACCGAATCCGCTGCCTCAGGATGACAAGATTTTAGGGAGTGATATCGCAGCGCTGAAGCGCTAAGCCACTCAAAGTCAAAATCTTTTTCGCGGACGTCGGCCCATTCGACTTCCTCTTCGACTCGCTCAGGACTTCTGCTAAAGCAGGGCAGCACGCCACTCAGTCAAAATCTTTCGCGGACAGGAGTGTCCGCGCCACATCGTCAAATTCGAAACAAGTTCAACTTCGAACGTCAAAAGCCCCACCCTAACGTCGAAAAGCACGCCGTTAGGATGGGCCACCCGGTCGTCTTCTTAAATTATGTTTGCGGGGTGGGGTGTAGTTTTCGACTATGCCGTAGAGGTCGAAGCTGCCGGGCTTTTGGAGGGGAGCCGGGGCGCGGTCATATAACAGATGCCAGGCTTCGTTGTAGTGTTCGAACTGGTTGAGTTTGTCTCCGGGGCAGACGCGGATGGCGTGTTTGCGGGCGGCTACGGCGGACGGAATGATGTACCAGAGATCGATGGGAATGCAGTAGACGGCGAGGTAGTCGAAATCAGTAGGCTCGTAGCGGCGGTTGGGGCCGTGAGCGTGGAAGAGGCTGGCGACGAAGTTTCCAGGCTTGAGGTTGCTGGCCTGGAAGAAAGTGGATTTGATTTGGACGCTGATGAAGCGTCCTCCGAGATCGACGATTACGTCATATTGGGCGGTGTCGCCCAAGGGCTTGGCTAGCTGGAATCCCAGCTCGGCGGCCTTGGTCATGAATCGCAGTTCGGCCCAGTGTCCGCGCTTTTTGTGGTTACGGATGTCCATCCCGGATGTTTTCATTTTTCCCAACTGCATGCTTCCCAAATAAGAAAGGCGCAGCCCGTGGGCCGCGCCTTATTTTGTCTATATTTCAAGAATAGCACTTTCGATAGGGAAAACATGCCACGGTTTAGACATTTATATTAGGAATGGTTTCATCGAGTTAAGGGAATTTCGGCGTTCTTGACCCCTTGACAAGATTTCCGGGAAAAAGCGAATTTTGGCGTTGGCGCTTGAGATATTTTGCCGACGGCGTTCCGGGCAAGAATGCAGAGGTCCCTTCGGCAAGCTCAGGGCAGGCTCTTCGTTGGGATTCGGTCGGGCGACCGAATCCACTGCCTCAGGATGACAAGATTTTTTATCGAGTGATATCGCAGTGGTGGAGAGCTGCGCCACCCAAAGTCAAAATCTTCGCAGCCGGGGGCGCCCGCACCACACAACAGCCTACTTGCTGAACTGCGCGGCGCCGTCCCACACCAATTGCACAGCCAGCGCCAGAATCAAAAATCCAAAGATACGGTTGATAGCTCCGGTTGCGCCGGGACCCAATCGCTTCACGAATGGGCCTCCCAAACATAGAAATAAGAACACCACTACGCCCAAGGCCACTATCCCGATTACCATTCCAAGGTACGCGGCCATGCTATCGGCGTGCGCGGCGAGGCCCATTATTACCCCGATGGATCCTGGTCCGGAGAGCATCGGCATCGCCATTGGGGTGAGTGAAATGTCTTCTTTGGTCGTGGCCTCGTGGCTTTCAGCTGGGGTCATTCTGCTGCTGGCAGTCACCATGCCCCAGGCGGTGTTGGCGACGATCAATCCTCCGGCAATCTGGAGCACGGGGAGGGATATTCCGAAGAAATTCAGGACGAAGCGTCCGAAAAAGAGAAATACAATCAGAATTCCGATCACATACAACCCTGTTCTCAGGGCAGTTGCTCTGCGTTCGCTGCGATCCATGTCTGAGGTGAGCGCAAAAAACATCGGCACGGCGCCGAAGGGATTCACGATCGGAAATAGTGCCAGAAATGTTTCGAGCGCAGCGGTAGGTGTATCCCGTAGAAAATATTGCACTACGTTCCCCGGACTCATGAAGAAGAAATTCTAACAGTCAGGAAGAAAGTGCAAACGGCTATGTGGGCGTTTGAAAGATTTAATCAGTGATAACTTCCCAGAACGTTCGCGGCCCGATTCACGGCGTCGGTCAGTGCAGTTAGTTCCTGCCGTGTACGGTCCAGGTCGTGCTTGTCGATGGCTTCATTCACTCCCGGAATTACCACGGCGGCGTAGCCAGTGTACTCTCCCGGCGCGTAAATAGAGTGGCGGTACCACGGACGGTTTGGCAACCCTTCTGGAATGAGCAAAGCACGTTCGGCATCGATTAAAGTCTTGTTTAATTTGACCGTATCGCCTGGTGGATTCCGTTGGACACCAAGAATTTTTGCGCCAGCCTTCTCGAATCGCTGTGCAGCTAGTGCCGCGTCGGCCATGTCGAGTGCCTGATTCGCAAACTCCTTTTGTGCTCTCTTTTTTGCCGCGTCAATGTAGGCAGTTATTTCCTTACCGTACTCTTCGTAGTCATAGGGCAGAACGTTGGCGTTGGCCATCCGAATAACCAATAGTCCAAAAACTCTGGCCATTTGTTGTTCATAAACGAAATCGGGATCGCCGAATTTCTTGAACCAATTGAAATTATCGAAGACCGAGTGGTAGACACCGTACGCACCCGTCGAACCAATATCCGTTGACGGCACGCCCATGTGTTGAATAAAAACTGCATAATCAGAACCGCTGCCTAAGTCGCCGACGGGTACATCAGTCTTGCCGGCCGCAGGCGGAAGATAAGTGCTGGAGCTGGTTTCATGCGTATTTACTGGCTCGACGCTAGTTTTTTGCCATGCCTCGTAAACCGTCCCGCCCTTCGGACTCGGTACTCCTTTGCTGACGTCGCGCAAGAACTGTTTTAGGCTGGGCACCGCCGATGCACCGAATTTCGGCCCAGAAACCGCGACATCCACGTTGAAATATGCGGCCGCGTTGGCGAGGTCGGACTCGTGCTGCTCTCCCCACTCAGTCGAACCGATCAATCCTTCTTCTTCACCATCCCAACTCCCGAAGACGATGGTGCGCTTCGGCTTCCAACCTGACTTCAACAATTCGCCGATTCCGTGGACCGCCTCAAGCATGGCAGCGGTTCCGCTGTTGGGATCGACGGCGCCGTAAACCCACGCATCGCGATGGTTGCCGGCGACAACCCAGCTCTCGGGCGTTTCGCTTCCCCGGATGCGCCCGATAACATCCCAAATCGTTCGGAACTGATAATCCTGTTCAAGATGCATTTTCACTTTTACTGGACCGGGTCCAACGTGATATGTGAAGGGAAGCGCGCCCTGCCATTCGCGCGGGGTATCCGGGCCTGCCAGGTGCTCGAGGATCGGCCAAGCCTCTGCGTACGAAATTGGAGTGGTCGGAATTTTTGGCATCTGTGCGGATTGCGCTGGCGGCGTTCGCTTTGAATCTGGGAGATCTGGAACCGAGGCGATGCCGGGGCTTGTGGGATCACCGGGAAACTCGAACATGTATCCGATAGATCCGCGCTGCACTCCGGTATCGGGATGCCACGGACCTTGCGGATATTTGTCTCCGCGTGTCCAGCCGTCGTCAGCGGGATCGGAGTAAATAAGAAGTCCGGCTGCTCCGTGCTCTTGCGCGACGAAGGCTTTTACTCCGCGAAAATTTTCGCCATAGCGCGCCAGCACGATCTTGCCGCGCACATCAATTTTCAAGTCGTCCAATTTTTTATAGTCGGCGGGAGTACCGTAGTTTACGTAAACGATTTCGGCCTCGGCATCGCCCGAAGGCGACATGCCATTGAACGGCATAACCACTCGCGGATCATCCTGGAACGGATCTCCATCGACGTGCTCCCGCTCTGGGCCGTGCATTTGAACATCGGCGGGAGCAGTCACATCGACGCTGATTTCCTTTGGATAGTTCGTCCATACTCGATATTCCACAATTTCGGTATCGAGTCCAGCCTCACGGAATTTTTTGGCAACGTAATCCGCAGTGGCTTTGTCCTCGGGCGACCCCGCGATGTGTGGCGCCTGTGTCAAAATTCGTAAATGCTCTTCTGCGAGCTTGGGATCAGGTACGGCGAGGAATCGGGATTCTACGGCTCGCTCTTTGAGCGAGTCTTGGAATCCGAAAATAGATTGCTCGGCGGTTGAGCGCGAGAGGGTGTCACCACTGAGGTTTGGGGAGAAGGTTGTCAGTAAGATAATGAAAGCAAAAAGGGCGGTGGATCTCATTGGGCTCCGAATTAAGAAGGCTAGCACAGGTTGATTGTTGCTGACTCGCGCCCCGAAGCTTTTATCCGTCGGAGCGATGGCAACCACTGCCACCTGGCACCATCGTCACCGATCTCACCAATTTCACCAGAATATGCTAAACTCTCCAATATGAAACGCGCAACCATGACCCTTCCAGACGATTTAGCTGAAGCTGTCGAAAACTACGTTCAATCCCATGAGGCGCCTCCTTCGCTCACGACGGTGGTGCAGGCCGCTTTGCGGCAATATTTGGGAGAACGGGGATTCCTAAAGGCGCGCAAGACTTTGCGGATCACGGCTTCAGGGCGGGGTAGCGGACACACAGAAGTGAGCCGGGAACATGATCTGTATCTGAGCGCACTACGCAAGTGATACGCGCGGTGATAGCGGACACCGGGCCTTTGTACGCGGCGGTCGATCCCGACGACGCACATCACAAAAGAGCGGGCAAGGAATTGGAGCGGCTATACCGGGAGAAACGAGAAGTTGTTGTTGCCTATCCCACCTTGCTTGAGGCCTACACGCTGGTGTTATTTCGCCTTGGCAACCGCGTTGCTTCGCGTTGGTTGGACGAAATGACTAACGCTGCCCTGGTCAACCCCACGACCGAAGACTATAGGCAAGCGGGAATCAGAGTTCGTTCACTAACCGATCAAGCGGTCACCCTTTTCGACGCAACCACGGCCAGCGTAGCTATCCGCTTGGATCTGCAGGTCTGGACCTACGATCATCATTTCGATCTGATGCGAGTAAAGGTTTGGAGATAAGAATAGGGCTGATCCCAATTGTGATTGCCGAAGTAGCAGCAAAGAATACGCCCCAGCCTATCTCACCTGTCCGGTTCCAATCACTTCGTATTTTGTCGAAGTCAACTCCGCCAAGGCAAACGGTCCGCGGCAATGCAACTTCTGGGTACTGACGCCCATTTCCGCGCCAAAACCGAATTCGCCTCCGTCGGAAAAACGAGTCGAGGCATTCCAATAAACCGCGGCCGAGTCGACCTGCCGAAGAAACCGATGCGCATTCGTTTCATCGGATGTGACAATGGCGTCGGAATGTTTCGTTGAATACCGGTTAATTTGCGAGATGGCTTCGTCTATTCCGGCCACGACACGGATAGCAATGCACAACCGCAGGTATTCTTCTCCCCAGTCTTGAGGTTCTGCTCGCCGAACTCTTAGTCCCGAAGACATTCTCAAAGTCTCTTCGTCGCCGCGGACTTCTACCCCGCATTCAATGAGCTTGTTCACGACTCGCGGGATGTACTTTGCGGCGATGCTTTCATGCACCAACAGCTTCTCCGCTGCGTTACAGACCGAAGGACGCTGGGTCTTGGCATTGACGACGATGCGGTCCGCCATTTCGAAATCAGCAGATTCGTCGACGAAGATATGGCAATTCCCGGCACCAGTCTCGATCACGGGCACGGTCGCATTTTCGGTGACATAAGAGATGAGCGCCGGTCCGCCACGCGGGATCAGTACGTCGACCAATCCGCGCGCCTTGATTAATTCATGAACCGAATCGCGCGTGTTCGAATCCAACAGCTCAATTGCGCCTGGAAAGACGCCCGAAACATTCGCGAGAATATCGACGATTGTTTTATTGCTGTGAGCGGCTTCCTTGCCGCCGCGCAGCACAATTGCGTTGCCGGTCTTGAACGCCAGTGCGACAGTATCGGCGGTCACATTGGGACGCGATTCATAGATGATTCCAACTACTCCCAACGGCACCCTGACTTTTCGAATGCGAATTCCGTTGGGGCGTGTCCATTCCGCCAAAGTTTCGTGAATCGGATCGGGAAGACTCGCAACATCTCGCATACCCTGTGACATGGAAGAAACGCGGTCCGGAGTCAGCAGCAACCGGTCGAGCAATGCCCCTTCTAGTCCTGACGACTCGATGTCTTTGCTGTTTGCTGCCAGAATGCTCTCGGCATTCGCCTCAATTGCATCGGCCATGGCGAGCAGAGCATCATTTTTCTGCTGAGTAGAAAGCTGCGCGAGGCGAGCAGAGGCGTCCTTCGCCCGGAAGAGCTTTTCGTTTGTCGAGAGCGAGGCATTGACGGTAGTCGCCATTAAAAGGCCGTTCGCTGGGGAGGAAAGTAAGTTCCGATCTTTCTCTTTATCGCGGCAGAGATTGCATTTGGATCACGCCCATTCACGATAGCTACACTCACTCCCGCTTCGCTGGCGGCTTTCGCAGCGCGCAATTTTGAGCGCATCCCTCCCGTGCCCAAGTTACCTTTGCCATCGCACAACGCTTCCATTTGCGGTGTAAGTTTGCGCACAGTTCGCAGTAAACGTGGACGCTTGCCATTCGGAACATAAAAACCATCGACATCAGTTAATAGCAACAGCCAGTCCGCCTTAACCGCGGTCGCGAGCAGGGCGCTCAGTTCGTCGTTGTCGCCGAAGGCTCCGACAAGCTCGCGCACTGAAACGCTGTCATTTTCATTCGCAATCGGAACCACGCCCAACTTCAGCAGCTCGTGTAATGCGTTTTGCAAATTCTTGTAACGCACGGGAGAAGTAAAATCGTCGCTTGACAGCAGCAACTGAGCGACGATTTTTTTGCCAAAAAACAGCCGCTCGTAAGTGTTCATGAGAACGCTCTGGCCTACGGCTGCACACGCCTGCATCAATGGCACAGAGGACGGCCGCTTGCTCAATCCCAAATTCGACATTCCGGACGCGATTGCCCCAGAACTCACGATCAGATATTCGTGCTGCAAAGGCTCCAGTTGATCCACCAAAGCTCGCATGCGAACCGTATCAATGGTTCCTCCCGGAGCAATAAGACTGGTGCCGACTTTGACGACTAAACGCATGGTTACACATAATTTATCAGTTCAAGCGAGTGATAGCACTTATGCCCGATTTATCCGCTTACATTCCTATTGACACAAAATATTATTACACTCACAATGTATGACTAATAATGCTTGGTGAATTCGAGTATCTGTTGGTCACTGCGACCGCTCGGCTGGGTGAAGGAGCCTACGGCGCTTCAATCCGAGGGGAGATCACGAACTCCACGGGACGTCGCTGCTCCATTGGCGCGCTCTACACAACACTTGATCGATTGGAAGCAAAGGGTCTAATCGAGACCTGGATGGGTAATGCCACGCCTCAACGAGGAGGCCGGTCAAAGCGTATGGTTCGTGTGACAACGAAAGGCGTTAAGGCGGCGACCAACTTTTTCGATACGGTGAAGCGTGTAAGCCGCGGCGTCTCCTGGGAGGCGAATCGACTCGGGGAGCGCAGATGAGGCGGATATGCTGGTGGGTCGTGGACATCGCGTCCCGACTTTTAGACACACGCGAACGAGAAGCTATATGCGGCGATTTCGCGGAGTCAGGAGAAACTGGCGGACAAGCGTTGCGCGATGCTATGGGTTTGGTTGCAAGGCGACAAGCAGCCGTATGGGCGCACTGGCGACCTTGGCTAACGCTGGTGGGACTGATTATCCCGCTCGGCATGTTGCTCTCGATCATCTCCAGACGCGCGGCTGACGGTAGCGCCATCTATGTGTGGCTCTACGCGAACAACTGGCAATGGGGCGACCTTGGCAATGCTGGGTTTCGGTACGAGTTGGTCCACTGCGCCCCCATTATCCTTAGGGTTTACGCAACGCTTGCTTGCGGGGCATGGACGAGTGGTTTTGTACTCGGGTGGATATCAGGGCGCACCATTCGGCTCAATTGGACTCTGTTTTGCCTGATCTTGTGTTTCGGAGCACTTCTGGGCGCACCGCTTTGTCTTGAGCTTTATTCACAGTATCTTCACCGCGCGTTCAGCCTGCCCTCTCTCCCCGACCTTAACGCTCCGGTTTTCGCGGTGACGTTTTACAGGGTAACCTTTCCGCTGATCGTGCAAATAGTTCTGGTTGTCGGCCCGTCATTGTCAGGCATGAACCAGGGCGCAGAAGTGGCGACGTTTCGGCCGTGGCTTCGCACGATCCTGTGGACTGCTGTCGTCGCGACCTTGGCTGGAATGGTGGCGCAGAATCCAGATCTGTGGCTGCTCCTGACGCTATATAGGCGGGCATCGGTGAACATTTGGCTACTACAGATACTAAAAATCATTGTGTACTGGCCCCTTGGATACTTAGCCGCTAGATCAGCATGGAAAGTATGGGCCGGAAACCAGCGAGGCTTAAAACACTCAATCACGAGCTGAAATAGCTATATACGCAGCGCTCGAATGCTAGGCAATCAATCGAGGAGGCTACGAAGATTGCCGAATCCCACTTCGGCATCATGGACCAGGCCGCCTTCGAGCGCGACATCCAAACACTTCTTGAGGACAGCGCCAACGAAGCTGCCAAGTAGTCGGCGCATGAGTCTGATCGCTTCCGAATTAAGCCCAAAGCCTGAAACGGCTCTAGGGCGTTAAACTGTTTTCATGTCGGTTCAGGATGCGACTCAGCGATTCTCTACTCGCGCCCAAAATTATGTTCGCTATCGCCCAGGTTACCCGACGGAAGTCATCGATCTGTTGAAAGCTGAATGCGGATTGACGGCTGATTCCGTGGTTGCCGACGTTGCTTTTGGCACAGGAATATTTACTCGCTTGCTTCTCGAGAATGGTAATCGCGTGATTGGGGTGGAACCGAATCCCGACATGCGTAGCGCAGGTGAAGAGTTCCTGGCGCACTATCAGAGGTTTACCAGCGTTTCGGGAACTGCCGAAGCGACCACTCTTCCCGCCCAGAGTGTTGACATAGTTACTGTGGCTCAAGCGGCGCATTGGTTCGATCCTAAAAAGGCAAAAGCCGAATTCGCGCGGATCCTCAAGCCTGGCGGTTGGGTCGTTCTGATATGGAACGATCGCCGCACCGACTCCAGCGACTTTCAGCGCCAATACGAACGATTGGTATGCACGTATGGAACCGATTACAAAGAGGTGCGACAACGCGGCATGACCCTGGCCATTGATGCATTCTTCGGAGAGCCCTCCTTTCGAAACCGCGAGTTCGACTATCAGCAGACGTTTGATTACGCCGGACTTGAAGGACGATTACTTTCTTCTTCGTACGCACCGCAGAAAGGCGAAGAAAACTACGAACTCATGATTGAGGAATTGAGTCGAATGTTCGAGAAATATCAGGTCAATGGCCGAGTCTCGTTCGATTACGACACCAGGGTTTATTACCGACAGTTAGGATAACTCTCAAACATGTCTCTCGAAGAAGACTTGCTTACGGACGAAAAAACCTTTCACATGTCGTTGGCGGAGTTTAGACGCCACGGTCACGCTGTCGTTGACTGGATAGCCGACTACTACAAAGAGGTCGAGTCTTATCCGGTGCTTTCTCGCGCCAAGCCGGGAGAGATTCGGGCTTCCCTCCCCGCCACTCCTCCAACAGTCGGAGAATCGTTCGAGACGATCTTGGAAGACGTCGAAAAACTTATTCTCCCCGGAGTCACGCACTGGCAGTCGCCGAACTTTTTTGCCTATTTCCCTTCGAACACCTCAGGTGCTTCGATCCTCGGAGACCTAATCTCATCAGGATTAGGAGTGCAGGGGATGCTTTGGGCCACCAGTCCGGCTTGCACGGAGCTTGAGACCCACGTTCTCGACTGGTTGGTGAAGATGCTCGATCTGCCTGCTAAGTTTCTATCATCCAGTTCGGGAGGCGGCGTCATTCAGGACACAGCTTCGAGCGCATCGCTTTGCGCGTTGTTGGCCGCGCGCGAACGAGCCACCAATTTCGTTAGTAATAAGCGAGGATGTGAGGGCAAACTTGTTGCCTACGCCTCGTCGCAGGCTCACTCCGCGATTGAAAAAAATGTGCAAATTGCGGGATTGGGCCGGGAGAACTTGCGCCTCATTGAAGTAGATGCAAACTTTGCGATGAATCCGAGTATGCTTTCCGCACAAATCCATCAAGATCGAGCTGCGGGATTAACGCCCTTCTTCGTTTCTGCCACGGTCGGGACGACATCGTCAAACGCGATTGACCCGCTGGCTGAGATTGGTCCTATCTGCCGCGAAAACAATCTCTGGTTGCATGTCGATGCCGCGATGTCGGGCACTGCAGCGCTCTGTCCCGAGTTTCGGCACATCCATCAGGGCATCGAGTTCGCTGACAGCTATTGCTTCAACCCGCATAAGTGGATGTTCACCAACTTCGATTGCGACTGTTTTTATGTGGCGGATCGCAAGTCGCTGATCCAGACGTTATCTGTGATGCCGGAATTCTTGCGAAACCAGGCCAGCGCCTCTGGCGAGGTATTTGACTATCGGGACTGGCAAATTCCGCTGGGCCGGCGCTTCCGGTCATTGAAGCTGTGGTTTGTGATCCGGCATTATGGGATCGATGGATTGCAATATCATATTCGCCGGCATGTGGAACTGGCCCAGCAATTCGCGCAATGGGTCCGAGACGACGAACGCTTTGAGTTGGCCGCTCCGGCGCCTCTAAATCTCGTCTGCTTTCGCCACCGAGGCGGAGATGAAGTGAATCAGACGCTGATGGATCGTTTGAACCGAAGCGGAGATTTGTACCTGACGCACACGCGACTGAACAATCGAATGACGCTGCGATTTTGCATCGGACAAACTAATACGGAGCGGCGTCATGTGGAGCGGGCGTGGAAGCGGGTACAGGAAGAAGCGTCGAGGATTGGGAGTGGAAGTTGATTTCGTTCTCCGCGAGTCCGCTGAGCTTTACTCAGCCGCCCGGACCAGGGCGTCCAGGCCTACGTGAGCATTGTCAATTCTTTTAGGATTTGCTTGCCGAGTTTTTGGGCTTCCCCAAACAATTTCTGGTATTCAACGAAGAGCCGGTTCAGTTCTAGAGATTTGTCCGCGGTCAATTGTTTCCTTAGCAGCATATCTCTCATGTGGACAGGATTCGGGAGCGTGGCGTCTTCTGTGAGTTCTTCAAGGGCAACACTGGGATCGTAGTGGTACATGTAACGATCTTACATCCAACGGAATCCCCCGCGCGTCTTACACTATTTCGGTTCCCCAGAGATCGTGTAGATGGACGACGCCTTCGACTTCGGCATTTTTATTTACAACCACTAAGGAAGTAATCTTCTTTTCTTCCATCCGGGCGAGTGCCGTGGCCGCGAATTCGTTTGGCAGGATGGTTCGCGGAGTTCTAGTCATACATTCTGCCGCGCGCAAATCGAGAGCATCTTTTCCCCGCTCTTGAAGCAATCTCCTAAGGTCGCCGTCGCTGATTACCCCCAGCAATTTGCTTTTTCCGACGACGGTTGTCATTCCAAGTTTTTTTCGTGACATTTCGTAGATCACGTCTGGCATCAATGCTTCGGGGCCCACTTGAGGAATGTCATCCCCTTTGTGCATGAGAGTTTCGACTCGCGCGAGTCGCTTCCCCAACTTGCCGCCGGGATGCAAATTCGCGAAGTCTTCCTCTTTGAATCCACGCTTCTCAGCCAGGGACATCGCCAGCGCGTCGCCTAATGCAAGCATTGTCGTCGTGGAAGCGGTCGGAGCGAACCCCATTGAACAGGCCTCTTTTGCAACTGAGCAATCAAGCGCGATGTCTGCGGCGGCGGCCAAAGTCGAAGCCTTGGATACGTCCTGCGGCCGCACTTCGTTGCAAGTCATGGCGATCAACTTAAGTTGTAATCGCTTGATCGTGGCCAGCAATCGAAGGATTTCTTCGGTTTCTCCGCTCGCTGACAGAGTGACGACGACGTCTCCGGCAACCAGCATTCCCAAGTCACCGTGAACGGCTTCTACCGGATGCATAAACAGCGCCGGTGTACCTGTGGAATTTAGAGTGGCTGCGATTTTGCGCGCGATGATGCCGCTCTTGCCCATGCCGGTTACCACCACACGACCGGCACAGCAATAAATGAGTTCTACTGCACGGGCAAAGGGGGCAGCCATGGGGCCAGCCAGGCGATCCGCAAGACCGCGCAAGGCCTCAGCTTCAATGCGGACGACATTTTCCGCGATGGATTTCACGCGAGAGAGGATGTTAGCAAAACTATCGGTGTTTTACCGCCGAGTACGCTGAGTTCGCGGAGAATGATGATCTTAAAACTCGGCGATCTCTGCGTGCTCCGCGGTAATTCGATCACCAGACCCGGCAGGCGTTTGCGCTTACCATTGGCTGTCCCGCTTTGCAACTCCAGGCTTGCTCGAATTCCGGCATATTTTGGACAGTTCCTTCGATGCGATATTTGCCTGGCGAGTGCGGGTCCGAGACAACCAGCATGCGCTGGAATTCGGGGCGCCGCTTTTCGCACCAAACGCGTCCGAAACCAAGAAATAATCGCTGATCGGGAGTGTAGCCGTCTATTTTTTGCGCGACCTTTCCGCTGGGATCCTTGGCGATTTCATTGTGCAGCGCCATGAAAGCAATGCGTGCCCCGCCATTGTCAGCCGTGTTTTCGCCAAGCGTAAGCTTCCCATTCAATTTCAGATCGTCCACGGCCACAAAGTTCCCGTATTCATTGGCGACACAGCTCGCCCGCTTTTCAAATTCGGTGCCATCCTCGGCATTCCACCAATCCCGCAGATTACCTTGAGGATCATATTTGCGGCCTTGATCGTCGAAGCCGTGAGTCAGCTCGTGCCCGATAACAATTCCGATGCCGCCAAAATTGATAGCGTCGTCCATTTGCTTGTCAAAGAATGGGGGCTGCAAAATGCCGGCGGGAAAGACAATTTCATTGAGCGAAGGATTGTAATAGGCGTTCACCGTCGGAGGAGTCATACGCCATTCGCTTCTGTCCACAGGCTTTTCAATCTTATTGACATCGCGCTTGGATTCGAATTCGTTGGCGCGGAGGTAGTTTCCCAACAAGTCTCCGCGGGCGATCGTGAGTTTGCTGTAATCCCGCCACTTGTCGGGATAACCAATCTTGTTATCGATCGCGGCCAGCTTTAGATGAGCTTGTTTTTTAGTCTCGGCGGACATCCAGGTGAGACCGTCGATATCTTCTCCCAGGGCTTGTTCGAGCGCGAGCACCATTTTCAGCATGCGTTGTTTTCCATCAACGCCGAAGGTCAGTTCGACATATCGCTGTCCCAGCGCTTCGCCGAGTGCGTTATCGGTTGCGCTGACACAACGCTTCCAACGTGGCTGAATTTCGGCCTGTCCCGTCAAATTACGACGGAACTGAAAGTTGGCTTGCACAAAAGGATCTGACAACCAAGGCGCAGACAGACTCAATACGTGCCAACTGGCGTAGACTTTCAACGCCTCGAGCGATTCTGAGTCCAGAATTCCGTTTAGCTTTTGGAAAAACTCGGGATTGCGAACGTTGAGCGAACTAAAACTGGGGGAACCCACGTCTTCAAAGTATTGAGTGAGATATAGGTTGGGAGCGAGGGCGATGGCTTGATTGCGATCCATCTTATGATCGATATTTTTCGGGTCGCGACGCAAAGTGCGATCCATTTCGGCATTCGCCAGTGCGGTTTCGATACGCAAAACGATGTGGGCTGAGTCGGCTGCCTGTTGGGGCGATTGTCCGGCCTGAGTGAAGACCTGGGTTGCGTATTCCACGAGATGCTTTCGCATCTCGACCATCTTGGGCGTGTCCTTTATGTAGTAATCGCGATCGGGCAGTGAAAGTCCATTTTGATCGAGATTCGCTATAGCCATGCTCGCATTGTGCAAATCAGCACTGGACCCGAAGTCGAAAAAGCTGTTTGCTCCGAGCAAGTGATCGTGCGCGATAGCTCCAATAAGAGCAGGTTTGTCTTTTACGGTGGCAATGCGCTCGAGCTCGGGCTTGAGCGGGTCAATTCCCTTTGCGTTCACAGCCTTCTCGTCCATGCAGGAACTGTAAAAATCGCCGATTTTTTGGTCGATCGAGTTCCGGTTGGGATCATCGCTCGAAACCTTTTCCAATATGTCGCGCATAATCGCGGTGTTGCGTTCGCTGAGATCTACGAAACTGCCCCATGAAGCCCGGTCAGCCGGGATCTCCGCCTTCTTCAGCCAATTGCCACAGGAGTATTGATAGAAGCTGACGCACGGGTCCGCAGTCTTGTCGATGTTGTCTAAACTGAAGCCTTGCGGAATTTGGCTGTTCACCTGGGCAAATACAGGCAGCGCAAGCATGAATAGAAAGCTTGGAAGCAGAAAATGCAATTTCATGAATGACCTCGCTGAAGAGAAGCGTTGCAATTTTAGGCCTAGCTGATTTAGACGGACACGCCGCCTTTTCGTTCGCACAATCTTCGTCCCCAAAATTAATGATTTTCTTTCCTTTCACGCCGTGCTAAAACGTCGTTGCGACCGTGAAGCGGAAAGTCTTTCGCGGCTCTCGCAACATATATTGCGGAGAGAACGCGTTTCGCGTGAACTGAAAAGTGTAGTCTCCAGCAGCACCAGCGGGAAACATGGCGCGCGTAATTGGAATCGGAGAGTTCACGGTTGTATTTAGTCGCAACGGATTATATGCCCAATAGATCCGAAAGGGTGCATTCACGACCGGGAGGAAGACCTGCAGTTCGAGTCCAGTGGACATGCGCGGAGTCCAATTAGTACTGTTCAACACCTTCAAGAACTGCGAGAACTGAGGAATGCTTGAGTTCGGAGCGCCCGGCAACTGCCCGCCAACACAATTGAACGCGATATCTTGTGACGGACAGCCGAAAACTGTGCTGTTAATTGTCGCCAACTGACCCGAGTTAATGCGTAATTGCGAATCTCTGATGATTGGATCAATGCCAACGTCAATAAAAGGCGCCAAAGCGACCGGTCCCGCGATTGTGATCCGGTATTCGAGATTGCCAACCGCGCTGAAATCTCCTCCCGGAAAAGTAATCTGATCCACCGGCACGGGAATGTTGTAGCTGCCTCGCAACGGGTTGTTCGGATCCTTCGGTACAACAGTGCCATCAGGGTTGCGCAACGCGACGGTGCTTGCGGCCGGCAAGAAAGCAATCGGCGAGATGGAGCGAACGTCGAATCCGCGTATATCGTTCTCGCCCCCCAGATAAACGCGCTCAAAGGGAGGAGGGACCAGCCCGCCATATCCTGTCAGGAAGGAACCTTGAACCCGGTACCCAACGGTGTTGCGCCTGTTCTGGACAGGAATAAACTTCTTGTACTCGAAGATGGGACGAAGCGTACGAACCGTGCCTCCAAGACCAGCAATCTCGCCTCCAGCATATATGCTGGCTCCGCTGTGGGGCGAGATGCCGCTATCCAGTTTATTCTCCGAAAAATTTGGAGAGATTTTGCTGGTAATGATTCCGTTTAACGCGTTAGGCCCACTGACACCGCTGAAAGCGAGACTGGTAAATAGTGCTTGGGACGCCGTTGAGAGCGCGACCAGAGAGGAATTATCGTAGGAATAGCTTATGCCAACGCGTTTAAAAGATCGGTGCAGCGGATAGTTCAGCGAGACGCTGAAACCTTTGCTCGATTGGGTGTAGTTTTGCAGATTCTGCAGCTGGGCGGAGGGCAAGTTCAACGACTGCCCAGTAAGAATGGCGGCTTGCTGCGCCTGATTGTAGGTGGATTTGCGAAAGTACACCGTAAAGCCAAGTTGCAACGGCTTGTCCATTAGATACGGTTCGGTGAAGCCGAAGGTCAAATTACGCTGAAGGCTGCCGATGTCGGCGGACACAGAAAGCGTTTCGCCCAAGCCAAGGAAGTTGTTGGTGCTGTAGCTGAGTCCGATGAAAGCCCCGGACAAACCGCTGACGCCTCCTGTCAATCCAACGCTGTTCTTGCCTTTTTCTTTGACCTTCAGGGTGAGGTCCACCGTGCCTTCTTTTTCGTCCAAGCGGCGGTCGGTTACGTCCGGATCGTCTGGTCTTAACTGCTCGAAGTAGCCTAGCTGGTTCAACCGCAAGAGACTCTGTTCCCAAAGCTGCTGATTGTAAACCTGGCCTTCTTCCAGCGCTATTTCGCGGCGGATCACTTTATCGCGAGTAGTTGTGTTGCCGACAAATTCAATGCGCCGGACTGTGAACTGCTTGCCTTCATCGACGTCAATATCAAAATAAATTAGCTTTTTGGCCTCGTCCGGGCGTGGGTTGGGAATCGACGTAAAATTAATGTAACCGAATTGTCCGTAGGCTTTGCGAAGGTTTTCAAGTCCTTTTGCCACTTTGCTGCGGTCGAAAATGTCACCATCTTTGATCGGGAATAGTGCGCGCAAGCCCTTAAGATTGGTAGTGAACTTAACGTTCTTAAACGTAATCCCACCGAGGCGATACTGTTCGCCCTCTTCCACTGGGATGGTAATGTCCACGGCCTTGCCAGCACCGCTCTGGAGGAGCGGGATACGAAATCCAGTGTGTCCAGTGTCATGAATCTGAGTCTTCGGCGTTTGTACTACAGCCGTAAAGTAGCCGCGATTTTGAAACTCTTCGCGAACCCGCTCGGTATCTTCATCCAGCTTGGTGGCATCGTAGGTTCTTGCAAACAGGTTTTCCAGGAATATGGAATGGGGAATCCCAATAGGCTTCAGGTTTTTCATGGCACCACGCAGGACGCGGCTTTTCACGTGCTGATTGCCTTGAAAAGTGATCTTGCCTACTTTGACCTTCGGGCCTTCTTTGATCACAAAGGTCAGACCGACTGCAGCGGGAGGGATTGGGCGAACCTCGGTGCGAACCGTGGCAAATTGCCTACCGTGTTCCGAAAGCAAATCTTTGATCGTTACTTCGGCTCTTTTAACTTTGGTTGGGTCGTATTGACTTTCAACTGAGAGTCCCACTTTGGCGAGTTTGAAACGGTCCAGAACATCGCTCTTCGAGACCGAACTCAATCCTACATAGTCGATCTCACGAATCGTGGGCCGCTCCTTTACATATATATTGAGCCGCCAACCCTTTGGCGTCTGCTCCCGCTCGAAACGAATATCTTCGAAATATCCTGTATTCCACAACGCATTGAAGTCCCGCTCGATCGCGGCCTGGTCGTATACATCGCCCTCTCTGGTAAAGATTCTGGCTCTGATGCTGTCTCCAGGAATGCGGCGATTTCCGTGGATCTCAATTTTAGTTATGACATCTTGCTGCGCAGGTCCGACTGAACTGAGCACAAATATGGCGATAACGAGCCCGCTGATCCATCGCCCCAAGTTATGACAAAACTTTAGGAATGAAGAAGATGGGACCGCACCCGAAGGCCACAAGGGGGATGAATGCGTGCCGCCCTCGAGTAGGGCAGAGTGATCCTGACGAGAGCGATGAATCGCTAAAACCTCAGAGCGCTGGAGTATGGAAAACCGCAATTATACGGTAGTGCAGTGGAGAGCGTCCAAGCTGTATGTCAAATTCACTCGCTAAGAGGCCGCATGAAAACGCTCCACTTCAACCAAGACGGAATAAAACGTGGCGGAGTTGCCCAAGTCCGTAAGTTTTTCCGAAGTCAACACGTTGATGTTGCGATTGTCGCGTGATAATTTTGCCCAATACAAACTCGCAGAAACTACTCCGGGCTGCACTTTTCCGTCGACTCGTGCGCTAAGTATAATTTCGCCTCGCTGATTGAACACTCGGACTCTGTCGCCGTCCATAATCTTCCGCATCTTGGCATCTACGGAACTAATTTCGAGGAGGCCGAGTTCTTCCATTTTTTCGATTGAAGGCAAATTCGAGAAGGTTGAGTTCAAAAAGTTGTCGGCCTTTCTTGCCAACATTTCGAGTGGGAAATCTTTAGCTCGAGAGCCTTGGCGAGATTCGGAGGGCGGCGTAAATTTCGCAACTGGATCCAAGCCCTGCGATTTTACGAGTTCGCTATAGAGTTCGGCCTTGCCGCTCGGAGTTTGGAAATTCCCTGAAGCGAACGGCAAGAAAGGCTCGGGGGCATTCGCCGCTCCTGATTCCTGGTTAGCTCTGAAATTGAGGCGGACGTGGCCTTCTCTTTCCAATCGTCCGCGATCGATTCCGGTTAACCATGGATTTTTCGAAGACAGCGCAGTGTCCATCATCTCATCCACCGACTCAGAAAAACAATCGTCTTCGAAACCCATCCTCTTCGCCAACGCCCTGAACGTCTCCACGTTTGACCGGCATTCCCCGAGAGGTTCGATTGCCTGATCGGAATTCTGCAGATAATAATGGCCGTAAGCCGTTTGCAATTCTCTATGTTCGAAAAAAGTAGTGGCTGGCAATACGATATCGGCGTAGTCCGTGGTGTCAGTAAAGAATTGCTCGTGGACCACGGTGAACAAGTCTGGCCTTAGTAGTCCTCGAACCACGTCGTTGTGATTGGGACAAACTGCGGCGGGATTGGAGTTATAAACGAAAAGGGCCTGAATTGGCGGATTGGTCAATGTGTTGAGCGCACTCCCCAGCTCGACCATGTTCACCGTGCGGGCGGGCCGTCCGAGTGCCTTAATCATCAGGTCCTCGCGCTCCAATTCTTCTCTGTTGAGCCCATACGCCCCACTCGTGGAAAGTTGTAATCCACCCCCGACTTCTTTCCACGACCCAGTGATGCAAGGCAACATGGCGATGGAGCGCGTTGCCATGCCTCCGCCTTCCGACCGCTGAACGCCATAATTCAAACGTATGACTGCTGGACGAACGGTGGCATACTCGCGTGCCAATTTAACGATGTCTGGTGCCGTTATTCCCGTCCACTGCGCGACGCGTTCCGGAGGATAGGCGGCAACCTTCTCGCGTAGATTCTCAAATCCGAGCGTGTACCGCGAAACATAATCCGCGTCGTACAAATTTTCCTCGATAATGACGTGCATCATTCCAAGCGCGAGCGCCGCATCGGTGCCTGGATTGATCGGTAGATACCAGTCCGCGCACGCAGCGGTTCGCGTACGATAAGGATCTATCACAACCAATTTCGCGCCATGTCTCCGAGCTTCTTCAATGAACGGCCACAGATGAACGTTGTTTCCGTGAATGTTCGATGCCCAGGCAATGATGTATCGGGAATGGCGGAACTGCTCAGGCTCGGTTCCGAGCTTTACGCCGATCACGGACTTCAACCCCGCTTCGCCGGCAGCGGAACAGATGTTTCGCGCTAATTGCGAGGCTCCCAGCCGATGGAAGAAACGGCGGTCCATGGAGCCGCCATTCAAAATGCCAAGCGTTCCGCCGTAGGAGTATGGAAGAATAGCTTCGCTTCCGAACTCGGCGGAGATCGTTCTGAACTTGGCAGTGATTTCGTCCAGCGCTTCGTCCCATGTAATACGCTGCCAAACTGAATCGTCCGCCGCTTTCGCAGCGCTCCGCGCTGCGGAGGGACCCTTGGGGCCTACTCGCCTCATGGGATAAAGCACGCGATCAGGCGAATACACCCGATCAAGATACTTCGCTACCTTGGCGCACAAGAATCCTCGCGTCACGGGATGTGCTGGATCCCCTTGGATCTTCGTAGCCCAGCCGTCCTGCACTGTAATCAAAACTCCGCACGCATCAGGACAATCGTGAGGACAGGCCGCGTGAACCACCTTCTTCATGAGGTCGATTATAGATTCATTTGGTGAAGGATGAAGCAGGCTTGGCTTAAGCAGCATCCCTACTCGCATTTACCCGAAGCTCGTAAATCTTGGCTTTGATGTTGAAGAATTGGATACCTTGATAGGCACAGTATAAAAACCCGGGGATACCATCCAAGAATCCGAGACAAAAAAGGTATTTGTAGATGAAAAACAGCATTGGAGAGCCGGGGAGACCCAAGAAGCGCTTCCTCAGCCAGCGGCGGCGCTGCGCTTGTATACCGAATAACGATGGTGACAAACCATGTTGGCCTTCATCATTCACCCAAACTTTGGCCTCCCAGTTCGAGTATTCGTTGTGTTTTTGGATATAGCGCGAAAGAGATTCCACGTTGTGATGGATGAGAGGATTACGCAGCCTTGCGGTTCGCCCGCCTACAAGGACGTGCTCGTGAACTTCCATGTCTGCCATGGAAGCGTCTTGCTCCTTTAGCCGACACTCATACGCTCCTTTGCCGCGGCGAAACAGCGACATCTTCCAAAAACTCGCCCCACTGAATCGAAGGGGACGATCGAGAAAAAACATTTGAAGCTTCAAATAGTATCCGTCCACGTATTCGTCGGCAGAGACTCGGTCAATTTCCGCCGCCAACTCGGTGGTCAGTGCTTCGTCAGCGTCGATTAACAATACCCAGTCAAACGCCAAGGGCAGGTTATCAAGTGCCCACTGCCGTTTTTTCGGCCACCCCCCTTTGTAGAAGAACTGAACGACCGTCGCATTGTAAGAACGTGCTATCTCAATCGTTGCGTCGTCGCTTTGCGAGTCGATTACATACACTTCTCCAAAATTCCGCAGAGATTCCAGACATCGAGGAAGATTTGCGGCCTCATTTCGGGTAGGAATTATCACGCTGACAGGAATCGGCTTTTCCCTCCCTACTCTTTGCTGGCCGACTTCTTGAGGCTGTGGCATGGGGGCTGCACAGATGGGGCTGTGATTGCCAAAATCATACTAGAGAGACGCGGCCCGCTGAGGCAATATACTTGGGGCATGCAAGGCACTCCCGCCACTGTTGCGCTCAAGGAAAAGGTGCGCGACTTCTGGAATGCCGATCCGTGTGGTACGAGGTATTTGGATGGGGGTGACTTTGCCGCTCACGCCGCCGCACGATATGCCCTCGAGCCCCACATTCCGAAGCTTGCACAATTCGAGGCCGGACACGGAAAGAGAGTATTGGAGATTGGCGTCGGCATGGGAGCCGATTATCTGGAATGGTTAAAAGCCGGCGCCGTCGCAACCGGCATCGATCTTTCCGCGACCTCTATTGATCAGGCCAGACGCCGGTGCGAACTCTCGGGCTATGCACCGGACCTGAAGGTCGCCGACGCGGAGAACCTTACTTTCCCGGACAATACTTTCGACGTGGTGTACTCGTATGGCGTGATGCATCACAGCGCCGATACGCAGCGCTGCCTGAATGAAGCGTGGCGAGTACTCAAACCAGGCGGACAGGCAAGAATCATGCTGTATCACCATCCTTCCCTCACGGGATTGATGTTGTGGTTGCGTTTTGGTCTGCTCCGAGGTAAATCGATCCGCCAAACTGTCTACGAACGGTTGGAGAGCCCCGGCACGAAATCGTTCGCGAAGCCCGAGGTATGCCGGATGATGGAACGGTTCGAGGACGTTGTGATGCAGGAGGTATTCAGTCCGGGAGATCTGCTCTTAAACAAGCCGTCGGCGCGTTTTGCTGGAGGTTTTTATCGAATGATTTGGGCGCTGTATCCGCGGTCAGCCGTGCGGTTATTTTGCCGCAGGCTCGGTCTCTTTCTCCTAATTTCCGCTCGAAAGCCGTAGAGCCAGCCGCGCTGAGCTAACTTCTTTGAAATATGGTGGCCAGGGAGGGAGTTGAACCCCCGACGCCAGCCTTTTCAGGGCTGCGCTCTACCACCTGAGCTACCTGGCCACATTGAATCCACAGCTTGAGAGTGGGCGCCGTGCGAGTCGTGCTGGACGCGCTGAAAACGCTGGCGGGACTTCCGTCAAGAAGACCTGTGGAACAGGCACCGATTATAGCAATCAAAGCGCATCCCCTCAACGATGTGTATTCGAGGAGATGTTTCCATTCAAAATAGTAGCTGCGATTCGGTCGGAGGCGACCCAATAGGGAATTTCGCGATAGTCTTTGACGTCGAATATGGCCATGTCGGCATCCTTTCCCGGTTCGATTGATCCCTTGCGATCCTGAAGGCGCAATCCCCAAGCGCCGTTGATGGTCGACGCCGCTATCGTCTCAGCGGGAGACATTTTCATATGCGTGCATGCCAGCGATAAGACGAAAGGCATGCTGGTTGTCGGTGAAGATCCGGGATTGTAGTCGGTGGCTAGAGCTATGGGAACTCCGGCGTCAATTAGCTTTCGTGCCGGGGGAAATTTTTCCAATCCAAGAAAGTAATTCGCGCCTGGGACGAGCGTGGCGATAGTGTTGCGGCCCGCAAGTTTCCGAACATCATCGTCACTCACAAAGTCCATGTGATCGAGCGATACGGGATCGAATTCCAACAATGCGCTCATGGCGACACTGCTCAACTGGCACACGTGTGCTCTGGTCCCCAGACCGTTGGTTCGGGCGGCACGAAAAATCTTCTGAGTGTCCGGAATGGTAAACGCTCCACGCTCGGTGAAAACGTCTACGAATTGCGCAAGCTTGCGTTTTGCCGCTCTCGGAATCATTTCGTCGCAGACAAGGTCGACGTATTCGGCGGCCCGTCCTTTAAATTCTGGTGGAACTACGTGTGCACCAAGCAGCGTGGGGACAACTGTTCCAGGCCATTTCGAAGCTGCATCTTGAATTGCTTCCAATGACTCAATTTCAGAGTCGAGCGAGAGGCCGTAGCCAGACTTGGCTTCCACCGTTGTCGTGCCGTGAGCCGACATTTCGTGAAAGGCATTCAGGATTTTCTCCGACAGCGTCTTTTTGCTTGCCTTACGGACGTCTTCCAGATTGGAGCGAATGCCGCCACCCGCCGCCGCAATTTCTTCGTAAGTCGCCCCGGCGATTCGCTTTTCAAAATCGACTAGGCGCGGAGAGATGAATGCAGGATGAGTATGGGAATCGACAAAACCGGGCTGGACGACTTTATTCTTACAATCGATTTCCACGATTTTCTTTCGATTCTTCTTGAGCCATGCATCGCGCAAAGCATCTTTAGTTTTCCCGACGGAAACAATTTTGCCGCCGAGGCAGAGTACTGCTCCATCTTCGATGATCCCGAGTTCTTTCAGTTCTGGGCCACGTCGCGGACCGGAATTTCCGGAAGGGGAACGCAGTGTAAGAAGTTGGCCAATGTTGGCAAGAAGGAGGGGCCGCTGGATTCGAATGAGTTCCGGAAGTGAGATCAACGGAAATTCAGTCTAGCAGTTGTGCCATTGCGCTGCTCAGCCTACGCATTGCGTTGATGGATGCGCTCGATAACCTCGTCGGTGGCGCGGATTCGGCAAAAAGGCCGCTGTCACTATGGATAGCGGCTTGTTCGCGTCAAAGCCTCCGACCACACGCTGTACGAAGGCGAGATTCGGGCATGTGTTTCAGTCAAACGGCTATTCCGGCGGCTCATCGTGGCGCAACCGAACCTCGGTCCCGCTGACGACGGTGCCGGCGTCGGTCTCAACCCACGTAACTGTATTCCCATCCGGAGCGACCACATAATCGTAGTGGGAGCCGTCAGATTCGGCGTGCGACGCGGTGCAGTCGGGGTTTACGGTATAGCTGCCGGTCACCGTGACGCCCTTGTGGATCGTGCCGTTCACGCTTACCGTATACGTTGCAACGCTATTCCCCTTTCCGTCGAAAGTGACTTCTCCAGCCGCGGCAAGTGGGCCACCGCCCACGCCCACGATCGTTCCCGTTCCGTACACTACGTAGGTTCCATGAAGGGTTGCGTTCTGGAGCGGGCACTGTGCCTCGATCGCCATTAGGCTTAGCGGTGCCACGGCAAAGCTTATTGCTGCCAACGCCCAAGAGGTCAAGAGTTTCGTCATAACTGCCTCCCATTAAGGATTTTGGAGCCGCCAGACGCCGATGTTAAAATCAACCCCGCCGCACTCGGTCTTCCGGCTGTTCTCCTACAAGGGATGCTCCAAAAGAGATGATGCGTGCGGGAAACGCAGGTTCATCAACCTTTTGAAGCATCCCCATCTCTCTCTACAAACTTTTTGAAAAATCTAATTCCGGGGCTCTCGAAGCTCTTAAAACTAGCGGCGCCCGCCCCACACTGGGCTGCCTGCCTTGGTATTCGTCTTAACTTTCATCGAATTTCTCCTTTCATTAAGGATTTTGGAACCGCCAGACGCCGATGCTAAAATCAACCCCGCCGCACTCGGCCTTCCGGCTGTTCTCTGCGCAATGTAGCTGCCGGCTGTCCTGGAAGTCCTCTCGGCGCGCTCACAGAATTCTCTAAAAGTTCTCAAAAGGGTTTTGGACAGGGGCCATGGGCGACGAAGTAGGCCAGCGAGGCGGTTCAAGTATCCGTGATCCTCTCTTTGTAGCCCGAGGTGTGGAAAGGGATACGCCAGAACTCTATGAATTTGGCTCCTTCCGGCTGGAACCCGCCGAGCACAAGCTAATGCGCGGCAACGAAGTTGTGGTCCTCACGCCGAAAGCGTTCGATACGCTAGTGCTTTTAGTCCGAAATAGCGGACACCTGCTTGAGAAGGATGAGCTTATCCGGATGCTTTGGCCCGACTCTTTCGTCGAGGAGGGCAACCTGTCCAACAACATCTTCCTCCTGCGGAAGGCCTTGGGCGAGGATCTCCCCTATATTGAAACGGTTCCCAAACGAGGATACCGCTTCGTCGGCGCCGTGCGCCGGTTGCCGAATGCCGTACCGATTGGTCTGCAAAACCTCCCCGAGGGGGACCGCGAAGTTGCCAACGAGGCGCCCACGGACCGGCGTCCATCGTCAGGCAAATCCATTCTGAGGCGCAGCGTCGTGGCCGGAGTTGCGGGGTTGGTTCTGGTTTGCGTGGCCATCTGGCGCAATCAGCCACGGCCGCCGACCGTTACCGCAGTAGATCGAATCACCAATGACGGACGGGCCAAAAATGCCGGGAGTTCCTTAGTCACGGATGGCGTACGTCTCTATTTCATCGAGGGCCTACCTTGGACAACGGGTTCTGGAATCGCTCAGGTATCGGCTACTGGGGGAGAAACAACATGGATGACCACAACTCTCCAGAAGGCTGTGGCCATATTTGGCATCTCTCCGGACCGCTCGGAGTTGTTAGTCGAAAGTTTCCCCGCCGAGGGCGCGGACCTGACTGGGCTCCCAGATTCTTCCGGTGAACTTTGGGTGCAGCCACTACCCGCCGGCGCACCCCACCGCGTTGGAAACTTCTACGCGTCGGCTGCAACTTGGACTCCGGATGGAATGCATATTGTCTACGCAGTCGGGCGGGCGATTATGATTGCGAACACGGATGGAAGCGAGCCCCATCCACTGGCAAAGGTTTCTGGTGTGGTGGAACGGCTTCGTTTTTCGCCGGATGGCCGGCGGATTCGTTTTGCCTTGACTCAACGTCATGAAGACTCCAACTCCATATGGGAAATGGATGCCAGTGGAAAAGACATTCATCTGCTTTTCCCGGATTGGAAAGAGTCAACGAATCAGTGCTGTGGAAATTGGTCGCCGGACGGCGATTTCTATTATTTTCAGGCGGAGCGCGGCGGTGCTCAAGCCATCTGGGCGATGCCCGAGCGAAGTTCTATCTTTCACTTGCTCGCCAAGAACGCGTCGCCTTTGACGTCCGGGCCGCTACGTTTCAGCGGGCCCGTGCCCAGCGGGGACGGAAAGAAAGTATTTGTCATAGGCGAGGAGCGCCGCGTGGAGCTGTTCCGCTATGACTTGCAAGCGCGACGATTCGATTCTTATCTCCCGGGCCTTTCTGCTGGACCCGTCGATTTTTCGCCGGATCGGAAGTGGATGGCCTACGTCTCCTTTCCGGACATGACCCTGTGGCGAAGTCGGGTGGACGGCAGCGACAAGATGCAGCTCACATTCCCGCCGGTGCGGGCGTATGAACCTCGTTGGTCGCCTGACGGATCCAAGATTGCCTTCATGGATGTGCAGTTGTCTCATCCGTGGAAAATTCGCCTGCTTTCCTCGTCGGGAGGGAGCCCGGAGTTGCTGGTGAAGGAAGGCGGCCAAGAACCGGAAGACGATCCGACCTGGACACCGGACGGGAAATCAATCGTTTTCGCGAGATCCGACGCAACTAGACAATTTGCGATTTATCGGCTGGACTTCAACACCCAGAAAGTGTCTCCTATTCCAGACTCCAAAGGACTTTTCTCGCCGAGAATGTCACCCGACGGCCGCTACATCTCCGCGCTTTCGTGGCCCGACACAAAACTGATGTTGTTTGACACCAGCACGAATCATTGGTCAAGTCTGGTCGAAGGGAAGCAGCTCGGCTACACTGAGTGGTCGCATGACGGGAAATATGTTTACATGCGCGAGGCATTGGAGGGTACCGGGGAAATCGTCCGGATCGGAATAAAGGATCGCGTCTTAGAGCAAGTCGTAAGCCTGAAGGATTTTCCTCAGCTCGTCGATATGTTCGCCGCCTGGATAGGGCTGACTCCTGATGACTCGCCACTCTTGTTGCGCGATCGCAGCGTCCAGGAGATTTACGCGCTCGATCTTCGCTTTTGATTGAAGTACTTGTGTCCAACTTGGGCCGAGATAATTAGGCGACCACTCTGTTCGGCAATCTAACTAATGTGGGGCTGCACCAATCTGCAACCATGATCGGCTAAAACGACCCCGAACTATTTTTGGGCCGAATGCCCCGAGGATCTTGAACGGCCCCTCAACCCGCTGGCCTGCATCGGTATCTTCACGCCGTTCTTGTCTGCGAATTTCTTGGCTTCTTCGTATCCGGCGTCCGCGTGGCGGATGATTCCCATACCTGGATCCGTGGTCAACACTCGTTCGATCCGTTTCGCCATTTCTGATGAGCCATCGGCTACTGTCACTTGGCCTGCATGCAAAGAGTATCCAATACCCACACCGCCACCATTATGGATCGAGACCCATGACGCTCCTGCGGCGGTATTCAGCAAGGCATTGAGCAGAGGCCAATCAGCTACTGCGTCGCTGCCATCTTTCATGCTTTCAGTTTCGCGATATGGGGATGCGACCGATCCGCAATCGAGATGATCTCGTCCCATAACGATTGGCGCTTTCAATGTGCCTTTTTTTACGAGATTGTTTATCGCTAATCCGAATTGCGCTCGCTCTCCATACCCGAGCCAGCAAATTCTTGCGGGTAAGCCCTGGAACTTGATTCGTTTGCGTGCCAGATCTATCCAGCGGCGCAAGATTTTGTTTTCCGGAAATAATTCCAATACCAAGTCGTCGGTGACGTGGATATCGGCAGGTTCGCCTGACAACGCTACCCAGCGGAAGGGTCCGCGACCTTCACAGAACAGAGGACGGATATATTCCGGGACAAACCCGGGAAAGTCGTAGGCATTTTTCACTCCACGCTGGAAGGCAAACGTTCGGATATTGTTTCCGTAGTCAAACGTCACCGCGCCCATCTTCTGAAAGCGCAACATTCCTTCGACGTGACGCGCGATCGAATCGAGCGAACGCTCCTGATACGCATCAGGATCGCGCTGACGCAACTCCAGCGCCTGTTGCAGAGTCATGCCGTTGGGGACGTATCCATTCAGCGGATCGTGCGCCGAAGTTTGGTCGGTCAGAATATCGGGCACTACTCCGCGCTCAGCGAGTTCGGGAATGATGTCCGCGCAATTTCCCACAAGCCCCACGGAGATGTTTTCTTTTTTTCGAATCGCATTTTTCAATATGCGCAAAGCCTCGTCCAGAGTCGTGACCATGAAGTCGCAATAGCCACTTTTCAGCCGCTTCTTGATGCGCTCTGGATCGACATCAATTCCCAGGAATGCTGCGCCGGTCATGGTAGCGGCCAAAGGCTGCGCACCTCCCATTCCGCCCATACCACCGCTCACGATTAGTTTGCCCGCCAGATCACCACCAAAGTGTTTTTCTCCTGCAGCCGAAAATGTTTCAAACGTGCCCTGCACAATTCCCTGAGAGCCGATGTAGATCCACGAGCCAGCTGTCATCTGCCCATACATCATTAATCCGGCGCGTTCCAGTTCGTTGAACTTCTCCCAGTTGGACCAGTGTCCTACAAGGTTGGAATTAGCGATCAGTACACGCGGGGCGTAGTCATGAGTCTTGAAGATTCCCACGGGCTTGCCGGATTGCACTAAAAGAGTTTCGTCGCTTCCGAGATTCTTCAGCGACGCAACGATCGCGTGATACGCCTCCCAATTGCGCGCCGCCCGGCCCGTGCCGCCGTACACTACCAGGTTCCTTGGACGTTCGGCTACGTCTTCGTCGAGATTATTCATCAGCATTCGCATGGCGGCTTCCTGCTGCCAGCCCTTGCAAGTGAGCTGATTTCCTCGAGGCGCACGGATGGGCGTGTAAGTTGCTGGATTTATCTCGGTGTCAACGGACATTGTTTGATGGTATTAGCTTGGCGGGAACACTTCAACGACAGTGGGAATTCCGGCTCTGGGTCACTTTGAATCTGGGAAAGCAAAACCGATGAATCACTAAGGACACGAAGTATCACGAAGGTTTAATCTCAGTGGAATTCCTTTGTGTACCTTCGTGTCCTTTGTAGGTTGAGTTCAGAAAACTGACCCGCTACCCGAAATCCCGCAAGTGAGACCTATTCTGTACAATTCAGGGTCGCGGGTGGATTTCGATCCGGCTTATGGAAGGTCTTGACGAAAAGCGGCCAGCAAACCTTGCTCTCAGCGATGTCGAAGCTCGTGTGTTGGGATCGCTGATCGAAAAGGACATTACCACGCCGGATTACTATCCGCTGTCGCTGAATGCTCTGGTAAATGCCTGCAACCAAAAAAACAATCGTGATCCGGTGACGAACCTGGACCAGGACACGGTTCGCGCGGCTCTCGACTCCCTTCAGCAAAAACGTCTCGCAGGGCCGACCAGTAGCGCCGACAGCCGGGTCACAAAATACGAACACCGTTTTCAGGAAGTATTCAACTTCACGCGTGGCGAGACAGCAGTGCTATGCGTTTTACTGCTGCGTGGAGCTCAAACCCCAGGTGAACTTCGCGGACGCACCGAGCGACTGCATCGCTTCGAAGATCTGATCGATGTGCAAGGCACATTGCAGCGCTTGATGCAGCGCGAGCCGCCGATCGTAAAGGTCCTCTCCCGCCAGCCTGGGACCAAAGAATCTCGCTACGTACATCTGCTCTCGGGCGAAGTGGAAGACGTTCCCGGAGTGGCGCCTCTGCCAAGCAAGTCGTTTGGTGGTTCGGGCGAAGCAGATCGGATAAGCTTGCTGGAGGGCGAAGTGGCGACCCTGCGGAAAGAGGTCGAAGACCTTAAACAGCAGTTGTCTAGCTTCCGAAAGCAATTTGATTGATGGTTGGGACTGTGCAAATTCGCCCGACTTGCGGCACCGCTCTTGCCGCTCCTCAGTGAAAAAACTACCAGGTTCAAGCAGGCAATCCTTGTGCCGACCCACTCCGGTCGTGTAAGGTTTCGGTTTCAGAGCGTTCGTTGTTAAAAGTCCGCGTGCATGATTCACTTTTGACCGTCAATGCTGCAAAATGTTCTGGAACAACAATTCTGTCCGATGAGCCGCTTAATCTGAGGAGCCGCACTATGCGCACATGCAAGCTTTCAGTTTCAATTGCATTCTTGGCTGCGTTGCTGGGATTGTCGACGGCCTGCTCTAAACAGGCGAATAACGATGACGCAATGGCGAAGGACATTCAGACTAAGGTCGCAGCTGATCCCGACACGAAGGACTCTGATATTACGGTGGCGGCGAAGGATGGCAAAGTTACGCTAAAAGGAAAAGCTAAGACTCGAGTGGCGCAGCAAAAAGTGGAGCAAATTGCGCACGAGGAGCCGGGCACTACTGGCGTTGACGATGAAACTTCGATCCCGACCGACATGACAACTGCGGCCGAGCAACCTACACAGGCGATGGCACCGCCGCCCGCGCCTGTCGAGAAGCCTGCGCCTCAACCAATCGTTGTGCCGGCGGGAACCACTCTTACTGTCCGTGTAGGCCAGGCATTGGGATCCAAGACCAGCCAAACCGGCCAAACGTTTCTCGCCACCCTGGCGCAACCGATAAGCGTGCACGGTAGGCGAGCGCTACCCGCTGGGGCGACTGTGAGTGGAACGGTCGTGTCCGCTAAAGCGAAGGGCAAGATCAAAGGTGAAGGCGAGTTGAACCTGGCACTCACGAGCATCACGGTAAACGGCCATACCTACGAGATTCAGACCAGCGTGCTGGACAACACAGTCAAAGGTAAGGGCAAGAGAACTGCTGTCACCACCGGTGGGGGAGCAGCCGGAGGCGCGCTGATTGGAGGGCTGGCGGGAGGTGGCAAGGGCGCGGGCATCGGCGCTCTCGTGGGCGCTGGCGCAGGACTGGTGGGAGGATCGATGACCGGAAATCAACAGATAGAAATTCCAGCGGAATCGCCCTTGAGCTTTCGATTGTCGGCGCCCTTGAGGCTGCCACCTCCTGCGGAGTGATTTTTTGTCCTTAAACATGGCAGAGCATTCCCCTGTGGATTTCCGCCGATCACTAGTCTTTCTGCCAGTTTCTTTTGTCCAGGGTCTCCTTTAGTGTCAGACAGACAAAGAGGCAAAGGCGGTGCCGATGTCGATGCGCGTTCTCGTCGTAGAGGATTTCGCACCTTTTCGCAAATTTGTAACCTCGACGCTGAGTAAAGCGCCTGTCCTTCAGGTGATTGGCGAAGTTTCGGACGGATTAGAAGCAGTTCGGAAAGCCGAAGAGCTGAAACCGGATTTGATCCTACTGGACATTGGACTCCCAACCCTAAACGGAATCGACGCAGCCCGGCAAATTCGCAAACTCTCCCCGGAATCTGCAATAGTCTTTGTGAGCCAGGAGTCCTCAGCTGATGTGATGCAGGAGGCCCTCAGCGTGGGCGCCTCGGGGTACGTAGTAAAAGCAAGAGCCGCAGCCGAGCTATTGCCCGTCGTGAACGCGATAATTTTTGAAAAGCAGTCCGACGATGGCTCGGCGGGTTCCGCTTCCGCGCCGTTCCACCTCAACCCTACTACAGAGCATGATATTGTTTAACCTTCACCGGCCTGAGTCTTCGCATCCTTCTCAGATTTTCTGACCCGTGAACAGCTGAGAAGGGCCCTCATCTCCCCGCATTTTCTTTAGGTTAAAGACTGACTGCCAATTGTTCAGGGTTTTATCTGTGATGGATTGATCCGATTGACCGGTCCGTGGCAGATTGTTTCCACGAAGGACCATTGGAGGCAGCAGATGAGCAACCAGATACTGATCGCACCACAGAGGGGAGGATTTGTTTCCGCAAAGCGCTTAGAGGGAGGGTTCGTCTCGGCGTTGGAAAAGGCCGCCCTGCTTAAATTGGCCAGCGCAACCCCTAGCTGGATCAATTCAGACCATCTCACGATATTGGGTTTCCTGGCACAGTGTCTTGCTGGAATCTGTTATGGCTTGGCCCGCTGGCACCGATCAGCCCTGCTGTTTGGAATCGTTTTTATAGCACTGAACTGGCTGGGCGACAGCCTCGACGGCACTCTTGCGCGGTTTCGCAATCGCCAGCGGCCGCGGTACGGGTTTTATGTCGACCACGTCGCCGACACAATTGCAGCATTGTTCTTAATGGGTGGGTTGGCATTCTCTTGTTATGTCCATCCGGCAATTGCTTTTGGAATGCTGGTGTCGTTCCTGATGCTTTCGATAGAGGCATATCTGGCGACCTATACTTTGGGCCAGTTTCAGCTCTCGTACTGGAAGTTCGGCCCGACTGAGATAAGAATTCTGCTGATCACGGGAAACATCGCATTGCTCAATCACTCGGTCGTAAACCTGTTCGGCATGCGGTTTCGCTTATTTGATATTGGCGGATCAGTCGCGATTTTCGGAATGACAATCATGCTTATTGTCTCAGCTGTGTCACACACGATAAGGCTTTACCGTGAAGAGACCCTCGCGTGAGGCCGCCACACAGATTGAATCGTCCAGCTAAGTTCGCTTTAGTCGGAGGCTTGGGTATCGTCGTTCAGCTCGCAACCCTCCGCTGGCTCGCCAGTTCGGGATGCGTCTATCTTCTGGCAACCGCAATCGCAGTCGAGGCTGCGGTCTTGCACAATTTCATTTGGCACGAAAACTTTACCTGGAAAGATCGAGGCGGGCCGACATCGTCAGGGTTGTGCCTTCGTTTGCTGCGTTTCCAGTTCAGCAACGGCATGATCTCGATTGCAGGAAATCTTTTGTTGATGCGGCTTTTAGTCGACGGAATCAAGATGCAAGTGCTACCGGCTAACTTGGTGAGCATTACGATTTGCTGTGTGGCAAACTTCCTGGCGAGCGATCGTTGGGTGTTCTTAGCGCCTTCGCGAACTGTTTACTTGACGCGCCCCGTTGGCGTCGGGGAGCGATCCGCCATTAGCAGCAGAGTGCGTTGAGCGAAGGGTGCATAGATGAGAGCTGCTGTCGCAGCTAGAGCTAGTCCTACGCCAATTTGCGGAACCAATAAGAAGGGCGCAACTGCCCACAGGCCATCCAATATCAAGATGACGGGGAAAAGACGGTTGAATTTTGGGGAGAGTTCTGCGAGATCAAATGCGACCGCGGAAGTGAGGTAGAGCCGGACTGGGATTCCGATGCTGGCCGAGATCACCAACGCCGCGGTCATCCATCGCGCGGATGAAAATTGTTCAAGCAGGTCTTGGATGTGCCCCAAACGCGCGAGCGCAGTGACATAGAAAATCAGATACATGATCTGCAGCAGCAGAAACAGGAAGCGCACATTCCGTCGATCTGCGGCAGGCACCTCGTTGACAGTCGTCAGCAATGACGCGGATGACGCTTGGGAAAGATCTTTGATTGGATTCGCGTGCGCGACTTGGGGCTCTGCTGGGTCCGGCGGCGAGGCTCGCGTGCCTCCGAATTCGACCGGCGCAATGAACCGATATCCGCGACGCGCGATCGTCTCAATAAACCTTGGATTGGCCGCAGCATCGTTCAGCGTCTCACGCAGCTTGTTGATTATGGTATTTAGCCCGTGGTCGAAATCCACGAACGTGCCGTCAGGCCAGAGCTTTGTCCGCAAATCTTCCCGGGTGACGACTTCAGAAGGGCGCTCCAGCATCGCCACTAACACCCGGAATGCCTGATCTGGCAAACGTAGTCTGACCCCAGATTTGCGCAATTCTCCTGAGGTTAGGTCGACTTCATAGACTCCGAAGCGATAGATTCCGTCGGATGTTTGCGACATCGGGCTACATCTTATCGAGTTTTTGCCAACTTGAAGAACTTTCGGGTGGCCCAGCCTTTCGCGTCCTTTGCGAAGGCTGGGGCAGTTCGGTCATCCTAAACATCGAGTGCCCGTCCTTTTCTCTGTAACAACCGGAGCGGTACTCCCAGGGAGTTAAGATGGGAAGAAAGTTGGCCACAACCCCTCAATCTATGCCCTCCGCACCGAACAAACCGTCAGGAAGAAAACGGGCCTTGGTCGCCGGCGTCCGCCCTTTGTGGAAGTGGTCCGTTTTTTTCCTGCTGTTCAGTTTTTCCATAGGGCTTTCTTTTCGTAAAAAACAGGGCGCGCGAATCATCGCGCCTCTTCAACCACCCAAGCTATTGGCGGACCGCATCTCCCGCCCCACGTGGGGTGGGGCGTATCCCTACCTCGTCATCTCTCTGGCCTTGCCCGGATCGCGATCTTCGAAGTTTCATAGCTCCATCCAGTTCGAACAACTGACCCTGCGTCACGAATCACCGGTCAATCACTTCGACGTTGACCTCCATTCGGGAGTGTTCGTGCTAAGGCAAACTGATCTCTTCGTTCCCGACATCACCCCGCTGGCGCTGATCAGGACTTATAGCGTTTGGGTCAACGACCCCACTCCTTTCGGCACCGGTGGCACCCACCCCTATGACATCTGTCAATCGGGGGATAACCATCCTTATACGTATGTGGATTTGTACCTGGAGGATCGGCGCAAAATCCATTTTCCTCGCATTTCCGAAGGGACAGGTTACGCCGATGCGGTTTACCGCCACATGGAGACGACCTCCGAGTTCTACAACGCTCAAATCTCTTGGAACGGAGTTGGTTGGACTGTCCAACTTCACGACGGATGGCAAATGCTCTTTCCAGACTCATACCACGCAAAAAGATGCTCACAGGCGTCGCCCCTAGAGATAAGTGATGGCAAAGGCCACCGCATTCAACTACAGCGCGACAATGCACGTAATTTGGGAAAGTTAATTTCTCCATCGGGGCACACGATTAGTTTCAAATACGATGATGCTTTTCGAATTATCGAGGCCGCGGACGACTCCGGGAATGTTCGGAAATACTCCTACGATTCCACTGGACATTTGCAAACGGTGGCTGATGCATCGCATGTGCTATATCGCTTCGAGTACCAGCGCCTCATGCACGAGTCGGGTTTTGATCCTTACCTGATGACGGTAGTTATGGATGGGGAGTGGAACATGCTGTTGCAGAATAGTTACCGCTACGGAAGGGTTTCAGCTCAGAAGCTTGCGGATGGAGAACAATATCAGTACGCCTACACTTATGACAGCACCCGGCGCAACGTGGTTGAAACAGACGTCACGCTCCCCACTGGTACTACAAGGAAGTTTTTTTTCGAGCAAGGATTGCCAGTAAAAAAGAGATAGTTCGTAGCGTCTATTTCGAGGTTCCTTATCTATGTCACGGTCGGACGGCGAACCAAAAGGCCACGCTTTTCGGCGTGGCCTTTAGATCAGTTGCGCTCCTTCGCGGGCGAGGGCGCCCGCGCCACACAATCTCAAACCATATCTAGAACAGGTTCCAGATGAACTGATTGTAGACTTCGTGGTGATACTGCACCTCGGGGGCTTTTACGAAGGTTCCGAGGGCGCGCGGACAACGGTCTGCAGCGACTTTCTTCAATTCTGCATACCGTCCTTTCACGTCTTCGCCGAGGATTTTAGTTATCCATTCGGACTCGTTAAACAGATCGAGAGCGGAGTAGATATTGTCCGGCAAGTAACGTTCTGCCTGGCGCAGATTTTTGATCTTTGCGGTCTCGCCGTCGAGGCCGCTTTTGAAGACCGAATAGAGCACCAAATATGGGTTTGCGTCGGGAGCCACGGAGCGAACTTCCACTCGCATGCTCTTATCGTTTCCAATCGGAATTCGTATCATAGAACCGCGATCTACAGCCGAAGCCTTGAGCTGATTTGGAGCTTCGAAGTGCGGATCGAGACGCCGGTATGCATTGACGCTGGGATTGTGCAGTAGGCAGAAGTCCAGACCGTGCGTGAGGATGCGGTCAACAAATGACCATCCGAATTTGCTGAGTTTCTCTTCACCTTTTGGATCCCAGAACAGATTCTTGCCGCCCTTGCTTACCGACACATTTGTGTGCATTCCGCTGCCGTTCACCCCGACCACGGGTTTGGGTAGGAAAGAGACCGTCATTCCCAGACTTGTCGCGATCTGGCGGCAAATAAGTTTGTAAAGCTGGATTTGATCGGCCGCCGCAACAACTTCACCATACCCATAGTTGATTTCAAACTGCGACGGGGCAACTTCGGGATGGTCTTTTTCGTTCTGGAATCCCATGGCGCGCTGTACTTCGGCGCATGTATCAATAAACTTGCGCAGCGGATCGCCCGGCAGCGATTTGTAATACCCGCCGGTGTTCACGTACTCGAACTTGAGCGTCTCGTGGTAATGCTGCTCGGCGTCAATGCCCTTAAACAGAAAGCCTTCAATCTCGTTCGCCGCATTCAGCGTGTATCCTTCGTCCTTGTACAGACCCTGGGCAAAGCCTTTCAACACGCCTCGGATATCGGCAGCGTAAGGCGTGCCGCCCTTATCGATCACCTCGCCGAAGACTAGCACTTTACCGCCGCCAAAAAAATCGGCGGGAGCCCAGTAAAATGCGGACCAATCGACCCCCAGACGCAAATCGCTTTCTTTCTGAGCGGTAAAGCCGCGAATCGACGAACCATCGAAGGTGAGATTGTCCCAACTCTTGACTAGGAACTTTTTGTCGTAGTCCAGCATGTGCAGCCGGCCCTCAAGGTCGCTGAACAGCACTGTTACCGCCTTAATCCGCTTCTCGTCGGTCAGGTATTTGAGTCGAGCTTCCTGAATTTTGTCAGGAGCGACACGCTTCATGCGCTGCTCTTTCGCCTGAAGATTTAACTCTTCCAATTCCTCATACGACAATGCTAGAAAGTTTCGCAGTTCGTTTGACATTGATCTCCTTAAGATTTTGGCGCAACGGCATCGTTAGCGCCTCTTCAGATGTTGGGACTTAGAGCGACGAGATAGGGTACTGAGAGTTAGCGTTTGGCACAAATCGAAAGACCTTATGAGCTACATCAAAGTTTTTTATGCCGCTTCTCGCTATTTACCGGCCTGTTAGCGTGTTGCCGTGGCCAGGACCCGCAGAAATCCAGCGATAGTACAATCGTTTTATGGGCGGATTTCTGGAACAATCTCCCGAGCAGAGAGAATCCATTTCGCGTCCCGTGCTTTTGGGAGTCGGCCTGGTCGTAGTCATCCTTGCCGTTGTCGTTTTTCTTTTGCGGCCTATTTCGAAGCCCGCCACTCCGCGGGACCCCTATATCGCCAACGTAAAGATCTCCGACGTAAAAATGGGTGAAGCGACCAATTTTGTGGGCGCGCACTTCACTTATATCAATGGCACAGTGACTAACAGCGGCGACAAGACCGTCACAAACGCTTTACTCCATGTCGTTTTTCGAGATTCAATGGGACAAGTGGCTCAGGCCGAAGATGTTCCGCTGTACATTCTGGAAACCAGCGGTCCCTATCCCGATGCCGTCCCTCTCGGTAAATCGCCCCTTGCCCCCGGGCAATCCAAGCAGTTCCGGCTGACGTTCGAGCATGTCAGCGACCAGTGGAACCAAGCCTATCCGGAAGTAAAGGTCACCAGCGTCTCACTGAAGTAGCTCGCCTCGCATCTTCTCCGCTCTTATTCGGTAAAATACGTGCGTGCTCGAAACGAAGCAAGTCCGGCTAACAGAAACCGTCAAAGCTGGCGGATGCGCGTCCAAGTTGAGTCCGGCGATGTTGGATCGCGTGCTTTCGAAATTGCCCAAGCAAACCGACCCCAATGTGTTGGTTGGTTTCGACCATGCTGACGATGCCGGCGTCTATCAAATTAGCTCTGACACCGCCCTGGTGCAGACCGTAGATTTCTTCACTCCCATGGTGGACGATCCCTACACATTCGGACAGATCGCCGCTACGAACGCTCTTAGTGACGTCTACGCAATGGGTGGGCGTCCTATAACGGCTCTCGCGCATGTTTGTTTTCCAGCGGACGGCGATATGGAGATTTTGGAGCAAGTCCTTGCCGGAGGCCTTTCCAAAATGATGGAAGCGGCATGCGCCGTAATTGGCGGGCACAGCGTGCGCGATCAGGAAATGAAGTTTGGTTACTCCGTCACCGGACTGATCAATCCCGCCAAAGTGTTCTCAAATGCGGGCGCCAAACCTGGAGACGATCTTGTGTTTACAAAAGCTTTGGGAACGGGAGTCATCTGCACGGCGATCAAGAATCACAGGGCGGAGCCGGCTTGGGTGGAAGCGGCCATCCGCTCAATGACTACTCTAAATAAAAAAGCCGCGGAGCTTATAGCGACGAAGGGATACGTGGTCCATACAATGACCGATGTCACCGGATTCGGATTCATCGCACATGCACGCGAAATGGCCATGGCGAGCGGCGTTTCTCTGCGAATTTTCTCCGAAGCTATACCAGTGCTGCCGGGGGCATTCGAATGCATTCGTGCCGGGGATATTCCTGGCGGACTAAAAGCTAACCGTGATTTTGCCGAGTGCGTGGTTAGTTATGAGAAGAACATCTCTGAGGAGCTAAGAACTATTCTGTATGATCCGCAGACGGCCGGTGGCCTGCTTATTTCCATTGCGCCGGATGATTCCGAGAAATTGGTCCTAGCCTTGAATGATGCTGGAATTCCCGCCCGCAAAGTCGGAAATGTCACCGAATCCACGAAGCCCCTGATCAGCGTCTATTAGGCTTTTCGACCCAGTGACTCACACGCGAAACTAACCTCACCTCTTCAGCAAATCCACGGGCTCTCTGACGTCATGCACTCTCAAATGCTTCGCCAACGCGGGATACTTTCGCGCAACCGCTTCGTACATCTCATAAGCTACTTTGCGGTAAGAAAAATGACCGGCGGGCCCGGTGCGCAACTCCGATATGTAGACGACCTCGGCGAAATCCATCTTGAAAAGCGTTCGTTTTCGAAAGCCCAAGGGGATCAGATACTGCGAGTTCTCGGGAGCGTTTCGACGCCCCAACTCCTCAACCGCCGCCGTCGTGCGCCCCATAACCTCGTCGTACTCTCGGCGAACCCCAGCTGCTTCCAGCTCTTCGGGGGATTCGTAACCATGCCTCGTCGTGAATTCCTGTCCAATCTGGATGCATCGCCGATGCCGATGCATATCGCGGAAGCCACCGATGTCCATCAAGATGTCGAAGCGGAACTGCTGCCCGGCGCAAAAAGCCCGTTGCATTTCATCGTGACGTCCGCGATGCCGCAGGCCCATATCGACGATCTCGTGACGAATCGCCTCTCCCGCAGCCTCGACAGCCTGGCGAATCTGGCGATAGGGATAGTGAGTATGCTCATAAATTAGCGTCGACGCTAACTCTATTTCGAAAGGCTCCTCATCGAGCAAATCAACCGCAGGAGCCGTGACAATCGCAACGTTGCCCATCAGCTCGGATGCAACCTGCCGCAACTCGCGGCGAGTCTCGATCTCATATGAACTCTGGTTCGCGTACTTGACTAGCGTCGGGGCGACCCGAATCTCCCGCAGCAATTCCAGGGCGGCCCGGTCGCCGAGTTCTGGCGAGAGTGCTTTGATTTGTTCAACAAGGTCGTGAAGCGACTCGTGATGAACGTTGTACGCGGGTGTTGTGGCGGCCTGCTTCAGTAGTTCCCCGAGGGATCGGACTTCCGCGTGTCTATGTGAAAGCAGCCGGGCGATTTGAGTTTCCAGCGTGCGTGCATTTACGATTTCGCCCAAAGAAGTGTTGGCTGCCAGCGGCAGCAAGTAACGTGAAAAATCAAATGCACGTGCTCGCAACGTCCGTTCATACGCGTCCTGCTTCATCTCCTCCGGCTTGGGTGTAATCCCTGCGAGATATTGAAACATCCGTTCCGACAACGACTCATATTCCGAAAAAAGGTTTTCGATTGTCGTCCGATAGAGATTTTGCGACTGCTTATCAGAGCCGAAATCGGGGGAAAAATATCCGCTCTTCTTGAAATCCTGGTAACGGGTGGAACGTTCCTGGCCGTCCCATCGTTGCTCGTCGGCCACCGCAATCGCCGCGAGAATTGACAGGCGTTCGATGGCCATAGCTACGTGCGCGAGATCGGCAATCGAACGGTGGCCGTACTGAAAGTAGAAAGTATTAAGAAACTTTTCCGCCTTCTGCTGGCTGATTTCCTTCAGCGATTCCTTCATCGACAGCGCGGAGCGGGAGTATTTGGCCATGGCGTAGGCAAGCACTTCGGGATCTGCGCCGTGGACGGCATACACCTCGACGGAGGGTTTGTGATCAGGGTCGGTAGTTTCGACCTCGGGAGTGCTGGCGACTTCGGACATGCTGGCCTTTTGCGAGTTTACGGAATACCGTCATGCTGAGCGAAGGCGAACTGCGGCTAGCCGAAGTTCGGAGAGTCGAAGCATCCCTAGCTAAACAAAATCCCTCGGTTGCGAACGAGTGAAGACTATAGGGATCCTTCGACTCGGTTCTTCGTCGCAAGCGACGAAGAGCAATCGCTCAGGAAGACAATCGGGTTGCAGACCTAGGCGGCGATCTTTTCGACTCGCCTCTCTTCAATTCCGTCGAGAGCCTCCCAAAGAGCCTTTGCGGCATTCTCCCCGGCGGCCAGAGCCTTTTCGGCTGCTTGCGGATTTTCCTCGAGACGCTTCCCTAACCGCTGACGCCAGACATTCGCGTGGAAAACATCTGCCGTGGCGTGCAACGTGAAATATCCGCAAGTCTTTTCGGTAGCGCCGTACATTTCCTTGAGGCCTCGAGCTTTCTCTTTGGCGATGCGCGGCACTTGCGATTCATAAACATAAAATGCCGCCAACCCTTCTTCGGGCGTGCCGTTGCTCGCGGTCGAATGAAAAAAATCAGTGAGCCGCTTCACCGCCGGAAGTGGAGCGTGCCTGCGGATCTCCCGAGGCGCCCCCATTCCTTCGACAAAATCCATCCATAGTTCAGAATGAGCCCGACCGTCGCCTGATGAGTCCCTTGTGCCTTTTTCATCCGCCAGATTTTCCAGGATGGCTCGCCGAAGCTCGGAGTCCTCCAAACGAACAGCCAATTCAGCGAGGTAGGTGGGGAAGGCTTCAACGTGGTGGTAGTAATCCTTCGCATATTCGCGCAAATCGTCGCGAGTCAGTTCGCCCGCGCTCCAAGCCTTATAAAATGGATGGCAGAGCAAATCATACTTCGCGACACGCGCATCAAGCTGCTGGAAAAATTCTTCGGTGCTCATCATGCCATTGCCTCCGGACGAGTATGGGTAGGAGCACATCATACGAGACCGAGAAAAATGTCACAATAGCTGGCTGCGGATCGTAACTCTCCATCGGTTTACAAGCCAAACTTCCTGATCTAGGAATAGATTACCGAGATTTGGGATTCTATCCTCTAACGCCACACCCTCGGGAGCATAATTGTGCCGAGAGCATGCTCCTTCAACTCAGCTCAATCATTCTATTCGCATTGCTTGATTGCGCAGGCGGACAAACGGCGCAATCGAGAGACTTGGCAGATTCACGAATACCTTCCGAAGTGAAATTCGCGGCAGGATATGTCAACCCGGTGCCGCGTCCTCCTGATTTCAAATCGGCTTTGCTCTGGGGAATCGCGATTGCTGATAACCGCGTTCCCGGATACGAATCAGCGGTCATCGAGATTGCGTCGACTCAACTCTCGTGTCGCGTGGACGGCAAAGACGTCGTTCTGAATGACGATGGCCCCAACGTGCGTGGAGGCCTTTACCAGCGCAATCCCTGGTTCGCAAGCGATAATCACGAGCCTATGCGGCTTGCTTACTCAGCTGGACATAAGACCGTGGTGCTTCGGGTTGGCGAACGCAATGATCGCGTCTGGCATTTCTGGAGTGCGTCTCCGCGGACGACTTTTCCTTCGGGCAAACTGGAAGGCTGCACCGTCAAAGCTCATGTCAGAATCTCGCGTGGAGCACTGCTGCAAATGGGGATGGATTATTGGCGCTCGGCAACCGTCCCGTACGGCGCGGGAGGAAATAACCACGAAGCAGGCGCCAGCGGCTGGTACTTTCCGTCTCCCGAATGGCAGGAAGCCGTGTTCACGGATATCGTCCCGCGAGATCGGCGTTCAAGCGGTGCGCCGAAGCTGCCATAGTGCATAGATGGACGCGATTAAAAGAAGCGGCGAGGAATAGAATCCGGGCGCAGGACGTGGAAAATGTACCGTGCTCACGGTTCGCCCGAAAATTGTGGCGACGGTGTGACTGATTCCGTTCAGCAGCATAAGCACGGCCAAGATGTAGAACAGAGGCCGAATCCAACGTGCTCTGCGGAATGCGAAGGGAGACAAAGCAAGAAGCGCGATGATTGCAACGATCAGTCCCGTGAGCCAGTCTCGAAATTCAAAAGTTGGCATGGGCCAGAAGCCCAACTTCTGCCGGAGAGCGACCACTGTAGGGTTATAAACAGCGAGAAAACCGGTGGAGGATTCGTCGAAAACATGGACCGTGAGGGCCAGACATAAGCCGAGCCATGCGACGCCTAGTTTTTTGCTGTCACTAGTTCCCAGGTGAGCCCGAGGGGACGCGTTCATTGCAAGCCTCGCCCGACAGCAGCCAATTACGCCACTTGTAGTCCCGGCAAGGTGGCGCGTCAAGTCGTATTTCCTCCTCGCCTTGCTAAAATGACCAGCAGGGCGTTTAGCGAATGCAGTTCACAGAACAATTCGATGTTGTAGTCGTCGGCGCCGGACACGCTGGCTGCGAAGCCGCAATGGCTGCAGCACGTCTGGGACTCAAGACCGCCCTCTACACGCTCAACGTCGATCTCATCGCACAGATGTCCTGCAACCCCGCGATCGGCGGGATTGCCAAGGGGCATCTTGTTCGTGAAGTCGATGCGCTCGGCGGCATCATGGGCGAGATAACGGATGCGGTCGGCATCCAGTTCCGGCTGCTGAATACTTCTCGCGGCCCTGCCGTGTGGTCTCCCCGCGCGCAATGCGATAAACAAGCCTATCGCCTGAAAATGCGCGAAGTGCTGGAGTCGCAGCCAAACCTAAAAATCAAGCAAGCAGAAGTGGCGGATTTAATAATTGAAGAGTCGTTGGCCGTTGGTCGTTCGTCGTTGGCGAGCGACCGGATTATCCGCGGGATTCGCCTTCGCGACGGCCGGACCGTAGGCGCTGAGGCCGTCATCATCACGACCGGCACATTCCTCAACGGGCTCATTCACTGCGGAGAACAGCAATATCCCGCAGGACGCTCGGGCGAGCCCGCAGCCGTATTGCTTGGAGAGTCTCTGAAACAACTCGGCCTCCGCGGATGCCGGCTCAAGACAGGAACGCCTCCTCGACTCGATGGGCGCAGCATCGACTGGTCGAAATTTCAGCTCCAGCCGGGAGACGCCGATCCAACTCCGTTCAGCTTTCGCACCAAACGGGTTGCACATCATGACTCTCAAGTGCCGTGTTACATAGCTTGGACTATGCCCGAGACTCAGCGAATCATCCGCGAAAATGTTCATCGCTCGCCGATGTACAGTGGCCAGATTCACTCGGTCGGGCCGCGATATTGCCCTTCTATCGAGGACAAAATCGTAAAGTTTCCCGACAAAACTACGCACCAGCTTTTCCTCGAACCGGAAGGTCTGAATACGCATGAGATCTACGTGAACGGTATGAGTACCTCCCTGCCGGTCGAAGTTCAGTTGGAAATTCTGAAGTCCATACCAGGCCTCGAATCTGCGGAGATGCTGCGTCCCGGATATGCGATTGAATACGATTCGATCGACCCGACGGAACTCGATCGCACACTCGAAACCAAAAAGATTTCCCGATTATTTCTGGCGGGCCAAATCAACGGGACCAGCGGCTATGAAGAAGCGGCCTGCCAGGGCCTGATGGCAGGCATCAATGCCGCGCTGAAAGTGAAGTGTGAGGCCCCGCTGATCCTTGACCGCACCGAAGGCTATACCGCCATCTTGATTGACGACTTGATTTCGAAGGGCACCAACGAGCCTTACCGCATGTTCACCTCGCGCGCGGAGTTCCGACTGCATCTGCGAATTGACAATGCCGATCGCCGCCTTACTCCGCATGGCCGCAGAATCGGACTGATCTCTGACTCCGCGTGGACAGATTATCTTGCAAAACAGCAACGCACGGAGTCATTGAAGCAGTTGCTGGAAAAGACGCGCCTGACGCCAGCGATGATTGAGAAAATGGGCCCGAGAGAAACCCACGTAGGGACGGACGCCCCTGTTCGCCCAGCCGAGCAAAGCTCGTCAGCAAGCAATGCGGATCTTGCTCCCACCGCCGGACAGACCTGTGCTCAGCTCTTGAAGCGGCCGGAAGTAACGATAGAAAATCTAGTTCCGATACTTCGCGACCTGAGTCCTGATTTGTTTAATGGAGAGCAGACAACTCTGTCTTCCTCGCTGCGCAATGAGCTCAAGTCAGTCGAAACCGAAATCAAATACGAAGGTTACTTGCTGCAACAGGATCGCGCCATCCAACGGCTGAAAAAGGCCGAGCAGCGCGCAATCCCCGAGTGGTTCGATTATGCCGCAGTTAGCGGACTCTCTCGCGAGATGCAAGAGACGCTTCTGAAAGTCAGGCCACGAACCCTCGCCCATGCTTCGCGAATTCCTGGCGTAACCCCCGCAGCCGTGTCATTGGTGAACGTGTTCATCGAAATCCAGGGGAAACGCCGCGAGCTTGCAGCAACGCTTTAAAGTCAAAAGTCTCCCCGGGAACGCTCGATATGTCAGGCATTTGCCAAACGAGGATTGAGAGCCCGGTCGGTCCTTTAGTTCTGGCCGCCGATGACATTGGTCTGCGAAGCATTACTTTTGCCTGTGGAGAGCAAGAGATTGTTGGGTCGAGGAATGAAGATGCCGGTCTGCTTCAAGAACCTATCCGTCAATTGTGGGCCTACTTCGCCGGTGAAATTGAAAAATTCGACCTTGTGCTTTCTCCCGCAGGCACTCCATTTCAGCTGGATGTATGGCATCGTCTGTGTGAGATTCCCTACGGCGAAACCATTTCCTACGGTGAACTCGCCCGCCGCATTGGCAATCCCAAGGCTTCGCGCGCGGTGGGTCTTGCGAATGGCTCGAATCCCATCCCCATCGTTATCCCTTGTCACCGGGTAATTGGAAGCAATGGCAAACTGACCGGGTATGGCGGTGGCCTTCCTATCAAGGAAAAACTGCTCGCGCTGGAAAGGCGTCAACTCCGGCTGCTCTGATTTTCGTTCGTGAATGGCGGGCGTCCTAACTCATCGCAGTTAAGCGGTCGCCGCTTCCTGGCTTCCTAGGGGCAGAAAGTATTGCGTGCCCTTGATCGGCTCAGACACTTTTCGCAGGAGTTCCTGCAAATCCTGATTGCGCTCCACGAAGTCGATTTCTGATGTATTCACGATCAGCAGGTCGGAAGAAGTGTAATGAAAAAAGAAGTGCTCGTAGGCTTTGATCACTTCTTCAAGATAATCTTCGTTGATCGCTTTCTCAGCCGGCGCATTCTTCTTTTTCAGCCGCTTCTGCAACACCTCTGGAGTGGCTTGCAAATAAATCACTAGATCGGGCGTCGGCAGTTGATCGCGGAAATAGTTATAAAAGCGGTTATAAGTTTCCAATTCCTGATCGTTCAGATTCAGGCACGCGAAGAGTTTGTCTTTTTCAAAAATGAAATCGGTAATGACCGTTTTTTGCGAGTTGCCAGCCAAGTCGAGCGTCCGCAGCTGCTCGAAACGACGGATGAGAAATGCGAACTGCGTCTGGAATCCAGCCCCTCTCTCGCCATTGTAAAAAGCGGCAAGAAATGGATTCTCTTCCGGCTCGGTGACGCGCTGGGCATTCAGGCGCTCTGCCAAAACCCGCGCCAGCGTGCTCTTTCCGACCCGGATTGGCCCTTCTACGGCGATGTAGCGGGGCAGCTCAAAAAGATTGGCCATGGGTTAGAGGTTTGCTCGGACATCGCAGGATATCTTGCCACAGCGCATGATGCAATTGAGCGAAGAGTTAACAGAGGCGATTGATGATTGAAGAGTGTAGATTTTCGGATTTGAAAACTCAATCTCCCTCAAGGCAATTTTCCAACCAAGAATCGCAAATCTGCAATCTAAAATCTTCAATCCCAAAATCTCGACTTCTGCAATCCGTTTACAATCCATTCCATGCTTGGTCCGGTCGTCGCTACTGCTGGCGTCGCTATCGCCGTTTCTGCGGGATATCAGTCGATGTCTCCCACCGGACAGTGGTATGGGCGCACGTTTACCGGAATTCGCGCCGGATCAAAACAGCTCGCGCTCACCTACGACGACGGCCCCAACGACCCCTACACAATGCGGCTGCTTGAAGTCTTGGCGAAGCATGAGGTCCGCGCCACGTTTTTTATGATTGGCCGATATGTGCGGCAGCGGCCCGACATCGTCCGCGAGGTGTTGCAAGCTGGCCATGTGATCGGGAATCACACTTTCAGTCATCCTTTGCTAACTTTAAAGTCCATTGGCGAAATAGGGGAAGAGCTCAGAGATTGTGAGCAAGCACTTAGCGACGCAATCGGCGGCCATTCGAACCTGTTTCGTCCTCCGTTTGGCGGGCGCCGATCGGCGGTGCTCCGTGTCGCACGAAAACTGAGTCTGGAAACGGTAATGTGGAATGTGACAGGCTATGACTGGGACGCGAACTCTGCAGATGACATTGAGCGAAAAATTGTCCGACGAGTGCGCGGGGGAAATGTAATTCTGCTGCACGACGGCGGACACAAAAAATTCGGCGCCGACCGCTCGGGAACGGTGGGAGCATCAGATCGGCTGATTGCCAAATACAAATCCGAAGGCTACGAATTCGTGACAATTCCAGAAATGATGGGGACGTCGAAGTAACCGATTTCACGAAATCTAAGGCTTAATCGCAGCAAATGCCTTTCTTGCCGCCTCGACCGTCTGCTCAATGTTCTCTTCGGTGTGAGCGGTGCTGACGAACGCCGCCTCGTATTGAGATGGAGGCAGATATATTCCATTCTCCAACATTGCACGAAAGAATCGCGCAAAAGCCTCAGTATCGGACTTCGATGCGGAATTCCAATCGGTGACAGAGCCGGAATTAAAGAACCACGTGAACATGGATCCAACCCGGTTCGCCGTAATCGAGACGCCTGCGTTTTTCGCGGCGTCCACCACTCCGTCGACGAGGTTAGCGGTTAAACGATCAAGCTTCGTATAAATTTCCTTCCCGTTGTCGCGTAGAGTCTGCAACGTCGCAACCCCTGCCGCCATCGCCAAAGGATTTCCAGACAGCGTGCCCGCTTGATACATGGGGCCGAGCGGCGCCACCAATTCCATAATTTCCGAAGAGCCGCCGTAAGCACCCACCGGCAGCCCGCCGCCAATAATTTTTCCCAGCGTCGTCAGGTCCGGGCGAATTCCGTAGAGTTCCTGGGCTCCGCCAAACGCGAGCCGAAACCCGGTCATGACTTCATCGAAAATCAGCACAGTCCTTTCGCGCTGGGTGAGTGCCCGCAAAGCCGCCAGATATCCACCTGAAGCGGGCACGCAACCCATGTTTCCGACCACGGGTTCCACGATTACACACGCAATCTGGTGTTTGAATTTATTGAATGCGTGCTCAAGAGCTTCGGAGTCATTGAAAGGTAAGGCCAGCGTGAATTGAGCGACCTCTGGAAGAACTCCCGCCGATCCCGGAATCGCCAAAGTGGCAATGCCCGATCCGGCCTTTACTAGCAATGCGTCCGCGTGGCCGTGGTAGCAACCTTCAAATTTCACAATGTACTTGCGCTTTGTATATGCTCGTGCAAGACGAATTGCCGACATTGTCGCTTCAGTGCCGGAGTTAACAAACCGCAGCTTCTGAATATGGGGAAACGCCGAAATTACCAGCTCGGCCAGGTCCGCCTCCTGCGAGATGGATGCCCCGAAGCTGGTTCCATTTCTGGCCGCTGCGATGATGGCTTCCACTACATTGGGGGCTGCATGCCCCAGAATCAAAGGCCCCCATGAACCCACATAGTCAATGTATTGATTTCCGTCGGCGTCCCACAGGTGCGGTCCTTTTCCACGGACAATGAATGGTTGCTCCCCACCAACGGCTGCAAAGGCGCGCACCGGCGAACTGACGCCCCCAGGAATCATCTGCTCTGCACGCTTCTGAAGTTTGCGCGACTGCTCCGTTCTGCGAGCCATCAGCCTCCTCAACGAAATCGTGGAAGTTTTAGGAAATGCAGAAGGAATATAACATTTGCATTCGTTATCAGAACGAAACGCCTGCCCGTCCGGTATGTCCACTAGAAAGCTCTTTTGCTACTTGTGCGGCTTTGCAGAAGGCATTTCCGGGGCAGACTAAATTCACGGAAAATTTACGTTTGCGCAACAATTCTGAAACGCGGGCGGGATAGGCTGTGCTCAGTAAGGCACCCTTCTAACCGGGAGGGTTTCAGGACAGCTTTGGGGGGCTCCGGGCTGTCCTTGTTTTTTCTTTGAGTCGACGGTTGCCGCATTATCTGCCTCCGCGAATTATCTGTCCAGTGCAAAGTTGCCTCTTCTCAGCTAACCGCACACGGTCGATTGCAGCTCAAACCTCGAGCGCGTAACATCTAATTTCACATGCCTACTCTCACTGCTCCTGCCAGAATGTGCCGCAAGCCCACGCTCGTGTTCAGCGAGATCGTGAACTTCGCCTACGACACATTTTGCAGCAATAAAGTGCGATTTGTTCTCACTGCGCTGGGGATGGTCATTGGCACAGCCTCCTTGATTCTGGTAGTGACCATCGGCATGACTGGCAAGCAGTATGTTTTAAATCTGATTCAATCCATCGGGGCCAACGAGGTCTATGCCGAGTACCAGGGAAACGGCCAAGACATAGCCAATTCCACGCCCGACCCCCTGACTCTCGATGACATGACTGCTGCAATGCGGGATGTGCCGGGCATCGTAGCTGCGTCGCCGGTAGTTTCCCTTGGCGATCGTATTCCGATCGGAAACGGGAAAGAACGCGATATTCAAATTTTGGGGGTCTATCCGGACTATCTCATCGTGCGCAATTTAGTAGTTCCGTCCGGCAGATTTTTCGATGCCGAGGATGAACAGGCGCACAATAAGGTCGCCGTCCTTACTCAAACCATGGCGCAGGAGATGTTCGGATCTCCGGGAAATGCCATTGGGAAAGTGATCAGCCTGACAGGCCTCCCTTTCACCGTTATTGGCACATTTAGAGAGCGCGTGAACACGTTTGGACAAACCGAAGTGACCGATAACACCATGGTCGTTCCCTACACTGTGGCCCGGTATTTTAAGGACACACCAACTGTAGGGCAGATCTATTTTTCTGTGGCCGACGCTTCCATGGTGGCTCCTGCGACAGCTCAGATCAAGCGGGTTATTCAAAGCCGCCATCGCGCGGAGTCGGTATATAACGTGACTAATTTGACCCAGCTAGTCACCGTGGCGGAGAAGACGGCGGATGCTCTCACCATGGTGCTGCTGGCCGTGGCCGCTATTGTGCTCCTGGTGAGTGGAATCGGCATCATGAATATCATGCTGGCGACAGTGAGCGCCCGAATCCGTGAGATTGGAATCCGAAAAGCCCTGGGCGCGACCCAACGCGAAATTCTTTTTCAATTTCTTTCGGAAGCAGTTTTTATTTCTGTCGGCGGCGGGGTGATCGGCGTTGTGATTGGATTGGCAATTCCATATTCGGTACGCTTTCTCACAGAATTTCGCATCCCGATTTCCGGATTGTCGGCAATTGTGGCTATCGTCGTTTCTTCTTTGGTAGGAATTCTCTTCGGGACCGTCCCGGCCGCTCACGCCGCCAAACTGGATCCGGTGGAGAGTCTGCGGTACGAGTGACGCGTTTTTTGGCCCGCCCCAGAAAAGAAAGCCGGACTGGTTGGTCCGGCTTCTTTCTTTATCATCGCAGGGGAACCACTTGTTTACGAAGATTCCCCGCAGATCTCTGATTTTGCGGTCAACTTACATTACAAGCGCTAGATTCTCCAATTCCAGTTGAAGCACGGGCATCGCGCACCCGGACATTTCCACCCGGCCGACGGCATCCATTGCCGCTTGGGGCGAAACGCCATACCCTCTGCCCATTAGAAATACCTGGACGAGTTCCGCCGCTTCCCGGGAATCAATCAACCCTCCCTGAAGCAAGTCATTTCGTAAGGCCGCCAGCTCGTTAGTAGTAAATCGTTCTTTCATGGCCGTCATCACCTCCGACTCCGACCTCACCACCGTCTAACCTATTAGACTCCGTCAGTGTCGCCTACGTTGCATGCAATTTATATGCCGCTCTGCAGGCTTTCCTATATATACGTTCAAAAACTTGTTTCAGTTTCTTAAACCCTTTAAAAGCTATAAAGTTGCGCCGGGAGGATTGGAAGCCAACCGACTCCTGGGTTGGGGAAGATGTCTCAAATCCGTCTCGAAACTGACAAGTCGTGTCGTTCCGGGAACAGTGGGGGACACCGAAAGTAATCCGGCCTCAGTGACCAGCCCCCACCCAGAGATTTAGACGTACCTCGGGACTAAAAGCAACGGGAGATGCGAAAGATTACTCGGCAAGGGAAGAAACTACTCCAACTTCTTCGCCAAAAGCTCGTTGACTAATTGGGGATTGGCCTGACCTTTGGAAGCCTTCATCACCTGGCCGACAAAAAATGCAGCGACCGTCTTCTTGCCGCCCCGGTATTGCTCGACCTGCTTGGGATTCGCGGCTATGACTTCATCAATGATCTTCTCCAGCGCTGAAGTATCCCGCGACTGCTCCGGCCGCCCTTCGTCTTCGTAAACCTGGGGGAAGTCTTTGGAACGCTCGAAGGAAAGATCGTAGAAATCTTTGAGCATCTTGCCGGAGATCGCCCCGTTCTCGACCAAATCCGCCGAAACGGCGACGCCTTTCATGGAAATAGGAGACTGCTCGATCTCCAATCCCTTGGCCTTCAGTCGTCCCATCAGTTCGCTCTGGACCAGATTGGCAACTCGCTTCGGATTCTTCGCCGCTTTTGCCGCTTCTTCGAACTGATCGGCGAGGGTTCTGGACAAAGTAAGAACACCGGCGTCCTGCTCGCTGATGCCGTAGTCGGCGACCATTCGCTTGCGCCGGGGCTCAGGGAGCTCTGGCAAAGTTTTCAGAATTTCAGATCGCCACTTTTCGTCTACAACTAGCGGTAGCAAGTCCGGCTCAGGGAAATACCGGTAGTCATGCGCCTGCTCTTTCGACCGCATGCCATAAGTCTTGCCTTCCGCGGAGTTGTAGAGACGAGTTTCTTGTGTAATCTTTCCGCCGGATTCGATGACGTCAATCTGGCGTCCGATTTCGTATTCCAAAGCTTCTCGGATGAATCGGAAAGAATTGACGTTCTTGACTTCGGTTTTGGTGCCGAATTCTTTCTGTCCCCGTGGACGCACGCTGATGTTACCGTCGCACCGTAGCGATCCCTCTTCCATATTGCAATCGCTCACGCCGGTGTAAAGAATGATCTCCTTCAGTCGAGTGAGGTATTCGTAGGCTTCTTCGGGGGACGCTAGGTCTGGTTCGCTGACGATCTCGATCAGCGGAACACCGCTGCGGTTCAGGTCGACCGCGGTGGTGTCGGAAGACCCGGCGAAATCTTCGTGCAGGCTCTTGCCCGCGTCTTCCTCGAGATGCAGCCGCGTGATGCCGATTTTCTTCGTCCCAGAAGAAGTCGAAATATTGATCCACCCATGTTCGGCCAGCGGCTTGTCGTACTGTGAAATCTGATATCCCTTGGGCAAGTCAGGATAAAAATAGTTCTTGCGCGCGAAGATTGAAGTCTCGTTGATACGGCAGTTAATGGCCATGGCAGCAAGCGTCGCGAACTCGACCGCCTTACGATTTAGGACAGGCAATGCGCCAGGCAATCCCAGGCAAACCGGACAAACATTAGTGTTAGGAGGGTTACCGAATTTCGTAGAGCAGGAGCAGAAAATCTTGCTCGTGGTCAGCAGCTGGACATGGACCTCCAGCCCAATGACGGGTTCGTATTTAGCGCGAGCGGATGTTGAGACCTCGGCGGTCGTTGCCATAGGCAGATATTATAGAGCTTGCCCTTCCCAATATTGAGTTGCCCGGACTTGCCATCGTGTGTCGCGCAATGATAGGTTGCGCTGCATATGGGACATCCCGGAACCAGCGCAACGCCCAAAGTTGACGCGCCCTGGTTTGGTCGCATTCCAGCTTTTGCATTGCACACAGCGATTGTTTACACTTTCGCTCTACGCATCTCTGGTGTCTTGGTAAGTCGATGGTTTGCTTGGGTCGCACCAGCGCTGCAGATTGCGAGAGATACCCGACCTGCAGACTGGTATTTGCAGCACTTGGAAGCGGTCACCATTATTCCCGCTTTACTTGCCGGCTACATCAACGTAGCGCGTTTTGTCCCCGCCCTCGTCGGACGACCTATAGCCGACACACGTTCTGACTCTGCGATTACTTGGGCATGGATTGTTCCCACGCTAGTACTTATATACAAAATGGCGAGATACCACCCCGAATCGTCGGTTCTCATCGGCACTTCAATCACTATGATTCGGTACTTCTTCGATATTCAAAGAACTGCGCCCACGTGGGCCGATCCATCTGCCGTCGACCCAGTTCGCGTCCTGGCCCAGATGTTCGTTACAGCCCCCTTTTACGCTGGCATCGCCTACAGTTTAGGCGCATTGGCGTGGAGACGGGAGGTCCTAACTAGGTTATTCACTTTTGAAAATTCCGCGTAGCGTGCTTGGTGATTTCGTATGATCCCGGGGTTTAGCCGTAGATGGCATATCACCCATCAGCTGCCTTCGAGAAGACGGTTTGATTTTCTAGTCCCTAATTCTTTCCCAGCGGCACATCGAAGTACATCATCTCATTCCCTTTGGCATCGTGGATTCCGGTGAAATAAACGTGGGAGCCAACGGTTGGGTTTGGCATGTCCGAGACATCGACGAAGACGAATCCTGCCTGAGTTCCATGTGGTTCCACGGCGCGGGCGTCGAATCGCGCATTTTGGATTTCTTCCTGAGCCTTTGCGCTCACGCCTCCCCCGGCTTTCTTGGTTGGAAATGGCAGAGGATACGTCGTCGTGTGCGCGTGAGGACGCGAGATTCGTCGGTAAATGTCATCGGCCGACATCGGCAGCAGTTTCGTATGTTCCGACGTGACCATCTCCACGTTCATCCCGGTCAAAGCGATGGGTTGATCGCCATCGTTGGTGACGACCACGAAAATTGGCAGAATTCCCAACTCGCTATAGTGGACGGAAAAAATGTTCGCTTTTTCGGCGCTGTCATACGGCTCCAAACCTACGCTCACCTGCTCGGTGGAATGATCGTCGTGCGCCGGATATGACTTGGCAGGCTGCGGCTTTGGCATCACGAAATCCTTGCCCGCTAGACACAGGATTGGGAAGGCAAAAATACAGCAGAGCAAAATCCAGCTTCTAGCTAGTCTTACAGCAGTTCGCATCTTCATGGCCATCGCATTATAGGATGCCTCCGGCAAAGGTTATTACTGCCCTCGGTGGCCCGCAAGCGGCAGCCTTCCAAAGGTTAGAATGGCCTGCACATGTATTGGCTCTACAGTGCGCTGCTGGCAGCCGGGCTTCTGTTGAGTTTGCCCTACTGGCTGTTGGAATCCGCGCGTCACGGAAAATACCGGGCTGGGCTAGCCGAGCGCCTAGGGAAGGTTCCGCACTGGCTTCCCCACGATCCACATCTCTCCGCGATTTGGGTTCACGCGGTGTCGGTGGGCGAAGTAATTGCAATTACCGGCCTGATCTTCGAACTGCGGGGGCGATTCCCGCAGCATCGCATAGTTGTCTCGACTACGACCGCGACGGGGCAAAAAATGGCTCGAGAACGATTCGGCGAGGATTCGGTCTTCTACTTTCCCCTGGATCTGCCATTCGCCATTCGTCCTTATTTGCAACGGCTGCGGCCGGAATTGATTGTGCTGGCGGAGACGGAGTTGTGGCCGAATTTCTTACGCCTTGCGCATCTCAGCGGCGCGAAGGTTGCTGTCGTAAACGCGCGAATCTCAGATCGTTCCTGGCCCGGATACAAGCGGTTTCGCAGCATCATGACCAGGATTTTGCAAGATGTGGGTTTATTTCTGGCTCAGACTGACGAAGACTCACGTCGCCTGCAAGATATCGGCGCGCCTCCGGACCGCATTGAAGTCACCGGCAATCTAAAGTTCGATGCCCCCATCCCTTCTCCGCCGGCGATCGTGGACAGTCTGCGTCTGGCTTTTGAAGGCGCGAACGCCGGCCCGGTGTTGGTTTGCGGCAGCACCATTGACGGCGAGGAATCGCTGCTGCTTCAGGCTTTCGCAAATATTTTGGCCGATCATCCCCGCGGCCTGATGATCCTGGCCCCGCGTCATCCAGAACGGTTCACAGAGGTTGCGGAATTGCTACGGAGGCTCAATCTCCGATTCTGGCGCCGTTCGGATTGGAAAGGAGAGCCGATCTCGGGCGGGGTCCTCCTGCTGGATTCCATCGGCGAACTTGCCGCCTCGTATGCGCTCGCGGATATTGCTTTTGTCGGTGGAAGCCTGGTGCCAAAGGGTGGGCATAACATCATTGAGCCAGCGCAATACGGCGCTCCCATTGTGGTAGGGAATCATACGGAGAATTTTCGGGACATCGTGAACTTGTTTCAAAGCCGTGATGCAGTCCGAGTTGTTGGCCCCGCTGAACTTCCGCTAGTCTTCGTGGAACTGTTATCGAACGATGCAGAACGAGCCAACCTGGGCCGCCGCGCGGTCGAAACTCTACGCTCGCAAATGGGTGCAACGCTCAGAACAATCGAAGCGTTACAAAGGTTGTTAACTACGGTGCCTGTCTCCGCAACATCCGCCGCCGCTCACATAGAGGCCCCGCGCGGATGAATCCCCTAGCATCCATTTTCGGATTAGGCGTAACCTTCCGAAACACGCTCTACGATCGCGGAATTGTTGAGGCCCACAGACTGCGAGGCCCGGTGATCAGCGTTGGGAACATTTCGGTCGGCGGCTCCGGAAAAACACCGTTTGTAATTACTCTCGGCGAATTGTTGATCAGCCGAGGCATCCGATTTGATGTCTTGTCTCGCGGCTATGGGCGCAAGACACGAGGCGTGGCTCTCGTAGATAGGAATGGTTCGCCGGAAGAATTCGGCGACGAACCGTTGCTTATTGCACGAAAATTGAACGTTCCCGTTGCTGTTGGTGAGAACCGTTTCAAGGCCGGCCTATTTGCAGAAAACGAATTTGGTCCGCAGCTTCATCTGCTCGACGATGGATTTCAACATCGTAGCCTCGCCCGCGACTTCGATATTGTCTTGCTTAATTCCGAGGATTCAAGCGATCGTTTGCTTCCAGCCGGCCGGTTGCGCGAACCCGTCTCTTCGTTGCGGCGCGCGAATGCAGTCGTGCTCACCAACGGCACGCCAGCAGATTCATTCCCGCTCGGTGGAAAGTTTATATGGCATGTGCGCCGGGGCGTTTTGGCTACTAAAGTTCCGGATCGCCCGATCGTCTTCTGCGGCATTGCCCGGCCCAAGAATTTCGTGTCCCAGTTGCGCGACACCGGGATAACTCCAGCCGCCGAATTTTTTTACCGCGATCATCACGCTTACACCGAGCATGACATTCGCGACCTTCTTAAATTGCGAGAGCAAAAAGGCGCGAACGGTTATGTGACCACAGAAAAAGACGCACTCAATTTGGGCCGGTTTCGCACCGCCCTCAGTCCCTTGGCCGTGGTCCCGGTAACTCTTGAACTGCTTGACTCAGATAACGCAATGGATACTATGCTGCGTACCATCCATGAGCACAGACCATCGGCGTGAGAAAATCGCTGCTGATTCATCTATGACCAGGCATCCCAAAGAGTCCTATCGGCTTAAGAAGATCGTCGAGGCGTTCTCCAAAATTACGATCACGGTTGTGGGCGATTTTGTGGCGGACGAATTTGTCTTCGGAGAAATTTCTCGAGTCTCGCGCGAAGCGCCGGTACTGATTCTGAAATACCGTGAAAAGTCGGTCGTCCCGGGAGGCGGTGCGAATGCGGTGAACAATCTTGCCGACCTTGGCATTAACGTGCTTCCCGCCGGCATTGTAGGAAACGACGAGGCTGGGCGTCTGCTGCTTAGAGGCTTCCGCAAAAAACATGTTCCGGTCAGCGGAATTCTGAAAGGCCCGGGCTACGCCACCCCCACAAAAACGCGGATTCTGGCGGGAATGACTCACTCGTCGCGACAACAATTGGTGCGCGTGGACCGCGAGCCAGAATCTGAGCCTGACCGCAACCAAAAACGAGAGATAGTCCTGGCCGCCCGTGAGTATGCCCGCGCTTCAGATGCAGTTCTGATTTCCGATTACGGTTACGGCGCGGCAACACCGGCGATCCTGAATGCGATTCGCGAAAAAGGCCGCCTCGACAATCTGCCGGTCGTGCTCGATTCCCGCCATCGCATGCTGCAATATTCCGGAGTCACGGCGGCCACGCCAAATGAACCGGAAGTCGAGGAAGCCCTTCTCATGAAGATCGGCCACGATTGGTCGCAGCTTTGCTCTGCCGCCTCGCAAGTCATTTCGCGAATGAGCCTGCAGTCTCTGGTCATTACTCGTGGGCGAGACGGAATGGCTGCGTTTTCAGGAGATCAAAAGCCGGTAGATATCCCAATTTACGGCTCCGATCAGGTCGCCGACGTCACTGGCGCAGGCGATACGGTGATAGCCACATTTACCGCCGCTTTGGCCGCTGGCGCGACCACTGAAGATGCCGCGCATCTGGCAAACTATGCGGGCGGAATTGTAGTCATGAAACGCGGAACGGCGACGGTTTCCCGCGAAGAACTGCTGCAGGCGATAGAACACACTCCAGCGATGACGAGATCGCACTGAGCGAACAATTGAGCCCGAATAAAATCCTCTCGCGGCAGGAATTGCGTCAGCAGGTCGCGGACTGGAGAAAGCGCGGCGATGCGGTCACCCTCGCCAATGGTTGTTTCGATTTACTTCATGTTGGGCACATTCGTTATTTGCGCGCGGCAAAAGAACTGGGTGGAAAATTAATCGTCGCCATCAACTCCGACGAATCGGTTCGAGTTTTGAAAGGCGAAGGCCGTCCACTGATGCCTGCGGCGGAGCGTGCTGAAATCCTCGCCTCACTGGCGGACGTGGATGCCGTTGTGATCTTTCCTGAGCCCGATGTTCGGGCTTTGGTGCGAGAGATCCGGCCTGACGTTCAAGCCAAGGGAACGGACTATACCGCCGAAAGCGTGCCTGAGCGCGATGTGGTCTTGGAATGCGGAGGTCGAGTCGAGATCGTAGGCGACCGCAAAGACCATTCGGCGACGGAGATCATACGGTCTCGAATGGGAACACGGCGTCCGTGACCACGCCTGACACCGCAACGCCTCCAGCGTCATCTACCTTCGATCGAGTATTGGTCGTGCGCACCAGCGCAATGGGCGACATCATTCATGCGCTCCCCGCAGTCGCCGCTCTGCGCGAGTCACTTCCTGAATTAATAATCGGATGGGTGGTCGAAGAGCGATGGGTTGAGCTTCTATGCTCGCCCTCGGCCCCACTCGCCGGGCCGCGTTGTGCCAGCCGACCGTTAGTCGATCGGATTCACACGGTAAATACCAAAGGCTGGCGGCGCGCACTCACTACTCCTGACACTTGGCGGCAAGTCTCTGGATCAGTCCGCGACCTGCGCATTCCTCATTACTATATTGCGGTAGATTTCCAGGGAGCATTCCGGTCCGCTTTGATCGCTCGCCTGTCAGGAGCTGAGAAAATTTACGGTTTTGCAAATCCCCGCGAGAGCATCGCCAAAATAGCTTATACGGAGCGTATCACGGCCAACGGGACTCATGTAGTCGAACAAAATCTCTCGCTGTCCGAAGCCCTGCTCGGGAAACGTGTTGGATTGCCCGGGGCGCAGCTCCCGCGAGATGAAGCTGCCGAACGAGAATGTAATCGCTATATGGCCGAACATCGGATCGAAAAGTTTGCCCTGCTCAATCCCGGCGCGGGCTGGGGCGCAAAACAATGGCCCGCCGAACGATATGGCGAGGTCGCAAAACAATTATCACAAGACGGCCTAGGATGCCTGATCAACTACGGCCCTGGTGAGCAAAGGTTAGCAACGGCCGCCGAAACTTCTAGTGAAGGACACGCTAAGGCGATTCAACTTTCGCTTACTCAATTGATAGCTTTCACTCGGCGGGCGGCTTTGTTCATCGGAGGCGACACTGGACCAATGCACCTTGCGGCGGCGCTGAAAATTCCGGTCGTTGCGTTGTTCGGGCCAACCGATCCCGCGCGCAACGGGCCGTTCGGGACGAGCGGTATCGTTCTGCGAAACCAGTTGAGCCCTACATCCCACAAGCGGCGCATCCAGCCTGACGCAGGACTATTGGCAATCACGGTAGGGGAAGTTGTCGCGGCGGCAAAAGAGTTACTAACGAGACCCTCGTGATTCGGGAACCTTCGACAACGTGGCAGAGAATAGCTCGCCGGATCCGAGTTCCAGTTGGATTCGCGTTTACCGTGATCTACATCTGGCTCGCCAATCCGACTTGGGGGTCACTCGTGATAGGAACGGTATTTGTAGTTGCGGGAATCGCCGTCCGGGCATTGGCCTCAGGCCATCTTAAGAAGAACGAGGAACTCGCGACCAGCGGGCCTTATGCTTACACGCGAAATCCTCTTTACCTGGGATCACTGATTCTGGCTTTGGGATTTTCTATTGCAGCTGAGAACCGGTGGATTGCAGCGTCCCTGCTATTAATTTTCGTGGCGATTTACTTGCCGGTGATCAACGCCGAAGAAGCGTTCCTACGAACAAAATTCCCAGAATTCGCCAAGTACTGCGCCGAAGTTCCACGCGTGATTCCTCGACTGAAGTCCCATGGCTCCTATCTGCCTGGCTTCTCCCGGGAACTGTATTTAAAACATCGCGAGTACAACGCTGCAATCGGTTCGGTTGCACTGCTTGCAGCGCTCGCTGCCAAACTATTGTGGAATCTTCATCACACGGCCCGCTAAGCTCTATTTCTTAGCGTTCACGCTCTGTTGTTTCGCCAACCACACTTTCGCCTCGGTGAGTTCCGGACGCTCCGAGTTCGACGCTTCACAATTCTTGACCAGCTGCGCAAAATAATCAGACGCCTTCCCGCTCTGTCCGCCTTCCTGCGCAGCCCGAGCAGCCCCGTACAACGAATCAAACCGATTAGGATTCGTTTTTAAATCAGCTTGATATTCAGCTAAGGCATCCGCGGGTCGACTCATCTCCAGCAGCATGTCCGCCAGCATCTCCCGAGCAGGAATCTGGTCCGAGGCCTGATAAACGCCGGAATTCTTTTCGGCGAGAGACCGCAAAAGGCTGATGGCATGGTCTTTCTTGCCTTCCGAATATTCGGCCCAAGCCTCCGCCTGCTTACGATCTTGATCTATTGCCTCGAGAGTCGATTTTGATTTCTTCTGCTCCGACAATTTCTTGCGAATGGATGCAATCTCCGCAATTTCCTTTTGGGCCTCGGCTGCATTTCCGAGATGAGCCATGCCAATTGCCCGCGCCCAATGAGTGATCGATTCATCTTCGCTTTCGGCGCCTGGAACCAACTCCAACTGCGCCGCTTGCTGCCATTTGTGAAGCTCAAGCGGATACATCGCCTCAAACGCCACCAGCTTCGAAATTCGCGGATCAAAACCCATGCCATACATATCTTTCATTGGTGGCATCGCTTTTACTTCTTCGATCAACTGATGTGCGTCGCTTTCGCGCCCGTTCTGCATGTAGGCATAAAACAGGAAATCCATCGCATGGAATTCATGGCTTTCGCCACCCATCTCGGCGTACTGACGGCTTGCGGCAATCGAAGCGAGGTTCGAATTTATGTCGTCCTGCCAAAGCCCGAGGCGGGCAAAAATATGGGACGGCATGTGCAGCGCATGCGGAGCGGCGGGCGCGATTTGCGCATATCGCCGGGCCGCAGGTAACCCTAGCGCGGCCATTTCCTCAGTGTCGTAGGTATGAATTAAATAGTGAATTACTCCGGGATGGTTTGGCTCGACTGCAAAGACCTGTTCCAGGACAGCGGCAGCTTTCTTTCGATTTCCCTGGTTGCCACTGTTCTCCGGCTCGGACGCCAGCAATGAAAGCGCATAAAAAGCCGCCGCCTCGTAGTCCTGAGGATTGCGTTGATAGACGTTTTGCATAGCCTTCGAGTAGTCTGTTGCGCGGCTTTGATATTTCCGTGTGCTGGGTCCTGAATAGAACGCATTGATGGCCGCGATGTAATCGTGCTCCCGCTCAGTCTTTGGACGGAACGCGTCAGCCGCATCCGCCTCGGAACGCCCCCTTTCTATTGTTTTTTCATCTGGATGGTTCCAGAGCTCGTGCCACAGGCTCATGGCGATCCCCCAATGCGCCATCGCGCACTGGTGATCCTCTTTGGCTATTTGTTGAAAGGTAGTTTCCGCCTGTTCATACCAGAACGAGTGCAAATATGCGACTCCCCGCTCAAACGACTTCTGGACGGATGGAGAACACGAGACAGGAAAGTGCACCGTGCCGAGCTGCGCAGCAGTCAGATCTTCGTGATGATGATCTTCATCGGCTAGACACGGTGACGCACAAAACAGCAGCGTCAATTGAAGTACGACGAAAAAGAATATGGCAGGAAAGATCTTCATCGGCCACCGCAGGCGAGGTTAGTCTGAGATGGCCCACCACTCAAGCCAGACTGATCTTTGCGATGCCGATCTCATCAAGCGCGAGTCTTTTTCTTTACGACGGTGACGGCCGCAACCCCAAGCTTCTCCCAAGGACGCTTGGGACGCTCCGTTTTCGGTTTGTCGCGGTCCTCAATGCGATCATAGTGATAGGACTCGCTCACCGTTCCGAGCGATTCGTTGTAAAGAGTGGGCAGGCAGAGAGCTTCTTTTAACTCTTCAGTGAATTGCTGCAAGGCTTTGAGGTGGTCTGCGGTCGCAGGGACTTCTGTCTTTGAGGTTTTTAGAAACTGCTGATATCCACGATTGATCAGCTTGGAAATTTCGCCGCCGATCAGATATCCCGGATAAGCAAAGATTTTTATTCCGTCGTCGCCATCTTTTTGAATAGCCGCCGACACATTGTATTTCTTCAAGAAGACGCGGCCTTGAGTTCCCGGAGCTTCGATCAGATCGAATCCATGCTCGCGGAGCCAGTTCAGCGCCTCTTCATAAGTGCGTTCCACAACTTTCGTCGCCATTAGTATGTTCTTTCCTGTTACTTCTCGATTGGATGCGCACCCGCTGGTAATGTATTCAGCGAGGTCGCTTCCGGGTATGGTCTTTTATAATCTAACTTTCAGTTCAAGATGCTGTAATTGGGTAGTAAGGAACATTACTATAGTTAGCGCAGTTGATCCCAGCGAATGTCGCAAGAACCTCACAACCCTGAGTCAGCTGTGGACGCCGACGCGGATACCAGTGCCGCTGCGCCGCCTCGCAACGGGATTAATCAGAGCCCTGAAAATTCCTTTCAAGCATCTCATTCTTTAGAAGATGCAATTTTGAACGGCGTTCATTCGGATGCGGCGCGGTTGGGACTTACTACTCTGGATCGGGTGGGCAACACCCCTTTACTTCGCTTTGACCGTATCACTCATGATTTACGTGGCGTTACCCTGCTCGGTAAGGCGGAGTGGTTCAATCCTGGTGGATCGGTTAAAGACCGTGCCGCGTCCAGAATTATCATCGAGGGTCGGCGCAGCGGGAAATTTGGTCCCGGCAAGACTCTACTCGACTCAACCAGCGGAAACACCGGCATCGCATACGCGATGTTCGGGGCCGCCGAGGGTTTTCCGGTGACGCTGTGTATGCCGGAAAATGTGTCTGTCGAGCGCAAACACATTCTGCACGCCTACGGGGCGAACATTGTTTATACCGATCCGGCGGATGGCTCCGACGGCGCGATTCGCGTCGCTCGCGAGCTTCACGCCCAGCATCCCGACAAATACTTCTACGCTGACCAGTATTCCAACGACTCCAACTGGCAGGCGCACTACTTCGCCACGGCTAATGAAATCTGGCAACAGACCGAAGGCAGCATTACCCACTTTGTTTCGATGCTCGGGACTAGCGGAACTTTTGTTGGCGCCTCCCGACGTTTGAAAGAACTGAATCCGGAAATTCGCTGCATCTCGTTGCAACCGGATTCTCCTTTTCATGGAATCGAAGGCGCGAAGCACATGGCCAGCGCCATAGTCCCGAAAATATATGATCCGTCGTTGGCGGACGAAGACCTCGGCATTTCGACAGAAGAGTCGTACGCGATGGCGATACGGCTAGCGCGGGAAGAAGGCCTGCTGGTAGGAATCTCGGCAGCATCAGCCATAGTGGGCTGTCTGCAAGTAGCGAGACGCCTGAAGCCGGGCGAGCGCGCGGTGTTCGTAGCAATCCTCCCCGACTCCGGCGACAAATATTTGAGCGAAAGATTCTGGGAAGAAGGATGAAACCATTTTCGAATTGATGGATTTTCGAATTGTCGAAGTGCGAGCTCGCCTGATCAGACCTAAATTCGTAAATTCTTCAATCCGGCAATTCGAAAATTGAGCCGATGCTGAAGGTCTCTCAATCCCACTACGATTCCCTCCGCCAACACGGCGAGGAAACCTATCCGTATGAATGCTGCGGTGTCCTCCTCGGCCAAATGGACGGCGACGTTCGCGCCGTCACCTCAGTCGCCCGCTGCGGCAACACTCGCACGGACTCGCCGCAAAACCGCTACAACATCGATCCGAAAGAGCTGGTGCGAATTCAACGCGAAGGCCGCAGCCGCGGAGAAGACATCATTGGCTTCTACCACTCGCACCCCGATCATCCAGCACGATGGTCCTCCACAGACTTAGCTGAGGCCCACTGGTTCGGCTGCTCGTACGTGATTACTAGCGTGGAAAAAGGCAAAGCGATCCTGACAAATGCATTCGAGCTGACGGGTGTCGACGAGAACGACAAGAAGCTGGTTGATGAGAAGATTGAAGTAGTATGACGCTGTCAGCAAAGCCAAGCAATGATTAACCAAGATAGTGGTGATGCCGTCAACCTCGAGGGTGAATCTTCGCAGCGAATGGGACTCAACCTGTTGTGGTACGTTCCCCTCTTCGTGTTCGCTGTCCTTTATTTTGCTGTCCCGAATGCGAGGTCGGCATACGACAACATTCGGCTCGTGGCGCATCATTGGACATACGGACTGTTCATATCACCTCCGCCTACCTATTCTTCGGGATCACGGTTTATTCGATCTTTATGCCGATTCAGTTCATGCTATTCATTCCTCCGGTATTCGCTCGCACGGAAGCGCATCGCAGGCGATATTTGTTCTCCTTTCTCATTTTCATCTCTCTAGCTGTCGTAGCGGTTCTCACGCAGTTTTGATTCAAAGTTCGTTCCCGTTCTGCTGGCAGTCTAACGGCGTAGAAAGGTTGCGTATGATGCCGTTTCTGCCTTGTCCAAAGTGAGGTCACAAATGCCAGTTCTTCCTGCAAAACTGCATCGCGGTAAGGGCAGGGCAGCCGCCCTTCCCCGATGAAGGCTCGTTTCAAAAAGTAAGGGGTATTCAGTGCATTCAGAGCTGTGGCGTACACTATTGGCTTTACATGCCTCACGGTTTGAGCGTCGGGTCAATTGAGCCCATGAGACAACGAGCCCGGAGTGTCTGTCGAGGAGATCACCACCCTAACCATCCCAGGCAGTTCGAGATTCCTGTTTGACGTGGCCCGTGGGTTGTCAATGGACATTTACCGGAGAGGAGTGCCTGACCTTCGAGCTCCTAGGCTGCACCCGCCGCCTCTTCTGTGGCATCATGTAACCCTATGCCCAAGATTCACATACCCACTCCACTACGGCAGTATGTTGGCAAGCAGGCAGACGTTGAGGTTAGCGGCAACAGTGTTGGAGACGCGATGTCCGACTTGGTCTCGAAGCATCCTGACCTGCGGCGGCATCTATATAACGAGGATGGCAAGCTTCGCGCCTTTGTCAACGTTTACCTGAACGACGAAGACGTCCGTTATCTGCAAAAAGAAGCGACAGCCGTCAAGGACGGTGATAGCATTTCTATAGTGCCCTCCATCGCCGGAGGCAGCGAAGTATTGACGAATTGTTGGATTTTAGGATTTTCGAATTGCAAAGCTCGATTACAATCCTCTGTTGTTGTCCCTCAAGCCGTTAGCTAGTTGGAAATTCGTCAATCCGTAAATTCTCAAATTCGACAATTTTAGAGGTCCTCATGGCCACCATAACCGAAATCAAACCCCAGGCCGTCACGCTCTCGAATGACGAAATCCTGCGCTACTCGCGGCACCTTATCATGCCCGAAGTCGGCATGGAAGGGCAGTTGAAGTTGAAGGCGGCGAAGGTGATGTGCATTGGAGCAGGTGGGCTCGGGTCTCCGCTGGCTCTCTACCTGGGGGCTGCCGGCATCGGAACACTCGGCATCGTGGACTTCGACGTGGTGGACTACACGAATCTGCAGCGCCAGATCATTCACACCACCGCTGACGTGGGACGCAAGAAACTCGACTCAGCCGCCGACAAGCTTCACGCAATTAATCCGTTCATCAACGTGCGCAAGTTTGAAGAGCGTCTCGACAGTTCCAACGCGCTTAAACTGTTCCGCGAATTCGACATCATCGCTGACGGCACCGACAACTTCCCCACGCGATATTTAGTAAACGACGCGAGCGTGATTACCGGTAAGCCCAACGTTTACGGTTCAATTTTCCGCTTCGAAGGCCAGGCCAGCGTATTCGCCACTAAGGACGGTCCTTGCTACCGCTGCCTCTATCCCGAACCCCCGCCGCCCGGGCTCGTGCCCTCCTGCGCCGAAGGCGGCGTTCTCGGAATTCTCCCCGGGCTAGTCGGTGTTATTCAAGCGACGGAAGTCATTAAGCTGATTCTGGGCAAGGGTGATCCGCTGATCGGACGCTTGCTACTGATTGACGCGCTCGGCATGAAATTCCGCGAGCTGAAGCTACGCAAGAACCCGGATTGCCCAGCGTGCGGAAAAAATCCAACGATTAAAAAACTAATCGACTATGAAGAGTTTTGCGGAATTCGCGGCGAGGAGCAGGCAGTCGCCGTAACCAGTTCTGACATACAGGTTGAGGAACTAAAACGCAGACTCGACGCTGGAGAAGATATCTACGTGCTCGATGTTCGCGAGCCGCATGAATATCAGATCTGCAACATCGGAGGGCATCTGATTCCGCTCGGTGATCTTCCGAAGCGCGTCAATGAACTCGATTCCAGTCAGGAAATCGTGGCGCATTGCCGCTCAGGCGCGCGCAGCGCCAAAGCAGTCGACTTCCTGCGCCAGGCGGGCTTCCGCAAAGTTCACAATTTAACGGGAGGAATTTTGGCTTGGGCCGACCGCATCGATCCGAAGATGCCGAAGTATTGAAAGTCAGTCGTTGGTCGTTCGTCGTTGGTCGTTGGCTTCCAACAGCAGCTTTCGGAAGACTTCGTCAACTTGCTTGCGGGTCGCCTCTAACGGTCCCGAGTTGTCGATTACGTAATCGGCGGCTTTGATCTTCACTTCATCCGGGAATTGTGCCGTCATTCTTCGCTTTACTTCTGAGCGCGCTGTTTCAATGTCGGTCCTCGTCCGCGCCGCCCAACGCTGAATTCGCTGTTCCGGAAGACAAGTGACAACGATTAGCCGGTCGAAACTCTTGTCGGCGCCGGCTTCCAGAATGAGCGCCGCCTCCACGATCGCAATTGCCTGCGGATCGCTGCGGCCTACGTCTTCCATCCATAGGTTTTGTCTCTGAATCACTGCGGGATGAACGATGCAGTTCAGCTCTTCGATGCGCGACCCAGATTTTCTGGAACCCGCCCCAGAGCCTGATCCAAACGCCAATTCAGCAAGTCGCGCCCGATTGACGCTCCCATCCGGATTCAGAATGCCGCTGCCGAAACGCCGCACTACTTCCTGATAAACCGCTTCCCCGGGCGTCATCAGCTTATGCGAGATCTCGTCGGCCTGGATCAGATGCGCGCCAAGGGAGACGAACATTTCTCCAACCGCCGATTTACCGGATGCAATGCCACCGGTCAATCCAACCTTTAACAAGCGAATCTCGATAATTCAGGATTGTCAGACATGGGGCTCCGCATTGGATCACTGTCTCAAGCTAGCGTGGTCTCCGGAAGCACTCCACATAAGTTGGAGTTGTCATCCTGAGCGAAGCGAAGGACCTATGCATCCCCGAATCAAATACACAGGTCCTTCGCTTCGCTCAGGATGACAAAATCATGTATGGCGTCACGCGCGGGAAAGTTCGGACACCGTGTTCCCCCTTCGCAATTTTGCTGCGCGGACTGTGTTCGACATCAACATGGCAATCGTCAGCGGCCCCACGCCTCCCGGCACCGGTGTGATCGCGCCAGCAACTTCTGCCACCCGCGGATGAACATCTCCCACCAAGGTTGATCCCTTTAGCTTGAACGATTCCTCGCGTTTCGCGTTTCCGACAAATAGCCTTTCAAATTCTTGGGGATCAGTTACCTTGTTCATGCCTACGTCGATCACGGTAGCTCCGGGCTTCACGAAATCGGAGGTGATCATGCCAGCGCGCCCGATAGCCGCAACCAGAATGTCCGCGCGGCGGCAGACAGCGGGCAAATCGTGGGTCTTCGAATGGCACACCGTGACGGTTGCATTTCCGTTTATCAGCAGCATGGCCACCGGCTTTCCCACAATGTCGCTTCTGCCTACGACAACTGCTTCGCGGCCGGCGACCGGAATATTGCTTCTCTTTAAAATTTCCATGACGCCCGCCGGCGTGCATGGCACCAGTCCGGGACGTTGCGTAGACAAGAAGCCAACGTTCATTGGATGAAATCCATCCACATCTTTTGCGGGATCGACCGCCATCAAAATTTTCTTCGAATCGACTTGGCGAGGCAGCGGCAACTGCACCAGAATGCCATCAATCTCGTCCCGCAGGTTGAGTCCGTTGACCAGTTCGAGCAATTCCTCGGTGGTTACGTTTTCCGCAGGTGTGTGCTTCTCGCTGTAGATACCTACTTCCTCGGAGCTTTTCACTTTTCCGCGTACATAGATTTCTGATGCGGGATTGTGTCCCACCAGAATCACTGCCAGTCCTGGCCGCATTCCGACTTCCATTAACCTCTCTACTTCCGACGCAACTTCCGCCCGAATTTCGGCAGCGATCTTATTGCCATCGAGAACAGTGGCACTCATTCAGCCTCATTTCTTGGGATACTCGGCACAAATTTTCGTACGAACCTAGGAAACTCGCTGCTTCCGACTTCACAAACATGCATCTCAGAAAATTCGCGGACTCTATCCAATGCCGATTGAAGATCCGCATGAAATCCTTCCATCGCGCGCTCATCCGCATTCGACGGCACCGCAATTTGGCGGCTTACCCGCATCAGAGCTCGCGAGAATGGCTTCGGAATCATGCATCCATCCCACGTTTTCAAAATCCATGCATTCTCGACCGCGATATGAAACGCCACCATCGGCGCGGTCGTCGCTTTAGCCAACAGTACGGGCCCAGGCTTCGCCACATATCGCGGCCCCTTTGGACCGTCAATAGTAAATGCAACCGTCGAACCTTTTTCAAGATCGCGCCGCATTCCCAGAAATGCGCGAACAGCCCCTCGACTGCTCGAACCACGGATCTTCACGAACCCGAACTTACGGATGATCCTGCCCGTGTACTCGCCATCAAAGCTATCGCTCGACATCACCCGGATGCCAAGATCGCGCCAAATGTAAATGGCCGGGAAAACGCAATTGTGCCAGAACGAAAGCACCATGGGGCGCGTGTCGAGCCCAGCAGGTCCGCCCCCTTCGAATGAGACCGCGAATTTCAACGTCGGCGCGATCAGCCGGATTGCCAGCGTACCCGTCCAAGTAATCAGCCATAGCAAAATTCTTTGTTTAAGCGTGAATCGCCGGGTTTGAACCAGTTGCGCGGACGGGACCGTTGGGGTTGTCGCTGTACTCACTATGGTTATTGTAACGTTCAGGCGAAGTCGAAATCAGGAATTCCAGTGCGGACGCCTGGTATTCCGGTACTCTTCTCTAGCAACTTCCTCCGAAAAAGGGAGACTACGCTGGTGCACAAAATCGCCTTCCTCTCTTTGGGATCGAACATCGGCGACCGGGTCGCGAACCTGAAAACTGCAATCGAGCGCATCGGAAGTCTTGGCGAGGTTATTGCCACATCGTCTATCTACGAGACGGAGCCCGTCGAGTTCCTGGCTCAACCTTGGTTCTTGAATTGCATCGTCAAGCTCGACACAGAAAAGATGCCTAAACAACTACTGGCTGGAATTCTCACGATTGAAAAAGAAATGCGACGTCACCGCCAACAGAAAAAAGGTCCTCGCACAATTGATATCGATATTTTGCTGTTTGGAAACTCGGTTGTCGAAACTCAAGGCCTGACCATTCCGCATCCATCAATGCACGAACGTCGTTTCGTGTTAGAACCGATGTCAGAAATCGCCCCCGAGGTGCGGCATCCCGTCCTTAAGAAGAGAATGCGGGAGCTGCTTGAGGCACTACCTGCCGGGCAGATTGTAAAGAGATTAAGCTAACGACGGATTTACGGTGTAATGATTCTGCTTCCGACTTCATCCGGTGCCGCAATCGCCGACTCTTTCTCCGGAAACTGCGCGCCCAGAAAATCGATGAACGCTCGCGACTTCGACCGTCCCGAAGTACGGCTGTAAGCCATGCGAGTTAAGAACACCAGCGCAGTCAAGACCTCTGAATCTCTGAGTCGCGCAGACCCCGAATGCTTCAGCTCCGCCTCTCTAAACTCTTTGATCATGTTTTGAATTTCCGCCACGACGGATTGCCGCGCGATACTGGCAATCGGCGCCTCATAAAGCAGGCCGGAATTAACCAGCGTCTCGTACGTTCGCGCTGACGCTGTAAGCGCTGCAATCAAGTCCTCGTCCACCAGAGCATGATCGGCGCGCGCACTCTTTACCAGCGCGTAGTTAATCCCCAACAGCAGATGTTGATGCTCATAGAGGAATTGCTCTCCAATCTCCACTTGGGGGAACAATGCCGCTTGATCCAAATCTTGCAACGAACGGGACCGCTCATGCTGCCGGGCCTGCTGCAAATAGACGCAGTCGCTTGGACAATCCAGCGTGATCTCGCGATTTTCTCCGCAGCATTGCGGGCAAATGCGCCCATGCACTGCCGGACAAAATCGCTTCTCCTTTCGCTTTTCGCAGATAGCACAGCTCAAGATCGGTATCCTCGGATTGCATTATGACATGTAGAAGCTGCTACCCCAGGCCACAGAACCGCTGACGAAACCACGCCAGAGCTGCGACAGATCAAGGGTTTTTAACACAAACCTGTGGATAACAGCGATTTTTGTGGTCTTTTCTGGTTCCAAGATGAAAAAACCGCATGGAATATGGCCCAAAATACTTCTTTTCCACAACCAGCAGGTATAAGATGCAACCTCGCTCGAAAATTAAGTTCATGGAGGATTCATGGCATCAGGCATGACCAAGACTCAACTCGTTCGGCATCTCGCAGAGTCACTCGAAACCAATAACAAGGCAGCGTCGGCTTTTCTCGAGACCCTTGCCGATACGGCTATTAAGGAGACGAAGAAGAACGGCATCTTCGTTGTGCCCGGCATCGGACGCTTGGTGAAGGCGCATCGCAAAGCCCGCGTGGGGCGCAATCCGCAAACCGGCGAACCCATTCAGATCAAGGCCAAGACGGTGGTGAAATTCCGCGTAGCCAAGGCCGCGAAGGATGCGATCGCTCCGAAGAAAGCATAGCTTCGTTGCGGGATGAGAACTGGCCGGCTTGCGAGCCGGCCTTTGTTTATTTAGCACATTGCTTTACTTCCCGTAGTCATTCTTCACCACGGTTCCGCCCTTCATCACAAATTTAACGTGCTCCAGCACGGTCACGTCCCGCACGGGATCGCCGTCCACCGCAATCAAGTCTGCCCAATTCCCGGATTCAACCGCTCCAACTTTGCCGGACCATCCCAATAGGTCGGCAGCGTTGATTGTCGCCGCTTGAATGGATTGCAAAGGAGTCATTCCGAGACTCACCATCACCGCAAATTCGTGGGCATTCATTCCGTGCGGATACACTGCGGCATCCGTGCCGAATGCAACCTTAACCCCGCTCGCGAACGCGTGGGTAATGTTTTTGCGCGCTATTGGCGCCACAACTTTGGCTTTGGCAAGCATTGGAGGCGGGACGTGAAGTTTCTCCGCATTCGCAAGAAACCAATCCGTGAGGTAGAGCGTCGGAACCAGGTAAGTTCCGTGCTCCTTCATACTGGCGATGCCGGCATCGTCAATGTAAGAGCCGTGCTCGATTGAGTCCACACCCGCTTCGGATGCCCACAAAATTCCCTGGGCGCCGTGCGCATGAGCAGCGACCTTGCGACCCAGGCGATGCGCATCGGCCACGATGGCCTTCATTTCCTCAAGAGTGTATTGAGAATGTTGCGGATCATCCCCCATGGAGAGCACGCCCCCCGTTGCGCAAATCTTTATCAGATCAGCGCCGTACTTGATGACTTCCCGGACCTTGTGTTGTACGCCAGCGATTCCATCCGCTACGCCATCGCCAACCGCGTGATACTCATAGGGCAGCAGGTTGTTGTCACAATGCCCTCCTGTGATACCCAAAAGAGGTCCGCTGACAAGCATCCGCGGCCCAGGAATATCTCCCGCATTGATTGCGTCGCGCAGGGCGACATCCGTGTAGCCATCAGCGCCAACGTTCCGCACCGTGGTAAATCCGGCCTCCAGGGTCAGACGGGCATTCTTGGCCCCAATCAAAGCCTGCCGGGGAATCGATACGGCCAGTCCCTCATAGCCGACGTCATTCGGATCCATAGTCAAGTGCGTATGCGCGTCTATTAATCCGGGCAACACAGTCGCGCTCGACAAATCAACAACCGTGTCCGCGGAAGCGCCTTTGATGTCGGACGCCGGTCCAACGCTGACAATCTTTCCGTCCTCAATCACCACGGTTTGGTTAGAAAGCACCTTCCCACTTCTCACATCCAGCAGATGGCCGGCCTTCACTACTATCCGTCCAGAACTCTGTGCAATAGCGCTTTGCAAGAACCAGGTAAACACTGATAACGAGACAAGCAGTACCAGGATCGAAGGCCAACTGGAATTTCGCTTCATCAAGTTCCTCGCTATTCGAGCATTCCGTGGTGAAGATTCGGTGAGTTGTTAACCAACCTTTATCGCGCGTGTCGATGTGCATTCCTCGCACGGACACACATCTCTCAAGAAACCCCAGGAATAGATTCCCAGTTCATGCCCATCGTTCCAATTAAATTTAATGGCGTACTTTCCGACGGCCTCTGCCTTCAATGGCTTTGCGGATGGCTTGAACATCGGCAACACAGTAGTTGCCTTTGGAGCCTCGCCAAACTTCCGGCCAGATTTCTTCCGCTCGTCATCACACATCGCGCAGGGACATGCATCCCGCAAGAATGAAAACGAATAATGCGATTTATGGCCGTCATTCCACTCGATGTCCACGCCGGCGCCCGTGGTGAGATTCACTTTCACCGATTTCGGATCAGTAGAGGTAGCCATAAGACCTAGTATCGCACGCGGAATTTAGGGCCAGTATTGCTATAGTACGTTGGCGCAAATAACCAGCCTATTTAACGATTAAGCCGGAGATGCACAAATGCGATGTTTTGGCAGACTGATGTTTCTTCTGTGCCTCCTATTGCCGGCGCATTTTTTTGGGCAGGTCCCATCGTCAAAAGCGGAGTTCCCCGCACCGCTTCGAGTCGGAATCGTGGGACTCGTCCACGGGCATGTGGACGGATTTTTTCGGAATTCTCTCCACAGTCCAGAAATCCAGCTCGTGGGGATAGCTGAGCCCGATCAGCAACTATCCATCAAATACGCCAACCAGTATGGGATTGATCGCAGCTTGCTTTTTTCGAGTCTCGAAGAAATGTTGCAGAAAGTTCATCCGCGGGCTGTGCTCGTGTACACGACAACCTACGACCATCGGCGCGTGGTCGAGGTATGCGCACGTCACGGTGTCCACGTCATGATGGAAAAACCTCTTGCAGTGAGCCTGGACGACGCACTCGCGATCCAACGCTCGGCACAGCAGGGAAAAATTCATGTGCTGGTGAACTACGAAACAACCTGGTATGCGAGCAATCGAGCTGCGTACGATCTGGTGAAGAAGGGCGATATCGGCGGCGTCCGCAAGATTGTTGTTCACGACGGGCACCAGGGCCCGAGAGAGATCAACGTAGCTCCTGAATTTCTGGCCTGGCTCACGGATCCCAAGCTCGACGGGGGTGGCGCTCTTTTCGATTTCGGCTGTTACGGTGCCGACCTCGCGACCTGGCTGATGGACGGCCGCCGTCCCGACTCGGTGACTGCTGTGACCCAACACATCAGGCCGGATGTCTATCCCAAAGTGGACGACGAGGCGACCATCATTCTGACCTACCCAACCGCACAGGCAATCATCCAGGCTTCGTGGAATTGGCCGTTTGGAAGGAAAGATATGGAAGTTTACGGCCAGACCGGATACGTGATCACGATCGCGAATAGTGACATTCGAGTACGACTCGCGCAGGGAAAGGAAGAGCAGAATACAGCCAAGCCGCTTCCGACACCTTACGATAGCTCGTTGGCCTACTTCAGAGCGGTCGTCGACGGCGAAGCTAAGTCCGAGGGGCTTTCGTCGCTGGAAACTAACGTCATCGTCACCGAAATTTTGGACGCTGCGCGCCGTTCCGCAGCCTCAGGCAGAACAATTCAGTTAGCGCCAGTTCCGCCCACGTAGGCCAAGACATCCTCGATCATCGGTGGCGCGGAGCTTCGCTCCGCCAGACAGCCGAGGGCGGCTGTCTCTACGCGAGGTATTGGCGCAAATGGTTCAACTCCGCTAAAATAAGCGTTTAGACCATTCTTACCGGGGAGCAGTCATGGCACACGTTTGTGATGTTTGCGGCAAGGGGCCGCAGTTCGGAAACACTATCAGTCACGCGCACAATGTCAGCCGGAGGCGTTGGAACGTCAACCTCCGCCCAGTTCGCGCCAAGGTTAACGGCGTCGGAAAGCGAATCCGCGTCTGCACTTCCTGCCTGCGCAGCGGCAAAGTAGTAAAAGCGTAAATTGCAGATCGTAGATTTTAGATTGAAGATTTAAATTCTAAAATTAACAATCTAAAATCTTCAATCGGTTTATCTAACCCCCAGCAATTCCACGTCGAAGATCAAAGTTGCATTTGGGGGAATCACGCCTCCGGCGCCACGATCTCCATAGCCAAGCTCCGGCGGAATCCTCAGTTGGCGCTTTCCGCCTACTTTCATTCCGGCGACGCCTTCGTCCCATCCCTTGATGACTTGGCCTTGGCCCAGGGTGAATGTGAAAGGCTCGGCGCGATCAACCGAGCTATCGAATTTCTTGCCAGTGGTTAGCCAGCCGGTGTAATGGACCTTCACCATTTGTCCCCTGACAGCCGTGGGACCGGTGCCGACTTTGATATCCCAATATTGCAGGCCGCTAACGGTCGTTACCCCCTTGCCAGTCACTTTCGTCGGTGCGGCCGTCGTGGCATCAACCTGAGCAAAAAGCACTGAAAACGCACACGTCAAAACAGAAATTAAGATCACACTTTTCATCGATCAGTTCTCCAGAAAGGGTTTCTTCCGTAAAAGGTTTTACCACAGCCATCAAAGTTAAGCCAACGCGATCACATCAATTTCTACTTGCACATCTTTGGGGAGACGTGCCGCTTCCACCGTCGATCTGGCCGGCGGACTCGAATTGAAATATCTCGCATAGACTTCGTTCATCGCGCCAAAGTCCCCCATATTTTTCAGAAAGACGGTCGATCGGACAACTTTTTCGAGGCTGCTTCCGGCCGCGGTCAGGATGGCGGTCAGATTCTTCAGAACGCGGTCAGTCTGCTCGGCCACGCCGCCGCTTATCACCTGCTGCGTCGCGGGATCAATCGCAACCTGTCCCGAGACGAAAACGAAGCCGTTGGCCCGGATCGCCTGAGAATACGGCCCGATAGCCTGTGGAGCATCTTTTGTGGCAATCACATCTCGCATAAAATCTCCCATTTCGCTATTCGGACGATTACCACACATGTGGTCATATTTAACTACATAGATCGAATTTAATCTTCGACCGCGGGGTAAGACCTAAATCTCATTGCTCGCCTAATTGACTTATGGCTGACTTGAAAAACCGAATAAATTTCAATCCCGCGCCCGGTTTTTGATCCAAATCGGCGTGCCTACGAATCCAAATGCCTTTCGAATTTGATTTTCCAAAAAACGCTGATAGGAAAAATGTAGTTGCACTTTTCGATTGGTAAACAGCACGAACGTTGGCGGAGCAACTGACGATTGCGTCATGTAATAAATCTTCACCTGTTGACGGGCTGGCACCGCGGCGCGATCAAAATCAACCGTCTTGACGAAGCGATTCATCTCGCCTGTTCCGATTCGCTTGCGGCGTTCGGTTGCAACCGTTTCCAACGTGGGAAAGATTCTGTCGGTGCCGGCTCCCGTCGAGGCTGACACAAATAATACCGGCGCATAACTCAGGAATTTCAGCGCGTCCCGAAGTTTGGATTCGTAGGCTTCGCGATCGGCGGGACGCCTGCTGTCCTGCATTCGCGCAGCCTTGGATTGACTCGCACTTCTCTTCTGCCCGCTGGTAATGAGATCCCATTTGTTCACGATAATAATCACCGAACGTCCGCTCTCATGCGCGTAACCAGCGATGGTCGCATCGAGCGCGCTTACGCCTTCGGTCGCGTCGATGACCATGATCGCGACATCGGCTGCTTCCAGATGCTTGCGGGCCATAACCACGGAAAGCTTCTCAGCCATTAAATGCGTCTTACCCTTGCGACGAATTCCGGCGGTGTCAATAAAGCGAAATCGCTGACCGTCGCGCTCAACAATTTCATCGACAGCATCACGAGTGGTGCCGGGAATCGGCGAAACAATGGCGCGTGACGTTCCAGTTAGCCGATTCAGCAGCGTGGATTTTCCGACATTCGGATGTCCGATGATCGCTACTTTCGTCTCCTTTGCAACCTCAGGGTCGGCGTCAGGAGAATCCTCGCCGGCGACATCCTCGTCTAGCTTCTCGGGAGTTCGCGATTCGGCTTTCGCGTCGGGGACGGCCGTCTCCAAGTGCAAGGCCTCGAAAATGGAATCCAGCAGATCATCGACGCCGCGCCCGTGCTCAGCGGAAATAGGGAATAGCTTCCTGATCCCGAGGCGATGAAACTCGTCCGCCAGGCGCTCCTGCTTGTCACTATCAATCTTATTGACCGCGAGAAACAGTGGCTTGCCTCCGCGAAGCATCAGGCGGGCGAGTTCGAGATCCGGTCCAGTGACTTCCGTTCGCCCATCAATCACCATGATGACGGCATCCGACTCCGCGAGTGCAACCTTCGCCTGACGAAAGATTTCCGACGGAATGAAATCTTTGTCTTCAGGAATGATTCCACCTGTATCTACAATTCGAAGACGATGCCCGCGCCACTGAGCCTCTCCATAAAGCCGGTCACGCGTGATGCCAGGCTCATCGCCAACAATGGCCCGCCGCGATCCGACAATCCGATTGAATAGTGTTGATTTGCCCACATTCGGGCGGCCCACGATGGCAAGTGCAGGCACACCGGCCGCAGCGGGTTCGCTCATTGCACTGGATCTGATTCTGGTCATTAGTGCCGTCGTTGGTCCTTGGTCGTTGGTCGTTGGCTAAAGTCAAAACCTATGACACCCGTCGTCAGTCGTTTGGCCTCAATTTTTCCGATTCCCGCTTTGGCCAACGACCAAGGACCAAGGACCAACGACGTGGTTTAAGAGGCAATACTACGCCCTGCGCCGCGTGGGGCGCGGGAGCGATTGGCGTTGAAGGCTTCTACTCGATTGCGTCCGCCACGTTTGGCATGATAGAGCGCTTTGTCCGCGAGGTGAATTACCTCTTCGACCTCTCGCGTCTTCGCAGTGGGTTCCGCGACTCCGATGCTTACAGTGACTGACAATTCTCCGTCGGGGGTTCTCTCGGTTAACTTTTTTGTCGCGGCTCTCTTGCTTGGAGCTTTGGTGCGAGAAGTATTTCTTCGGTCGGGTCCGCGGGACTCGGCGCGGCGGTCCGGCGCCGACCGCACCCGAAAATTAGAGGCTTCAATGGTTGTACGAAGCGTTTCCAGATGCTCGACCACCTCCTTCATTGGTTTGCCGGTAAACAAAATTGAAAATTCCTCTCCACCAACTCGAAATGCCCGGCCGCCACCGCCAACTGCGGCAAGTCTCCTCGCAACCAGGCGCAATACTTCGTCTCCAGTTTCATGTCCATATCTGTCGTTGAAATTCTTAAAGTGGTCGATGTCGACCATGGCAATCGAATAGGGCGCTACCAAACCCGGCAGCGCATCGTTGTAAGCCCGGCGCGACGGCAGACCCGTAAGCTCGTCCTGGTAAGCCAGGGCGTATGTGTTCTCGATAATCGAACTAACCAGGATCAAGCCAGCCGTGGCGAAATAGGCATTGCCGGTTTTGTTGACACCGCCCGCCAGAAAGCCGCAAAGCGCGGCGGCAAGGGACCAAAGTAATCCACTCTCGACCGGCGTGTGCTGGCGAAGAAATTTCATCAGCAACAACCCAAAAGCGATCGCGAAGATCGCGATCGCCAGTTGCGGCAGAGTTCCACCAAGTCCCAGAATTGGATTGTGAATGATTGCCGGGGTAGCCAATTCCCCAGGACGACATATCACCGCGACAAATACCGACTCGAAGAACAGCAGCGCTATATGCGGTACGATGCTGGGAAAGGCCAGCCCGCGTTCGCGAACAAATGCAACAAAGATGAAATTCAGTGGGATCAGCACGGCGACCGCCTCAAAGGCAATCCTACCGGGCCCGGAAGACCCAGGCCTTCCCGATGAGAAGAACTCCATCGCCCGGTACGCCAACAAAATCGTGACCAGCGCAAACAGAGTGCGGCTTGAGTGAAATCGCCAGGCTAGCAGGACTCCGGCAAAAAAGACGGCGTAATAGTAAATCTGCACCGCCGGAACCGACAGCCACAGAAGGCCAGTGCCCAGAAGTATGCCCGCGCACAGAAGCAGCACGCCGCCGGGCACAAATAGCGGTTTGAGATTCCTGAGAGTCAAGATGGTGGAAAGTGCAGCTCGGTCCACTTAAATTATCGCCTGTGGCAGGACCGCAAGTGAATGGCGGCAGGGATTCCCGGCCCCGAGGGTGGCCGTGACATAGATCCCGGCCCTGTCCCTCCAAAGAAGCGGAGAGACAGGCCAGGGCACCCCCGAGTGCCGAAACGTTCCCATTTCTGGACTTCGCCCCTTTTGGGGAATCTGCCACTTTGGTACTCGGCACATTTACGTGCTGCCGCCGCCTTCCTGCTCAACAATCAAATTAGAGCAACCTTATGCGAATCTTGATTGCGGAAGACGATCCGGCTCTGGCCAGCTTCGTGAAAAAAGGATTGGAAGCCGAATATTACGCCGTCGATATCTCCCCGAACGGCGAACAGGCGCGGGCCATGGCCGCCGAACTCGATTACGACCTCTTGCTACTGGATTTGGGTCTGCCGTTGCTCGACGGAGTCACGGTGCTCCGTTCCTTAAGAGAATCCAAGCCAAGGATGCCGATCCTCATCGTAACCTCGCGGAATCGCGTCGAAGACCGCGTTCAATGCCTTGATCTGGGCGCCGACGACTATCTGACCAAGCCTTTTTCCTTCGCGGAACTATCGGCCCGCATTCGTGCCCTTCTGCGCCGAAGCCATCTATCGGCAACATCTACGCTCAGCGTGGCAGATTTAAAGCTCGATCGAGTAGAGCGGCGGGTTGAACGCGCCGGCCGACGCATCGACCTGACTTCGAAAGAATTTGCGCTGCTTGAATACATGATGCGGAATGCCGGACGCCGTGTCACCCGCGCCATGATCATCGAACACGTTTGGAATCTTTCATTCGACACGTCCACGAACATCGTTGACGTGTACGTAAATTATCTTCGCCGGAAGATGGACAAAGATTTCTCCAGCCCCCTCATTCACACCGTCCGCGGCGTCGGTTACGAACTGAGCAATCGTTCTGTGCCGAGCAGCGCGCAGCTCCAAGCGTAGTCGTTCCCGTTTCCTGTTATGGGAACCGCTTACGACGGTGAGACTCTTCTAATCTGGTTCTAACGCCCTTCTAAGGTTCCCGGAATTAAATCGTAGACAGACGCAGCAACCGTTGTCCCGCCTTTCCTGCTTTTACTTTTTCCCTCAAAAAGCATGCGAGACGCCCTTTACAGGGTGACGGCGTGATTCGCTCCAAATTTGAACCTGATATGGGGAAGGACGCTCAACGTGCCTACAAAGCAAACCAAACCCGCCGGCAGCGCATGGGATGACGATCAAGAGCGCGAACGCCTCCTCATGCAGCAACTTCCACAAGTGCGGTACATCGCACGCCGCATTCACGACCACCTGCCGCGCCACGTTCTGCTGGACGATCTTGTCCACGCGGGAGTGCTGGGACTAATCGACGCGTTGCAGAAATTCGATGCGGAAAAGCACGTTCAATTCGGATCATATGCCAAATTCCGTATACGTGGTGCCATCCTTGATAGCCTGCGCGAAATGGACTGGAGCCCACGCGATCTCCGCCGGAAAAGCCGCCGTTTGGAAGAAGCCTACAACAAACTTCGCAGCGAAATAGGACGCAATCCCAACGAGCCCGAACTCGCTGCCGAGTTAGGGATGGGGTTGCGCGATCTGCAGGTACTTCTCGGAGAGATTGACGGACTCGAAGTCGGCAGTCTGCGCATCTTGTCACCCAGAGACGGCAAAGAGGAGGACCTTTGCGAATATCTTCCCAACGAGGCGGATGAAACTCCTCTCATATTATGTTTACGCTCTGAGATGAAACAGATACTGGCTAACGCTATCGAGGAACTGCCCCAAAAAGAACAGCAGGTCCTCGTTCTTTATTATTACCAGGAGTTAACGATGAAGCAGGTCGGAGCCGTCTTAGGCGTGGGCGAATCTAGAGTCTCGCAGATCCATTCCGTTGCCGTGGTGCGCCTGCGCGCCCGCCTCGGAGAAATGACCGGCGACGCAACTCATCTCCACCCGGCGCATGCAAACGCAGCCTGGGCCTGAAGGTAATTCCCCAAAGATTGCGATTCATAAGCCGCGGCTTCAGTGACAAGTTGGCCATCTGGCAGTGACTGGGACAAGTTGTCATTGAGGAGACTCACCAGAGCCCTCGTATCCCATTGATTTCAAGGTCCATCCTAGCCTCGAAGATTGGCTGTCCGATTGCCTCTTTGATAGCGAGACGCATCGGACGTTACGAGTGCGTTAGAGGAAAACGATGAAAAAGTTTTTAGCTCTGAGTTTGCTCGCAACCGTTACTCTGGCTTACGCCGACGATTCCAAGATATCGCCAGACCTGCGAGCGTCAACGGCGCAGCACGCGCGGGTTATAGTTCAGTACAATCAGCAGCCAAGTGGTGGTTTGCTCGGAGGCCTTGGCGGATTACTGGGCTTGGTCGGCTCCATAGTGAGTCAAATCCCGCTGCTTAACGCCATCGTGGCCGACCTTCCGCTGTCGAGCATTCTTTCGCTGTCGGACCAGCCAAACGTCAAGTACATCAGCCTCGACCGCACGCTCACTCCAACGCTCAGCAATGCGGCACCCGCTATAAACGCCGATGACGCTTGGCAATGGGGCTACACCGGAGCCGGTATCGGGGTAGCTCTGATAGACAGTGGAGTCGCCAGTCATCCCGATCTAAACGGCGGTTTCCTCGGCGGGTCGCGTGTGGTTTGGAATCAGAGCTTTGTTCCCGGAGTCTCAAGTGCAGCCGACCAATATGGACACGGCACGCATATCGCCGGCCTTATTGCGGGCAATGGCGCCAGCTCCTCAGGTGTGAACTATTTCCGTACCTTTGAAGGCATAGCTCCAAAAGCAAACATCATTAATCTGCGGGTACTCGACCAAAACGGCGCGGGGACCGACAGCGCCGTGATTGCGGCCATAGCGCAGGCCATTGCACTAAAGCCGTATTACAACATTCGGGTCATTAACCTTTCGCTGGGCCGCCCGGTTTATGAGAGTTATAAACTCGACCCAGTTTGTCAGGCGGTTGAGCAAGCCTGGAAGAATGGAATCGTGGTCGTAGTGGCTGCGGGCAACAACGGACGCTATCAACCTACGAACGGCTACGGCACCATCAACTCACCGGCGAACGATCCCTACGTGATTACCGTGGGAGCTATGAAGCCCATGGGCACTCCTACTCGAACAGACGATCTGATTGCAAGCTACAGTTCGAAAGGTCCCACAGCGATCGACGCCGTGGTGAAACCAGACTTGGTTGCCCCCGGCAACTTGCTGGCATCCACCGCGGAGGTCGGCACTCTTTACGCGGAGTATCCTTCCAATCGAATTCCCAATAGTTATTACGTTCGAGGCGGAAACAGCGCTTCGTCAACCACGTACTTTACCCTGAGCGGGACGAGCATGGCAGCAGGAGTTGTAAGTGGCGCAGTAGCTGACCTCTTGCAAGCGTCTCCAAGGCTAACACCAGACCAGGTAAAAGCTCGACTGATGGAAACTGCGTGGAAGTCATTGCCGAGGTATAGCACCACCACTGATCCAACTACTGGGATCACCTACACAGATCAGTATGACGTCTTCACCGTGGGAGCGGGTTATCTCGATTTAGAGGCCGCGCTTGCATCACCCGACGTGGCAAGGGGGACCGCGATGTCCCCCATTTCAACCTACGACCCCAACACCGGAAGCGTTTCAATGCAATTCGATCCGTCCGCAGTCTGGAACACTTCCGCCATGTGGGGAAGCTCAGCAATGTGGGGATCGTCACAATTCATGTCCTCCACCTCAGCCATGTGGGGATCCTCAGCGCTATGGGGCAGCAGTGCAATGTGGGGATCGTCTGCCATGTGGGGTTCATCAGCGATGTGGGGCAGCAGCGCAATGTGGGGGTCTTCGGCGATGTGGGGATCTTCCGCAATGTGGGGCAGTAACGTTTCGGCGGGAGAACAGAACTAGGGCGGCTTCGGTACTCACGTAGACCCAAGACCCTGTCTCGAGCGAAGTCGAAGGACCCCTGTCTGGGTGGGTGAGCGTAAGCTCACCCGATTTTTGCCAAGCGGATGAGGATATCCGCCCCTACGTGGTCCGTTCAGAACAGCCGCTCCTGCCGGCGTAAATTTCCGAAAGCGCCTATGTTCGCCAGGGCAAACGTGAAACGGTACTGGTTTTCGTTGCGTACAGACCCTAGCGCAAAGCGGCGATATTCGATATCAACTCCGCAGCAATCCCAGTTGTAAGCAGCTTGCACGGATCCGTATTGAAGCGCGTTAAGATTTGCATCGTATCCAATGCTGGTGGCGCCGCTGAAGCCACGCTTTCCCAGATGTCCATATCCCAACAGGACACGAAACTGGTTGAACGATTGTTCTGAAGCAGGAGCACTTGTCCCTGACTGTGTTCCACCTGCTGCTTGCAGGAATGCGTCCCCTCCGCCAATGGTGAATGCTCCATAGTGAAAATTAAGCAGCGCAGTGCTGGCATTTATTTGCCGCTGTTTGAAGTCATAGTCAATATCCCATTCCACGTCAGTATGCCCACTACTCTGAACCCGAAGCCGGGAAATGAGCGGCGATAGATGCCGAGGCTGGGTCAAGAATGAGATTGCAGTGAAATCAATTGTCGTACTGAAAACGTTGGGCTGCCCCGGGACCAGTGCCCCTCCAAACGTTGGGTCAACGAAATATTTCTGCGCCAGTTCCCATGTAACCACTTCGCGGGTCTCCGGTCCCGGTTGGCAAGGTACTTCCGTAGACTGTTTTGGTCTTTCCCATGGAACAAAATTGGTGGCTCCAGCTCCCCCGACCAGCAGCGTTGGCATTCCCTCCGTTCCACAATCCTGTTGGTCCTTGGTTGCCGACTTCACGTATAAACGACTCACCACGCTGTATTCGACGTCATTGGTGTTACTAAGGATGTCGCGTTCATCAAAGCGCACAATCCTGGCAAAGTTGTTGATGCCAGTCACATAGTTGTAAGTGACTCGAGGCTCGATCACATGCTTCCATTTACGCCCCTCTTTTCCATGCTCGAAGACTCGCTCCAGCACCGGCGGAGTAAGTTCGACCGAACTTTCTAGCGCTTTCCGGTTGATGACACTCGATTTCGGAGTTCCTACTTCGCCAATTGGCAGAAGCTGGTCGGTATAGATTGTGTCGCGAAGCTCGAAGCTTGGACGCAGCGACCATCCATGAAACTTGAGCGGAAGAGACACGTTGGGTCCGAGATCGAAGCGGCCGACAAGCGGTGCCGTACTGAAGGTGGGTTCGCTGCGGGAAAGCCCCTCAGCCGCAGCGTCGTAGGACCAATAAAATGGTGAGCCCGGAATTCGATGATCCACACTCGACAGTTCAATGCTTGGTGCGTGAAGAATCGTAATGAGATCGCCCGTTGTAGTGCTTTCATAATCCTGATAACGCTGCATCGAAAAGTTGTAGAAAAATCCCCGGGTTGCGTTTGAGAGAAAGGCTTTGGATATCACCTCTGAGTTCACAGCCTGCGAAAATATATCGTTGAAGGCAAGGCGGAATACATAAGAGCTCAAATAGTCAAGATTCGCGACTGCGCGAAAATTATGGTTGAACGTACCTTCCCCAGTAAAGCGCGCTTCCGTGCCGCCCTGATTGACGCCATTGATGCCGCGGTCCAGCACGCTATAAACATTGACGTCGAAAAACGAGGTTTCGCTCGGTCTGCCTCGAAAATTGCCCTGTGGAGCCCATCCTCGAGTTGAGAAGTATTCCGTGCCAACCGTGGCGTCCATGGTGCGATTAATCGCCCAGAACACCGATTCGCCCATGATGTAGCCTTTGTTCGAAGAGTGTCCGATATTGGGAACGAGAAAGCCGCTCCGCCTTGGAGTCTTCTCGATGGGGTGAGTGGCGAATGGAAAGTAGAGAACTGGAATCCCTTCAATCCGGAAAGTGCTGCGGTAAATTGTGGCGTTACCACCAACTTCTACGACTACTTTCTGCGCAAAAAACTGCCACTTCGGACGCGGGAGCTCACACGTGGTAATGCTGCCATCGTAAACCACATAGTGGTCAGGACCGGTTTTGCGCACCGATTTGCCGGTGAAAAGAAATGGCGTCGGAGAGGTCAGGACCAGCCGCGATCCCTTGAATCGCATGCCAATCGTTCCGCGCACACCTTCGAAGCGTCCAACTTCGGACTCGACGTTGTATGTCCCCGAACTGGCGGTGATGTGTTCGTCGTTCGGACCGCCGTCAAGCGCGACGTGTCCATCCACGGTGGCCTCGCCAGTATCCCGGTTGTAAGTCATTTCGTCCGCGCGCAGGACGAAGGTGCCGTAGTGAATCTCAGCGTCGCCGTGCAGCTTGATGATGGGGCCATCTAGTTCCTGGGTGATGGCGCTCCATCGAATGTCCTGGTCACCCTGCGACGGAGTACTCGATAAATTTTGCGGAACGCCGGATCCAACGGTTGGGGCAAGCAACTGGCTGGTAACTAGTGGAGGCGCGACTAGGAGATGACAAGCGAACGCCGCCATGATAAGGAATCGAGAGCGGGACTTCGCGGTGAGACTCACGAGCTTTCGACTAGAGAGGGCCACGCGCTGGGATATCGGTGACCTTAGCACGCCGTCGCCTTTAGTGGCAAAATGCCATGCTTCCATGTGTTATCGATTGGATAAGCTATAAGGATGAAGTCCAGATTTGAACTCCGCCACAATACAAGCGAAGCGGCGCCAGCCAGCTTGATTGGGGCTGACTCTCTGGATTCCGAACGCATTGGGTCTGAGGGCGGCGAGCCTGAAGCTTATGATGCGCAACAACATCCCTCTGCCGCCAGCCAGCAGAAATCCTCGGAACCACCTCGTTTTGTGGTGGAAGAACAAATTTCGTGCGTCGATCTGTTGATCGATGACCCCCAAAAATATCGAGAGAGTCAAAGAAACATCCAGGTTGGAGGCCACACCGTGGCTACGAGGTCGCCCGTTTCGAAGGCAGCGGATCCTTCGCTATCCCCGGACGAAGGTTCATGGCGGCAGCAAGTGACCGAACGCCTGAACAATTATCAGGCCCGCCGACGCCCGAGGGGACCGCGCTATCCATCGCTGCAACTCAAGTTTGAGGAGCAGGTATGGCCCAGTCCATCAAAGGAAGCTACCTTAAGGTCTGCCTCCTGTTCTAATTCCATGTCGGTCGCCCTAAGCTCTACAGCTCCCGGTTCTCCCTCCCCCGAAATTGCGCCTATCGTTGTATCACCGGCTAAACTCATCGAGTTTCCGCGTTCTTCCATCGCACCGCCAAGCCGCGTGGAAGAATTAGCCGAACCCGTCTTTGAGCGGCCGCGAATTTTGGAAGGTCCTGAAGTTCCCCCACTCCCAGCAGCTTTAGGCGGCATTCTAATCGGGCCAGTTGAGCAGCCAGCGGACGAAAAAAGGCGTGGCTTCGAGATGCCATTGCAATCAGCCACAATGCCAAGACGGCTGGCTGCTACGATCATCGACGGCTTCATTGTGCTGGTGGGACTGACGGCATTTGCGTACATTTTTTGGCGAATCGCAGCGATGGTTCCACCAACTCGACTCGCCGCCGGAATTGTAGTTGTTGTGGGCGGAATGCTGTGGGCAGCCTATCAGTACCTCTTGATCGTTTACTGCGGGACCAGCCCCGGATTGAAAATTGCGAAGCTTAAATTGAGCCATTTTGATGGCACTCATGTTCCGCGAAAAACACGCCGCTGGCGTGTCCTTGCTTCCATCCTCTCGGGCCTTTCCCTCGGTCTCGGCTATGCATGGTGCTTTCTCGACGAGGATCAACTCTGCTGGCATGATCGAATCACTCGAACCTACACGGCCCCGAACGCGTAGGTGCGGATGTGGGGCGGACACTCCTGTCCGCCGCTTTTGAATTTGGGGTTGGGGTTCCAATGAGTGAATCAACATCGGCGGACTAGAGTGCCCGCCCCACACTCGAAATGCCGCCCTCCGTCTGATTTGTGTTAGATTTTTAACCTTAGTACTTCTTCGACCCCAAAACTAATTGTCAACTCCAACCCAAAACATGCGGCCAGCGGTAAAGGTGTTTGTCGCCACCACGGTGATGCTGACATTCATCTCTTTTTGGCGGGCTGCGGCTATTGTGCTCGCCGATCTGGCTTCGTCCGCCTATTACGCGGGTGGAGATGCCGAAAAGGTAATTGGCAAAAGCGCTCCCTGGTTCATTCTCGCGGTCATGTTGTTCAGTTATGCGGTTCGGGCTCTTTACATAGAGTCCAGCAGCATGTTCGTCAGAGGCGGCGTCTACCGGGTCGTCAAGGAGGCGATGGGCGGAACCCTCGCCAAGATATCCGTTTCGGCCCTGCTCTTTGACTATGTGTTGACCGGACCAATCAGCGCGGTTTCGGCGGGACAGTATCTCGCAGGCTTCATAGAAGACATCGCCCGCTATTCGCACCATCCCTTTCCTAACTTTCCTGAGAACACATTTGCCGCGGCCTTCGCCATCCTTATCGCCCTCTACTTTTGGTGGAAAAACATCCAGGGCATCCACGAATCCAGTGGCAAAGCTCTTCAAATCATGATCATCACGACCGTCATGGTCGTCATTCTTATAATTTGGTGCACGATCACCATCCTGAGAGCGCCCATTCAAATGCCGCCAAACCCGCTGCATCCGGGCGTGGTGCCGCTCACCAAAGAGTCCATGGGATGGCTTTACGGCTCATGGCTGAGCCATTTGACGTGGATCATCTGCTTTGTCGGGTTCGGACACTCTGTCCTCGCAATGAGCGGCGAGGAGACGTTAGCTCAGGTCAATCGTGAGATCGAGCATCCCAAACTCAAGAACCTGGAAAAGACGGGCGCCATAATTTTCGTCTACAGCCTTCTGTTCACGTCGCTAGTTTCATTTTTCGCGGTGATGATTATTCCCGACAAGATGAGGCCTGAATACTTCGGAAACCTTATCGGAGGCATCGCAATGTTCCTGGCTGGTCCCACATGGGCCCGCCTGTCGTTCCGTGCATTTGTCGTATTGGTCGGAGTTCTGATTTTGGCGGGAGCGCAGAACACTTCCATCGTCGGCGCCAATGGCGTGCTCAGCCGCATGGCCGAGGACGGCGTTCTCACTTCCGGTTTCCAGAAGCCCCATCCCCGGTTTGGCACCAGCTATCGCATAGTGAACCTGATCGTGATACTCCAGGTACTCACCATCATTCTGACCCGTGGCAACGTGTTTATTCTTGCCGGGCTTTATGCCTTCGGAGTGATCTGGAGCTTTGCCTTCATGTCGCTCGCGGTTGTGGTGCTGCGATATAAAAATCCTGGGAATCGCGAGTGGAGGGTTCCGGGGAATATCACTTTATTCGGCAAGGAAATCCCAATCGGACTGTTTATCATTTCCACAGTTCTGTTTATAACCGCGCTGGTCAACCTGTGCACCAAGTCCGAGGCCACGATTGCGGGAGTTATTTTTAGCGGCGTTTTCTTCGGAATCTTCACCTACTCCGAGCATCGCGTCTCGAAAACCAATAAAGGGAAGCCGGAAGGTCTGGCGCAGTTCCGCGTCTACGGGAACGAAGAACTCGGCAGTAACGAGTTGGGAGTGCGCCCGGGCAACGTTCTGGTCGCGGTACGGGATCCCAGAAACCTCTATTACTTGCGAGAGGTTTTGCGGCGCACCGATACCACTAAACAGGATTTGGTTGTGATGACGGCCCGCCTCTACCAGCGTGAACACTCCTTCAGTGCCCGCACGGTTTATGAGGCCAACGAAATCTTCGATCACTACGAGCAGGAGCTGTTCACGGCGGCTGTAACGGTTGCCGAAAAAGAAGGCCGCCCAGTTTCGCTGCTAGTCGTTCCCGCGGGAGATGTCTTCGACGCTATCGTCGTCACCGCTCAACGTTTGGGCTCAAGCCGGATCGTTTGTGGACTATCCAATAAACTAACAACCGACGAGCAAGCCAAACTTACCGGCGATGCCTGGGAACGGCTGCCTGAACCGAGACCCCGGCTGATCATCGAAGTTCACGAGCCCGGGGGAAAAGTCCGGGAATATCCGCTGGGCCCGCACACGCCGCGAATGCGTCCCAAAGATCTCGAGCTAATGCATCGGGTATGGCTCGACATTACTTCAGATCCAAGATATGCGGGCGCTCATCACTATCATGTCGTGGCTCTGGCGCTCGAAGAGCTTCAGCGAGAACTGGGCAGCCCCGATCGCGCCGCACTCCTAGCGAAGCTGCTGGATGAAATGCACAACGATTCCCCGAACTGATTTTTCATCTCAACTCTCGAGGGTGGCCCGTTCAAGCTCCGCTTGAGCGGGGATTTTTGTGCCGGGGGATTCCACCAAACCAACCCCCGGGGTTGTTGACTTAGCCTGCACGATCTCTTACCTAGAAAACCAGTCAGGGACTAACCACTAGATACTGATTGAAGAAGGTCAGCGTCTCTGTCGCCAGGCGGAGGCGCGCTTCTGGGGTCTCGAAGGTGTGCCCGCCTTCCAACTTGATAAAGCTGACAGGAACTCCGGCCTTCTGAAGTTTGGAGCGCAACTCCTGCGCTTGCGCGATGGGTACCGCGTCATCACTCTTGCCATGCACGATGAGGAACGGCGCATTCGATTTCGCGACATGGGAAACAGGTGAAGCATCACGCCAGACCTGGGGGATTTTGTCATACTCTCCGCCGAACAGGTTCACCAGCCCGCCATCTCTGTCGTCATAATGATAAGCGGGGAAATCGACGGGCCCACTCACGTCCACGACGGCCTGCACGCGGCTGGAGTACTTCGCAAGCGCCGCATCGGAATTGTCGCGCGTATCTTCCATTCCCAGCAGGGCCGCAAGCTGCGCGCCCGCCGAATGTCCAAACGCTCCAATGTGGCTCGCATCAACGTTATACTTCGCGGAGTTGGACCGCAGCCAGCGAACCGCTCTCTGTACATCGTCCAACTGTGCCGGCCAAAGGTTTTCGCTTCCGTGCAGCAGACGGTAGTTTACCGAGACAGCTACAAATCCAAAGCGTGCGAGGAAAGCGGCCATATTTCGCATCGTGCCTTTATCCAAGCTGCTCCATGCGCCGCCATGGATTAGAACGACGGCCGGTCGAGCCTTCGTACTTGGTTCTGCTGGCAGATAGATATCAAGCAGCAACTTTTCCCGGCCTTGCACCCCGTATACAACATCCTGTTGAACAGAGACCTCCGCGGGTGAATCTTGCGCAATAGAGTAAACGGCACAGCAAAGCAGGACGCCGGCCAGCAAAGAGCCCTTGAACATGCGGAAAAGTCTATCAACTGGTCAGGGCCACGTCACGAGGGGTGCCCCGTCCTCGTCTCTCCCGTCTTTGCAGAGACAGGGCGGGGATTTTCGTCTATCGTCGCATTGTAGGATGAAGAATGGTTTTCAAAGACTTCAAAACCTCGCTTGCAGCAGCATCTCCGCCAAAGGACTTGTCAGCCCCACTAGAAGCGCTGTGGTGGGACGCTAAGGCAGATTGGGCTCGCGCCCACTCTCTCGTTGACGAACTCGAGACCAGGGACGGCATGGCCGTCCACGCATATCTACACCGCAAAGAGGGCTCTGATACGAACGCCAACTATTGGTACGACCGCGCTGGAAGAGGCTTTCACCGGCCCACGCTCGAAGCCGAGTGGGAAGCATTGGTCGAGGCGCTGCTGTCCGGCGATGCACAACCGTGAGAGCTGGGAGCGATCTCACCTTCGAGGGTTCCCCATCCTTGCCTCGCCGCTCTTTGGAGGGCCAGGGCGGAGATTTTCTCACAAACTCTCCTGTTAACATCAATTCGTGACCACCAATTCTCCGGTTCGCGTTCGCTTCGCCCCTTCTCCCACAGGACACGTCCACGTCGGCAACGCCCGCACTGCTCTATTTAACTGGCTCTTTGCGCGCCATCAGGCCGGAACCATGGTCCTCCGCATAGAGGACACCGACGTCGAACGCAGCGAGGCGCGCTTTGAAGATCAACTGATCGCTGACCTGAAGTGGCTCGGCTTGGATTGGGATGAAGGTCCCGACGTCGGTGGACCGTTCGGGCCCTACAGACAATCGGATCGCAGCGAAATTTATCGCGAACATGCTGAGCGACTTCTCGAAACAGGAAAAGCGTATCTATGTTTCTGCACCGAACAAGATTTGCAGAAAGAGCGCGAGCGAGCCCAAGCCGAACATCGCCAGCCAATCTATTCCGGAAAATGCCGAAGCGTTGATCCCGCCGAAGCGAAGCGGAGAAGATCGAACGACGAGCTTTGTGCGATCCGTTTGCGAATTCCCGATCGTCCAATCCGCTTCCACGATCTCATTCACGGCGATGTGGAATTTTCCAACGAGGTAGTGAGCGATCCAATCATTCTTCGCTCAAACGGAATGCCGGTTTACAACTACGTGGTCGTAATCGATGACGCACTGATGAAGATCACGCACGTCATCCGCGGCGACGATCATCTCTCGAACACTCCCAAGCAGGTAGCGCTCTATGAAGCTCTCAACTGGCCCGTGCCGGAATTCGCACATCTCTCGACGATTCTCGGCGCGGACCGCGAGCGTCTTTCGAAGCGCCACGGCGCAACTTCGATAGCAAATTTTCGCGACATGGGCGTTCTCCCTGAGGCGCTGGTGAATTATTTGGCCCTGCTAGGATGGGCGCCAAGCGGAGGCACGCGAGAAATCTTCAGCATCGAAGAGCTGATCAAAGAGTTTTCTCTGGAACGGGTCACTCCTTCTCCGGCGGTGTTCGACATGGAGAAGCTGTACTGGCTGAACCGTCATTACATCAAGCACTCTTCTCTAGCGCGGATTGAAAAGCTAGCGCTCGCCTACTACACGCGCATGATCTCTCAGGACCTTGCTCAAAAATTTGGAGCTCCGGCGTCAACAGATTATCCCTGGCCGCCCGAGGTGGTGGATTGGTTCGCGAAGATCACCCAACTACTCGCTCCGTCGGTGGATCGCCTCGACCAACTGCCAGACCGAGCTTCATCAATTTTCAACTACGATGCAAAAGCCGCCCTGGGAGCGCCGGACAATGCCGAAGTTCTCGCGTGGCCCAATACCGATGCCGTGCTCACCAGATTCCTAGGCAAAATTCTGGAAGATGAATCCGCGCAGGAAAACAAATTAACCCCCGAGGGTTTCAAAACCATTGTGAACGAAGTAAAAGCAGAAACCGGAGCGAAGGGCAAAGAACTATTTCATCCCATCCGTATCGTTATAACCGGCTCCCACTCCGGACCCGAGTTCGACAAGCTAATCCCGATTCTCGAAGAAGGAAGCCGCCTGCCTTTGCCCCGCCACGTGCTAAGCGTGAAAGAACGAGCCGAAGAATTCGGCAAAGCAAAGACCAAATAGATTTCTAATTTACATCAGTCACGGCGATGCAATAATACTGCGCCTCGGTCCCGCACTCGGAGGTGAATCAGTCTGTGTCAATTCCTGACAATATCGAGATGTTGACCCCGTGGCAGATAATTGAAGATTCAGCCGAAAACCGTCCCCAGCGACTTTCTGATCGGCTGAAGTCCGAGGCCCCCCCAAAGCACGTTCTGTATGGATTGAAAGCCAGAGCGGTCGCTACTCGGATTGACACAGATGATGTGCTCTTCGAGATCGAAAGTGGCCAGATGCCCCTCGCAGTCGTACACATGACTTGGCGGAAGGAAACCGACCCTCATTGGCCAGGAACAAAACTCTTCCAGAGTTGGGACCAATGGGTTCGTGATGAGATGCTCCCCGCCCACAAGGAGTACGGCCCATCCTGAAAAGAATTTGCGAGTACGTCCGTAACTACCTGTCTGATTCCACGCCGAAGTATCATCTTGCCAAATCATCTGCGGGAGAGCCCTATGCGGCAAGTTGCTCTAGGTTTGTATATCTTTCTGCTGACCTTTCTTCTGATCAGCGGCACGGGTTACGGGCAGTCGTTAGGCGATGCAGCGCGTGCAAATCGCAAGCAGAAAGGCGCCGCCCCTGCGAAGGTGGTCACCAGTGATGACCTGGTCGCACCACCAACCCAAGACACAATTCAATTGATTCCCGGCTCAAGTTCTACAGGACAAGGAACCCTGGTCGCGCCCGGAAGAGGAAAACATGGTTATAGCGTCATCCTCTTGGATGCAAGCCGGTTTGTGAATGGAGGCACCATCCATATCACGATCACCCTGGGTGACGGGGAATCCGAGGCATCTTTTGATTTGTACCCACAGGGCCTTCCGCTACCTTCAGAGGGACTGCCGAACTCTCTAGCCAGTGCCTATAACGTACGTAGCGGTGCCGGCGGAAAGATCAATTATCGTTTTGCCCATGGAACAGTCTTCCAATTCGCCGCCGAGGGAAGCTGGAACGCAAAGGCCGGAACCACGAATACCTACAGCTTTGTAGTCGATGTGGACAGCCAATCTACGCGATGACCCGCATAGTCGACACTGTTGATCCGCCTTCGCAGCTAGTTCTCATCGGGATGCCTGGCCCACCCATGCAAGAGTTTTGATTTCCTCTGAATCACCACCAACAAGGCTGGCCCACCTTTACGCTTTTTGTAAAGGTGGGAATTCCTGCCGCCAACTTCGAATGCCGTTTTGAAGGAGTGAGAGCGTCTCTGCAGACAGTTGGAACCCACCCTTGCGAAAATCGCGCTAGGGCCTGCCCCGAACGAAATCGAAGGGATGGGAAGCATCACGCACAAGCCGTTGTACAATGCCTGCAGTTTTCAGACCTAGCGCGGTGAATAACCTATCCAGATCGTGATACGTCGGAGGAAATATGCGCTGTGTCGCGGCCTCTATTCTCTTACTGGCTGTTGTTAGCTTGTTGGCCGTTGCCAAAGATCAACCCTTCCAGATCGTTTCCTGGCCCGATTCCAGGCAGCCTGTTCTCCGTTTTACCTTTTCGAAGTTCAAGGAGGTGGGGGGTGGGATGGGGAAAGAGCGCACATACATCAGTGACGTGGAGGCTTCGAACCTCTCAGACAAGACCATTAGCGGCGCAAGTTTTTCGTTGTACGTGTTCGACAAAAGTAAGGCAAGAATCGGCGAGGGCAATATCAATCTGACGAATGTCTCCGTCGGCGAAACGGTAAAGTTTCAAATAACAATTGACGCATCTGGTTCGCCGAACTCAGTGGCCGTGTCAACCAGTGCCCCGCGCACCGTCTCTATTACGGTGAACTCCGTTCCACAAGGAGCGGTTCTAACCGTGGATGGTAAAGCAGCGGGGACTACTCCCAAACTCATAGACGTCGCTGTCGGGAAACATATGCTTGGGTTTGAGAAGGAGGGATTCAATCCCGGGAAATTTCCGCTCGAAATCACTTCCCGCGATGCTTCCGGAGGGAGCGTAAGTTATGAACTAGGCAGCGCCGCACACGACACGATCGAATTAAGGGATGGGTCGGTTCTGACCGGAGATTTAGTTTCGGTTAGCGGCACGCAAGTGGAAGTACGCATTGGAGGGAATACACAAACTTTCGACCGCAACCAGGTAAAACGTATTCTGCTTACTGAACGTGACCCAGCAGCAGCGAACTGAAAGCTTTTTCGTGGTTGTTCCAAAATTGCTTTTGGTTCTAGGGCTTGTTCGAGGTTGTGCTGGGCGCAGCCGTCGCGGGCTTAGCAGGTTCACTTCGCGTCATGTTGAGGTTCGTATGGTGCAAAAAATAGCCTTCGCCAAAACCATCCAGCCGGTTGCCATCAGCCGAGAGAGTCAAAGTGTAGCTCTGTTGATTCGAGCCGAGGGATCGCTGGAGCGAAACCGCCGTTCCATCGACGCTACCGGTGATCGGCGTGTCGGGTTCGGATTTCCCGCTGCTTGTATGCCACGTACCTTCCAGCGTCGATCCTGATTGACGCAGGGTAATCGACCCTTGGAAACGATCGTCAAAGTGGGTGAAGCTCCAGGTGCCCGACAGAGGCCCTTGGGCGACTGCAGGCGCGGGATCGTTGATGTCGTCCGAAGTGTAGGTTTTCTTGGTGGTCGTGTCGCTCGATTTCTTTTGCTGGCGGTTCTGACGTGCAGCATCGCCCAGGGACTGACCGGCGCACAGCCCGCCCACAAGCAGCAGCACCAATCCAACACCCGGAATTAGCCGCGAAACGCTCACATTCCCCTCAGACTCGCGATTTGCCTTCCAACGGTATCCCAGCTCCCCGCAGGGCGCAAAATTACTCTGGTAATATCGGAGGGTGGCCGACAACCCATGCAAGATTTTGATTTCCTCTGGGTGATAACCAACAAGGCTGGCCCACCTTTACGTTATCCCAGATCCAGATGAAATCGCCGAGTGCGTCAGCCCGGGCGTCGCAGTTGGTTTCGTAACAGGGTAACGTACGCGCAGAAGGAAACAGTCGAAACCAGCATTGAAAGTGCAAACACCGGTCTCATTTCTCTGAAACTGCTAGAGAGGTGGGCACGACCGCCGGTAAGTACTACCAGGATGACGAACAGAGCCGGAGGGCCGAGGAGAGCGCCGACAGCCATTGTAACCAGCCATGGCCAACGTGCGACAAAGCGCGCTGGGAGTAAGAGAGCAACCGGAACACCGACAACGAGAAACCCTACAAGAGAACAAACCACGTAAATAGTGGCGACGTCAAGAGCGATTGGGACTTGCTTCCCAGGCTCGCCCATGTGGGCCGCGAGCAAACTGGCGCGTACCAAAAGTGCGCTCAGAAGCATATATAGAACCAGCGCAATGTCACCCGCAAGAAGACCGACAAACGCGTAAGTTAGTCGGTGATTCCATGCGCAAGTCATTCAGAGCAGTGTAGACTCCGACGGCTAAGTGGCGCAAAATCGTAGCTCTCTTGAACTGACCGCTGACTGCTGAGTGCTGAATGCTTCCTGCGTTAAACTCTCCCAGTGGCATCCACCGATCAACTTGGATTCAGCTTCCGGCCTCCCGACCGCCGGGTTTGGACTGTCCGCGACTTGGTTGCCACCGTCCGCACTCACATTGAACGCGAATACGGAGACACATGGGTCGAAGGCGAAATTTCAAACCTGCGCGCTCACGATTCGGGCCATCTTTACTTCACATTAAAAGATCAGAACTCACAACTGAGCGCGGTCATGTTTCGCTCTCAGGCAAAGTTGCTGCGGTTTCGTCCCGAGAACGGCATGCAGGTGCTGCTTCGCGGTCGGGTCACGATCTATGAAGATCGCGGCCAATTGCAGATTTCCGCGGAATACCTCGAACCCAAAGGCGCAGGCGCTCTGCAAATCGCGTTCGAACAACTTAAGGCCAAATTGGAAGCCGAGGGTTTGTTCGACGCAACTCGCAAAAAGCCCATTCCATCGTTGCCTCGACGCATCGGGATCGTGACTTCTGCGCAGGGCGCGGCTTTGCGGGATATTCTGAATATTCTTCAGCGGCGTCACCATACGGCGAATATTTTGATCTTTCCTGCGCAAGTGCAAGGAGACGCCGCACCCTCGGAAGTTACCGCCGGCATTCGTTATTTCAACAAAGCCGCCAATGTCGACGTAATTATTGTGGCGCGAGGAGGCGGTTCAGCCGAAGACCTCGCCGCATTTAATCATGAGGGGTTGGCCCGCGTCATAGCTTCTTCGCAGATCCCAATAATCTCAGCAATTGGCCATGAAACCGATTTCACGATTATTGATTTTGTCGCCGATCTTCGCGCTCCCACGCCGTCTGCCGCCGCAGAGTTAGTAATTCGCTCGCGCCAGGAGATCGAGGAGCAGTCCGAGGAACTGCATCTACGACTAGCCCGTGCCATGCGATACCGCCTGCTCATGGGCCGTCAGGCACTCACCGAGCTTTCTCAACATGGTGCCTTTGCCCGAATGATGGACCTCATCAATCAGCGCCAGCAGAAATTAGACGATCTGACCTACCGCATGGAGAAGTCCGAGCGCAGGCTGCTCGAGCTTCACCGGCGACGATGGGAATCCGCCGCAGCCGCAGTGCGACACTATGACGTCCGGCGAGTTCTGGCAGGCATCCGCAAAGAACTGGATTCGCTCGTCGCAGCCATGATCGCTGCAACCCGCAATCAACTCCTCCAACAGAGAGCGCACTTGGATCGAGTTACCCGGCAGATTGAGGCACTATCGCCACTGGCTATTCTCGATCGAGGATACGCGCTCGTGTTTGACTCCTCAGGCAAGCTACTGAAAGATTCAACCGCAGTGTCGCCAGGTGACGAGATTTCCGCGCGCCTATCTCGGGGAAATTTGACGGCTACCGTCAAGAGAACCTTGACCAAAGAGGACACAGAGGATCGCTGAGGATTTCTGATTTCCTTCGTGCGTTCCGTGTCCTCTGCGGTTCAAGCTTTTTTCGGCTACCTTCATGAGCTCCCCAATTGCCGGAGCCGCTGTCCTTACATGGGCCAAGGCGCTCCATTGTCATCCGGGAGCGATTACAATATGCGGGTAGGCTGAGCCATCTTGGGAAAGGGGCCGCAGGTGACACATTTTTCAGCCGCCTGGCCACACTTGTCGGTGACAGCAATCATCGACATCCTATTGGTGGCGCTGGTCATTTACGAATTTCTCGCCCTGATCAAAGGCACGCGTGCAGCCCTAATGATGGTGGGTGTAGCCGTCGTGGCGTTTGCTTTTTATTTTTCCCGGTTGGGCGAACTTACAACACTCAATTGGCTCATCAGCACTCTGTTGCCCTATGGAGTATTTGCTCTCATCGTCGTTTTCGCTCCTGAACTGCGCCAGGCTCTGACTCGGATGGGAAGAAAAATCACGCTGAGCCGGGCCCAAACTTCTGAAGCCGATGCTTATGACGACATTGTGTTGGCCGCCAATTTATTCTCTCAAAACCAAACCGGCGCCCTGATCGTGATTGAACGGGAAATCGGTCTCAGAACATACATTGAGAGTGGCGTTCCCCTCGACGCCCATATTTCTTACGATTTGCTCGCCACGATTTTCAGGCCGAGCGCGCCCTTGCACGACGGCGCCGTAATCGTTCAGAAAGATCGGGTCGCAGCAGCGGCGTGCTTTCTGCCTCTCTCCATGAATCCCGTATTGTCCACTCAACTCGGCACACGGCACCGCGCTGGCATTGGCGTCACCGAAGAGACTGACGCAATCTCCGTGATCGTCTCAGAGGAGACCGGCAGCATCAGCGTCGCTGTGGGAGGAAGGATTGAGCGTGATCTCAGCGTCGAGCAATTGCGCGAGCGGCTGGGGGGATTGCTGCGGCGTTACGTTCCCCAATCAACTTTGCCCACGGTTATCACAAACGGAAATGAACCGTTGGATGATCCGGATAATATATCTCGAAGTGACGTGGCGCAACGATCCGATTCTGAACCGAGGATACAGCGCTAATGCCAGGTTCAATTAGAAGACGTTTGTTCCAAAACATCGGTCTAAAGCTGCTCTCCTTGGGCCTTGCGGTAGCATTGTGGCTCGCGGTGGCTCGCGACCCGGTCGCCGTAGTGGCAGTCGAAGTGCCGATCGAGTTCAACAACATTCCGCAGAATCTCGAGATCAGTTCGGAGAACATTCCCAGAATACAAATCAGGTTGCGTGGTCCTGAGCACAGCCTACGCCGGATTCAGCCGTCGGACGTCTATGCCGAAGTCGAACTGGACGGTCAAAAACCTGGCGATCACACCTTCGACATAACTTCCCGCCAAGTCCACCAGCCAAGCGGCCTCGAAGTAATACAGGTGGTTCCCAGCCAACTTCGCGTCAGCTTTGATACGCGCATGACCCGTCAAGTCGAAGTCCATCCTCGTGTTATTGGAAATTTCGTTCCTGGATACCGCATCGCACGTATTGCCTCGAATCCTGCGACAGTCAGCATTAGCGGGCCAATGAAGCATATACAGGCGGCGGACTCAGCGATTACCGATCCAATTGACGTGACCGGGGTCATGGACCATATGACAGTTTCGAGGCACCCTTACGTTTCCGATCCTCTCATTCAGGTCTCCGACCCTGAGCCGGTGCAGGTTACAATTTATGTGCAAAAAGACGGCAGCAATTGACAACGAAAACCAACATGGCACTTCAGACGCGACGACTCTTCGGGACCGATGGGATTCGTGGCGTTGCCGGTGAATTTCCTCTCACTCCCGAAAGCACGTACCTGATTGGCCGCGCCCTGGGCCACGACTTAGCGAAGAGCAACTCCGTCCCGCGCGTAGTGATTGGTCAAGACACTCGCGAATCAAGCTCATGGATTGCCGACCAGATCGCACTGGGTTTGATATCTGCGGGCGTCGAAGTGCTTAGCGCAGGCGTCATCACCACGCCCGGCGTTGCGTACCTCGCCCGCTCCAGAAAACTTGACGCAGGATTGGTTATTTCTGCTTCTCACAATCCCTGGACCGACAATGGAATAAAAATGTTTTCCGGAACTGGCTACAAATTGCCGGACGCCGAGGAAGCAGCGATCGAACAGGAGATTTTCGCGCATCTCCAGGATGCCGACTTAAATCTCCAAGCACGGGTAAATACCGCACCGACGTTGCCCGGGGAAGCAAGCCTTCGTCATGCCTACGTCAAATGGCTCGTAGGTAACGTTAGGACTGACCTCAGCGGTTTGAGAGTACTGGTCGATTGCGCCAATGGCGCAGCCACCGCGGAAGCCCCGGAAATGTTCGCTGCCTGCGGCATAAAAGCTACATTCCTGCATGCGCAACCGGACGGGAAAAACATCAATGACAATTGTGGCGCGCTCTACCCACAGACGGTCGCAACAGCAACGACGGAAAGTGCCGGATCCTTCGATCTTGGGATCTCATTCGATGGGGACGCCGACCGCGCACTCTTCAGCGACGAAAACGGCCAGGTCGTAGACGGCGACGGCATCCTGTTGTTAGCCGCGCGCGATATGCGGTCGCGTGGCGTTCTGCCCAATGCAACCGTCGTGGCGACAACTATGTCCAACATGGGTCTCGAGATCGCTCTCCGCGAATCGGGAATTCGCCTGCTGCGAGCTAATGTCGGCGATAAATATGTACTAGAAGAGATGCTTAAAACCGGAGCGGTTCTTGGCGGCGAGCAATCCGGCCACATTATTTTTCGAGACAGCGATGCCACCACCGGAGATGGTCTTCTCACCGCTCTGCGCGTTATGGACGTAATTGTCCGAAGCGGGCGACCGTTGTCCGTGCTGATCTCTGATTTAAAAGTCTTCCCCCAGACAATTCAAAACATACGCGTTCGAGAAAAAGTGCCCTTTCGCGAAGTCCCCGAAATTCAGAGAGCCATCGATTCCGCAGAACGCGAACTGGACGGAAACGGAAGAGTTGTAGTCCGCTACTCGGGAACAGAGGCGCTGGCAAGAGTGATGGTCGAAGCCGAATCCGAAGAAAAAATGAAAGCCCTTGCGGACAGGATCGCCACCACAATCAGAAACAACTTAGGCATAGAAGCAAAAGTATAGGAACTCATCCCAGGGGCGCGACCAGAACCATGCTTAGCCTGCTAAAAAACATCGCGAATCTCTGGAGTCTGTCTCTCCTCCTCGCTGCCGCCATAACCCTGCTGTGGTTTATCTACGCAGTCTTCCTGCGAAAAATTATCCGGGCAAGAAGAATTTCCGTCGCCCGCGAAAAACGTCTATTGCGGGAAGCAGCCCAACGTAGCTAGTAGGTGCCGCCGATATCCGAAAGGCTTTAACCACGAAGGATACGAGGCTACACAAAGTAAGGCCAAAACAGATTCTGTTTATTGGGCTTTCCTTTGTGTACCTTCGTGTCCTTCGTGGTTAAAGCCTTTCAATACGCCTTAACAAAAAAATAAATCGTCATCGCAGCTCCAATAAAAATAACCGTCCAGCGGATCCATGAACTCGACACTTTCATCGCATAGTGTGCTCCAAAGTAGCCTCCCATGACTGATCCCAAGATCATCACCGCTGCTTGCGGCCAATAAACAGTTCGGGACATCACAAATATCACTACCGCCACGCCATTGATCACGCTTCCCAGGACACTTTTCAACGCGTTCATCGCGTGAACGTCAGTCATACCGAGCGCAGCAAGCATGGCTAGGTTGACGATGCCCACTCCTCCACCAAAATAGCCTCCGTAGACCGCGACTATCAACTCGAACACCGACGCGCCAAGAATCGCGAGTGCAGTCGCGTCCCGGCCAATACCCGATGCTTGTCCGCGCGACAATCTCTTACCAAAAATGAACAGCAGAGTCGCGCCCAGCATTAACCATGGAAGCACGCGCAAGAAAGTGTGCGGCGGTGTTCTCAACAACAGCAAGGCACCAACGACGCCGCCGATGCAACTGGTAATCACCAGTGGCGCCATCACGCGTGCCGGTACATCGAGCCGGCCGCGATAGGCGCCGCCGCTGGCGGTGACCCCGGTCCACAGCGCGACCGTATTCGTAGCATTGGCAGGAATCGGCGGGACACCGGTAAACAGCAACGCCGGAAACGCGACAAAACTTCCGCCGCCAGCGACGGCATTTATCACGCCCCCCAAAATGCCCGCGATAAACAGAAAGATGGCTTGTCCAAGATTCAACAGTCAGGTTTATCACAGACAGAATCGAGGTCGCGGCCTAATTAAGGTTGGGATGAAGCAAAAAGACGAGGAATAAGTAAAGGGCCTCGGGCGCCGCGCGGAATCACCTTACCGCACTGCCGATTCTCATGCAGGACGCAAAAGGCCCCCAGTAATTGAAAATCTTTGTAAGCGACGCCTCTATTGCCAGTCGCGATTAGGCCCCGTAGGTTCCAGTTGCTTCGGTCTCTCGCGCAAAGCGCTCTCTAACTTTCCCTCCGAAGTCCTGTACCTTGTCCGCAATGTTGCCGCGAGTCTCTTCCCCGCTAGCTGGCGCCAATAACATGCCCACGCCGACTCCAATGCCGATTCCAATCAACAGCGACGCGGTTGTGCTCAACAGCGAGCTGTCCTCTCCGCGCAGCGCATCAGACGCACGGCTGACCCTTTCCGAAGCTGTCTCATAACCGTCTTTCGCTTTGCTTCGCAGATCTTCGAAGCTCTCCTTCGTCCGGCCGCGCAGGTCCTCGATGTTGTCCGCAAATCGGTCGCGAACCGTGTCGAGCAGATATAGGCCTGTGCCGAGCAGCACATTCATAAGAATATTTTCTTTGCGTGATTTCATTCGATTTCTCCAGGGGCGAGTGGACTCGCCACTATCAAGATGCGAAAACCAAGTCATCCGTTGGCGCAATGGTCCCGGTTCCCACCGACCAGCATAAGCCTTTTACGCGAGGAAATTTAGGCAAAAAAATTCTTCTGCATTTGCGCTGCCGACTTTTTTGGAACCGTGTTACCCAGTGTTACCTAAATTCAAAATGGAGAATCAAGGAGAATTGATGGGAACTCATCTTTGGGCGATTCAAGCCCGTTCGGAATGAATCCAGGAAGCCTTTGGGTGGCGCAGCGCTTCAGTGGTGCGACATCAGGTCTATCGGGGATGGCTTCAGCCGCCGAGGCCAGATTGTCCTCTAAAAGACAGGAGCAGGGATCCGATTCCGATCGAATCCCTGCCTGAAAAAGGAAGGTTATCTGAGGGCAACTGGTGCTTAAGATAATGACCACCCCAGAATCCAACAATCCCCATAAAACTGTAGGACGCCTAGGGGCAATCTGTAGTCAAGGCAAAACGCAACAAGAAATGTGCAAAAAGCGACAAAAACTTGTCATCCTGAGTCAGAGGAGTCGCTCGCAAAGCGAGCGACTCCCAACGAAGGACCCATGCAACCAGCGCCAGCACGCCTTGCTGGGAGCTGATAGCCGAACTACTGAATCAGCCCGCCATTCCCGTTGGGCTCTTCTTCCGGCGGGATCACCACAGCCGCCGCAACCCTGTCTCCGGCTTCTATGTTCAGCAAACGGACGCCCTGGGCCGACCGCCCCGTCTCCCGAATCAGCTTCGATTCGATGCGGATGATCTTTCCATACTGGCTGATCAGCATGACCTCGGAATCATCCGCGACCTGCGAAATGCCGACAACTTTCCCGTTGCGCTCGGTGGTTTTAACGTTGATGACGCCGGACCCTCCACGAGACTGGAGCCGATATTCATCGGCGGCAGTGCGCTTGCCGTATCCATTCTCGGTGACAGACAGAATCAGGGAGCCTTTGACCGCAACTTCTTCTGGCTCGCCTTCTTGGTGCACTTTCGGCGCGCCCGGTTTGATCGTAGTGGCCATGCCGACAATATAGTCGCCTTTGTCGAGCTTCATTCCGCGAACGCCGCCGGCATTTCGTCCCATGGAGCGAACGTCATTCTCGTCGAAGCGGATTGCCTGCCCATCATGCGAGGCCAGGAAGACGATCTGGTGTCCGTCAGTGACGCGAACCGCAACCAGTTCATCGCCAGAATCAATGCTGATGGCGATAATTCCCATCGAGCGGACATGAGAGAAATCTTTCAACTCAGTCTTCTTCACCGTTCCATTGCGGGTGGCGAAAAAGATGTATCGTCCGGCTTCTTCGAGATTGCGCACCGCAACCATGGTGCGAACCGTTTCGCCCGCCGATAGTCCAACGAGATTGCCAACGTGTTTGCCCTTGCCGGCCGCGCCGACGTCGGGAATCTCATAGACTTTCAGCCAGTAAACGCGGCCTGTATTGGTGAAAATCAGAATGTAGGCGTGAGTCGACGCGATGAACAGATGCTCGACGAAATCCTCGTCACGGGTCTTCATGCCCATGCGCCCAGAGCCGCCGCGCCGCTGATTGCGATAGGTGGAGATGGCCGTACGCTTCATGTAGCCAGTATGGCTGACAGTAACCGCCATCTGCTCATCGGCGATCAGGTCTTCAAGTTTGATTTCGGCGGCTTCGTCTTCGATCAAAGTGCGGCGTTCGTCGCCGTAAAGTTTTTTGACTTCTTCCAGTTCCTTGACGATAACGTTGCGGAGTTTCTTTTCCGATCCGAGAATGGATTCGAATTCGCCGATACTTTCGCGGACGGTTCCGAGTTCCTTGCTGATTTCGTCGATCGAAAGCCGGGTCAAACGATGCAATTGCAATTCGAGGATGGCGTCGGCTTGAATCGTGGTGAATGGCTTTTCGGGATCAAGCTTCGGCGCACGCCCAGTAACGTTGATGTCGATTTTCTTTCCGCCAAAGTAGGCTGTCAGATTCTCGCGGGCTTCGGCTCGGTTGCCGCTGGCCCGAATAATCGTGATCACGTTGTCGAGATGATCGAGCGCAGTCTTGTAGCCTTCAAGGATGTGCTCGCGCTCTTTTGCTTTGTTGAGAAGATAAGCGGTGCGGCGGCGCACCACATCCACACGATGATCGATGAAGTGCTGGATGGCCTGAATGAGGCCCATTTCTTTCGGCTGATTGTTCACCACGGCCAGGAAGATCATCGAGAAGCCTTCCTGCATCGAGGTGTGCTTGAACAGTTGGTTGAGCACGATCTGCGGCTCGGCTCCGCGCTTGAGCTCGACAACGATACGCATGCCGTCACGATCGCTTTCGTCGCGAATGTCAGAAATGTCATCGACAACTTTGTCGTTGACCAACTGCGCGATGCGTTCAATCAGCCGAGCTTTGTTGACCTGATAAGGAATCTCGGTGACAACGATGGCTTCGCGGTCTTTGTTGAAAGTCTCAATGCCAGCCTTCGCGCGCATCATAAAGCGTCCGCGTCCAGTCTTGTAGGCTTCGTAAATTCCAGCCTTCCCGTGGATGATGCCAGCAGTGGGGAAATCCGGGCCTTTCACGATCTTCAAAATTTCCGGCAGCTGAGTCGAAGGATTGTTGACCAGCGTAATCGTCGCGTCCACGATCTCAGTCAGATTATGCGGAGGAATATTGGTCGCCATGCCCACAGCAATCCCATTCGATCCATTAACCAACAAGTTCGGAATCCGCGTAGGAAGAACGTCCGGCTCGATCTCGTTCCCGTCATAATTCGGACGGAAGTCCACTGTCTCTTTATCTAAATCTTCAAGCAGTGCGCTCGCAACGCGCGTAAGTTTAGCTTCGGTATACCGATCCGCGGCGGGCGGATCCCCATCGACCGAACCGAAATTCCCTTGCCCATCCACCAGCGGATAGCGCATCGCAAAGGGCTGCGCCAATCGCACCAAAGCGTCGTATACAGCGAGGTTCCCATGCGGATGGTATTTGCCCATCACTTCTCCAACGATGCGGGCGCACTTCCGCGTGCCGCGATTCGGCAGCAAACCCATTTGCTGCATCGTGTAGAGAATTCGGCGGTGAACCGGCTTCAATCCGTCGCGGACATCGGGGAGGGCGCGGCCAATGATCACCGACATCGAATAGTCCAAGTACGACCGCTTCATTTCCTCTTCGATATTTACGGGTTGAATATTCGCGGCACCCGGGATGCCACCATCACCGGGAGGAGGAGTCAGGGGAAGTTCGGGATTTTGATCGTCTGCCATGGATTAGGTTCTCTTTTTGATCGCGCTCTTCTGGGCACAAACTCGCGCTGGCCCAAGTGTAAGCTGCTGTATTTACATCAAGTTAGATGTCTTTTAAGTTGACTGGATTATATCACGAACTGGGCTTGATCAGGTCGGCGTTGAGCTTCGCTAAACGGACCCTTCGACTTCGCTCAGGGGCAGGCTCTAGAGAGCGGCAGTCCCTAAACGACCCTATGCGCGCCAGACCCGCTGGTAAGCGTCAGCAGGTAAAGCAGGCACTTGCTGGCGATGGACGGAATGCGCGTGCGCGTTAATTGAGGTTGCGGCCTGAGTGCGGCAATTGCCATTTTCCCGCTGGAACTCGAGCGTCGACACGCGATGATCGCAAAGAGTGCAGAGAAAGAGCGTGCCGCCTTTCATCGGTCTTGTCGTGTAATATCTCACGTCCCTATTGTAGGCACATCCATCCCTGGCAAGACAGCAAATAAACCCAATTGACGCCCCGAAAAAGGAATACGGGCACACTTTAGTGCATCATGAAAATCAGTTTTAGCTAAGGTTCGGCGTTAACCTTTTTCCGTTTCCAACGTCCAAAGCTAAACATGGTCCTTCCAATCGAAGACGCACAAGTACCACCCGGAAGGGAACTAACCCGCGAGTGTTTGCGTATTCAATGAGGACCGCTTACGACGTCGAGATGCCACGGCAGGGGAGTCTTATGGATGTAACACCTCACAGCAACGGGACAGAACGATCGCTTGCAGCAGGGGATGGCCACGTAAAGGAAGTTCTGGGCGCGGCGCACGAGGAATTGAAACACCTACTCGGTCAGCGAGCCGAGATCATCAAGCGCATTGGTACGATCAAACAGACAATCGTTGGATTAGCGAATATCTTCGGAGACGAAATCCTCAGCAACGATTTGCTCGAACTAGTAGATCGCAAAACTTCGACGCGCCAGCCAGGATTCACCAAAGCATGCCGGATGGTATTGATCGAGGCCGAAGTTCCACTGGGAGCGCGAGAAGTCTGTGAACACCTTCGACGAAGGACCCCATCGGTTTTGCTTCGTCACAAAGATCCGCTGGCTTCGGTTACAACAGTTTTGAATCGGCTCGTGGAATATGGGGAAGCACGAAGCGTAGTGCGGGAGAACGGGCGGCGAGCATGGCAATGGGTGGCCGATCCGCTCAGCAACGCCGAGGAAAACGCGGCCAGCTACGTCTCGACGAAGAATTAGTTTGAGCGGCTTGCGTCAACGCTCGAAATAGTGCGCGGGAATTCGCGTCTTCGTCCATCGACCGCTCCGGATGCCATTGCACGGCCAGCACAAAATGATCAGGGGCGGTCCCCTCCAACGCCTCGACAATTCCGTCCTGCGGACATCTAGCAACTACTCGCAAGCCGTCGCCGATTAAATCTGCCGCCTGGTGATGGCTGGAATTTACCGGCAAATTGATGCCCTGAACAATCTCGCTGAGCCTGGATTCCGGCTCTATCTCGACCGAATGAGCAATGGGAATCTTGCGCCCAGCCGCATGATTCACCGCAGACTGAATGTGCTGAAGCAGAGTTCCGCTGCAATAAACGTTCAGAATCTGAAGTCCGTAGCAAATCCCGAGAACCGGCTTTCGCATATTGTAAGCGTCCTGTAACAACAACTCATCGACCGTATCGCGTTTGGCGTCGGCGTCTTCGGTCTTGGGATGCCGAGGCGCATCATACTTCGCTGGATCGACATCTGCTCCGCTACCCGGCAAAACAACCGCGTCGCAGCTTTCGATCAGCTTCATGACTTGCTCGGGAGTCTGGTCGAGCGGAATTCTGACCGGCAGCCCTCCTCCGATCTCAATCGCACGTTCATATTGCGGAATGGCTCGCTCGGCATACTCAAGGTCGGTTGAGTGAGGCATCGGAATGGCAATTCGGGGAATTCTCATACAGTGCCGCTACTCGCCGTTCTTTCAATCGCGGCCTGCGTCCTGTTCTGTCTATAGTGGCGGATTTCCATTGCGGTCGCTGATACCAGCACAATGCAACCGGCAATGGCGGCCGCAGGCGCAGCGATGTGGCGGTAAGCGAATGCCATGTTGGAAGGAACTCCACGCAAGCGGGAACCGATGACGATGCCTACGATTCCGAGAAATAGACTTACCGCGAATGAGAACGCGGTCAGGACAAAGGTCACCAGCAACACCCGCGGGATAATCCAGAACCAACGGGGACCGTAAACACGTTTTTGCCCTTTCGACGTCATTGGTATCTAAGTTACAACATTCTTTCGACTCGTTGGGCTTGCCGGTTTCCCCTGTTGACACTTCAACCCTGGGACGGCAAACCTATGAACCACAAAGGACACGAAGGTACACAAAGGAATTCCGATGAGACTAAACCTTTGTGACACTTCGTGGGCGTTGTATTGTTTAGCGACACCGAGGGCTTCAGTGATAAGTATTTCTGACATACGCTAGAATGTTGCCTATGTCGCAAGTTGCGTCCGCTATTACCCGATCGCCTTCTGAAGTAGTTCGCCAATCGCCAGTTTCGCAGGCTCCAAATGGAATCTGCTATGCCGTTTCTGGGGAAGTCTCTGTAGCGGCGACCGATCTGGAAAAAATGGTGTCCGCCGTGCCCGACTCATTGGCCGCGGCTCTACAAGGTACGGCTTATTACTTTGTGCCTCTCACCGTGAATCAAGGGGATGAAACCGTAATTGCCGACCGCTACGATGTGGCGCTTAGCGACAATGCCGTGTGCCATCGCAATTTGGAGTTGGGGAATTCGCATTGCGTCTTTATTTCGACCCGCCTGATGGACGACAAGTTTTCCGTCGCGTTCGAGTTCTACATCAACGTCGGCCACGCGGTAGTTGAAAAAATCGGCGTCTCTCGGGAGTTCGCCGATTTAGTTTGGCAGCAGGCAGAATCGAAGGTGCGGGGAGAGACTTCGCTGGATGCGTCCGAGTTGCGGAAACTGGCCATGGAGCCCGGTCCTGACACAGAGAAGCACAAAAATGAATACTTCGCGGCAGCATTTTCGGATGCGATTTCCATCTATCTGCTGTCGCTGTTCATTGATGTCGATTACTACGACCTGCGCGAGCGCGACTACACGCTGCTAGCTCCGGCACAAATGGCAGAGCGGCTGCGAAAAGTGGCAGAGCTTTTTCCGGCGAATCCAGGGTTTGAGTTCGCGATTCACTACAAGCGGAGAGGGTGAGGTCTGCGGGGGGACGTTGACTATTAGGGCCTAGCGGCGCAATAACTGACCATGGATGTTGCTCTCGATGCGAATGCGATCCTTAACGACCCGCAAATGCAGGGCAACGCCTTCAATAGCCTTCTGGATTATCTCAAGAAGACAAACTCAAAATTAGTTTTGTCGAAGGTAGTTCTCGATGAGGTTATCGCCAGGTATCCCGAGCGCCTTCGTAAGGCAAATCGCAATGCGCGTGCGGCTGTTGGGGCACTAAACAGTTTGTTGTTCGACGCAAAAATCAATTTCCCTGCAATTGACGAGAAGGTTGAAACCCGCAAGTTAAAACAAAAACTGTTAGAGCCTTCTCAACATGTAAAGTCTCTGATAATAGAGAATTTCGCAGAAATCAAGATTGAGGAGGTTGTCAAGAGAGGAATAGAGCGCGTTCCGCCTGCGAACGGTGCTGGTGAGGAACTTCGAGACGTGATCCATTGGCTCATGCTCCTTGCTCACGCGCGAACATCAAAGCAAGAAATTGCCTTCATCTCAAATGACGGGCATTTTCGACAAGAAGCTGCATTTCACCCGCTTCTCGAAAAGGACGTGCGGGAGAATGAGGTTGGCTTACATTTCTACGCCTCGTTCGATCAATTTATAAAAGCTCATGCGCCCGCACCACTCCAGCTCACCGAGGCGGATGCGTTTGGTTACATAGGAAAATCTCACGTGATGGATCGGTTCGAGACAGAAGCTCGAGGAGTTTTTCGGGCTAATTGGCCGACCGCATCGTCGATCAGCCTCGTGCAGCGGGATGTACAGTTGGTTGGCGGAGCCCTCTACAACGTCGGTCCCGACTCCCAGTTTGGAGAGCTCGAGTTTTCCGGCACGCTTGAAGTCCTTGTAACGACAGAAATGGTCACCATTAACCCTTATCCCGGGAACTATCCTTGGTTGCCGGAGTTGGACAGCGTGTACCCCAGTTTGATTGGATATGGGGCAAATGCTTTGGCCGAGCGGGCCGCTGAATCCAAGCCTCACAGTACAGGGCTTCTCGGCATCCCACAATTGTTTGGCCCTTCGGGTGAAACACTCTTAGGCTCTATGTTCGTGACCCGGGAGAACGCATTCAAAATACCAAACACCTTTGCCAGTCCACAATTTGCCAGTCCGTCAGCGACCGTAAACAAATTCCGTCTCGCAGGCGGTCTAGTGCTCTCGATAAGAGTTGTTTCAGAGAAAGTGGTGAAGATAGAGACCGAGAGATTCCAGTTGGGAAAAATTGAGAGGATAGACTGAGATAAGCTCTAAATCCGCTATCTCTATCTGAGATCCGCCTGTCTTAAGTCGCCTCGTTTTCCAAAGGCGCTGCCAATCCCATGCCCGTCACCGTACGCTCCTTCGCGAAGATTAATCTTGGCCTCTCCATTGGTCCGCTTCGATCCGATGGCTTTCACGAACTTCGTACCGTCTATCAGACCATCGCCTTGCATGATGTGATTCGCCTTCAGGTCGTCCGCGGGACTGGCATTGAGATTCGTTGCGAAGATCCCCGCGTTCCGAGGGATCAATCGAACACTTGCTATCGCATCATTGAGCGAGCCGTGGACGCGCTCAAAGCTCGTGCGCGTGTGGTCATCGAAATCGAAAAGCGCTTGCCGGTACAGGGGGGACTTGGCGGAGCGTCCGGCAATGCCGTTGCCAGTCTTCTGGCGCTGGAGCTTGCGTTGAAGAAGGGGCTGTCCGGAGCAGAGAGGTTGCGAATTGCCGCGGAAGTTGGATCTGACGTGCCACTGTTTTTGATCGGCGGGACGGTGTTGGGAATTGGGCGCGGAGAGGAAGTTTATCCGCTGGTGGATTTGCCGTCGGTGCCCTGCGTTGTGGCTTTGCCTGAGATCAGTGTGTCGACTCCGCAGGCATTTAAAGACTGGGATGTGAGCTTGTGTGGCGCGGGCGCCCTCGCCCGCGAGAGGCTGGCAGCGGATGATCAAAGACAGAACCCTGCCGAGCTTCGCTCGTCTCGGACGGGCAAGAGTGCCCGTCCCCACACGAGCATTGCCCAACACATAAGAACTCCTGCCCACACGAACGTAGCCGAATTGACCGGCACCGATTCGTCCGATAGAATTGATTTGTTCAGCCGTCGGCTTTCTGCGTGGCTGAGTAGTTTATCCGGTGTCCCTGTGAGTAAAGGCAGGGGCCGGGCCGAGACCCCGCTTCTCGACCTCGTCCGTACCGGGATCGAAAACGACTTTGAAAAGGTCGTCTTCCCAAAATATCCCGAATTGCGCGAGGTCAAAAGTGTGCTCAAGGACGCCGGGGCGGTTTATGCCTCACTGTCTGGTTCTGGGTCAGCGATCTACGGGCTGTTCAGGTCTCGGGATCAGGCCAAAAGGGCAGTGGCGATTTTGACAAAAAAGGGTACACCGGCAGTGGCGACCACCACTCTGACACGGCCTCAGTACTGGAAGAAGATGTCAGATTGAAGATTTTAGATTGCAGATTTGGTTTTCAATCTACAATCTGAATTCAGCAAATCTGCAATCGAATTACTGGGCCGTCGACTAATGGTAGGTCAAGTGCCTTTGGAGCACTTTGTCTAGGTTCGAATCCTAGCGGCCCAGCCAAAAAAACGCTTCTAGCTTCTGGCTACTAGCTAGGATCGTTAGCGGACCTGGTCTAAGCCAGAAGCTAGGAGCCAGAAGCGCCTTATGGCCACTCTTGCGACAGCGTCGGAAAAGAAGGCTCACGTGAACTCTGACGAGAAGCCGGAGCGCAAGCCCCAGCGCGCCCGCGTCGACGACAAGTTCAAGATCTTCAGCGGCACGGCTAACGAGCGGCTCGCCGACGACGTCTGCGAGTTTCTGGGACTGACGCGCAATCAGGCTCAGGTTACGCGTTTCAAAGATGGAGAGGCCTACGTCCAGATTCAGGAAAACGTGCGGGGAGCGGATGTATTCGTCATCCAACCCACCTCGCGGCCGGTGGATGAGCACTTGATGGAGTTGTTGTTGATGATTGACGCGCTCAAGAGGGCTTCGGCGAAGCGCATTACCGCGGTAGTTCCGTATTACGGTTATGGGCGGCAAGATCGCAAGGACAAGCCACGCGCGCCGATTTCCGCAAAGCTGGTGGCGGATTTGCTGACCACGGCAGGAGCAGACCGGGCGTTGATTATCGATCCGCACGCGTCGCAGATACAGGGATTTTTCAATATTCCGGTGGATCCCTTGTTTGCATCGCCGGTGCTGGTGGATTACTTCAAACGCCTCAATCTGCCAAATCTGACCGTCGTGTCGCCGGATGCGGGTGGCGTGGAGCGCGCAAGGTTTTTCGCCAAGAAAATGGATTCTGCGCTGGCCATTGTCGACAAACGCCGCATTGAGGCGAATGTAGCGGAGATCATGAACGTAATCGGAGACGTACAAGACCGCACTTGCCTGGTGATCGACGATTTGATCGATACTGCGGGCACGCTGGTCAAGACTGCGGCGGCTCTAATGGAGAACGGCGCGACCGCCGTTTATGCATGCTGCTCGCATCCGGTGCTTTCTGGGCCGGCGGTTGAGAACATTGCGAAATCGTGCATTAAAGAAGTCGTAGTGACCGATACGATTCCGCTCACCGATGAGGCGAAGAAGGAACCCAAAATTGTAGTTCGTTCCGTCGCTGGATTGATCGGACGTGCGATCCAGTCGATTCACGAAGAGACATCCGTCAGTAAATTATTTGTGTAAATAGGAATCAAAATTTATGGCAACTGCTACCGAAAATAATTTATTGGAAGCGCAACCGCGAGAAGCTGGCAACAAAAACGATGCTCGCCGTGTACGCCAAGCCGGCAAGATACCCGGAGTCCTGTACGGCGCCGGCAAGGGTGCTGTGTCATTGAGCCTCGACCCGCGTCAAGTTGCGCGCATTCTTCATTCTCAGACCGGGCATAACACCATTTTCGATTTAGCGCTTCAGGGCGGCGAACGCTCCAAAGCCATGATCGTCGATTGGCAATATGAGCCAATCAAAGGCGCCCTCCTGCATATCGATCTAAAGCGCATCGCGATGGATCGCACCCTCACAGTCAAGGTCCCGATTGTGCTCAAAGGGGAAGCTGAAGGGGTCAAGCAACAGGGCGGCATTCTGGAGCAGATTTTGCGCGAAGTGGAAATTGAGTGCTTGCCGACGGATATTCCGAGCGCGATTGAGGCCGATGTCACGGCGCTGGTTATGGGAAAAGTTCTGCGCGTTTCGGATCTTCCTCACGGTGCAAGGCTGACATTTTTGACGGACGAGAATCAGCCGGTGGCGCACGTCGTCTCGGTTAAGGAAGAGGTTGTGGCTACGCCGGAAGCAGTGGCTGCCGAGGTTGGAACTGCCGCCGAGCCGGAGGTCATTAAGAAGGGCAAGCAGGAGACCGGCGAGGAGGGCGCTGAACCTGCCGCCGAAAAGCCGGAGAAGAAAGAAAAGAAATAAGGTTGGTGGGGACAGCCGCCCCCGAGCGAGCTCGACGGCTGGTTATCGGGGACGGGTAAGACGGCGTGAAGCTGATCGTGGGACTTGGCAATCCGGGAATTGAATACCAGTTCACGCCTCATAACATCGGCTTTCTGGCGATTGATGCGCTGGCCAACGAATGCCGCGTTGAGGTTCGGAATCGCCAGTGCCGGGCCTTGACTGCACGGGCAGAAATTGGTTCAGAGACAGTGCTTCTGGCAAAGCCGGAAACTTTCATGAACCTCAGCGGGATTTCGGTTCGCGAGCTGATCGCGAAGAATGAAATCGTCCCCGAGACGGATTTGATCGTGATTCATGATGAGTTGGATTTTCCCCTGGGGGCTGTCCGAATTCATCGGCGGCGGAGTTCAGCGGGACACAACGGCGTGGAATCGATCATCGGCGCGTTGGACACGCAAGACTTTTTGCGAATACGCCTTGGGGTTGCGCCGGATCGCAAGGTGGAAGACGGAATGAGTTATTTGCTGTCTCCAATGCGGAAAGTTCAGCTGGAGACGGTAGATGAAATGCTGGGCAAGACGCTGGAAGCGGTAAAAATGATTCTTTCGCAAGGCGAAGCGCCGGCTATGAACTACTTTAACCGTAAGCCGGAGCCTGAAGATCCAGTGTCATGCTGAGCGCAGAGCAACGTCCGCGACAGCGGAGCTTGTTCGGAGTCGAATCATCCTTAGCCCAAGAATAATACCGAGAGTAGGGGCCCCTCGGCTCGGGATGATATGCAGAAAGAGATTTGGAGAAGACTAAATGAATCGTACTTACGAACTAATGTTTATTGTCCGCCCTGACATGGCCGAAGAAGACCAGGACAAGCTGATTTCCACACTGGAACATGCCGTGACTTCCTCAGGGGGAGTTGTGAAGAGCGTCGAAAAGATGGGAAAGCGTCGATTGGCCTACATGGTCCGGCGTTTTCACGATGGCCTCTACATGCTGCTGACCGTCGAGGGTAGCGGCGGCCTTGTACATGAATTGGAACGGCGTCTGCGAGTCACCGAGCCGGTCATTAAGTTTATAACTGTCCGCATCGATGAAGAACAGAAGCGGCTGGATAAGATCAAAGCAATCAAAGAGGCGCGCCGGAAGGCTCCGCCGGCACCAGTAACGCCGGAAGAGTCTACGCCGGAAGCGCCGGCAGTAACGGCGTAAGAGCCGTCGTTGGCCGTCCGTCGTCGGTCGTTAGCAAAACCTCCGACCCGCGCGGGATCAACGAATTACGATTGCGATTCAGACCAACGACCAAGGACGAACGACCAACGACAGATTTTAAGGAGCAACATGGCTGACGAAACTAGACCAGCAACAACAGCGGCGGTACCTGCAAGTGATCGACCGAGTACTGATCGCCCAAGTAGCGATCGCCCGAGTACTGACCGCCCCAGTAGTGACCGGCCGGCCGGCGAGAGATCTTTCGGCGGCGACCGTCCTGATCGCGGGGAACGGCGTCCTCCTTCCCGGCCAGGTGGCGGAGGGCGAGAAGGCGGCGGAGGGGCAGGCCGCAAGTATTTCCGGCGCAAGAAAGTTTGCAAATTCTGCACCGAGAAGATAGAAGCCGTCAATTACAAGGACGTGCGGCTGCTGGCGCAATTCGTGGCGGAAAGCGGCAAAATCGTTCCCCGGCGCCTGACCGGCGTCTGCACGCCACATCAACGGCGATTGTCCGCGGCGATTAAGCAGGCACGCAATATAGCGTTGCTGCCTTTCGCCGGCAGAGCGGGGTAGAAAGCGGCTTTTAGCTGTTAGCTTTTGGCTCTTAGCTCCTGTCCGTTAGCTGTTGACCCCGAGTTGTCGAATAAGGGGCTAAGAGCTGGGCGGGTTAGCCCCGGGAGGGGCGACCGAGATTAGCCCAGCACTTCAGTGCTGGGACAAGTGGAAGAAACGATTTAAGTCCCGGAGGGACGACCGAGGCCCTCGCAAACGAGCCGAAACACTAACCGATTAATTTCTTAACTTGGAGTCATCATGGAAGTCATTCTCAAAGAAGATGTAGCAAAATTAGGCTCTCGCGGGGACGTGGTCAAAGTCGCCGAAGGTTTTGGACGCAATTATTTGCTGCCCCGCAAGCTGGCGATCGAAGCTTCCAAAGGCAACAAAGCCGTCATCGAACAAATGAAGGCGGCGACTGTGCGCCGCACAGCCAAGGAAAAGTCGAGCGCGGAAGCCCTGGCCAAACAACTCGATGGCGTGTCGGTGTCGTTCGAGCGGCGCTCGGGCGAGCACGATCAGCTATTCGGATCAGTCACGTCGGGTGACATCGCCGACGCGCTGGCAAAGAAGGGCTTCGAGTTGGATCGCCGAAAGATCCAGCTCCACGAGCCTTTGAAGACCGTCGGAGAGTTTACGGTCCCCATCAAGCTGCACAAAGACGTGACAGCGCACTTGAAGGTAGTTATCGAGAAGGAAGCTGTCGAGTAAGCCCTTCCGGCGTGGATGTCTGCCCCATCACACGGTTGCATACTCGTTATTTACTATCCCTCGCCAACGATCCTGACGCTCCTGCGAACTAAACTCGCGCAATACGAGGCGCCGTGCGAGAATTGCAGGCTTCGCCGAGGGAGCCAGTGATGACATGGTACTTTGTTTTCTTTTTTGTCTCAGGCTTCTGCAGCATCCTTTACGAAATCGTTTGGCTTAGGCTGGCCATGGCGCAATTTGGAGTGACTAGCCCTTTGGTCTCGATTGTGCTTTCCACGTTCATGGCCGGTTTGGGATTGGGCTCGTGGGGGACTGGCAACCTCATTCGAAAATATAGCGAGCGAATCAGGATTCCTCCATTACGTCTCTATGCCGTGACGGAACTTCTCATAGGGTGCTCGGCGCTCGCCGTACCATATCAATTCCATTGGGGACGGATGCTGCTGCAGCACATTTCAATCTCCTCCTCATGGGCATACTACGTCGGTTCGGGCGCCTGCATCGCCTTTACATTGGTCCCTTGGTGTTCCTTTATGGGGGCGACCATTCCCGTGGCCATGTGGGCCATCAAGAAGAGATCAATGCCGGAAGCTAAACGATCTTTCAGTTTCCTTTACTTGGCAAACGTGCTCGGTGCTCTGGCGGGAGCAACTTTGCCATTGCTGCTGATTGAACTTCACGGATTCCAGTACGCTCTGAGATTCGGAGCCGTGTTGAACGGTGGGTTAGCTGTTTCGGCTATGACTCTAACGCTCCGGCCTTCTTCAGCCGAAACAGGTTCCGCCCACCCTGCTACCTCAAGTACTCGCCCGCGTCTCCCCCTTCCTGAACACGCTAGCAGGCCGTTAGTCCTGCTATTCCTGACGGGACTGACCAGCATGGGCGCGGAAGTGGTTTGGATACGGCAATTCACGCCATACTTGAGCACGGTGGTCTATGCCTTTGCCACAATTCTGGGGGTTTACCTCGCGTCCACCTTTGCGGGCTCCCGTCTGTACCGGTACTGGGCCCGAACTCACGAACGAGAAGGACCGTGGGTGTGGGGAATTCTTGGGCTGGCGACGCTCCTGCCATTGGTTACGGCGAGTCCGCAATTTCATCCGCCGAGCTACTATATCTACGATTTTCTGAGACTGGCGGTCGGAATCGCACCATTCTCGGCGCTTTTGGGATTCGTCACTCCGATGCTCGTGGACCGCTGGTCGGGCGGTGACCCTGATCTTGCAGGCCGAGCCTATGCCCTCAACGTGGCGGGTTGCATCCTTGGCCCCCTGGTTGCGGGATTCTTGCTCTTACCCGTCATTGGTGAGCGCTGGGTATTGTTCGTGTTTTCGCTGCCGTGGCTACTTACTGGCATTGTCCCGGCCTTTGCCGTGACTCACGATCAAGGTGCTCCCAAAGGGTTGGCGAGAGGTTTTTCTTTCGTGTCAATTCTGGCTGCGGTAATTCTGGTATCCGCGTCGCAGGATTTTGGGGACCAATTCCCCAAACATGTGCTGCTACGCGACAACACCGCCACGGTGGTAGCCACCGGTACAGCGATGGAAAAGCGCCTGTTGGTGAATGGAATCGGAATCACCTACTTGACACCCATGACCAAGGTCATGGCGCACCTGCCCCTGGCATCGCTCAACCATGCTCCGCGAAGCGCGTTGGTCGTTTGCTTTGGCATGGGCACCACCTATCGTTCCCTGATGTCGTGGGATATTCCAGTCACCGCCGTGGAACTGGTGCCCAGCGTCCCTCTTCTATTCCCGTATTTCCACCCGGACGGGCCCCAGATAATGCGGTCGCCGCTGTCCCGCGTCGTTATCGACGACGGACGGCGCTTCCTTGAGCGCACGTCCCAGCAGTATGACGTAATAACTATCGATCCTCCCCCACCAGTGGAAGCCGCTGGCACCAGCCTCCTCTACTCAAAAGAGTTTTATGAGACGATTAAGCAGCGGCTTGCGCCGGGCGGGATTCTTCAGCAATGGTTGCCACGGGGCGATGCGACGGTACAGTGTGCGGTAGCCCGCGCTCTTCAGCAGTCGTTTCCTTACGTCCGCGTTTTTCATTCGTTCGACAATCGGGGTTTTCATTTGCTCGCCAGCAGCCAACCAATCGTTCGCCGGACCGCTCCAGAATTGGCGCGACAGTTACCGGAAAAAGCAGCCCAGGATTTCCTGGAATGGGGCCCCGAATCGAGGGTCGAGGGCCAGTTCGCTGTGGTTTTAGGCCGGGAGCTTGCGATTGACTCTATGATTTCTGGTGCGCCCGACACCCCATCTTTGCAGGACGATCGTCCGGAAAACGAATATTATCTTCTTCGTACACCACGCGTCAGAAATTGGCTATCTGCTTTGGGGTTACCTCCTTAGCACGAGCACGAATTGAGCGGACTTCCCGAATTTCTGCTCACGCTCCTGCTCCTGACACGTCTATCACTCCGACCGGGAAGAACGGCTATGGCGCCCGGCCAAAACGGAGAAACATAGGCGAGGAACAGGACAATCTATGCCGGCCGATGCGTGGGCAATACAGTTTGCGGTTGGCAAGAGCTCCAATCAGGAGCGAACCGACCAGACGAAGCGAAACAACAGCGCGTGGGACCCTCAAGCTCGGGGCCAAATGGCTGGACAGAGTCTAGGCCGTATCGACGACACCTTACTGGTCCGCGAAGCACAACGCGGCAATCGCGCTGCCTTCGAGGAGCTGGTGCGGCACTACGATCAGGCTGTGCTGCGGCTGGCGATACACCTCACCGGATCGGAACACGAAGCCCAGGATATTTACCAGGAAGCGTTTCTTAAAGCATATAAGAGCGTGGGTAACTTCCGCTTCGAGTGCTCCTTCTACACATGGATCTACCGGATCGTAACTAACCTGTGCCTGGATCATCTTCGCAAGCGGCAGGTTCGCAAGGAAGACGCACCGGTCGCAACCGATTCGAGTGGCGAACAGTATGACGTTCTCGATCGGGTTCCGGACGGACGGTCTGGCGCGGATCCTGAACGCGACCTGATGCGGCGGGAACTCGCCGGACGCATCAACCGCGCCCTGGACAAACTTACTCCGCGCGAACGCATGGTTTTTGAGTTAAAGCATTACCATGGCTTGAAATTGAGGACGGTAGGGGAAGTGTTGAACACAACCGAAGACACGGCTAAGAACACTCTGTTCCGCGCAACCCAGAAATTACGCGGTGCACTGGTGGACCTGCGATGAACGCGGTTGTAAGAATGAGGAAATCGAATCATGAAATGTGAATGGGTCAAAGAAAACATTGTGCTCTTCGTTTACGACGAATTGCCCGACGATGCTCGCTACGAATTAGAGCAGCATGTTATGCGATGCAAGAATTGTGCGGCTGAATTAGAGGGAACGCGCCAGTTTCGTGGGTCGATCGTGGAACCTGTCGTGGATGACCCCTCCCCGAACTTGCTGGCAGCGTCCCGAATGAAGCTTCAGGAAGCGCTGGAGACGGCTGAGCAGAATGGATTTTGGCGGCGTCTCATGGTTGACCCCGCGGCGTGGCTTCAGCAGATGCGGTTTTCGCCGGCTCTTGCAGCCGTACTCTTGATAGCTGGATTCGCTGGTGGGATTGGAACAACCTACAAGATTGTAGGCGGCAATGCCGGCAGTTTTCCCAGCGCAGCAGTTACCTCAACCCAGCAGCCCGTCGAGTCTTCCATTAGCGGCATTCGTTCCGTGACGCAACAACCCGGCAGCAACCAAGTCAGTATTCAATACGACACGGTTTCCACTCAGCAAATGCAGGGTTCGCTCAATGATCAACGCATTCAGCAGTTGCTGCTCTTCGCCGCACGCAACAATTACAACTCTGGCGTGCGATTAGATTCGGTGGACATACTCACCCAGCAACCCAGCGATGTACACGTCCGCGAAGCGCTGATGTACGCCTTGCGCTATGACTCTAACCCAGGAGTGCGCCTCAAAGCGTTGGACGGACTGGGGCCATTCGTGAAAGATGACATGCGGGTTCGGGACGCCGTGCTCGAAGCGTTGACGTCGGATTCGAATCCCGGCGTTCGAACAGAAGCGTTTCGCTTGATCGAACCAGTGAGGGTGGATAGCAGCGTGCGCATTGTCCTGCAAAAGCTAGCGGCCAGCGATCGCAGTCCATATATCCGTTCGCAGGCACGAACTTTGCTGGCGCAACTACCAGAGATTGACTGAAAAAGATTGATTAACAAAGATTGATTGGAAAGGGAGAGGAATTGAGGGTAAACAGTTAAATGGGAAAACTTGTAAAAGTCGTTGCGGCGTTGCTGGTGCTGTCGCCGCTGCTCAAGGCTCAGGAAACAAAGATTTATCGCGAAGGAGCGAGTTGGACGCGCGAAATTAACGGCTCGCTGCCTGCCGCGCGGAACTTGCGTGTCAGAGTGGACATCGGCTCAGTGAGAATAGAAGGAGGCTCGCAGCAGCAGGGCATCACCTACTCGATTCGCAACCGCGCCCATACCACCTCAGAAGAGACTGCCCGCAACCAATTTGACCTATACAAGGTCAGCGCTTCGATCCGAGGAGACACAGCCTGGGTTGTCGGAGAGTGCCACGGAACGGACTCACACAAGTTTTCCGGCGAATTTGTTATTAAGGTTCCGCGCGATCTCGATTCGGCAAAAGTTGAAACCGAAGGCGGCAATGTGGTTGCAACTGGCTTCAGCGGACGGTTAGACACTGAAAGCGGCGGAGGAAGCATTCGTCTCGATGATTTGGGCGGCGCCGTCAATGCAGAGACCGGGGGCGGCAGCATCGATGTTGGAAATGTCGGCGGTGACGTTAAGCTGCAAACTGGCGGAGGAAGCATTCGCGTGGCTTCGGCGAAGGGGAAAATTAGCGCTGAGACCGGCGGAGGCAGCGTTGTCATAGTCTCGGGCCTGCAGGGCGCGGTACTTGAAACCGGAGGCGGTAATATTCAGGTGCAACGCTGCGACGGGAATGTCAAAGCAACCACTGGCGGAGGCAGCATCGATCTTGGAGACTTGGGGGGGCCGGTTGAGATCGAAACTGGAGGTGGCAGCATCCGTCTAGCCTCGGCAAAGGGCGTGGTTAGAGCCGAGACCGGCAGCGGCAGCATTGAATTAGGAGGAGTGCCCTCCGCCCACGCTGAAACTGGATCAGGCGGAATCATCGCGAAATTCACTTCCGCGAACGGGGTACGCTCCGATTCGATGTTGCAAACCGCTGTAGGTGACATCACAGTTTATCTGTCACCAAGCATGAACATCTCGATCCAGGCATCGATCGATGTTTCAAACGGCCACACCATACGGTCGGATTTTCCGGAGATTCGAGTCGTGACTGAAGGGGGAGAATGGGGCCCGAAGAGTGTTAGCGCTACGGGGGCCCTGAATGGCGGTGGTCCAGTCTTGAAGATAAGAACTAGCTCGGGCAACATAGTGCTTCGGCGCGCCGATCACTAGGATGTCATTAACTAATTGTGAGGGGACTTGTATGCGGAACCTAACGTTTGCGAGAACGTTCGTTTTGCCAGCCTTGGCGATCGCGATGTTCGCCGGAGAGTTCGGTTCGCTTTCTCTTTGGGCAACAACCGACGAAGCAGTTGGATTCTCAAGTGAAGGCGGAAGCAGCAGCGAGTCTTATCTGGGCGTGGATACGCGTGACATCACACCTGATCGTCTTGCCACCCTTCAACTGAAAGAGGAAAAAGGTGTCGAGGTAACCATGGTGGATCAGGATGCTCCCGCCGGGAAGGCCGGTCTCAAGGAACACGACGTCATCCTCAGCGTCAACGGAACTGCGGTTGAGAGCGTCGAGCAACTACGCCGCATGATTCACGAAATTCCAGCAGGGCGCCAGATTTCCATTGGCTTGAGCCGCGGCGGACAGCCTCTTACCCTCAAGGCGCAACTGGCTGCCCGTAAAAAAGGGTTTGCCATGGCTTGGCCGCCGGGGAATAATTTCAGCGTCAATGTGCCGCCTGTCCCTCCTGTGCCCCCAATGCCCGCCATGCCGGAGATGGACTGGCCCGTATCCATCGTGGTGGTTCATTCTTCCACTCGCAGTGGCTTGATGGTGGAGAATCTCACGCCCCAATTGGGTGATTTTTTTGGTGTAAAGAATGGCCAAGGCATTCTAGTGAGATCCGTCGAGAAGGGTAGTCGGGCAGAACGGGCAGGATTTCGCGCCGGAGATGTGATTGTCCGTGTAAATGGAGAGAAGATCGGCGACAGCGGAGATTTCAGTCACGTATTAAATGCTCGCAAAGAAAACGCCGCCGCCGTGACTGTTCTGCGTGACAAGAAAGAGGTCACGATTACCTTGACGCTCCCGGAGCATGGCCCGTCCGGAGTGATCTATAACGAGAGTTCCAACCTCCCTATAAGCGACTCTCGCACACAAAAGGCCATAGTCAAAGCGCAATCCGAGATCGCCCGTCTACAGCCCGAGATTCAGTGCGAAATGGCAAAGCATGCTGACGAACTTCGGCACCTGCAAGCCGACATTCAACTTCGAACCGCGGACATCCAGCGCATCGGTCCCCAGATCGAGCGTGCAACGAATGCAGCCCGCGATGAAGTAAACAGGGAAATGAAAGAGTTGCAACGCAACCTGAACGAACAGGGCAACAGCCTCAGGAAGTCACTTAAGAGGGCGTTTCCAAACCAGGCAGACATCTAACGGCGGAAACACATAGGCCCGGACGCCCCCGTCAGGGTGGGCGAGAGCAGCTCGCCGGATATTTTGTCTCAACTGCGGAGCTTCGCTGCCCCGGCGCAGAATTTATCTTCCCGTGGCTTGACCGGAACTCTTACCGGATTCCGGCGCTTTGAAGACTCGATTGCGGCCAGCCTGCTTGGCGGCGTAAAGCCCGGCATCAGCCGCTTTCACTAATTCGTCGCGCGTGGTGCCATCGTCAGGATAGGCCGCAGTTCCGGCACTGATGGTAACGGGACGTGGCACTCCCGGAAACTGCCGCTCTTCCACCATGACGCGTAATTTATCCGCAACCCTCAAAGCGTGCACCGGATTCGTCTGCGAGAGCAGAATGGCAAACTCTTCGCCTCCGTAACGGCAAACGACGTCAATCTTTCTTAGCTGTTGATGGAAAATTGAGGACACCTGACGCAGAACTTCATCTCCTATAAGGTGTCCGAATTCGTCGTTCAGGCGTTTGAAATGGTCGATGTCGACCATAATCACCGCCATGCCAGCCCCGAAACGCCGCGCCCGCTCGAGTTCTTCAGCCATGCGGAGCTCGAAGAACCGGCGATTAAAAATCCCAGTCAACCCATCCAGATAAGCGAGCTGCTTCATCCGCTCCACATAGTGAGCGTTCTGGATGGCGGTAGCGCAGATGTCCGCCACCGATTCCAGGGCCTGCTTGTCTTGAACATTGAATGCACCGGTTTCGGCACTATCCAGAACCAGGAGCCCGAGGGTTTGCCCAAACGAAACCAGCGGGATGCACATTCGGGAAGCCGTTTCCAGATAGAAACCGGTTGAACCGGGACCGCTGACAACGTCATTCTCGATCAGGGTTGTTGCCGACGCTAGGGTCCGTCCCCAAAATCCTTCTCCCGCGGCAACTCGTCCGCCTTCCGGTATGCAGGGCGTCAGCTTGCCGTGATGGGCCCGGATAACTATGTCATCTTCGTCTTTCAGGAGAACTGAAACGTGGGAAACCTGAAAGGCCGTCTGGATCAGCGTGCAAACCTTCGAGAGCAATTCTTTCAGGTCCAGGACGGCGGTCGTTTGCTGAGCGATGGCATTGATGGCCTCGAGCTGCGATGCCCGACGCCTCTCGAGCGAATACAGACGCGCATTTTGCAGCGCCATGGAAGCTTGCGTCGAAAACAACATTAATAGGTCAATGGTTTCGGGGTCAAAATGGTCCAGGTTTTCGCTCTGGCAGTCGAGGACGCCCACAACTTCCTCACGTACTAACAAGGGCACTGCAAGTTGCGACCGTGTGGACTTGGTTGACAAGATATATCGGCTGTCACGTGTTACGTCGGGGACGTATACGAGCCGCCTTTGTTGGGCCGCAGCACCTGTGACGCCGGTTCCAATTGGAACCCTGATCGCGTTTAGCTCGCTATCCCAGCCGATTTGTGAGCGCAAACAAAGTTCCTGGGTATCCTTCTCAAACAACAGAATTGCAACGTTCTGCAAGTGAAAATAGTCGCGAGCAATAATGAGAATCTGGCTCAGGACCTCATCTAACTCAAAGGTAGAAAGAACGGCCTGGCTGGCGTCGTACAGTAGGGCGACTTTTTGCATTTCTCAGCCCTGATTCTATCCTGTCAGGGTAATCGCCTGAGGTGCCGAAAGTAATGTGTTCACGCCACTTGCGCTGGTGCGCATGTGGTCAGCGCTTGGGAGTTCTTAATTGGGCTTTAAAATGGCCTACCGTCTTCACGATTCCCAGCATCACGAGACAGAACCAGAAGTCAACGACGAGACCGAGATCCAAATGAGGCGAGACGTGCCGCGCGGCCTCCGGAAGGTGTGGCATCAGCAGAAAATAAACGGCGTTTCCCGCCACGACGGCGATCAATGAATCGACGAAATTTCCCACTCTTGTTTTAGACACCGATGTTTTGGACAACGACAGTCACTGTACTTAATCCGCCTGTCCACCGCTCCTGCTAACATCCTTCAGATGCTGGAACCCTCCACCTCCGTCCAGTATGTGAAGGGAATTGGCCCACGCCTGGCCGAAATTCTTGGCGGCAAAGGCATACATTCGGTTAACGACCTGCTTCATTACTTGCCTTTTCGCTACGAAGACCGCTTGAATCCGCGCGGCATCGCCGAATTAAGAGCGGGAGAGATGGCCACCGTGATCGCCGAGGTCCGGACTTCGGGTCTGTTCCGCACCCGCCGGATGCCAATTTTCGAAATGACGGCTGGGCAGGGAAGGACGCGGCTCAAATGTATCTGGTTTAATGCCAGATATTTAGAAGGAAAATTCAAGGCAGGTCAGGTAGTTGCCCTGTACGGCAAGGTAGAAGAGGATTCGCGTCGCGGAGAGCTGCAATTGATCCAGCCGCAGTTTGAAATTCTCTCGGAGCCTGAGGCCGAGGGGGCGGCAATATGCGCGCCGGAAGAGGATAAAGTTGCTAACTCTCTCGAAATCGGGCGAATTGTTCCAATCTACGAATCGGCAGGTCAGGGGAAGCTCACTCCAAGATGGTTTCGCCGGATAATCCATACTGCTCTCGAAGACCTGGCTCCCGAGCTTCCCGATCCAATACCCGAGCAAGTCCGCCAACGCATGCGGCTGATAGGACCTCGCGAGGCTCTCTGGAGGGTTCACTGGCCCGATCCCGGAGAGAGCTTTCACGATCTCCAATCGTGGCGAACTCCGGCCCACGTGCGGCTCATCTTCGAAGAGCTCTTCTTCCTGGAACTTGGGCTCGAGATGAAACGAAGGCAGCAGAGGGCGCAAACGGGTATTGCTTTTCACCTGGACGAGCCCGTGCGCCAGGCGATCAAGAAGATATTGCCTTTCCATCCCACTACCGCGCAGAAGCGGGTTCTGAAGGAAATCGCCACAGCAATGGCGGAACCCTTCCCCATGCGGAGGCTGCTGCAAGGTGACGTTGGGTCGGGTAAGACAATCGTTGCGTTTGAAGCGGCAATTATCGCAATGGAAAACGGGTACCAGGTTGCGCTGATGGCGCCCACGGAAATTCTGGCGCAGCAGCATTATTTTTCCGCGCGCAATATTCTCGAACCGGCGGGCTATCGCATCGTGCTGCTCACCGGATCGCTTGAAGAGGACCGCAAGCGTGATGTTCGACGCCATATTGCCCAAGGAAATGCTCAACTGATAATTGGAACGCATGCGCTGATCGAACAAAAAGTAGAATTCGCAAAATTGGGATTGGTGATCGTGGATGAGCAACATCGTTTTGGAGTGTTGCAGCGGTTCAGGCTGATGAAGAAGAGTGGCGACGATGCGCCTAAGGCCGCTGGAAAAGATGCTAATCAGGCGGCCCCTGAACCGGATGTGTTGGTGATGACCGCGACGCCGATCCCCCGCACTCTCGCTCTAACGTTATACGGAGACCTTGATGTGAGCGTACTTGACGAGATGCCGCCCGGCCGCACGCCGATTGTCACCAGGCGGGTATCGGATGAGAGGTCTCACGAAGTCTGGGAGTTCGTGCGAAAACAGGTCGCGGCAAAGCACCAGGTGTACGTTGTCTACCCCGTCATCGAAGAAAACGAAGAGAGCGAACTGAAAGCCGCGATTAAAATGTACAAAGAATTAAGTGATCGCGTCTTTCCCGAACTGCGAGTGGGACTTTTGCACGGACGGTTAGATTCCTCCCTGAAAGAACAGGTCATGCGGCTCTTCCAAAATGGTGGATTCGATATTCTCGTGGCAACCACCGTAATTGAAGTCGGCGTCGATGTTGCCAACGCAACGGTTATGGTGATTGAGCACGCCGAGCGCTTCGGACTGGCGCAACTGCACCAACTGCGCGGGCGCATTGGCCGGGGCGCGGCAAAGTCATATTGCATCCTGATGACTGGAGGCAAGATTTCCGAGGATGGCGAGCGCCGTCTAGACGCATTGGTCCGAACTACCGACGGTTTTCAACTCGCGGAACTCGATCTAGAACTGCGCGGCCCCGGCGAATTCTTCGGAACCCGGCAGGCTGGCATGCCGGACTTCCGGGTCGCTAGTTTGACCAGAGATCGCGACTTGCTCGAAGCCGCTCGGCGAGAGGCCGTTGCTGCTCTCGACGACGCAGAAATATCGACCGCTGATATTACCCGCGCCCAACTTCACATGAGAACCCGCTGGCAAAAAAGCTATGGGCTGCTCGAGGTGGGTTAGCATTGAGTTCCCGTCGCGAATAAGATACTCATTCTTGTGAAAGTCGACTCCAAGTCCGACCTCTACCGCAGGCTTCCCTCCGTGGATGAACTGCTTCACGATACACAGTTGTCACAACTGATTGCCCAGGAGGGTAAAGTTGCGGTTACGAACGCCGTGCGTACCGTGATCAACCGTTCCCGCGAACAAATTGCGAGGGGAGAGTTCGATGAGCAGACGCTCTCAGACTTAGCAACCGAGGTAGTGGAAGAACTTCAACAATCGTTGAAGCATTCGCTGCGCACGATCATCAACGCAACCGGGGTTATCCTCCATACCAATCTCGGACGCGCACCTCTGGCTCCTGCCGCACTAGACCATATACAAAACACGGCAGGAGGTTACTCAAATCTGGAATTTGATATCGAGTCGGGCGCGCGTGGCAAACGCGACGTTCACGTAGATCATTTATTTGCGAAACTCCTAAATGCTCACGTCGGGACACCCGCCCCCGGCTCTCCGTCGCCCCAGGTCTCCACAATCGTCGTCAACAACAATGCCGCAGCCGTGCTGCTTGCTCTGAATACTCTAGCCGACGGCGCCGAGGTTATCGTTTCCCGCGGAGAACTAGTCGAAATCGGCGGATCGTTTCGCATTCCTGAAATTATGGCGAAGTCTCAGGCCATCCTGCGCGAGGTGGGCACCACCAATCGCACCGCCATCGGCGACTATGAATCCGCCATCAACGAAAAGACAAAGCTCCTGCTGCGAGTTCATCGCTCGAATTTTGAGATTACAGGATTCACCGACCGGCCCCGGCTCGATGAACTTGTCAGCCTGTCTCGGCGCCGGAACATCCCACTCGTGGAGGATCTGGGCAGCGGCTCTCTTTTCGATCTCCGAACCGTCTGCGTGAATGGCGAACCTACCGTCTTCGACAGTCTCCATGCGGGTGTAGACGTGGTCACCTACAGTGGAGATAAGCTGCTCGGTGGCCCTCAAGCGGGAATCCTCAGCGGGCGTGCGGACCTTGTAGCAAAAATGCGGGCAAACTCTCTGTTCCGCGCTTTGCGGGTAGATAAGCTGACATACGCGGCGTTGGAAGCTACGTTATTAGCCTACGTGAAGCATGACCACGATTCGATTCCGGTGTTGCGCATGATGCGGCTATCGAAAGATGCGATTACGGCGCGGGCGCATGAAATCGCGAAAAAAATCCGCTCGCCAAAAATCGCGGTCGATCTCATTGATGGAGAATCGGTAATTGGCGGAGGCGCCGCGCCATCAGCAGTGCTGCCCACGTGCCTACTCGCCATTACATCGGTAGATTTCAGCGCCGACGAACTGGCTGAGCGCCTTCGAAAATCGGATCCGCCGATCACCTCCCGCGTGCAGGAAGATCGAGTTCTTCTCGACCTCCGGACAGTTTTCCCCGCGCAGGACGGATTCATCTTGGACGCGTTTGCTAAATTCTGAAGCACATGTACCTCGATCCAATCGGGAGGGCCCGACTTCAGTCGGGCCGATGTAAATTCGGTTCTGACGCACGGCCCGACTGAAAGTCGGCCCCTCCCAATCACGTCTGCCAATCGCGATCTTCTGATACGCTCTTGTTTCTGCGAACCGCCAAAACTATTTCGGCCATCGTTTCCTGCGTGCTCGGGGTGACACTGCTCAACGGCTGCGGAACTCCCGGAATCCCGTTACCGCCGTCCCTTGAGCTTCCTAAACGGGTCACCGACCTGCATGCAATGCGAAAAGGTAACAAAGTCTACTTGACGTGGACAGCCCCGACCCAAACAACCGACCGTCAAACCATCCGGCACCCCGGGGTCACACGCGTCTGTCGAAATCTAGTTTCTGCGACCGCGCCTGAACCAAAGAAAGACGAATGCGGAAATGTAGTAGGCACAGTTCCTCCGCCTCAGGCCTTCGCCCCCGCTCGCAAGCCCAACGCGACTCCAACGCTCAAGCCGATTGAGAAATACATTGACGAAATTCCCGCAGCGGGGGTAGATCCCCTAGGGTCGATTACGTATGCTATCGAAGTTACGAATGATCGTGGACGCAGCGGTGGCCTATCCAATCGGGCACAAGTTCCCGCCGCGCCCACACTTCCGCCACCCGCAGGTTTCGCTGCTCAAGTCAGGGCAGATGGCGTCTTCATAAGTTGGACACCAATCCCTCCACGAGTTGCCCCGTCAGGCCTGCGCTATGCCTATCGCATTTATCGCCGTGAAGAAAATGGCAAAAATGAAGAAAATGGCAAAGATAAAGATAAGGTTGTGGTTGAACTGCCGCTCGATGCCGCGCCCAACAGTCTCGTCGATCGCAACTTCGAGTGGGAGAAGAGATACACGTATCGCGCCACCGTGGTAACACTGATTCATCGGGAGCCGGGATCGGAAGAACATGTCGAAGGAGACGATACTCCCGAAGTGTCAGTCTTCGCGCACGACATCTTTCCGCCAGCCGCGCCTTCTAGACTGCAAGCAGTATTCTCCGCTGAAAATCAACATTACTTTATTGACTTGATATGGAATCCAAACACGGAAGGTGATTTGGCAGGTTACAACGTTTTCCGGCATGAGAACGGCAGCCCTGCGGTGAAGATCAATTCAGATTTGGTGAAGCTACCAGCCTTCCGGGATCTTAATGTGTCGCCTGGAAGAAAATATTACTATTCGGTTTCGGCCGTGGATATCCGAGGAAATGAAAGTCCGCGCTCGGAAGAAGCAAATGAGAGTGTGCCGTAAATTCGCTGCGCCCCCGTGGAAAAGATCGGAAAAGAGGATCGGAAAGAAGATCGGAAATATGTCACTGCCCTCGCAATTCGTCCCCGTCGCTTTCAGTCTGGCGGCTCTCGCCTGTTGGGGAGCAAGCGACTTTATCGGCGGATACGCTTCACGGCGCGCCAATGCATTCATCGTTACCTTGATCGCTCATGCCAGCGGATTGATTTTCGTTGCGACCATGGCGGTCGCGAAACATTCTCCCTTTCCGTCGAATCGCAGCCTGGAGTGGGCGCTTGCCGCTGGAGTGTCAGGCGGTGTAGCTCTGGCTTTGTTTTATCGTGCCCTCGCCTCCGGCCGGATGGGGCTTGCGGCGCCTGTTTCCGCGGTGCTGGGGGCGGCCATTCCAACTGCCTTCGGCATTTTTTCGGAAGGAATGCCTCACCCAATTCAAGCTTCGGGATTCGTCCTCGCTGTCTTGGGAATATGGCTAATTTCGAGGCCGGAGGAAGGCAGCCGCCCTGAAGGACTTGGGCTCGCCGTGCTGGCCGGAATAGGGTTCGCGGGTTTTTTCTTGTGCGTCAAGCAAGCGGGCAACGGCTCTGCCGATTGGGTTGCGGCCACTTCGCGCGCATCCTCTTTGGTCCTAACCGGCATAATCGTGCTGGCCGCCCGAATTCCCCGCCAGATCGACGCGGTTCGGATGGGATTGGGCGCATTGGCAGGATGCCTCGACGTGAGCGGCAGCGTGCTGTTTATCCGCGCCAGCCAAAGTGGACGACTGGACGAAGCTGTAGTCCTTACGTCGCTTTATCCCGTGGTTACAGTGCTTCTCGCCCGATTGATTCTGCGCGAGTACTTCACGCGGTGGAAACTGGCTGGAATGATCGCGGCGTTCCTGGCCGTGCCAATGATTGCGATGAGTACGAGTAACCCGGCTTGGTAGAGGGTATGGACCATGTAGTGTCCCCCGGGGGCAACTGCGGCGGGTTTGCCTTGGCATGCCTCAGGAAATTAAAGGCGCCGAAAAGAATCACCGCCGTCACCAGGAAAACGCCAGCATTCCATCGACTGCGAATTTCCGGAAGATCGGTAAGATGTCTGGCCAAAACCGCTCCCAGCGCGAGCCCAGTTATCAGCCCGCCGATGTGCGCCGAGTTGTCGATTCCCGCGCCTACCGCTCCGAAAAACAGATTGTAGCCCGCGAAAGTCAGAAGGCTTCTCATGGTGCCGCGTAGAGCCTCTTTCGGAATCGGGAGGCGTCCGAGATACAACGCGGAGATAAGTGCTCCGGCCAGACCGAATATCGCGCCAGAAGCACCCGCTCCAACTACCATGGGATGCCACCACAGACTCGCCAAACTGCCACCGATCCCACAAGCGGTATAAGTCAGAAAGTAGGTCCAGCGATCGAAAATGCGTTCAGCAAGCTGGCCAAGACTCCAAAGGCACCACATATTCAGAGCAATATGGATGATTCCAATGTGAAGGTAATTTGAGCTCAAGATACGCCACGGCTGCGCTCCCAGCGACAAGGGGCCCCAATTCGCTCCCCATTTCAACAACTGCGCCAGGGTGGGGCTTTCAAGAGGAACACCGGACAGAAGCATTACCACAAAAACGGCAGTGTTAGCTCCAACCAGCGCCGTCGTTACTGGAGGCCTCGCGCTCGCCATCGCACGGCGAGGTGCGGGAGCCTCAACCGAGCCAGAGGGCGCCTGAACGTCGATTGCATTCGAGCGGCATTCCGGGCACACATTCCCCCGCCCTCCGAACAGGGATGTTCGCAATTCACGGCCGCAGCTAATGCAATTCGCCATTCAGAAATATTCAGTAATCCGCAGAACTACGCCAAGCCTATCATCGACTCCGAAAATTAATCGGAATGGAAGCGTATTTAGTCGCCCACCGTTTCAAGCTCCGACATCACCGGCTTCCGCGAGCTCACCTTGGCGCTTGTTACCGCCACAACCGAAGCGATGATGATGGCGCTTCCAGCAAGGATGTATTTGTCGACTCTTTCGTGCAGCACAAGCCAGCCCAGAAATACCGCGACAATTGGATTCACATAGGCGTACGTGGAAACTTTCGATGTGGGTGCGTGTCCCAGAAGCCAGATGTATGCGGTGTACCCGACCCACGATCCGAAAATTATTAGATACACCACAGCGCCGGTTCCACGGGGAGTCCACATCGCGCGAGAGAAATCCCGCAAGGCGACAGCGATTATCAGATTCGCGACTCCGGCAAAAATCATCTGCCATGCTGTCGCTGAAAAAGGATCGACATCAGCCGATTTCCACTTCTTGGCAAGCACCGAACCCAGTGCCCAGCTGAACGCTCCGCCCAAAAGCCCGAGTGAAGCCCACAGCTGCGAGCGCCCGAACGAAGTGGTCGCTGTCAAGTCCGGCCACAATAGAACCGCCATTCCAACCAGACCCAACACTAATCCAGCGGTTCCCAGCGCAGAGATCTCATGGTCGCCCAACAGCAACGAATCCAACACCAGGAACCACAATGGAATGATGGCCACGATCAGCGCGGCCAGGCCCGACGACAAACGCGTCTCCGAGTACGCCAGGGTCAGATTGCCTCCGACCAGCAGCAATATTCCGACCACCGCCATCTGTCCGAGTTGCGCTGGGGAGTAACCGACCTTGCGTCCGCTAAACCCGCAAAACGCAAGCATGAACACACCCGCAATCAGAAACCGTATGCCACATACAACAGGCGGAGGAATGCGCTCCACAGCAATGTCGATAGCCAGATACGTCGAACCCCAAAAAAAATAAACCAGCCCAAAGGCGAGGATGACACTCCAGCTGAATGTAGTTTTACCTGAACTCATCGGGGGAACCGTAAGATATAAGAGTAATCGACTGGTGCCGGGGATTCAGACTGACCCAAAGTAGTAGCGTTTTTGAGGGCTGCGGACAGGCCTCCGTAGTTCGGGTAAGGCAGTCTTCGCTGCTTTCAAACTTAGTGTCGCCCTTGTGAATCTAGCCAATCGAAAAGCGCTTTCTTTCTTCTGCGCAGTTCTTTGCTGCTGATCGGGAATTTCTTGTTGAGTTCACGTGGGCGTTCGACAGTCGCCCAGAGTCCCGCAAAATAAAACCCGACTCCAAATCCGACAAGAATTAACACAATTACAGCAATGTGTAGCCTCGGCCAAAACCGGTGCGCCGTGACTGCGATTAGACTTGCGTACATTGCAGCGAGCAACACGCCGACTAACGGTCCGATGTTCTTTTGGTTTATCACGCAGCCCTTCTGGTGTTCAGTCTTCCTTCCTATGATCTTATCCGTACTCTTAGGCGACAAACGAGCTAGATTTTCTTTCGAAGATGTTCAAAAACTAGAAAGCCAACAAATGCGGAAATTATGGCAATCACAAAATTCTCCATCGTAAAAATATCTTCGACAGCAAAAAGCAGAGTCTTCCCACGCTCATTTGTACGAGTAAACTCCCCCATCAAAAGGTTGGAATAAAAAAGGACAATGATGAAACCAACCTCAATGATAGCTCTCCAAACCGGAGCCAACTTCCGAGGATTCCTCTCGTTATCCATTGCGCCTAACTATAGCAAGGAATGTTTGGTGCGCTGTACTTACAGCGAACCTTGCCCACCGTAATGCCGCCACGACAGCTATAATCCGTCTGCCATCTTCCACCCAACTCAAGGAGAACCCATGGACCTTTCAAGCCGGGTCGCACTCATAACTGGCGCCTCCCAGGGCATCGGTCGCGCCTGTGCGCTCAGGCTGGCAAAGAACGGCGCTACAGTGGCCGTGGCCGCGCGCAATCAGGAGAAGCTCAACGAGTTAGTGCAAGAAATTAACGCAGCGGGAGGGAAGTCCGCCGCATTTGTTGCCGACGTAGGCGATGAAGATCAAATCAAGAACACCGTCAAATCGGTGCTCGCTCAGTTCGGGAAAATAGACATTCTGGTGAACAACGTCGGCATAACCCGCGATCAATTGGTGATGCGCATGAAGCGCAGCGACTGGGATTCCGTACTCAACACGAATTTGACTTCCGCATACCTTTGCACCCAACAGGTTATCGGATCCATGCTGAAGCAGCGTTGGGGACGCATTATCAATATCACTTCAATCTTCGGTCAGATGGGACAAGCCGGCCAGGCCAACTACGCCGCCTCAAAAGCAGGATTGATCGGCCTCACCATGGCAATCGCAAGGGAAGTGGGTTCGCGTAACATAACCTGCAACGCCGTGGCTCCTGGATTTATAGAAACCGCAATGACCGCAGGTCTTGCGGAGGACTTCAAAAAGGAAGCGCTAAAGATGATTCCCCTTGCGCGCATCGGCACTCCTGAAGACGTCGCCTCCGCAGTGGCGTTCCTTGCCTCGGAAGAGTCCTCCTACATAACCGGCCATGTCTTGAACGTGAATGGTGGAATGTTGATGGGGTAAAGAGCAGCACTCAGCACTCAGCAATCAGCATTCAGCCGTATAAGCGAGCAAGAGAGTGCGGGATTTTAAGCTGATGGCTGAATGCCGATAGCTGAATGCTTGCTCTACTACGTCAACGCCAGCTGCTCGCAAATTCGCCGAATAATCTCGGTTTGTTCCGGCGTCTTGGTAAGAAATTCGAAGCCGTGCCGCAATCCATCGCGATATCGCACAACCGCCCGTATCTTCAGCGGAGCCAACGGAAACTCAAGCTCCAGGGCGACAACTTCACCGGATTCAAGTTCGCCGGTGAGTGTTCCCCCAATTCCGTCCTGTCCAACCTCATTCGATCGCCCCCACAAAGAGAGCCTCTCTCCGGAACGAAAAACACTGACCATAATTCGAACATCAACCGGGTAACGGGTGAAACGCCGCATTCTCTTCGACGCATCTTCTTTCTTGGAAGCGGCTTTGGTCATCGCCTCATTCTAAACGTATTTGCGCGCTAGTCAGCTTAAACTGCGGGACCATGCGAAACCCTTAGTTCTTGCCGCCTAGTACTGTATAAATATTTCACCGGTAGTCTCAGAATGATCCATGCATTTATTACTTACCCAGCCTTCGTTCGGGTTTCCAATTCTTTGTAACTATCGTGCTCTTGGGCATTTCCAAAATGGCATGCCAAATGCATTTCCTGAGAACGTTCTGTGAGAGGAGATTACGCATGACGAAGGAGAAGGATTGGAGAGAACTGTCTGAAGCTGCGAGTCGCGAGCAGGATCCCAAAAAATTGCTTGAGTTGGTTGAGCAGCTTGATAAAGCCCTGGAAGAGCGTGAGAACACTTCGAGAGAAAGAAAAGAAAAGAAAGAGCCGCTTACAAATCGCGACTCAAACCTTTATCCATTTCCCACCGTGAGAACGATCAGTATCCTTTCTGCTTAGCTCGCGACTCATACGAATTTCGGTGCATCGTCGGCCTCGTGCAATACACGTCCGTTTGGTAGACAATAGACTGGACAACACAAAAGCTGATTGCGAGTTGGGCCGTGCTGTTCCTTGAATCGCTCTCACTCAGCAAATCATCTTTCCCCATGGAGGACAATTATGGCGCACGAGTTACCCCCCCTACCTTACGACTACGCGGCCCTGGAGCCTGTCATCGACACCCAGACCATGAAGCTGCATCACGACATGCATCATGGCGCGTACGTAAAAAATCTGAATGCCGCGATTGAAAAACATCCGCAGCTCGCATCGAAAAGCGCGGAAGACTTGATCCGTGATTTGAATTCCATTCCCGAAGACATCCGTGCCGCCGTTCGCAATAATGCCGGCGGACACGTCAATCACAGCATGTTCTGGAAAATCATGAAGCCCAAAGGGGGCGGCGACCCCACTGGCCCCATCGCTGAAGTCATCAACAAATCGTTCGGAAACTTCAAAGACTTCCAGACCAAATTTAACGACGCAGGAGTAAAACAATTCGGCAGCGGATGGGTTTGGCTGGCGGGAAAATCTGGCGGCGACGTTCAAATCATGAGCACGCCGAATCAGGACAATCCCATCTCGCAAGGCCTCTTCCCAATTTTCGGCAATGACGTTTGGGAGCACGCCTACTACTTGAAATACAACAACCGGCGTCCAGAGTATTTGGCCGCATGGTGGAACGTCGTCAATTGGGACGAGGTCAACAAACGCCTGGAGACTTTCAAGGCCGGCAAGCGCGAGCCCGCACTGGCCGCGAGATAGCACAACAGAACCTTCACTTCTTGTAGTCCTGAGTTTCGGAGCGTCCCCCTTGCGGGACGCTCCGGTGCGAAGGACCTCTGCATTCTATTCCGCTTACAACCACCGCTTTGAGCATCGCCGCGCACGCTTACAGCATCTCTGTTTCACATGCCTCTCGACGTAGTCATCCTCGGCGCCGGCGTCGCAGGACTCTCCGCCGCAATCGACCTATCCCAGGCGGGGATGAAGGTTTCCATCGTCGAAGCCCGTAATCGCGTCGGCGGACGCATCCTCACCGAACGCGATCCTGCAACGAAAATCCCCATCGAACTCGGCGCAGAATTCCTGCACGGTCTCACACCAGAAATTTGGGAGCCCGTGCAAGAGCACGACCTGGAAGTAACCGAGGTCGATGGCGAAAATTGGTGTTTCCGCGAAGGCAAGCTTGGCCCCTGCGATTTCTTCGCCGACGTCGACAGAATTATCCGCAAAATGAAGGACCGCCCTCCCGACCAATCCTTTCTCAGCTTTCTCGCCAAGCAATTTCCCAATCCCAAGCACGATCCCAAGCTCGAAGAAGCAAAGGCCCACGCCCGCGCCTACGTAACAGGATTCAATGCTGCCGATCCCGGAAAGGTAAGCGTCAATTGGCTGGCAGAAGAGATGGAGGCCGAAGAACAAATCGAAGGCGACCGCGCTTTTCGGATCACTAAAGGATACGAAGCATTGGTTGCAATTCTTCTGCAACGCCTGCGGAGTCTAAATGTGCCAATCAATCTCAATTGCTCCGCTGAGAATATCCGATGGAGTCGCGGCAGCGTCGAAGTACGCGGTCGCGCATCCAGAAAACAATTCGAATTCTCGGCACCGCGCGCCTTGATCACCGTCCCACTCGGCGTTCTCCTCGCCCGTCCATCAGAAAAGGGCGGTATACGCTTTTCCCCCTCGCTACCCTCATCGAAACAAAAAGCACTCAGCAAGCTCTCAATGGGCCACGTCATGAGAGTCACACTACAATTCAAAGAGCGTTTCTGGGAAAATGTCCGACCCCGCGACAGCAAGAAGACACTTTCCGAACTCAGCTTCTTGTTTTCCGACGACGAATGGTTCCCCACATGGTGGACTCAAATGCCGCTAAAATCGCCGGTCATCACCGGGTGGGCGCCCTTCAAATCTGCGGACAGACTGTCGGGACACAACTCAAAATTTATTGTCGATAAGGCCCTGACAACTCTTAGCCGTCTGATGCAAGTCGCAAAGAAAGATATTGCGGTTGTGTTCAAGAACGCCCACTTCCACGATTGGCGCAATGAACCGTTCTCGCGCGGCGCCTATAGCTACGTAAAAGTCGGCGGGAAAAATGCGCCAGGTATTCTCGCTAAACCAGTTGACCAGACATTATTCTTCGCTGGCGAAGCCACCGACACCACCGGCCAGACCGGAACCGTCCACGGCGCAATAGCCAGCGGAAAACGTGCCGCCCACGAAATCAGACTCACGTAGGACGCCCCGTCCGTACAGCTCACGTAGGGAGAGCCGCCTCAGCTGTCCAGGCCGAAGCGCGGCGCGGGCATTGCGCCGCCACCTGCGAAATCATCTCCAAAGCCGCCGCTTTCGAAGGCCCCGCCAGTTCCCCACCAAGGCGCTGGTTTTCCGCGTGGATAAAGGTGATATCCGTAGCTCCCGATAACGCGCCCGGGCGACTTGCCACGCCCGAGGCTGGCAGCGCTACAATCCTCGATATCGTTAATCCAAGGGCGAAGGGCTGATCTGAAATTGGGAAGACTTATCAAGCGCGTTGTCGTCGGTGTAATTATGGTGGCGATTTTGGCCGCCGGCGCAGCTCTGCTCGGTTTCAAGGTTGTCCAGCGCAGGATCGCCGCAAGGATGCAGCCTCCGCATCTGGAAATTCGAACAGAACCGGCCAATGACTTGGTGTATCGCACGCTGGAAGGGGAAACACAGCATCTGGCATCGACAAAGGGCGAGGTCGTATTTCTCAATATATGGGGAACGTGGTGCGTACAGTGTGTCGCCGAGATGCCAACGGTGCAAAAACTCTATGACCATTACAAAAACGACCCGCAAATTAAGTTTCTAATCGTTTCCCGGCTGGACTCACCTTCATCGGTACGCTCCTACGCACACCGCAACCGCTTGAGCCTCCCTTTCTACGTCACGCAGGACCAAGATATCCCCAGTTCCATGCAACTCAACCAATATCCTTCGACGTTTATTTATGCCAAAGACGGCACTCTGGTTTCAAAGCATGTAGGAGCAGCTGACTGGTCTGATCCGACGGTCATTTCTTACATCGACCAACTGAAAAAACAATGACGGCGTTTTCCGCTGCAACCGCTCTATCCATTTCTGCATTTCCTGTGCGATGTCTGTGGAAATGAATATCCGAAAAAACTTCGCCGTCCCCGGTATCTTCTCCGGTTTTGACTAAAAGCAACCCGCAGCACGGGTTACATCCACTCCGAAAAAAATCTTCGCCACGAATTCAATTCCGGGAAGTCCATTCCGGAATTCCTGTCCTATGCACCATAACCGGAGGTTTTCCAGGTGTATAGTCGTCCTCACTTCAGCCGAGCTCCAGCCACTCGAATGTGTTCAATTTCAAAATCAATTCTCCCTCCCCCAAGGGTGGATGCCAGGTGAAACAGAATAGTGAATGGAACATCTATCGCACGCGATTCTTAGTTCGAGCTAAACAACTGACCCAGCGCCTCGTTTTTACCGACGCCTTGGGACGAGAGCATAGAGGAGATCCTGGCGATTACTTGGTGGAATCTTCAGACGGGACGACGCGGGTCACTCCCAAAGCGATCTTCGAGGATATTTATGTCGTGATGCCGTCGACGCACCAAAACGGGAAATCGACAGCCGATCCCATAACTTCAGCAGTCAGAAAGAAATTCTATGAGTACCGCGCAGTCCCCTCAGCTTGACCGCTGTGGAAATTGCGATGGAGGGGAACGTATCAGGCCAGTTAATTCTGTGAGATACAATATGTAGTGATACCCTATTGACAGGCCCCATATACGGGAGTACTGTTTGGCATCTCAGTCAAGAAATCGCTCCCAAAACAAGGCGGCAGATATTGACGAGCCGAGGTTCATCGAGCCAATTGCACGGTGCGGGAACATTCGAGACCAGGTTGTCAGGTGAGTGAGACATTGAACCAGCAGACTCCAGTCCCGGAAGGGGCGACAGATCATAGCCCAGGGCCTGCCCTGAGCTCGTTGAATGGATGTACCTGGGTCAAATTCGATCCGTGATGAACGCGCCTTCAGGGCGCACAGGTGGCCGTTCCCGGTTCGGTACCGTTTTGGGCCGAACATCCCCTCGGGCACGACAATTTTTGATAACTCACAGACACAAGAACCAAGGAGCCTACATGGAAGGCATCACGCATTTGGTTTCAGCGTCGCTGGCTCGTCACGGTTTCATCACTCAGGTAGATCATCGCCGCCTGCAGTGGTCGCCGTGGCTCCGATGTGAATCGAGCTTTAGTGTGTTGCTGGTTCCAAGCAAGCCCGGCCTGTTGGTGCTCGCAGAAGAGTCAGAGGGGTCTTTTGGAGCTGAAGACATAGCGCTCACCTTGCGCCAAATCTCTCAGGTTGAAGATTTGAGCACGGAGCTGGCGCGTCTGTTTCTGCCCACTGCGCCCGCTCCCAAGCCGTGTTATGTGCGATATGCGGTATTAGAAGATGAGGATCAACGTCGCTCAAGCCATCGCGCCCTACAGGAATGGATGGCATCATCCCCAGAATCCAAGAGCAAAACACCCGGCAATTTAACCGTGCATACTTTCGCCAAGGATCAGCAAAGCTTAGAAGACGCCGAGAACTCATTGCCGCTAGCACGAACCGGAACCAGCGGCTGATACCGTTCTGTCGAAACTGAACGAAACAGGTTGCAAGGTGGAGGTAAAAGATTGAACCACCAAACCCAGCCCCGGAGGGGGGACAGATATTAGCCCAGAGCCTGCCCTGAGCGAAGTCGAAGGGACGTAAGTCCTGGGCAGGAGTAAGTAGCGTTCTACGCGCCCGCGAGGGTGCTACAAGGCTTTCATGCTAAAACATCCCGATAAATTCCTGCCGGTTACGACCAGCTGCGGTTTTCAGGCACTAGTATCATCTGGGTTTAACGGCGATTTCCGCATCAAAGATACTTCGACCGGAAATCTGTATTTCAATTTTTTTGCCTCTGGTCTGACTTTTCTCCGCCTTATTGAATCAGATGTCACTTACGGTTCGCGCAGCTTTGAAAAGATCGAAGACAGAGAGCTAATCAGAACATTACGTGAAGCGAAATATGGATACGTGGACCTCTACTTTGAGCAATGAGGCGAAAGGATCGCGGATAGCCCAGAGCCTGCCCTGAGCGAAGTCGAAGGGGCGTAAGTCTTGGGAAAAAGGTCGAACGATTCACGCGCCGGCAGGGCGCAACAGGCCATGAACACGACATTCCGCCATGTACTTGAGATCATCTAATAACTACCGAACAAGCGGACCGAAGAGCCCGCAGGAGACTAAGAATCATGTCCCAGGTCACAACTAAAGGTGCCCCCACCGCAGCCCAGACGGTCACAACGAACGCTTCCGTCGCAAAAGCCCCCGGCCTTACCTTCCGCCGCCTGTTCACCAAACCCGGCGTGTCTCCTTATGACGAGGTCGAATGGGAACTCCGTCTCGCTCAGATCACCGACGCCAAAGGCAACGTGATCTTCGAGCAAAAAGACGTTGAGACTCCCAAGGACTGGTCGATGACGGCCACCAACATCGTGGCCAGCAAGTATCTGCACGGAACGGTAGGGACGCCGGATCGCGAATCCGGTGTGCGCGCATTAATCACGCGCGTCGCCGAAACCATCCGCGATTGGGGAATGTCGCAGGGATACTTCAAGACCGCCGAAGACGGCGCAACGTTTCACGATGAACTCGCCCACATTCTCGTCCGGCAACTAGCAGCTTTCAACTCGCCAGTCTGGTTCAACGTAGGATGCGACCGCATCGAGCCCAATTCGGACGCTCAGAATTGGCACTGGAATCCCGTTGCCGGACGCGTCGAATTCGGCGTAACCGGATACAAGACTCCGCAATGCTCCGCCTGCTTTATCAACTCGGTCAAAGATTCTTTGGATTCAATCCTCACCTTGGCTAAGACCGAAGGCATGCTCTTCAAATGGGGATCCGGCACCGGAACCAACCTTTCGTCATTGCGCTCATCCACGGAAGGCTTGAGCGGCGGCGGCACCGCCAGCGGCCCTCTCAGCTTCATGAAGGGATTCGATGCCTTCGCTGGCGTCATCAAGTCCGGAGGCAAGACTCGCCGCGCCGCCAAGATGGTCATCTTGAACATCGACCATCCTGACATCATCGACTTCATCGAGTGCAAATCCAAAGAAGAAGCAAAGGCTCATGCCCTAGTCGCCGCCGGATACGACGGATCTTCGCCAGACTCCGAAGCCTATTCTTCCATCTTCTTCCAGAACGCCAACAACTCCGTCCGCGTTACCGACGACTTTATGTACGCCGTAATGCGCGACACAGATTTCAGCACTCGCGCCATCCGCGACGGACGCCCGATGCACACCTTCAAAGCCAAAGACTTGCTCTACAAGATTGCCGATGCCACCTGGCGCTGCGGCGATCCTGGCATGCAATTCGACACTACAACCAATCGCTGGCACACATCGAAAAACACCGATCGCATCAACGCCTCGAATCCTTGCTCGGAATACATGTTTCTCGATGATTCAGCCTGCAATCTCGCCAGCCTGAATCTGCTGAAGTTCGCTCCCAACGGGACTTTCGACGTGGAAGCCTACCGCCACGCCGTTGACATCCTTATTACGGCGCAGGAAATTCTCGTCGACAACGCGGGATATCCCACAGAAATGATCGGCAAGAATTCCCACGACTATCGCCCGCTGGGCCTGGGATACGCCAATCTAGGCGCACTGTTAATGGCCGCAGGCCTCCCGTACGACTCCGATGCCGGACGCGACTACGCAGCCTGCGTAACCGCAATCATGTGTGGCGAAGCCTATCTGCAATCCGCAAAAATCGCCGAACAATGCCCGCCTCTAGTCCCGGCGACCGAGCCCACAAAAAAGGGTCTGTCCGAAACCAATCTCGGAGAAAACCTCATGCCAGGAGGCGCGTGCCCCGGCTGGTACATCAACCGCGAACCGTTCTTGGACGTAATCCGAATGCACCGCGCCTCAGTCAACAACATCAATAAGACAAACGTCCCCGCGTCGCTCTACGAGAGCTCTAAACAATGCTGGGACGAAGCCCTGGCCCAAGGCGAAAAATCCGGCTACCGCAACGCCCAAGTAACCGTTCTAGCCCCAACAGGCACAATTGGGTTCATGATGGATTGCGATACTACTGGGATCGAGCCCGATCTCGCGTTGGTGAAGTACAAGAAGCTCGTCGGCGGAGGGATGATCAAAATCGTGAATCAGACCGTGCCTACGGCGCTTTTCAAACTTGGGTATACGCATGATGAAGCGGACAAGATTGTCAGCTACATCGACGCGACTGGGACGATCGAGGGCGCACCGGAGATTAAAGACGAGCATCTGGCGGTGTTTGATTGCTCGTTCAAGCCTTCGAAGGGGACTCGGTCGATCCATTATTTGGGGCATTTGAAGATGATGGCGGCGGCGCAGCCGTTTATCTCCGGCGCGATTTCGAAGACGGTGAATCTGCCGGAAAATGCGTCCGTCGAAGACATTATGGAGACCTATCTTCAGGCGTGGAAGCTGGGGCTCAAAGCCGTCGCCGTCTATCGCGATGGCTGCAAGAAGTCGCAACCGCTGAGCACCGCCGGGAGCACGACCGCGCTCAGCAGAAAAGAAGATGCCCGCACAAACCTGACGCCCTCGCCCGCTGAAGAAGTCAATTTGAACGGGCCTCCGCGAGCGGTTCGGCATCGGCTGCCGGAAGAGCGCGCCTCGGTCACGCACAAATTCGAAGTGGGAGGCCACGAAGGCTACATCACCGTCGGCCTCTACCCCGACGGATGCCCCGGCGAAATCTTCGTCACCATGGCGAAAGAGGGGTCCACCGTCTCCGGGCTCATGGACAGCTTTGCCTGCGCCATCTCCATCGCGCTGCAACACGGCGTGCCTCTGAAACTTCTGTGCGAGAAGTTCGCGCATACCCGCTTCGAGCCCAGCGGCTGGAGCAAGACTCCCGAGATCGGATTCTCCAAATCGATCATGGACTACATTTTCCGCTGGCTCCAGTTGCGCTTCCTAACCGGCCAGCAGCAGATGCTGTTCGACACGCTGCGACCGAAGCTCTCAGCGCCAGCCGAATACGACCCGAGCAAGGGTCCGCTCCCTGACGAGGGGCCAGGATCAGCGAGTGCCAGCGTTCATCAAACGATTCCGCCGGGACATGGCAGAATTCATGCCGCAGATGCCCTGTCGGCGTTCGTCGATCTAGGAGACGCCCCAACCTGCAGCTTCTGCGGATCAATCATGACGCGCAATGGAAGCTGCTATAGATGCATGAGTTGTGGGAGCACGAGCGGGTGCTCGTAAGGTTTCTGCTGAAGTCACAATGGATACGCTCACGAGGTCCGAACGTAGCCAAAGGATGTCCCTAATCCGGAACAGGGATACCAAACCGGAACTTCTCGTGCGCCGTTTGGTTCACCGCTGTGGATTTCGGTTCAGATTACATGACACGCGATTACCTGGAAAGCCGGACCTCGTTTTCCGCTCGCGCAAGAAGGTGATATTCGTCCACGGCTGCTTCTGGCACCGTCATCCATCCTGTAGTTTGGCAAGGCTTCCAAAATCAAGACTTAGCTTCTGGATGCCGAAGTTAAGAGGAAATCGCCGACGCGATTTGAAGAATTTACGGAATTTGAAAAAACTAGGCTGGTCCGCAGAAGTCATTTGGGAGTGCGAGACGGAGAATTTATCCGGCGTGGTTAGAAAGTTGCAAACGTTCCTCAGAGACCATTCATGAGAAGCCTCGAACTGTACACTGGTGCCGGTGGTCTCGCCCTCGGAATTTCAATGGCGGGCTTTGAGCATGTAGCGTTGATCGAACGTGATGAGGACGCTTGTGCTTCATTGCGTGAAAACCAGCGGAGGCAGGTCCTCGATATGGCGAGGTGGCCGGTCCACCATTGCGACGTTGAGGGCTTCGATTATGGCGCAATACCCGAGGGACTAGAGCTGTTGGCAGCCGGTGTGCCATGTCAACCGTTTTCAATCGGGGGCAAGCATAAGGGCCACGCAGATGAGCGCAACATGTTCCCCTCCACTGTCGACATAATCAGAAGGGTTAAGCCGCTAGCTATCCTGATTGAAAATGTGAGGGGTTTGACCCGCTCTTCTTTCGCCAAATATTTCAATTACATTCAGTTGATGTTGACGTATCCCGAGGTCCGGCGTAAGTCGACGGAAGTATGGTTGGATCACTTCGGACGTCTCGAGCGGTACCACACAAAGGGCAAGCCGGATGGATTGTTCTACCGCATAGTAGCGCGGGTTTTGAATGCAGCGGACTACGGCGTCCCGCAACGAAGGGAGCGCGTTTTCATCGTGGGCTTTAGGTCAGATTTGGGGCTGGAATGGTCTTTCCCAGTGGGTACGCATAGTTTCGATGCCCTCGTATGGGAGCAATTCTGCTCGGGTGAGTACTGGCGCAGATATAACATACCCAAAAAATTGATTCCAAAGCCGCCATTAAGCGTCAACATGAGAATTGAGAAACTGGAAAGCGGTTTGTTGCCGCTTCAAAAACCATGGCTCACTGTACGGGACGCTATTCAAAATCTGCCTCGCCCGAGCAGGCGGCGCGAGCGAGAGGAGCCGGGACTGGATCACTTTCTTATACCCGGCGCCCGAAGTTATGTCGGCCACACGGGGAGCCCCCTAGACGAACCGGCGAAAACTCTTAAAGCTGGAGACCATGGGGTACCGGGCGGAGAAAACATGCTCCTCGAACCCAATGGTACTGTTCGATATTTCACAATTCGAGAAAGCGCGCGCCTTCAGACATTCCCGGACGAATATGTATTCCCTGGCTCATGGACGGAGAGTATGCGGCAAATTGGCAATGCGGTACCGGTCGGGCTTGCTACGCAAATCGCGAAAGGGATCCGAGTGAGTCTGAAGAGGCAAGAAGTCAGTGCGGCTTGAGTGTGCTGTTCTTCCAGCTCAAACCTTTTCTCCATCCTCCTCGGCGGCAGACACAGCGTCCGCAGTAGGTATAAGCTGGACCCGCTTACCGGCATAGAATTTTTGAAGTTTGTCTAAGACCGCTTCTGCGGTTGGATATTTCTTGTTAGCCTTGGCAGCGGCACCAAATCTCCCGGGGTGAAGGACGTCCCACATCGACTTTTGCTGTTTTTCCTCTCGGCCGGCTCCCACAACCTTGTTACCAAAACCATCGATGACCTTGTTCCAAATAGGGGTGTATCGATCTATGAGTAAAGACTCACAGAGTGGAATGAAGAAATCTTTCAAGGGCAAGTACCTACAGTAGAAGTCCTCGGGTTTGAGATTTTGCGTATTGCGAATCGAATCGGCGTGATTTTTCAGCCGCTGAAAGAGAACTTTTCCCGCAGGTCCTTCCGCGAGCACCCCGCCTTTTCTGGCTCCCTTTCGGGCAGCCTCCCCGACATAAATCGGTTGTTTCCACTTTCGTCCTCTGTTTCCTTGAGCGATTGATTTGTAAGGCTCGTAGTTTCCCGTGTAGTAAATGATGTAGACGCCGGCGCCTTCAAAAACCGGGACTTTTGTGAGCGGGTGGACAGGTTGCTCCAAAACGACCTTAGCCATGCTTGTTGCGAGTGTCTTGAGATCGAGCGGATCATAGGGCGCAGTCCCAGGAGGTAACGCATTCGAATCTAACCCGACCGACTTTGATTTCTTGGTTGCCATTGGTTAGATCTGCCCGACTGAGTTTCCTATTATTCCTCCCAAAGGTCACGCGGAAAATCTTAGAAGTGTTCAATAAGTGGGTTCTCTTTCGGGTAGGGACACTGTCCCCTGCGGGTCGTGCAACAGAGTCCAGCCACAACTTACTGTGACAGGCCTCTGCTAGCATTGCTCTTGCGGTGAAGCATGCCAATAAACCTGCAAGAATTGCTGGACCAAGCGAAGAACGCTGTGCCTACCCAAGAAGAGAAGGAAGAACAGAGGCGGAACTTCGCTTACGGGAACACGAAGATTGAGAATCCTCGCATAACGCGGGAGATGGTTGACCAAGCGGCGGACGCGCTGAACAGGGCAAAATCGAGGTTTTCCGCGTCGTGATTGTGTGCCGCCCATGCGGGGCGCGATCTACGGTTGCTGCTTGCGGCATGACTGAAGCCATGCCCTCCCACGAGGCTTGGGCAAAGAGCAGAAATGCATAGGTCCTTCTCTTGAAGACGCTGAGGATGACACGTCAAAAAAGGTCAACTGCCGCGGACGAGGGCGTCCGCGCCACACCGGCCAAATCCGTCAAATGGTCGATTTGGCGGAATTCTGTCAAGGGGTGTTTGGGGTACGAATTGGGCTATGTTGAGGCAAATGCGGCAAATATACTTGTAGTTAAGGTGGCATGATTGGGTATTCCTAGTTGATATAATAGAAGTACAAGCTTTTTGCACTTTGTCAGCGGCGGCCTGCGGGCCGCTTTTTTATTGGGCAAAAACGATCTACAAAATCGTAGGAATCATGAAGGGATTATTGTGAAAATTAATGGCGGCGATGGCAAGACTTGTAAGCAGCGTGGGGAATGGGCGGAGCTTTGTTTTATGGCGCGAGCTGCGGACCGGGGATTTAACGTTTCAAGGCCGCATGGGGACTCGGCCAGTTACGACGTTGGAGTGGAAGATAACGGACGGTTCATGCGGGTGCAGGTAAAGTCGACCACGTTTCGGCGTAAGGGATCGTTCACGTGCAATATCGTGGGTCCGAAGCGTCAGCGATATGCGAGTGGGAAGTTGGATTTCTTTGCGGTGTATCTGGTGCCAATTGATGTCTGGTACATCATTCCATTTGAAATTGTTGAGAGAAATCTTTCGTTGAATCTGACGCCGCGAAAAGGGCACAAGTTTTTCCAGTATATGGAAGGATGGAATTTGTTGCGGGGTAAGGCTTTACCGTCCCGGCGCCGCACCCAGGGTTCGCTTTACACATAACTATGTGTGATAATTCACACATGGCGACCAATCTGGCTCTGGATGACAAATTAATAGAAGAGGCCCGGCGGGCGGGCAAGCACAAGACCAAGAAATCTGCGGTGACGGCGGCGCTCGCGGAGTACATCCAGCGGCGCAAGCAACTACGCATCCTGGAGGCATTCGGCAGCTTTGAGTTCGATCCAGCGTATGACTACAAAGCTGAGCGACGCCGGCAGCGTTCATGATGGTGCTGGTGGACACGCCAGTTTGGTCGCTGGCACTTCGCCGCAAATCCACTGACTTGAGCGTCCGCGAGCGCACCATAACTACCGCCTTGGAAGAATTGATTCACGATGGGCGGGCTCAGCTCATTGGAGTCATCCGGCAAGAGTTGCTGTCGGGAATCCGAGAAGAAGCCCGCTTTCGTAAGCTGCGCGATTATTTGCGCGCCTTCGATGATCCCCATCTGGAAACCACAGACTACGAAGAAGCGGCGCTCATGCACAACCAGTGCCGCAGGCGGGGAATTGCCGGATCGGCAATCGACTTCCTGATTTGCGCAATGGCGCACCGCCGGGGATGGCAAATTTTTACGACGGACCGGGATTTCGAGAGATATCGAAACGTCCTGGGAACGAAGCTATATGCGGCGAAGTAATTCACAATTGCGGCCGTCGCAATGCAGCCTCCCAATCAGGAGTGTCCGCGCCACACTTGCATACACCCAACCTTCAGTGCGCAAATGTAACGTTCAGCCCCGTCGTAAACGTCAGATCGTTCTTCTTCTTCCCAAACGGGGGATTGGTGACGTAGATGTCTCCGAACGCGTTTTGCCATCCGAACCACTTGTTGATTTTCGTCACTGTTCCGAAATTGAAGGTTGAGCGGTACTGTCCGGTGTCGCTCAAGTCGGGGAAGAAATATAGCTTCTGGCTCAGCAACGTCGCCTTTCCCAGCTTATGAGTTAACTCCTCGCCGAGGGTGAGTGCCGCCAGATTGCGTTTTAAAGTGTCGTAATTTTCCCGGGTGTAGTTCGCGCCTCCAAGAAGATCCAGGGTTGCCCGTTCGCTCTTGATGAGGTGGTATCCAAGGCCTCCGCCGAAGATAGAACGCAGGTTGAGGGTTTGGAGTTCGTCAGTCTGAAAATCGGCGTTTACAAATGCGAATATACGCTGGGTCAGATTTCTTTCATAACGAATGCCGCTCTGAATTGCGTTTGCGGTTGTCGCGCTCGGTCCCCCGGGCGGGCCGCTGCTCGCATAGACGGAGTTGGCGTAGAGGGCAATTCGGTCGTTCAAGGTTTTCCGGTCGGCGGTGAATGCCAGGGCCAGGTTTTTGGTTTTACTATTCCCCGCGGTGAGGGCGAATCCAACGTCGACCCCACCATCCCAACCTTGAGTGAACCGCGGATGCTGCGACTGCTCGTACGCAGCTTCCTGGTCGGGATTTCGCATAGTCAACACAGCGTCTTTCGGAACCGTGACTGTGCCGCTGGAGGCCGTCGCCACTTCGAAAGTGCCCGCTGAGGCTGTAACCGTCCCGGTGGCAGGCTTCGCATCCTTCACTTCGACGTGCAGCGCCTGCGTGGAATGAATCTCGTCAATGGCCGGCCATTGAATTGTGACTTCGCCGGCAAATTCCGTCTTGATCACAAGAGTCTTGCCGTCGGAATTCAAAATGTTGCCACTCAAGCGGTCGCCATTCTTCAATACCACCTGATCGGCGAACACTACCATGGAATGAAACGCAACCATACTGAGAAGGGCGACTGACAGATGTTTTCGCAAGGCATTCCTCCAGACTGGAATCGGGACATGGACAGCTTGGGAAGCGTCTGCTGAAGATTAGGTTGCTTTGACTTGGAAAAGGGGCCCAAAGCGGCGGCGAAATACGAGGTCCCCATGGTTAGCTACTCAACTCTGCATAAGGCAGGAATTACAACTTGCAGGAAAATCCGAAACTAGCTTTTGACGTCGGTTTTTGGAGTGTTTGTAGTCGAAGGCGGAGTGGGCGGCGGATCATTGGTGGCATCTTTCATTCCGCTCTTCAGAGCGCGGATGCCTTCGCCGATTCCTTTACCCAATTCCGGCAGCTTTTTGGGGCCGAAAATCAGCAGAGCAATGGCAAAGATCACCAGCAAATGCATGGGTTGAAAAAGGCCGTCAAACATACAGTCCTCCGCGCAGGAATACCCACGAAATATTGTACTCCTAAGTCCAGTCCGCGTGAATCTTCGGGCATACCTCCAGGACCCAGATTCACCCCTTATTACTAAAGACCGTTAAGCACAAAAATCAGTGTAATGAACGCGGCTTACCGTGGTTACCTTCCGTCCGGCGCGCTGTTGCCTTATGGTGCGATGAATAGCTGCCGCCATTCCTGTCGAGCGCGAGGAGTCCGTTTTGCACAAGTTTCTAACCTTCTTTCTTGCTTTTGTGTGCACATGCCACTGCTTCGCCGAAGCACGCGAGCCCCTGACCTGCACCGACACGGTCGCCTTGCTGGCTGGCGGAGTCTCGAATCAGAGACTTGGGGAATTGGCACAGCAGCGAAAGGTCTCATTTCAGGTCAATCAAGTCGTAGAGAAGAATCTTCTAAGAGCGGGAAGCGACCTGGCTACGGTTCAGAAGTTGAAAACCAATCAATCGGAAACCACTTCTGGCAATTGCTCGCCCGCAATATGGATGGGCGCTTTCTCGGCTCATCAGGGCGACTACCCGCACGCTGAGGACGTTTTCCGCAAGCTCATAGAGAACAATCCGAAAGATGCCGCACTTCATTTCGCGCTAGCCTACTTCCGCCAGCAGCAAGGAGATTGGGACGAAGCCTTCGACGAATACAGCACTTCAAAAGAGCTGATGCCCGGCCTGCCCGAGACCCACCTCGGTTTGGCGCAAGTGTTCTATCAATCGAATGACGGTGACAACGCCATCGCCGAGGCGCGCACTGCCTTGAGCATGGATCCGAAAAATGCTGAAGCCCATCGATTTCTCGGCCTCGGGCTATACAGCAATGGAGAATCCAGCGCCGCCATGCACGCCTTTCGAGAAGCTCTGCGGTTCCAACCGGATGACGCAAACACCTATTACGACATTGGGATGACATTGAACGACAAAGGAGACTCGCAGGCGGCGGCCGACACATATCGCAAGGCAATCCAACTGAATCCCGCTTTTTGGCAGGCCCACAATAATCTTGGAATTCTTTTGCATAATGAAGGCAAGTTCAACGAGGCCATTGCCCAATATAAAGAAGCGAAGCTGCTCGCCCCGAAAGAACCCACCATCAGAAATAACCTTGGAAATACTTATTACGACAAGGGCGAATATGACGTGGCGATCGCCGAGTTCCGCGAATTGTTCCGTGTGAATCCCAATTGGAAGGGCGGACATTCGGGACTGGCAAAAGTCTTCCTGGCGAAACGGGATTATCAATCGGCGATCGAACAGCTGCGACTTGCCATTGTCGACAATCCAACCGCGTCAGCCGAACACCGTGTATTGGGTCAGGTTCTGCAACTCACCCATCAGCAGCAGGAGGGATTGCGCGAACTGCGCATTGCCGTAGAGCTCGATCCGGATTCGGCAATAGCCCACCATCTGCTCGGTACTGCGTTGTTTGAAGCGAATAATTTAGCTGCCGCCGCCCAGGAATTTCACGAGTCGTTGCGTCTGGAGCCCTCCGCCGAAAATCATTACTTCCTCGCCGCCTGCCTCATGGCAATGGGCCATGACAACGAAGCGCTGGCGGAATTGGAACTCGCTTCAAGCATGAAGCCGGGACAGAACCTCTACCGCGCCCGAAAAGAAGAGCTGCTCAAGATCATGCGCGACAATAAAGTCCAATAACTCAAAAGGTTCTCTGGCTCAAAACCTGTGTGACATCAGGACAGTTACTCCTATGAACTCTCGTGCTGTAGTTCAACCGCGTTCATCCTCCTAGAATCACCATCGGAGAGTACTAACAATGAGCCCGACACAAACCGTTCCGGTTGGCAACTCCCGCGAAGTGCGAACTGTGCTTCCTTCCCAGGCAGGAATTCAGCATGCTCCGATTCAGGCGTCTGCACCCGCCAGAACCGAAGCCACCGCATCTGAGCCACTCATTGCCAAGCGTGTGGGTTACGGACTGCCGTGCGCCCGGTGCAAGACTTATTACGCGGCGAACCTGACAGCGTGTCCGGTTTGCAAAGCGACGGATCGTGTGCCTGCAATTGCCGCAATCAGAACGAACACATCCGTCACAGCCGAGACGTTGGCCGATCCCCGAGCCTTGGAAGAAGAGCGCGAGCGATTTCTGCGCGAATTCAAATCTCAAGCTCACGCGGCGTCGCTCCAGCTGGGCCCCACGGCCTCGCATTGCGCTCTGGACGAGAATCATCAGGGAACTCAGGAAGCTGCCACAGTCTGTCAGGATTGTTACGACCAGTTGCAGGAACGCGTGGATGTCCTCGAAGCAGTTCTGCACATGGACGTGAAAGAAGCCGCCGAAGTAATTTACGACGCCGTGTGGTCAGATCCCTCCGACCCCAGCAAGACCTACCTGAACGCAGCCCAGGCCGTACTCAGCGAGCTGAAAAGACGGTCCGGAATCACCCAGGTGTTTGGGCCCCTACAGCCCCTGCCGCACTAACATGCTGCCTTCTACTATCTCAAGGTGTCACAGTTAGAGTAATAGAGTTGGATTTCACTACCGTGCCAGAATTCGACTTGTCAGTTACGCTAGTCGACGCAGGGCCGGTCGATTTCATAATCGCTCCGTTAGCGGGTTCGATTCTCTCTGCTTGGACTACATAGTCGCCAGGCTGGCTCAAGTCATACAAGTCGTTAAGTACAACCCTTTGCTTCGCAGTTTGACCGGGCTGCAATTCCCCCATAATTCTGGAATAGTTATCAACTCTGAATATACCGGCAGGAAGGGGCTTCGCGGATTCTCGTTTCTGAGCCAGAACTAACTGGGAGTCTGGCACTGGAGCACCATCTTTGCGACGGACCTGTATTGTGTACAAGGGCAGTATGTCCTCCCCTCCGCCCGAAGGAAGCAATACTCTTCCGCTGGATGTATCTGTCAATGAGACGTCAACGATGATTCTCGATCCTGCTTTTGAAGTGTCTTCTACCGTACTAATTGCGACGGAAAGGCGGGGCTTTCCCGCGTTAGCCGCAACCGTCTGGGCCGGACTCGTGACGCCAACGCCAGCGCCAAGAATACAAGGAGTGTCTTCACCTTTCCCTGCTCGGTAAAACGCTAGTCTCCCGGCCCGGGAAGTGTTCCTCAACCATCTGCGGCGAGAATCCGTTCTCCAGCGCAATCCCGCGATATAACGATCCGCTAGGCCGCATCGTTCTGACCTGCGTCGCCGGATCCATCGCAATTAATCCAAACCGTAGATTCCATCCTTCCGTCCATTCAAAGTTGTCGGCAAGGGTCCAATGAAAGTAGCCGCGAATGTCGTAACCATTCTCTATTAAACCGTGCAGCTCTTTGAGCGTATTCAGCAGCAGCCAGGGACGTATGCGATCCTCGGCGTCAGGAACTCCATTTTCCAAAATGTAGATTGGCTTGCCCAACCTCGCGGCGCGCTCGACCGCGATTCGAACGACCTCGGGATAAGCCTCTCCATAAGGCCTGTCGATTCCAGAGTCGCCCTGCGGCACATGCGACGGCACGTACACGTGCGAGAAGAGTTGTGACTTCTCTCGCAAATCGAATCTGACGTGCAGCCGGCTGTACACGTTGAGTCCCACAAAATCGCAAGCATCCTTCGCCTCGGGAGCACCCCGGTCCGCCAGATTGAAAGGAAATTTGTGATACCCGCGCTCCATCCCTCCCAGAAAGCTTTCATTGAAGAGCGCATTGACCACGCTCGTCGACCAGCGATCAAAGGGAGACAAAGGATTTGCCGGGACGAAATAGATGTAGTTGTGAGCCCATCCAACCTGCGCGTTTGGCTGAAGTTCATGAATGACGTGATACGCGCGCACGTGGATCCGCGACATGGAATTGATCACACGGAAAGCGCCAATGACGTCACCCAATCGGCCGGGAGGAAATTCCCCCAGCACATATCCCATCGATGCATAAACATTGGGCTCGTTGAACGTCACCCAGTGGCGACACAGATCTCCTAATTCTTCGACCACTCGCCTGGTAAATCGCTCAAGCAGTTTCCCCGCGTCAGAATTAAGAAACGCCCCCTTCTGTTCAAACCATCGTGGATTAGTGAAGTGATGCAGACAAACCATCGGCTCGATGCCGCGCTCAAGCAGCGCCTTCAACATCTCCCGATAACGCAGCAGACTCTCGCGATGCCATTGCCCCTCTTGCGGCTCGATCCTGCTCCATTCGACCGAGAGCCTCAAAGCGTTTAAGCCCATGTCTGCGGCAAGATCGAAATCGCGCTCCGCGTTCTTCCACCAATCGCAAGCATCGCCACAACTATCTCGTGATCTAATCCGGCCTGCCGCTTCCCAGTCTGTCCATTGATTGTCGTTGCAGCCTTCAACCTGGTGAGCGGCCGTAGAAACTCCCCAAAAAAAACCTGCGGGAAACTGGAGAGGTTCGCGAATCTGCGGCAACGGTTGGCTAACGCTGTCTTCCTGAATAGAGCTCGACTCGTTCATTCGTAAATGCATTTTATGGGATTCGAATTGAACTATGTAGCGGAAACTTTCAGCCTCTGCTTACAAGTAATCTTCGCGCTCACTGAAAGCCTTCTACCAACATGATGTCGCCTTCGATTGGATTACCCTCGGCCCAGACCAGAATTTTGCCGTCGGCCGAAACGCTGGGTCCGCTTCCCCAAGTTTCCAAATAGCCCTTGAAGTCGACGACATGACGGAGACGGTGCGTCGCCACATCCAATAGCTGGATCGAATTAGGTTTCGTGGTTCCATCGATAAAGTACAAGCCTGCGCGAGATGGAGTCCAGGCGTCGTAAATCGGATATCCCGGAGGGACCCTGATTCCCGTAATTGTCTGCTCATCTCCTCCGCCATCTGCAACCGAGATGATGTCACCACCAAATGTAGTTATGTAGGCGACACGCGAGGTACCCGGAATTTCCTGGGGGAGTCCTGCCGGGCCTTTTACTAGCTGCACCGCAGGACCGCCGGCAACGGGCGCTTTCCAGAGCCCGGGCTGGCCGGTCAGAGCCTTAAAGTAAATCCATTGGCCATCGGCCGACCAGAAAGGTTCTGCTGCGTCGGGTGTCCCGGTCGGAAAGCGCTCAGGTGGACCGCCGTCAGCCCTTACGATGTAGAGCTCGGAGCGTCCACTGGCACGCGAATCAAAAACTATGCGTTGGCTATCCGGAGACCAGCGCGGTGTCCCGGTAAGCGGCCCGCCGAAGGACGACACCTTTATCGCGTTCGAGCCATCGCTATCCGCCACCCAGATCTCCGAACTTCCCGAGCGAGTCGACCCAAACGCTATTCGTTTGCCGTCCGGCGAGATACGTGGTTCCTCCTCTCCCTGGGTGGAAGAAATTACTGTCACGGGTTCATGCAAGGGCTTAGCAGGCCCAGCTAAGTCCAGGCGCTGGATGTGTAGATTGTTGCGCAAGAAACTCTGCTGAGCAAAGGCCAGCCGTTTTCCAGTGCGCGCCACAGTAAATCCCTGCACCCCCTGCGCAAAGAGTAGTTTCTCTGGCGTTCCGCCCGATGCCGGCATGCGCCATAAGAAGTTGTTGAGACTGTAGAGAATCGATTTGTCATCCGCAGACCAGGCCAAACCCGCTAGATCTCCCTGGATATGGACTAACTCCCGTGTCTTCCCACCCTGGAGCGGCTGCACGAAAATGCTCCCGACCCCCACGGAAGTGGCACAGAAAAGAGCTAGGCCGTCGCCGGTGGAAGAGAACGCAGGTAATACAGAGGTCTCACAATTTGGAGAGGCTTTGGGAAGGACTCGGCGTTCGAGAGTTTCTACATTGAGCAAATTAATTTGAGCCGGGGGCGTATCCACAGCGACCGCCTTATCTGGGCCGGGAAAAGCCAGCCACTTGCTGTCTGGAGACCAACTCAACTGTCCCCATACCCAAAGTGCAAGAGAGGCTTCGCTCAATTTACGCTCGGGACCGCCCAGTGCGGGGATTGAATAGACAGCCGAATCGGTTTTACCGAGACGCGCGAAGGCAATCGACCGGCCGTCCGGCGACCACGCCGGGGCAATTGCTTCTTTGGTCAAGAGCACTGCCTTTTCGCTTCCCACTTGCTTCACGTAAAGATCGTTGTTCCAGATAAACGCGATCTCATTGCCGTCGGGAGAAAAGCTGGGGTACTGTTCCGCTCCCGGATATGAAGTAAGGGGCACGACGGTTAGGTTCTCGGCCGGCCGCGCTGGTGCCCGACGAAACCAATAAGCGGCAAAAGCGGTGGCCAATAAAAATGCGGCGGCTAACGCAATCCACCAATTGCGAAAACGCGATCGCGGTTCCCGAATCTCGCCGATCTTTTCGATTCTTGCGCTCGAACTCGACGAGGAGCTATCCCGCTTGATTCGTTTGAGATCGGTTCGCAGTTCAGCTGCGCTTTGATAACGAAGATCCGCATCTCTCTCCAGCAATTTGCGAATTACCTGATCCAACTCCTGTGGCAGCTCAGGGTTCAATCTTGTGGCTGAAATCGGATCTTTATGCAGAATGGCGTCCGCCGTTATTCCCCGCGTATTCCCGGAGAATGGACGCTTATTTGTGGCCATCTCGTACAGCACGCCTCCCAGCGAGAAAAGGTCGGTGCGGGAGTCGAGCGGTTTGCCTAAAACCTGTTCCGGCGACATGTATTCAACCGTCCCCAAAACCGCTTCGTGGCTGGTCAATCCTGTGGCCTCGGTTTCTCCTTCATTCAATTGATCATCGGCAAAAGAAATCTTCGCCAGACCAAAGTCGAGTATTTTCGCCTCGCCGTGAGAGGTGATGAAAATGTTGCCCGGCTTGATATCGCGATGCACAATGCCCTTGCGATGAGAAGCCTCAAGCCCGTCAGCAATCTCAATTCCCCAGTCAAGCATCCGATCGACCGGGATCGGACCGCGGGCAATAACCTCCCGCAACGGCTGGCCCTCTAACAACTCCATGACGATGAAGTAGCGGCCATTCTCCTGCTCAATATCGTGAATTGTGCAAATGTGCGGATGGTTGAGACTGGAGGCGGCCCGCGCTTCCCGTTGGAATCGCTCTAGAGATATCGGGTCGAGCGCCAAGTCGACAGGCAGGAACTTGAGAGCAACGTTACGGCCGAGCTTGGTGTCTTCGGCACGATAGACAACGCCCATGCCTCCACCGCCAAGCTTATATAGAATTCGAAAGTGGGAGACTACCTGCCCCGTTTTAATATCTGCATCGGGCATGCGCAGAATGTTAGCAGATCAAGATTGCTTTCCTGCTAATCGTTCTGAACCTCAGGCAGTGTCGTCAGTTTGCTGAACTCGACCCGCAGGGCACCTTCGTGATACTTCGTGTCCTTCGTGGTTGATTGGTTTTGCCTCGGCAGCCAGTCATCCTTAATTTGAGCCTGCCGGCTTTTGCCCCGCAATAAACGTTTCGACATTGCTCTTATCTATTAGAGCGGCTCCCGTGTCCACAAACACAGGAATCGGAGACGACGGATCTGTCTCCCAGTTCTGTTGCAGCGACTGCGGTTTATTGTGGTGTAGATCGTCCAGCATGGTTAAACCGACATAGGACATCGTGTAAGGCTTCTGAGCGATAGTGGCAACAATCATCCCCTTTTGTATCCATGACAACGTTTCTGGATCGGTGTCCATTGCGATTACTGTTTTGCCAGTGACCTTGTAGCGATCCAGTACATTTGCGACTTCCTTGCAGGACAGTGCCTCGAGACACACAAAGCCATCCACTTTGTCCTTCTGTTTTCCGACAATCTGCGAAGTACTGTCGAACGCAATAGTCGGATCCCCCTTCACATCCACAATCTGCACGATCTTCATTTGCGGGTCGGCTGCAAATGTGTCGCGATAGCCGCGAAGGCGATCGTCTAAATTGGTTTGCCCCGGCATCGTGAAAACTACGACGTTGCCCTTGCCGTGCATGGCTTTTACCGCGACTTTGCCCCCCATGACCCCGACTTGATAGTTGTTGGTCCCGATGAAAAACAGGCGCTTGCTGCCGGGGGAATCAGTGTCGATTGTGACAACGGGAATTCCCGCGGCAATGGCAGCGTCTATGTCCGGTTTCATTAACTCCGGATTGTCGGGGGAGACCAAAATTCCACTGGGATTCAACTTGGCGACTCGCTCAAATTCGAGTTGCTGAGCTTTCGGATCATACGTGTCCGGCCCAACAAACTCGGCTGGAACCTTCATTTTGGAGGCAGCTTGCGTGAATCCGGCCCCTGCCGACTGCCAGTACGCAACCTTTGTATTCGAGGACACAAGGTAATATTTCTCATCACCGCCGTGTCGAACCGTACAGCTCGAAAGCAATATCACCGAAAGACCAGCGATAACTGAATGGAACCACCTGCCCGGCTTCAACATTGAAAACCTCCTCAGGGGACCATTAAATAACAGAGGGGATTGTATGCCCCAGTCGAGACAACACTCAAGCTCAGCATTTCATCGTGGTAAACTGGCATTCCGCGCACCGGAGAGGTGGCCGAGTGGCTGAAGGCGGCGGTTTGCTAAACCGTTATACGGTCAAAAGCTGTATCGGGGGTTCGAATCCCCCCCTCTCCGCCAGTACTTTTGTAATCTAGCAGTTGAAAGGGCTCCTACCACACACTCATACCAGTGGAGGAGCCGTTGCGAAAAGTCAGAGTCAATCTCACAAAGTACATCAGCACTGAGGCGGGGCCGCGCTACTGCCGCGCCGTCATCACATCGAATGGCCGGGTCAAGCAAGACATCGTGGTTGTGAATGGGAAGGAAGAGCGCCATACCGAGGGCGCGTATTACCTAGACTGGCGCACGAATGGAGTACGGGTCCGACTGTCGGTCGGCAAGAACGCGCAGGATGCGCTCACCCAGCGCGACCGAAAGACGTTCGAATTGAATGCGGCCAATCATGGGGTGGTCCTGCAAAGCGAACAGAACAAGAGTCCGACCGATCACTCACTGACAGCAGCGGTCGGAGATTTTCTCGACGACACGAAACTCACCAAAAAGCCGAAGACTGTGGCTGCGTACACAACCGCCCTCAACTATTTTCTGGAATCCTGCTCGAAGCGTAGGGTCGAAGACATCGAACGCAAAGACTTGCTGAAGTTCACTGCGTTCCTGCGCGACGATAAGGAACTGCATCCTCGCACCGTTTACAACAAGTTTGAAAACGTCATGTCATTCCTGAAGACGCAAGGTGTCCGTGGGCTGATGAAAAAAGCCGACTGGCCGCAGTACACGGAGGAGGAACCAGAGGTGTACGAGCAGGAAGAATTGGATAAGCTGTTCGGGGCCTGTGATGCAGACGAGCGTTTGTGGTTTGAGTTTTTCCTGATGACTGGAATGCGCGAGCAGGAAGTGATGTACGTCTACTGGTCAGATGTGAATTTTAAGGCCGCGACCGTCAGCGTCACCCACAAGCCTGACTTTGGATGGACGCCGAAGGCGTATAAGGAACGCTCGATCCCCATCCCTGAGAAGCTGGTAAGAAGTCTTCAAGCAGCAAAGGCCACGCGCGTAAAGGATAAGGCGTGCCCCCTCGTGTTTCCGACTGCTGGCTGTCGCCCCAAGCTGAACTTTTTGGATGACCTAAAGGCAGTCGCAGAGCGTGCGGGCCTCAATTCACAGAACTTTTTCCTGCATAAATTCCGTGCAACATTCGCTACATGGCACTTGTGGAACGGGGCTGACCTACGAACCGTCCAATCATGGCTCGGGCACAGTGACATGGAAAGCACGATGCGCTATTTAAAACCGTCCCGTAGTCAGGCCACTCGGGACAAAGTGAACGCTACGTTCGCCGCAGGGGGTGCGCAATGACCGAGATTAAGTTCACCGCGCAGGAACAAGCCGAGGTGGAAACCCTGACACTGACCAAGAAGATTGCTCGTGGCATGAAGGGCGCGCTTACGGCCAAGCAGCTAGCCGAGTTGCTGAACATCAATCGAAAAACGGTTTTCAAGATGGCGAAGGCGGGACGCATTCCATCGTTTCGCGTTGGGTCTGCCGTACGCTTCGATGCCCGATTGATAGTTGACTGGCTCAGGAAACAAAGACGAGGCTAGTACGCTATCAAGAAGTCCAAAGTTGGCGACCTAACAGCGCGAGTTCTTCAGTCTTCCAGCACGGCATAGCGGCTTGCCTTCATCGTGCCGTGCTGATGTTGGGGGAAGACTGGACAGGCTTGCCGGGCCCCGTGGGCGCCTACCGAGGGTACGATATTCTAAGAGCGTGAACTGCTCTTTCTCGTCGCCCAGATACCTGTAGGGAATCGGACAGAGCCGGAGTGGGTCGGCCCGAATTCAAGCATCCCCGCAGTGCAGACGGTCTCGAAGTGTTTCTTGGTTAGTTCGGGGTAGGTCTTCGCCCAGATCAGAATCTTTTCTCTGGAATAGCCGGACTTCACGTCGGATCAATCTCCAAACCCTAGACTCTAACTATAAGAGTCCTTCATTTCTCAATCGTTTTTTACATTGACCTTTCGGCAGTGCAAACTTCATCAGCCAGAAGTGTTCCCTTGCAGTCGGGTCTTTGAACTCGTCTCGCCATCCACGCCGCAAAATCTCAATGACAGTCTTGCGGATGACAAAAGTGGCTGCCTCCGCGAGAACATCCAACCCAACGACGCTCTCACCGAATGGATGAGGCATAGAGACGAAGTGTGAATCAGGGACTTTTTGGCCGTGAGCGGAAAAGTTCCGAACATCGTATATAAGGGGCACCATCTCTCCGAGAGTGTGCAGGCATTCAGTCGATGGGTAATAGCAAGACGGGATGTCACCATTCTCATAGATGACGCATTTATGTCCGTCCGCGAGTTTCTTATTTCCGAATAGAGCGTAGATTCTCGCTGGCGTGGTGTATTCGCCGTCTCCGTAGAGGGCTTCGATTGCAGACCACCAAAGAATGTGTCGAGCCTTCCAGTATGAGAGCGTGTAACCCTCACCGTATAGTTGCACGGCCATCCTGATCGGCTCGTACTCGTCTTTCAACTTGCCATTCTCGCCTTTCTGATAAAGCTGCATGAACTCGGGGAGAACCGAAACCAGCAGGTCGATGTCTTGCTTTCTGATAACAAAGAGCTTTTGAATCTCTGGCACATCGGCCAAGTCTTCCCGTGCAGCACTGAATCCATGAGGATCGAAGGTTCCGTCTCGCCGTATCACGCCGGGAATATGCATCGCACGGCTTCTTCTGGTGGGACGAATGAGCGACAAGCACGAAAACGCAAGGTTGATGAGTTCGGTGGAGTGTTGGTCAAGTTCCGTATCTCGTTCGACCGGGGAGGAATAGCGATGAACTATCGCAAACTTCACACGATCCAAAGCCTCGGCTGTGTCCTTGGAAACGTAGCAGTCTGTCTTCCAAAGCGAGAAGGTCTTCGGTGTTATCAGGTGTGAGACATTCTCTATTGTGAGGTTTTCGGTTGCGAGAATCGAGTACGGGCCTGTCAGCAACGGCTCACCCCTCCACCCGAGGGTGTCAACCGCAATGGGGAAGATTTGAATCTTGTCATATGAACTCGGCGGTTTTTCAAAGACACTCTCTTCACACCAACGCCCCACACTCGTGGGATCGAATCTGACCACGACACTTTGATCGACATCGTCCGCGAAGGGCTGGATTGACGGAAGGATCGAGACCACTCCGCCATAGTGTGTCATGTCACCAACGGCATACGTTGAATCCCTCTGGACGGTGTCCAGCATTTTGTAAGGCCCAGAAGTTTCGAACCGTTCACTGGCGCTTACCCAAATCTTGATTCGCACTCGCCGTCGCCTCGATCAATTGACGTATAGACTCTTGTTCTGCTCCTGATAGGAGTCGAAGACATGCTGGTAGCCGGACTGACACTTCTTTTCGTAGAGTTCGGGCGTGTAAACTCTCGGCAGTTGGTCGAGCACCGTCTCAATCGTGACGAGGACCGCCCTCGAAGGGGTTTTAGGGCCGTTAGCTATACAACTCGCGTAAGCGGGCTTTAACCTGTTTGTCAATCAGTGTCCACTTGTGTTCGCCCACGCGCGGGTCATTCGTTGGGTGCGCTAGTTCAATATCCCCTTCGTCGTTTTTCAAATTTTCCAGTGAACCGTGCCCTAAAACCGTGTTGGTTACCGTGTTCTTGCAAATGGGGCAGTAGGCAATGAATTGGGATAAAGTCATTGTCACGCATCATACCCCAAATTAGGACGCAACCGGGTTGGAACGAATTGCTTGAAGTCCCCGGAGTACAATTGCAAATGATGCAGCAATTCTCAGTTCGCATCGAAGCTCGCCACCGTCGCAGCGGGGATGTTGAGCAACACCCACATGGACATTTCTTGGTTTATACGGACGCGGGCTGTCGCCGTGGAATGCAATGGCTTCTAATCGAAACCGCCAATACCAGACAGGAAGCCCAAACGAAAGGTCGCGAAAGAATGGCCGACCTCATCTATTGGAGCACCAGAAGAAATAGAAATCTGCGTCCCGATAATGGTCGCTGCCGTTTATGCGGAGCCAGTCGCGAATCGTGTTGCTGCTAAGCCCCCGCGCTCGACGCGTCGCGATCTTACAGAATAAAGGATTAACCGCGAGGGCACTCCGGGCTTGTAGGGATTTCCAAACTCTCTAGAAGCGCATCGGCGATATGCAGTTTAGGAATCTCGATTTTCGTGGTATAGCCTTCCTCGCAATGACCGTTCTCCCATTGTTGTACGGCTAGCCTATACCGCAAAATCGCGTCGGAAAGAGTATCGGAGATAGTTAGGGTTTTGCTCATAGCGAGGAGTCTTATCAGCTACGTCGGTTGTGGATCAACAAGGAAATCGCTACAAAATTGTCACCTCTTCCCGTCAGTTCCTCATAGCCGCGCCTAAGCCTTTTTACCCCTTGGTTCTTTACAACCCTCGCCCAGCACGGCATACGCGGCCTGCCTTCACTGCGCCGGGACCCCGTAGCGAGCAGCAAATCTTGAAGTAAAATCGGGAGATAAGCGGCGGTTTTGAGAGGCGTTTTTCATGAGCACAGTTTCGATAACTGAACGACGGGCGGTCTTTGGTTTTCCAGACATTTGGGATGAAGTTTACACGGCATATGAAGACGATTTCCGTGCAATTGACGCGCTCCTAGAAACTGCGAACAAAGTCATTGCCGCCGCACCGCAAAGCCAAGAAGATGTGCAAGAACTCTTACGAGTGTTCACTAAAATCAATTCGGAAGCGATGAGAGATGTTCTCATTTTGGCTGGGAACAAACGTGGAACGGGAGCAATGAAGATTGTGCGTACCATGTTTGAAACGTCCATAACGGCTGAGTATCTTGAGAAGAATCCGGCAGAAGTGCAGGACTACTTCGATTTTGCACATGTAGGCACGAGACGCTCGGCGCAAGGCGTTGCACCTGGGAAGTTGACATCGGAGCAAATGAAAGAAGTTGAGGCGAATTACGAGGGAGTCAAAGGCCGGTTCACTAACTCGAAGGGTCGCATCCGTAACAGTTGGTCGGCTAAAACCCTCAAGGAGATGGCGAATGAACTTAACAGGACAGCCCTGTATGAATTGATTTACGGCGCAAGTTCTGATCTCAGTCATGTAAACGTAATGGGTGTAATCGCTCACGAGTTGGACTGGACGAAAGAGTCTTTACGAACGGCACATGGTTGCCTGCTGCAAACCGTTTGCTCGCTTTTCAATGTGTCGAGAATCGAGGACCTTCGCGGAAGAATTAATTCTTCAATCGCAGATTTTGAACGTGTCCGGGGCTTGAAATAGAGCGGCTTGTCGCGGAGAGAATCCTTTGGTCGGGCAGACGATAGATAACAAGTGGCTGGTCGTCGATCTGATTTCCGAAGAACAGCAGAGAACGATGTTTGCGAGTTAAACGGTTAGAGAAGTCAAAATGAGCGACGATCAAACGGTCTTTTGAGAGACTCATGCCTACTAAACGATGCCCCGGTAGTGGTCGCAGGATCGACGGCCCCGACGAGAATGACGGCACTGTCATGTGTTCCAAATGTGGCAGGAACTTCTTGCCGAATCGAGACCAAAGTGGTAGATGGCGTCAAGCGATTTTTTGTCTCTGAGCATACCCCCACTGCGCGAAAGACAAAGCAGATACCGAAGACTAACGTAGGTCGAGGCAGACAGCGGCGGTCGTCATCTCGATGAGTTCTGGCCGCTAACCACGGTTCCGACACAGGTCATTTTTCAGCGTTCTTTCTGAAATTCTCGATCATCTTTTCAAGGTCTGCCTGTGACGTGCCCGCAATGGAATTTAACGTCAACCACACGGCACGGTGAACTCGAATCTTTCGATTTCGGTAGTCCTTATAGAAGACATCGAGACCATCAGCAAGTTGGTCGTTGGTTACGTCCTTGAGAAACTTGTCATCATAAAAAGCAAACGACTGCATGACCTTGGTGATAAAAGCTTCGTCATCGTCGTACTTCCAACCGCTGAACTGTTTTCCAAGGTCCATGCCATCGAAGAACCCTATGACGTATGTGGTTTTGGTCAACTCCGACTGCTGCACCCACCAATTACCGTCTCGTCGTGCGACTTGTGCGTGTAGAGAAAAAGACAATGCGAACAGCAGTACAGCAAGCCAGAAGGATTTCATGCGTTGCATTGTGCCATTCAGCCGAATCGAGTTCAATCAAGAAAGCCAGCCCGGCAGACTCGTAGCGCAAAGAGTTCCCCTGAAGGCGCTTCCGCTCCGGCTCCGATGCCATGACCTACTGCGGACTGACGGGCCGCTTTGAAATCCTTGGGACAACAAGCTGCCGACCTGCGCCCTTGAGCTTTGCATGATCGCTATAGCTGTTTGAATCCACTGTCAGTTCAGTGCCCTCCTTGATGTCTCGTAGCGCCCGAAAATCGTAGTTCTCGTCACACCTCACGTTCGGTTTCTCGTTTGGCTTTGGGTCGTTGATATACCAAGACATTGTGAGTCGGTGAAAGTTTCTAGGGCAGCCATACCATTTGGGGCGTCCATTCTTGCCGTTCTTCACGACGGCGAAACGGGCATAGAACTCTCTGAGAGTAGCGTCCTTCGGCAACTCTTCTGCTTTCACCCACCGCATTTCGTCCGAATCTCCCGAGAAGAGCACTGTGCCTTTCTTAATATCCCTGATTGCAAACACCCCCACGCCCTCTATCGAGGAAGGCTTGAGCCGTGTGTATAGACCGTCGTGAGGCGTATCTTCGTCTTTCATTAACCAGCGAGCAACGCATTTGCCAAGACCTTCCAAGTCGGGATAGATCATCGCCTCGTCGATGGATACGTCTTCTAGCTCATCGCGGACACGTTCTATAGCATGTGCGGGAATCACGATTTTCGCAAAGAGCTTTTGTGATCTTGGGAACAACTGTTCCAAGCTGTCGGGTTGTATCCCATGCACCGTGAAGCAGGACCGTTGCGCCGCAATACGACGATCAAACTGATTTGGATAAATGGCAACGGGCAACTTCTTCTTCAATCGCTGCTTTGCATCAAAGCGGTCAGGAAGCCAAGGTCTGTACTTCAGAATATCAGCGTTGGGAAGTCCGTCCGATCCGGGTGGAAGGACTTCATCCTCGTGCAACACTAGCTTATTAAGACGCCACGGATCGAGCACCCAGACAGCCGCATCCTGATAACCCTCGCTATCCTTCAGGGCAAAATACAAACCGATTTGTGGGTCTTCAGTCCAATCCAGCAATCGAGTCGGCGCAGCATAGTGCTGCATCAAGAAATACCATTCCCAAACATTGCGCGGGTTGTGCGCGGTCAAACTTGGCGCGCGCCGGACAAACTCTTCGCGTATCTCATCTTCTCTTTCGAGCAGTTCTTTGACCGTAGCTTTAGGGCGATAGAGTTTTGGAACCAATTGCCAACTGGAGTTCTGCGATCCGCGAAACCAAAGATCGGGTTCGCCGTCTTTCTTGGACGCCCAGTCCACTTTTATTTGCTCAAGGCGCTTTATGAACTGTCGCAGGCTCTTGGCTGTGTACGTTCGCGTCATTCCAGCAGATTGTACAATGTGGGCTTTTCCGTTGACTCTGGCTTGCTATGGTGGACGGCAAACCCTTTCTGATATAGAGCCTGAAGTCAGACAAGTAACTGTTGTCTTATTCTTCTCGCGACCGATGTCCGAAAAGCCAATGATGCCACTTGCGCAGAGACGAGCTATAGATAAGCGATCCTTCTGATGACGTTCGCCAACATCGACGACATCCGTCACAGCGGTTTTGATGGCTTCGTTACCGTCTCGGCTCTTCAAGTATCGAAGTGCCGCGACGTGCCGGACAAGCCCGGTGTCTATCTGATATTAAGACTAGATGCCACACATCCAACATTCTTGGACGCGAGCGTCGGAGGGTATTTCAAGGGGAAAAACCCCACAGTCGCGCCCATCCGTCTGGAGAATAAATGGGTACAGGATGCGCTCGTTCTGTACATCGGCAAAGCGGGATCACGAACTGCGACCCTTAGAAGTCGTCTATGGCAGTATGTACGATTCGGTCAAGGACAAGCCGTTGGGCATTGGGGCGGCAGATATATCTGGCAGTTGCCGGACTCGTGCGATCTACTCGTGTGCTGGAAGATCACGTCAGTCGATTCTCCAAGAACCGTGGAGAAGGCTCTGCTGGATAAATTCGAGAAGGCACATAGCAAACTCCCGTTTGCAAATCTCCACCATTGAGACCAGCTTATCTTCTCGCTTTCCTTTCACTTTCGAAGAATACAATCAACGCAAAGGAAACAACCAATGCTTACTTTCAATGCAGTGCTGCGCCACGAAGGAATTGATCCAAAGAGCGTGCGGCTAGTCCGTCATCAGGACAATCGCTCTTCCGTAAATTGCACGCCTTACAATCTGTGGTGCGCCGGAGGCGGTCGTCTCGAAACTTACCAGCGCATTCAGAGCCGCAAGCCTTTTACGGTTGGCGATCTGCTAGCGACATTTGTCGTGACACCAGCTAAAGACACTCTGTTCATCGGACTGTATCACGTTGATGGCATCGGGATCGCCCCAGCGGGCACTATTGACCCTGTCATTCAAGCCGACCGAGAAGGCATGAATCTATACGACATAAGCCGGGAAGGCCGCCTATCGGACTACGCGGGTCATCTGCTTGTAGATTGGGGGAAAGGATTCCTAGCATGGGTACAACGTGCCGATAAGAACGACAAGGGCGTGTTGGAGATTCGCAAGGAAATCAGAGAAGAACCCTTTCCGGGCTTTACGCAGTTCTATTGGGACATCGATCAGATCGCAGCCGTGCCCCTGCGTTGGCAAGAAGTTCTCAGATCGGTCAAAGGCGTGTATCTGCTCGTCTGCAAGGAGACGGGTAAACAATACGTCGGGTCAGCAAAAGGTGATGACAATCTGTGGGGACGATTCCTCGACTACGCCAGAACGGGACACGGGGGTAATGTCGAACTGAAACGGCGGGGATCGAAAGGTTATCAAGTAACCGTTTTGGAGGTTGTGAACTCTGATACAGGAATTGAACGTACTGAGGAAGCGTGGAAAAAGAAACTCATAGCTCGACAATTTGGGCTAAACAAGAACTGAATTAGTGCGGTGAGGGTGGACATGTCCTCCTAGACTGCACTGGTTCGCGATTCAGTTACAATCATAGCAGCGCAGTGAGGCACAAAAACCAGCACGTAATTCCAAACTGCTACCTGAAGTCGTGGTGCGACCCGCGTACACCAGTAGGGCAAAGCCCGTACATCTGGCGGATCAACAAGAATGGCACACAGAAGAAAAATAAGTCGCCCGAGAAATCGTTCAGAGCAAACAACCGATATACGATCACAATGCCAAACGGTGACCGCAATCTGGTCATCGAAGACACTCTCGGTGGAATAGAAAGTCAATTCGTGGGTGTGTTGGGCAGGATTCGACGACGCGAACCAGTCACACCGCTAGACAAAGCACGCCTGTGTCTGTTCGCGGCAGCGATGCACACCCGCTCTATAGCGACGGGAGAGCATTGGAAGCAGCTCCACGAACGTGTTCATAAGCAAGTGGTGACGTTGGAGAAGAAGCGCAAAGCACCGCCAGTCAAGTCGCTCGAAACCGCAGACATGGTGAAGCACGCGCACCCTTATCTCGTGGAATCAGGAGTCGAAGTTTTGGCTCCAATGCTTTTCACGATGCCAATGAGCATCTTGGTCACTGACGATGAACTCGGCTTCGTCACATCAGACAACCCGTGTGTATGGAACGTTCCGAATGCGCACAGGCTGCCGCCGATGCTGCGTCATCCCAGTTTGGCGCAGCCGGAAACCGAGATAAGTCTGCCCCTGACCCCACAGCACTTGCTGCTAATCACGCATCGCGCGTATCCGCTCTACGTGGATGTGAAGCAAACAACGGTCGATGATGCAAACCGTCTACGCTGTCTCGACTGCACCGAAGAGTTCGTTTCATGGAAGGGCGAAACACGACCGTACTGGCTTGAGCCCGGTAAAGAGCCAGATGACACATGGGAGAAAACCCCGGAAGGGAAAGCAGCGCTCGCTAAAGCAGAGAAGTACAGAAAGTGGCAAACCGAATATGATGAGTCGAGAAAGGCGAAGCAAGGCAACGAAGCCTCTGATTCACAGTCACTGTCGCTTTAGTGTGCCAAGTGGAGAGACTAGTGCTTACCGGGTAGCACCTCATTAGTCGGGAATCGAAGGGCGCTAGTCTCGAAACCACGCACTGGCTCGCGTTCGTTTTTTTCCGTGGAGTTGAGGTTAGGACCAACCCCCTCCGTGCGGAGAAAATCACGGAGTGGTTGAAGTCGGTCAACGACTCCCCATACTCCCGCTGTAGGCTAAAATCTCAGCATGAATCGCGTAGATGCTGAGACCGCTAGTGCCTCATACGATTTTGCAGAAGATGTGATTTTAGGAAAAGCTCCCGAGTTGAACGGGGTCTTTGCTCTGCTCCGACGTAACCCGAACAGTGATTTTGAAGAACCCGTGTGGATCGGTTCTGGCATTCTTCGAAACGAACTCATCATGGCATTCAGAACTGGTGCCATTCCCAACGCCAGCCATTTCCAGTTTCAAGTCTGTAGTGTCGGTCCTGAAACAGCTTCACTGATTCAGCAGTGGAAACGAAAAATGCCAAAGACCTATGGGACAAAGTGGAAGCCATTGGGTAAGACTATTGGCGAAGGCGGACAGTCCCGCGTGCAACTGGTTGAGGACATCACAGGTGAATTGCCGGGGCAGTATGCTTTGAAGCTCTTGAAGTCGGCTTGCAGTTCACAGGCACGGTCACGCTTTAAAGGAGAGGTGGACGCAATTCAGCGCATCAAGCATCCGAACGTTTTGGTAATTTACGATTGTGATCTCGAATCCACAACGCCGTACTACGTTGCAGAATATTGCGAAGGTGGGTCGCTGCAAAAGAGGGAAGCGGGCGCATTCAAAGGAAAACTGATAGAAACACTGGCTGTGGTTTTTCCGGTTCTTGATGCACTGACAACAGCTCATCGCGCAGGGATCATCCACCGGGACGTGAAACCTGCGAATATCTTGTTTCGCAGCGACGGAACTCCCGTGCTCGGCGACTTTGGCATTTGCTACGCCGAAGATGGTGAGCCTGTAACTTTATCTGACGAAGCAGTTGGGTCACGTTTCTATATTGCACCTGAGATGGAGGCGGGAAATCGCTCCCTCGGCGAACCGACTGACCAAACCGATGTCTACAGCTTAGGTAAAGTGCTCTTTTGGATGCTTTCTGGCGGGAGGAGGTTCGACAGAGAAAACCATCGCGGAACATCGCTGGTTACACTGTTGGAGGATCAGAAATTCGAGCACGTTCACATGCTGCTCGACAGAATGGTCACGTATGAGCCGAAGCAGCGGTTGAAAAGCGGCGACCTTCGAGCCGAACTTCTTAGCGTCAACTTGCTCGTTAGAGGAGATTATCCCCCACTGAAACCCTCCGTAGGAATTCGGTGCCGATTTTGTGGGGTTGGGAAATATGAGAGATGGTCATCCTTTGACAGTACAGACCCGAAAAGGACGATGCCACTGCAACCGATTTCCAAGCTGGGATTGCAAAATTATGCGGGCGCAAACTTTAGGATATTGCGCTGCTCTCACTGCGGTCATGTCGAGATTTTTCAGTTTGAGTCGATTAAATCACCGTCTTGGTGGAATGCCTGAATTTGTTTAGGTGTCCGACTTCTGCGTTGACATGTCGAACCTCCCTCTAAGCAGCCTTCTTTTGCTGGGCCTTCACCTTTGCCCACCTTGCCCGCTGTGACGCCGCGATTTTCCTGCGGGCCGACGCTGACATGACGTGCTTCACGGGAGCCGAGGGTTTTGTTTTCGCTATCGCCATTGGCTGTGATGTCTCACGAGCCTTCGCCCATCTTGCCTTTTGTGCCCGCGCCATTTTCCGCCGTGACGCCGCTGATATTATTCGGGTCGGTTGGTTTGCTTGCTGGATTGTTGCGGAGCCGTTCAACGACTCGATCACTGAGATTGCTCGGTCCAAGTTCTCGACGCGTGATTGCGCCTGCTTGCGCTCCGCTCGAAGCTCCAGAAGCGCATTGTTTAGGTTTCCCATTATTTCCCCCTCAAGATTGACAGAGGGGACATTGTATAAGATCGGAGTGACTTGAAACGCTGGAGGCTAATACAAACAACACGATGCTCCCAAGGCCGTGGGCCAAGGGAGCGGGCAGTCACGGGTACCGGATGTCGAAGCAGATAGCCTGTTGAAAACTTTCTATTGACATAAGACCATCTCCCAATTAAATTCTGCCGCAACCTTTGAGGGGAGACATTAACAAAGGTCATCGCAAAAGCCACACTAAGAGCCAGTCCCCAGGCCGACCCCGGGTGTTCACAATCACATTTTTTTGGGCGAAGAGACTTCGCTATGGGAAGAACTTCGCAAGTGTAATTTAGGCCTCAAGCCGACGCGGGATCGGTAATATCAGATCGATCCCCGCCAGCATCCGAAAAATTGGCGTGTAGTTCCCGCTATTGAAGTTAGGAAAGGAGATTCCGATGGAAACAACCCGCATGTACAGTTTGGGCCTGTTGTTCGCTCTTATGTGCTCGGTAGGTTTAGTTGGTCAATCTAACCCCGGGATTCTTTATGTCGACGGCGTCCATTACAGCACAATACCAGCAGCGTTACAGGCATGCTCGGCGCCCGCTTGCGTCATAGACGCTAGGGGGGACGGCCTCGCGGGTGCAACGACGATAGGCTCCATTCTTCAGCCCAGCATGCCGACTGTCATCTACCTAGGCTGCTACGTCTACACTGGCCCAGCCAGCGGCTCACTCCTACAGATCAGCAATGTAGCCGCTAATGGTTCAGCAATCATCGGCTGCGGAATGACTTCGAATGATCAGCCCAGCGGGGGTTTGGGCACCAGGCTAATGGCCTCCAGCTCGAATTCGAGCGACGTGGCTGATATAGGTTATGGCGTGCAGGGCATACGGATCGAGAATCTAACGATAGATGGCAATAACATTGCCAAACACGCCTTGACTATCGAGGGCATTCGAAATTCCGTTTTCAGTAATCTGAACTTCGAGAATACGGTCGGAGTCGCCATCAACGCGATTGTGTCGACCTCCGCAGCAGACCAGGGAAATCAGTTGAACTTGTTCCAACACATTCGTAGTTACAACGTCAACGGCCTACTTTTGGCCACGAGCAGCACCAACAAGCTGAGCGATTTTACACACAACACCCTTGTCGACATTGAGTCGAGTGTCAATCAGAATATCGCGCCAGGCATGGAGCTCATGGGTGCCGATACGAATCATTTGTACGACGTGACTTTTTTTAACCAGGCAGGTGGGACAACATGTGTGATGACAAGTGGAACGGTGTTTCCCTCGATTCAGCTAGACCACGTTACGGCCACGCAGTTAGGGGCATTGAATAACTATTTCTATGGGGTCCACCTCGACCCCTACTGCCCGATGTGGGTTCAGGGGACCACGAGCGGAACCGGAGGAACCGGCCCAAGCGCGGGGACTCAGATTTACGGCTATGATCGAATTGAAAACCAGCAACCACCTACGTTTGGAAGCGACGCGGGCGCTTTCTGGATTGATTCAAATGGAACCATCCAGACACCCGGCAGCGCTTTATTCATCAACAGCGTGAACATCGAAAATGGCACTCTAATTCTGCCGAGTGCTGGGTCAAGCGGCAGAGCTGCTTGTTTTAAGTCTGATAAGAGTGTTGGCTACTGCTCAAGTGTGGTCCGGTCTAATGGTTCTTGCACCTGCAACTAGGGGGCGAAGGACCGAGCCCGATGTTGCTACTTTTCCGCTCCTAGGAATCAACGCCTCGACGCGATGTGGAAGAGCAGCGTAAAAGCTAGCCTTTGGGGAGCGATGCAGTCGTGCCCACTCATTCGCGCCCTCTGCTACAAGAGGGGGCAGCCCGAATGTAGAAGCAAGTCTGAGATCACATTTGAGTTTTGTCCAAACTCCATCTAGACGAGTGTCGCAGACGTAAAACTTCGGCACTGAAGACTAACTAAGGGTTGAACAATTCTTTGTCCTTTGGCTAGAGATTTCCACAGTCTCTAGCTCATTTTCTTATTGCAAGTTCAAGAGTCTCCGTGTAGGGTTGCGCCGTTCGAAATATCACACCGCAGTACGGGCCCCCAGATAAGTTTAGGTAAAAAGTTTCCCAAGGAATCGAATATCAACGATTCCTATGGTGGAGGTGCATGTGTACCGTCTTTTTGCCGTCCTCGCCACAGTACTTATTCTGAGTTTGGAAATTTGTTCAGCCCAATCGTTAACGAGTGATCCCCAGGCACTGGCGTTGGTTGCCAAGTCCGTCGCAGCAATGACTGGTGGCCAGCCCTTGAGCGGGGTGACTCTGAACGCCACCGCAATTTGGACTTCTGGTTCGGATAACTTTTCGGGCCCAGCAAATCTCCAAGCGACCGGGACCACGGATAGTCGCGTCGATCTGACTCTGAAAGGCTTTACCCGCACCGAAATCCGAACCACCTCCGGGGGCATGCCGAGCGGAAGTTGGATCGGCGCATCCGCGAAAGCGCAGCCCTTTGCCCAGCACAATTGCTGGACAGACGCGGCTTGGTTCTTTCCGGCGCTTTCATCTCTCACGCAGAATGCCAATCCAGCTTTCTTCTTTTCGTACATTGGGCAGGAGCAACGCGGCGCACTCACTGTTCAACATATCCGTGTTTTTCAGCATTTTCCTCTTAACCAAAACCTCCCCTCGCCCGTCGATAGGCTCAGTGTAAGCGATGTTTATCTTGATCCAGTTTCCTTCCTCCCCTTAGCGGTCGCTTTCAAAGTGCATCCGGACCGGGACGCAAACGTCGACATACCTATGGAAATCCGGTTCGCCAATTATCAGGTGGTCAGTGGTGTTCAAGTCCCGTTTCATGTTCAGCGCCTTCTGAACGGTAGCCTTGCTTTAGATTTGACCGTTACTAATGCGGTTATGAATTCGACCCTGTCGACTACTTCATCCCAAGTTCAGTAACGGGCAACGGAGGACTTATGAAGCGCGTTTCGCTATTCACTCTGTGTCTGGTTTCGGTTCAGCTAATTTTGGTTGGATTGTCTGTCGGTCAAGTCGCCGTCGGCACGCCTGCGTTTGGCAGCTTCGGCGGTGGCCCGTTCGACGTGATCAACCTCGGGAATCTAAATGCACACTTTACGATTCCCATCGCCCACAAGGCCGGGCGTGGGATGCCGTTCACCCAGGGTGATCTGACATATGACACCTCGGTTTGGGCCCCCGTTGGTTCGATCGGAAGCCAAGTATGGATGCCGGTCACTACGACCGGCACAGTTGGAGTTTATTGGGGATGGGAAGGTTTGTCGAAATCAGGTGTTTCATACATCAGTTATACGATGACGGTCTATTTAAACCAACAATGCGATCAAAATTTTCCGGCCGATTACTTCTCCTGGTGGCAGTATAGCAACATAACGTATTACGACCAGTCAGGTGCACACTATTTCCCCGGCACTGGCGGTGAGTTCTTCGTGAATAATAATTGCCCCCCTTCTGCTCAGATTCCTAACGGTGCCGTCGGCGCTACAACCGCCACCACAACCGATGGCTCTTTTTTTACGATTCACCTCGGCTACTATCAGGGCTCGATTACGGCTTACCTAACCACTAAAAGCGGCGGTACCATTTACCCTCCAGTTTCGTCGAACCCGCCAGCGCAGCAAGGCTCGTACAGCGCTACCGATGCGAACGGAAACGTCATCGCCGCAACGAACGGCGTCTACACCGACACGCTCGGCCAAACTGCTCTTACCATTCTCGGCACCGCACCTAGTGACACCACTCTAAGTTACCCAGCGCCTGGAGGCACAGCTACCTATACAGTCAGATATAAATCCTACACGGTGAGGACTAACTTCGGATGCAGTCCCGGTGTCATGGATTACAACCAGCCCAACCAATACCTGGTGGACAAGGTCATACTTCCAGACGCGACGTACTACCAATTCGCCTATGAAGCAACTGCAGGAACCTCATCTGGGGAAGTGACGGGACGACTCGCTTCAGTCACCCTACCGACAGGTGGCAGCATAACATATTCGTATCCCCTAACCAGCAGTGGGTATAATTCGATTAACTGCAGTGACGGCACCGCGGCAATCGCCGTCGGGTCGAATCCGAGTATGACTCGAACGGTGAGTCCCGGAGGAACATGGACCTACACACGCTCGCAGAATTCTGGCGGCTCTCCTTGGCAAACTACGATAGCTACCCCGCCCGATCCCCAGAATTCTGGCTCGGCGAGCGACAACACTGTAATCGATTTTCAACAAGACAGTGCAACAAATCCAGCGACCTACAGCTTCTACGAAACTCAGCGACAGACTTATCAAGGTTCGCAGACGAGCGGTACCCTTTTGTTGACCACCACTAGCTGTTACAACGCCAATGTTTCTAACTGCACAACGACCCCAGTTTCGTCGCCCATCACGCAAACTGACGTTACTCTTCAGTACCCTAACGGCGGGAAGCAGTCGAAGACGGAAACCAAGTACAATGCATCCGGGCTGGTTACCGATATTTACCAGTATGCTTACGGTGCGTCACCCGGCAGCTTGCTGCAACACACGGCGATCACCTATGCTAGTCTGACGAATTTGATCGTGGACCATCCCTCAACAGTCCAAGTCTATGATGGCTCAGCCCCAGCTAACCTCACCTCGCAAACCTCTTACGCTTATGACGAATACGCGGTGCAAGCGCCAATTGGCACTCCCACTCCCAGCCATGGGAGCGTGACCGGGTCTCGCGGAAATGCAACGTCAGTCACCAACTACACAACTAGCTCCGGCGGACTGACCAGTCATTTCCACTACTACGATACTGGTAATGTCTATCAGTCCTATGACGTGAACGGTGCACTCACGACTTACAACTACCCCGATTTGAATTCGACTTGCGGGAATAGTTTTCCCACGTCAGTGAGCTTGCCGGTGAACAGTTTGTCGACTTCAACCACATGGAACTGTATCGGCGGCGTTTCCCTGGTCTCGACAGATGCAAACGGAAAATTCACGACGCTGACCTACACGGATCCAGACTTTTGGCGGCCCGCCGGTTTCACTGACGCGGGTGGAAACACGATTTCCTATGCCTACGCTCCGAACCCCACTTATCCTACCCTTTTTGAGGTTGCTTCGGGCCTGTACTTCAACAACCCCAACTCCGTAGCCGGTCGCGCTCAGTACAAAGATGCTCTTGGCCGGACGTATGTTGACCAGGTAGCGCAGTCTCCTACTTCTACTACGGCCGATTCGGTTTCGTACACGTACGACGTCATGGGCAGGCTGTATTCAAAATCGATGCCTTGCTCTGTCGGATATACAGGAACCTGCTCGACTCCCCAAACAACCCAAACCTACGACGCGTTAAACCGGCCTCTTGTAACTACCGATGGAGGTAATGGCACCCTGAGCTACACGTACAACCAAAATGATGTTCTGCTGGCAACAGGTCCCGCGCCGGCCGCCGAAAACTTAAAGCAAAAACAATTGGAATACGATGCCCTAGGCAGGTTAACCTCGGTTTGCGAAGTTACCCAAGGGGCAGGCTATGTAGCCTGCAACCAAAGCCATGCGGCTAACGGCTACATGACTACCTATGCCTACGACTCCTACAACGGTTACAACCGAGTAACTGTAACGCAAAATGCGCAAACATCAGCAACCCAAACACGCACCTATCTTCACGATCTGGTGGGACGACTCGTCTCCGAAACCAACCCGGAAAGCGGTACTACCCAACACATTTACGATTCGAGCTCGGGACAATGCGCCGCGTGGGGCTACACTACGCCTTATCCCGGCGATCTCGTGGAACAGGATGACGCGAATGGCAATGCGTCCTGTTACCTATATGACGGTTTGCACCGACTACTCGCGACGTATCATTTTGGGCCGAACACCACTCCCAGCAATCACTTTGTATACGATGCTGCCAGTGTTAATGGGACCAACATGAGCAACGCAAAAGGCAGATTGGCAGAGGCTTTTACTTGCGTCGCAGGGGCGAGCAACTGTGCAGGAAGTAATCTGCTCACCGACGAAGATTTCAGTTATTCTGCTCGCGGCGAAGTAAGCGACCTCTACGAATCCACCCCGCATTCCGGCGGCTACTACCACACGACCGCGAGCTACTGGGCGAATGGCGCGCTTAACACATTAGGCGGAGTTCCCGGACAAACTGCATGGACGTATGGGGTCGATGGTGAAGGAAGGCCCAGCACGGCTGTTCAGGGATCCACTAACTTAGTTTCGTCGGTTACTTACAATCAAGCAAGCCAGCCGAAGATTATTTCGTTCGGAGTGGACAGCGATAACTATTCATACGATCCAAACACGGGTCGCATGACGAATTACACGTTCACCGTTGGCACAACGCCAAAATCACTGATTGGGAATTTGACGTGGAACGCCAACGGCTCGCTCAGGCAGTTACAGATTACGGATCAGTTCAACGCCGGGGGAACACAGACTTGTAACTATGGAACAGCATCAACGGCCGGCTATGATGACCTCGGCAGATTGCTCAGCGCGGACTGCGGTGTGTCCACCTGGCAGCAGACCTTCAGCTACGACGTGTTCGGCAACCTCACTAAGACGACCGGAGGAAGTTTTAGCTGGAATCCCGGCTACAATCCAGCAACGAATCGGTACACTCTCTCTGGAACGAGCTACGATTCCAATGGCAACCTGCTGAACGACACCTTCCACACCCACACTTGGGATGCTGAAAATCACCCGGTAAAGATCGGCTCAACCTGCGGGACTTCCAGCACAGTTTGTGTCACTTACGACGCTTTCGGCAAAATTGTCGAAAAGCAGAGCGGTTCGGCCTATAAGCAAATCCTGTATAGTCCGGTTGGGAAGACTGCGGTCATGAACGGCCAAACGCTGGTCAATACCTACCTTTCCCTGCCCGGAGGTGCGACACTCTACGAAACCCCAGGGGCGAAGGACCTCTGGCATAAAGATTGGCTTGGCTCGGCCCGTCTTTCATCAACCGTGACGGGTCATACCATTTTCTACGACCGGGCGTTCGCTCCGTTTGGAGAACAATATAGCTCTTTCGGGTCTGCGAATTCTGGGCTTTCTTTTACCGGGGACACGCAGGACACGTTCATCGTGAATGGGAGCACTCCGGAGCCGTACGACACGCCAAATCGGGAACTGCATCCAATTCAGGGTCGATGGCTCTCTCCCGACCCGGCAGGACTGAACGCCGTCGATCTCACAAATCCGCAAAGTTTGAATAGATATGCCTATGTCAGCAACAATCCAGTAGGCGAGATTGACCCCAGCGGCCTTTGCGGCTTGATAACAGCGGGAATCACAACCACTCCTGAGTCGCCCTCCGGTCAGGCGCTGATTGCACTTGCGGATCAGCTGCACTTTAACGTTGCCTTTCCATACGCTGGAGAGGGCGGTCTGTCCTCCTCTTTGAACATTGCAGATGCCAATTTTGGATTCAATCAAGCTGCGACCGATGTGGCAGACCAAGCCGTGCAGGCCACAGAGGACGGATCCTTCCAAAATGGGACGGGGTTCCTAGCTATTGGCTTCAGCGGCGGAGCACAGGCAAACCTATCAGCTTTCGCAGAAAATGGTATCACGCCGGACGCGTCCAATACGATCTTGCTTGATCCGGGGCTGGGTTCGAGTCGTGCAGGCCCATGGTTTGCCGGAGCGCCAGCCGGAGTGAACATCTATCGTGGGATGCGTGGACTGAGTCTGCCAGTTAACGCAACGTCATTATTCGGAGGAAACACTACTTGGGTTCCGAGCTGCGGTCACGATCCGGTTTGCTTGATGACACACGGTGCGATGGGCTCATCCGCAGTGGCCAATGCGGGTGCCTGTCCTAACCCCTCAATCTTCCAGCCAGGTAAGCCTCCAGTGCCGATTCGAGGCGGGGGCGGGGGCGGGGGCGGGGGCGGGGGAATCAGCAACCCTCCAAATCCCCGTGGTGGTCAGCAATGGGATATATTCGAGCTCCTGCATATGTGGGGACCGGGCATATTCACAGAGTGACAACGCACCATCTTCATCTCCTAATTCTTATCAGAGGTCGATGTCTGAATGGCGAAGGGAATTGCGACGAAGGGGGCCGTGATCTTTGTCGCTCACGTTCTGCTCGCAATGCTAGTCACGATGCTTGTAGGCGGAGTGATGTGTGTCACTGTGGGCGCTTGGTTGGGCAAAGCCAGGAATCCTTGGTTCGATGTTCCTTACAGTCCGCTACTCTGGGGTTTCGCGTTCTTTTTGGGGCTGTTTCTGAACTTGATAATGCCCACCCACTCAGCTAAGTGGGTATGGATAGTCGGGGCATTGTGGCTCATCGTTGTCGGCGCCAGTGATATCAGCGCCTACGATCCTCGTTGGTGCAACGGATGTTCCCTTCCGCAGTATGTGTGGTACAGCTACTTCAGTTACTGGAACTGTACTCAGGAGTGCTTGGGGCAGCTTCTCGTAACCGCGCCGATGCTTAACTCTGTTGCATACTCGTTGGGTGCCGCGGCTGCTCTCAAGTTCAGCCACTCAGCCGCTTCAGAGATAGGCGCTGATAAGGAGCGGTTCTAGGCTACTAGTTGCCGGACGAACGTCGCTTCAGATCGTGCCCCATTCGTAAGATAGTCCAGGAGAACAGCCTGTTTCGGTCACTTTCACGGTGACCGTCCCTTTGTTTTTCTTGCCTCCGTACGGGATTACGCTGACGCGGATTGTTCCGCTACTGTCCGATTTGATAACGAAGTTGTTGGTTGTCTCAGATGAGACTCTGTAGTGCACGTCGGTGTTCGGCGGGTATCCCTTGCCGGAAAGGAATGCCAGATCAAACTTCGGCGTTAAGCGCACCGCACTGAGGGTACAACCCTTGTCGTGCACCTCGATGGGGTCCGGCACGATCACTGTACCGATCTTGACGTTCTCTGAGACAAACGCGATCCGGGTGGGTTCTCCCTTTCTGGGAATGACGGTGAATTCAATCGGGTCATCGGGCTTCTTGGAGTCGCCACATTGCTCTGCTGTTCTTCCAGCGCACATCAGAATGCCGTCCTTACCCACGGAGATACCCTGCAGTCTGGGCGACGGCTTGTCCGCATTTATGGGCCAGTCCATGTACTGGAGGAGAGCGTTTGGTGGAACGCCCTTCACGAAGACGTGATACTGCACGATGAGGTCCTTGCCAGACTCACCTTTGCGGGAAACCTCCTTTGCCTCGATTGATGTTCCCGAAGGCACCATATGTTCGAATCCTACCTCCACGTCCATAAGGTGCTGGATATGTTGCGCGATCTCATTTTGCTTTGGCGCTGAATCCTGCGATTTTACGGAAGCGGTAAGGAGCGCTACCAAGAACGAAGCTACTAAGATACGATGCGGCATGGAGAGAGTTTACACGATTGCCCCTAGTGGGCTGGCCCTCGATAAGAGAGAAGGCTTTGTCAAGCATAGTTATCCTGTGGGGGGTGCGGGAGCACCGGTTTTTTCGCAAGAGAGGTTGAGGATCGAATCTCTGGAAAAATCTCACGCTGAATCATTTCCCGGTGGAACATCGTCCCACCAAACCATCGATTCGACCTGAACCTCGGGCCGTGATTCTTCCATGCGAACATCCCGACAGTTCAGGATGCGAGAGCGGGGCGTGACCTGATCTCCTCTTTCGAAACGAAACTGAGTATGATTTCGTCGATAAATGAAGTCTATCTACACTTTCGGCCCAAGAACGAAATCGGAGGGATTCACGCTGATTGAATTGATCGTGGCTACGGCTATCTTGACGATTCTGACAGGTCTAGCAATTCCTCTCGTCAGGGTAACGATCAAGCGCCAAAGAGAACACTATTTGCGGCAGGACCTGTGGGAGATGCGCGACGCCATTGACCGATACAAGGACGCAGCGGACCGTGGAGCTTTCCAAATCAAGGTAGGGTCGGAGGGCTATCCCCCCGATTTGGATACGCTGGTGAATGGCGTGGACGTGCAAGGGAAAAAGATGAGATTTCTGCGCCGAATACCGATTGACCCGATGACCGGCAAACCCGACTGGGGAATGCACTCAATGCAGGATGGTCCCGACTCCGATTCCTGGGACGGAAACAACGTTTTCGACGTGTTTACCAAATCACAAGACACAGCACTCGACGGCACGAAGTACAAGGACTGGTAAATGACGTGCCGAGGCCGCTGCTATTCCGCTTTGATTTGATGTAAATTGTGTTTCGAGGAAATCGGGGGGGGTCAGAGCGTGCGTTTGGCGATCCGCCTTACGAGCCGTACAACTGCCTCGGCCCGCTGGTGCAGCCATTCGATAGCAATCGTCTCCCACCACCAAAGTCTTGATTTGTTCTGAAACTGCTCGACGGCCTTCGTGCAGGTATCCAAGAAGAGAGCCACATTCGCTTCTTCCTGCGCTGCTGGATCGACGTGCGACTCTTCCTGTCGCGCGGCGTGTGCCCCTTGCTCGCACAATTCAGCTTCAAGCCTCGCAAGATACCTGTTGAATTCTCCGTTGTTCTTCCGCCTATATGTGGACATGGGTTCCTCTTCTTCCTCCCTGAGTGTGTCTAGGCGCTGTCCGCCAACGTATTCGACCTCGACGGGCGCTGTTATTGTCGCCAGCTTGTGGCGCACCAAGGACTCGATGACCGCTACGGCTAGGTCGTTTTCGGAAATCGTCCAGTTTCCTGCTCGTCGCTTGTTGGGGAACAGGTTCACGATGCGCGAGCCTAAGACTGACGCTTGCAATTCGGCCAACTTGTCGCCTTTAAAATAGTCCCGGAGCATGCTGGTGAAAACGACTTCATCGAATGATCGTGTGCTGTCCAACGTGAATGGAACTGGACGCTGGGCCACGATACGTGTGCGTGATGGTGAACTTTTAGAGGGCAAGCGATGCTGTTTCCACAGCATGCCATCCTCGAATCTATAGCAGATCATTAGCCTCCCTCGTAGTCGCATGGCGTGCGCCTTCTACGATTCGGGGCGCGCCTCAGACGGCTCAAGTCCTATTTCCATTGCTGTGAATTCGCGGACGAGTTTAACCTCCTCACTTAGGCCGCAAACCTCGCAAACAAAACGGCTCATGCGAGCAACAGTCCCTCGTCCTTCATGCCCTCAGCTAATCCCCAAGCGTAGCGATGCTCAACCACGAGAGCGTTGCCGAACCACTGGGAATCGGATTGAACATGTTCGTCGATCCATTCCTTTGCCCGTAGCGTCAGCGGGCAGAACAGGAACACAGTTCCCTCGTTACGCACCAATACGTCCGGCGCGGCCTTGAGTTTGATTTTCATGTGATTTTGTTTGCAGGTCCTTTCTACCTGCCGCATCTGCCTTAGTAGGCGGCCACCGTGGAACGCTGTCCTGTCCTCGGTTGGCAGAGATGCCGCATTGGGCACCCCGCTCTTGATGCAAATTCACGATTAGAATCTCAAACTGTACGCAGCGTGTCTATGGCCCTTCCGTAAGGGTTACCGTACCTACTGATAGAACTGCTCGCAGTCCAGTCCGACGACGAACACCCAATCGCGGGCAATGGAAAAAGCCCAACTTGGTTAAGGTCGGGTTGCTTACGTCCTCGGGTGTCAAATCATCCAACGAGCGAAAGTTGTCTCCACACTCGTGGGCACGTCCGCCCGCGCTGCCACTCACCGCGAAGTTGTCAACTTAGCGGATTGATGTCCGGCAGCCAGCCTCGGCGATCTGGAGCGATGCTGATGCCCGCGTCTTTTGCATTCGCCATGGTGGGCCGGAACGGTGCTCGCGCTTCTTCGATGGTCTGAGGCTGCCCGATTGGAAAGACTTCGCTGGGCTGGCGTACGACGGGCAGCGCGAATGCTTTAGCTTTCTCTGACTCGCTCAGGGGTGACAGGACTTCCCTCGGTGCCTGCATTGTTGCGCAAATCGCGTCCCACTCAGCCTTCCGGCCCGGGTCGAGACTGACGCGCAGAAGTTTGATCTTCTGTTCATCGGCGCTCAACTCCCAAAAGCCATAGAAGAATCCGGACCAGCCGTCGCGCGGTTCGCGCACACGTACGGGCTTTGGAGCCGGAACTGGTTTCGGCGCGGGCGCTGGCTTAGGCGGGAACAAGGTCGCAGGATCAACCCACACAAACTCGGGCGGTGCCGCGACTACTGGCGCTGGCTTTGGCGCTTCAATCTTCACTGATTGCGCAACTAGTTCTTCTTCATCGCCCTCCGGATGGCGACGTTCCCAAGAGGCCGACTTCTCCAGATACTCTGCGTAGGAATCACCATCAAGTGGGTACCACAAGGGTTTTGGATCATTCGCAAGCGAAACAGATTTCTTGTGGCGTGACTTTTCCTTGGCTCGTACGTGACGGCGTTTAATCTTCTCCAGTTCGAGGGCAGCCTGCTTCTGCTCTTCAGCAGAAAGTGTCTGGTCTTCGAGCCTCGATTTCCAATACTTTTCTGTGCTACTTAGTCTCCCCACTGGTTTACCTCCTCACAGCGTTCGCTCGCCATCAGCATTCGTAGGTGGCCGCATCCGAGCGAATATTCTGGCGACCTACCTGCTCGACACGCATCCTGCGTCGAAGCGCATTCCGCACAGTACAAACGCTTCACGGTGGGCTCGTGCTTCGCTCGCGCTCCAGTCAATTTGCCTTTGGGCCTTCGACCACTCATAAATTCTCTTTCAGAAAGTCCGGCTCGTATTGACGACCTGCCTCGATCAACTCGTCAGTCTTCTTTCGCGCTGCTCGTGCGGCATCATCGGTGGCACATTGGGCGCATACGACCTGTGCCTGCTCGATCTGCTGCACTATCGCAAACGTTCGATGACCACGACGACAGACCATCCAGAATGCTGGGTGGTCGCAGTGGTGCTCCGGATCGTAATAGTCCTCGACGCTCAGGCCGTTCACCACGGTGCCGATGTCGATCATGCTTGGTCCCGTGCCCATGTCTACACGAGTCCGTTACTGACAAAGTAACTATCAACCGCTTGGTTTGTAGCTTCGCGTGCTTCGTCTGAACTCGCTCGCCATTGTTCCCAGTTGACGAAGGATTCATGATTAACTACGCGCGGATCGTTAATGCGTGTCGCGCCTAGAGAGTGCGCCAAGGATATGAGGAAGCGTTCTCTCTGATCCCATAGCATCGATCTTCGCTGCCGCGCTGCTTCAGCCTGTGCCGCAGTGCGAGCTGCAATGGCTGGCGCGTTGGCTGCTGCCTTCGCTCGTTCAAATTCATACTCGGCGACGAGCCGCTGTTGCTCGGACGTACGTCGTGCTTCAGGGATTTCCAGAGCTTCTTCGATGCTCGGCTTCGCCGGAGCCGCGATTTTCCGTACGCAATGTTGGCAGTTGATTAGTGGGATGGTTGGATTCTGCGCTGCCTGCCCGGCGTTCGCCAAACTGATGCCGGAATGTGGACCACCGCACTGGTTGCAGGTCGATGTCACCGTGATTCGACCGCCACGGGATTCATACGATGTGAATGTTCCCGTCGCGTGTGCTCTGCCCTTTAACTGGCGGGCAATTCCTTCTTGAATAGTATCGTTTCTCACTTACGTCCTCCTTCCATAATTGCGTAATAGCCTTGGGTTAGGGGAATCAGTTTCATATTCTGTTTCCCACAGACCCGCCGCCCGATCTTTCGAGTCGCATAACTTTCCGATATTTTTCCGATGGCATTGAATCCAACTCGAACTGCGTGTATCCGGTATCACCAATGATCTTGGTGCGGTATTCGTGAGACTTGAGTTGCCGTCTTGTTGTCTCGGTTTCTTGGATTTCACGCGGTGACCGCTCCAAGTCCATGACCATGGCGTAACCCTTAGCCGTCAACTTCTGCAACATCTGTTTGCTGTAGCGAATCGTTCGTCCGTTCTTGACATACGTGACTGGCGTCTTACCATCATCATGCAATGCGACCGGGTTGCCATCCTCGGCGGGCTTACTGCGTTCCTGCTCTTCTAGTTGCTGAGTAGACGGGACGGGCGCGGGAATGAGGCCGATGTTCTGCAACAATTGGAAACAGGTCAGCCACGATTGAGCGACCGTCATGTTCACAAGATTGGTGCCCATGAAATCCCAGAGCAGGTCCATGATCTGTCGCTGGAGTTTGTAGCGCGATGACTTCTCATCTTTCGAACGGTATGCGGCGAACGCCGGGCTATCGGCGAAAATCAACATCGATTCCCGCACAAGATTCTGGTTGGCCCCGGCTGGATCACCGTCCCTTTCCACATTTTCAAACAGGGGGCACTCGCCGGGTAGACCGCCATCGACCCATGCCTGATGGAGGCCGATTCCGTTGCGCACGGCGTTCGCGAAGTATGTCTTGACGTCGGCGCGCTTTAGATTATTTGCGACCGCTTCGTTTACGCGCTGCATTTCCTCGGGCGACAGCGGTGTCGCTTCTTGATTCGCTTCAGCAAAGGCTGCGCGTTCGTCGTGCCCCATTTTTCCGCGAGCATCATTCGGCATCCTGTTACGTTTGCCGATGGTGGCGGCGGTCAAATCAACGCTGCCCGCACCTCCCCAAGGGCGACGATCAGGATCGTTCTTCACGAACTCAGCCATCTCGGCTTCGGTTAATCTTGAGTTTCGAACTGACATGTTGCTACTCCTCCTGCGCGGCATATTGCGCGCGCTATCTGCCACCAATCGACCGCGATCTTGTCCACTCGTTGTGTCAGCGTCTGTGTCATGGCTAATATCGAAACTCCCTTCTCGCCGCTTTGATTTCGCCGTCCAGTTGCTTCTTAGCCTCGATTTCCTCGGGAGGCTGCACGAAAGTCGTAGCGTGTTCTGCCGCTGCCTTTTCCTTCTTCGTGGCGGTCTCGATCACTGCCACGCCATCCAGACCGCGACCGATGAACGTGGTGCGCCTTAGTTCGTCGTTGCGCAGCTCTTGAATCAGCAGCAGCAGTGCCATGCTGAGTCTCCTTCGCACAATCTCTGCATGCGCAAGCACGAACGCTTCATCATTCGGGTGGCAATCAAGTTCGAGTTTCAATCTCGCCTCCGGCTGGTGTTTGTGTGCGCCATCGGCGGTTGACCGAAGTTTCGGCGGTCGATTTTCTCCGGCTTGACTTCGACTGCCATGGGTGGCGGTGGAATCACCAAGTGCTCTGCGGTCGCACGGTCGCGGACGGTCCCGAAGTGGTTTTCTGCCCGCCATCGCTCTAAGCCCCTCGAATTTATCTGGAGGTTTGCTGGTATGAAATCTTCGTTCATAATCTCCTCGTTGTTCCCGACTAGCTCCGGCCTCCGCTTGGGCCGTGGGCCTTTTCAGGCTTACGGGCCGGGCGCTTTGTCGGAGCATCCTCGGGCTTTAGGTGGGGCTTACGTTGTCCGTTCTAGCAGTGCCTGTTCCGCGGCTGCCGATTGTACCCCTCCTAAAGAGACCTGAACCGTACCTGCCCGGTGGGAGTATTTCACCGTCTTGGCTTGAAGTTTGGTGATGATGTTGCGGATGGTCTTCTCCGGCCAATTGGTCTCATCGGCGATCTGCGCTGGTGTCATCCCAACACGCCAGTGCAGGTACGCCACGCGAGCACGCTTCATCGCTGCTTCACCAAAGACGTGGATGAAGAACCGATTGTCCAGCGCCCAGTCCGGAACCCGTCTCTTTTTCTGACCGACCTTTTTCGTTTGGAAGCCCTCGGGTACAAACTCTGCTCGGCTGTGAGCAACGTCTTCCTCGGTGCCGCCGATGTAAAGCAGTTCCCAGAATGATCGTTGCCGTTGCTCCTTCTCTGGGACTGGCTGTCCCTTCGAGTCTTCGAGTGTGATCTCCTGCGAATGAACTTCTGCGATTTCGGCATTCGTGTACGTCATAAAATGCCGTCCTTGCGAACGTTCGTCACCATCTGTGCCCGCTCCGCAGCGATGACCTTGCAGACCTGCGGGACGTACTCCAACATCTCCGGCAGCGGCATACCGTGCGTCAGTCGCTTGCGAGCAAGTTGCTTGATAGCCTGCCCCAGCGTGTTGATGGTGAAGTCTTCCAATTGAACCATCCAATACTCGATGGATGCGCTACCCTTCAATGAAGGGAAGAACCTGTCCCAAACTTGGACGAGTTCAAATGCTCTGCGATGTTGCTTGTTGATGTCGGCTATCATTGCCTCACTCCTTCCTCCAGTGCCTCATGGTGTTCTGGATATTTATTCCAAATCACAACTTTGTCGTTGGTGTGAAGACAGCCATAGAAGGTCGCCATCGCACTTTTGTTAGCTGTCGCTGCCTCAAATCTCTCGAACAATTCTTCTTGGGATAATCTGGGCTCCTGTCCCTTGACATAAATTTGCTGTGGCGGAATCCCGCCTCTGGAACTGATACCTTCAACTGCAGTGAGAATTTTCTGCGCAACCAATTCGTCAATGCGCGCCAAAGCCTTTTGACGGTTGCCGCCAATCTTAGACACGAGTGCGCTCTTGGCGAGGCCAGCATTCTCATCGACCGCCTGAATTATTCTGGAAGTCAGGTCTTGGTCGCGAACTTCTTTGACTTGCGCCTTCGCCCTTGTGCTCTCGGCGTAAAGCGTTTCACCGAGTGTTGAAATCCCCGTCGCTTTATCGAAGACCAAATAGGTCGGCTCCAATTCTTTCCCGCGTCTGACGGACACGTAGATATATCGACGTGGGTCTTGGTCCGAGATGCGATGCAAATACATCTTCGTCGCGGTCGCAGTTGCAAAGGCGTGACTGCCGTTAATCTTGACGAGCGAAAGTGAATCTTTTGCCATATCACTTTTGTTGAGGTGATGGAGCAAGAGGAAGACGCAGTCTGGATAGGCCTCGGTGATTCGGTCATTGAACTTTTTTAATTCTGCTTTGACCGCCTCAGTAGAGTTGGAATCTTTGATTGCGAGGAAATCCAGAATCGTTTCAATGATTACCAACTTGGTGTCAGGATTTGCAGCGAGGGTATCGGCCAGACATTGAACATTGTCATCGCCTGCATCAGGGATAAGAAGGACGAGCAGGTCACCTTCACGGAATCCGGCACGGCGGAAGTCATCCTTTGCATCTTCGGCGGAGTCTTCATATTTCCAGAAGATGACTTTTGATTTGTGAGTGGCGCGACCAAGGAACGGTTCGCCCTGCATTACATTGACAGCGAGTTGAGTGGCGAGTGTGGACTTTCCGCCTTCGGCGAGTCCTACGAGCAGGCTTGGGCGTTTCTGGTGGGTCTTGAAAAAGCCTTCAACAATCCAGTTGCTGGGTTTTGGTGCGGGAACGTCTTTGAAATTTGAAGCGTCGTAAGTCTTCACTACTTCCTTTCTTGTTAATCTTCAGCGATACTTTGCCGAGGTTGTCAACGAGGCCCGCCTATCAGGCGCGGGTGGTGTTGCGTTTCGAGCCACTATGTCGCTCGACTGACTTTGGGATTGGGTTCTGCTGGAAGGTGCGGACTGTTTACCGTCGTTGTGCTTCTAGTCTTACGTCTTCAATCTTTACCAGTTGGTCAACAACAAATCACTTATTGCTCAACTCGATAGGAGATTATCTCATATAATCGAGTTAAATGTCAAGCACAAACCTTATCAATTTGTCAAGCATTTTCTTCGGAGCGTAGAAATTACCCGACCTGCGTCTCAGGTTCGTGGCGGAATCTTGTGGTCGCGCCTTGGCGCTGCCGCCAATGTCAAGTATTTCGTGTTCACACCAATTTTTTACTACGGCGGAACTCAGTTCTCGGCGGAACCTTTACGCCATGGTTGCCATTGGTGAGATCAAACCATGGCATTATTGCCTTGATTCTAGAACTATGGGAACCTTGGGACCTATGAGAAACGTGTCCCATTTGAAAAACACGTAACATATTGATTACAAAGAGGTGTTAAGTAGTTCTATGATTAATCTCCCCTGTATATACATTTCCCAAAGTTCCCAAAGTTCCGATGTTTCCCGAGACAATGGATGCATTGGAGAGTAAAGGTTCCGCCCGGAACTACATTCCCCAGCCGTCCGGCCTACAAAGGACTGACCACCCTACAGGAGAGGAATGGCTCAATGAGGGACACCAAGGACGGGATTTCCTAAACCCATTGCGACGGTACCCTTTTCCGATTTTGTTGCCGGACCCACTGCACGGTTTTTTGGCTAGGCCACAGCGGCATGCGCAGAGGGTGATCCGGCGCACCTCGTGGCGACGGGGTCTAGACTGGCGGTATGACACCCTTATTAATTGCCAAATACAGTGAAATTGGGTACAGCAGACGGCGGGCCGAGGCTGTCGCGCACGACTAGGGCGAAACATCTTTCGGTACGAAGCGGTACGAGTGCGCTTGCAACTGATTGATAAAATAGGCGTACTGGAGAAGGCAGTCTTCTCGGGGAGCCCGAAGGACGTGGAAACGGGTCAAGTGTTTCAAGTTTGACACGTTTATTTCCACGTTTGTCGAAACACGTGAATCGAGGCTGGAGCGGAGGCTCAGCCGGTACGGGAGTACGCCATGGAACTGGATCGAAATAGCTGGGAAGGAAAGAAATCGCCACCAGCTGCGACATCGGAATTTCCTCCAGTGAGTTTTTTGCTTTTGAACTGGCCGAGCGCGCCCGTATTTCCGGGCCGAGATTGTTGACAAGATATCCTATGCCCAGGGGCACAACACTTGGTAGTCACTGCTCGACACGCACAGACAGACTAAAAAACATCACACGCCTACTTTGTCTTTTTCGACGGCAGCCCGAGGTTCTGACGAATCCCAGGATCGGCTTCTTCGAGCAACACCTTGAAAGCGGCGTCAAACGGAATTCGGAAATCCGACTCCCGCAGCGGTTCGCTAGTCTTGGCCACTTCGTCGAAGACGGGCGACAGCGCCTTGATGCGGTCAGCCGCAGTTGGATGGTTGGAGTCGCTGAAGGTCCAGCCCCCCGCTTCGCTACCGTAGGCGTTTGCGGCGTCAAGGACTCGGAATATCATGATCGGTGCCGCACCAGACACACTTTCCGAAAGCCGGTTACCTTGCACCTCCTCGGACCAGATCATGAGATTGAAGCCGAGCGCGTCCGCCTGAAGTTCCTGCTCGCGCGTGCGCAGCTCTGCTTTCAAAGTCAAATCGTTGGTAGGGAGTTTCCGGGGCAGTTTGGAGGCAGTGAGCTTCACAGCTGTTCCCTTGCCGTGACTGCCGGCGAGACGGAACTCGACGGACTGGTCGCTAACATGTCCTAGAATCACATGGGCTTCTTCATGGGATATCAGGAACCGATCCATCGCGGCGACCAGCCTGGCGTGAAGTTGGTTGTGATCATTGTCCAACAAAACCTCAGTCGCACCGCTCGAACTACCTTCCTTTACCAACCTTGACATGGCATCGGCGAAGTTGTGAACGATGTAGGCGTGGTCGCTGAGTCGGGTGCGAATTGCCTCCTCAGTGTACTTTAGGTGGACGGACTTTCCTTCCTCGACTATCGGAATGGAGTCCACTATCGCTTTGGATAGCGCTCCGGTAAAGAAAAAAATGTCTCGATTCAAAATTACTAGTGGCATGTTGCTGCCCGGCGGGAGGATGGCTTGTGCATCGAACGTTCCGGTAGGAAGCGACCCGAATCGTGTTATCGGCGATTCTGGAAAATGGTTGGTTCGAACCTTATCGAGTTCAGTGGTGTAGAGGTTGATCAGCACAGCGAAAAAGGGAGACTCGAAGCGGGTTGGCAGAGGACGGCAGGAGAACTCCTTAATAATGCGGTCTATCACGTCGGGCTTGAAGGCGCATTGCACCGGAGATGAGGGATCAGGACATGTTTTCAGGACACGGACCTTTAGCTCGGTCATTGTCTCGACGGATCGCGGCTGATTCATCTCTGCCCGAGAGTAGGGGTCGGCAAGCTGCGGGTTTTGCGCATAGATTTGGCGTTGCAGATTCTCAAGGTACTTGTATGCGTCGTCCTTGTCAGACTGGTAGGTAATCTGTCCGGTACAGGGAGTGTCTCCCGGAATTTTGTCACCTGCGACGGCCCAGCTGGGCAGCATGGTGAGCAGCCAGAGCAGCGGGAGAAACCTCCCGACCTGGGTCATTTCTTGATCCTTTTTGTTGGGTTGGATGCCCCGAATGGTGAGGCGATGACTCGATAGTTCGCTAGGTAGAACTGCTTGTCGCCTTCGGAAAGCGTGGTCGGCCAGTCCTGACCGTGATCGCCGATCGGCTTACAGACGGAGGCACCTCCCGACTTGTAGAAATTCACCGGGAACACATACAACATCACGGAGGACTGATCGGTGGTGGAACTATTAATGAGCTTGGATTCGAGCGGTCCTGCTTGTTTGGCAAGGATTTCGGCGTAATATTGCGCATCCATGTTGAAGCGCGCCTGCTCTTGACTCCAGTTGTTCGGCGGACCCATCAGGTACGTGATGATTGTGTCCATCTTCAGGTCTTTCTGGCACTGCGGGTTGAAGTGCTCATGGGAGAGTCCGATAGCGTGGCCAAACTCGTGGATGATAGTGGTGTGCTCGTAAGAAATGCGCCACTCAGCGGCATTTTGTCCACGGAAGTACTTCTTCAGATCAACCGGAAACCCTTCGAAGTTCATGGTCGGATCACCCGGATCAACATTCTTGGCCAGAACACCGAGAAGAGACCAATAGCCAGTGTTGTCGAAGGCGATTCTGATATTTGCCACAGGGGACTTATCATCTGGCGTCCAACGGTGATAGGCACCAGCATTGTCCTTGAACGAAAAGGACAGCTGTCCGCCCAGCGCGGTCCATTCGCTGGCCGTCTGCTCGATCAGTTGATAGAGGTCGTCGGAGCCCCCGTAGAACGCGACTGTGATGACCCTCTGCTTTTTCCATGCCAAGCCTGGGGAGCCGACGAGCTTGTGGCTCTGAAACATCTTCTGGAACAACTTCGGCGGAATCGAATCCGGCGTCTTGTTGGGTAATGGGGAAGCAGGTCCGAGTTGCTGCGATGCGCTCTTTATATCGCGGTTGTCGGCCGTAATGGCATTTGGCGAGAAAAGAAATATCGTCATCACCGTTACTGCCAAAACAGACATGTTGTGTTTGGTCATACAGAGTGCTCTCAATCTTAGTCGCATCAGATTACTGTTGCCCTTTTCGTTGAAAATCTGGGGGTTATTAGCTCACCGTAATTGACCGTAGGTTGTCTGCAATGCTGAAGCCGGTTTTCTATGTCCTCTTGGGGTGTTCCGTTCGACGTTTGTTCGACAATCTGTCGCAAAAATATCTCGGCACCGAAATCTTGATTTCGTTCTTGTGGCGCTTCGCTTTTCTTGTCTGCCATAGTCCGATTCAAACCTTACTTCATATTACGAATCGCCTTCTATTTCAAAGGAGCCTCGCTGTTGGTTCGCAACTGCTGGCAGATTTGTGGGAAGTTGGGGATCTTGTCAGTTGGTGGGCTGTTATCGTAAGCCCTGCACACCGTGAGAATTCTTGTGCTATCACGGGCAGACTTCGCAGCGTCTTCCTCATTCTTCATATTGGGTAACGGAGTCGGAGTGCTTGATTTAGAGGGTTCATAGACCGATACCTTAACGATTGGAACCGGCTGGATGACGGAGTGGGGCACAGCGGCAGGAGGCAGAGCGTTGAACGCAGCAATAGATAACCGAGAACCTGTTTTCGCCGCCAGTAACGCACCAAGATAGCCCTCACTGGTCTCATTCTCGGCAGCCTTTTCTTCAGTAGGCATTGCGGAGGCAACCGTTGAAAAAGTCAGAGGAGCCGCTAACCGTGCTCTGACATCGTCGTTTCTCCATTTCAAATGGAGAAGCATTTCCGTTACTGATCGCTGTCCGGGATCAGGCAAGTGGAAGGTCAGAACTGTGCCTTCCCCAACGATCTGCGCGACATCCGGAAACTGCATCGTGCCCGTCCCCGCGAACTGAGTTTTCTGAGAATCAACCTCTACTGTGCCGTGAGATCGCCTAGGAAGGAGGATATTCAAGGTATTGTTGGGTAGCTGTATTTCATGATTTAGACTGCTACAAAACCCCCCAGTACCCCAATTGCGCACAAAAAGGGCCCAGACATTATCCGTCGGATCTTCGGAGACTTCCACCGCAAGTGCATAGACGGGATGTATCTCACTGCGGCAGTCGTGCTCACAATCCAATCCAAATAGTCCAACCGCGACTGTACGAGGGAGCGTTTCGTCATTTGCAGGATACAACTCATGTTCGGTCGCTTTCTTATCCAAGGTTGCTACAACTGTGCGAAAATGCTTCCACCAAGGAGTGACAAAATTATCGACTGTTTCTTCCGAGGCGAACTCAATTTCCATATATTGTGAGTGGCCGAGCATATTGTTATTTGTTGTAAAGCCATTGCTAATCTGACCACCCGAATCATCCGTCGGTAACAGCATTAGGTTGTAATCCCAGTCGTCGGCGAAGTTAAGCCAAGCCCCCAGCCCCATAAATTCGACCGGCATCCAATCTACATGCCCATGGACATGAGACTGCGGAATGAAAGGAACGCAGATTAGATTATTCGGAAAGTTGGGTCGATCTAGTAGAACGGATTGAATCGTGCAGGTTGGGCCGTACGGTTCACGTATGCATGCGCCCGGGCTTTGTGCAGGGGGTTCTGCATTTGAAGATTCTTGCAATCCCCACTTCGGATTATAAGGCAGACCGTTAAGGTCGGTTTTAGACCAGACCAAGTTGAACTCTTTGTCGGGAGTGGGGGACGGAGCAATTGGTACAGACGGCCAGGTTTTCGCATGTCTGCCACATCCCGTCACTACGATCAAGGTGAGTATGCACAACGAAGCTCGATTCACGTTTATCGCTCCTCCATCCTCATTTTTTGACAGACAACGTCACCGATCGGAACGGTGAACACAGAACGCAAAAACATAAATAACCCAGCACTCCACCCGTGTCGCCCTTAGGGGCCGTTTTTTCCGAATAGCTTTTCCGGGTTCAAGTTTCCTCCGATAAATATCTGCACGACATGGGGGCCTCCATTGATGCCGCCGCTGTATTCCATTCCGAAGCTGATTTGGCTGTGGGTCGCTTTACTGACTTCGTAGTTAAAAGTAAATCGTCCGACGTAGCGGTTTCGGGTGCTGCTCCTAGGGCTGGCTGGCAACAGTTGCTGGAGCGCCCGATTATTCTGGTAGCCTCCTTCAATCACCAGTAAAGGAGAACTGTTTTCTGTCTTCAACGTGGCGAGTGTGTGGTCATGCTGGGCCACGTCGGCGTACCCCATGATCTCGTAGAAGCCCACCGCATTATGGGGGTTCGTCGAGCTGAGGTCGATGTAGGATGCTCCGTTATTCTGAACGATTTGATTGGTGGGAACTAGGTACTGAAAGGACCCCCGGCCGCTGACTCCAAACTCGCCATAAAACCCTCCGCCGTCGACGGCTGTTGTTCCTCCGAAGCGCCCTCCAAGTTCGGCGATGAACGCCGGTTTAGGAATTGCGAGCATGCAATCACCTGATGATGGAGATTGTGAGCTACTAGGGCAGGGCGGATTGGCACCTCCATTGGTGGACGTGGGCTGGACGTTGGTTGCGGCAAAGGTTTGGGAGAAGCCGGTCCTGCCTCTTAAGTGGATGGCCAATCGCGGAACTTTCTCTTTCTCGGCCAAAGCTTTTTGGTCTTGCGGCAAAAGCTCATCTTTCTTGGCTCTCGCCTCCAAAGCTTTCAACTTTTTTATGTTTTGCGGCGGGTGCCATTGATAGTCGAGAGTGACCATGATGTTTGGGGTTGTGCTGGTGTTAGTTTGACTGCCGTTACCGACAGCAGCGCTAGTATCCACTTGAACCCTGAACTGGCATTCTCCTGACTGAAGCGTCTCCAGGCAGGTGTCTGTTTCAGAAATGACCGTTACGGCGGTGCTCAAAGCGCTATAGGCCGCCCCGGGCGTGTATTGCTGGGCCGTGACCTCCTGACCTGCTTTTAGCAGCACATTCATAGGGGCCTGAAAGGTGCCGTCCTGCGCGACCGTGACCGTCGTGGCGGGGTCTGTTTGCTTGCCATCCACGCAGATAACAACCGTTTTACCCGCGATCGCTTTCCCGGTGACGTAATTAGTCCCTACGGAAATCTGAGCATCCAAGGTTGGTGCTGCAGGCACCGCAGCTCCAACAGTAGGAGCAACGCACTGGCTATTCGCGACCCCAAGCAGTAGACCAAAAGATAGGAATAGGTAAAGAAGAAGGATTGCAAGCCGACCAATTTCCTTGATGTTTGGACCGATTGAGAGCTCGCTAGTTCGTCGCACAAGTCAACCTTTGGGAACTCGTTCTGGAGTTTCCGTCTTTTCCGAACTACACGAGGGCCCTACTTGGGCTTGCTGGTCCACCCTTGCACTAGAATGGCTGAACTTGCCATTTCCTTGAGTTTTGCTGACCGCCCCGTCCTTGCTGCACATGAGGTTCTCCGTCGCGCCGAAGCGGCGTTTGGAGACGAGCCCGCTTCGGCTCAATTGTCGCAACGAATTCCCAGGGGTCTGAAGCTTGGTTGGTTGGAACCTAAAGTCGTCGAAACGGTAGCGCATCTCAGTCCGCGCGTCAAGAGGCAGGTCAAGAATTTAACCTACGTTTCACATTGGCAGGCGGTTGGCTGCCTTCTCTGTAGAGTAATCTCCCAAGTATCCTAACGAACGCGGCTGCAGACCCTCCAAATGGTGCACGCTACCTCCTACCACTAATACCGTTTCGCGTGGTTTTGAGGGTTGATTGCAGTGTGCGGTATGCGACTGTGGAGACTCTAGGGTACGAAACAAATTGCTTGAAACCCGCATAAACACAGGCTATGATGACGCAAGTGGTAGTAGTTCCTTGAACTTGCTAGAAATGGCGTAGGCGAATCCCCCCCTCTCCGCCAGATTTTAGCAATGACCTGCCTTGTCCTTGCGTGGTTTTTCGTCGGGGCGGGATTCTGGATAGACGCTTGCACGACCATGCAGTCTCGGGTGAACGGCCTGTGGGACTCACAGCCGTAGCGGTTATCTTCCTTATAGCTGCTAGCTATCTCATTGTTCTCGGCCTATTGATTCTCGCCTGGCCGGGAGTGGTTTCCATGACTATGGGGTCGCCGATCCTCAATGGATTGGAACTCGCTGGGCCTTATATGTTTTTGCTGATTGGCGCGATGGGTGCGGCGATCGGGTTCGGACTGTTGAGACTCAGTAATTGGGCCCGGCGGGTGGGGATTCTTGCCAGCCTGATCGGCATGGTTATGCTGATTCCAAGTGTTTCAGCTGCGGCAGTCGATTTTCGTCCCGCCTTGTTTTGGAGCGGATTGGGAGTCATTGTCCGGATGGTGGTGGTCTGGTATCTCTACCAGACTCCGGTTGCCGAGACTTTTCGGCGATAAAGCAGCGGTCAGCGTCCGGGAACTTATACGTACGCCCGCTCCTCGCGTCGAATCTCTTTATACCGCGCAAATGATTTTCGACTGTCTTCTAATCCCAGGGCTGAACCAAGTGTGCAGCCGCGAAAAGCGTGGGACAGCATCTCCAGGCCGCGACGGACGACGAACCATCGCCGCAGTGTGGCGCTGAAAGGTCATCACGGAGAGCCCGACAACGTGTGGATCGAACTCTCGAAACAGCCGGTTGATCGTCTCACGCACTTGACGATGGCTGAGGATTAAGTCGGCAACGGCGACGCGGTCGTGACTATCGACATTTCCGGCAATCGAGGTCAGAGCGCCGTTGGGCATGCGGACGGCGACCGGAGGCATGTGCTCAAAATAATCCGGCATGGAGAGCAGAAGGACGTTCATGAAGGCTCCTTGCGCGCTCGGGAAATGCGGAAATCGTACACCTGCTTGGCACACGTGTAAATCATGGTTAGGAGGTAGGATGGAAATTAAGAGAGTCTGAACCATGCCGCCCGTCACGAGAAAATTCACCCTTGAGATTGATGCGCAGCTCTACGGTGAGCTTGTCGCTGTTGCCGACCAGAATGGGCAAACGAAGCGGCATGTTCTGGAGCAGGCGCTCCAGTTTTATCTGCGCAACGTGGTTCCGTCCGAGGATTTGGTGCGCCCCGAGGTGACGGATGCTTTCGACCAATCCGTTGCCCGCAACCGTGACCTGTTGCGACGTCTCGCAAAGTAAGAGCACCTGCCTTCGGCAGCAGCGATTCCCACCCGTCGAAAATCGCGACGGGATGGGGCAGCCTCATTCGAGGTGGCGCTTACGAGATCAAAACCTCACAGGGTGAGCCAGCCCCCAGCCTCATAATCATGGCGGTTACGAGATCAAAACCTCGCAGAGTGAGTCAGCCGATTGCTTGAGGTGTTCGGCTTTTCGTCTCTGATGGTTTTCAGGATTTACGGGTTTGCTGTTCGAATGTATTTCTGCGTCCCTGACCCGTACGCGCCAACAACCCTCGGTAATTCGCCAGGAAAATCCGGGAAGTCCACGTCGGACTTTACCGTCAGGGTGTTGAAATCCGCCGAAAGTTGCCATTGTTCTTTTGTGTGGACACGAACGGGAGGAGCGGACCCATCGGGTCTACTTACCACGACAGACTCCAGCACGAGATATTTGCTTTTCAATTGTGCTTTGCACTTACCCGAAACGCCACCCGGGACTCTTATAGTCCCCCTCCGAACCGTCCAGGGGATACTTGTTGGACGTCCGATTGCCGTCTTCAACTCTTGTGATTTCGATGCTCTCCCGATTCTGAATCACCTCGAGGGTTGGAACGCTCGCGTTACCGCGGGTGGCTTTTCCTCCTTGCATAGAATACTTACCAGAGTAATTCGCCTTGTCTCCCGCGATGCCAGGTGTGGCTAACCACGCTACCATTAGTCCAAGCGACATCAGACACGCCACAAGAACCGGGATCTTCTTGGTCATTTTCTCCGTCCGCCAAACGGTCCAGCCGAAATGATACACGCGGCCGCATGGCGGATGTTACGCCAGCAATTGTTTTCGCGGCTACTCCTCGGTATCGCCTTTCCATTTACAATTCTGGGACGCGTCACTAGTGAGTAAAGCTACGGGAGACCTGACAACCTTATGAAATACCGCAAACTTGGCCGTACTGGTTTTGATGTCAGTGAAATTGCTCATGGGCTTTGGGGCGTGAGCGGATGGAGCGGGTCTGAGGACGGACAGTCCCTTGAGGCCATGCAACTGGCTGTCAATTTTGGAGTCAACTTCTTTGACACCGCTTGGGCGTATGGCGACGGCAAGAGCGACGCGCTGCTGGGGAAGATCATGGGCCGCAATAAGAACAAGCGGTTGTATGCCGCGTCGAAAATTCCGCCGATGAATCTGAAGTGGCCGGCGTCTCCCACGGACAAATATTCTGACGTGTTTCCAGCGAAGCATGTTTTTGAATACGCCGAGAAGATCCGAACAAAACTTGGCGTCGACTCCATCGACCTGCTTCAGTTCCACGTCTGGGAAGACGTCTGGACCGGCGAGCCGGAATTCCGCAAGACGGTCGAAAAACTGAAGAGCGATGGATTGATCAAGTTTTTCGGTTTGAGTCTAAATCGGTGGCAACCGGAGAACGGCATCATAGCCATCCGCACTGGGCTGGTCGATGCTGTGCAGGTGATTTACAACATTTTCGATCAAGCGCCGGAAGACAAACTTTTTCCGGTCTGCCGCGAACTGAACATTGGCGTGATTGCGCGCGTCCCGCTGGATGAAGGGAGCCTCGGCGGAAAAATGAAAGCCGACATGAAGTTTCCCGAGGGCGATTGGCGGGCGAAATACTTCGGTCCCGAAAATCTGGCAGCGACGTTGCCTAGAGTGGAAAAACTGAAAGAATTAGTGCCGCCGGGAATGACGCTTCCGGAGATGGCTCTGCGATTTATTGTTTCAAATCCAGACGTCAGCACCACCATCGTTGGAATGAGAAAACCAGACCATGTCAGGAACAACATTGCCACCAGCGATGCAGGGGCGCTTCCTGCGGATTTGCTCAGCGCCTTGAAGAGTCATCGATGGGATCGCGAACCGACACGGTGGTCGGACTAGGTACTGAACGATCATTTCCTGCGCCGCAGAACTAGCGCTGCCGGCCTTTCGCGGGCGAGTGCGCCCGCGCCACACACGCCGTCCGCGCCACGCTCAATCTGAGCTTCCCCAAAATTCATCAACATTTAACGTTTCCGCAATGATGCCGCAAACTCCGCAGCCCATAATTTGGGATAGCGAATTGTTTGGGCGACGAGCCGAGTGGAAATGGGTGTTCAAACGTCCGATCTGGAATCCGAGATACGCGACCCGCGTATCTTTGTGGTAGAAGACGACGCTGACATTGCGGGCTTGGTCTGCTTTCACCTTAACAGTTCGGGATACACCACGAAATGGCTGGCGAATTCGTCGTCAGTAATCGAAGAAGCTGAGAAGGACCGTCCCTCGCTGTTCCTGCTGGACATCATGATTCCCGGTAGCGATGGCATCGAATTGTGTCGCCACATCAGGTCGAATAAGCGCCTCGCCGGAACCCGAGTTATTTTTCTCACCGCGAAAACCGGCGAAGCTGATCGGATCAAAGGTTTTGAGATTGGCGGCGACGACTACATCACAAAACCATTCAGTCCTCGAGAGCTAGTCGCAAGAGTGCGCGCGGTCCTGCGGCGCACGGCTCTATCCGAGCAGCCCGATGTTCTGAACCTGGGGGAAATCGAAATTGACGCGTCTTCCATGATTCTGAAAGTCGGCGGTCAGATAATTCCCACTACCGCCCGGGAATTTCGCCTGTTGCATTACCTGGCGCTTCATCGCGCCCGCGTATTCACGCGCGATCAACTACTGGACGCGGTGTGGTCCGCGGGATGCTTTGTTACTCCTCGCTCGGTGGATGTTTATATGCGGCGTTTGCGGGAGAAGATAGAGCCGGACCCGGAAAATCCATCCTATTTAAAAACGGTGCGGGGAATCGGCTACCGTTTTGACAGTCCCAGATAAAATTTCAGGTGAGTATTTAGACGCAGCGGACCGGCGACGAATCTTCCTCGGCTTTGGCCTGCCGGTTAATTGAGCCTTCTGTGGTGATGCGTGTGGCTTTGGATATCTCCTCAGCAACCTTCAATGCGGATTGGTTGCCGCGAACCGATTTATCGGCTCCGATCACTGAGCTGGCAGCCAGGGTGAAAAGAAGAGCATCCTCTTGCTTGTCGAAATACAGAACGACTTGACTAGCCGCCATACAGAAACCTCCACGCAAAAAAATTCCGGCCAGGGTCTTTGTGACATCATAAAACGTTGGAGGGCGGCGTGGAGGGTACTCTCTTGATGCCTGTTAATTGGAAGTGAGGTAGAAGCATTGTCGCGGCACATCCCTCCCGTTTACCCTCGTCGCGCAATCCTCCCGAATATCTCCTCTTCCGCGTGTTAGAATTTTCACAGGCATTCTCGCTCCCGGGAACCCAGGTTGATTGAGCTAGCACCGTCGATTTTATCGGCAGATTTCGCGCATTTGGCGGACCAGGTACGAGCTGCCGCCGAGGGCGGAGCTTCCGTTGTCCACGTGGATATCATGGATGGGCATTTTGTGCCCAATCTCACAGTCGGACCTCCCGTCGTAAGGTCATTGCGGAGATTCACCGATCTGCCGCTCGACTGCCACCTGATGATTGAGAATCCCGATCAATTTATTCCAGAGTTCGCCGAGGCCGGAGCGGACTGGATTTCGGTGCACCAGGAGGCTTGCCGGCATTTAGACCGCACCTTGCATCTCATTCAGAGGCATGACTGTCTCGCGGGAGTTGTGATAAATCCTGCGACGCCTGTGGAGTTTTTGACGGAAGTGCTCGATATTGTGGATTACGTCCTGGTGATGTCGGTTAATCCGGGATTTGGGGCTCAGAAATTCATTCCGGGAGCCGTTCATAAGATGCGGCGTCTAGCGGACTTGCGGCGGGAACGACGGCTTAACTTTCGCATTGAAGTGGATGGCGGAATCGCGCACGACACTGCACCGGATGTTGTGCGGGCTGGCGCGGAAATTCTGGTTGCAGGCAACGCTATCTTCGGTCATGGCGATCCAAAGAGTAACGCACAGAACTTACTAAAGACGGCTACCGAAGCCTTGTTGTCGAAAGTGTAGTTCCTGCTCCAGTTGGCCGACTGGACGATGCGCTTGCCACTAATAAACGGGTAATAAGGAGTCTATGTCACGTCGTATTCCAATATTTCTCCTCCTGGCTATGCTCGCATTCGCAGTCGCCTGCACCAATAAGAAAGTTAACAATCCATTGGCGACCGTCGGATCCAAGCAGCCTGACAAGGTATTGTTTGACCGCGCCATGGACGACATGAAACACAATCGTTTTGAGGTTGCGCGTCTCAACATGCAGACGCTGATTAATGCCTATCCGGATTCAGAATACATTGCCCGAGCGAAATTGGCAGTCGCGGACTCATGGTATGCGGAAGGAGGCTCTGCAAATTTGGCTCAAGCAGAGGCTGAATATGCGGACTTTATAACTTTCTTTCCGAATATGCCGGAGGCGGCTGAAGCTCAGCTGAAGATCGCCAATATCCATTTTAATCAGATGGAAAAGCCGGACCGGGATTACACCCATGCGGTTCGAGCCGAGGATGAATACAGAAAGCTGATCCTACAGTGGCCGGACAGCAAACTGGTTCCAGAGGCTAAGCAGCGACTGCTGGAGGTGCAGGAAGTAATTGCAGAGCGCGAATACCGCGTCGGCCACTTTTATTACGCCCGGGAGTCTTATGCGGCCGCCATTGCGCGCTTGCAGTCGCTGGTCGACAGTTATCCTCTGTATAGCAAAGCGGACGAGGCGTTGTATTTGCTAGGGCAGTCCTACGAAGCCGAAATCGCAATGATCAGAGGCCGCACGATTAATGAAGCGCAAAAAGCTCGGATGATTGAAGATTTTACAAAGCATGCCGCGCAGGCTTATTCGCGAATTTTGACTCGTTACCCGCTCATGGCCCGGGCGGATGACGCGAAATTGCGATTGGAGGCGCTCCATCAGCCAGTGCCAAGACCGACCAAGGCAGCGGTTGCGCAGAATAAAGCGGAGGAGAAGAGCCGCCGGCCCGATCCCACCATCACCAAAGTCGTCAGAACGTTCGAGAAGAGTCCGGACATGACGGCGGCGACTAGAGTCGGAGACCCGCCATTGGTGGATCCCAAGGAAACCAGCGCCAAGGACATTGTAGAGGAGGCAAATAGAGCGGCAATAGGTAAGTCCGCTGACTCTGAGAATGCTTCCGTTGAAACAGTAAAGGGGGCACCTCCGGGGCCTGATGATCCAGCTCCCCGTTCAGACACCCCGCCAGTGGGTGGTGGTCCGTCAGTAAATGGAACCGTGGTGGATAATACCGCTCCGCCGCAGGCCCAGCCAGGGGCAGCGGAGATCAAACCGGATGCGACCCCTGATCCGAACGAACTCAAGCCTAACGTGACTGCTGAGAATACACAGCCGCTGCCGGCTCCACCGCAAGTCAATGAGATTCAGACAGGTACTACCGGGTCTACCGCAGGGCAGGACAAGACTGGGGACACTGCGGTGTCCGAGGATATGGCCAGCGACAGCGACATTTCGTCCAGTAAGAAGAAGAAAAAGAAAGGTCTGCATAAGATCGTCCCTTTCTAGCTTCATGGGCGGGCTCTCAGGGTAACGGCTAATATTGCCCCCAAGGTAACTTAAGGCCAGGCTCTATTGTCCCCTCGTAACCCCTTAATGTTTTATCTTCATTGACTTAGCGTTCCGGACACGTTAACTTCGCGCTATCTCCCCGTAATATCAAAGGAACTCATTTGGCGCGGAAAATACTGCTCGCCGACGATAGTGTGACGGCCCAAAACATGGGCCGGAGAATCCTCAGCGATGCCGGCTACGAGGTCATCACCGTCAATAACGGCTCTGCGGCGCTTAAGAAAATCGCCGAGCTGACCCCAGACCTCATCGTGCTCGATGTCTACATGCCCGGATATGGGGGCTTGGAGGTCTGCCAGCGGCTCAAGGAGTCGCAGGCCACGTCGCGCATTCCGGTGTTGCTCACGGTTGGGAAACTGGAGCCGTTTAAAGCAGATGAGGCCCGGCGCGTCCGCGCCGACGGTCACATCATAAAACCTTTCGACGCCAACGAGCTTCTTGCCGCCATCATGAGGCTTGAGGATCGCATCGTGCCACAGCCAGCCTCCACCAAGACGGGCCGTTTCGCCAAGCCGGTCTACCCGGTCGAAGAAACTTCGTCGCGGCGCAAACGCGAGAAATCCTCCGATCCCGCGGGTGAAACTACCTCGGGATGGAAAAGACGGCTTAGTATTCCTCGAAATCCTCAACCGGACGAGGACGAAAAAGAGACTGTCCAACAATCTACGGGGAATGCATTTCACGATCTCAGCCCGCGCTCGGAGTCGAAGCCGGCGGAAACAAAGCTGCCGGACGTTCCAGCCTCATTCGGCCTTTCGGAAAATTCTTCCCTCACCGAAGAGAGCGCCGCCCCCGCCGTTTCCTTCGAAAAATTTGTTGAACTGACCCCGCCTTCAAAGGTGAGCCCTTCTGTTGACGATGTTTCGGCGGAGCACTCGGAGTCAGCGGAGACAATTGTTTCCGAGACGACCGTTGCGGACCAGCCCACGACCCAGAATGTTCCCGTCAGCGATCATTCGGTCGATGGGGCGGAGGTCATGGCTGCCCTCGCATCGCTTTCACCGTCCTCTGAGGTTCCCGAATCCGTCGCAGCGGCGAATCGGGATGGCGACACTCCCATTAGCTCGTTGGCGACCGCGCTGGCTGCGGTTAGCGCGGTGTGCAAAGGACCAAGATGGGTGGCGGACCCCGTTCCGCTGTCAGATGGCGATTCCCATCTTCTTCTCGAATTGGAAATGGAGAAGGCTTACGCTGCGTTCGCGGCGGCGGAGAGTGCCACGAATCCTCTGCCTGAGATGGCTTCGGAGGCGGATCCTCGAGCAATTGAGACTGCCGTTGTGGCGTCTTCGCCAGAGGGTTCTACGGAATCGCGATTGTCGTTGGTCTCTGACCGGGAAGACGCCATTTCGGGTCCTGAATCAAAAGACACCACAAGTTCGGAAGCTTCGCGTGGCTCGTCGGCCGCGGAACCTGTTTTCACTGCGGCAGCAGAGTCTAAAGATCAACCCACCAACCTGGTTGCGACTCCGATAGTTCAGCCTTCCGCGACCGAGGCAGAGGCTAACGGAACTGCTCCCGCTGAATCCGCCGCATCCATCGGATTTCGAGACATCGCATATGCCGCTGCAGCTTCGGCCAGTTCGGTCTCGAGTGAACCCAATCGCGCAGCTGTCATTTCATCTGGTGTTGAATCTTCCGCAAGCCAGGAACCGGAAGCCGGAACCAAAGCAACCGAAGGCCTTCCGGTTCAACCAGACTCTACCGCGTCTCAACCCGTAGCCGATGCAACATCGTTGGCAGCGAGTTCAGCTCCACCTGCGGGAAGCCAAGAGTCTCAGCTTGCCAGCGCATGGCAGAACTGGCGGCAGATTCGTGAATCCATCATAGGCCAGCAACTGCCTTCCCAAGTCGCGGATGCCGCGACTGCGGCGTTTAAGCAAATACGCGAGGAACAGAAGGCTGGCTCTTCAGCCAAAGATACAGCGTCTTCTGACGTAAACCGGGCAGCAGTCGAGGCGTCGACCATCGCTGGCATCGTTGATAGTGTGTTATCCGAATTGAAACCCAAGCTGATGGAAGAGATTGCCAAAAAGCTGGCCGAGGACCGAAAGTAGCCTCGCAGCAGCCTCGCGTTCCTAATCGCCAGTTTCAGTGAGTGTGATTGCTCCGTTCGCAACAATCGCTCTGCGTGCTACTGAAAAAGTAATTCGTGAACCTTTGACCGCATCCTGCGATAGAACCTGAATGGAAAGAGAACCAGCAACATCGTCCAGATCCAGACCCAAAAGATAAGCCACGCAGGCACAAGTTTGATCATCTGCAAAAACGATGGATGACCCTTACGCTCCTTATGCTCGTAGTAGGACATGGTAGTGCCATCCCATGCCACCGAAAATCTGGGATGATATTGCAATGTGTTCAGGCGGGGCAGCGAGTACCCGACTCGCGCCATTCCTGGCTCGACCAGAAAATTCTTCCCCTCCTTCGAGAATTGGACCCAAGCATGCCCGCTCCCATACCGACCACTCCGTCCTGTTACAAAACGTGCGTCAAACCCGAGGGCTAAAAACTGCCGCCAAGTCCACAGTGCGAAGCAGTCGCAGTCCCCTTTCATCGTCTTCTCAAACTGCTCGGGAGCCTGCCAGTAGTCTTTCTTGCCAAACTGCTCTTCGTCAGACACATACTTGCAATGACATAGAAACCTTCGCATGTCACCAATAGACCCGCACTTGACGGTCAGTGGCTGACTCACATAGCGGCCCATCGGGAGTGTGGAATGCAGACCTTTCCGACGCAGGTCTGGCCGCAAGACCTTCGTGCCTTGCACGTCATAGGCTTCGGGAAAGACCTCTGCAATCATGAACCAGCCTTCGCCTCATAGTTTGCGCACACAAAATCAGGCTATCCCATCAACCGCTTTCAAGCCAGATAGCTGTCGTGCCATCGCCATTTACTCATCGAGGTTGTGAGTGAAATTGCGGTCGAAGCAGGTGCTCGGCGGATCTTGTCCGTAATCGCCTAAATAGCGAAAATTGTCCTAAAACATCTCTCCGAATGGACAGTTGTTGGCAGCTACGGCCAAAAATGCAGAATTGAATCCATAACCGTGAATTGGGCCACAATTAGGGTGGGAAGCCCAACAACATAAACCGGGTGGACGCGGCGGTTCACGGCTAGGTCGCGCACGACGCCGAGCAGAATCAGGAGATCGACGCCTACGTAGTACCAGGGCCACGGATGAAATGCGGCGGGGAAGCGAACGAAAGCGGCGGCGGTGAGCGCGCAAGATGCCATCAGCATGAGGCGGCGATGGAACTCGGGCTTGCTGCGCCAGTAAATCGTCAGGACAAAGGGGAGCGTGAACGATGTCAGATCGAGGAGGGCGGTGCGAAGCAGGGGCGCCCGGCGAGCCAGTTCTGGATCGTGCAAGTCGAAGCGACGCATGGTGACGGCCGTGATAGTGCCAATTATTGGGATGGCTACGCCAAGTGCAACACCAAACCAGCCAGCCGATCGGTGGATGCGGACGTTGTGAGTGCGGACCAGGAAAGACTGAACGATGTAGAAGAGCACCCACGCGGAGAAAATGACTGCATGAATCGAAAGCAGAAATGGCTTGGGATGGCGCGGGTGCAAGAACCGCGTGTCTAGCTGCTGGCTGAATCCGTAAACCACGACAGCAGCAATCAGAAGCGACATCAGGAAGTAAAAATAATTGACCAGTAGCCCGGTAGTCTTCCTTCGCATTACGGGTTTTTCGATTGACTGCACCGGACAGTCTAGCAGCCGACAGTTGGGAATTGAGGCGAACTCAGAGGCCTAACCGCCAAATCTAGTGAGTGTCCTGTTTACAACATCTGCCTTTCAACCGCGACCTCGTCGAAAGCCTTGCGATAGGGGTTTTCCGCTGCGTATAGTGCTTCACATGAAAAGTGCCGAAACAGAAACTGTTGCCGAGGCGGTCGGCTTTCTCTCGTCCCGCGTTGAAGAAGAGGCCCGCAAAGACTCGATTCCACTGACCGATATTGAGCTGAAGCAGCTTTCGTTTACCGAGGAAACGGCCACCGCGGAGGAGGTTGCCGGAGCGCGCGAATTCGATGAGACAAACGATACCGATGAATTCGAGGCAAAAATCACTAGACTTTTGCGCAGTGCATTCAATCATGATGTCCAACATGGTATCCGCGCCACTTGGGAGAAACATCTCGCGACGCTGCGTAATCACGACGTTTACGTTTTGGTGATGGTTGATCAGGCCGGCATCCCACGCCCAAAGCGCAGAGTTCGGCTGAATTCACCACGCGCAATGTCGCCGAAAATGCTGAAGATGCTGATGAGCAGATCGCCGGACATATTGGCTGGACTGATAACAGTCTCTGGTTTTGTCTACTTTTTTGTTTTACGCCTCGGATGGAGCAAGCACGGACCCCCAATTCTCGGCAATTTTGCCGACAATCTGATATCCAGCGAGAAACTTCGCGGGATATTTTTGCTCTCGTGGATCGGAAGCATGTTGTGGCTTTTCGTTCGCTTCAAGGACCTCAGAGATTGACTCGCGCCACATCGCAATCACACGTATCCACCATGTAGTGAGTGAAATAGCGAATTTGACCGTCGTTTCATCACGCCTTAGTATCAAAGGTTCAACTCTAGTACCATTTTTGCTTAACCGCCCTGAGCTGGTGGGGCGGCCTTTGAGTGTCATGGCGCACGATCTGCCCAAAGCGTACGAACCTGGCGCGATAGAGTCGCGATGGGCGGAATACTGGGTAAAGGAAAAACTCTTCAACGCGCCTAATCCTGCGCCCGGCGATTCCCGTCCGCGATTCAGCTTGTTGCTCCCTCCGCCCAACGTTACCGGCCGCCTGCATATGGGCCACATGCTGAACCAGACGCAAATGGACATCATCATCCGCTGGCATCGCATGCGCGGAGATCTGACGCTGTGGCTGCCGGGGACGGATCACGCCGGAATCGCCACGCAGATGATGGTTGAGCGGCAACTCGCGACCGAGAAAAAGAAGCGGCAGGATATTGGGCGCGAAGCTTTCATCGAGCGCGTTTGGGAGTGGAAGCGTGTTTACGGCGATGCCATTCAGAATCAGATGAAGCGGCTGGGCGCATCCGTGGACTGGGATCGCGAATACTTCACCATGGACGAGCATCTCTCGTGCGCTGTCCGCGAAGCTTTTGTTCGTCTGTATGAAGATGGCCTGATTTATCGCGGGATGTACATCGTGAACTGGTGTCCACGATGTGGGACGGCAATTTCTGATCTCGAGGTGAAGCACGAAGAAATTCCCGGCAAGCTTTATGAGATTCGTTATCCAGTAGTTGGCTCCGACGAGTACATCACTGTCGCGACGACGCGCCCGGAAACAATGCTCGGGGACACAGCCGTCGCTGTAAATGAAAAGGACGAACGTTATAAGCACCTGCACGGTAAGAAGGTACGCCTGCCGCTGATGAATCGCGAGATCCCGATCATCACGGATGAAATAGCCCAGCCGGAGTTTGGAACCGGCGCGGTGAAGATCACACCGTCGCACGACGTCAACGATTTTGAAGCCGGCCTTCGCCACAATTTGCCGCGAATTAACGTTATGGATGAGCGTGCCCGCATGAATGAAAACGCGGGTCCATATGCGGGACTAGATCGATTTGAGGCACGCGAACACGTGTTGCAAGACCTGCGCGAACAGGGATTGCTAGCGGGAGAGAAAGATTACACGATCGCTCTCGCGAAATGTGATCGCTGCGGGACCATCGTCGAGCCCCGGTTGTCCATGCAGTGGTTCATTAAGATCGAGCCGCTTGCGAAGCGGGCGATCGAGGTAGTCGATAGGGGATACATCAATTTCACCCCGGAAAACTATAAGCAAATTTATCTGAACTGGATGCACAACATTCACGACTGGTGCATCTCGCGGCAGTTGTGGTGGGGACACAGAATTCCTGCGTGGCGCTGTTTGGATTGCAATGAAACAATCGTCGCCCGCTCAACGCCGCCAAAGTGTACGAAGTGTTCTAGTTCAAAGCTGGAGCAGGAGTCAGACGTCCTCGATACTTGGTTCTCGTCGGGGCTGTTGCCGTTTACTGCCCTTGGATGGCCAGAGGCGACTCCCGATCTCGCGGCTTTTTACCCCACTTCGTTGTTGATTACGGGCTTCGACATCCTTTTTTTCTGGGTTGCGCGGATGATCATGTTGGGTTGCTGGTTTATGAGCCCTCCGCATCGGCCGCTTTTTGCTGGCGAAAAGGAAATGTCGCCAGACGATACGCTGCGAGAGAGTGTGCCATTCCGCGAGGTCTATATTCACGCGTTGGTTCGAGATGCGGACCGGCAGAAGATGTCAAAGACAAAGGGTAACGTGCTCGATCCAATCGAAGTCATCGAGAAGTACGGGACCGACGCCACGCGGTTTACTTTGGCGTCAATGTCTTCGCCGGGAACGGATATCGCGTTCAATCCCAGCCGCACCGGGGGCTATCGCGCATTCGCCAATAAGATTTGGAACGCCGCAAGATTCATGTTCATGAACGTGGATAGGGTGGAGGAAGCGGGGATTTGGAAGCTGGCAGAATTCAGAAAAACGCTCCGAGATTTGCGGGTTCAGCTTGATGGGTTTGACCCAGCTAAGATGCTTGAAGACAGGTGGATATTTTCCCACTTCAATCGTGTAGCACGAGAAGTGGAAGTAGCCTTGGAAGCATATCGCTTCGATGACGCGGCCAGATCGATTTACGATTTCTTTTGGGGCGACTTTTGCGACTGGTACATCGAACTGGTCAAGCCGAGACTGACGCCTGACAAGGATAAAGAAACGGTGGCCAAAGCGTGTGCAAACTTGGTGACGCTATTCGAAGCGTCGCTGAGACTGCTGCACCCCGTGATGCCGTTTATCACCGAGGAGATTTGGCAGGCGATATACGACGGTAACCCGCCTAAGAAATCAATCGCACTGGCGGCTTATCCTCAATGGGATGAGATGCAAATCGACGTCCCCGCTGAGATGGAGATGGAGACTCTGCAAGAACTGATCGTCACCGTGCGGAATTTGCGAGCGGAGACGAAGGTAGAGCAGAAACAAAAAGTTCCGATTGAAGTGTTTTCGCACGGTCCTGAGATCTGGGGCGTCGTGCAGAACAATCGTGAAGCAATCGAGCGCCTTGCAAACGTACTGAGTATTGCCGAAGTGTCGGAATTGCAGGCCAGACAGGCTCCTTCACGAAGCACGGCACGTTTTGATGTCCGTCTTGTCTACGAAAAGAAGATCGACGTTGCTGCCGAGCGCGCACGACTGCAGAAAGAAATCGAGCAGTACGAGAAAGAAATCGCGAATGGGCAGCGCCAATTGCAGAATAAACAATTCTTGGAGAAGGCACCGGCTCAGGTCGTGGAAGGAATCCGCAAGCGAGCTGAAGAATTGAACGTTTTGCGCGCAAAGGCGCAGACTGCATTAAAAGAACTCGCGTAGGCCCCGGCGGGCGAGGGCGCCCGCCCCACACGAACTTATGGACTGGAATAGCCGCCGCATTACCGGGATCATCGAAAACGCGCTGCTTGAGGATCGAGCGACGCGCGATGCGACCAGCTACGCCTGCGTTGAGGCCAATCAAAGAGCCTCAGCCACAATCCTCGCGAAGCAGGATTGCATTTTGGCTGGAGTGGGATGTGTTCCACGAATTCTTGACGTGTACGCCGCTCTTGATGGTGCCGTGCTTTCTCACTATGAGGTGACCAGCCATCCGGAAATTTTCGACGGCGTCAGATTACATAAGGGACAGACGATCGCCGTGATTCGACATAACGCCCGTGTCATTCTTTCCTGTGAACGAGTGATTCTTAACTTTTTGCAAAGGCTGAGCGGGATTGCGACGCTCACCCGCAGGTTCGTCGACGAAGTATCCGGCACTAAAGCTCGCATCCTCGACACGCGAAAGACCGTGCCTGGGTTTCGCGTACTCGATAAATACGGTGTGCGTTGCGGAGGCGGCCAGAACCATCGCCTGGATCTCTCCGATGGGGTTCTGATCAAGAATAATCACATTGCGCTGGCTGGTGGAATCATACCCGCACTGGAACGAGCGAACCGCAACCGGCGCGGTACACAGGTTACTGAGATTGAAGTGCGCTCATTGGCGGAAATGGAACAAGCGCTGGAACATGGGGCAGAAGCCATCCTACTGGATAACATGTCGGTTGAAGATGTGAAGCTTGCGGTCGAACGCTGCTCCCGGCTGGAGCGGAGGATTCCCCTTGAGAGCTCCGGAGGAATTACTTTGGACAACGTTCGAGCCTACGCTGAAACCGGGGTGGATTTCATTTCCGTCGGAGCGTTGACCCATTCCGCACCGGCAGTGGATATGAGCCTGCGCGTCTCGCCGGTTTAGCAACCTGCCGATACATCCTTCCATTATTTGTCGTTTCAATTCCCTTAGCTCATAATTCCAGCATCAATCAAGCGCTCCCAAGCCGAAGGGCGAACCTGGGTTCATCCAGCACACAGACCGACGCCCGTCTCGGCCGGCTGGTTAGGTTGCTGACGGCGCACGCAACGGTCGTGGTTAGCGGGACCAAGATCGCGGAAGATCTTCACGTCAGCCGCTCCGAAGTATGGCGATTGGTGCAGCAGTTGCGCCAGGTTGGCGTGGATATCGCGGGTCATCCTGCAACGGGCTATCGCCTGCAAGCTGCGCCGGACTTATTGCTTCCGGACATGGTTTCGCCACTACTCAGAGGCACAATTTTTAGTGACAGAATTCATCACTACTACAAAGTCGGATCAACCAATGATGTTGCGATGGAAGCAGCGAGTGACGGTGAGCCCGAGGGCAGCGTGTTTTTGGCGGAGCAGCAAACCGCCGGGAGGGGTCGAGGCGCTCATCAATGGCATTCTGCTGAGTCCACCGGCATTTATTGCTCGGTGATACTGAGGCCTGCCTTGCCGCCATCCGAAATTCTGATTCTTTCGCTTGCTGCTGGACTGGCGGTCTACGAGGCGGTTCAGGGGGTTGATTCGAGGGTGGTTCCGGATTTGAAATGGCCTAACGATCTGCTCATCAATCGAAAGAAGTTCTGCGGAATTCTGACGGAGATGAATGCTGAAGCGACTCGCGTGCGGTACCTCGTTATTGGAATCGGCATGAACGTAAATCATGCGGGATTCCCCGGCGAACTGAAAACTGTGGCGACGTCTTTGCGCCTTGAAACTGGCACCGAATGGTCGAGGATTGAGTTGTGTGCGGCTTTGCTAAAATCGCTGGATCGCGAATACTGGCATCTGATGGACGATCCCGCCGCCCGCGATTCGATTTTGCAGAGATTCCAGGAGCGTTCGTCGTCTGCGCGCGGCAAGCTCGTGGAAGTCGCGGAGAACGGCGGATTCGAGGGGATCACCGAAGGTTTGGACAGCCGCGGCTTCTTAACGGTTCGCACCGGCCAAGGTTTGCGAACTGTGCTGAGCGGAACCGTGAAGGTAAAGGAATAGATGCTGTTAGTGCTTGATGTTGGCAATACAAACACTGTCCTCGGAGTGTTTGATCCCGAGTCGACGGATAACTCTGCCCGCAATTCCCACCAGGATGGCCTCGTGGCAAATTGGCGGGTTGCAACCGTCGCCACCCAAACGGTGGATGAGTACGGCGTACTTTTTCGCAACTTGTTCGCGATGGATCATCTTGAGGTTAAGAATATCCGCGGAATTGTAATCTCTTCTGTGGTGCCGCCCCTGGACTCCACGTTGCGGCAGGTGTGCGAGAAATACTTCGGCGTCAACCCGCTTTTTATCGAGCCGGGCGTGAAGACGGGGATGCCGGTGCACTACGAGAATCCGGCTGAAGTTGGCGCGGATCGTATCGTGAATTCTGTTGCGGCGTTTGAAAACCACGGCGGACCCTGCATCATAGTGGATTTTGGCACCGCCACGACTTTCGATTGTGTTTCCCGCAAGGGAGAATATTTAGGTGGAGTGATCTCTCCGGGCATCGGAATTTCAGCGGACGCATTATTCGAACGAACCGCTCGCCTGCCCCGAGTGGACATTCGAAAGCCTGCCCGTGTGATTGGCAGCACTACAGTCGGCAGTCTCCAGTCGGGTTTGTACTACGGATATCTGGGGCTCGTGGACGGAATTCTTGAACTTTTGCTGAACGAACTCGGTCCAGAAACAACCGTGGTTGCCACCGGAGGGTTAGCTTCGCTAATTGGCACCGGTTCAAAATATATCAAGCATGTGGACGATCTGCTGACTCTGGAGGGGTTGCGGATAGTTTGGGAGCGCAACATTCCGACGAAGCCTGGTAGTCAAAGGGGACAGCCGAGGACGGCTGTCCCTGCGCGTTCAAGGACGAATTCCAATGAAGATCACCCGGGAAAATCTTCGCCCAGCAAAGCCCGCTCTCGCTAACCTTCGTGGAAAATTATTTTAACTACTTCACCGAAATTGAAGAGCACTTCCAACTGCGGCGGGGCGGCGCTCTCTTGCTGTCCACGCTCGATTGGGCGCTGATCGAAACTTGGAAGGATGCTGGAATCTCACTGGAAGCGGTGCTGCGTGGTATCGATGCGGCTTTCGAGCGATATGAGAAGCGTCCCACACAGTCACGCAAAGTAAACAGCCTGGCTTACTGTGCTCAGGAAGTCTTGACCGCAGCGGAAGAGATGAAAGAAGCGGCGGTTGGATCGGCTTCGCGGGAAGAAAAGAAAAAGCCAGACAGCGGATTTCAAACTTCCGAAATTGTTGCATTCCTTAACCGAAATGCGTCGCAACTTGAAGTGGCGATGTTACCCGAAGGATCAGGGATTTCGGGTCGAATGCTGGCCGCCGAGACCGCGAGTACGCTGCAAAGACTCGCCGCTGAGATTGAGACTGGGAAGATTCCTCCACGCCTTGAAGATTTGGAGCGGCGGCTCGCGGTTCTGGAAGAGAAGCTCTTTGCGGTGTTGATGGCGGTCACGCCCGATGACCAGATTGTTGCCGTGCGGACGGAAGCCGACCGAGAATTGTCTCCCTATCGCAGCAAGATGCCGACGGCTCAGATCCAGCAATTGCAAAAGCAATATTTGAGCAAGAAGCTGTTGGAGAAATATAAGCTCCCGAGATTGAGCCTATTTTACATGTGAGGCCATCTGAAACCGGGAGGGCACGACTTCCAGTCGTGCCGTGAAGGCTACAAAATCTGTGCTCGGCCCCACTGAAAGTCGGGCCTCCCGGTTTGCGTCCGAGTTTTTCCCGATACCTGCTGGCTCCATGACTTAAGATCATTCCTTGCATCTCACAATCGAAAAGCTAATTTACGGAGGGGACGGATTGGCTCGCCTTCCTTCCGACGATCTTCCTAACGATAACCAAGGTCGCGGCAAAGCTGTCTTCATTCCCTTTGTGCTCGAAGGGGAGGAGGTGGAAGCTCATCTTATAGAGCAGAAACGCGGATTTGCGCGAGGTCTTGTAGATACTCTTGCGGTTCCCTCCGTTCATCGCGTTGAACCGCCGTGCCCATACTTCGTCCGTTGCGGAGGATGCCACTACCAGCATTCTAATTACGAGCATCAGCTCGAAATCAAAGCGGCGATTCTGAAGGAAAATCTACGACGAATCGCCAAGTTGGAATTAGAAACGGAACTCAAGATCCAAGGGTCTCCGGAATGGAATTATCGAAATCGGACCAGGCTCACGGTGCAGACGACGCCTGAATTTGCATTGTGCTATCACAAGTTCAATTCTCATCAATTGCTTCCGATCGAGCAGTGCCCAATAAGTTCTCCACTGATCAACCGAGGCATTGCAGCTTTGTGGGACATCGGGAGCAAGGGCAATATTCCTGGCGAACTCCGAGAAATCGAGTTATTCGCTAATGCTAGTGACACAGAGCTGCTGATTGAGGCGCATTGCAAGGAAGACGTCAGCGTCGATCCGATAGCGTCGCAACGGCTTCATGAGAGCCTTCAATCCCAAATCTCAGAAGTTGCCGGCGTCGTGATCTTTAAAGACCGCGCTGCAAGCGGCTCTTCTGATCAGGCGAATGAACGTGAGCAGGTTCAATTCGCCGGACGAAGTGACCTCGTCTACATGACTTCCCAAAGTTCTTACCGGGTCAGCGCCGGATCATTTTTTCAAGTGAACCGTTTTCTGATTGACGAGTTGGTGAGCATCGTGACAGCGGGGCGGTCGGGCGGTACCGCCCTGGATCTTTATGCCGGGGTTGGTTTGTTCTCGTCAGTGCTATTTCGGGAATTCCAACGCGTAATCGCTGTTGAGTCGTCACAGACTTCGTATGTCGACCTTCTATACAATTCACCTCCGAATGTGAAGGCGGTTCAGGCTACGACAGAACAGTATTTGAAAAACGTCGGAGGGAAGCTGCACCCGGATTTGGTTGTCGTGGATCCTCCGCGAGGTGGTCTCAGCGAGAGCGTGACAAAATTACTGACATCCTTGCGATCGCCTCGGATCACTTATGTTTCGTGCGACCCGGCAACTGTTGCTCGGGACCTGCGTGGTCTGCTCGACTCTGGGTACCGAATGGAGCAAGCGCACTTGGTGGATCTATTCCCTCAGACTTTCCACATCGAGAGCGTGTTTCAGCTGGTGCGATAGGGTCTTCGGCCCGACAATCTGAATGATGTGAATCGCCCCGTCTCAAAGCCCCCTCGCGATCCCGTGCGTATCAGGCAACCACTTCTGTGGAGCTCTGCCGCATTCGCCGCTGGAATATTCATTGGGAGTCGCGCCTCACCCACTTCCTCGTTGTGGATTATCGCCGCCGTTGTTCTGGGATCCTCCGGTATGTTTTTGCTTCGCGAGCGCGTGGGGGCGGCTTTCATGATTATGCTCGCGGTGATGTTCATAACCGGCGCGTTATTGATCCAACTGCGCCCGCCCATGGACGCTGCGAGGGCGCAAATTCTTCCATTCGCCAACGGCAATGAGGTCATAGTGGCGGGCCATGTGACAAAAGATGAGACGCTGCAGAAGAAAGATTTTGGCGAGAATCTCCAGAAGGTCGATATCGAGACAGAACAGATCGTAGCCAACGGGTTGTTTTCACAAATTCATGCGGGTCTGCGGATTACTATTTCCAGCAAACCAGTCGAGAGCGTGCCAACTGCAAATCTCCAGAAGTCCGCTGTGACGGACATCTTTCGTTACGGCGAGCGCCTACGCTTCCCAGTCAAACTTTCATTGCCACGCAATTTTCGAAATCCGGGAGCGTTTGACTATGAAGGTTATTTGGCTGAAAACGGCATCGCCGCGCTGGGGTCCGTCAAACTTCAGGACGTTGAATTTCGTCCCGGATTTTCCGGAAGCCGCGCCGAACTTTGGCGCACTCGCGTTCACCGCAGCCTTATCGAGAAAATTCAGGCTCTCTGGCCCGCAAATCAAGCGGCGCTTGTCGACACGGTTCTTCTCGGCGATAACAACCTCCTGGGACTAGAAACACGAACAGATTTTCAGCGTACAGGTACATACCACGTCCTCGTAGTTTCCGGGCTCAAGGTTGGGATTCTGGCGCTGGTGACGTTTTGGATATTACGCAGACTGCGATTGAACGACTTTGCCTCCAGCACGATAACGGCTCTGCTGGCCGTTTCCTACGCCCTGCTCACAGATGTTGGCGCTCCGGTTTGGCGAGCAACTCTGATGCTCATTCTCTATCTAGCTACCAGGCTGCTTTACCGGCAGCGGTCCATCCTCAACACTGTCGGCGCGGCAGCGCTGGCGCTGCTGGTTGTCCATCCGGCACAGTTGTTTGGGGCAAGCTTCCAGCTTAGTTTCCTTTGCATGCTCGTTATCGGAGGCATTGGGATGCCGATTCTGGATCGCACGACGAAACCGCTGTCTCGCGCATTTCGAAATCTCGATTCGACGAGTTACGACCTGGCCCTCTCGCCTCGCTTGGTGCAGGTCAGACTTGATCTCCGGCTGATTGCGGGTCGCTTGCAGCAATTCTTTGGGACAAGGCTGTCATTGATTGGGATTGCAGGCTTGGGTCGCGGCTCGGTGCTAGTTTGTGAATTTGTTCTGATATCGATACTGCTACAAGCCGGTTTTGTGTTGCCGATGGCATATTACTTTCATCGCGCGACGATTGTTTCACTGCCTGCGAACATGCTGGTTGTGCCGCTCACCGAAATTATTATGATTGCCGCGGGCATTGCGATTGGGCTCGGCTATCTTTCGATGTCAGCCGCCAAGATCCTCGCCCTTCTTGCCGGTCTCGCACTGAAAGCTACAGACGGAATCGTACATTGGATGGGTGGCCTTAGAATCGCGGACACGCGCGTAGCTACTCCCGGATTTTGGGTTGCGTTCTTAACCTGTGTTGCTCTCATGCTTGCGATAATTCTGGCGCGTCGGCGGCCAATGCTCGCCACGACGGGATTAGTTGCGGTCGCTGCTAGCGCAATATGGATCAGCTTCGTTCCTCCGCGCCCGGATTTTCGCTCGGGCGCTTTGGAGATTACCGCAATCGATGTCGGCCAAGGCGATTCGATCTTGATCGTAACCCCACAAGGTCGCACGATGCTGGTGGATGCCGGCGGCCTTCCCGCGTGGATGCATTCCGATCTGGATATTGGCGAAGATGTCGTGTCTCCATACCTATGGTGGAGGGGAATCTCCCACCTCGATACGGTTGCGATCACCCATGCGCACGCAGATCACATAGGCGGGATGCCGGCCATCCTCGCAAACTTTCATCCTCAACAATTGTGGCTGGGAGTCGATTCACCTTCGCCAGAATTGCAACACGTGCTTCAGGAAGCAGAGCGTTTAGGAATTCCCATGGTTCTGCACACAGCAGGAGACAAGCTCGAGATGGGCGGAGCCAATGTGCGGATATTGGCCCCTCTGGCAAGCGCGGATCTTCAATTATCCCGTCCTAACGACACTTCTTTGGTGATGAAGGTGACTTACAAATCGACATCAGCCTTACTGGAAGGGGATGCGGAACGAAAGGAAGAGAACCTTGTTTCACAGGAGGAGCCGCGAGCCGATCTGCTCAAAGTTGCTCATCACGGCAGCGCGACGTCCACGGCTCCCGAATTCCTGGCGGCGGTGCATCCTCGATTCGCGGTAATTTCTGTGGGAGCGCGCAATGTGTATGGCCATCCGCGGCAGGAAGTTCTGGACCGCCTCGCGCAATCGAAAGTTGGGACCTATCGTACGGATGCCAGCGGAGCAGTGACGTTTTATCTTGACGGTCGCAACGTCGTTCCCGCGGCCGCATCCGTGCCTAGCCGCGTCCACTAGGTGGGTCTTCGATAGCGTCCAGCTCGGAAGTGTCATCTTCCGCGGCGGCTCGTTTGGATTCTTGAATCAGCTGGCGTGCCTTGGCTTCATCTTCTGCGCGTACCAAAATAATGGTGCCGCCAACGCCGGGCAGAATATCCTGCTGCGCATCGAGGGAAGTTATGTCCGACTCGATTCCAGCGGATTCAAGAAGCCCATGCACAACCAGCGCTTCCGATTCTTGTTCCGTGTCGAACACTCGCACCAGTCTTTCGTTGGGACTAGGGCGTTGCGACCCGGGAGGCACTGATCCTTCACGACTCTCTACCATTGCTCCTCCGATGTTTTCTTTGGGACGGGAGAGGATGCTCTGCCTGTCCGTCATGCTGATTCTACCGCGATGGGACATTATGCAGTTTGAAATCGACGGCAGCGACCCAAATGTGTTTCAGGGGGCCCCGACTGACCAGACAAAAAAAGACTCTTGCGATTTGCAAGAGTCTTTCTTCGGGAGGACCCCTATCCTCAATGAAGTCGGTTATTTTGTCGGCTGGACCTGACTCGCCGGTACAGCCGAATTGGAGGAGGCAAGCTGTTCAAGATCGTTCTTCAACAAGCTGATCTCGACGCGGCCGCCACTCATGTGTTTGGTTTTTGAATCCGCATCAGCCGAGGCCACAGGGGCGTTCCCCATGCCGACGACATAAATGCGATAAACAGGCACGTCGTGATTCTCGACCAAGTAGCGAACAACGGAGTCGGCCATCTTCTGCGAGGTAGCGATCGCAGCCTGGCCTCTTCCTGAAGAGAAGCCCTGTACTTCGATGATGTAGCCTCGCTGATCTTTGAGAGGCGTGGCCAAATCATCGAGGGCTGACTTGGCATTCTTGCTCAGAACGCTTTGTCCGGGGCGGAAACGGATCTCCGTTTGATTCGATGCTTTATATTGGTCGATGTTGCTGACCACCTGTTCGACGTTTCCAATTCTCGTGTTGGCCTGGGTTGCAGTCTGCTGCGCTGCATCGGCTCTGTTCCCAGCGTCGACCGCATGTTGGTCGGCTTCGCTAGCTTTGGCGGAAGCCAACTGAATACCCTGTTGGGCGCGTGCATCGGCATCCTTCAAGTTCTTGCTGTTGGTAGCCGTAAGTTCGTCGAGCTCATTCAATCGGTCGCGGATAGGCGCGGTCTGGCGTTGAACATACTTTTTGCGCGCGAAGGGATTCACTCGTCCCCAGAATCCTTCCCGGGCGGGAGGCTGTAACGGTTTTCCTGTCGCGCTCATTTCAGAACTAGGCGCCGATGTCTGAGCCGGCTGACTAGCGGTAGTCTGATCCTGCGTGGTCGCGCTATTTTGCGCAAAGGCGGGAAAAGCCATTACAGAAGCTACCAGTAAGGTTACAAGTACGCGATATTTCATTTCGACTTCCTCCAATGTTCTGGGCGCGTGTGCCCAATTCCCGGTCAATACGACCGTCACGGCTAGCGAAATCTACGATACCTGAGATGCTGGTATCTACTCTTTCGTATAACAGTTCTAGTGCCAAAGTAATGCGCCAATAACCATAATGTTATCAGTCGATTATAGTCTATCGAAGAGATGCCGGCGCCTTCGCCGGGTAAATTTGGCAAAGGCGATATAAAAACTGCTCCGCATCCTTGGATCAAGCCCATGCGGGAGGGCCCGACTTGCAGTCGGCCCGTTCGTTGCATCTGGGGAATTATGGCCCGACCAAAGTCGGGCCCTCCCGCCCTTGAGTCTTCTCTTTTTCCAAGGCCGATGGTATTTGTGCCCTCGCGCCCTCGCGAAAAGCTTTCAAAGCTTCAAATATCTGTTCACCGTACATCGCCGCTTTACGTTCTCCTATGCCATGAACGCTCAGCAGTTGCGGGATAGACATCGGCTGCAAACGGCAAACTTGTTCCAAGGACGTGTCATGCATTACGACGAAGGCTGGCACACCTTGTTGTTTAGCTGCATCGCGCCTCCATTGGCGGAGGTATTCGCGCAATTCGGCATCCATGCCAGCAAGGAGCGTTGGAAGCGGCGCTTGTCTGGGCGTGGAGTGGATTCTTGGAGGCACCAGCTTCGAGAGTTCGGACTTCGATGTGCTCGCCATTCCAAGCCACTCTGGCAAGATGCCGCAAGCATCGCATGATCCGCAGGTTTCCCATTTGGTGCGCTCTCCAAAATGCGAGCATATATAACGGTGTCTGCAACCTTTCGATTCGACGAAGCGCCGAATGGTATGGTAGCGCTCCCATGATTGCTCTTTCTCTGCCGGATCACTGACCTGCTCGATAAAGTACGCCAGCAGTCCCGCATCGCGCTTCTGCCAAAGCAGGACACAATTAGCGGGATCGCCATCTCGCCCGGCCCGGCCAGCTTCCTGGTAATACTGTTCGATCGATTTCGGAAGAGAAAGATGGATCACAGCGCGAACGGTTGCCTTGTTAATTCCAAGTCCGAAGGCAATCGTCCCAACCAATATCCGCACTTCGTCGGACATCCACAACTCCTGGTTGCGGCTTCGCTCGTCTGCTTCCATCTTGCCGTGGTAAGCGATAGCTGGAATGCCCTCGCCCTTGAGGAAATTCACCGTCAACTTAACGGCTTCAATGGTCGGCGCATAGACGATGACACTTCCGTCTGGGTGGTTACGCAGCGCAGAAACCAGCAAGTCCTGATGCTCACGACTATTGCATTCGCGAATCAGATATCGCAAGTTGGGACGATGAAAACTTGCGATGTACTTATCAGGGTTTCGCAGTTGAAGCTGGCTAAGAATGTCGTGCCGCACTCGTTGAGTCGCGCTCGCAGTGAAGGCGGCGATGGGGCGATCAGGGAAGGAAGTCCGAAGACGCTTTAATTGACGATATTCGGGACGAAACTCGTGTCCCCATTCCGAGATACAGTGAGCTTCGTCGACGGCAAAAAATCCGATGGGAACTTTTTGCAGCCAGTCCATGGTGTCTGCGCGGGCAAGGCGCTCGGGAGAAATGTATAAAAGACGATATTCTCCTTGATGGGCTTTGTTGATTAACGACGCCTGCTGTGCCGCCGTGATTGAACTATTCAAAACAGCGGCAGGAATTCCCATCTGTGCCAGCTGAGCCGCCTGATCCTGCATCAACGCAATCAAAGGGGAGACGACCACTGCCGTTTTCCCCGATAGCAATGCGGGCAATTGGTAGCAGAGTGATTTGCCTCCACCGGTCGGCATGACGACGCACGTGTCGCGTTCCCCGAGCAGACTGCGGACAATCCGCTCCTGCAGCGGACGAAAAGAGTCGTACCCCCAATATTTGCGGAGGGTGGTTGAAAGGTCAACCTCGGGCGGCATGGCACGAGTATAAGGGAGCCAAGAACAGCTGCTCACCACGTTATAATTTGCCATTCCCAAATGAGATCACTTTTCCGATTGGTATTGCGGGCGCTGGTTCTGCTCGTGGTCGCGTTAGTGTCGGCCTTGACCGCGATGCAGTTTGCGATTCATGGCCGCGAGGTCATCGTCCCGAATTTAGTTGGAAAAACTCCTGCCGAGGCTCAGAAAATCGCCGCGCAAACTGGTCTGCCGTTACAGGTGGAACGCCAATATTACAGTTCCACAGTTCCCGAGGGCCGCATACTCTCTCAACTCCCAGCTTCCGGAACAAGAGTGCGACGCGGATGGCAGTTGCGGGTAGCGGAGAGTCTCGGCCCCCAGCGAGTCCAGATCCCAAGTGTGCTCGGCGAAAGCGCGCGAGCGGCGGAGATCAATATTCGCCGGCGTGGTCTTGATATCGGTGCAGTTGCTCAGGTCGCGGTGCCGGGGACATCCGCGGATCAGGTGTTGGCGCAAAGCCCACCACCGAATGCGAGTGACGTCGCAGCCCCGAAGATCAGCCTTCTCGTTAGCGACAACACTTCCCCTCAGGCATTTGTGATGCCGAGTTTCGTTGGGCAGAGTTTGGGATCTGCGATAGCGGCGTTGCAGGACGCCGGATTACATGTCGGGAACGTATCGCCGGCTCCGCAGATTTCCAGTGCCTCCTCAGAATCTCCGCCTCAGTCGTCTCCTGCGTCGTCATCTTCAGCGTCACCATTTGCAGCCGCTCTCATCGTCTCTCAGGATCCCCTGCCTGGGCAAAAGGTGCTCTCGGGAAGTGCAGTTAACTTTGAAGTTCGTTGAGGCGGAGCCTTGATCCTTGAGACAGATTGTCACGGATTGTCACGAATTGTGCGGAAGATTCTGTTACGATGTCAGTTCAGTTCCTCAAATCATTTGGTGGTTCTCAGGATGGATCGCGGAACGTGCGGCGCGAAAATCCAGGAGAGATTGTATGAAGATGTGCCGGATTTTTCCTTTGCTGCTCGCCGTACTTCCGATGACACTGACCTCCATAACTGCCCGGGCGCAGTCGGCAGACCCTTCTACTAACTCTGCGCGCGCTGACGCTCCAACATCGTCGTCAAGCACTAATTCTCTGCCGTCGGCTCCGCCATATGTCCGCCCGACTGAGAAACAGAAACGTCATAACTACATGTTTGACATGATTGGCCCCTATCCTATTGTTGGAGCCGCGGTGGCAGCTGGAATTAACCAGGCTGACAGCACGCCTCCGGAGTGGGGGCAAGGCGCTGAAGCATACGGCAAGCGATTCGCTTCCAACTTTGGCATCGCAGCGGTAACCACCACTACTCGTTACGGCCTCGCCGAAATCTTCAAGGAAGATACGATCTATTACAGATGCGAGTGCAAGGGCTTTTTTCCCAGACTCGAGCATGCTGCGATCTCGACTGTAACGACCCGCCGAGGAGAAGACGGACATCGCGGATTCTCTTTCTCGGATCTGATTTCTCCTTACGCGGGCACCATGACTGCCGTGTATGGATGGTTCCCGAGCCGCTACGGCGCCAAGGACGGATTTCGGATGGGAAATTACGCACTGCTCGCGTCCGTTGGCGGAAACATTGCGCTGGAGTTCGTCTGGCGCGGACCGAGTACACTTACCTCCATCATGCACCGTAAAAAGCACTCTTCCACCGAGCCTTGAGAGTTCAGAACTCTGTCAGTCGTTTTTCCATGAGAGCCGCGAAGAACCCATCGCAGGGATGTTTTCCAGGAATCGTTTCGAGATATGTGCCGCTAACCAGCGAATCGGTATAGTTCTCGTTGCGCGCTAGTTCATCCTCTGATCGAAGCCTCTCTAATTCTTCCCGGCAACTAACGAGATGAAATGAATTGTCCTCACGCAATGCTTTTTCGACTACGTCTGAATTCTCCTCGTGTTCCAGGGAACAGGTGGAATATACGAGCCTACCTGCGGGCGCAACGTGTCTCATCGCTGACTGAAGAATCGCGATCTGTCTCGCTTGAAGGTCAGCGATATCTTCAACCGTCAGGCGCCACTTGATTTCGGGGTTCCGGGCCAGAGTACCGGTGCCGGAGCAGGGTGCGTCCACTAGCACACGATCAAATCGGAGATTAGTGGGCAACTGGAGAACGTCTCCAGCAACGACATGCACGTTTTTCGCCGGCACCAGCTTTCGAAGCAACCGCGCCCGATGAGGATGCAAGTCCATGGCAACCACGGATGCGTTCGAGTTTCGCTCAGCCAAGATACGGGTCTTCCCACCCGGTGCTGCGCAGCAATCTAATATCGTCGACCCTTTGCCCACCAGCAGCGCCACGAGTTGCGAGGCTTCATCTTGAATGCTGACGCGGCCTTCACGAAATGCCGCAGTCCCAGTTAAATTCCCTGACTGAACTCTTCGAGCAGATTTGAGCAATTTTCCGGGACTGAGTTCGATTCCTTCGCGTTGAAGCTCGCCCTCGATGGACGAATCTGTCAGCCGAATTGATGTTTCCGGGATGCCCTGATCGTACTCACAGATCTTTTGCGGTGTCGAGTCGCCGTACTGACGGGTCCAGCGTTCTACTAGCCACGTCGGGTGCGCAAAGGAGTCCGAAAGCTGCGAGATACCGCTTTTACCCTCGGCCTGATCAAGGTTGTTGCGGGTAGTCGAAAGTTTGCGAAGCACTGCGTTTGCAAAGGGTATCGCAGAACGCTTGCGGGAACGTTTTACCAGTTCGACGCTTTCGTTAACTGCCGCGCTCGCTGGCACCCGATCAAGAAACATCAGCTGATATGCAGCCAATCGCAACGCCGTAAGAACTTCGATGTCGAGTTTTTGCAACGGCCGCGCCGCAGCCTCCGCGATGTGCCGATCCAGCAGAGAGCGCCAGCGAAGCACTCCCATCACTAACTCAATGAGTAGCCCATGGTCCTGTGAGGAGAGGTGTTGATATCGCTGGGAGTGCAGGAGGTCGGAGGCATACGCTGATTCTCTTTCGACTGCCAGCAGAACGTCGAAAGCAGCGACTCGTGAACGGGAGACGGGCACGCTCAGGCGCCTAACTTCTCGCCATCGCGGGGACGGTAGCCCTGAATAAAATCATGAGCAGACATCCGTTTCTTGCCCTCGGGCTGAACTTCCAGAAGCTCGAGCGAGCTCGCCTTGCCGCACCCAACGAGCAGATGATCGCCCTCCACTTGAATCCGGGCTTCTGCGAGATCGTGTTGTAGAGCCTTAGCCTGCCAAACGCTTAAGTTCTTTCCGCGAAAAACTGTGAATGCGCCCGGCCATGGCTGAAAGCCTCGCAGTCGATTGTAAATATCATCCGCGGCGCGATTAAAATCAATGCGGCCTTCTTCCTTTTTGAGAATCGGCGCGAGAGTTGCGTTCGCATTGTCCTGAGGCTTCGCTCGAAGCGTTCCTGCCTGCAAGCCACGCAAAGTCTCGATCATAAGATCGGATCCAATTTCCGCGAGCCTGGGCGCCAACGTCAGAGCAGTGTCATGCGATTCGATTGAGATTTCCTTTTGCAGCAAAATGTCACCTGTGTCCAGGCCCGCGTCGATCCGCATGGTGGTCACACCGGTTTTTGACTCGCCGCAAGCGATCGCCCACTGGATTGGCGCTGCTCCTCGATATTTTGGCAACAAAGAACCGTGCAGGTTGATATTGCCAAGACCGGGAAGCTCAATCATCCACTGAGGGATGATGCGACCGTATCCAACAACAATAATCGCATCTGGCTTCAGTTCTGTTAGTTTTTGGCGGAACTCGTCGTTGTTCTTGATTTTTTCCGGCTGGGTTACTTCGAGATTTAATCGCGACGCCGCCTGTTTCACTGGAGAAAGAGCAACCTCCATCCCTCGTCCCCGAGCACGATCCGGCTGCGTAACCACAAGTTGGACCAAGAATCCCGCATCGACTAGCTTTTCTAATGTCGGGACCGCGAAGGCCGGAGTGCCACAAAATACGAGATTCATAACAAGTAGTCTGAGATCGCGGCCCGGGATCGCGAATGACGCCGAGAAGCTTGAAAGCTATGAACGGGAGGGCACGACTTCCAGTCGTGCCGTAGTCCAACTAAACCCGGTGACTGGCACGGCCGAAGGCCGTGCCTCCCGATGAATCTTTTGCTCGCGATGGGTGGCGCCTTCACCGCAGGCGGCCACCTTACCACTCGCCGGCCTTGACCAGCTTTCGGATTTTGCGCTTGATCAAATCTCGCTTTAACGCGCTGAGATGGCTTATGTACAGCTTTCCATTCAAATGATCGGTCTCGTGCAGGAAAGCTCGAGCCAAAAGATCCTCTCCAGTCTTCTCGAACCATTTTCCGTTTTCATCCTGAGCGCGAACTGTGACCTTCTTCGGGCGGGAGACCTCCTCGCGAAATTCGGGAATACTTAGGCAGCCTTCGCTTTGGCGATGGCGTCCTTCTTTATGAATGATCTCGGGGTTCGCCAGTACCAACCGGGCCTTCGGATCTTCTTTGAAAGTTACGTCAATGACAGCAAGCCGTTTCGAAATGCCAATCTGCGGTGCGGCCAATCCAACTCCGCGGGCAGCGTACATGGATTCGAACATATCTTCCACGAGCGTTTTCAGCTCGGCGTCAAATACGGTGACGGGCTCGGCGGGCTTCTGAAGGATTGGGTTTCCAAACTTCACGATTGGATAGATCATTCTGTCGTTAGTAGTCTCTCAGTTGTTGGCGGTAGCCTTCAAAATTTCGCAGAGTCTCGTCCATTGAGTCGCCACCGAACTTTTCTAGGGCGCACCTCGCGATCGTGAGCGCAACCATCGCTTCGCCGGCCACTCCGGCGGCAGGGACGACGCACACATCGGAACGTTCATAAGCGGCTTTTACCTGCTCACGACTGGCGAAGTCGACCGATTGCAAAGGACGCCGCAAGGTTGAGATCGGTTTCAAGTACCCGCGCACGCGAACGTCCTCGCCGTTCGAAACGCCTCCTTCGATTCCCCCCGCATTGTTCCGGTTGCGCGTAAAGCCGGTGAAACCGGCGGCGGCGCCGTATCCAATTTCATCGTGAACTTCAGAGCCAGGAGACGCGGCAGCTGTTACTCCAGCGCCGATCTCAACCGCTTTGACCGCTTGCAGGGACATGACCGCAGCCGCTAGTAACGCGTCCAACCGTTCGTCCCATTGCACATATGTTCCTAATCCCGGCGGAACATTGTGAGCGACGACCTCGAAAACTCCTCCCACGGAATCGCCGGTTCGAAGGACTTTATCCACCTCGCTCTTCATCTCCTGTTCGATTTCCAGGTCAACGCAGTTAAGAAGAATTTCCTCCTTCTTCCAGAGCGCGTGAACCTGTTCCCATGATGGCTGCAAATCGCCCATCGAAGTCTTACCAACTGCGACGACATGGCTAAGTACTTCAATTCCCAGTTCCAACAAGAATGTCTTGGCCAAAGCGCCGATTGCGACCCGCGCCGCCGATTCGCGTGCCGAGGCGCGTTCGAGCACATACCGAGCTTCGGCGAAGTTGTACTTTAGCGCACCTGCGAGGTCGGCGTGGCCCGGCCTGGGCGACGCTACTCGTTTGTGTTTTTCCGGATCGCCCACCTCCACCGGGAGGGCTTCGGTCCAGTTCTTCCAGTCTTTATTTTGCAGAATCACAGAAATAGGTGAACCGATAGTCTTTCCGTGCCTGATTCCAGACAAGATATGGGCCGTATCACGCTCGATCTTCATGCGTCCGCCGCGGCCGTAGCCCTGCTGGCGGCGCCACAGCTCACGGTCCAGGAAAGTCTGGTCGACCGTTAATCCCGCAGGCAAACCCGATAAAAAGGCTACTAAAGCCTCGCCATGAGACTCTCCCGATGTGAAATAACGCAACATTCCTTTGAATTGTATCTGATAGCCCGGACAAACCAGACCCTACGGAAATCATCTTAATTCTGCTAAGAGTGCAATTTTGATGCAGCGGGCTAGACATGTCGACGCGAAAACCTCGGAAGTTACGGCTGGCGCTCTGACTCTTCACACCCGAAGCAAGCAGGGCGCGATCCTGAGATCAGACTCCAGAATCCCAAGGAATCTACCGAATTCCATACTCCGCGCAGAAGAAAACGAACGTAAGAGGATCGCCCGGGAACTGCACGATGAAATGGGCCAAGGGCTGATGGCGCTGCGGTTTTATCTGGGTAACTTACTCAGGGAGGCTGCGGATGGACCCTTAAAGCCGAAAGCGCAAGAGGCCATGGCCTTGCTTGACGACACGATCGAGGGACTCCGCCGAATCATCGGCAGCCTATCGCCAAAGCCCTTGGAAAATCTGGGGTTAATCGGAGCGATCCGCAAAGATGTGAAAGCACTAAGTAAGCAAACCGGAATGAAATCCCATTTGGCGTTCCCCAGAGAGTTGGGTTTTTTGCCGGAAGACATTGAACTCGCCATATATCGGTCGGTACAGGAAGCGCTGAATAATATTTCGAAGCATTCCGGCGCTCAGCATTTCGGCGTGAGCATCGAACTGCGCGACGGCTGCCTTATGTTGCGAATTGATGACGACGGGCACGGATTTTCCGGAAAGGTTAGTGCCTCAGAAGGCTTCGGCGTCAGAGGCATGAACGCCAGGATCAAAGAGCTGGGTGGAAGTATGCGAATTCGATCACGAAAAGAGGGAGGCACGACCATCGATGTAGAAATACCCCTTGCCTCCGGCAACACCAATAAGGATCTGCGAGATGTGGCCGCATCGGCGAGGGCAAGTTAAAAGTGGCAACCATGGAGACAAATTTATATGGTGCTGCGCGAGTTATTAAGTGTGTGATTGTCGACGATCACACGCTCTTCCGCGATGGCTTGCGCCGAGTATTGGAAAGTGAACCGGACCTCGAAGTCGTTGGGGAAGCGAGTGATGCCGCGGAGGGATTGGAAAAGGTGCGTGAACTTCAACCGGACGTAGTGTTGCTGGACATCGGGATGCCCGGAATGTCCAGTTTTGAGGCCGCCCGGATATTGGTGCAAGACTATCCGCATATCCGGTTGATCTTTCTCACGATGCATGAAGAAGAGGAATATTTGTTGCAGTGCATGCGTGTGGGCGCTTCCGGCTTCATGCTGAAGGACTCGCCGGCACCGAAGGTTGTCACGGCGGTGCGGGAAGTCTTTCAAGGCCACAAATATTTGAGTCCTCAAATTCTCGGTCGAATGGTGGATGATGTTCGTGCTCGCTCAGCCCGCGACTCCACTCGGGGATCTATTCTTACGCCCCGAGAGCGAGAAATAATAAAACTGATCGCCGAAGGAAATTCGGTGAAGGAAATTGCTGAGCGACTCGGGCGCAGCGTTAAGACCGTGGAGGCGCACAAATTCAATCTGATGCGCAAGCTGGACATACACAACAAAGCGCAGCTCGTGACCTACGCTATCCAAAAGAAAATAGTCAGCCTACCGGCGGAAGCGTAACTCCGCTGGGCAGACGAGGACATCTGCCCCTACGTGCGATGGTCGGCCATTCGCCAGCACTCCCGCGCGATTTCCCAATCTTCTTGTGCGCGGATGACTAAGATTCGCACCGAAGAATCTGCAGCAGAAATATCTTGATCTGGGGATGTTTGTGAATTTTTGTCCGCATCGAGCGTGAGCCCTAGATACCCAAAATTCTGACAAGCCGCTGCACGAACATCCGCTGAATTCTCCCCCACGCCAGCGGTGAACACTAACGCATCAATTCCCCCAAGCACCGCGACCATTGCTCCCATAGCCGACACCAGTCGGTGCACATAAATGTCGAAAGCCAACTTTGCTCGACTATTCCCGGCGTTTACAGCAGCCAAAATCTCTCGCATATCTTCCGATACTCCTGAAATTCCTAACAGGCCTGAGCGTTTATTTAGAATTTCGTCTAACTGGTCTCCCGCCATTTTCTTTTGACGCATAAGGTAAGTCAGAATCCCGGGATCAACCGAGCCGGAGCGAGTGCCCATCATTAATCCTTCGAGAGGAGTGAAGCCCATGGTGGTGTCGACGCTTTTTCCATTGCGGATGGCGGCCAGCGAGCATCCATTTCCGAGATGACAACTCACGATTCGGAGCGAATCCGGATCCTTGCCAAGCATGTGCGCGGCCTGGCGTGAACAATACTGATGATTGATGCCGTGAAATCCGTAGCGGTGGATTCCGTTTTCGAACCACTCATACGGACCCGGGTAGACCGAGGCCGCGAGTGGAATGTCTTTGTGGAACCCGGTATCAAACACTGCAACTTGCCGCACCGAAGCAAAAAGCTTTTTGCAGATTTCTATGCCCTCAAGTTCTGCTTGGTTATGAAGAGGAGCGAACGCAGAAACACCGGCAATTGCGTCGGTTACTTTCGGCGAGATAAAGACAGGATCGGCGAACTCGGGTCCGCCGTGTACGATGCGGTGGCCAACAACATCAATTTCCGAGGGCGACGCTATTGCTGCGTTGTCACCTTTCCACAGCGTGCGCAAAAAGTGCTCGAGCGCTTCCGAGCGAGAAGAAAACTTGGCGCGACTTTTTACCTCATGTCCATTTCTGCTCTTGATCGCAGCTTCGGCAAATTCGCCTTGCCATTCGATCTTCGCCTCCCAAAGACAAGCAGGCGGATCTTCGGGAAGAACGTCGCCCAGATCGAACAGGCAGCTCTTCTGGCTGCTGGAGCCGGAATTCAGCACCAGAACTTTCATGCGCTAATACGGCCAACGCCAATCGCGGATTTCCGGCATGTCATCGCCGTGCTCGCGGACATACCGCTTATGCTCGACCAGTTTGTCACGGAGCCATTGCTTGAAATGAGCTCCAACGACTTGTAGCCGTGGCACCCGGTCAACGGCATCGCCCGCAAGGTGGTAGCGGTCGAGGTCATTCAGTACCGTCATGTCAAACGGAGTGGTCGTAGTGCCCTCTTCCTTGTATCCCCGCACATGCAAGTTGTCATGATTATTCCGGCGATAAGTGAGCCGATGAATCAACCATGGATAACCGTGATACGCAAAAATAACCGGTTTATCCGTGGTAAACATCGAATCGAATTCGCGATCGGAGATACCGTGAGGATGCTCGGAAGGCGGTTGAAGCGTCATGAGATCGACCACGTTCACAACCCGGATTTTTAGATCGGGAAAATGTTGCCTGAGCAGATCAACTGCAGCCAGCGTTTCCAGCGTTGGCACATCTCCGGCGCACGCCATCACCACGTCAGGCTCGCTGTTTTCGTCCGTGCAGGCCCACGTCCACATTCCGATTCCGTTGGTGCAGTGAGCGATGGCCTCGTCCATGTTGAGCCATTGCGGAGCCGGCTGTTTGCCGGCAACGATCACGTTGATGTAATGACGGCTCCGCAAGCAGTGATCGGCTACTGAAAGAAGTGTGTTCGCATCGGGCGGCAGGTAGACGCGAACGATATCGGCTTTCTTGTTAATCACGTAATCGATGAAGCCGGGGTCCTGATGGCTGAAGCCGTTGTGGTCCTGCCGCCAAACGTGGGAGGTCAACAGATAATTCAAAGATGCAATTGGACGGCGCCAGGGAATATCGCGAGTCACCTTCAACCACTTTGCGTGCTGATTGAACATTGAATCGATGATGTGTATGAAGGCCTCGTAGCACGAGAAAAAACCATGCCGCCCAGTTAGCAGATATCCCTCAAGCCAACCCTGGCACATGTGTTCGCTAAGCATTTCCATGACGCGGCCGGTGCGCGATTCGTTCTCATCCGTGGGCAGTAGCGGCTGCATCATTTCTTTGGGAGTCACTTCGTAGATCGCGTCGAGGCGGTTGGACGCGGTTTCGTCGGGACCGAATACCCGGAAGTTTTTCGAGTCCAGGTTCAACTTCATCACGTCGCGCAAAAAGGTTCCCAAAATTCTGGTTGCCTCCGCGGTCTCGGCACCGGGACGCTCCGCCCTCACCCCATATTTGGAAAAATCCGGCATGAACAAACTTTGCAGCAACAGGCCGCCGTTAGCATGTGGATTGGCGCCCATCCGGCGCTCGCCTTTTGGAGCTAGCTCAGCGAGTTCGTGGCGAAACTTGCCGTTTTCATCGAACAATTCTTCTGCCTTGTAGCTCTTCATCCAGTCTTCAAGAATTTTTAAATGTTCAGGTTTCTCGCGAAGATCGGTTACCGGCACCTGATGCGCCCGCCATGTGCCTTCTACCGGTTTCCCATCGACGAATTTGGGGCCAGTCCATCCCTTGAGACTACGCAGGATAATCATCGGCCACGGAGGCAAGACGGTTGATCCATTATTCCGCGCGTCCGCCTGAATCGCTTTGATCTCGCCGACGATGGTATCGAGAGTACAAGCCATCTTCTGATGCATCTTTTCCGGCTCATGTCCTTCGACGAAGTAAGGTGTGTAACCGTAACCATTGAAGAGCTGAGTGAGTTCTTCATCAGTCATGCGTCCGAGCAAAGTTGGATTGGCGATCTTGTAGCCGTTCAAATGCAGAATTGGAAGGACCGCGCCGTCGCGTGCAGGATTAAGAAACTTATTGGAGTGCCAGCTTGTCGCCAATGCCCCGGTTTCGGCCTCACCATCACCGACTACGCAACACGCCAGCAAATCTGGATTATCAAAAACTGCACCGTACGCGTGCGCCAGCGAGTAGCCAAGTTCTCCGCCCTCATTGATCGAGCCGGGTGTTTCGGGCGCGGCGTGACTGGGAATCCCTCCGGGAAAAGAAAACTGTTTGAAGAGTTTTCTCATTCCGTCTTCGTTCTGCTGGATCTGCGGATACAACTCCGTGTAGGTTCCCTCAAGGTAAGTGTTGGCGACGATTCCGGGACCGCCATGGCCGGGCCCAGTAATGTTGATCACATTCAAGTCGTACTTCTTGATGATGCGATTGAAATGAACGTAAATGAAATTCAGGCCCGGAGTAGTGCCCCAGTGTCCGAGCAGCCGCGGTTTTATATCTTCGATCTTCAGCGGTTCCCGCAATAGCGGATTTGCGAGGAGATAGATCTGGCCCACTGAAAGGTAATTGGCGGCTCGCCAGTAGGCGTTTATCTTCTTTAGTTCTTCTGAGGAAAGCGGCTGGTTAGCGGATTGAAGCTCGGCGGAATTGGCGGGGGAAGTGATGGTGCTCACGGTATTCTCCAACCCGGTAATTAACCGGGTAATTTTTAAGAAGCATTGGGAGTTAGAAAATTCTTCTCGTTATCTGGAGGAACCTGACGCATCCATCATAACCCCTCTCGCGGAGTCAGAGGGGGTCACCGGCAAAGCTTTGTTCACGGGATGTCGTTTGCGAAGCAATACACGCAGAAAAACATAGGCTGTCGGTCGACGTCGACATTATTAAATGCGTAATCCGCTATTCAGGCGCTGACAGACTGTCCCCGTCGTTCCTGGAAACATTCCCGGCAGAAAACGGGCCGCCCTTGAGTGGGTCTGAACGGGACGGTTGTTTCTTTGCCGCAATGCGAACACACGGTCCGGGTCTCAGCCCTGGCAAAATTGCCATTTGGCGAGGTCGCGCCTAAAACCGCCAGTCGTTTGGTCTTGCAGGTCTTGCATCGTTTGGGAGGGTTTTTGAACTGCTTGTCCTGAAAAAATGATTGTTCCCCCGCAGTGAATGTAAAGTTCGCGCCACAATCCATGCACTGTAACTGCTTGTCCCGAAATTCCATTGAGGAAATGCTCCCTTCGTTCCATTCCCCAGCCATCTCCGTTTGCAGCGAGGAAGTTGGCCTCGCTGCGCGCACGGAGGCGCAGGAGCTTGGTTCATCCCCCTCGATTGTTTTGAAGACAACCCTGGATTCGGCCCACCACACCTCAGAGGCGTGGATACTGCGAAGACTGCAAACTATGCGCCGCAGACTTACATCGGACGCAGCGCGACTTACGGAACTGACCGAAAGGCCGCCAACCGGGGAGGGGCGGCCTTCCGATCACTCAATCTAATTAGTCTTGTTCTTTGCGAGCTTTCTTACGGCTACGTTTGCGCGCTAATGCTTCTTTCACGCGCTTTTTCTCGCCTGGTTTGAGGTAAAAGGAGTGCCGTTTGACCTCCTTAATAATGTCTTCCTGTTGCACCTTGCGCTTAAACCGCCGCAGAGCGTTTTCGAGGGATTCTCCCTCTTGCAATCTCACTTCCGCCAACGGAAACACACCCCCAAACTCGCCCAATTTGGACTGGTTAGTTATTGCAAGATTCCGGGGTTAAGTCAAGTGAATAGAACGGAAGGGATCGGGCAAAGAGCTCGATAAGCAGGCTCGACAGTCAGTGCGGCAATTCAATCGAGACATATCTCAGCGCACCATCCCACCAATGAACCAACTCGTTAAGGCTATTTGGTTCGCACTGATGGGGGCCGGGAACTTGACTTCCGTCCCATTCTAACTCCATCCATTGCGCCCGCGCTGGAAGATGAACGGTCTGGAGCCACGAGAAATCGAGAAGCGGTTGTACTGTGGTACTGCCCGATGAGCTAGTGGCTTCGCTAAACTCCTCTACTTGTGTTGCTGGGGCGGTCAGGGTTTCGAGTGATAGAAAAGATTCTACTGGCCCGATCAACGCTGCCCGGTCAATATGCCAATGCGGATGACCAACATGCGTCCCTTGATAGATCTGAACCCCACCGTGCAAAGTCGGCGCTACCCACTCAAGCCTGAGGAACTGGACAGCTTCTTCGCCCCTGTCGCCCATGAAAAGTCGAAGCCCGCATTGGACAAAGCACGCCTTGTGTTTCCCTTTCCATTCCCACTGTTCTTGCAATGCGATCCAGAACCGCGGATTGCGTGTGTCGGGAATCGGAAGTCGTAGAGCAATCTCGCGGAGTCCCAGGTCTGTAGTTACTTCTCTGCGCAATGCGCTGGGGCAGGACGCTGCTAAGCCGATAGTTCCGTCAGCTAGCTGGACCAACGGTGCAGGGGCGGAGGCATCGCAAGTTTCTTGCAAGACTGCGTTAATGCGTTTCGTGTGCTTTTGCAGTTCCGTGCGTGTTGCTTCCATCTAATCCGGCAGCTCCAATCCTGACAGGTTCCACTCAGACACGTCCGTCCCAAATGCCTCTGCCGCAAAGTGATCGAGATCAGAAATCGACGGCAGTTTGCTTGGGTAACGAGAGCGAATGGAGTTGGCCAGTATCGGCAAAGTCGGATTCTCTTTAAACTGGCGCGGTAGATCAGGAAGAGGAACATGTTTCACATATTTGTTTTCAAGGTCTAACTGACCGCCAGCGACATTGGGGCAGTATTCGCGGAAAAGCGCGACCGCCACGCGCGAGTTGAGCAGCCACCAATAGGCAGTCAGTACTTCGCAAAGCTCATCAATGTCACCGCGGCTGTCTGCCAATATCTCCGTCGGCTTCCAGGCATTGGCCTGCACGACTGCGAAACTAAGATCAAAGTCTCGTCCGAATGCTGGACAAAGGCCAAACCTTTTGGACAGCAATCTGGGAGGTCCCTTAAACATCCAACTGGTTCGCGGTTCGGCTAGCTCCCAATACGGTCGTCCACGTAGCGATGTTCGCTTCTTCAGCAGCTCTTGATTTGTCCGAATATAGTTGTTAAAAAACGTGGGTACCGCTTGGCTCAGTTCCTCCTCAGTTCTCCATGTCTTATTTGGTGCCAGGAATAAATAGTTTTGAGGCTTGAGATCACCGTCGATGAAACTTGCAGCATCAATTGCCAGCTTAAAATACCGCTGTTCGCGCTCAGGAAGACTCTTGACCACACCTGCGGGTTGTATGAAGAGTGGATTTGCGCCAGTTCTGATGCCCTGGTGCACGTGGAAAAGATCACACACCTTCGTGAGCGTATCTACCTGTATGGTTTCAAGCAACGTGCCGAGCGCTCCCGCGCCGGGCAGCCATGATGGCCTTCGCTGCCATGCATCGATGCTGGTTGCCGTCACACTCCAACTATCACCGTAAGGCTTTGAAGCATTCGGTTCCGATATTGAACGCCGGATGGCGCGAATGACCCGAGACGCAGCTCCTGTTTCTGCAGAAGACCACGCCACGCGGAGCGGTGTCCTTGATGGCGTATAACTTGACTCTCCATTATTTTGTAGAGCAACTATCCCAACATTCACAAGGGCATGCTCAAACAGTCCGTGCTCGCCTAGCACCGCAACAAGCGTGGGTGTCGCCCGATCGACGAGTTCATTTCTCCAGCTTGACAGGCTGTCGCTTGCCAACACCCCAGCCGGAACTAACGTTGCTAGAAGGCCGCCAGGATTGAGTGCCCGAATCGCCCGTTCAATGAAACCCACGCTCAAGTCTGGGCGATACCTTGCCTGGGTGACCTCCTGCACCCAATCGCGCTCGCGTTGGGTCATTCGCTCCCATGAGCGAAAAGGAGGATTCATCAGACAAATGCCCGTTTTCGGCCACTCCGAATCTAGAGCGTCCGCTTGGGAAATATCTGAAGTAACTCTCATTGCTAAACCACGTTGAGCACTTCGTATCGCGACCTTGGCCATCCTGACGGCTTGTGGGCTCTTGTCACGGCCAACGAGTCTCGCTGTCCCAGTAAATCCAAGCCGTTCCAGGGCGTGCAGCGCTTCTGTCAGGAACACGGCAGAACCGCAAGCATAGTCAGTGATTGTTATTTCATTCGGCAGGGACATCCGCGACAGGGTCCAATCCGCCAACAATCGAGCGATTGGAACCGGCGTAAAATAGGCTCCCGCCGGCGAGTAAGTTGGCGTCGTGACAATCGAAGCATTGCCAAACAGGTCATATTGAGTCGTTTCGATAAGCGCGTGCGCTTCTTGAAAGAGTCGTCCTGCTACGTGGCGAAGAACTAACGACGGGATCAGTTGCAAACCCAGCGGGGCCCTACTTTTCAATCCTCGTGCCCACTCAATCGTTGGCGGGGTAAGTTGTGCCTCTAGGAGACTGGGGTCGTCAATTCCAATGTCCTGTGCTGTAGTAAGACACCAAGCTTGATCATTCAGGATGTCTGAACTACCTTGCTCAGCCGCGCAGAGCGAGAGGAGAAAAGGGACCAGAGCGGCTGCTCCGTCAAGGGAACCGCTCACCGCCCAGATCGCTCTAAATTCCGCGACGAGGAACGAGACAACGTCAGGAAGGGCTGAACGACGCGGACCATCCAGGAATCTTAGAAACTCCTCTAAACGACTCTCCACGGAATCGCGCCGAAACTTACGGAAGACCGGATCGCGCCCGGATCGAACGTGTACAACCTCAGGCGTTAGCAAGACGTGATGAGCAAGGTCGGCGGACCATTGCCAATTCTTGGAATCTTCCGGTGAAATCTCAGGTGCTTCGACGGTGGAGCAAGCGAAAGACGCACGTCGGCCATCGAGCATCGCACAATGATCACCCTGCACGACCGCGCTAACTGGGAATAATGGGCGCACCATTGCCATGCCCAAACGCTGCGCCCATTGTGCTGCACTATCCATGATGCAAGATGATACCAACCCACAGATACGACCACAACTACGGGGTTCCTTAAATTGAACTAGGTAAGCACTGCAAGGTTATGCCTCTCAGCATTGTTATCCTCACATGCTAAGGCAGATAAGGCTTCCAGCGCGGGAAGCCACAGAGTCTCCCCCGCGAGGCGGTCAGAAACTCAGCCTCAAAGCCAGTTGGATCTCCCTCGGTGCATAGGCATTGGTGGCGCGAGTCAGACTTGTCGGAACCTGGTAATACCCCGGGAAGTGCACGAATCCAAGACGTTTAGTCGTCTGCAGGAATTGCACCACATCAGTTTGAAAACCGTTATCGGTGATGTCTACTCGCTGGTTGTTGCGATTCAATAGATTGAAGGACTCCGCCATGAAGTCCAGTTTTATTCGGTCGTGGTTGTACAGGCGACGAGTGAGCCGCAAGTCCGTGGTCGCGTAATCAGGTCCAATCAAAGAGTTGCGCCCTATTCCTGGGAGCCTGTCATTTTGACTGTTGCCATCCTGATTGGGATCTCCCGAAACCATTACGTTTACTGGACGCCCGCTGCCGATCGTCACAACGCCCGCGTACTTCCAATCAGCAATTATTTTTTCCAGGAGGCCTCCCCAATGAGGAACCAGTTTAGGTTCCGCGATCCACGCGAGAACGAACCGCTGCCTCTGGTCGGTTACGCTCGGCCCTCGTTCCGACTTGGTTGAATACGAATTTTGTACGGTCGAATAAGTGGTGACCAACGCGTCCTGTCCGTCGTCAATGACGTGCGCATAGGTATACGCGAGACGGAAGTAAAAGCCGGTGGTCATCTTTCGCTGAACGGAAAGCGTTGCTCCGTGATAAACGCTTGATGCCTCGCTTTCAAAAACATTGATCGCTCCAAGTTGAGGAATGGGCCTAGTCACCGGATTAATGCACGGCGGAAACGGGCACGTCAGCGACGGCGTCATCTGCCATGTGGAAAACGATTGCACGTTATAATAATTCCCCGTGAAATTCGTTCCCGTACTGTCGTAAACCGGATAACTCACATTCACCGGAGGCGGCAGGTTCTCATCGCGTGCGCGAATCAGGTTTTGCCCGTGAACATAGGTATAAGTAACCTCCGCTGTCACTCGATCTGCCAACTCTTTTTGTAAACTCAAACTCGCCTGATGCACCTCAGGCGTTCGAAAATTAACTGAGAAGGCCGAGATATCGCTCTGCGTGAACTGCTGGAGACTTGCCGGAGGCTCACACGCCGAAGCCAATAGTCCGCAGCTCACCAATGGATTCGGGTACTGCGGAAAGACCTGATGGTCATAATAGTGCGTGTTGTTCAGAAATAAATAATTTCCCGAAAGTCCATTGTGGCTTGCGACAGCCGAATTATAGATTTGCGGAATTCGCGTATAGAACAGCCCGTACCCTGCGCGCACGACCAGCGGCCGATTTCGTCCCATGGAATACGCAAGCCCGACCCGAGGTCCGAAGTTTCTGGGATCAAGCGGAACTTTTCCGGCATCCGGCCACAGCGGGTTCGGAGTGAGTCCTTTTGTAGTGAATGTCTGCAAGTCATAGCGCACCCCGATGCTCAAAGCCAAGTGCCTTACCACGCGAGTAGTGTCCTGCGCGAACGCGGAGTACTCATTGGTGTCTGGATGTGTCGTTGCCGACCCAAAGTTTTGCAAATAATAGTGCGGTACCTGATGCGCGTAAGCGCGCAATGACGTGAGCTGTAGCCCGCCCTCCTGAGGAGCAAACGTGAACGGGTTCACTTTGATTGGATCAAAAATGTACTCGCCGCCGAAATTCGATGGGAAGAAATCGTAAATCTGCGTGAAAAGCGCATCTCCTCCAAATTTCCAGGAGTTGCGCCTGCCCTCCACGCTAAGGGTCTCAGCCACATCAAATCGATTCTGCTTGGTTTCGCGAGGCAAGATCGACGACCGCCCCATCCCGCTAAAAATGCTGGTTATCTTTGTGAGAGGGACGGTCGAATTGCTGTTCGACCATTCCATATCACGCGAATATCCCGCCCGCAGATGACTCACGACGTTATCTGACAGCTCCGTGGTTAGCGAAATTGCACCTGTCGCCGTATTCACATGTTCCACGCCGTTGTCAGAAATCCCATACGTAGTCAGGGGACTGGCGGGGTCGATAAATACATTGTTCGCTCCCCAATAGCTCGATGTATTCAGCCGCATGGAGAGGTCATTGTGGCCAGAGAGTTTGAAATCAAATTTCAGGAAGGCTGCATTCCCCAACAGTTGCGTGGGAAATTGACCGCCCTGTTGCGTTAGTTGTGCGGCGGCCGCAAAGACCATGGATTGATCGCTCGGCTCGTAGTCTCCGGGAGTCGCTGGGCCAGCGCCTGCCACCGGCGTGACCACCGAACTTCCGTTTACGAAATGCACCACAGTAGGAAGATGAAAGATGTGCTGATCGAATCCACCGAAAAAGAACACGTGATTACGCCGCAACGGCCCCCCAACGGTTCCACCGAATTGATGCTGATCATCGTGAGGCTTGAGGTTGGTGAAAGCGTGGATGGCGTCGAAGGCGCTGTTTCGCAGAAAGTAAAAGCCGCTGCCGTGCCACTGATTGGACCCTGATCTCGTGACCACATTGACCACCGCGCCGCCGGATCGTCCCACGCCGGCGCCGGCAGTATTCGAGGACACGCGAAACTCCTGCACCACCTCATTGGAAAACTGGTACGGAGCGCGGTAACGCCCAATCGCCTGAGAATAGAACTCGTTGTTGTAGTCTTCCCCGTCGACGAGATAACTGGTTTGAAATCCGCGAATCCCTCCGAAAGCTAGATCGCCATTGGACCCTGAAGTCAAACCGCGGGGATCTTGAGTCACTCCCGGAGTCAGCAGCGCCAGATCGGTGAAGCGCCTTCCATTGAGCGGCAACTCCGTGATCGCCCGTTCGTCAACCAGATAAGAGATCGGATCGGGCTCAGTGTCAACCAGCGCGGGCGGGGCCGAAACTGTAACCGTTTCCGTCACGCTGGCAACGCTCAAGTCGAAAGCAATTTTCGTGGCGGCGCCGAGGTCAACGTGAAGGGTGGGTGTGAGTTGTGGAGACATTCCCGCTGAACTCGCCCGCGCCGTATAGTCTCCTGGAGGTAGCAGCTGAAACGCAAAGACGCCGTCGCCGTCACTCTTTGTGGAATAGGGAAATCCTGTCGCTGTGTTGACCAGAGCAATCGATGCCCCCGCAATGCGTCCTCCCAAAACGTCAACGACCGTTCCGCGGATCGCGCCGGTGGAACCATCCTGAGCTAACACTGTCCTTGGAAGACTACCGACCAAGAAAACAAAAAGTAATATACGTAAAGCACAACGACAACACGACACGCGCGACATAGGACTCCAACCTGCTCGTGAATAGCAAGCCACAGTCCAGCCTCGACGGGAGACATATTGTGTTTAACACCGGGGAAGAGTGAAAGTCTGTGACGGTCGGATGCTTCTTTTGAGAATTTCCCGTCGCGGGAAAATTGCTGAATTGTTCACATCTTGTGCTACTCTTCTGCCTCGTGACATCGACCCTCCGGACGACACACTCTAGCTTCCAAGAGGTTTAAATAATGATTCTGAAATTCATGGGCAAAGTGTTTGCCCCAATAGGCCTGACTATAGCCCTCGGCGTCGGGGCAGCATTGAGTGGCACGCAAGTCGCCGCGCAGGACGCACCTCAAACCCACACTTACTACATTGCCGCCGACGAAGTGGAATGGGACTACGCCCCCAGCGGCATGAACAAAATTATGGGTATGAAATTCGAGGGCTATCCCGTCACTTTTGTCGAACAGGGCCCGCATCGCATTGGCAAGGTTTACAGAAAGGCCGTTTATCGCGAGTACACCGACGAAACTTTCAGCCATCTGAAGCCGCGCGCGCCCGAGTGGGAGCACATGGGGATTCTTGGTCCAGTCATTCGCGCCGAAGTCGGAGACACGATCAAAGTTTATTTCAAGAACAACGCCACTCGGCCTTATAGCCTGCATCCTCACGGCGTGTTCTACAACAAGGATTCGGAAGGCTCAATGTATGACGATGGCACTTCCGGAGCTGACAAAGAAGACGACGCCGTGCCTCCCGGCAAAACGCATCTCTATACCTGGCAAGTGCCGGAACGAGCTGGCCCCGGACCAGATGATCCAAGCTCGCTAGTCTGGCTCTATCACTCTCACGGAAGCAAAGATGTCGAAAGCGGACTGATCGGCGCCATCATTATTACAAGGCACGGCATGGCGGGCCCCGGCGGCAAGCCTAAAGACGTGGACCGCGAATTCGTCACCCTGTTCATGTTTTTCGACGAGAACACCAGTTGGTACCTCACTCACAACATCCAGACATACACTACCGATCCCAAGGGAATAAACAAGCTGGAGGCAATTCCTGCCGATAACGAGGGGATATTCTCACTCGCGGGTACCGGATTTACCGCAGCCAACTTCAAAGCCACTATCAACGGCTACATCTATGGAAACGGACCGCTGATGACGATGAAGAAGGGCGAGCGCGTCCGCTGGTATCTCTTAAGCCTGGGAGAAGGAGTCAACTTTCACACCCCGCACTGGCACGGAAACGTGGTTATCGACCACGGCAAACGCACCGACGTGGCAACTCTAATGCCCGCGCAGATGAACACGGTGGACATGGTTCCCGACGACCCCGGCATCTGGCTCTACCATTGCCACATCGACGAGCACATGGACTCCGGCATGGTGGCGCTGTATAAGGTCGAACCGTAACTCGCTGCCGGGGCGGGTCGGACATCTCTGTGGGATTTTGATCTCCTACGCATCATAGCCAATGCGGCTGCCCCACGCGTCGCGATTTTCGACGGGTGGGGATTCGCGCGGATGGTATCAGGCGATTTCCCCGCATGTGAAGTTCGGGTGTCCGCGCTCATAGACGAAACGGCGCCATAATAGCGATGCAGCTGCTTGGGCATTGGAATTCTGTAACTTTCGATGTGATCAATGAACGTGGATTTCGAGGTCCGTGGTGCCCACCCGTCGAAAACCGCGACGTGTGGGGCAGCCATTTTTAATTATGGTGTTGAGTAGATCAAAATCTTACAAAAGGTGGGCCAGCCTGCCGAACCGTTTTCTCGATTCGAATCGGAACTTATGTATAATCCGCCGATGCAAGGGATGCCCTGGAGCACAATCGCCCTCGGGTTGCTGTTGCTCGTCTTGCTCGGTTCAACCGCCCGCTCGTCAGGAGGACAGGACGTGAAATCTCCGCAACCTGAAAAGTCGAAGCCGCCGGTCAAAACGGAGCAGCGCGGGCGCATCATTGGAATCGGTGGTGTCTTCTTCAAATCCGCTAACCAGGATCAGATGCGCGAATGGTATTCGAAACATCTTGGACTCGCTGACAAAGGCCAGGGCGTGATGCTTCCGTGGCGGGAACACGACGACCCGCAAAAGGAACACGTTACGGTTTGGACTGTTTTTCCCGCCTCCAGTAAGTATTTCGATCCCAGTCCCGCGCAGTTCATGATCAACTACGTCGTGGACGATATGGATGCTTTGCTCGACCGCTTAAAACAAGAGGGAGTAAAGATTGACCCCAAACGAATGGATGAATCGTACGGCCGCTTCGCCTGGATCTATGACCTGGATGGAAATAAGATTGAGCTCTGGCAGCCGCTGCCCGCGAAGCCCTAAACGGCTCTGGGAAACCCCGGAAGTCCGCCGTTTTCACCCGTGCAAATAGCTAATCTCACTATTTTCGATTATCATAGATTATGAAAATAGCGCGCAACGCTATTTTCGGCGCTAAGAAGGCGGACGTGCCAGACGCTACCAACATTCCCGGCCAGAAAGTATCGCAGGGCAGCTATTTAACCTTTGTGCCAGCGCCCCTGCCTCCAGAACTGAAGTGGACGCCACGGCTCCTTGGGGCACTTTCGGATGCAGACCGGCTCGTGGGAAGACTAGCGGGCGAGGGTGGACGGCTCCCCAATCCCCATATCTTGATCCGGCCTTTCGTACAGCGTGAAGCCGTTCTATCGAGCAAGATTGAAGGCACGCAGGCCACGCTGGGCGAGCTACTTGCCGCCGAGGCGGGAGCAATTGTGGATCGCAGTCCCGAGGATCTGAGAGAAGTTGGTAATTACGTAATGGCTCTTGAGCACGGAATCTCGCGTCTCAAGAAGCTTCCTCTTTGCGTCAGGCTTACCCGAGAGCTGCACGCAGAGCTGATGACCGGCGTTCAGGGGCGCCAAGCGGCACCCGGACGTTTTCGCAAGATTCAGAATTGGATTGGCAAGCCTGGCAGCACGATCGCCGCTGCTTCCTACATCCCGCCCCCTCCCGGAGAGGTCGAGCCGTGTCTCGCGGCCTGGGAAAAGTTCCTGCATGAATCGAGCCTGCCGCCTCTCGTAACCATTGCACTCGCTCACTATCAATTCGAGGCCATTCACCCGTTTCTTGATGGCAACGGCCGAGTCGGGCGTCTGCTCATAACTTTGTTCCTGATCGAGCGCCGGATCCTCCCGACACCGCTGCTCTATTTGTCGGCCTTCTTTGAAGCATCAAGGCGAGACTACTACGACGGTTTGCGCGGGATTAGCGAACGTGGAGCATGGAACGATTGGTTGGAGTATTTCCTGCTGGGAGTCGCTCGCATGTCTGAGGATGCTTTGAGTCGAGCCACGCGCATCAACGGACTGATGGCCGATTGGCAGAAGAAAGTCTCGGGAGAATCAAGCAACAACCCGTTGCGGGTGCTCGAACTCTTGGGGGCAAATCCGTTTATCACTATAAAAGGCGTGGCGAACAAATTGGCGATCGCGTTTACGACTGCGCAGCGCGCCATCGAAAGACTTGAACGTGCGCGTATCGTGAAACGGATAGGCGCTGCGAAGCGCGACCGAGTTTATTGCGCGACTGCTCTCTTGGATATCCTCGAAGAGCCGGCCCGCCTAAAGCCACCCGCCTGGTAGTTCCGAGTGCCGATGAAAATCTAGACGCAAGCAGCCTGAGTCCCCACCTTTGCCAAAACCGCAAAGGCGGGCCAGCCACGATATGGATGCTTTGCTCGACCGCCTAAAAGAAGAGGGAGTAAAGATTGACCCCAAACGAATGGATGAATCCTACGGTCGCTTTGCCTGGATCTATGACCTGGATGGAAATAAGATTGAGCTCTGGCAGCCGCTGCCGGCAAAGCCCTAAGGGCTTTCCCCTGCATTGACTCAATCAGTCTTTTTTTCGTCGCCCTCATCTTTGCCGCCCATATCGGGGGTATCCTTTCGCCGTCGCCGCTGCTCGCTCGAATCTGTGGGTCACTGATGCGTCGAATAGCGGCCGGAAGTTTGGCCGGTTTTTCACCTTGTCCGCAATAGCCCGAGAAATTTAACAGATTCGCGTCATCTCAATGAGATATTCTTCGACACCCTTTAGGTTTTTCGATTTTGCGTTCATGATTCTCTCAAGCCATACGCCATCTGCCGCAAGTCTTACAACACGAAGCTCGATTCTCGAATCAGTTTTCGAATGTCTCTTTAGGCGTTCGCTCAGCCAGTTATCCCAAACCCATCCGACCTGATCTCTAGAAGCCATCAGGCTCAAGAGCGCGCCCCAAATTCTGCGTTCAGCTGGACCTTCGGAGAATGCGGCCCTAATGTATGCACGAGTAAAGCATCCGTCGGAATTCTCTTCCTCCGCCATCAGCCGGTCGAACTGCTTGTCCAATCGGGTCAATAGCATCCGCATCAGCTCCGTCACTAACGTCTCTTTGCTATCGAAGTGATTAAAGAAAGCCCCTTTGGTAACGTCCGCCAATTCGCTCACTTTGTTGACGGTGACATGAGCCATGCCCTTGGTCGCAGCGAGTTCGAAGGCGGCATTTAAGAGGGATTCTCTAACGAAAAGAGGGGCCTTCTTTTTCATGTACGCGTTTTTTACTTTAGTCGCCTTCATTTTCGAAAGTCTGCTCAACGTTTTCAAAAGTCTATTCCATTGGATGAGCCAGGGGCATAAATAAAATGCTTGCCTTGGAAGATACCGTATGGTATCTTTAATAAGAACGCTCTTCGAAGCGAACCGCGACGCTGCCGTGTTGCTTCAGGGCAATCTTAAAAACAACTTGTGAGGTGAAATCATGACCGGTTTAGGATTGAGCGAAATGAAGACTGTCGTCGACTCAGAATTAGCAGTGGCTCACCTTGTCTTTAAGGTGGCTGACCTTAAGAGTAGTTGCGAATTCTACTCGAATCTCGGCATTCCTCCATTTTTTATTGAGGAAACGGTCGCAATCATTGAACTACGTGGAGGCACTCATCTTCTATTGTTATCAGTTGATGAGCCGGCTGGAGAAGACGTAGCAGAAAGTTTGACGGGACAATTCCATAAAAGATTTTCTGAGCAATTTGACCTAATGATTGAAGGCAAAAGCCTGGATGAATTGAAACAATATCGGTCGGAGCTAATCAGCCGGGGAATCGCAGCAGGAGAGATCTCTGATGAAGCTGTTTATGGCCATCATCTTTTTTGCATAAAGGACCCCGATGGGAACGGTATAACGATTTACACCAGCCACGCAATTTAGTGATCAGGTAGTCGTTCGGGAGACCGAAAATCGACAGCTACTCCATTTTCTTAGCCTTGTCAGAGGAGTCTGTGGGTTACTGATGCGTTCGAATGGCGGCCGGAAGTTGAGCTTGCCCGTTGTCGACTATCCGATTTGGAAAGTTCTAGCTTGATTGATTTCGCATGGACAACTTCGGATTACCCCTTATCGGAAGTTTTTACCCGCTTCAACTCTTGCCTGACTTTTCTGCTTTGATCGGTCCTCGGATGATCTTTGTGGGGACTGGTTTCTTCGAGAACGAATGGTGTATCGCGCAGTGAAGCTTGTCGGCCTTCAGCCAATCCTCGAATCCCGCATCTTGCTGCATGAGTGCAGTCCATTCACTTCCAACTTCAAGCTTGAGTGGAATCTGCGGTCCTCGGTAGTCGTTCATTATTGCGCGAACTTCCCCGGCCCGCATTTTGGGACGGAGCTTGGATAGAAGTTGCTTCGATCTGGGAATCGCCTCGAAAAATTCGACATTCGTGACGGTGGTTGGTGCAGTGCCGATGTTCTGGACGGTAATTCTGAGGTATCTCGGATTCTTCGGCGGGGATGGCATCTGAATCATGTTGGCGTAAGCCTTCACCACCAACTTCGGATGATTCGCCGTGATCTTGGCGTAGATGTTCCAGCCGAGACTGGCTATGCCAGTCGTCGCGCCAATCCAAGCAACAAGCTCGGTGGTCTTCATGGTCCCCATCCAAGGTATACTGCCACGCACGAACCTGTAAGAAGGCATAACTGCTCAACGAATGAAGGTAGCGGGACAAATTGGAATCGCCTTACTCGCTTTGGGGATGATCTCATGCAAATCACAAGCACCTGCTCCTGTCGCCGCTACAACCCCTATCGTCAGCAAGCCAGCATGGCCGAAAGACGAGAACGGCATCGACTTGCCGATGCCAGAAATTGTCCGTTCAAGGAAAGTCAGCATCGAGGGTAGTGGTGTAAAAACCCTTACCGTTGGCAATGCGAATGGTGACTACATCCTCTTTTGCAACACCAAGGCAAGCAACTGCCTGACGCCCATTCCTGCCAGAGACTACTACGTGTTCCACGACAACACGAAATGGAAAATGCCCGGAGCAAAAGACTACATCACTTTGAAATGGGTGCAGGATTGGACGGTTAAATACAACCAAGCAGAGAACATCGCTTTGTTCCCCGTCGAAGGCGGGGCACCCGAAGAGATAGGCGTGTACGGCTTATCATCTTGGCGGGCAGCCGAGCAAGCGAAGTAGACATGCATACAAGATAGGATTCTCATGCCGTATCGGAAAACTGAGGACAGACGGGACGTTCACCAATTTCCATTCGTCAAAAAAATTGAGGAACATTCCGTTTGTCCCCGGGTTTCCCCCGTAGGTTACTTCTGCCCGGTACTCACTGCTGACGGAAAGCTCGATTGTGCACCGAAATAACACTCGATAGATTCCAACTTCCCGTTCTTGATTCGAAGATACTCCACGTTCCGGAACGATTTACCGTTTGTGGTGTGGCAAAGATACTTCACAAAAGCATCCTCCGCGCCAGTGGTGATCCGCTCGAGGTCAAAATCTCCGATGAAAGTAACCTGCGTGTCCCAGCATCGCGTTTTGAAAGTACTCTTGCTGATGTGGTCGTCGCCGGCCGCGCTCGTAAAGGTGAAGTTGTCGGCGAGCAGGGCATCGAACGTTCCCAAGTCCTTCTTTTCCCACGCCCCGTACCACTTACGGACGATCTCCTCGTTCGTTGAGTTCTGCTCTCCCGATGCGCTCGCGCTTGTAGCTCCCGGCAGGCTCACCGCACCAACCAGCGCGCAGGCTCCCGTTGCGAGCAGATTCCTGCGCGACATTGTGATCCTTGTCATTGTTCGTTCTCCTTTTCATGATCTAGTTTGAAACGTTCGCCCGATCGCGGATGCTGACTTTTCCGCGCATACGAACCGGTTGGTATGCAACAGAGTCAATCTGTTCCTTGAGACACAGATGCGACCATGCTCGCTTTTGGCTGCCCGGAGCGCAGGGATCTCAGGCTACGGGGTGAATACCGCAAAATCAACCCGGAGGGTGCCCCGTACAAGCTTTGGTTGGGCGGGATTTTGATGTTCACTGGAAAAACTGGAAAAACTGGAAAAACTGGGACAGACGGGACGTTCACCGCGCCCCGGGTGGGAGATTTACTTCTCTTGATGTCACCTCCCACTTGGCATATACTTATGTATATGCCAAAATCCAAAGACCAATCTCAATCCAATGCGCGCAAGGCGAAAGTGTTCATGAACAACCGTAGTCAAGCGGTCCGCCTGCCCAAGGAGTTTCAGTTTCGCACGCATGAGGTATTCATTCGAAAAGAGGGGAGCGAGGTAGTGTTGTCGCCTCGGCCGTTTGATTGGAGTTCCTATCTTGCAGATGCGCCTGCGGCTTCGGTAAGCTTCATGGAAGGGGTGGAAGACCTGCCGGTGCAGGAGCGTGAGCGGTAATGCTCCGCTACATGCTGGATACTGACATTTGCTCCTATGTGATGAAGCGTTCCCATGATCCGCTTTTGCGGCGGCTGCAAAAGGTCCCGGTCAGCGACGTTTGTGTCTCGGTGGTTACCAAGTCTGAGTTGCTCTATGGCGTTGAAGTATCTCCTCGGCGCCAGCAGGACGAAGCGGCGCTGAATGCCTTTCTCAATTACGTGGAGGTTCTGGATTTCCCCGACAACGCGTCTTCGCACTATGCGCAGATTCGCGCACAGTTGAAGAAATCGGGAAAGATGATTGGAGCCGACGATCTGTTCATCGCAGCCCACGCCCGCAGCCTGGGTTTGACGCTCGTCACCCACAACACTCAGGAGTTTCGACGGGTTAACAGATTGGCGATTGAGGACTGGACTTTAGGCTGAGCTGGGCCGGGGCTGCCGCCTTTAACGGCTTTGCGTGCACCATCGCTACTTTCTTTGTAATCCCACAAGACCAAAAGCCCGGGCCAGTCGCTGCCGTCGTCAGGTGCCGGACACGAACGAGTTCCTTCGCTAAGAACGCTCAGGATTGCGAGGCGCCGAAAAGGACCGGACTTACCATGGCTTCGATCCTGGCCGCCATCTCCTCGGCGGGGATGCGGTTGGGGGTCTGAAACCAGCGGCGTGCGGCTCCAAAAACGGCCCAGGCCGCGGTGGTCGCCCGCAGTTCCGCATCGACACCGGGTGCCGTCCCATGCAGGGCAAGGCCTTCCTTGAACATATCCTCGACGACGGGGATGATGGAGCCTTCGAGCGACATCCGAGCAAACTGGGCGGGACAGCTTGTTGTCTCAACGAAATAGTCACAGACGCCGAGCGCAATGGCGCGCAGCGCTCCATGGCAGTCGGTAAAGGTTATGGCGCGGCGCTCTATCAGACTGCGGAACCGCACGCCGGTCATCGCCTGTACTAACGCGTTCTTGTCCGCATAGTGCAGGTAAAAGGTGGCCCGGTTCAGGGTCGCGTCATCGGCTATGTCCTGAATGGAGATGTCGTCGAACTCCTTCGTTTTCAATAACCTTTCCAATGAATCCATGAGCATGCGGCGGCTGCGCAGAACACGCGGATCCGTCGTTTCCGCCTCGGGTTGGAGAAGCTGAGCCATTCCTACTCTAAAAGATACTCCTTGCAGGTTAAACGACACTTGTTTATTTTGTGAATCGACATATGTTGAGTAATCATCAATTGTCGTGTAGGAGGAATTGCAAAATGTCGACTCTGCTTCATATCGATTCCAGCCCACTCTACGGCCGGTCAGTCTCCCGCGAACTGACGGCTGCGTTCGTCGCCGAATGGAGGGTTTCGCATCCGGATGGAAGGGTCATTGACCGCGACCTCAACGCAACGGCCATACCGCCGATCAATGCGGAATGGGTCGCGGCCGCCTACACGCCGGACGAGGCCCGCACTCCGCAGCAGAAGGAATTGCTTTCACTCTCCGACTCCCTGCTCGCCGAATTGCAGCAGGCCGACGAGTACGTCATCGGAGTACCGATGCATAACTTTGGGGTGCCTTCCGTGCTCAAGCTATGGATCGACCAGATTGCGCGAGTCGGCAGGACCTTTTCCTACGGGGAGAAAGGGCCGAAGGGCCTGATTACCGGCAAGAAGGCGACCTTCATCATCGCAACCGGCGGGATCTACGACGCCAATACGCAGGCGGCCTCGTTCAATTTCGTCGAGCCGTATCTCCGGTCCGTATTTGGTTTTCTTGGCGTGACGGACGCGACCTTCCTCACCGCGGGTGGGACCAGCGTGCTGCACCAGGGGCATGACCGGAACGCTTTTCTCGCACCACATCTTCAGGCCGTGCAGACGCACGCGTAAACTTTCCAAGGAGAACTCGCATGAAAACTACTTCAATCGTTGCTCGCTATCTACTGGGACTGATCTTTACCGTCTTTGGGCTGAATGGGTTTCTCAACTTCATCCACCAGCCGCCCCCGGCGAATCCACTGGCAATCCAGTTCTTTGTTGCCGTCAGCGCATCGCACTTCGCTTCGTTCTTCTTCGCGCTACAGGTGCTTGGCGGACTGCTGCTACTCTCGGGCTTTTTCGTGCCACTTGCGCTGACTGTGCTTGCTGGGGAAATCTACAACATTCTTGCGTTTCACCTGACGCTTTCGCCAGCGACCATTGCTCCGGCTCTGTTGGCCGCTGTACTGTGGATGCTGGTCTTCATTCAGTACCGCGAAAGTTTCAAGAGCATCTTTATAGCGAAGCCTGCGACGCAGCCATGAACTGCGTCGCAGTACTCGCCGCGATGCGTACTGCTTGATTTCGAATTGCTAACCCTCAACAATGCCGAGTGCCCCACTCATTCGCGTTCTTTGTGTTCTTTGCGGATGAGTGGGTGATTGAACCCCTCGAACAGAGGCTACGAACAATCGGGAGCCTTGGTGTAGTCCACGCACTGCGATTTCTGATTACCCACGGTCCAGATCGCGGATGTGTTCATTTGGTCGGCGAAATCACGGAACCAGAAAATGTATCCGAAGCCCCCGAGGTTCAAGGGAGTTCCGTAACCAAACTCGTCGGCCTGCTGATTTGGATTGCAGGTCGGGCCGTAATACAAGTTGCCATTGAAATCCACCGTGGCGGCTTCGTTCATGCCGAACTCCACGGCCTGATACTTGTGTCCGTTCATGATGCGGATGCAGCCGGTCAGCGGTCCCACCGGACCGGGCGCAGAGCCGTTGCCGACTGTAAGTTTTAGCGTTGCGGCGTGGGTGATACTGCCGTCGCTAGCGGCAATTTGGATCGAGTAAGTGCCCGCCGCCACAGTGTTGTCTACGGTGACATCGACCTGCGATGACCCGGAGCCGGGAGCTGCAATCACGGCCGGCGTAAAGCTCACCGTGACACCCGCCGGGGGATTGGAAGCACTTAGAGTGAGCCAGTTGTTGAAGCCCGTCCCAGCGGTAGTCACTGCCTGATCCGTTCCTGAACTACCTTGATCGATGGTCAAGGAAACTGGCTGGAGCTTCACTGTAAATGGAGCAGCCTTCGATGGATTGACCGTTAGGCTGGCTCCGGCAGTTGCACCGCTGTAGCTGGCGGTAAGAGTTACCGAATGAGTTGTTGTCACGGCGAGAGTAGTGAGTGCGACGCGAACGCCAACATGACCCTTCGGGATGGTAACGCTTGATGGCGTGACCACGACCTTAGGGTCCGAGCTTTGAAGCGTTACTTGCACTCCGCCAGCGGGGGCGGCCTGGTTAAGAACTACTCTCAGCCTCGACGAATTTCCTCCAACCACGATGGCCGGAATCAAAGTAACGCCGGAAAGGCTGGCGGCTGTTTCAGGAATCAACGTCCCCGTGGGCTTGGCAGAGCTGCTTGCAAAGCTACCGTTTGGGGTCTTCTGTTGCGCACTTGCACTACGTTCGAGAAACAAGAAAATGCCGGTGATCACTAGCAAGCGGATCGGTAGAAAATGCGACCATCGACTGCGAGTGTTTTTTAAGATGGACAAGTGTCGTAACCTCGACTTCGAGAATTAAGGTACGACGAATGGCGGCGAACTCACCTTCTCACGGGGCATGGAAGGATGAAAGAGGCCGGAAGTACATGCTCGCAGCAGGTTACCGGCTGAGCTTGGCCGCAAAGCGCAATCGAACATAGTCGGCGGTCCAATGGCCTTTTTCGTCGCAGAGCACTGGGCGCAGTCTCTCAACCACTTCGGCCACCGCGTTTGCGTGTTCTGTCTCCGGCAAGTTCCGGATGAGCGACATGCAGAAGGTTTCAATCCAGGCAGCCATCCCCGTTGGAAGTGGAGTCGGACGGGGAATCAGCTCGATATAGTTGACGACGAAACCGCCTCCTTCGAGCTTCGCGCGATAGCCATCGACGGTCGGGTAGTACCACGGAATCAGGGACGCCGGATTAGCCATGTTGCGGCGTTCCAACGTCGAAAGCAAGGCCACGGCGATCGCGGCGACGTTGCCGTGTCCACCCATTTCGCCGACGAAGCGGCCGCCTGGCCTGAGGGCGCGATTCACTCCCGCAATCACCGCATCAGGATCGTCTTTCATCCAGTGCAAGGCGGCATTGCTGAATACAGCGTCAAACTCGCGATTGAAATCGAGGCTATATCCGCTCGCCACACGCGCGTCGAGACCGCGGCGCCTCGCGGCATCCACCATGTCTTGTGAGCTATCGACTCCAACCACTTCGGCGCCAAGCGCTACGATCTTTTCCGTCAGGACGCCATCTCCGCATCCCAGGTCGAGAATCCTCTCCCCGGGACGAACGTAGAGCAGATCGAGCACGGGTTGTCCGAGCGCAGGCACATAGGGCGCGTTCACCGCGTAACTGTCAGAATTCCATACTTGGGTTGGTGTAGTGTTTGGGTCCATAACGCTTGAGCCATCACTCGTAAGGAGACCCCCGAGCTACGAGAAACAATCTCAGCAGGGAAGTCGTGTGTCGGTCTCAGTAATTGGCAGATCTCCATGGAAGTTGAGACATCCGCTCAGGCCGTGCCAGACAGCTGAGCTTGTGCTACTACGATTCTCGCGCTTTCTCTTGATCGAGGCTTTTTCCGAATCACGATTTCTACATCCCGATCGAGGGCATTGAGGAAGCGCAAGAGACGCTCCACCGAGAAACCCGCCAACTGGTAGTTCGCTAACGCTGAGACCTTCGGCTGATTGATTTCCAGCAGACGTGCCGCCGCAATCTGCGACAGATGGCGGGCGCGAATGATTTGGTTGATGGCAACGGCTAGGCGAACTCGCGTTTGTTTCTCGCTGGCATCCCTCACGCCAAGGTCTGCAAACACATTGCCCGAACTTTGAACCACGATCCCCCTATTTCCTCGGCTTGCCATATCTCGCCTCGTAGTCTTCGCTCGCCGCCTTGAGCCTTCGAGCAATCAATTCCACGTCGGTTCGAGCTGTTCTGATCCCTTTCGGAGATTTCTTCTGGAATGCATGTAGCACATAGACGGCGCTCTCAAACTTCACCGCGTACACTGCCCGGTACGTGTCGCCTCTATAGTCCTCGACAATTTCGAGCACCGTACCACCTTGGCCTTTCCAGGGCTTCGCGCTTGGATGCTTTCCGCCAAACTGGGCCACGCTCAAAGCGATGCCAATCTCGTCCTTGACGGCTTCCGGAAAGGCCAGCAGATCCCGCTTCGACGTTCCCACCCAAAACAGCGGTTTTTCGCCGGAAACGTTTTGTGAACGGGCCATCTCAATTATCCCAAATATGGGATATGATGTCTACGGCAATTTACGCACAGAAGCGTCAACGTGCAACTTCTCTTGAACCACTTCTTCCACTTTTCGCAAGACTTCATCCTCGGACATGCTGGTGGAATCGAGGATCAGCGCGTCTGACGCAGGAACCAGCGGTGAGATCGCGCGTGTGCGATCGCGATGGTCCCGCTCCCGCAGCTCCGCAGCGTTGCTCACGGTTGCCTTGCCGTGCTGCTTTTGCTGTTGCATGCGGCGTTGTTCACGAACTACGGGATCGGCGTCCAGAAAGATTTTTACATCGGCGTTGGGGAACACCTGCGTCCCGATGTCGCGGCCTTCCATGACGACTCCACCGCCTTCTCCGAGCTCGCGTTGGCGTGCCACCATCCATTCGCGCACCTTTGGATGAACGGACACGCGCGAAGCTCCTGCGGTGACGTCGGCTTCTCGCACGCGCTGGGTCACATCGCGTCGGTCGAGGAAAACACGATTACCTCCCAGGCTAGGCTCAAGCTGAATGCTTGAATCTTCCGCCAGTTTTAGCAGTGCCGCTTCGTCGTCGAATGAAACGTCCCATTCGATGGCTTTGAGCGCCAGTGCCCGGTACATTGCGCCGCTCTCGAGATTCACATAGCCAAGCTTGCGCGCCAGTTTGGAGGCGATGGTGCTCTTCCCGGCTCCGGCGGGGCCATCCACGGCAATGATGAGTTTTCGGGGCGGGTTGGAAGACACGGCGGAAACATCTTACACGGTTGCGACGCGCCGCTCGACGCTCAGTTTGTTCCTTGATATAGAGTATTCTGATCGCAGAGACTGCTATTTTGAACAGCGTAATTGCATGACAAAACGCAAGTCCCAAGGCGCTTACATGATTTCGGCCGTTGCGGAGATGTACGGTATCCATCCGCAGACGCTGCGGCTTTATGAGCGCGAGGGATTGCTGAAGCCGTCTCGAACCGAAGGCAACACGCGGCTCTACACGGATGAAGACCTGCAACGTCTAGAATTTATTCTCTCTCTCGCCCGCGATTTGGGAGTGAATATTTCAGGCATGGCGATCATCTTGCAAATGCGCGAACGCATGGAAGAAATGCAGCGCCAAATCCAGGATTTCGTCAAATACATTCAGGAAGAAGTGCTGGCTCGCGCCAGCGCGGCGGCCGATCCGTCTCGCGGTGCCATTGTCCCATCGCGGCGGCCGTTTATGACTCCCGCCAGTGCGGTGACGAAAGAGAAGAAACGGTAGTCACCGCGCTCCCCCAAGTCTCTTCTCGGAGTCCTTTTCCAACAGCCACGGTCGTTTTACGCAAGCTGAAGATTGACGGTGAAATCGGCACAATAGACGGATCAGACTGAGGCGCAGCACATTACAAGCACCCAAAGACCTCGCTGGTGAATTCCCTCAACCAACGACCACCTCGGTTCTGGTACACCTCGTACCTGTAGTTCTCATAAAAGACGCGCCTTACAAACATCCTGTCCGCTCCATTTCCGTCGACATCGAGATGGTCAATCAGATAAACGGCTTCAGCGTCGGTTTCGCTCTGGGGATGCTGAAACCAGATGACCGATTTCTCGTTGGAAACTGGATCTGCAACGAAAAACAGGCTGTATTCCATGCCTAGCTTATCGGTCCGCTCCACCTCCGCGGACACAATGAGTTTAGGCAAATGGTTTAGCTCAATCGCGGTTGTCTGATTTAAGCGCATTCGCGCAAGTGAGGCAGTCGGTACACCCTTACCGATCAGAATTTCCCTGGCCACCTGTTCAATTCGTTTTCGCTCCGTAACCGTCGGATTCCGCCGTGAGCCCCCGCGGCTATTCGGACGGTCGCCTACAGCTAGAGCCATCGTTAGCCCCTGAATCCGGACGTCAGTGTTCAGCCGCACGCCCCAATTGGTCCCTTCGAGCTTCTTTACCGATACCGTTCCTCGCCGCTCGCCTCCGAACATAACGGGATACACCGTTCCCGGTTTCAAGTATCGATTCTCAAAATCGTGTAAAGCAGGGGACTCGGTACACGGGTTGGGAACTGGCCGAATTGTTTGCCCGTCAATTAACAGCATTGGGTCGATACTGGCCGCCTCACCCCGCTCTGACCCAAGGACCGCAAACATCGGTACGACGACGTTCTTTGGACGAGATGAAAAACTTTGTTTCGCTAGTGCCACCGCTGCGACCACGGTCAGTAACAGTGATGTGGCTCGGATCGTCAACGTTTTCACAGCCATCACCTCGGCTTTGGCGTAATTGTGCGCGTGCGCTCTAATGCGCCTAAATCTTAGCCTCCAACGACAATTGCTGCACGGAATTGTTCAGAACTCTCTGTGCGTCGTCGCGTTTTTGCTGCAAGTCGGCGATCTGTTTGTGCAAGGATTCCATTTGGTCTTCCTGCTGATTTAGCTGGCGAGCGTAACGTTCGACTAGTGTTTTTTCCTCGGCGCTGCCTTTTAGCGCTTTCATATTCTCTCGCACCCGCTCCTGGTCTTCGGAGATGCTGGTGACTTGCGCCTTGCGCGAATTGATTTCGGCGTCCAGCGCGGCGACGTCGTTCTTTTGCTTAATAATCTGCCGGAGCGCCTGCTCCACTTCTGGATTGATCATCTTTTGTTCGAGGAAGAATCCAATCTGATCGTCGCTGAGATTCGTCAACTCGTAGCGACTTGAGATCGGGCGGTGCTCTTTGACCACCAGCGTTTCCGTCTTTTTGGGATCGATACTCATGCGAAAGCGATGGAATGATGTCGTACTTTCATCGGGCTTCATTTCTTCGTCCAGCTTCCAACCGCTTTGTATCGGGTGTTCAATGATCACTGTCCTTGGCGAAGTATCGCGATTGCGGATTGTGTATGCCATCTCCTGCTGCTCTTCGCTCATGTAGGTCATAGCGCCGCGCGCAATGACCACTCTCGTAACCCTCTGTCTCTCTGCTTTCTGTTTGGTGTCCACTAGCAAGCCGAGGTCGGCAGCGTAGGAGAGGAGCCGCTTCTCGTCCGGCTTCACCGGATCCATGATTCCTTCGCCGGCGAAAGCATCTTCATCGAGGACGTTGAAACTGCCGCCGTCTAGCGTAAGTCCGCTGGTGTTGTTCAGCCACAAAGCGCGGAGAGCATGGCCTTCGGAGGGATTCCACACTGAGACTTTCTCCGCTTCGACACGCGCCTGAAGGATTGGAACCAGCGCGGATTGATTCTTATGGATGGTCACGCGATCTTTAAGTTGATATTCAAAGAGGTCTCCGAGATCGCGGGTTTCGCCAACGTTGTTGGCCTGCGTTATAAGGTCGATCCGTCGCTGCCCATTTATCCCACCCACGATTCCGCCTGAGGCACCCGGGCTCAGGGTGCTAAGTTGCGAAAAATTGCGCCCGCTCATCGGTAATGCGACCGGCCCGCCGCTATTAGGGAGTGGCGGAGGTGCCGCGGGTTTGGGAGTGCCGTTCTGAACATAAACTGCAGGAGCCTCCTTCTCCTCCAACGCAGCCTCATGCGTCTGCGGCGTCATCATCGCATTCTCCGGCATCGGAATTACGGGACGCCGTGCGTAATAAGGCTGCGACAACTCTTGGATGAAAGATTGCGGCGCTCCCGCTATCAGCGATAATTGAACGTTGTCCCAATCTTCGCCGACGGTGTTGTCGACGATGGCCCATCCCTGAAGCAGCGGCTTGCCGTCCTTCGGAACCACGATACGGTAAGTGCACTTCCAGATAGGTACCTCGCTGATGTAGCTCACTAGCAGTTCACGCTCTCCCATGCCAGCGGTAGAGATGGTGAGACGCCGAACATCCTGGTCGCGCGTGGACGCGACCAGGTGCAGGTAGCGGCCAACCTCTTCGTTCAAATCTTTTTCTACGATGCGGACGCTGGTCGCTGGAGTCAGATCGAACTGTCGCACCTCGCCGGCGTCACTGACTAAAGAAACCTGATCGACCGTGATTTTCTGGTCGTCTTTTCCGGGCAGCTCTCGCTGCTCCACGCTCAGCAACCGTCCCGACGCGTTTTGCGTGCCGCTGCGGACCTCGATTCGAGCGCCTCGCATCGCAGCCAGAAATTGGGCGGTTGTGATCTCTTCCCCTAGCGGCAGACGCAGGGCTCCCAGCCGTTTGTTGATTGGGTCGATGGAGTTATAGGCGATGCCGGTGATTCGCCCTTTGCCGAGATCAAGAGTGGTCAGCGACTTGAGAACGTCGTTGAGCTGGGCGGTAGTGAAATCCACACTGACATCCTCGTTGTCATTCACATGGCCGGAGTGCTCGAAGTATCCCACGCCATTTTTGTAAAGGATCACCCGTTTCACCGGGAGGCGAACCGCGTTCGCCGGCGCGGACGATTGCGCCAGTGCTGTCGTAGATAGAATCAGGCCCAGTAGAAGACGAAGCCACCAGCGCATAATCCCTCCTGAAGGGAGACACGAGTAGAACGGAGACCTCCGCCCAACTTGCGCTTCCCAGAAGATTAGACACCGAGTCAGCGCTGATGGTGGTGTGAACTTGGGCGAGGACAATGGAAGTTACTGACTGCTGGCTTCAGGCGGACGCGCGTGCGGCGGAGTTGTCCGCCCACACAAGCTCAGTTGCTTCTGGGCGTGAACGGAACTTGATCCGACAATTGCTGCGCTTCTGATTCCCGAACTTCAAGGCGCATCTGCCGCAGAGTTGTAGCCTCGGCGGGATTCATTCCAGCCTTGAGGTCGGTTTTTTCCAGGAAATATCGCCATCCGGCGTGCCGGTCTTCAGAGGTTTGCGAACGCTCGAATTGACCAAGCGCGCTCTCGGCTGTGGTGCGTCCTTTGATCACAATCATGACGCCGCCTGATTCGTAAGTGCGAACGTTGTGGCGAATGACCGCGAACGAGGCCTTCGATTCATCCTGCATGTAGGGAACTCCAGTCGAAGTGCTTTTCGTGCGGGGGAGAGATTTTTAAAGCGTGCCCGCTACCTTTTACGGCTGCGGACACGCATGTTTATTGAGATGTCTCCGCTTTACAGCGGGCGAACGTTCTCAGCTTGCCAGCCCTTTGGTCCCTTGGTGACCTCGAACTCCACACTCTGGCCTTCTTGCAAGCTGCGGAAGCCGCCTGCCTGAATTGCCGAGAAGTGCACAAATACATCCTCGCCACTCTGACGGCTGATGAAGCCGTAGCCTTTGGCGTCGTTAAACCACTTTACTGTTCCTTGTTCTGCCATTTGTTGCTTGTATCCTTTTCAAGTTATTTTTACGCTGACGTTCGGAGGTACTAAGGGCAGTGCTAGCTGGTTTGCAAGAAGCTGTCCAACAACCGATATATCAAACGCAGCTATAGTGTAGCAGATTTAGGGCGTAAACGTTAAGGGAAAAGACGCGAACGTAACCTTCGGCTGGGATCTAGTCGTATTTTTCGTACAGAATCGATTTCCGATCCCATCCCAGGCTCTTCAGCAAATCACGGTTCGCTTTGACCATCTTGTCCAATCCGCAGATGTAGGCGTGCATGTCGAATCGGCCCGTCGCAATAGATGGAACGTGATCCTGGACATATCCGCGAAGGCCCTGCCAATCGGGCGCACCCCGGCTCAGCGTCGGTAGGTAGTGAAAGTTTTCGTGGTCCTTCGCGAGCCGCAAGAATTCATCGTGATAGTAAATGTCCGCTTCTGTGCGATTCCCGAAGATTAGCGACAAATGCTTGTTCTGGTGACGCGACTCGTCCGCCAAGAGCCAGTGCAGCATGGAGCGAAACGGAGCTATCCCTGTGCCGGTGGCGATTAAGATTGTATCCCGCATAGGAGGGCGAAGAATGAAGTCTCCGAACGGCCCTTGACATTGGAGTTCGTCGCCCGGTTGCATGTCGCATAGGAAGTTGGACATGAATCCGTCCTGCACCCGATTCAGGCAGAGGGCGAAGCGATTGTCTTCACCGGGAGGAGATGCGATCGAGTAAGCGCGAGTGATTTCTTCCCCGTCGGGCTTGTTGTATTTGAAGGAGAGCCATTGCCCGGCGACAAAGCCGAAACGATTGCCAGTCTTGAGTTCGAATCCAAGATTCTTAGTGTATTCGGACAGGGCAACGGACTCGGACAAACGTACGGTAAAACTCTGGAATGGAGTCATCAACTACTTAGATGACGCTTAGGGCAGTTCAGCACCCAAGCTCCCGGTCGCACTCTTAACGCGGGCCGGCGGTCAAACTCGCAGCAAAGATGGGCCGCACGCCAGGCCCCAATTGCGGGCAAACATCCGGAAATTCGGTATCAACAAGCGTCTCCGCATGCTTCGGTTCGAAGCTTTGCAACCAGTCAATAACTTCAGCCGCCGGTTTAGGGAACGGTTCTTCCCGGTCCGGATTCATCCAAAGCACGCGCTGGACACCAACCTCGCGCGGAACCTCTGCTATAAACGTTTCAGATCCTGCCAGAACGATGAAGGGCCCACGCTGACCTGCCAAAGCGCGAAAACCGGGCGCATCCAGCATTCCCTCTATCTGCCGGAGTTCCTCGGGGAGAATCGTTCCCTGCAGCCGTTGACCCTTCCCATCGGCTGTCCTTCGAAGCATTCGATAGCGTCCGTCCTTAAATACCGCAAAACATATCCGAGGAGAAGTCTTTTGATCCGCGCTGACAAACCAAGTGCTGTTATAGGAAAGGCGCGCGACTAGAGAGGCATTCTCATCGTTTGTTCCGCTGTTTTGGGCCAACGAGGGAAAAGTAACAAGAGTGGCGATGATCGCGATCAGGACGGCTTTCACCGTTCTCATGGTGGACCTCCGCAGAACGAGCCCGTATCATTGAATTGACGCGGATGCTGGTGAATCGTTAGCCTGCTGTCCCTACTCGACCGTGACTGACTTGGCCAGATTCCTGGGTTGATCTACGTCGCATCCCCGACGCACGGCGATGTGGTACGCCAGCAACTGTAAGGGCACAATCTCCAGAATCGGCGACAGTTCTTCCGGCGCTTGCGGAATATAGAGGACGTGATCGGCCGCTTCTTTGATCTCTTCGTCTCCCTCGGTGGCTAGAGCGATTACTCTTCCGGAGCGGGCTTTGACTTCTTTCAGATTCGAAATCGTTTTTTCGTAGCGAATCATTGATAGTGCATTTTTCGGATCGCGGGTCGCAATGATTACTACCGGCAGATTTTCATCGATCAAAGCGTTGGGGCCATGCTTCATCTCGCCCGCCGGATAGCCTTCCGCGTGGATGTAGGAAACTTCCTTCAGCTTTAGCGCCCCTTCGAGCGCAATGGGATAGTGAATGCCGCGTCCCAGGAACAGGAAATCCTGCGAGCGCACGTATTCTTTGGCGAGGTCTTCGCAATCCTCTTCGTGCGTGAGCAGGTGCTCCAATTTCCCGGGCAGACGCGTCAGTTCGTGAATGGCTGCTTTCGCCTGCTCTTCATTCATGGTTCCGCGAAGCTGCGCGAGATACAGAGCGAACAGGTACAGCGCCGTTAGTTGCGCGGTAAAGGCCTTGGTTGAAGCGACGCCGATTTCCGGACCGGCATGAGTGTAGATGGTTCCAGAGGCTTCGCGAGTAATCATCGAACCCACCACGTTGCAGATGGCGAGCGTCTTTGAGCCTTTGGCTTTGGCTTCTCTCTGGGCGGCGATCGTATCGGCCGTTTCGCCTGACTGCGAAATCAGAATCGTGATGGTGTCCTTATCGACGATGGGATCGCGATAGCGCCATTCGCTGGCATAGTCCACTTCTACCGGCATCTTTGCCAGGCTTTCGATCATGAACTTCCCGGCTTGACCCGCGTGCCAGCTGGTTCCGCAGGCTTCGATATTGATCTTCTTCGCGGCCTTGAATTCGGCGTCGGTTATCTCCATTTCATCGAGGTAAACGTGGCCTGTTTCTTGCGAGATCCGGCCCAGTGTCGTGTCGCGGACGGCGCGGGGCTGTTCGTAGATTTCTTTCAGCATGAAATGCTTGAATCCGCCCTTTTCCGCCATGATCGGATCCCAAGTGATGTGCTGAATCTCGCGGATAATGGGCTGTCCCTGGAAGTCTGTGAGCTGAACGCCAGTCGGGGTGATTACCGCAAGATCGCCGTCAGCAAGGAAAAACAAGTCGCGAGTGTGATAGAGAATTGCCGGGACGTCCGAGGCAACAAAGTATTCGTCTTTTCCCAATCCAATTACTGCGGGAGGGCCGTTGCGAGCGGCAACAATTTTGTCCGGCTCGTTGACGGCGATTACGGCGAGCGCAAAAACTCCCGTCAGTTGAAGCACGGTCTTGCGAACAGCTTCTTCGAGCGAAGGGCGATGTCCATTGCCAGTTTTCAGGTAATACTTCTCGACCAGGTGCGCGATGACTTCCGTATCCGTTTCAGTAGTGAACTTGTGGCCTTCCTCGATGAGTTTCTTTTTCAGAACGACATAGTTCTCAATAATTCCGTTGTGCACCACCACGATCGTCCCGGTGCAATCGCGATGAGGATGCGCGTTTTCTTCAGTGGGGCGACCGTGCGTAGCCCATCGAGTGTGCCCAATGCCGTAGGTGCCGTCGAGCGGATTCAGGCGGATGACTTCTTCGAGATTGCGGAGCTTGCCTTCAGCGCGACGGACTTGCAGTCCGGCGCCATTGCCGCATACGGCGATGCCGGCGGAATCGTATCCGCGATACTCCAGCCGTCGCAGGCCCTCGATAATGACCGGTACGACGCGCTTCTTACCTACATATCCGACGATTCCGCACATGCTGCTGCTCCTAGGCCACCGACTAAATCCGTAACCGCTGCGGTGGAATCCGCAGTACTGCGGGCTCAAATTGGCGCTTCCGTCTTATTCTTCGAGGGAAAAGCGAAACTCTTCAATGACTGGGTTGGTCAAAACTTCCCGAGCCATTTTTCCAACTTCAGTTTCGGCCTCCGCCCTGTTGAGTCCGCCATCCAGCGTGATCTCAAAATATTTGCCCTGGCGTACTTCCTCTAGGCCTTTGTACCCCATCTTCTTCAGCGCGCCCTGAATGGTCTTGCCCTGAGGATCTAGGACACTTTTCTTGAGAGAAACGTAGACGTAAGCTTTCATGAGGGATGGCCCATTATACGTCAGGGGCGAGAGGATTAAGAGGAACCGCAGGTCTAGCCCAGTTGGGAAATCTTGGCGTCGAGGTCGGCAAGCGCGCTTTCGAGCATCTGATGGTGTCGCGAGTTTTGCACAGTGGTTAGCTGCTGAGCAATACGGTTTCGGCTCATCAGCAATCCATCGCGCAATCGCTGATTCGCCATTTGATCGGCCGTTAGTCGAGGTTTCGGTTTGCCGAAAAACTCAGAAGTTTCAGCCTGCTGCTCTTCGACCGACTTGCTTTCCCATCCTCTGGCCACAATGGAATTATATTGGAAAGACTCGGACTAACCCCTGGGACAATTCCGGGGTTGCTTTTTTTGCGAATCGAACACCTCACGAACGATTCCCACTCCACCCGTCATCAAAAATGCCTAACCCTTAATAATTTTCCGCGAACCTGAATTATTTGTTATATGCTCTATTCAACTGTTAGCTTTTTGTTTTGCGCCAAATCGTTTTTGCCCGAGGGGGAGTAAGTAGTTGACTCGTGCAAATGGCTTCAGATGGTTTAGTAGATAATAGCGGCGAACTTCGACGCTATGAGGCTCTGCTCCAGACAGCAGACTTAGTCGTTCACCACCAGGAACTTTCAGAACTCTTCCGCGAGTTGGCCTTGCGCCTGCGGGAATTTGCCGACTTCGAGTTGGC